>Ga0233425_10000057_pt1 | contig 269214 bp, 280 predicted proteins | sample Watercolumn_Towu_2_FD_181712 | JGI IMG/M metagenome (GOLD analysis project Ga0233425, IMG submission 181712) | Freshwater microbial communities from Lake Towuti, South Sulawesi, Indonesia - Watercolumn_Towuti2014_140_MG | ecosystem: Environmental > Aquatic > Freshwater > Lake | place...
GCTGGGCCCACTTCGTCAGGAGAGGATCCTCGCCCTCCGGGAGCACGATCATCAGCCGGGCCAGCAGGTCGCCCCGCTTGCCGGCGGCGTAGGCGCCGCGCCCCTTCAGGCGGAGCTGCCTGCCCGAGCTGGAGCCCTTGGGGATGGTCACGCTGACCGTGCCCTCGGGCGTCCGCACCGGCGTCTTGCCGCCCAGCACTGCGTCGGCCAGCTGGACCGGCAGATCCATGGTCAGGTCGGCGCCGTCCCGGGTGAACACCGGGTGGGGCGCGATCCGCAGTTCGATCAGGGCGTCGCCGTTCTCACCCCCGCGGCCGGCCGCCCCCTGGCCCTTGAGACGGATGACCTGGCCGTCGGAGGCGCCCCTGGGGATGGCGACATCGAGCATCCGCCCGTCGGAGAACTGGATCCGCCGGGTCGCGCCGCTGATCGAGTCCTCAAGGCTGATCTCCAGCGTCGCCCGCACGTCGGGGCCGCGCGCCGTGAAGCCGCCGCGGCCCGGCCGGGCGCCCCCGCCGAACATGCCGCCGAGAATCTCGTCCAGGTCGATGTTCTCGAAACCGCCCCGCGCGCCGCCGGCGCCGAACGGGCCCTGTCCGCCCCCGCCGCCGGAGAAGCCGCGGAACTGCTCGCGCCCGTCCGCATCGATCTCGCCGCGGTCGAATTTCACGCGCTTTTCGGGGTCGCCCAGCAGGTCGAAGGCCGCGGTGATGCGCTTGAAGCGTTCCTCCGCCGCCTTGTCGCCGGGGTTTTTGTCCGGGTGCAGATCCTTGGCGAGCTTGCGGAACGCCTTCTTGATCTCGTCCTGGCTCGCCCCCCGGGCCACGCCCAGTTCCTTGTACGGATCGCCCGCCACTCGAATGCCGCTCCGTTCGGGCCTCGGCCCGTCCACTCACAGAGCCTCCAGTTAGGGCATCGGCGCCGTTCCGCAAAGGCGCCGGGGCGGCTCACCCGGGACGGGCGACGGTTTCCGCCCCCCAGCCCCACGCGTCGCCCCATGCGCTGACGGCGAAGCGGAGCTCCGGGACGCCGGCGGGAAAGTCGGCGGCGACGTCGGCGGCGGGGTAGACGGCCGCGGCCTGGCTGACCTCCAGCGTCCGCACCTCGGTCGATCCGTCCAGCACCCGCACGCGGAAGCGGCCGGGGTCGTCCGCCCCGGTCGCGCCGTCCCAGCGATCCCCGTCGACCGCCGACCGCGGGATCCAGCCCACGGCGTAGCCCCCGTCCGGCTGGAGAACCGCCCGCACGTGCGCCGGGCTCCAGGGGCGCGCCGCCAGGCCGCGGGCGGTCCAGCGCCGCTCGGCCGGCCCGGGCCCGCCGGCGACGGCGCCCGCCGGCCCGGCGCGCCAGATCAGCGGCAGGCCCCGCTCGGCCGCTCCGAGGTCGGCGCGCGGCGGCGCGGCGTCGAGAAACACGCAGGTCGCCCCGGCCGGGGCGGCCGCGGCGGCGCCGCCCTGCTGGCCGCGCAGCAGGCCCGTCAGCCGCCAGGTCTCGCCGCCCACGAGCGTCGCGCGCCGGAACTGCAGCAGCTCCCACTGGTCCTCGGCCGACTCCACGAGCACGGCGTTCCCGCCGGCGAACACTCCGGCCGCGGACCGGCTCTGCGGCGCCGGCCCCTCGACCCGGACCTCCAGCAGGGCGGCCTCGTCCCACCGATGCCTCGGCCCGGCCGCAAGGGGGGCGGTCAAAACGCCGACCGCCGCCGGCGTCGCGACTTCGCCGCGCGGCGACAGGGAGTCGGGGCCCGGACCGGCCAGGATCCGCATCGGCCGCCACGGCTCGGCGGCGACCACCGCCAGCGGGCGGTCGTCGGTCTCCGCGCCCGGCAGCGGCGGCGCGTCGATCAGCCGAAAGAACGGCGTGCCGACGACGATCACCGGCTCGGGCGGCGCCGGCGCGGGCTCTTCCGCCCGGGGACGCACGGGCGCGGCCGGCTCGAGCGTCGCCGTGACCGACCCGGCGGCGTCGAGGCGCGCCACCCGCCAGGCGCCGCTGCGTCCTTCGACCGCCACCACGTCCCCGGGCTCCAGCCGGAGCGCCTCGAGCGGTCCCGGCCGGACGATGAGCCGCTCGGGGCCGCCGTCGTACAGGGCGCGCTCGGCGGCGGTCCGGGCCAGCCCCTCCCCGCACACCGCCGGCAGATCGAGATCGACCCCGCCCCCGCCGCCCGCGCGCCGCGCCGTCACGGCGCCGGTGCGGTAGTCCGCCGCGCCGTCGATGAAGCGCACCCGCACCGCGTCCGGCGGCGGCTCCAGCGCGCGCTCGGCCGCGACCCCCGAGCCCTCGTCGTCGATCGCCAGCCTCGCCGGCTGCAGGGTCGCCTCCGCGGGGCCGGGACCTCGCACCGACACCCGCCCCCCGCGTTCGCAGACGGTCAGACCCAGGGCCGCCGCCAGCGGGCCGAGGGCGTCCCGGGTCGTCATCGGCCGGTCGAGGACATAGCCCGCCACGCCCTCCGGCGCGGCCCCCACCTCGAAGCCGTCCTCGGGCAGCCCGCCCCGGCGGAGCAGGGCGGCGACGAGGTCGCTCGTCTCCCCCGACAGCCGCCCGTTCAGCCAGTGCCCGGTCCGCCACGCCGCCGCGTCGGCCCAGACGTCGGCGCGCCCCGGAAAGGCGGGCCAGGGCCGCGCGTCCCAGCACCATGCGTCGAGCCCCTCCAGCATGGGCCCGCCATAGACGGGGGAGACCGGATTGGCCCCGGCGAAGTGCGCCAGCACCGCCTCCAGCGCGCGCCGCTGCAGGCGGTCGTCGCGGGCGCCGCCGGAGTGCGGCGGCAGGGCGCTTTCGGCGCTCTTCGGATCCTGGAACAGGTTGGGCGCATTGGCGCCGCGGTCGACGGCGGCGCAGCCGAACTCCGTCAGGCGGATCGGCTTCATCCCGGGCTGCCAGGCCGTCGGCTGCGCCCGGCGCAGTCCGCCCGGCCGGTCGTGGTGGGCGTGGCTCCACCATCCCGCGAGGTCCTTGACGCGGTAGATCCAGTCCTCGCCGTGCGCGGCGTCCACGATCGGCGTCCGGGTCTGGGCGGCCCGATCGGCGTCCGAGGCGTACCACCAGTCGAAGCCCTCGCCGCCGGCGACCTGGGCGGCGAGGTAGGCGGGGTCGTCCGGGCCGGAGAAGGCCGCGGCGTCGAGGCCGCCGTCGCCGCCTCGCCAGTCGCCCAGCGGCGGATACCAGTCGACGCCCACGTAATCGATCGCCGGATCGGCCCACAGCGGATCCAGGTGAAACAGCACCTCGCCGCCGCTGCGGTCACCGGCGTATTCCGACCAGTCGGCGGCGTACGACAGGCGCACGCCCGGACCGGCCACGGACCGGCACTCCGCCGCCAGGGCGCGATAGGCCTCGACCGCCGGGAAGCCGCCGGCGGCGTCGCGGGTCAGGGTCAGGCCGCGCATCTCGGAGCCGATCAGCAGGCCGTCGGCGCCGGTCTCGGCGGCGAGGCGCGCATGGTGCAGCGCCATGCGCCGCAGCCCCCAGCCGTCCGCGTCTCCGAACGCCGCCGCCACGTCCCCGGCGGCGAACGCCCCCGGCCGCCCGGTGATCCGGCCCCGCCAGGGATAGGGCGCCTGCTCCGCGCCGCCCCGGGGATCCGGAAGGCCGTTGCCCGGCGGGATGTCCATGAAGATGAAGGGGTAGAGGGTGACCTCCAGTCCCCGCGACTTCAGCTCCGCCACCGCCTGCCGGACGCTGTCGTCCGAAGGCGTCCCCCCATAGGCCGGACCGCCGCCGCTGCCGGAGATCAGGTGCGCCGTCTGCCGGTCGAGCCCCGCCACCGACCAGGCCAGCGGCTCCGTCGGCTTGTCGCGCCGCTCCACCCCCGGCCGGACCACGAGATGGCTGGCGCGGAGATCCGTGCCGAACCAGCCGACCACCAGGCTCACCCGCCGGAGGTTGGGACACTGCGCCTGCAGCTGGTCGAGCGAGGCGGCGAGATCGGTCCGCCCCTCCCCGGTGTGCACGTTTTCGGCCGCGGTCCGGGTCAGCCCCTCCCGCCGCAGAACGGGCGTCGTGGCCAGCACGAACTCGCCCGCGCCGGGGATCAGGCACACCCCCTCCAGCCGGTCCTCCAGCCGCGGCGTGCTTCCCCGCGGCCGCCGGAACACTTCGAAAGCCAGCTGCGGCGCCCGGTTGCCGTAGGCTCCGATCGGCAGGTCCTCGAACACCGCATAGGCGACGCCGCGATAGGCCGGAGCCTGGCCCTCGACCGCCTCGATCAACGGATCCGGCGCCTGCTCGGGTCCGCCGCGGTGCACCCGCATCGTAACCCCGCTCAGGTCCATCGGCTGTCCGTCGGCCCAGACCCGGCCCACGCCGTCGATCTCGCCCTCGCACAGGGCCACGGCGAAGCTGAGCGTGTAGCCGTACTCGACCGTGCGCGGGCCGCCCTTGCCGCCGGACGAGGTGCGCCGGCTTTCGAGGAAGCGGGCGGCCCAGATCACCTGCCCCGTCACCCGCGCCCGGCCGAACACGCACGGCAGCGGCGCGCCCTCCGCGGCCCCCTGCACCTGCAGCCCCTGCAGGCGCGGCCCGCGCTGCCGCGGCGGCTCCAGCCGGGCTATGGCGGCGCCGTCCAGCAGGCGGCCCGCAAGGCTGCCGAAGGTCGCCCCGACCGGCCCGCCGAGGGCGCCGCCCGCCGCGCCCAGGATCATCTGCGCCATCAGATCTCTCCCGTCGGCGGCGCAGGCCAGGAGAAGGCCGCGACGAGACGACGCCGCCACCAGTCGCCCATCCAGCTCTCGACCACGGACCGCGCCCAGTAGGCGTGGATCATCCGGCTCGCCCCCTCGCTGCCCTTCGCGCTGAGGATGGCGCAGTGCTTCGCCGGACAGCCCGCCGCCATGCGGAACAACAGCACGTCGCCGACCTCCGCGCGGGCGACCGGGATCTCGGTCAGCCACCGTCGCGCCGCCGCCCACAGGGTCTCGGCCCCGCCGGTCTCCGCCCAGTCGGGGGTGTAGGGCGGCGGCGCCTCGGGCTCCGGCCCGATCACCTCGCGCCAGACGCCGCGGACCAGGCCGAGGCAGTCCGCCCCCTCCCCCTTCACGCTCGCCTGATGCCGGTAGGGGGTGCCGATCCAGCCGCGCGCGGCGCTCAGCGCCCGCGTCCTCATCGCCGGCTCCCGCCGTCGTGCCGGCCGCCCGGCGCCGGCGTCGCCGTCAGGAAGTCGTCGCCCGGCGCGTCCGGAAAGCCCTGGAAGTTGACGCCGTTGGCGAAGACGGCGGTGCAGGTCTCCCATCGACCGTCGCAGGCGAGGCCGGGGAAGGCCGCCGTGTCCACCCGGCAGCGGGCGTCGCCCAGCACGGCGTCGCAGCCGCGTCCGCAGGTGCGGCCGACCACCCGTTCCAGCGCCGCCAGCGGCCCCTCGAGCTCCGCGACGAAGCCGCCGTCCTGCCGCCGGATGCGGCTCAGCCTCGCCCTCTGCAGGCGCACCCGCAGATCGGGCCGCGCCCAGTCCACCCGCCACAGCTCGACGACCGCATCGTCGTACAGCCCGGCTTCGACGTCCGTCTCGCGGATCGCCTCGTCGTCGAGGCCGCCGGCGACGGTCAGGGACCCGCACGGCCCGCCGGCCTCGCCCTCCAGCGCGCCGGCGGTCCAGCCGCTCGCGGCGCGACAGACCACGTCGCCCACCGGCAGGTCGCGGTCGTGGTCGGTGAACCCCAGCACGACGCCATCCCGACGCGTCAGGATCCAGGCGTGGCACAGCGTCGCCGCGCCGCTCTCGAGGCGGGCGGCCAGCTCTCCCGGAATCTCGCGCATCTCACACCCGGACCTCGATCAGCGGCACGGCCGCCATCCGCCCTGCCCCGAAACTCTCCAGCGTCACCTCGAGGCGGTCGGAGTCGAATCGCACCGCGACATCGAACTCGAAGCCAGCCGTCACCACCGCCCCCGCCGGAGGCGGCTCCTCCAGCGTCACCTGCCCGGCGACCGGATCGAGGTCGAACGCGGCGGTCTCCACCCCGCCGACCGCGACCCGCACCGTCCCCGACACCGGCTTGTCGATGCGTCGCTCGAAGCCGTCCGCCTCGCCGTAGCGCTTGATGAGCTGGAACAGGGTGCGCGCGCCGTCCCCCTCGCCCAGCGGCTGGTCCGTCGGCCGGGGCGTCGCCCCCGGCGCACACGACCGGAAGTCGGCGAAGTCCCGGAAGCGGAAGCCGTAGAGGCGGCCGCGACGCGCCTCGAAGAAGGCGGTCAGCGCCGCCATGTCGTCGAGGGAGCGCAGGCTCGCCCCGATCAGGTAGCGCCGCCGCCCCGCCGCCCACGGGGTGAACCGCCGCTCGTGGCCGGAGGCGAGGGTGACGATCTCCGTCCGCCGTTCCACCCCGCCCGTGGAGCCGAACGCCAGCCGCGCCGGCAGCCTGACTTCATGGAAGCCCATGCGCTGTCTCCTCCGACCTGGCCGCTCGTCGCTTGTCCATTGACCGTCGTTCGTCCATCCTCCCTGCTTCGCGCGCGTCAGGGAGGGCCGCATGACCACGGAACCGTCGACTCAGATCCAGGCGTTCGACTGGAAGCACCTGTTCTTCTCGTTCGAGGGCCGCATCCGCCGGTCCCACTTCTGGATCGGCTGGCTCGTCTGCCTCGGCGCCGGCGTGGTGGCAGGCTGGCTCCCGTTCATCGGCGCGGTCATTTCGATCGCCCTGATCTGGCCGAACCTGGCGATCACCGTGAAGCGGCTTCACGACATGGGTCACACCGGCTGGCTGGCCGCGATCCCGTGGGCGGTGGGGATCGTGGGGACGATCGTCGCCTTCAGCATGATGGGCTTCAGCGCCATCATGAACGCCTCGGCCCTCGAGAACGAGGACCCCGCCGCCATCCTCGCGCTGATCGGCCCGGCGTTCGGCCTGTTCGCGCTCATGGCCCTCGTCGGCCTCGGCTTCCTGCTCTGGATCGGCCTCACCGACAGCCAGCGGGGCGACAACCGCTTCGGTCCGAACCCCAAGGGCTTCTGACCGCTACAGCCGGCGCGCGCCCAGTCTGACGGCGCGCGCCAGCATCTGGGCGATCTGGGCCTCCGACCGCAGCAGCGCCGGGACGCCGCCGTCGACGGAGACATTCACCGTCACCGCCCCGCCGGGCGTCACCGGCTCGACCGAGCCGGGGGCCAGCGGCCGGAACACTTCCGGGCCGCGCTCGCCGACCAGATAGCTGCCGCCGCCGGCCACCCCGCCGCCGTCGGCGCGGCTGCCGGCGAACAGTCCGCCCACCGCCCCGGCGATGGCCGCCGACAGCCCGCCCTTGGCCCCCACGCCGGCGTTCATGGCCGCCAGCACCGCCCGCGCCAGATCGGCCAGCGACAGCTCCCCGTCCGACGCCGCGCGCGCCAGCGATCGCGCCAGGCTCTCGCCCGCCCGCCCGAAGGCGCTCTCGATCGCCTCGGCTGCGCGCTCCGCCGGCTCCCTCAGCCCCTCCAGCGCCGCCGCCGCCTCCGCCGCCTGCGTCGGCAGCGCCCGCAGCGCCTCGCCCGGCTCCCCCTCATCCATCCGGCCACGCCTCCGCCAGTCGTTCGAACTCGGTCCGCGCCATCGGGGCCGCCGCTCCCGGCGGCGCCGAGAGCATGCGCCACTCCTTCAGGGAGAGCCGCCAGAACGCCTCGGGCGGCAGCCCGCGGAGAGCCGCCGCGCGCAGCATCCCGGCCCAGGGCGTCCTCATCCCCCCGCCGCCGCGAAGGCCGTGGCGATCGCCTCCGCGGCCGCGCGCGGATCGATCGCCGCCCCCTCCACGCCCTCCGCCAGACCGGCCTCGCCGCCGCCCCGCAGCAGGGCGGCCAGAACGACCGCCAGATCCCGCGCCGAGGGCTGGCGCAGCCGGTCGGCGAGGTCGCCCACGCCCTCCAGCCCCAGCGCCGTCTCGATCTCGGCCAGGGCCCCCAGCGTCACGCAAAGCCGTCGCCTCGCCCCGGCCAGCTCGACCTCCACCTCCCCGCGGACCCCGTTCACGCGAGCGCCTCGAAGGACACCTCGCCCGCGCTCGCCAGGCTGATGGCGAAGCTCGCCTCGCCCTCGTGCTCGCCGGCGTATTCCAGCGCCGCGACCAGGAACGGCCCCTCCAGCTGCCCGAAGTCCGGCAGGATCAGCCGCCAGCGCCGCGCCGCCTGGTCGAAGAACGCCTCGCGGATCAGCGCGTCCGACGCCGCGTCGCGGAACACCCCCTGCCCGCTCACCGCCGCCGACTTCACCCCGGCCCCCGCCAGAAGCTCGCGCCATCGCCCGGCGCTGTCGCCGTCCGTGGCGTCGACCGTCCGCGCGTTCAGCGCGATCGTCCGCGCCCGCAGCCCCGCCACGGTCACATAGGTCCCCGGCGTGTCCTCGATCTTCAGCAGGATGTCCCTGCCCCGCTGCGCCGCCATGCTCGCCTCCGTCAGATGCTCTCGGTCGCGGCGCGCACCCGCATCACCGCATGGACGCGGCGCCCGGACGGGGAGGGCCAGACATCGGCGAACCGCACGCCCACGTCGACCGTGCGCACCCCGTCCGCCGTCAGGACAGCCCCGGACAGACAGGCCCGCACCGCCGCGACCACCGCCTTGGCCTCCTCGGTCCCCTGGAACCGGGACACCGCCCTCAGGGTGAGGACGTGTTCGAAACCGCCGCCGTCCGGAGCCGGCCGGCATTCGCTGCGGGCGATCACCAGATGCGGATGCCCGGGGCTGCCGGGCGCCGCGTCCCAGACGCGGTCGGCCAGCAGGGCCGAAACGCCGGGGTCCGCGCGCAGCCGCGCGATCAGCGCCTTCTGCAGCGCCAGTTCGTGGCTCATCGCGCCCGCTCCAGGTCCAGGATCGCCCGGCCGCCGACAGTCTCGGTCGCGCGGATGCGCCAGTCCGCCCCGCCGAAGCGCAGCACCCGCCCGTCCTCCAGCCGGACGTCGGCGCGGGTCTCCGCGGTCACCGCCTCGATGGTCTCCTGCGCGCCGCCCTCGATCCGCTGGCGCCGCCGCCGCGGCCCCAGCCTGAGCCAGGCCCAGCCCAGCGGCTCGTAGGAGACGCTGCGCCCGCCCCACGGCGTCTCCGCCTCGAGCGGCTCCAGCAGCTCGGCCAGCGTCCTCACAGCCGCACCGGCCGGTAGGGCGCGATCCAGGCCTCGACCGGCCGGATCGGCATCTCGCGCTCCTCGCGCTCATAGGCCCGCAGCACCAGCATCAGCACCGCCAGCCGCAGGGGCGCCGGCGAGGCGCCGTCCAGCGTCGCCCCGACCTCCCCCTCGATCCGCGCCTTGGCCGCATCGATCAGCGTCTGGATCAGCGCGTCTTCCGCGTCGTGCTCGACGCGCAGGAACAGTCTCGCCTCGGCGAGCGTCACCGGTGCGGTCATCGGAACCACCTCGCATGTGAGGGGGCGGAAGGCGCGGGACGGCGGGGCATCCTTCCGCCGCGTCGCCTGCCGCCGGCCGCGGCCTCAGCTGGCCGCGAACTTCATCACCTTCAGCGCATCGAAGTCCTGCACCCCGCCGCCGACGCGACGGGTCGTGTAGAACAGCACATAGGGCTTGGCGGAGTAGGGGTCGCGCAGCACCCGCACGCCGGCGCGGTCCACGATCAGATAGCCGCGGCGGAAGTCGCCGAAGGCGATCGCCGGCGTGTCCGCGGCGATGTCGGGCATGGTCTCGATCTCGGTGACCGGATAGCCCAGCAGGCTCGCGGTGTCCCCGGCGCGCTGGGCCGGCTGCCAGATGTAGTTGCCGTCCGCGTCCTTGAACTTGCGCACGGCGGAAACCGTGCGCCGGTTCATCACGAAGCGGGCGTTGGGCCGGTAGCGCGCCTTCGGCGCATAGACCAGGTCGATCAGCCGGTCGGTCGGCGCCTCGCCGGGGAAGGCCCCCGGCGCGCCGGAGGCGACGTAGCCGATCTCGCCCCACGTCTGGCCGCCGTCCTCCACCAGGTCGTAGTCGAGGAAGCCGCGCGGCTTGTGCGCGCCGTCGCCGTTGACGAAGGCCTCCGTCTCCTGGGCGGTGAAGGCGTCCTCCACCTCGGCCGCCAGCCACTCGTCGAGGTCGACGAGCGCGTCGTCGAGCAGGGTCTGGGTCGCCGCCGGGCAGGCGTAGAGATCCGCCGAGGGGAACTCCAGCAGCGCCAGGGTGGCGGGGTCGGTCTCCGGACGGGCGGCGGTCTCCGCCACCCAGCCCGAGCCCACGCCGGCGATCGACACCGGCTTGCGGAACACCCCGGCGGCGATCGTGCGCACCGTCGAGATCTCCCGCATCGGCGACCCCGCCATCAGCCGGCGCTCGATGGCCCGCTCGGTCTGCTCGGGCGTGACGTAACCGCCCGAACTGGGCGCGGTCGACAGCCCCGCCTTCAGCTCCAGCCCGACGCCGGTGCGCAGGTAGCTGTCGAAGGCCGCCTTCGTCTCGTCCGGCGCGGCCGAGGCCGCGTCGGCGGCGCCGAGCCCGGGCCGCCGCGCCTCGCTGGCTACCCGGTCCAGCCGCGCCTGGGCGGCCGCCACCGCCCTGTCGATGCGCGCCACCTTCTCCTCCAGCAGCGCATCCGCCGACGCCTTGCGCTCGATCTCCTCCAGCCGCGCGTCATTGGCGCCCTTGAAGGCCTCGAAGGCGGCCATCATCTCGTGCAGCGCGGCGCGCGCCTCCGGCGTGGCCGGGGCCTGTTTGGTCTCTTTCATGGTGTCTCCGCTTGTCAGGAACCGCCGGCGGCGGTCAGGCTCCGGGGCAGACCCGCGCGCCCCGGCGTCTCCTCGTCAGGCGCGTCGACGGTGAACCGTGCGCCCGGCAGCATCGGGAAGGTCACCAGCGAGACCTCCCACAGGTCGACCTCGACCAGCACCCGCAGGGGCCCGGCGCGCCGCGCCCGCACGGTCCGGAAGCCGATCGACAGCCCGTCCAGCGCGCCCGCGCGCGCCAGCGCTCCGGCGAACCGCGCCCCGGCCGACCAGTCCGCGATGCGCCCCCGCACGCGCAGGCCCCGGTCGTCCTCCCGGATCTCGTCCCAGACCCCGATCGCCGCGCCGCTGTCGTGCTGGTGCAGCATCCGCACCCCGCCGGCGCCGGTCCGCTGCAGGGCGGCCGCGAAGGCCCCCCGCGCGGCCACGTCGCGGTTCAGGTCGGCCACGCCCCACAGCGAGGCGTAGCCGATGATCGACAGCTCGCCGCCGCCGCTCACCGCCCCTCCTCCAGTCGCCGTTCGATCCGCGCCATCGCCGCCCGGGCGGCCTCGCCCTGCGCCTCGAGCCGGGCGAGCCGTTCGGCCACCAGCCGCTGCTCGCCGATCCGCTCCTCCAGCGCCGCGATCCGCGCTGCGGCGCCGCCGGCCCACACCAGGCCCGTCAGCGTCTGCGCCGCCAGCACGGCGGCCAGCGCCGCCGGAATCATCGGCCGCTCCATCTCAGCCCTCCACCCCGGCCAGCCGGCGCCGCTCGTCCTCGGACAGGAAGCTGGCGGCGTTCAGCCGCGCCCACAGCGCCTCCCGCTCCGGCTGCAGCGCCGGCAGGGCCTCCAGATCGGCCTCGATGCGGACGCCCTCGAACCGGCCGCCCAGCCACCCGGTCAGGGCGGCCGCGGTCTTGCGCGCCAGCGGCACAACCGTCCCGCGCCAGAAGGCGACGTTCGCCTCGCGATAGTTGGCGTAGGTGGCGTCGCCGGGGATGCCCAGCAGTTGCGGCGGAACGCCGAAGGCCAGGGCGATCTCCCGCGCCGCGGCGTGCTTGCCGGCGATGAAATCCATGTCCGCCGGCGTCCAGCTCATGGGCTTCCAGTCCAGCACGCCGTCGAGGATCATCGGCCGCCCCGCATTGGCCGCGCCGGCGTGGACGGCGTCGACCTGCGTCCTCAGCGCCTCGAACTGCTCCGCGGTCAGCCCCTCGCCGTCGCGCGTGGCGTACACCAGCGCCCCGCTGGGGCGGGCGGCGTTGTCCAGCAGCGCCTTGTTCCAGGCTCCGGAGGCGTTGTGCACGTCGATGGCGAAGGCCGCCGCCTCCAGCGGCGAGAAGCCGTAGTGGTCGTCCGTCGGGTGAAACAGCTTCAGGTGCAGCAGCGGCAGCCAGCCGTCGGCGGCCCGGCCGATCCGCACCGAGCGCCCGTCCACGGAATAGACATAGGCCTCCGGCCAGCCGCTGCGTCCGGGGACCACCTGCATCCGGTCGGGCCGCAGCGCCCACAGCTCGTCCGGCTCGGCCTCTCCGGCCGCCTCCACATAGGCGTTGCCCGCGGTCTGCAGCGCGCCATAGACCGCCTCGAGGAACTCCACCCCGCTCTGCTCAGGGTTCGGCCGCGTAAGCAGACGCGCCAGCGGATGGTCATCGGTGCGGGCGCCGTCGACGAACACCGCCAGCGGCGTCGCCGCGGCCGCCTCGGCGATCATGCGGATGCAGCGATAGGCGACCGCATTGCGCCCGAACCCCTCGGTGGCGAGGGTCGTATAGTCGCGGGGCGTCCACCGCGGCCGCCCGGCGCTCGTGAAGGCCACCAGCGGGCCGGTCCGGCTGTCCTTGCTTTCGGGCGCAGCGATGCGCCGCCGGCCGAACGGCCGTCGCCAGTCCCACATGCTCGCCTCCGGGAAGAGTCCCCGGCGCCCGTCCCGTCATCCGCGGCGCCCGACCCCTTTCCGGGGCCATGGCGCAACTATGCGGCGCCAGCGTCAGAGCGTGGACGTCTGCGGATCGTTTTTCACAAGCGCCTGTATTCCGGCGGTTTGCTCCCGGGAGCACGGCCGGAAGTTAATCTTCGCGGCCCCGCTCCGCCTTCCATTCGGGCGCCTCGAAGTCCAGCGCGTCCTCCGGCTCCCGCAGCGCCGTTTCCGATACGGTCTGGCCGCGCACCGACACGCCGGCGGCGTGCACCGTCTCGCGGCTCCCCGACACCAGCGGATGCCAGCTGGCCAGCGGCCGTCCCTCGTGGATGCGGCGGTAGGCGCACGACTTCGGCATCCACTCCAGCGCCTCGATGTTCCACGGCGTCAGCTTGATGCAGTCGGGCACGTGCTCGCGCCGGTTGGCGTAGTCCGAACAGGTGCAGCGCACCGGATCGAACAGCTTGCAGTGCACCCGCGTGGGGATCACCTCGCCGCTGTCCTCGTCCTCGAACCGGACCAGACAGCACAGGCCGCACCCGTCGCACAGGCTCTCCCACTGCTCGCGGGTCATCTGGTCCAGCCTGCGGGTTTCCCAGAAGGGCTTGGACCCGGGGTCTCTACGCTCTACATCCACGCCCTCCCCATACCCTTCCTCCCGGCCGAAAGCACCCATGGCTGCGCGCCCGCCCCTCGTCGCCCTCAAGGACATCCGCCTGCAGGACGGCCCCCGGCCCCTCTTCGAGGGCGTCGACATGGCCATCGAGCCGCGCAGCCGCGCCGCCCTGGTCGGCCGCAACGGCGCCGGCAAGTCGACCCTGATGAAGCTGGTCATGGGTCTGATCGACGCCGACGCGGGCGACCGTTCGGTCCAGGCGGGCACCCGCTTCGCCTATGTGCCCCAGGAGCCGGTGATCACCGGCGAGACCCTGCTCGACTACGCCGCCTCCGGCGACGCCGAGCGCTGGACCGCCGAAGCCTGGCTGACCACCTTCGGGCTCGACCCCGCCAAGCCGGCCGTGAACCTCTCCGGCGGCGAGATCCGCCGCGCCGCCCTCGCCAGGGCGTTCGCGGAGGAGCCGGATCTCCTGCTGCTGGACGAGCCCACCAACCACCTCGACATTCTCGCGATCGAGAAGCTGGAGGCGGAGCTGCTGTCCGCCCGCTTCGCCGTCCTGCTGGTCAGCCACGACCGCGCCTTCCTCAACCGCGTCACCCAAGTCGTCCACTGGCTCGAGGGCCGGCGCGTCCGCACCCTCGACAAGAGCTTCGCGGCCTTCGACGAATGGTCGGCCAAGGTCATGGAGGAGGAGGCCGAGTCCCTCCGGCGTCTGACGAAGAAGATCGAGGCCGAGACCTACACCTTCTACCGCTCCATCACCGCCCAGCGGACCCGCAACGAGGGCCGCGCCCGCGCCCTGCAGGCCCTCCGCGCCGACCGGGCCGAGCGGGTGCGCGACCTGCCGCGCGAACTGAACCTCGGCGTCGACTCCGGCGCCGCCTCCGGCAAGCTGGTCGCCGACGTGAAGGGCGTGTCGAAGGCGTTCGGCGAGCGCACGGTCATCAAGCCCTTCACCACCCGGGTGATCCGCGGCGACCGCCTCGCCATCGTCGGCCCCAACGGGGCCGGCAAGACCACCCTGGTGAAGATCCTGCTCGGCGAGCTTGAGCCCGACGCCGGCTCTGTCCGGCTCGGCGCCAATCTGGAGCCCGTCTACCTCGACCAGTCCCGCGAGGGGCTGAGGTCCGACATGAGCCTCTGGGACGCGCTCACGCCCGGCGGCGGCGACTCCATCCTGGTGCGCGGCCGCTCCATGCACGTCGCCGCCTATGCGAAGGACTTCCTGTTCCAGGAGAGCCAGTTGAAGCAGCCGATCTCCACCCTCTCGGGCGGCGAACGCAACCGTCTGCTGCTGGCCCGGGCCCTCGCCAGACCGGCCAACCTGCTGGTCCTCGATGAGCCCACCAACGACCTCGACATGGACACCCTCGACAAGCTCGAGGAGCTCCTCGAAAGCTACGACGGCACCCTGATCCTGGTCAGCCACGACCGCGACTTCGTCGACCGGCTCGCCACCTCCACCATCGCCCTCAACGGCCAGGGCGACATCGTCGAGACCCCCGGGGGCTGGACCGACTTCATCCGCCAGAATCCCGGCTTCCTCGCGCCTCCGGCGGCCGGCGGCGCGGACTCCCCGAAGCCCGGACCCGCCGCCGGCGCGCCGGCGGCGGCCGCCCCGCGCAAGGTGGCCGCCAAGCTGTCCTACAAGGACGCCCGGCGGCTTGAGGAGCTGGAGGGGCTGATGGAGACCCTGCCGGCCCGGATCGAAGCCTTCGACGCCGCCCTGGCCGATCCCGACCTCTACGGGCGCGATCCGGCCGCCTTCCAGCGCGCCATGAGCGGCGCCGCCGAGGCCCGCGCGGCGCTGGAGGCGGCGGAGCTGGAATGGCTCGAGCTCGAGGAAAAGAAGGCGGCCCTCGCCGGCTGACCGGCTCGGCCAACGCACCGGGCTGTTTCTGTGGAAAACGCAAACTGCTGATCCGGAAGACGGAACAGCGATCTTCCACAGAAATGCACAGGATTATCCACCGGAGCGGCGGGGATTCCTCACAGCCGGCCCTTCCGGGGCGCTTGCCTCATAGCGGCTTTCGTCGGAACGTCAACGGGCCGAGGGACACGGCGGCGCGGAAAACCGGGGAGACCCGGGGCTCAAGGCGAACCGGCCCGGCTCTCTGACCCGATGCTACGGGGGGTCTACGACCTTAACGTGCGGGGGGCAGGATCAAGGCCCGACGGGCTTTCGAAGGCTTCGGCCGGAGAACGCCTCGAGGGAACCGGATCGGGATCGAAGGACGGCGCAGGGCTCGACCTTGCGGAACGCCGGAGACCAGGAGCGCGACAGGATACAGCCGACCGTCACCGGGGTTCGCCCTGCTGACGCCGAGGCCAAGGTCCGAACCTCAATGGCCAAGTCCAACCCGGACTTGGCGAGGGGACGGAGAAAACCGGTTCGCCGGGGCTCTTCGTCCCCTCGCTCAATTCCGGCGCCCGGGACCCGCCCCGCGCCCTTCCCTTCCCCGGACCCTCGCCGTAAACCATGGCCATGGACCGACGCGGGAATCGCCCCTTTACGCTGGATCGCCGCGCCGTCCTCGCCGGAGCCGGGGCCGCGACCGCCGCAGCCATCGCAGGCTGCGCCGACTCTGCGGTCGAGCCGGACGCCGATGGCCGCATCCGCCTGCGGTTCGCCACCGACTGGCGCGCCCAGGCCGAACACGGCGGCTTCTACCAGGCCCTCGCCTCCGGGGCTTACGAACGCCGCGGTCTGAACGTCGAGATCATCCAGGGCGGGCCCGGGGTGAACGTGCCCCAGCTGCTCGCGTCCAACGCCGTCGAGCTCGGCATGGGCTCCAACAGCTTCATCACCATGAACCTGGTCGCCGAGGGCGCGCCGGTGAAGGCCGTCGCGGCCTTCTTCCAGAAGGACCCCCAGGTCCTCATCGCCCATCCCGATCCGGCGCTGGAGTCCATCGCCGATCTCGCGGGCCGTCCGATCCTGCTCGCCGACGCCTCGATCGACGCCTTCTGGGTCTGGCTGAAGGCGCGCTATGGTTTCACCGACGACCAGGTGCGCAAATACACCTTCAACGTCGCGCCCTTCCTCGCGGACCCCCGCGCGGTGCAGCAGGGCTACCTGACCTCCGAGCCCTATACGATCCGCAAGGTCGCCGGCTTCGAGCCGAAGGTCTTCCTGCTGGCCGACGAGGGCTACCCCTCCTACGCCACCATGGTGCTGGCCCCGAACGCCTTCGCCCGCGACAACGCCGGCGCCCTGCGCGACTTCATCGCGGCCTCCGCGGAAGGCTGGCGCGACTACATCCAGGGCGACGGCAAGGCCGCCGACGCCCTGATCCGCCAGGCCAATCCCGAGATGACCCAGGACGTGCTCGACCAGGCGCGTGAAAAGCTTAAGGCGAACGGCATCGTCGACGGGGGCGACGCCGCCCTCTACGGCCTGGGGACCATGACCGAAGAGCGCTGGCGGTCCTTCTTCGAGGTCACCTCGGAAGCCGGCGTCTATCCGCCGAACCTCGACTGGCGGCAGGCCTTCACCACCCACTACCTGCCCGGCCGCGGCCGTGGCTGACCAGGGCGCGGCGGCGACGGCGGCGCTGCACGGCGCCGTGGTTCGCTATCCGGGCGGCGGAGGCTCCATCGGCCCGATCGACCTGACCGTGGCCCCCGGGGAAATCCTGGCTATCGTCGGCGCCTCCGGGGCCGGAAAGTCGACGACCCTCCGGCTGCTGGCCGGGCTTGAGCCGGCCGCCGAGGGCGAGGTCCGCACGCCGGCCGCGGGGCGCGCCGCCTTCGTCTTCCAGGCGCCCACCCTGATGCCCTGGGCCGGCGCCTGCGCCAACGTCGCCCTCCCCCTGGAGCTGCAGGGCCTGCCCCGCGGGGAGGCCCGCGCCCGCGCCGCCGCGGCCCTCGCCGCCGTGGGCCTCGGCGACCGTCTGGCGGCGCGGCCGCGTCAGCTCTCGGGCGGGATGGCCATGCGGGTGTCCCTCGCCCGCGCGCTGGTTATCCAGCCCGACCTCCTGCTCCTCGACGAGCCCTTCGCCGCGCTCGACAGCGTCACCCGGCGACGCCTCATCGAGGACCTGCACCGGCTCTGGGCGGCGCGCGAGCCCCGCCCGTCCATCGTCTTCGTGACCCACGACGTCGAGGAGGCCGCCTACTTCGCCGCCCGCTCGGTGGTGCTGGACGCCGCCACCGGACGCGTGGCCGCCACCCGTCGCCACCCCGGCGTCCTGCCCCGCCCGGAGGGCTGGCGGGCCGACCCGGGCTTCCGGAGCGCCGTCGAGGATCTGACCGCCGCGCTCGCCGCCGCCATGTCCGCCCGCCCGGAGGCCGCGTGAGCCGCCTCCTGCCGCCCCTGCTGCTGGCCGTTCTGTTGCTCGGCGGCTGGGAAGCCGCCTGCCGCGCGCTGCAGATTCCCGTCTACCTGCTCCCGCCGCCCAGCGCCGTCGCCCTCGCCCTGCTCCAGCGCGCGCCCGTCCTCGCGGGCTCCGCGCTGCAGACGTTCCGGATGGCGCTGCAGGCGCTCGCCGTCGCCGCCCTTGTCGGCGGCGGTCTGGCCTTCGCCATATCGATGAACCGGCTCGCCGAGAACGCCGTCCGCCCGCTCGCGGTGGCCGTCCAGGTCACGCCCGTCGTGGCGATCGCGCCGCTGGCGCTGATCTGGGCCGGGCTCGACCACCCCGACCGCGCCGTCGTCGGCCTCGCGGCGGCCGTGGCCTTCTTTCCGATCTTCTCCGGCGTCCTCACCGGCCTCAGGTCCGCCGACCCGGACCTCGAGCGGCTGTTCGACCTCTACGGCGCGCCGCCGCACCAGCGGCTGTGGCGCCTGCGGCTTCCCTCGGCGCTTCCCTTCATCCTCGAAGGGATCCGGGTGGCCGCCGGTCTGGCGGTGATCGGGGCCGTCGTGGCCGAGTTCGTCTCCGGCTCAGGCGCCACCCAGGGCCTGGCCTGGCGCCTGCTCGAGGCGGGCAACCGCCTCCGCACCGCCGACATGCTCGCCGCCCTCGCCTGTCTGATGGCCATGGGCCTCGCGCTGAACGGCCTGGTCGCGCTTGTGGAAAGACGGGTGCGGGCGCGGCTCGCCTGAGCCGCCGTTAGCTGCGGGTTAAGCTCGACCCGCCTAGGCTTCGCTGTCCAGCATCCCCAGCCGGAGCCGCCCTTGCGCCGCCGTCCTCGTCTGACCCGCGGTATCGCCGCCGCCGCCGCCCTCGCCGGCGGACTCGCCCTGTGCGGCGCGGCGTCCGCGCAGCAGGCGTCCGGCGCTGACGCAGGGCTCCGCTACCTGTCCTGGCCCGGCCGGACGGCGACCCCGGCGCAGGAGCCGCCCACGGCGGCCGCCGAGCCGGCCCGCCGCGATCTCCGCCGGCCCAACCGGGTCATCCCGCATGGCGGCGCCGCCCGGCCGGGGCTCACGCCGGCGCCGGGAGCCGCCCGGCGGACCCTGACGCCCGCCTCCGCCTGGCTTCATCCGCAGCCGGCCCCCGCCGTGCAGCCGACGCCGCCCGCCCCGGCGCCGCCCGCCCAACCGGCTCCCGCTCCGGCTCCCGCCCCGGCCTACATCGCCGATCGCGGCGGCCAGCCGGCTCCGGCGGCCGTCGTCGCGCCGCCCCCGCCCGCGCCGGCTCCTGCGGACGATCCGATGGCCCCGCGCCGCGACGCCCCGATCTTCCGCCTCCGGCCGGCGGCGACCGCGGCTCCGGCGGCCGACGCGCCCGCCCCGGCGCACGCTGACGCGCCGGACGCTTCGGCCGCTCCGGCCGCCGCGCCCGCCCGCGTCGCCGTCGTCACCCCGAACCCGGCCGACCGCCCCGCGTCCCAGGGCGCCCGGTACTATTCCGTTCACCGGCAGCACGGCCGCCAGCCCGACGCCGTGGAGCTGCCGCAGCCGACTTACGTCGACGCCCTCGCGGTGACGATGACGGAGTCGCCGGCGACGCCGGATCTCGCCGCGCCGGAGCCCGGCCCGACCCTGATCCGTGACGCGCAGGGGCGGGTCCGCACCCAGCCGGCCGCGCCGGAGGGCGACTACCAGTGACCGTCGAGACCGCCTCCCGCCTGCCCGACCTCATCGCGCTCGCCGAGGAGGGATCGAGCGAAAAGCGCCGCGCCCTCCTGCGCGAGCTGACCGACCACTTCTTCGGCTCGACCACCCGCACGGAGACCGAGGACGGCCTCTACGGCGCGGTCCTCGCCCGGCTGGCCGACGAGATGGAGACGGCCGTCCGGGCCGAGCTGTCCGCCCGCTTCGCCAGCGCCCCCGATGCGCCCCGCACCCTGATCCGCCGCCTCGCCAACGACGAGGCGTCCGTCGCCGCCCCCGTCCTGTCCAACTCGCCCGTGCTGACCGACGAGGATCTGCTCGGCGTCGTGCGGCGCCACGGCCAGGACCACCTCCGCGCCGTCTCGAACCGGGCCTCGGTCTCGGAAGCCGTCTCGGACGTGATCGTCGAACGCGGCGACGACGAGACCCTCGGAACCCTGCTCCGCAACGACGGCGCGCGCCTGTCGCGCCAGGCGTCCGAGGCCGCGGTCGAGCGCGCCCGCGCCAACCCCGCCCTGCACGAGCCGGCTGTGTCGCGCGCCGACCTTCCGCCGGATCTGCTCAACGACATGTATTTCGTGGTCGAGGCCCGGCTGCGCAGCCGCATTCTCGAACAGAACGCCCGCCTCGACCCGGCCCTGCTGGAGAGCGCGCTCGCGGCCGGCCGCGCCCGCGTCGCCACCGACGACGGATCCCTTCCGGCCGACTACTCGGAATGCCTGGCCTACGTCGAGGAGCTCCGCGCCGCCGGACAGCTGACGCCGCAGATGCTGGCGCGCTTCCTGCGCTCCGGCGGGCGGACGTCCTTCCTGATCGCGCTGGCCCAGCTGTCGGACATCGACTTCCACACCGCCCGTCAGATCGTCGAGCGTCGCGAGCTCGACGCCCTCGCCGTGGTCTGCAAGGCGGCCGATCTCGACCGCGCCCTGTTCCTCACCTACGCGGTCGTCCTGCTCAATGACGATGGCGACGCCATGGCCAAGGCGCACGCCTACGCCCGCATGTATGCGGAACTGTCCCGCGAGGCCGCCCTGCGCACGCTCCGCTTCTGGCGCATGCGCCGCGGGGCCCAGGCCGCCTGATCCCGACAACGAAAACGCCCGCCGGAGCGATCCGGCGGGCGTCTTCGCCAACCTTGCGAGGTCGGCCTACTTCTTGGCGCGGGGCGCGCGGGCCGGCTTCCGGCCGCCCTGGCCGAGACCCATCTGCTTGGCCAGTTCCGACCGGGCCTTCGCATAGTTGGGCGCGACCATCGGATAGTCCTTGGGCAGGCCCCACTTGGTCCGGTATTCCTCCGGGCTCATGTTGTACTTGGTCCGCAGGTGGCGCTTCAGCGACTTGAACTTGCGGCCGTCTTCCAGGCAGATCAGGTAGTCCGGGGTGATCGACTTCCGGACAGGAACGGCCGGCTCGCGGGGCTCCGGCTCCGGCTCGGCGCCGCCCGTGGAGACCTGCGACAGCGCCGCGTGGATGCTCGAGATCAGACCCGGCACTTCCGAAGCCTGCACGTTGTTGTTGCCGACGTAGGCCGAAACGATGTCGGCCGTCATCTCGAGCAGTTGCGAATTCTCTTCCATTGCATTTCCCGCCTGGAGGTCTGTCGAATCGACTGATCAACCCCGATCCGTCGGTCTCGCGTCGAATAAAGACGTTCTGTGCGGAAAGCAATGCGCCCGGAGATTCACCTTGCGGGAGAGCAGCGCGACCGGCGTGACGCGCCGAACCTCAGCGTCCGAAGTTTTCGGCCAGCGCCAACATCGCCGCCCGCTCGGGGGCTGAATAGTCGTCCAGCGCCTCTTCCTCGCCATCCCGGATCGCTCTCAGCAATGCCGGAGTCAGGGCAGAGGACAGGGACCAGTTCCAGTAGCGCAGGACCGTCTGGGCCCGGTCGACGGCCAGCATCTCGTACGTCACCTGGACCCGCTCCCAGACCGGATCCGGCGCCCCCTCGGGGCCGGCCTCGGGCCGGCGCATGGACCGCCACAGGGCATGCAGGTCATTCCGCCCCAGACCGGTGGCCTTGCACAGGATGGCCAGGGGCTCCCCGCCGGGGTCGCCGAGTATCTTGGCGCCGGTGATCGGCTTCACGCCGGAGAGATAGGCGATCTCGGTGGCGATTTCCCGTGTCAGCCCCATCTGGCCGGCCGCGGCCACGGCCTGTTCCAGTCCCCCGAACGGGCTCTTCTCGATCGCAGCGCGGTTGCGCTGGCGGCGCTCGATGAACTGCAGCGCCTTGCGGGAGACCGGATCCTGCCAGTTCTCCTGCGCGGCCATGGCGAAGACGTCCTCCGCCACCTCCTGCATCACCTCGCGGGACACCGCGAACCGCTGCAGGATGGTGCGGCGCTCCTCGGGCCCGCACCACCAGAACATCACATAGGCTCCCGAGGGCCGCAGCTCCGGCCGCTTCAGCAGATGCGGGCACAGCCCGCGCTCGGTTCGGCTCAGGCTGACGATGCCCTCGATCGCCACCTGTCCCAGCCGCGCCGTGCCATTGCGCAGCACGGCCTCGATGACCGGCGTCTCGCCGAAGCTCATCAGGGTCTCGGTGACCACCTCCGACAGGCCGCGACGGCTGGCCATCAGGAAGCGGTGCTCCATGGTCGCGTCGCGGGCGCAGGCGACCAGATCCGCATCGGTGAGGGCGGCGCATTGCTCGATCAGCAGGCCGGCGATCGCCGGCTCGTCCCGCAGCAGGATGCGGGTCAGGGTGTTGGGCAGGTCGGCCAACGGAGCCAGACGCGCCGCCACGCGCTTGCGGTCCTCCGACGACGCCAGCCGCAGCATCTCGACCAGCAGGTCGCCGGTGACAGACCGTTCGAAGGCGTTGATCCGGCTCGCCGGCAGCGACACCACGTCGGCCAGCCGCTTGAGCAGCGCGTGGCGCGCGCGAAAGCGCGCGGCGGGCGCGTCCTCCTCGGGCGTGACGGCGGGCTCGGACATGACGGGCCAGCCTAGGGGGATGCGGTTAACCGGCTGTGACGCCTCGGCGGTGAGGGTCAGAGCCCCTCGAAAAGGGCCGTCGACAGGTACCGTTCGGCGAAGCTCGGCACGACCACCACGATGGTCTTGCCGGCGTTCTCGTCCAGCGCCGCCTGGCGGAAGGCCGCCGCCAGGGCCGCGCCGGAGGAGATGCCGACCGGGATGCCCTCCGTCCGGGCCGCCCGGCGGGCCATCTCGAACGCCTCCTCATTGGTGACCTGCTCGACGCCGTCCACCACCGAGCGGTCGACATTGGCCGGGACGAACCCCGCGCCGATGCCCTGGATCTTGTGCGGGCCAGGCTCTCCGCCCGACAGCACCGGGCTGGCGGTCGGCTCGACGGCGATCATCCGCACCGACGGCTTGCGCTGCTTCAGCACCTGGCCGACGCCGGTGATGGTGCCGCCGGTGCCGACCCCGGCCACGACCAGGTCCACCTCCCCCTCGGTGTCGGCCCAGATCTCCTCCGCCGTCGTCACCCGGTGAATGGCGGGGTTGGCCGGGTTCTCGAACTGCGACGGCATCACCGCGCCGGGCGTCGAGTCGAGCAGCTCCTGCGCCCGGGCGATCGCCCCCTTCATCCCCTTCTCCGCCGGCGTCAGCACCAGCTCCGCCCCGAGCAGGGCCAGCATCTTGCGGCGCTCGATCGACATGCTCTCCGGCATGACCAGCATCAGGCGGTAGCCCTTGGCCGCCGCCACGAAGGCCAGGGCGATGCCGGTGTTGCCGCTGGTCGGCTCGATCAGGACCCCGCCCGGCTGCAGCGCGCCGGTCTGCTCCAGCGCCTCGATCATCGCCACCCCGATGCGGTCCTTCACCGAGGCCAGCGGGTTGAAGAACTCCAGCTTGGCCAGCACCCGCGCCTTCGGCGCCAGCTCCGCCGACAGCCGCGGCAGCTCGACCAGGGGCGTGTCGCCGATGGTTTCGACGATGGAGCCGTAGACCTTTCCGCGGCCGGCCTTGCGATGGCGGGCGGGATCATAGGCGGCGTCGGTCATGGCAGGGCTCCGTTCGGCTTCGGGGGGCGTCGGACCAAGATAGGTTCGCCGGGGCCCATGCAAAGGCCGACGTCCAACTTCACCCCCCGTTAACCACGATCCCGCATCCCTGATCCCCTGTTTCCGGGGTCCAGCTTGCGCAATCTTGTCGCCGCCGTCGAAGCCGTCGACCCGCTGGTCGTGACCGGCAAGGTCGCGGGCGTGAACGGCCTGCTGATCGAATCCCGCGGCGGCCTCAGCCGCCTCGCCGTCGGCGCACGCGCCGAGATCGAGCGGGGCCGGAGCCAGCACCCCCTCCCCGCCGAGGTCGTCGGCTTCCGGGACGCCAAGGCCCTGTTGATGCCGTTCGGCCCGGTCGAGGGCGTCGCCCCCGGCGCCGACATCCGCATCATCGACACCGCCGCCACCGTGCGCCCGACGACCGCCTGGCTGGGCCGGATCATCGACGCCTTCGGCAACCCCATCGACGGCAAGGGGCCGCTCCCGAGCGGCCCGGCCGCCTATCCCCTGCGCGCGCCCCCGCCCCCGGCCCACTCCCGCGGCCGGGTCGGCGAGCGCCTCGACCTCGGCGTCCGCGCCATGGACGTCTTCACCACCACCTGCCGCGGCCAGCGCCTCGGCATCTTCGCCGGCTCCGGCGTCGGCAAGTCGGTGCTGCTGTCCATGCTGGCCCGCCAGGCGACCTGCGACGCGGTCGTCGTGGGCCTGATCGGGGAACGCGGCCGCGAGGTGCGCGAGTTCATCGAGGAAACCCTCGGCGAGGAGGGTCTGCGCCGGGCCATCGTCGTCGTCGCCACCTCCGACGAGCCCGCCCTGAAGCGCCGGCAGGCGGCCTACATGACCATGGCCTGCGCCGAATTCCTGCGCGACCAGGACCTCGAGGTCCTGTGCCTGATGGACTCGGTGACCCGTTTCGCCATGGCCCAGCGCGAGATCGGCCTGGCCGCCGGCGAGCCGCCGACGACCAAGGGCTACACCCCCACCGTCTTCACGGAACTGCCCAAGCTGCTCGAGCGCGCCGGCCCCGGTCCTGTCCGCCCCGACGGCACCACCGCGGCGCCGATCACGGCCCTCTTCACCGTGCTGGTGGACGGCGGCGACCATGACGAACCCATCGCCGACGCCGTGCGAGGCATCCTCGACGGCCACATCGTCATGGACCGCAAGATCGCCGAGCGCGGCCGCTTCCCCGCCATCGACGTGCTGAAGTCGGTCAGCCGCACCCTGCCCGGCTGCCAGACCCCGCCCGAGCGCGAGCTGAACCGCCGCGCCCGCCAGTGCCTCAGCGCCTACGCCAACATGGAAGAGCTGATCAAGATCGGCGCCTACCGCGCCGGGGCCGACCCGATCGTCGACCGCGCCATCGCCCTCAACCCCGCCCTCGAGGCCTTCCTGGGTCAGGACAAGGACGACGCCACACGTCTTACCGATTCCTTTACCCGGCTCGAGGCAATCCTGAACCAAGGCATGATCCAAGAGTGACCGGAGAGAACGCATGACCGCCTGGGCCCAGTCGCTGATCCGGATTTCGAACTACGAGGTCGAGACGCTGCAGAAGCGCCTGGCCGAGATCACCGCCCGCCGCGCCTCGGCCGAGATGCGGATCGCCACGCTCGAGGCGGAGGCCGAGGTCGAGCAGGAACGCGCGCGGCAGGACGCGGAGGCGGCCCTGCTGCTGCAGGCGTATCTCAACGGCTGGAAGATGCGGAAATCGGCCGCCGAGGCCGACGTGGCCGAAATCGAGGCGGAGGAGGCGGGCGCCCGCGACGCCCTGACCGGCGCCTTCGAGGAACTCAAGAAGTTCGAGCAGGTCGCCGAAACCACCCGCCTCAACGCGATCATCGCCGCCAGCCGGCGCGAGACGGCGGCCTTCGACGAACTCGGCCTCCGCCGCCGTGCGGTCTAGGGCCCGCCCCAGCCGCCGCCTCGTTCTCGGCTCGGCGCTGGCGCTCGCCGCCTGCGGCCGCTCCACCGCGCAGACTCCCGCGGCGGTCGCCCCGCCGCTGAAGGACCTCGTTCCCGCCCCCTTCGGCGCCACCGCCATGAGCGGACAGCTGGACGATCCCGACTGGGTCGCGGCCATGCTCCGCCACTGCGCGCAGCTCACGCCCGAGTGGGAGCAGAAGATGGAGCGCACCCTCGGCCCCGGCTTCGCCCACGACTTCTCCGCCTCCGATCGGGTCGTCGCCTTCGCCGGCGATCACGGCCTCCGCGTCCACGGCCACACGGTGATCTGGTACTCCCAGGGCGGCGAGGTGTTCAGCGACGACGTCCCCCGCGATCGCTTCGCCGCGGAATACGACCGCTACATCGAGGCCCTGGTCGGCCGCTATCGCGGCCGGATGGCCGGCTGGGACGTGGTCAACGAACCGGTGGCCGAGGACGGGAACGGCCTGCGCGACTGCCACTGGAGCCGGGCCCTGGGCCAGGAAGGCTACATGGTCCGCGCCTTCGAGCAGGCGAAGGCCGCCGATCCGGACGCGATCCTCTTTCTCAACGAATACAATCTGGAGAACATACCGGCCAAGGGCGCGACCTTCCTCCGCCTGGTCGAGCGCCTGCTGTCTCTCGGCGCTCCGATCGGCGGCATCGGGACCCAGTCGCACCTGAGCATCGAGATACCGGCCGGCCAGATCACGACCTTCTTCCGCGACGCCGCCTCGCTGGGCCTGCCGATCCACGTCTCGGAGCTGGACTTCCCGCTCCAGCGCGACGGCGGCCATATGCCCGACCTGCGCTCCATGGCCGAGCGCCGCGCCCAGCAGGTCGCCCGCGTCGGCGAGCTGGCCGAGGCCTTCGCCGCCCTGCCGGAGCGCCAGCGCTACGCCTTCACCACCTGGGGCCTGCGCGACTCCGACAGCTGGCTGGTCCGCGCCGAGGGCAAGGGCCGGGCCGACGAAAGCGCGCTTCTGCTCGACGCCGACGGCCGCCCCAATCCGGCGTATCAGGCCCTCGTCGACGCCTTCACCGGACGCGCCGGGGCCTGAGGCGCGGCCCGCAGGCGGTCAGACCCGCTCCGTCGCGATCCCCGCCGCCGCCAGCTCCGCCAGCAGTCCGTCCACGGCGGCGTCCACCGCGACCTCGTCCCGCCCCCGCACCACCAGGTTCGTCCCGATCTCGCCGACGGTCCCGGCTCCGAACGGATAGCTGCCGAAGCTGATCTCCCGGTGCGCCCGCGCCGCGGCCGTCAGGATGTCGGCGACGCTGCCCTCGCCGACGCCGGTCACCCGGACCGTGCGCGCGTGCACCACGGCGCCGGTCCGCAGCCGCGGCGCCACGTCCTCGAGCATGGCGGTCATGATCTTCGGCACGCCCGCCATCACGAAGACATTGCCGATCTGGAAGCCCGGGGCGTCGGTCACCGGGTTGGCGATCAGCGTCCCGCCCGCGGGAATCCGCGCCATCCGCCGCCGTGCGGCGTTGAACTCCGCCCCGTAGCGCCGCTCCAGGATCGCCAGCGCCGCCGGGTGCTCGACCAGCTCCACCCCGAACGCCGCCGCCACGGCATCGGCGGTGATGTCGTCGTGCGTCGGCCCGATCCCGCCGGTGGTGAAGACGTAGTCGTGGCTGCTCCGCAGCGCGTTCAGCGCCCCGACGATCTGCGCCTGCCGGTCGCCCACCGTCCGCGCCTCCAGCAGATCGATTCCCAGCGCCCCCACGAAGCGCGCGATGGTGTTGAGGTTGGTGTCCCGGGTCCGGCCCGACAGGATCTCATCGCCGATGATCAGCACGGCCGCGGTGGGGGATGCGTCGCTCATCCGCGCAGGCTAGAGCCTCCTGCATGCGCTTCAAGTCGCCCCTCGAACGCGGAACCCTCGTCCGCCGCTACAAGCGCTTCCTGGCGGACGTGATCCTCGCCGACGGATCGGAGACCACCGTCCACGTCCCCAACCCCGGGGCGATGCTGGGCCTGACCGCGCCCGGCCTGCCGGTCTGGCTGTCCCGCTCACCCGACCCGAAGCGCAAGCTGCCGCTGACGCTGGAGGCGGTCGAACTGCCCGGGGCCGGACCGGTGGGCGTCAACACCCTGAATCCCAACCGTATCGCCGAGGCCGCGATCCCGCGGGGCGAGATTCCCGAGCTGGCGGGTTATCCGATCCTGCGCCGCGAGGTCCGCTACGACGTCGACAGCCGCATCGACATCCTGCTCCAGTCCGATCCCGACGCCCTGCAGCGTCCGTCCTGCTGGGTCGAGATCAAGAACTGCCACTTCAGCCGATCCGCCCGTCTCGCCGAGTTCCCGGACTGCAACACCGTCCGCGGCGTCAAGCATCTGAGGGCGCTGGAGCGGGTGGTCGACGCCGGCGGCCGGGCCGTCATGCTGTTCGTCGTCCAGCGCATGGACTGCGACGTATTCACCACGGCCGACGACATCGACCGCGCCTACGGGCCCGCTCTCCGGGAAGCCGCCTCCCGCGGGGTTGAGGTTCTGTGCTACAGTTGCCACCTGTCCCCCGAAGCGATCCGCCTTGATCGCCCCCTGCCGTGGCGCGCCTGACGCGCCGGAAGACGCCCGATGTACGAGACTCCCGAACTGGACACCGACCACTTCGTCCGCACCCATGAGATCCGCGTGCACCAGGACGAGGAGGCCTGGGAGGGGATGCGCGCGGCCGGGAATCTGGTCGCCCGGGCGCTCGACATGATCACCGAATACGTCCGGCCGGGCGTCACCACCGGCGAGATCGACGACCGCATCCGCGAGTTCACCCTCGACCACGGCGGCCTTCCCGCCTGCCTTGGCTACAAGGGCTACGAGAAGACCGTCTGCACCTCGATCAACCACGTCGTCTGCCACGGCATCCCCGGCGACAAGGTTCTGAAGGACGGTGACATCGTCAACATCGACCACACCGTCATCGTCGACGGCTGGCACGGCGACTCCAGCCGCATGTACGCGGTCGGCGAGGTCAACGCGCGCGCCCGCAAGCTGATCGACGTGACCTACGACTCCCTGGCCGCGGGCCTGGCCGTGATCCGCCCGGGCGCCACCTTCGGCGACATCGGCTACGCCATCCAGCAGGTGGTCGAGGCCAACCGCATGTCGGTCGTCCGCGACTTCTGCGGCCACGGCATCGGCCGGATCTTCCACGACAGCCCCAACGTGCTGCACTACGGCCGCCGCGGCGAGGGCGCGACCCTGAAGAAGGGCATGTTCTTCACCGTCGAGCCGATGGTGAACCTCGGCAAGCCGCACGTGAAGGTGCTGTCCGACGGCTGGACCGCCGTCACCCGCGACAAGTCCCTGTCGTCCCAGTGCGAACACACCATCGGCGTCACCGACGATGGTTGCGAACTGTTCACCGCCAGCCCCGCCGGGCTCTTCCGCCCGAAGTTCTGACGCCACTGGACGTTCACCGTCTGTTCTGACATCGTGCCGCTCCGGTTGAACCGGAGGCCGCCATGTCCTCAGTGCTGCCGTTTCCTGCGCCGGATCGACCGGCCCCGTCGCCCGCAGCGGAGCCGCGGCGCTCCGGGGCGACCGGCGCCGGAGGGCATCGGGAGCGCCTCCGCCAGCGCGCCCGTTCCGCCGGCCTCCACCACCTGCCCGACTACGAACTCCTCGAGCTGTTCCTGTTCCGCAGCCAGCCGCAGGGCGACGTGAAGCCGGTCGCCAAGGCCCTGCTGGCCCGCTTCGGCTCGCTGGCCGCCGTGCTCGCCGCACCGGTCGAGGACCTGATGACCGTCCGGGCCGAGGACGCCCGCGGCCGCGTCCGGGGCGTCGGCGTCGAGACCGCCCTGGATCTCTCCGCCCTGCACGAGGTCGCCCGCCGGGTGCTGCGCGAGGAGGCGGCCAACCGGCCGGTCATCGCCTCGTGGACCGCGCTGGTCGCCTACGTCCGCGTCGCCCTCCAGCACGAGCCGCGCGAACAGTTCCGGGTGCTGTTCCTCGACAACCACAACAAGCTGATCCTCGACGAGGTGCAAAATCGCGGCACCGTCGACCATGCGCCGGTCTATCCGCGTGAGGTGGTCCGCCGCGCCCTCGAGCTCTCGGCCAAGAACCTGATCATCGTGCACAATCATCCGTCGGGCGATCCCACGCCCTCCCGCGCCGACATCCAGATGACCCGCCAAGTCATCGACGCCGCCCGGGCCCTGGAGATCGCCGTCCACGACCACTTGGTCGTCGGCCGCGAGGGGGTGGCCAGCTTCCGGCAGCTGGGGCTGATGTAGATCGGGGCCGCCGGCCGGTTCCGCGGGTGCGACGCTGGCCGGGCGGCGCCACGATGGCCGCGAAGCTGTGGATGCCGTAGGAGGTGTTTTCCCACGAATGCGGCGGCCCTGTCCGATGAATGCGATCCCTCCCCGCGAGACCGGCGAAAAGGGCATGTCCAGCGAGCGCCTCGGCCGCATCGTCGAGGAAGCCGCCAGCGAGGTCTATATCTTCTCCGCGACCGATTTCCGGTTCCGCCTCGTCAACAGGGGCGCGCGGGAGAACCTCGGGTACTCCATGGCCGAGCTCGCAGGGCTCACCCCCTGGGACCTGAAGCCCACTGTTCCCCGGGACGCCTTCATCGACATGGTCGGGCCCCTTCTGCGCGGCGAGGTGGGGCGCCTCGATTTCGAGACCGTGCACCGGCGCAAGGACGGAACGGTCTACGACGTCGCGGTCAAGCTCCAGGTCTTTGACGAGGACGGCGACCGCGTCTTCTTCGCCGCCATCCAGGACATCACCGCCCGACGCAAGGTGGAGACCGACCTCCGGCAGGTGTCCATGCGGCTGGACGCCATCCTCGCGAACACCACCATGGCCGTCTTCCTCATGGATGAGCGGCAGCATTGCGTCTTCATGAACAAGGCGGCGGAGGACCTCACCGGCTATGCCTTCGAGGAGGTGACCGGCCGCCCCCTCCACGACGTCATCCACCACACCTATCCGGACGGGTCGCCCTTCCCGCTCTCCGAGTGCGCCATCGACCGCGCCTTCCCCGAGAACGCCAACACCCGGGGAGAGGAGGTGTTTGTGCACAAGGACGGCTCCTTCTACCCGGTCGCCTTCACCGCCAGTCCCGTCCAGGACCATCAGGCCAAGGTGGTGGGCACCATCATCGAGGTGCGCGACATCAGCGAGGCGAAGCGGATCGAGGAGGCCCGCGATCTGCTGATGCGGGAGGTGGACCACCGGGCGCGGAACGTTCTGGCCGTGGTGCACTCGCTCACCCGGCTGACCCATGCGAACGATCTTGAGTCCTACAAGGAGGCTCTCGCCGGGCGGATCAACGCCCTGGCGCGGGCCCAGACCTCTCTCGCCAACCGGCGCTGGGAGGGCGGGCGGCTCGAGGACGTGGTCCGGGAAGAGCTGGAGGCGCTCTGCCCGCGCGACCGGATCGACGTTGAGGGACCGGAGGTGTCGCTCTCGCCGGAGCAGGTTCAACCCCTGAGCCTGCTGCTCCACGAACTCGCCACCAACGCCAACAAGTACGGGGCCTGCAGTCGCGACAACGGCCGGGTCTCCGTCCGCTGGGCGAGAGACGGGGGCCAGGTGAGACTGACGTGGCGCGAGACCGGCGGCCCGTCGGTATCCGCACCGCTCCGGGAGGGCTTCGGGTCCGTCCTGAAGAGCAGCGTTGTCCGTCAGATCAACGGCGTCATGTCCCGGCATTGGGAACCGTCGGGACTGGTCGTGGACGTTACCTTTCCGTTGTGAACGATGCGCGCAGACTGGGCGCACCGAAAGCCAGAGCGATCCGCCGTCGACATGACGATCACGACCACCACCCTGATCACCGAACGCCTGACGCTCACGCCCGCCCAGGTTTCCGACCTCGACGATCTGGTGGAGCTCTGGGGCGACCCCGCCTTCGCCACCGCCATCTTCCCCGCCGCCCTGACGGCGGAGGATGTCTGGTTCCGGCTGCTGCGCGACATCGGCCACTGGGAGGCGCTCGGCTACGGCAATTGGTCGATCCGGGAGACCGCGACCGGCGACTACGTCGGCAGCGTCGGCGTGCTCGACTACCGTCGCCTGCTCGACCCTCCGTTCGACGCGCCCGAGCTGGGCTGGGGCGTCGCCCCGCGCTTTCAGGGCCGGGGCCTCGCCTTCGAGGCGCTGTCGGCGGCGCTGGCGTGGTGCGACGAGACGCTGAACGCGCCGCGCACGGTCTGCATGATCTCGCCGGACAACGCCCCTTCCCTGGCGCTCGCCGCCCGCGCCGGCTATGCGCCCTACGCCGAAACGACCTACAAGGGCGGACCGGTCCGGCTGCTGGAACGTCGCGCGGCGTAGCTCGACATTAAGGTTTACGCCGCATCCTCCCGCCCATCGGAGGCCTCCTGCCCATGCCCATGCCCGTCGAAGAGCTTCGCCGGTACCTGACCGAAGCCTTTCCCGGCGCCGAGATCGCCATCGAGGATCTCGCCGGCGACGGCGACCACTACCGCGCCCGCATCGTCTCGCCGGCCTTCGCCGGCCTCTCCCGGGTTCGCCAGCACCAGCTGGTCTACGCCGCCCTCAAGGGCCGGATGGGCGGAGAGCTCCATGCCCTGGCGCTCGAGACCTCGGCGCCGTCGGGAGACTGATCGATGCGCTACCGTCCCTACGGCTCGGCCGGCCAGGCCGTCTCGGCCCTCACCCTCAGCCTCGGCCCGCGCGACATCGCGCGCGGTCCCGAAGCCGCCCGCGAGCTGATCTATTCGGCGCTCGAGGCCGGCATCAACAGCTATCGCCTTTGTTCGGCCGACCCGGTGCTCGCCGAGGTGCTCGGCGAGGCCCTGCAGCATGTCGAGCGCAAGCTCGTCCAGGTCGCCCTCACCCTCGGGGCCGGCGACGGCCGCCGCGGCTCCGACAGGGACTTTTCGGCCGAGGGCATAACGGCCGCCATCGACCGCACGCTGCACGCGTCACGCCTGGGATGGTTCGATCTGGCCCTGCTGGACGAGCCCGCGGACCATGAACTGCCGCAGTCGTCGCTCAACGCGCTGAAGGCCCTCCGCGCCACCCAGCGGGTGCGCCTGCTCGGCGTCTCCGGCGACGGGGAGGTCATGGACGCCTATGTCTCGACCGGGGCTTTCGACGTTCTCGCAACACCGTACCACGTCAACTCGCCCTGGCAGGTCCGTCACCGGCTGCGCGTCGCCCGCGAGCAGGACATGGCCATCTTCGTCTACGGCTACTTCCCCGAGAGCCTCGACACCGCCCGCAAGGCGGCCAGCCTGCACGAGGAGAAGAAGGGCTTCTTCGGCTTCGGCCGCCCGAAGGGCCGCGCCAAGGACGATCCACTCGCCGGCGCCGGCACCTTCGCCTTCCTGCACCAGACCAACGCCTGGACCGCCGAGGCCATCTGCCTCGCCTACGCCCTGACCGATCCGTCGGTCTCCAGCGTCCTGATCGAGGCGTCCACCGTCGAACGGCTGAACACCCTCGCCCTGGTGCCGGACCGGGACATGCCGCCCGGGCTCGCGGCCCAGATCGAGATGGCCCGGATCGCGGGCGCCAAGGCCGCCTGAGGGGCCCGGCCAGGGACCTGCGCCCTTGACCCTGCCCGCCGCCGCTCCTAGCTGACGGCCTTCACCGAAAGGCCGTTCCCGTGACCGATCCCGCCGTCGCCGACCCCGTCCACGCCTTCATCGCCGACGCCGTGAAGACCCACGACGTCGTCCTGTTCATGAAGGGGACGCCCGATTCCCCGCGCTGCGGCTTCTCCTCGCTGGCGGTGCAGATCCTCGACCACATCGGCGCGCCCTTCGTCGGCGTCGACGTGCTTCAGGACGACGCCCTGCGCGAAGGCATCAAGACCTTCACCGACTGGCCGACCATTCCGCAGCTGTACGTGAAGGGCGAGTTCGTCGGCGGCTCGGACATCGTGCGCGAGATGTTCAACGCCGGCGAACTGCAGACGCTGATGGCCGACAAGGGCGTGCCCCTGGGCGGCGCCGAGGCCTGATGGCGCGGCCGCATCTGGAGCCGCGACCGGACCGCGAGATCTTCGAGCTGCCGCTCGAGGTCCGGCCCGAGCACATCGACGAGAACGGCCACGTCAACAACGTCGTCTACGTCGGCTGGCTGCAGGACGCCGGCACGGCCCACTGGAACGCCCGCTTCGGCCCCGAGGCGCGGGCGAGATGGTCCTGGGTGGGGACCCGGCACGAGATCGACTATTTCCGGCCGCTGATGCCGGACGCCCAGGGCGTGAAGGCCCGCACCTGGGTGGGCGATCCGCAGGGTCCGCGCTTCAACCGCTACGTCCGCATCGAGGACGGCGAGGGCCGGCTCTGCGCCCAGGGCGTCACGGAATGGGTGCTGGTCGACGCCGCGACCATGCGGCCGCACCGCATCCCGGCCGACATCCTCCCGGCCTTCGAGCGGCGCTGAGGCCGTTCAGGGGCGGCGATCGCCGCCCCCCCCAGCGGATCAGTCCGCCGCCTCGGCGGGCGCCTGGTGGATGACCCGGGTGGTCGGCTTTTCGCTGGCGATGACGATGCAGCCGGAGAGAAGCGGCGCCGCGATGACGATCGCGAGTGCGAGACGGAGCATGGAGGCCTCAATCGTTCGATGGTCGCTTCAGTATCGAAGCTTGGCCGCTATGTGCCGTTTCTGCGGCTGAATGGCACGTGAACAATCGGACACGCGCCGGCGCGTCAGGTGCGCGGCAACTGATACGGATTCTCGACCGAAAGGCGGGCGCCCGGTTCCAGTCCGAGCTCCTCGAACGACCAGCTCACCTCGACCCCCTGCGGCCGCGGATCGGTGCAAAGATCCTGCTTGATCCGGCGCAGGGTGATCACCGATCCGCTCCGCGCCCGGCGCACCACCGGGGTCAGGTCGGCCTTGTTCGTGCAGCCGTTCGAACTGACCCAGAACACCGCCTGGTCGTCGGCGATCGCCGCGGCGTGGATCGGCTCGATCTGACCGGGCAGGTCGACCGCCGCCAGCGCAGGCTCCCGGCCCAGGGCGCGGTCCAGCATCGCGCAGCCGGCGAGAACAGGCGCCAGCGCCACGGCCGCGAGCACGGTCGACGATCTCATTCCGGCCTCCCTCGCCCGCCGCTTCAGAACGCCCCGATTTTGCCCTGCTTCGACCGCGAAGAAAACCGCGCCCGCCTTGCGCGGCAGCAAAAAGGCCCCGGATCGCTCCGGGGCCTCATCACATTCGGTGTCGCAGGACCCGACCTTAGGACGAGTAGTACTCGACGACCAGGTTCGGCTCCATCTTGACCGGGAACGGCACGTCGGCCAGCTCCGGCACGCGGACGTAGCGGACCGAGAAGCCGCGATCGCCGAGCTCGAGGTAGTCGGGCACGTCGCGCTCCGACGACTGCTGGGCTTCCAGCACCAGCGCCATCGAACGGCTCTTCTCCTTGACCTCGATCACCTGGCCCGGCTTCACCCGGTACGAGGCGATGTCCACCTTCTTGCCGTCGACGGTCACGTGGCCGTGGTTGACGAACTGGCGGGCCGCCCACGGGGTCGGCACGAACTTGGCGCGGTAGACGATGGCGTCCAGACGCGACTCCAGCAGGCCGATCAGGTTCTCCGAGCTGTTGCCCTTGCGGCGGGTCGCTTCGGCGTAGATGGCCGAGAATTGCTTCTCGGTGATGTTGGCGTAGTAGCCCTTCAGCTTCTGCTTGGCCTTCAGCTGCAGGCCGAAGTCCGAGACCTTCGACTTGCGGCGCTGGCCGTGCTGGCCGGGGCCGTAGCTGCGCTTGTTGACCGGGGACTTCGAGCGGCCCCACAGGTTTTCACCCATGGCCCGGTCGAGCTTGTACTTGGCGCTGTGGCGCTTGGACATAAGTCACTCTCTATGTTGATGCGGCCCGGTCCCTCCCGGATTGGAGGGACGATCCCAACGGCGGTCCACGCATCGTCCGTCATGCGACGCGCCCCGGACCAGGGCCCGGGGCGTGAAGGCGGGGCTTATCGCGTCCGGCCCCGCCGGAGTCAAGGCGCGCTCAGCCCGCGCCGGTCGCCGGGTGGTCGGCCGGCAGCGGCGCGCCGCGTTCCGGAACCCAGCGGAAACCGTCGTCGACGCGTTCGAAGCGGCCGATGCCGGGGAAGGGGAAATGGACGCCATAGATGCGCATGCCGTCGCGGGCGCCCCGCTCCAGCAGGCCTTCGCGGGTGCGGATCGCCAGCGGGCCGTCCGAATCCCAGGCGTTGCGCAGGGTCGGGGCGTGGACCGAAATGATCGAGCTGTGCAGGGCGTCACCGATGTACAGCAGCCGGTCGTCCCCTGAGCCGATCTCGTAGCCCGTATGGCCGGGCGAGTGCCCCGGCAGGGCCACGGCCGTGATCGCCGGGGTCACCTCGGCGCCGGCCGTGAACGTCTGCACGCGCGGGGTGATCAGCCGGACGAGGTCGGCCAGCCGCGGCTCCTCGCGGATCTCCCGCCAGGTCGCCTCGTCCATCCGGATCACGGCGTTGGGGAAGGCCAGCGCGCCGTCGGCCGCGAGGCCGCCGATGTGGTCGCCGTGGGCGTGGGAGATCAGCACGTCCGTGACCTGCCCCGGCTCCACCCCCGCCGCCCGGAGCGAGCCGGGCAGCCGGTTCTCCGTCCCCATCTCGCCGCCCGCGCCGGTGTCGATCAGCACCACCCGCTCGCCGTCGCGGACCAGCAGCGGCTGGATCGACAGGTGAATGGTTCCGTCCGCCACGCCCGCGGCGCTGAGCAGGGCGGCGGCCTCCGCCGGCGCCCACGGGCTCATCTCCGCATCGCTCGCGGGGAGGTTCAGGGCCCCGTCGCTCAGCGCCGCGGCCTCGAGCGCCCCGATCCGGAACGGGTGGACGTCTTCCGACGCCGCGACGGCGGCGCCGGCGGGCTCCGTCCCGGCCGCCTTCTTCTCTTCCGGCGAACAGGCTCCGGCGCCGAGGGCGGCGAGCAGCAGGCCGGCGGCGGCGAGGCGGGCGTGGAAGGTCATGGCGGCGCTCCGGAAGGTCAATGGTCCCGCTTATCTGGGGGCCGGGCCGCGCGAAGCCAGACCGCCGGGCGCGAAACCCGGCGGCCCGGCAGGGTCCTCAGGCGGTCGCGGCCGCGTACAGCTCGTTGACCTTGTTCCAGTTCACGACCGACCAGAAGGCCTTCAGGTAATCGGCCCGGCGGTTCTGGTACTTCAGATAGTAGGCGTGCTCCCACACGTCGGCGCCCAGCACCACGGCGCCCTTCTCGTCCGCCACGTCCATCAGCGGATTGTCCTGGTTCGGCGTCGAGGTGATCTTCAGCTTGCCGTCCTGCACGATCAGCCAGGCCCAGCCCGAGCCGAACTGGGCGGCGCCGGCGGCGTTGAAGTCCTCCCGGAACTTGTCCATCCCGCCCAGATCGCGGTCGATGGCGGCGGCCAGCTCCGCCGACGGCGCGCCGGTCTGGCCCTGCGGGGCCAGCAGCTCCCAGAACAGGCTGTGGTTCCAGTGACCGCCGCCGTTGTTGCGCACCGCCTTGGGCAGCTTCGACATCCCGGCGAACATCTCTTCCAGCGACTTGCCCTGCAGGCTGCCGTCGGCGTCGACCGCCTTGTTCAGGTTGTCGACATAGGCCTGGTGATGCTTGTCGTGGTGGAAGGTCATCGTCTCCTTGTCGATCGCCGGCTCCAGGGCGTCATAGGCGTACGGCAGGGGCGGAAGGGTGAAGGCCATGGGGAGGCTCCTGTGGTCGACGAAAGGGTACGCTGGCGCATGTAGGCCGTCGTCCCGTCCGGCCCAAGGCGGACGGGGCGATTTGCTGTCAGGTTTCGAACGGTTGTCGCCCCCGCCGGGTTGCCCGAACGTCGCTCCGTCGCAACGGGAGGTCGCCATGGCGGGGTTGGGAAAGACGCTCGCGGTCGTGGGTCTGGGGCTGGGACTGTCCGGCTGCAGCAGCGATCCGGAGTTCTGGGAGACCCTCTCCCACGGCCTCGACACCCTCGCCTACGAACTGGAGAACCAGCCCGTCTGCACCTGGTACACCGACCGCTTCGGGGTGGTCCGCCAGTACTGCGAACCCGCGTGGCAGGCCAATCAGCGCGCGTATGCGACGCCCGTCTACGTGGCTCCCGTCTACGTCGCCCCGGACCGTCAGGACCGCCGTCATGGCGATCGGCGCGACCACCGCCGCCGCCGCGACGAGAACCGGGGCGGACGCCGCGGTTGGTAGGGCTAGGGCGTCAGCCCGCTGAGCCAGTGCATCACATTGAGGCCGAACCGCGCGTTCTCCGGCGCTGCGTTCATGCCGAACCGTCTGTCCGGCTGACCCGAGCCCTCGGGGTAGCGCACCAGCTGCGCGGAGAGCATGCCCGCCTCCCCCAGCGCCACCACCCGGCCGCGGCCGTGCTCGAACGCCAGCGCCTGCGCCGGCAAGGCTTCCACGGACAGTTCGGCGAGCGCCGCTTCCGCATCCTCGCCGTCCTGCAGGCGCTCGACCAGCCGCTGCAGGGTCGGCAGATCGGCGGCCTCGCGCGCCCCGCGGGTCATCGGCAACAGGATCGCGGCCGACGGCGGGCCGGCGAGCGACTGTCCGGTGAAGGCCGTGACGCTCTGGACCCGCTCGTCCGGGCTCCGGCCGGTGACGATCGGGTGATCGTCCAGCGCCTCGGCGGGGTAGGTCAGATTGGTGCTCACGCCGCCCGCGGTGGTCGTCGCGAAGGCATACCCCTGGCCCATGCGGATTCCGAAGGCCGCAGCCAGCGGCGCCGCCGCCTGCCCGAAGGGCGCATGGTCGGCGATCAGCAGCAGCCGCCCGCCCTCGCGCACCCAGGCCTCCACGGCCGCGATCTCGGCGTCGCTGAAGATGGCTGCGGCGGGCTCGTGCACGGCGCCGGCGTTGGCGATCACCAGCACGTCGACCCCGTCCAGTCCGCCGGCGTCGAACGCTCTCGAGCCGCTCCGCACCTCGTATCCGTCCGCCCGCAGAAGGGCCGCGAACGGGGCGTACTGGCCGTCGGCCGTATGAAAGTTGTGGTGCGCGGCGTCGATCGAGACGACCGGGCCGCCGTTCGCATAGGCGGGGCGCGCAACGTCCGGCCTGAAGTCGGGATCCACCATCTGCTGCTGCGCCGTCGCAGGCGCAGCGGCGAGCAGGGCGGCGAGGGCGAGGATCAGGGCGGACGGTCTCATCGGAAGCCTCCTGCGACGCTTCCTCATACCACGAACCGCCTTCAGCTCTTGCCCACGTGCGCCTTCAGGCAGTCGCGGATCGCCCGCTTCAGGTCCCCGGAAGCCGACGGCTCGTCGACGCCCTCGGCCGCGAGCACCGCGCGCACGCCGGCGTCCAGGCCCTTCGGCAGGGCCGCGATCACCCGCGCCTCGCCCTTCGGGTGCAGGCAGAACCCGACCTGCCGGCACAGATCCGCGAACATCGCCTCATAGTCCGGTCCGGCGCCCTCCCCGCTCACGACAGGTCCCCCAGCCGGGCGGCGTGGAAGGCGACGTGGTCGTCGATGAAGCTGGCCATGAAGAAGTACGAGTGGTCGTACCCCGGCTGCATCCGCAGGGTGAGCTTCTGGCCCGCCGCCCCGGCCGCCGCGACCAGCAGCTCCGGCTTCAGCTGCTCCGCCAGGAAGGCGTCGGCGTCGCCCTGGTCGACGAGGATGTCGTCGAAGCGGCCGGCGGCGGCGCCCGCCTCGATCAGGCGCGCCGCGTCGTGCTTCGCCCATTCGGCGCGGTCGTCGCCCAGGTAGGCGGCGAAGGCCTTCTCCCCCCACGGGCAGCGGGTCGGCGAGGCGATCGGGGCGAAGGCCGAGACGCTGCGGAACAGCTCCGGATGCTTCAGCGCCAGGGTCAGCGCCCCGTGCCCGCCCATCGAGTGGCCCGAGATCGAACGGGCGCCCGTGGTCGGGAACGCGCGGTCGATCAGGGCGACCAGCTCCTCGACGACATAGCTCTCCATCCGGAAGTGCGGGGCCCAGGGCTCCTGCGTCGCATCGACATAGAAGCCCGCCCCCTGCCCCAGGTCATAGGCGGGATTGTCGGCCACGCCCGCGCCGCGCGGCGAGGTGTCCGGCGCCACGACGATGATCCCGTGCGCCGCCGCCGCCCGGTAGGCGCCGGCCTTGGTGGTGAAGTTGTCCTCGGTGCAGGTCAGGCCGCTCAGCCAGATCAACACCGGAAACGGCCCGTCTCCCGGCGGCGTGAACACCGACAGCGTCATCGGCGTGCCGGTTACGGCGCTGTCGTGCTTCAGGTAGCGAAGGGTTCCGCCGTGGACGGCGTGGGTCTTGGTCGTTTCCATGCGGCGACCTCTACCCCCCTCCGGCTCATCCCGGAAGGCGCGCAGCGGCTAGCCGACCCGATGCAGGGCGCAGACCTTGTTGCCGGCGGGGTCGCGCAGATAGGCCAGGTAGAGCTTGCCGTAGGCATGCTCGCGCAGACCCGGCGGGTCCTCGATCGAACGGCCGCCGGCGGCGACGCCGGCGTCGTGGAAGGCATGGACCATCTCCGGCGTCTTCGCCGCGAAGCCGATGGTGCCGCCGTTGGCGTGGCACGCCGGCTCGCCGTCGATCGGCTTGCCGACGGCGAAGGCGCCGCGCGCCGTCCGCCACCAGTAGCGGCCCTTCGGGTCCGGCCCCTGCGCCGGCTCGTGGCCCAGCGCCGTCAGCACGGCGTCGTAGAACCGCCGCGACGCCTCGACGTCGTTCGCGCCGACTGTGATGTGGGTGAACATGGCGACCTCCTCCTGCTCGTTGCAGGAGCTTAGCCGTGGTCCGTTTCCAAACGCAACGGTCTAATAGACGATCACCGACCGGATGCTCTCCCCGGCATGCATCAGGTCGAAGGCCTCGTTGATCCGCTCCAGCGGCAGGGTGTGGGTGATCATCGGGTCGATCTCGATCTTCCCGTCCATGTACCAGTCGACGATCCGCGGCGTATCGGTCCGCCCCCGCGCGCCGCCGAAGGCCGAGCCGCGCCAAACCCGGCCGGTGACCAGCTGGAACGGCCGGGTGCTGATCTCCTTGCCCGCCTCGGCCACGCCGATGATGACGCTCTCGCCCCAGCCGCGGTGGCAGGCCTCCAGCGCCTGGCGCATCACCGTGGTGTTGCCGGTGCAGTCGAAGGTGTAGTCGGCCCCGCCGCCGGTCAGCTCGACCAGATGCGCCACCACGTCGTCGACGGTCTTCGGGTTGACGAAGTGGGTCATGCCGAAGCGCCGGCCCCATTCGGCCTTGGCCGGATTGATGTCGACGCCGACGATCATGTCGGCCCCGACCATCTTCAGCCCCTGGATGACGTTCAGCCCGATGCCGCCAAGGCCGAACACCACGCAGTTGGCCCCCGGCTCGACCTTGGCCGTGTTGACCACCGCGCCGACGCCCGTGGTCACGCCGCAGCCGACGTAGCAGGCCTTGTCGAACGGCGCGTCCTTGCGGATCTTCGCCACCGCGATCTCGGGCAGGACCGTGTAGTTGGAGAAGGTCGAGCAGCCCATGTAGTGGGCGATCGGCTGCCCCTTGTAGCTGAACCGCGACGTGCCGTCCGGCATCAGCCCCTTGCCCTGCGTGCCCCGGATGGCGGTGCACAGGTTGGTCTTGCGGCTCAGGCACGACTTACACTGGCGGCATTCGGGCGTGTACAGCGGGATCACGTGGTCGCCGACCTCGACCGAGGTGACGCCCGGCCCGACCTCGACCACCACGCCGGCGCCCTCGTGACCGAGGATCGAGGGGAAGATGCCCTCGCTGTCCAGCCCGTCCAGCGTGTAGGCGTCCGTGTGGCAGACGCCGGTCGCCTTGATCTCGACCAGCACCTCGCCGGCGCGCGGCCCCTCCAGGTCGACCTCGACGATCTCGAGCGGGCGTTTGGCCTCGAAGGCGACGGCGGCGCGGGTTTTCATCGATAAGCTCCGTACGGCAGGCAAGGACGGGTGAAGAGTGCTAGTGAGCGAAGGCGTGAGCAAGGACGGCGCTCGCCTGCCCGCATCGGCTCACCTCTCGCTCACTAGCACTGTTCACCAACGACCATAACCGTCCGCCCGGCATGGCCCACCGCAACCTCGTCATCCTCACCGGCTCCGGCATATCCGCCGAGTCCGGCGTGCCGACCTTCCGCGCCGCCGACGGGCTGTGGGAGGGCCATCGCGTCGAGGACGTCGCCACACCGCAGGCCTTCGCCCGCGACCCGGCCCTGGTGCAGGACTTCTACAACCAGCGTCGCCGCCACCTGGCGGCCGTCCGGCCCAACGCCGCCCACCGCGCCCTGGCCGACCTCGCCGCGCGTTGGGACGGCGACTTCCTGCTGGTCACCCAGAACGTCGACGACCTGCACGACCGCGCCCACGCGGAGACGCCGCCGGCGTCGGGCTTCCGCCTGATCCACATGCACGGCGAACTGCTCAAGGCGCAGTGCACCGCCACCGGCCGGGTCTGCGACTGGCCCGGCGACCTCGCCGCCGACGAACCCTCGCCCTTCCATCCGCAGGGCCGGCTGCGCCCGCACATCGTCTGGTTCGGGGAGATGCCGCTGGAGATGGATCGCATCGAACGGGCGCTGGCCGCCTGCGACCTGTTCGTCTCCATCGGCACCTCCGGCGCGGTCTATCCGGCCGCCGGCTTCGTCCAGCTCGCCAACCTCGCCGGCGCCCGGACGGTGGAGCTCAACCTCGAGCCCTCGCTCGGCAGCCGCTTCTTCGACGAGACCCGCCACGGCCCCGCCACCGAGGTGGCGCCGGCCTTTGTCCGGGAGCTCCTCGCCTAGGCGTCCCCCGCCTTCCGCGCGGCCAGCTTCTCCAGCCGCCGGCCGCGGCCCTTCGAGAGGGCGTGGATCACCCCGCGGAAGGTGGCCACCTCCTGCTCGCTGAAGGCGGCGCGGCCCAGCATCACCCGCAGGTTCTGGCTCATCGACGGCTTCTTCTCCGCCGGATGGAAGAAGCCCGCCTCGTCCAGCTCGGCTTCGAGGTGCTCGTACATGCCCAGCAACAGGGCGTTGTCCGCCGGCGGCGCGCCCTCGCGGAACTTCGGCGGCGGAGCGTCCAGGATCAGGGTGCGCCATTCGTAGGCGTTGATCGCCACCGCCTGGGCCAGGTTCAGCGAATGGTGGCGCGGGTCGATGGGAATGGTAGTGATCCCGTGGGTCAGGGCGATGTCCACCGTCTCCAGCCCGGCCCGCTCGCCGCCGAACAGCAGCCCCACCTTCAGCCCCGAGGCCGCGTCCTCGTACAGCAGCCGCGCGCTCTCCCGCGGCGTCCGCACCGGCATCCGCGTCTCACGCGGCCGCGCGGTGGTGGCGAAGACGGTGGTCAGGTCGGCGATGGCCTCGCCGACGCTGGCGAACACCTTCACCCCCTCCAGCACCCAGTCGGCCCCGGAGGCCGCGGCCCAGGCGCGATCCTGCGGCCAGCCGTCGCGCGGGCTGACCAGCCGCAGCTCCGACAGGCCGAAATTGGCCATCACCCGCGCCACGGCGCCGATGTTGTCGGCCAGCTGGGGCCGGTCGAGGATGACCACGGGAGGAACGGCTTCGGACATGGGGCCTGACTAGCCCTCAGACTCCGCCGGCGGAAGCCCGAGCATCGACCTTGCGGGCCCGAGATGCCGCCCGTAGTTCCGCCAGCGCCCGGAGGAGCGGCGGTAGAGAGGCTCGCGCACCTGCCAGACGCTGGCGGTCCGCACGCCCGTTTCGGCCGTCCGGAAATCGAGCGCCGCCTCCTCCCAGGGCAGCCCCAGATGGCGCAGCAGCGGCTCCAGCACCGGCCGCGGCTCGACCACCAACCGGTCGTAATCGACCTCCACGATATCCGGATACAGCGCCTTCCAGTGCGCCATCAGCCGGTCGTGCTGCATCAGCCAGTGGGCCATGTCCTCGAGGTCCAGCGCCTGGGGCATCGACCGGTCGAGGTGGAGGAACCAGTTGGACAGGATGACGTCCAGCGGCTGCCGGACCGTGTGTACGATACGCGCCCTCGGGAACATCGCCCGGATCAGCCCGATGTGCAGGAAGTTGTCCGGCCGCTTGTCGGTGACCAGTCCCGCCCCCGGCCGCGCCGCGCGCAGCCCCTCAAGGTAGAGCGCCCGCGCCTGTCGGGCGATCTCCGCCCCCTGCGTCTCCGCCAGCGCCTCCGGATAGGGGCGGATGCGCGCCGCCAGGGCCGGGACCAGCCCCAGCTCCCCGCCCGCCGTCACCTGGCTGTGCCGGCCCAGCATCTGCTCCACCAGCGTCGAGCCCGAGCGGAACAGGCCGCAGACGAACACCGGCCCGGGCTCGTCCTGCGGCTCCCCCCGGGCCGGTTCCGGGAAGGCGGCGATCAGGCGGTCGATGAGGGCTTCGTGCGCCCCCCGGTCGTAGCGTGCCCCCGGCGCAGCCGCGCGGCTGGCGGCGTTGGCGGCGGCGCAGGCCTCAAAGGCGGCGTCGTACGCCCCGGCGGCGTCCAGCGCGCGCGCCAGGGCGAAGCCGAGCTCCGCCTGCGCCTCCGCGTCCCGCCCGGGCTCCGCCAGGGCGGCGCGCAACCGGCCGATGACCGGGGCGCCCGGGTCGGACGGCTTCGCCAGCCCGGCCAGACGCGCCAGCGCCACGGCGTTCCCCGGCTCCGCCGCCAGCGCCGCCTCATAGGCCGCCCGGGCGGGCTCGCGCCGCCCCAGATCCTCGTGCAGGTTGCCCAGATTCAGCAGCGCCGGCGGCCAGCCGGGCCTCAGCGCCAGCGCCGCCTCGAGCTCCGTCTGCGCCAGGTCGTGCCGGCCCAGATCGTCGGTCAGGATCACGGCCCGGTTCAGCCGGACCTCCTCGGGGCCCGTCACCCCCCGTCGCAGCGCCTCGTCATAGGCGGCCAGCGCGGCCTCGAACCGCCCGCAGGCCCGCTCCATCAGGGCCAGGTTGTACCAGCTGTCCGGCAGGTCCGGGAGAATCGCCAGCAGTCGCCTGTACGCCGCCGCAGCCTCGGCGGACCGCCCCTCGGCGCGCAGCTGCGTCGCCAGGGCCATCAGCTGCTCCGGCGACGGGTTCAAGCGGTCAGTCCTCGCCGTACATGGCCAGCCACGGGTCGGCGGTCCCGGCCTCGACCTCGGCCACCTTCACCTTCGGCCAGCCGATCTCGTCATCGGCCGAGTCCCGCCACGCCAGCACGATCAGGTCGCGCAGCTCCGACGCCCCGGCCGCGAGCCGCGCGATCACGAAGTCGCGCCCGCGCAGGTCGCCCTCGGCGAAGCCGCCCGCCTTTTCCAGCCGGTAGAAGGGCAGCACCTCGGCCAGCGTGGCGCGCAGATAGGCCGGCACGCGGACGCGCAGGTCGAAGCCGTCCAGCTGCGGCGCCCGCATCGCCGCCTCGACCGAGTCCAGCCGCGCCACCCGCGCGGTGAACTCGCCCTCGAAGGCGCCGTGGGTCTGGCGCGAGGTGGTGAAGCCTTCGGGATTGGGAACGTCGCGGCTCCAGCCGTTGTAGTGGATGGTGGTGTGGTGCGGCTGGGCCCCGTCGCCGACGTAGTGCCCGAGATAGCCCGCATCGCGCAGGATCAGCGCCTCGCGCCGCAGCCGGTCCTCGCGGTACCAGGCGCGCTTGCCCGGGTCGGTCTCGCGCGCCTCGGCGGCATGAAGCACCCGCCACGTCGCGAAGTCGCGGACCAGCTGCTGGTAGCCGTCCATGATCGCGTACGGCAGGTAGCCGGCGTCATCGACGTCCAGCCCGGCGGTCGTCAGCGCCGCATCGTACTCGGACTTCAGCCGCGGCAGGGCGTCGATCGACATGCCGCGCGCGTCCATGACCCGGCCCTGGTCGTCCATGTCCACGAAATGGGCGGTGTCGCGCTCGCGATCGTGCGGCTGCCCGCCGCCCTTGGTCCGGTCCGGCTCGCGCGACAGTTCGCCGATCTCGGCCGCCGCGCCGGGCGTGCGCAGGAAGGCGGGCAGTTCGTCCGGCAGGGCGCGCACCGCCGCGACGCCGATCAGCCGGTGTCCGGTGCTGCCCCAGGCCGAGACAGCGGCGGGAACGGCGGCGAGCGCCACGGCGCAGACGGCGGCGGCGGCGACAGCGAGTCTTCTCATGGGAGGATGTCCGGAACGGGGGGCGGGTCAGATCCACGCCGCGATAGCATCCAGCGGCTTCTTGTCCAGCGCCGCCGCAGGAACGGTGGCGTCGGGGGCCGGATGGCCGGCGACCAGCAGAAGGAAGGGCTTCTCCTCCGGAGGGCGGCCGCAGATGTCGGCGAGGAATCCCATCGGCGCGGGCGTGTGCGTCAGGGTGGCGAGCCCCGCTGAGTGCAGGGCGGCGATCAGGAACCCGGTGGCGATGCCCACGCTCTCGGGGACGTAGTAGTTCTTCTTCGCGTCGCCGGGCCGGGGGCCGCCGCGCCGCTGGCCGAAGACGGCGATCAGCACCGGGGCGGTCTCGAGGAAGGCCTTGTCCGGATCCGTGCCCAGCGGCGCCAGCGCCTCCAGCCACTCCTGCGGCGCCTTGGTGGCGTAGAATTCCCGTTCCTCCGCCTCGGCCGCCTCGCGGATGCGCCGCCGCAGGGCGGGGCTCTCGATCACGCTGAAGAACCATGGCTGGTGGTTGGCGCCCGAGGGGGCCGAGCCGGCGGTCAGCAGCGCCTGCTCCACCACCGCCCGCGGAACCGGAGTCGGCGCGAACTCGCGCACCGTGCGCCGGCGCGCCATCAGCTCGCGAAAGGCGGTCGCCCGGGACGTCCGCTCGGAATCGTCCAGCGGCGGATAGCCGGTCAGGGGCTGGCGGGGATGGTCGCGCATGCCGCGACGCTAGACGATCCCGAAGACCGCCTCCACCCGCGCCATCCATGCCCGCACCGCGGGATAGGGCTCCAGGTCGAAACCGCCCTCCGGCGCGACCCGGGTGTAGGCGACCAGCGCCAGGTCGGCGATCGTCGGCCCGTCCCCCGCCAGCCAGTCGGCCGCCGCCAGCGCCGCCTCCATCCGCGCCAGGGCGGCGCGGCCGCGCTCCATCAGTCGCGGCTCGACATCCGCCGCCGCCTTGCCGCCCAGGGTCCGCTGGAAGCGGGCCACGGCGATGTACGGCTCATGGCTGTACTGCTCCCAGAACAGCCACTCGAACATCTTCGCGCGGGCGAAGGGATCGGCCGGGATCCACGGCGACCCCTCCGCCATGTGGACAAGTATGGCGTTCGACTGGGCCAGCGCGCGCCCGTCGGCGAGGACCGCGATCGGCAGCTGTCCGGCCGGATTCATCTTGAGGAATTCTGGAGTCCGGGTCGTCCCGGACATGACGTCTGTTTCGATCCACTGATAATCGATCCCGAGGCGCGTCAGCAGCCATCGGACCTTCAAGCAGTTGCCCGAGCGAATATCTCCATACACAGTAAGCATAGCAGCCCAGCATAGAGTTGATGATCTGTGGATACAGCTAACAGACGTCCGCGGCATTGCCGACGCCGATTCCGCTGATCCATGCCGAAGGCGCGCTTATCCACTGCGGCAGAGGACAGGTGGTCGCACCGCGTCCCGAACGTCTGGATTTGGACACACTCTCACGCCACAAGCCCCTCGCCGGACGCGTCAGGGGCCGGTGATTCCGTGAGTCATCGCATGTTCGGCACTGCCGCTGCGCTCGCCCTCGTCTGGGCGTTGGCCTTCCCCGCCCAAGCGGCGGCTACCGGAGAACCGGTGTCCTATGAAGCCGCTGTCGCCAGCGGTCTGGGCGCTGAACCAACGACCCCGTCCGACGATGGTTCCGCCAGCGACGCCGAACTGCCGGCCGACGCCCGCGCCATGCTGGAGGCCGATCCGCGCTGGAACGCCCGGGTCAACCTCTACCATGCGGGGGGTGGCGGAGCGACCGGGAACGACAGCCTCGGCTGCCGCCCGATCCCGATGCGCACCGTCGCGGTCGACCCCCGCTACATCCCGCGCCGGACCCGCCTGTTCATCCCGGAGACGGTCGGCATGCGGATGCCTGACGGCACGATCCACGACGGCTACTGGTACGCCTCCGACACCGGCGGCGCCATCAAGGGCCAGAAGATCGACCTCTACACCGGCCACGGCCGCGGCTCGATGCAGCCGGCCATGCGCTTCAACCAGGATCGCGTCTCGATCGTCGACGCCGGCCGCTTCGACGGCTGCCCGCCGTCGTGGGACCGCGTGCCCAGCCAGGCCACGCTGATGGCCTCGACCCAGACCACTTCGGCCGGCTCGAACTGAAGCCCGTCTTCGCCGATTGACGTTCGGCGAGATCGTGGCAGGCTCACCCTCCTCGTGAGGAGGGGCTCATGAAACTCGCCAGCATGGTCGCGAGCGTCGCGCTCGCCGCGGTCGTTCCCGCCGCCGCCCAGGACGCCGCGCCGGTCACGGAGCGCACGGAGCGGATCGGCCTGGAGGGCCGACGCGGCCCGAGCCTGTTCCGCCCCGGCTTCGCGATCGGCGAATACGTCGGCTCCGTCGCCTCCCGCGCCTCCAGCACCCGGCTGCCGTGGCAGTCCCGCGACATGGCCCGCGCCGAGTTCGACGTCTCCGGGCCCACGCTGGGCGAGGTCCGGGGCGATTGCGGCGGCGGCCAGGCCCACCGCCAGATCCTCTGGATCACCTTCGACCGCGAAACCCTCAGCTATGAGTGCGAGTACGCCGGGGCCGCCCCGGCCGGCGCGCGGCTGACGCTCGCCCTCTCCCGCGGCAGCCTGTTCGCGCGCCTGCAGCAGCCGCAGCGCGCGGGCGAGATGGCCTGGGGCGACGCCGTCTACCGGGTCGAGACCCGACGGGTGGGCGGCCTGCCGTGGGGCGGCGGTCGGGTCATGGGCTATGTGATCAGTCGCGGCGGCGTCGACGTCGGGGCCGTCGACCTGAACGGCCTGCGCCCGACCTTCTACCTGCCGCCGGCCGGCTCGGCCGACCGCGACCCGGTGGCCGTCATGGCGGTCAGCCTGTTCGCCTTCCAGGACCCCGCCAACCGCTGAAGCGTCAGAACCGCCGGCGGCCGCTCACCGTCTCGAAGAACATCCGCCAGTCGCCCATCAGGCTCCACAGCGGGTAACGGAAGGTCGCCGGACGGTTCTTCTCGAAGAAGAAATGTCCGACCCAGGCGAAGCCGTAGCCGATCACCGGCATGGCCAGCAGCCACCACGGGTTCAGGGTGACGACCGCCAGCGCCAGCGCGACCAGCACCAGCCCCGAACCGACGACATGGATGCGCCGGCACGTCCGGTTGGAGTGCTCGTGGATGTAGTATGGATAGAAGGCCTCGAACGAGGCGAAGCGTTCGCCCGCCGGCTCTTGCGTGGTCATGGCGGCACGATGACTCCGCCGCCGCCGCGGGGCAAGCGGCCGCGGACGCACCATCCCGCTTCTGCGCCTTTCCCGCGGGGCGGATTCCGCCGGGCTCCCCGTCAACCCGGTGAAAGGCCGCCCCCGGCCCGGGGAAATCTGGCCGGGCGCCCGGGCTGATCAGGCTCCCTCGTCAGCCGGCTCCGGCCCCAGCAGACGGCGCACCATCGGCCACACCCTGGCCATCGCCGACAGGAAGCCGACCAGGGTCGAGATCCACTGGAAGGCCTGCCACACCCAGCCGAACAGCGCCCCGTCGCCGATCGCCTGGCTGACCGGGAACAGCACCCGCGCCACGCCGATCTGGAAGCCCGCGTAGGCCTGGGAGTACTCGATCGAACGGTCGGCGAGGAAGGCGATGGCCACCGCCGCCGAGACCGGCGCCCAGAGCGCCGGCAAGGTCAGCAACACGGCCAGCAGCAGCACCAGCAGCCTGGTTCCGAGGGTCTCCCGCGAGACTAGGCTCGCCACGACGCCGGCCCCCAGCGCAAGGGCGACGATCGCGAGCAGGGGCGGCAGCACGGCGTCGATGGCCGCCATCAGGTCCGTCAGGGTGAGGCCGGCGACAATCGCCGCTCCCGACAGCAGGAAGGCCGTGACCCAGAGAGCGGCGTACTGGCCGAGGCGGCGCTTCAGGTGGGCGAGGCTGATCATGGCGACCGTCCAGTTCCGCGGGGGCGCGCACACAGCCAATCATTTCCCCCGGCGGCTGTCCATTCGGCGAACGCCGATCTCGCGCCGCGTTCACCAGTTTTGTTGGCGCGCCCTTAGCCTCGGGGACGGATCCTCGCCGGACGCACCGGAGACCGCCATGCAGGCCCACGCCATCGCCGCCGCCGGACTGACCTCCGCCGCCGCCCGCTTCGACGCCAGCGCCCGGCGCACCGCCGCGGAGCCGCTGGCCGATCTGGCCGGGGAGACGGTGGAGCGGATCAGCGCCGCCACGGCGTTCAAGGCCAACGCCTCGGTGCTCCGCACCGCCGACGAGATGGCCGGAACCCTGCTCGACCTGCTGGCCTGACGGTCAGGCCGGACGGGGTGCCTTCGGCGGAAGCTCGAACCAGCCGGCGAAGCGCAGGAAGGCGTCCGGGTCCCCCTCGACCGTCAGCAGATCGCGCATCCGCGCCGCGGCGCCTTCGGCGTCGCCGTAGATCACCGCCGCCACCGCCTCCGGCGTCCCTACGACCACTGCGGCGACGTGCTCGGGCGCGGTGCGCTCGACAGTCAGGAGACCGTCGGCCACGCAGACCCGGAAGGCGACCTCGCCGAAGCGGAAGCCAAGGGCCAGGAGGGCGTCCCCGGCCTTCGTCGGGTCGAACATGGTGCGCAGCGACAGCATCATCGACACCGGGCTGAGCGGCAGGGTCGGATCGTGGTCCGGCGAGCGGGCCGCCCACCGGCCCAGCGCCTGGATGATCGCCTCCGCCTCGCGCCCCCAGGCCGTCAGGTCGTAGACGGGGACGGAGGCCGGCGGCGGCAGGCGGCGGCGCACCACCACCCCGGCCGCCTCGAGGCCCTCCAGCCGCTGGGTCAGCACATTGGCGCTCAGACCCGGCAGGCTGGCGCGCAGGTCGCCGAACCGCCGCGGCCCGAGCATCAGCTCCCGCACCACCAGCAGCGCCCAGCGCTCCCCGAGAATCTCCAGCCCGTGCGCCGTCCCGCAGGCGTCGTCATACCGCCGACCGGCCTTTTCAGTTACTTTTTCTAACTTCATGGTTGACATAGGTAACACCCACCCGCACGCTTGGATACCCACGCCGGAGCGCCTTCATGTCCGACAAGATCCTGCCCTGCATCTGGTACGACCTCGGCCAGGCGCGCGCGGCCGCTGAATTCTATGTGTCGCTGGGCCTGCCCGACAGCCGTATCGACCGCGTCGTGCGCAGCCCCGCCGACAACCCCTCGAGCCCCGCCGGCGCGGAGCTGGTGGTCGAATTCACCCTCGCCGGCCGCCGCTACATCGGCCTCAACGGCGGTCCGCAGTTCCCCCAGAGCGAATCTGTCTCCTTCATGATCCTGACGGACGACCAGGCCGAAACCGACCGGCTTTGGGACGCCATCGTCGGCGACGGCGGGCAGGAGAGCATGTGCGGCTGGTGCAAGGACCGCTGGGGCGTCAGCTGGCAGATCACGCCGCGGCGGCTGATGGCCTTCTACGACGACCCGAACCCCGCCCGCACCCGCGCCGCCTTCGAAGCCATGATGGGCATGCGCCGGATCGACATCGCGGCCCTCGAAGCCGCCGCCGACGCCAACGCCGTCGGCTGACCCGTCCAGCAAGGAGAGAGACCATGAGCTACGTCACAGGCTTCCTGATCCCCGTGAAAACCGAAAACAAGGAGCGCTACGTCGAGTCCGCCCGCAAGTCCTGGCCGGCCTTCCAGAAGTACGGCTGCCTCGAGCAGGTCGAATGCTGGGGCGAGGACGTGCCGGACGGCGAGCACACCAGCTTCCCGATGGCGGTGAAACGGGAGGACGACGAGGTCGTGGTCTTCGCCTGGCTGCGCTGGCCCGACCGCGCCACCGCCGACAAATGCTTCGCCGAGATGATGAACGACCCGGACTTCGACGGCATGGACATGCCGTTCGACGGCAAGCGCATGATGTGGGGCGGCTTCGCCCCCGTGTTCGAAGGCAGGGCCTGAACCCCCGGGCGGCCTCCACGGCCGCCCTTCGCCCGCGCTCAGCGGCAGAAGCGGGTGTCGGTGGCCTCGAGGTGCAGGTGGTCGTGGTGGACGGCGTTGTAGTCCGGGCTGAGCACCGTGCCGAAGATGCGGCAGGCGTCGTCGCGGATGCGCCGGAGGAAGCGGGCCTCCGCGTCGTCGCCCTGCCAGTCGTCGGTCAGGGTGATCCGCCGGCCGTCCCTGAGCCGTACGCCGGCCACGTCCAGCGCCGCGGCCTGCGCGTGGGCGCTGATGCGGGTGCTGCCGACGCCGTTGTTGACGTTCCGGCAGGCGTAGGCGCCGAAGTGATCGATCTGGACCACGTCCGAGCCGAGGATCTCGCGCGCCGCCGGCTCCAGCGACTGACGCCGCCAGACGCTGAGCGCCAGGGCGAGGCGGCAGGTCATTTCCGGCCGCGCAGGGTTCATCCGCGCCACCGTCCCCATGTCGGCCCCCAGCAGCCCGGCCTGTATCTGCTGGCAGGCGCCGCTGTCGATCCGGTCGGGTCGGGGGCTGAAGTCGACGCGCGCGGCGGTCAGCTCCGCCATGCACCGGCCCAGGTCGGCGCTCTCGCGCAGGATGGCGCCGCGCGTGCCGGCGTCGAGCGGACGATCGACGAGGCCGCCGACCAGCGGCGCCTCGGGCCGGCCGGCGGGGATCGGGCCGGTCGGGCGGTCGGGCAGCATCGGTCCGCAGCCAGCGAGCCACGCGGCGGACAGCAGGATGATGCGGGTGAAGGCCGGATGCGCGCCCATGCGGCGAGGCTAGCTGATTCCCGGCCCCTGCCGCTCCGGGTCAGCGCCTGAAAGAAGAAGGGGCGGCCCTTCCGGCGCCGCCCCTGATCGTCTTCAGCTGTCGAGGAAGGAGCGCAGCTTCCGGCTGCGGCTCGGGTGCTTCAGCTTGCGCAGCGCCTTGGCCTCGATCTGCCGGATCCGCTCGCGCGTCACCGAGAACTGCTGGCCGACCTCTTCCAGGGTGTGGTCGGTGTTCATGCCGATGCCGAACCGCATCCGCAGCACCCGCTCCTCGCGCGGCGTCAGCGACGCCAGCACGCGGGTGGTGGTCTCGCGCAGGTTCGACTGGATGGCGGCGTCGATCGGCAGGACGGCGTTCTTGTCCTCGATGAAGTCGCCGAGGTGCGAGTCCTCCTCGTCCCCGATCGGGGTCTCGAGGCTGATCGGCTCCTTGGCGATCTTCAGCACCTTGCGCACCTTCTCCAGAGGCATGGCCAGCTTCTCGGCCAGCTCCTCCGGGGTCGGCTCGCGGCCGATCTCGTGCAGCATCTGGCGCGAGGTGCGGACGATCTTGTTGATCGTCTCGATCATGTGCACCGGGATGCGGATGGTCCGCGCCTGGTCGGCGATCGAGCGGGTGATGGCCTGACGGATCCACCAGGTGGCGTAGGTCGAGAACTTGTAGCCGCGGCGGTACTCGAACTTGTCGACCGCCTTCATCAGGCCGATGTTGCCCTCCTGGATCAGGTCCAGGAACTGCAGGCCGCGGTTGGTGTACTTCTTGGCGATGGAAATCACGAGGCGCAGGTTGGCCTCGACCATCTCCTTCTTGGCCTGCCGCGCCTCGCGCTCGCCCTTCTGCACCGTCTGGACGATGCGGCGGTAGTCGTCGATCGGCAGGCCCGCCTCGGTGGCCACGGCGGCGATGTCGCCCCGGATCTGGGCGATCTGGGCGGCCTCGTTCTCGCTGAACTTCGTCCAGCGCACGCCCATGTCCTTGACGGTCTCGGCCCAGTTCGGGTCCAGCTCGCGGCCGAAATAGGCCTTGAGGAACTCGGGGCGCGAGATGCCGTAGCTGTCGGCGAGGCGCAGCAGACGGCCCTCAAGACCCATCAGCCGCTTGTTGATCGCATAGAGCTGCTCGACCAGCGCCTCGATGCGATTGTTGTTCAGCTTCATGGTCTTCAGCCGGCCGGAGATGTCCGCCGTCAGCTGGTCGTAGGCCTTCTGGTCCTTGGCGCTGAGGGTCTCGCCCTTCAGCCGCGCCTCGACCAGCTTGTCCTGCAGCTTGCGGAAGGCGCCGAAGTCCGCGGCGATCGCGTCCAGCACCTCCATGACGCCGTCGCGCAGCTCGGCCTCGAGGGCCGAGATCGACATGCCGCCGCCGTCGTCGAAGTCGTCGTCGTCCTCGTCGCCCTCGGGCTTCTCCTCGCCGCCTTCTTCCTTGGCCGGCGCCTCGCCGGCGGGCGGCTGGTTGTGCGGCAGGGAGGACGGGTTGAGCACGCCGTAGGTCGCGTCGAGGTCGATCACCTCGCGCAGCAGGATGCGATTGTTGGCCAGCTCGTCGCGCCAGACCATGATCGCCTCGAAGGTCAGGGCGCTCTCGCACAGACCCGAGATCATCGCGTCGCGACCGGCCTCGATGCGCTTGGCGATGGCGATCTCGCCCTCGCGGCTGAGCAGCTCCACCGAGCCCATCTCGCGCAGATACATGCGCACCGGGTCGTCGGTGCGGTCGTAGGCGGCCTTGGCCGGCGCCTCGGCGACGGCGGTGTCGGCGGCGGCGGCCACCTCGGTGCTCTCGCCTTCCTTCTCGGCGGCCTCTTCCTCGTCCTGGACGACGTTGACGCCCATCTCCGACAGCATGGCGAGCGTGTCCTCGATGGCGTCGCCCGAGACCTCCTCGGACGGCATCACCTTGTTCAGCTCGTCCATGGTGACGTAGCCGCGCGCCTTGGCCTGCTTGATGAACTTCTTCACCGCCGCGTCGGTAAGGTCGAGCAGCGGGCCGTCGGTCTGGACTTCGGCTTCCTGCGTCTCGGTCTGGGCGCTCATTCGGTCTCTTCTCCGGGCGGAGGGCTGGTCCGGCCTGCCGCCAATACAACACGTGGCGAGTTCGTTGGTTACGAGCCCGCGCTGTCTTCCCAAATCTCTCCGGTCTTGATCGCGCGGCGAAGCGCATCCCGCTCGGCCTTCAGCCTGCGGAATGCATCGTCCTGGCCCGGCACGCTGCGCGCCGACGCCAGGGCGTCTTCCAGGGCGGCGACGCGGGTGAGCGCGTCGAACGCCTGCGACCAACGGATCCGCGCCTCGGCGAGGGGCTTGTCTGCTGCCAGGAAAGGCGCGCCGGACTTCGCCGCCGCCTTCTCGACCTCGCGCATCAAGACGTGATGACCCGACTGCGCCAGATGGCGACGGAGCGCAGCAGAGTCAAGGCTCTGGCCGGAGAACCGCAGCCGGACCAGCTCCTGCGCCAGTCCGTCCAGCGCGCGGTCGCCGAAGCCGTGGGCGGCGATGGCCTCCAGATGGTCGTCCATCCGCTCGGGATCGTCGATGGCGCCGTGGACCAGCGCGGCGGCCACCGGCTCGATCGCCTGGCTCAGGGACTGCATCGCCTGGGCCCCCTCCGCCGTCTGGCCCAGCACCGGCGGCGGCCCGAAGCGGCGGCCGCCCGCCGAGCCGGGCTCGGCGCGGCGCGCCGGCTGACGGGCCGGAAACAGGGCGTCGAAGCGGTCGAACAACTCCCGACGATACTGTTCGGCCAGGTCCCGGTCCTGGATCGCCGCGGCGGCCTGTCTGAGACGGCCCTTCAGGCCCGCGCGCCGCTCCGGCGTGTCCAGCGGCTCGGCCTCGGCCTCCTTCTGGAACAGCACCTCGGCGAACGGCCGGGTCACCGACAGCGCCTGCCGCAGCGCCGGCGCGCCGCGCTCGCGCAGGATGTCGTCCGGGTCGTTGCCGCCTTCCAGCAGGGTGAAGCGGAAGGAGCGGCCCGGCTTCAGCTGCGGCAGGGCGCGGTCGATCGCCCGGTAGGCCGCGCGCCGGCCGGCCGCGTCGCCGTCGAAGCACAGCACCGGCTCGTGCGACACGCGCCACAGCCGCTCCATCTGCTCCTCGGTCAGGGCGGTGCCCATCGGCGCGACGGCGGGGATGCCGGCGCGCTGGCAGGCGATCACGTCCATATAGCCCTCGACCACCACGACGGCCTGGTCGGACCGGCTCTCGGCCCCGAGGATGCGGCGCGCCTCCGGCAGGCCGTACAGGGTCGCGCCCTTGTGGAAGAGCGGGCTCTCCGGCCCGTTCAGGTATTTGGCCCGGTCGTCGGGATTCATGGCCCGGCCGCCGAAGCTGACGATGCGGCCGCGGGCGTCGAGGATCGGGAACATCAGCCGGTCGCGGAACCGGTCATAGGGGCTGCCGCCCCCCTCCGGCGCGATCAGCAGCCCCGCCTCGACCAGCTCCCCGGGCCGGGCCCCGCGCTGGACGAGCGCGCTCTTCAGACCTTCCCGGTCGTTCGGGGCGTAGCCGAGCCCGAACCTTTCCCACTGGTCCTCGGGCAAACCCCGCCGTTCGAGGTACTCCCGCGCCGCCTTGCCGGGCGAGCGGCGCAGGTTGGCCGCGAACCACTTCTGGGCGAGGTCCATCCAGTCCGACAGGCCCTGCCGCTTCTGTTCGCGCTCGGCCGCCTGCGGGTCCTCGGCGGGAAGGGCCATGCCCGCCTCCCCCGCCAGCCGCTGCACCGCCTCGACGAAGCTCAGCCGCTCCGTCTCCTGCAGGAAGGAGATGACGTCGCCGTGCTTGCCCGACGAGAAGTCGTGGAAGAAGCCCTTGTCGTCATTGACGAAGAAGCTCGGCGACTTCTCCTTGGTGAAGGGCGACAGGCCGACGTACTCGCGCCCCTGCCGCTTGAGCTTCACCGTCCGCCCGATGATGTCGGACGGGCGAAGGCGGGCCTTCAGTTCCTCAAGGAAGCGTTCGTCGAAGCGCACTCCGCCTTATAGCGCGCGACTCAGCGAAAGGCGGCCCTTTACCTTTCGTTAACCAAGAAGGCCAAATCGACACCATAACCGTCTGATTCAGGACGTTTTTCTTGGAACTATCCACAAGCCTTGTGGATTAACCCTGTGACCGCGCCAGAAGGAGCGGAGTCTCGGCGGGGCGCGGCGAAGCCGGCGCAGCCGTCCGGAAGCGAGTTCCCATGTACATCGCCGTCACCCGTCCGGCGGTCGAGCCTGAAGGCCCCGACGCCGTCGCCGTCCCCGGTTCCCCGCCCGTCCCCACGCTCCCGCCGCGCGCCCTGCACGCCCGCCTGCTGGAGAATGCGGCGCTCCGCCGCCTGAGGGGCCTCGAACGCCTGCGCAGCAATCGCCTCGACGACGCCGAATACTGGCTGCACGCCGCGCCGGCCGCGGTGCGCAAGGCCAGCGCCCTGCGCGAGGAGAAGAGCTTCGCCCCCCTCCCCTGAGCGGTCCTAGCGCTTCATCGAGTCGGCGAAGCGCTGGAACAGGTACAGGCTGTCGGTCGGCCCCGGCGACGCTTCCGGATGGTGCTGGACGCTGAACACCGGCCGGTCCTTCAGGGCGATGCCGCAGTTGGTGCCGTCGAACAGGCTGACGTGGGTCTCGACCACCGCCTCGGGCAGGCTGTCGCGATCGACGGTGAAGCCGTGGTTCATCGACACGATCTCGACCTTGCCGGTCGTCAGGTCCTTCACCGGGTGATTGGCCCCGTGGTGGCCCTGGTCCATCTTGACCGTCTTCGCCCCCAGGGCCAGCGCCAGCATCTGGTGGCCGAGGCAGATGCCGAACACCGGCTTGCCGCTGTCGACCAGCTTGCGGATTTCCGGCACCGCATAGGCGCCGGTCGCCGCCGGGTCGCCCGGACCGTTCGACAGGACCACGCCGTCGGGGTTGCGGGCGAGGATGTCCTCGGCCGTGGTCGTCGCCGGCACCACGGTGATCTTCACCCCGGTCGAGGCCAGCGCCCGCAGGATATTGCGCTTGACGCCATAGTCGACCACCACGACCGAGCGGTCGCGGGCGTCGACGCGCGGGTAGCCTTCAGGCCAGTCCCACAGGCCCTCGTCCCAGTCGAACGACTGCAGGGTCGAGGCGGCCTTGGCGAGGTCCAGCCCCACCAGCCCGCTCCACGCCCGCGCCTGCGCCACCAGCGCCTCGAGATCAAACCGGCCCTCGGGGTCGTGGGCGATCACCGCGTGGGGCGCGCCGGAGTCGCGGATACGGGCGGTCAGCGCCCGGGTGTCCACCCCCGCCAGGCCGACGACGCCGCGGCGCTTCATCCAGCCGTCGAAATCGCCGTCGGCGCGCCAGTTGGCCGGATCGGTCGGGAGGTCGCGGAAGATCGCGCCGCGCGCCGAGGTCTCCGCGCCCCCGCCGATCTGCTCGACGTCCTCGACCGTGACCCCGGTGTTGCCGACGTGGGGGAAGGTGAAGGCCAGAATCTGGCTCATGTAGGAGGGGTCGGTCAGGATCTCCTGATAGCCGGTCATGGCGGTGTTGAAGACCACCTCCCCAAGGGCGGAGCCGGTCGCGCCGCACCCCAGTCCCTGGATGACGGTTCCGTCCGCGAGCGCGAGAACGCCGGTGACGCCTGATAGCAGCTTGTCGGTCATGGGCGCTCCGTACATCCGAAACCGGGCGGACAAACGGCGGCGTGGTTAGGCCTCCCGGACCGGTCGGTCAACGCGTCGGCCGGTTTTTCGGGAAGAGGGTCAGACCAGGACGGGCTCCATCCCGGCGAAGACGGCGTGCGTCGCGCCCGCGGACCGGGCCGCCAGCCCCCGGTCTGGCCTCAGGTTGAGGAGCAGCACCTGTCCGCACGCCGCCCGCGCGGCGGCGATGAGCTCGGCCGCGGAGCGCCAGTCGCTGGCGTGCTCGTGCGCCACCCCGGCGAAGTCGAGGGCCAGGCACCGCGCTCCGACGCCGGCCGCCCGCGCCACCGTCGCCGGATCGGGCGCGAGGTGCAGGATGACGCCCTGGGCCGCGGTCTCGAAGTGGCCGATGACGTCGGCGACGGCTCCGGGCGGCGCCTGTTCCATTCCGCCGACCACCTCGATCAGCAGCGAACCGGGCGCCCGCGCGTGCTGCAGCTCCGCGCAGAGCCGGGCGAAGCGCCCGCGGCTGGAGGCGACGGTGCGCCAGTAGGCGGGCAGAATCCCGCTGTCGGACGGCCCGGGGCGCAGCATGGCCAGACCCTCGCGGAGGGTCAGGGCGTCGATCCGGTGCAGGTCCCCCGTCTCCAGGGTCCGGCCGCCGGGGCGGAGGGCGCGCTCTCCGCCCGCATGGCGCACCGTCCGACGCACGCGCCGCGCCACCGGCGCGGACCGCCCCAGATCGAACACCGGCTGGGCGGCCAGGGTGACGGTGAGTTCGCGCGCGGCCCGGCTCACCACGGTGAAGGCGAGGCTGTCGTAGGGCTGGGCGTAGGGGCGGCGTTCCGGGACGGGCGCAAGCCCCGCCCTGCGCTCCGGCTCCCGGGCGAGGCCCCCGGGCCCTTCTGCAGGCGTCTCCATGACCGACTCCCTTGACGGCCCCCCGGAGATGCAATCCGGCAGCGTGGCGCCGGTTCACCAACATTTTCCTGACCGACGTGGTCAACGGAGTCTTGATTCCGGACGCTTGCGCCGACCGCCGCGGGACGGCATGGACCCGCCATGCGCATCACCACGATCGGCCTCGATGCCGACGACACCCTCTGGCACAACGAGACCATCTTCCGGCTCACCCACGACCGGTTCGTCGAACTGCTGGCCGAGCATGGGGACCGGGATTCGATCGAGGCCCGGCTGGCGGCGACCGAGCAGCGGAACCTCCGCCTCTACGGCTATGGGGTGAAGGGCTTCACCCTCTCGATGCTGGAGACGGCCATGGAGCTCACCGACGGCCAGGCGCCGGCCGGGGTGGTCCGCGAGATCCTCGCCGCGGGTCGCGAGATGCTGTCCCACCCGGTCGAACCCCTCCCCGGCGTCGAGGAGGCGCTGGAGGAGCTCTCGCGCAGCCATCGCCTCGTCCTCGTCACCAAGGGCGATCTGATGGACCAGGAGCGCAAGCTCGCGGCGTCCGGCCTCGGCGAGCTCTTCGCGGCGGTGGAGATCGTGTCGGAGAAGCACGCCCACACCTACGACCGCGTCTTCCAACGGCACGGCACCGGGCCGGCCGAGGCGCTGATGGTCGGCAACTCGATGAAGTCGGACGTGCTGCCGGCGCTGGAGGCCGGAGCTTGGGCGGTTCACATCCCCTATGCGATCACCTGGGCGCACGAACTGGCCGACGCGCCGGACGGGCATCCGCGCTTCGCCGCGCTGGAGACAATCGGCGCCCTGCCCCGCTGGATCGGGGAGCGCGCGCCTCAGGCGTAGCCGAGCAGCGCCCGAAGGCCGGGCGCATGGAAATCCACCAGCTGCTTCTGCACCTCCGGGAGCTCGGCCGGAAACTCGTGGCCGCCCGGCAGCTTGAGGTTCTCCCGCGCCGTGCGGCTCAGCTTGCGGTCGGCGCCGGTGCGGACCCGCTCCCGCCAGTCCTCCGGGCGGTCGATCCCTGCGGCCTCGAGAAGGTCGCTGAAGAAGGTCTCGCTTTCCGGCGCGTCCAGGGCCTTCACCGCCCGCACGGCGTCCTCGTAGCGGACCAGGTGGACACCGGTCCCCAGCCAGGCCGCGGCGTTGTGGGTGTAGATGTCGATCAGCGCCGGCGACTTCTGGTGAATGCCGAAGATCATCATGTTGAGGATCGCCTCGGCCGAGTACAGGCCCGGCGTCTTCAGATGCTGGATGTTCTCCTGCTCGAACTCTTCCGACACGAAGAACCGCGCCCGCGCCAGCACCCAGTCATAGGGATCGCGCACCAGCAGGATGTGGCGCGCGTGGCGGATATTGGCCAGCGACTGGTCGCTGAACAGGAGATGGGCCGCAGCCAGCTTCGGCGCATGCGGATTGAAGGCGTCGAGGTGCAGATGCATGTTCGGGATCTGCACGAAATCGCGGTCGTGGTGCTGCTCGACCGGCACGAACATCCTCAGGATGTTGCGCAACAGGTGCGTGCCGCCCTTCGGGATGCTGTTCACCAGCACCGGCTGACGCAGGGGCGCTTGGGGAAAGGACGCGACCCGCTCGTTCAGGGTGTCCTTCATGCCTCGAATGATGGCCATCGGATGGGTCTCGCGCAGTCACGGGCGTCCGCCGGTCCCGGCTTTGCGGCCGGACGGACACGATGAAGGGGCGGCGGATGTCTCCGCCGCCCCTCCGTTCAGTCAGGCATGGCCGATCAGAACGACTTGGACAGCCGCACGAAGGCCCGGCGACCGTAGTACGCCTCGGTGTACTGCGAGGCGAAGACCGAGTTGCCCTGGGTGCCCACCGCGACCGCCGAAGCCGCCGGCGGCAGCTCGTCGAACAGGTTGGCCACGCCGCCGGAGACGGTCCAGCCGCCGGTCCAGCCGTCGCCTTCGGACTCATAGGTGAGCGACACGCTGTGGAAGCCGGTGAACTCGGCGTCCGCCTTGATCTCGGTCACGCGGCCGTCGATCGTCTGGAACATCGACTGGCCGTTCCGGGCGCGATCCGGACGGTCGTCCTGGTTGCCGATCCAGTCGAAGCCCCAGAAGGCGGTCCACGGTCCGCGGGAGATGGTGGCGTTGATGTTGCCGACCAGTTCCGGGTTGCCGATGTCGCCCAGGAAGTCGGTGCCGAAGTCGGCGAAGGTCGACTGGTTCGACTCCAGCGTCCAGGTGGTCTGGCTGTCGAGGACCAGGGTGCCCCAGTCGAAGTCGTGGATCCACCGGGTCGTGAAGTCCAGGCCGCGGTTGTTCTGTTCCGCGATGTTCAGGAAGCTGTCCCGCACCTCGGTGATCGAGCTGGTCGCCGGATCGCGGTCGAACTGGGCGCAGATCGGATCGGTCGGGAAGTTCTCCGACAGGTAGCAGGCCTGCAGGATGCCGCCGGCGCCGAGGTTGGCCACCTGGTCCTCGATCGTGATGTCGAAGTAGTCGACCGCCACGCTCAGGTTGCTGTCCGGCGGGGTCAGGACCACGCCGATGACCGTCGACTGCGAGGTCTCGGGCTCAAGCACGCCGAGGCCGCCGCCGGTGACGACTTCCGCCGACGAGACGCCGCCGGTGAAGTTGCCCGCCACGCCGCCGCCGGGCCCCGAGGTGCTGCGGCAGTTCACGTAGAGGAGGTCCGTCGTCTGCAGGCTGCCCTCGGCGACGCGCAGGTCGAGGTTCAGGCAGGGATCGATGTTGCGCTGACCGACGAAGCTGGTCTGGTCGGCCAGGTACAGCTCGAACAGGGCCGGGGCGCGGAACGAGGTCCCGTGGGTGGCGCGCACGCGGATGGTGTCGCTGATCGCCCAGTTCAGGCCGACCTTGTAGGTCGTGGCGTCGCCCGAGGTGTCGGTGTCCGTGTAGCGGCCCGACAGCGACAGATCCAGGCTCTGGACATAGGGCATGTCGGCCAGGAGCGGCACCGCGAGCTCGGCGTAGATCTCGTTGGTGGTCTCCTCGCCCTCGGTGATGCCGGCGCCGCTCAGGCCCCAGCTGTTGTCGGCCAGGGTGACGGCGCCCGGGGTGTCGACGATCTCGTCCTTGCGCAGGTGGAAGCCCGCCGCCAGGCCCATCGGGCCGGCCGGCAGATCCCACAGCGTTCCGGCGATCCCGCCCTCGATGTAGTACTGCTCATAGACCGTGTTGCCGGTCTCCGTGTCGAACAGGAAGGCCCGTTCTTCCGGGGTCAGGTCGCCGGCGAGGACGCGCGGATTGGTGAAGTCGACGTCGATGCACGGGCGGCCGCTGACCGGCAGGTTGGAGCCGACGCACGAGCTGGTCTTGAAGCTGGTCGAGTCGACCGCGTCCTGGAGAATGACGTCGGACGTGTAGTCGCCGTCCGAACGGCTGTACTGGGCGAAGACATCCCAGTCCCAGCCGCCGATGTCGCCGCGAAGCCCGGCCACCAGTCGGGTGTAATCGACCTGCTGCGACTGGTCGAAGTGGTCGGTCACCGGCGTCGCGCTGAGCAGGTTCAGACCGGTGAAGCCGGTCAGCGGGTCACCGCCGGCGCCGGGGCCGTAGTAGTAGTCCAGGAAGTCCGCCGTGTAGGTGTAGTTCCAGAACTGGCGATAGCTGTCGGTGCGGCTCTCGCGGCGGTTCAGGAGCAGCTCGGCGTAGGCCTCCACGCCGCCGCCCAGTTCATAGGCGCCCTCGACGAAGGCGGTGTAGCGCTCGGTCTCCGGGATGATCGACTGCTCGAGCGCGAACGGGTGCAGGTTGTTGGTGACCGCGCGCGAGGCGGGATCGTAGTTCACCAGGTAGAAGCCCGCCGGCGCGTTCGGATAGGCCGGGCTGCCGTTGGTGACCGGGATGTAGTTCCCCAGATCGCCGTCGTAGTCGTACTGGAACCGGCCGGCGCGGCCCGAGAAATCCGGACCGTAGACGTAGACCTGGCCCCAGGCCAGGTCGAGGCACTGCGGCTGGCCGGTGCGCGGATCGATCCGGTCGGCGCGGGTGTTGGTGCCCGGCTCGAAAACGTACTGGTTGGTGCAGTTCAGGTAGTCGCGTTCGCCGGCGGCCAGCTTCTCCTGCCGGTAGTAGTCGGCGGAGACGTTGATGTAGCCGCGATCGAAGGTCTTGCCGAACGAGCCGGAGATGTTGAACTGCTCGCCGCCGCCCTCGAAGGGCACGCTGGCGAACGCCGACATTTCGCCGCCGTCCCGCTCACGCTCGGTGATCAGGTTGACCACGCCGGCCACGGCGTCGGAGCCGTAGATCGACGAGGCGCCGTCCTTCAGCACGTCCACCCGGCTGATCGCCGACTGCGGAATGACGTTCAGGTCGAACGAGGACACGCCGCCGCGCGTGCCGGCCGGACCGGCGCGACGGCCGTTCAGCAGCACCAGGGTGCGGTTGGCGCCGAGGCCGCGCAGCGAGATGGTGGCGGCGCCCGGCCCGCCGTCGGTGACGAAGGCGCTGGAGATGGTCGAGTTCACCTGCGGCGAACCCGCGGCCAGGGTCGAGCTCTGCAGCAGCTGGGCCGTGTCGCTCAGGCCGCGCTGCTCCGCGCGCTCCGTGGTCAGCACCTGGATCGGCGACGGGCTGGTGAACTCGTTCTGCGGGATGCGCGAGCCGGTGACGACGACCTCGCCAAGCGACGTGGACTCCTCGTCCTGATCCTCGTTCGGCTGCGGGCTCGCCTCCTGGGCGAAGGCCGGAGCGGCGATAAGAACGGCGGCGAGGCCGGCGAGGGCCGAGGTGTCGCGGAGTCGCTTGCGCAAAGTCATCGAAATATCCTGGGTACGCTTCGGATCAGGCGGCAGGGTAGCGTTGGCGCAAGTCGGCAAGCAACCGCGCGGGACACAAATCTGCCGAAGAACGGTCATTGGAGATGCAAAATGCGGCGGGACTGTGGTTCTTGAGGCACGACCCCGCCGCCTGACGGCGCTGTCCGGACCTCTGCTGGCGGGAGCCGCCGGTCGCGCCTCGGCAACTGCTCAGTCGCCTGCATTTGATCTTGCTCCGACCTGCCGCCTTCTCTAGACGGGCCGCTTAACCGACAACCCGACCGTTCCCGCGCCGGCCGCCTGCCCGCGCCGGGTTCGCGTGCGCGAGTACTGCCCATGCCCAAGCGGACCGACATCCAGTCCATCCTCATCATCGGGGCGGGTCCGATCGTGATCGGGCAGGCGTGCGAGTTCGACTATTCGGGCGTGCAGGCGTGCAAGGCGCTGAAGGCCGAGGGGTACCGGGTCATCCTGGTCAACTCCAACCCGGCCACCATCATGACCGATCCCGAGGTGGCCGACGCCACCTACATCGAACCGATCACGCCGGAGATGGTCGAGAAGATCATCGCCGCCGAGAAGCCGGACGCCCTGCTGCCGACCATGGGGGGGCAGACCGCGCTGAACACCGCCCTCGCGCTCGAGCGCTCCGGCGCCCTCGCCCGGCACGGGGTCGAGATGATCGGCGCGAAGGCGGACGTCATCGACAAGGCCGAGGACCGCCAGAAATTCCGCGACGCCATGGACAAGCTCGGGCTCGAGAGCCCGCGCTCCAAGGCCATCCACCACATCGACGAGGCCGAGGACGCGCTCGCCTTCGTCGGCCTGCCGGCCATCATCCGCCCCAGCTTCACCCTCGCCGGCACCGGCGGCGGCATCGCCTACAATGTCGAGGAGTTCCGCGAGATCGTGGAACGCGGGCTCGACCTCTCGCCGACCACCGAGGTGCTGATCGAGGAGAGCGTGCTCGGCTGGAAGGAGTACGAGATGGAGGTGGTCCGCGACCGGGCGGACAACTGCATCATCGTCTGCTCGATCGAGAACGTGGACCCGATGGGCGTCCACACCGGCGACTCGATCACCGTCGCCCCCGCGCTGACGCTGACCGACAAGGAATACCAGCGCATGCGGACCGGCTCGATCAACGTGCTGCGCGAGATCGGGGTCGAGACCGGCGGGTCCAACGTGCAGTGGGCGATCAATCCGAAGGACGGCCGCATGGTCGTCATCGAGATGAACCCGCGCGTGTCCCGCTCCTCGGCCCTGGCGTCCAAGGCCACCGGCTTCCCGATCGCCAAGGTCGCCGCCCGGCTGGCCGTCGGCTACACCCTGGACGAGCTCCAGAACGACATCACGCAGGTGACGCCCGCCTCGTTCGAGCCGTCGATCGACTACGTCGTCACCAAGATCCCGCGGTTCGCCTTCGAGAAATATCCGGGCTCCGAGCCGCTGCTGACCACCTCGATGAAGTCGGTGGGCGAGGTGATGGCCATCGGCCGCACCTTCCAGGAGTCGATGCAGAAGGCCCTGCGCGGGCTGGAGACCGGCCTGACCGGCTTCAACGAGGTCGAGATCGACGGCGTCGCGGATGTCGACGACGAAGCCTCGGCGCGCGCCGCCGTCGTTCGCGCGCTGGGCCAGCCGACGCCGGACCGCATCCGCGTCATCGCCCAGGCTTTCCGCCACGGGCTCACCGTCGAGGAGGTCGAGGCGGCCTGTTCGTACGAGCCGTGGTTCCTGCGCCAGATCGCCGACATCGTGCGCACCGAGGGCCATATCCGCGTGCAGGGCCTGCCGACCGACGCCGGGACCTTCCGCCGGCTGAAGTCGAAGGGCTTCTCCGACGCCCGGCTGGCGCAGCTGACCGGCACGACCGAGGCCGAGGTGCGCAAGGCTCGCCGCGCCCTGGGCGTCCGCCCGGTGTTCAAGCGCATCGACACCTGCGCCGCCGAGTTCGCCAGCGCCACCGCCTACATGTACTCGACCTACGAGACCGGCGCCCTGGGCCAGGTTCCCGCCTGCGAGGCCGAGCCGTCCGACCGCCGCAAGGCGGTGATCCTCGGCGGCGGTCCGAACCGCATCGGGCAGGGGATCGAGTTCGACTACTGCTGCTGTCACGCGGCTTTCGCCTTCGCCGACATCGGCGTGGAGTCGATCATGGTCAACTGCAACCCCGAGACGGTGTCGACCGACTACGACACCTCGGACCGGCTGTATTTCGAGCCACTGACAGCCGAGGACGTGCTGGAGCTGATCGACGTCGAGCGCTCGAAGGGCGAGCTGCTGGGCGTGGTGGTGCAGTTCGGCGGCCAGACGCCGCTCAAGCTGGCGCATGCGCTGCAGGCGGACGGCGTGCCGATCCTAGGCACCAGCGTCGACTCCATCGACCTCGCCGAGGACCGCGAGCGGTTCCAGCAGATGCTGCACGAGATCGGGCTGATGCAGCCGCCGAACGGCCTGGCCCGCTCGGCCGAGGAGGCCGCGCGGAAGGCCGAGGAGGTCGGCTATCCGGTCGTGCTGCGCCCCTCCTACGTGCTGGGCGGCCGCGGCATGCAAATCGTCCACGACCGCGAGCAGCTGGACCGCTACGTGCACGAGGCGATGCAGGTCTCGGGCGACGATCCCGTGCTGATCGACCACTACCTGAACCGCGCCACCGAGGTGGACGTCGACGCCCTTTGCGACGACGAGACGGTGTTCGTGGCCGGGGTGCTGGAGCACATCGAGGAGGCCGGGGTGCATTCGGGCGACAGCGCCTGCTCGATGCCGCCCTACTCCCTGTCCGCCGCGACCATCGCCGAGCTGAAGCGCCAGACCGCGGAGATGGCCCGGGCCCTGAAGGTCCGGGGCCTGATGAACGTCCAGTTCGCCATCGAGGAGCCGCACTCCGACGCGCCGCGCATCTTCGTGCTTGAGGTCAATCCGCGCGCCAGCCGCACCGTCCCCTTCGTGGCCAAGACCATGGGCGCGCCGGTCGCCGCCATCGCCGCCAAGGTGATGGCCGGCGAGAAGCTGGCCGGCTTCGGCCTCGTCGACCGGCCGCTGGACCACATCGCGGTCAAGGAGGCGGTGTTCCCGTTCGCCCGCTTCGCCGGCGTCGACACCGTGCTGGGCCCGGAGATGCGCTCGACCGGCGAGGTCATGGGCCTCGACTGGAAGCGCGAGGGCGAGGCCGACCTGCAGCCCGCCTTCGCCCGCGCCTTCGCCAAGAGCCAGATCGGCGGCGGCACCCTGCTGCCGGTCGCCGGTTGCGCCTTCGTCTCCGTCAAGGACGACGACAAGCCGTTCGTGCTCGAGGCGGCCCGCGCCCTGCTGGCCGAGGGCTTCACCCTGATCGCCACCGGCGGCACCCACGCCTTCCTCGAACAGCAGGGCCTGCCGGTGGGGCATGTGAAGAAGGTGCTGGAGGGCCGGCCGCACATCGTCGACGCGATGAAGAACGGCGAGGTCCAGCTGGTCATCAACACCACCGAGGGCAAGCAGTCGCTGCAGGACAGCTTCTCGCTGCGCCGCACGGCGCTGATGATGAAGATCCCCTACTACACCACCGTCCCGGCGGCGGTGGCGGCGGCGCGGGCGATCGCCGCGATCAAGGCGGGCGACCTCGACGTGCGGCCGGTGCAGGACTACGCCTGACCCGGTCGGGCGGCGCCGCCCTTTCGGGTCAGATCCCGGCCCCCGCCTCCGGATCGGCGGTCGCGTCCCTGCCCTCGACGATGCGCGCGGCGGCGAGGTCGGCGGTGACGTTGCCGATGGTGCGGAAGATGTCGGGGACCACCTCGACCGCCAGCAGCAGGGGCAGGACCTCCAGCGGCAGGCCCATGACGATGGCGATCGGAGCGATGGAGGCGAAGAAACTGACCTGGCCCGGCAGGCCGACCGTGCCGACGCTGACCGCCAGCGCGGTCACCCCGCCGGCCAGCAGCACGCCGGGCGACAGCTCGATGCCGTACAGGTGGGCGACGTAGATGCACACCGCGAGGTTGGCGACGGTCGAGGTGATGCGGAACACCGCCACCGCCAGCGGCAGCACAAGGCCGGCCGTCGCGGCCGAGACGCCGAGCCGGTCGCGGGCGCGCTCGACCATCACCGGCAGGCAGGCCAGCGACGACTGGGTCGAGAAGGCGACGACCTGGGCCGGGGCGGCGGCGCGGGCGAAGCGCGGCAGGGTCACCCGGCCCCACAGCACGGCCACGACATAGGTCAGCAGGATCAGCCCGACGAGGGAGAGAACGACGAGGGCGATGTAGTGGCCCAGCACCCCGGCGGCGCCGAGGCCGGCCCGCAGGCCGACGCCCAGCGACAGGGCGAACACCCCGATGGGGGCCGCCCGCAGCACCCAGTGCACGATGACGATCATGGTCTCGGCCACCGCCTCGAAGAAGACCGTCATCGGCTGGCGCAGCCGGCCCGGCAGGCGCGTCGACGCAAAGCCGAAGACGATGGCGAAGACCACGATGCCGAGGATGGCGTCGTCGGCCGCGGCGCGCACCGGGTTCGACGGCGCGAGGCTGGTCAGGAAGGCGGCCAGGCCGCCGCCGCCGAGGTTCTCGCGCACGGCGTCGTCGCCGTGGGCGCCGGCCAGCAGCAGGCGGGCGCCGTCCGGGTCGATCGGCCACAGCACGTGCAGCCCCTGCGAGACCAGCACGCCGTAGACCGTCGCCCCGACCAGCAGGGCGGCGAAGACCCAGACCGCCTTCAGCGCCAGACGGCCGGTGGCGGCCGCGTCGGCGATCGAGGCGATGCCGGTGACCAGCAGGCTGAAGACCAAGGGGATGATGGTCATGCGCAGGGCGTTGAGCCACAGCTGGCCCAGGCCCTCGACCACCGCCCCGGTCCCCTCCCCGCCCGGCAGCCCCCACGCCTGGGCGGCGGCCCCGGCCAGCAGGCCGGCGACGAGGGCGGCGAGCACCTGCAGGCTGAGCGAGGACAGGACGGCGGCGGTGCGGGAACGGGTCATCCGCGGAAGCTAGGCGGGCCGCGCCGCCGGGTCGAGCACTTCCGCGAGCCCGGCCGCGGCGGCGTCGAGGGCGTCGGGCGAGAGCTCGGGCAGCTCCAGCCGGCGCAGGATCGGGCGTTGGCGGGCGGCGGCGCTGCGGCGGTAGGCCGGGTCGTAGTGCGCCTCGATCAGGACCTCCGCCAGCCCGGCGATCTGACCCCCGGCCGCCATGGCCCGCCAGGCGGCGATCTCGGCCCGGGCGTGGTGGCGCGGCAGGCGGCCCAGCGCCTCGTCGAGGGCGGCGGGATCGGCGGCGATGTCGCCGTAGTCCGAGACGATCCGCGCGACCCGGGCGTCCAGCGGCGCGGCCAGTTCGACCGCGGGGGCGGCGGCGAGGGCGGCCCACAGGGCGGGCGGCACGACCCGCTCGCCGATGCGGCTGCTCTCGGCCTCGACCACCACCGGGCGGGAGGGGTCGAGGCGCGACAGGGCGTCGTGAAGCCCCGTCTCGAAGGCCTTCTGCGACGGCTGTCCGCCGGGCAGGGCGCCGAACAGCGAGCCGCGGTGGGCGGCCAGGGCCTCGAGGTCGAGCGTCTGCACGCCCCGGCCCGCGAGCGCCTGCAGCAGGGCGGTCTTGCCGCAGCCGGTGGGGCCGTCGAGGGCGACGAGGCGGTGCGGCAGCGGCGCGTCGTACAGGGCCGCCACGACCTGGCGCCGCCACGTCCGGTAGCCGCCGTCGAGCAGCGTCACCGGCCAGCCGACCTGCTCCATCACCGCGACCATCGCCCCCGACCGCTGGCCGCCGCGCCAGCAGTAGACCAGCGGCCGGAAGCCGCCCCCGACCTCGGCGAGGGTCCCTTCGAGGTGGCCGGCGATGTTGCGGGCGACGAGGGCCGCGCCGGCGCGCCGGGCCTCGAACTTGGAGCCCTGCACATATTCGGTTCCGACCGCCGCGCGCTGGACGTCGTCGAGGACGGGCAGGTTGACGGCGCCGGGCAGGTGGTCCTCGGCGAACTCCGACGGGCTGCGCACGTCGATCAGCGCTTCGAACCCGTCGCGGGCGGCCGGCGACAGGTCCGTGGTCCGGCGGATCACGGGGCCACCCGGACGCGCGGCGGGCCGTCGACCACCCGGCCGACCACCTCGAAGCCGGCTCCGTTGATCCGCGCGAAGGCGGCGAGGCCCTCCAGCTCCGCTTCCGCCACGGCGATGAGCAGACCGCCGGAGGTCTGGGGATCGGTCAGCAGGTCGCGCCGCCAGGGCTCCAGCCCGTCCGGCAGGTCGACCTCCGCCCCGTAGCTGTCCCAGTTGCGGGTCGAGGCGCCGGTGCGGACGCCCCCCTCCAGCAGCGCGCGCACGCCGGGCAGCATCGGCGGGGCGGCGTCGATCTCCACCGTCGCCCCCGCCCCCCGCGCCATCTCCAGCGCGTGCCCCAGCAGGCCGAAGCCGGTGACGTCGGTGAGGGCGTGCACCCCGGGGCGGCCGGCCAGCTTCGCCCCGAAGCTGTTCAGCCGGGTGGTCGTCTCCTTCAGGGCCCGGTAGCCCGCGTCGTCGAGGCGGTCCTGCCGGAAGGCGGCGCTGAGCACGCCGACGCCGAGCGGCTTGGTCAGGACCAGCACGTCGCCGGGCCGGGCGCCCCGGTTGGTCAGAACCCGGTCGGGGTGGACCAGACCCATCACCGCCAGCCCGTAGATCGGCTCGACGCTGTCGATCGAATGGCCGCCGGCGACCGGGACGCCCGCGGCCGTGCAGGCGGCCGCCCCGCCCTGCAGCACCCGGCCGATGGTGCGCGGCGACAGCACATTGACCGGCATGCCGACGATGGCGAGGGCGAAGATCGGCGTCCCGCCCATGGCGTAGACATCCGACAGGGCGTTGGTGGCGGCGATCTGACCGAAGTGGAAGGGATCGTCGACCACCGGCATGAAGAAGTCGGTGGTGGCGATCAGGGCCTGCTGGTCATTGAGGCGCCAGACCGCGGCGTCGTCCGAGGTCTCGGTCCCCACCAGCAGGTCGGCGAACGGCGCGGCCTGCGGGGTGAAGGCCAGCATGTCGCGCAGCACGCCCGGGGCGATCTTGCAGCCGCAGCCGCCGCCGTGGGCGAGAGAGGTCAGGCGGGGTTCGACGGCGTCGGTCATGCACGCGGCTTAGGGCGAAACCGAGCGTGAACTCAACTGCGGGGGGCGGATGATACCCTCGCCGGATGAAGCGTTTCCTGCTGATGACCGCCGCCGCCCTTCTCTCCGCCCTCCCCGCCGCGGCCCAGGACGCCCGCCCCCGGACCTGGGCCAATCCGGTCGACCTCGACTACAAGTACAACTTCGAGCAGACCCATCAGGGGATCAGCTACCGCACCGGCGCTGACCCGGCGATCGTGCTGCACCGGGATCGATACTTCCTCTTCCAGACGCTGGCCGACGGCTACTGGACCAGCGGGAATCTCGTCGACTGGACCTATGTGCGCCCCGACAAATGGCCCTTCGAGGGGCACGTGGCGCCGGCGGCGGTGTCGGACGGCGAGCGGCTGTACCTGATGCAGTCGGCGTTCGAGCCGCGGCCGCTGCTGGTCAGCGAGCATCCGGAGACTGGCCGGTGGGACTGGCACACACGCCAGCTGCCGCCGGTGCCGGGTGCGGTGAGCCGGGGCGAGGAAGGCCGCTACGGCGACGGCGGCCTGCCCGAGGGCAAGCTGCCGCCGGGGCCGTGGGATCCCGGCCTGTTCATCGACGACGACGGGCGCTGGTACCTCTACTGGGGCTCATCGAACGTCTATCCGATCTACGGCGCCGAGATCGATCCGACCCCGCCGGTGCGCTTTGTGAGCGAGCCGGCGGCGCTGGGGCGGCTGGATCCGGCGCGGCACGGCTGGGAACGGTTCGGGGAGAACCATTCCGGCAGCCTGCCCGACGGCACGTCCATCCCGCCCTACATCGAGGGCGCCTGGATGACGAAACACGGGGGGCGGTACTACCTGCAGTACGGGGCGCCGGGGACCGAGTACAACGCCTACGCCAACGGCGTCTGGGTCTCCGACACTCCGCTGGGGCCGTTCGAGTACGCCGACTACAACCCCGTCAGCTACAAGCCCGGCGGCTTCGTCGAGGGCGCCGGCCATGGCTCGACCTTCCAGGACCGGCACGGCAACTGGTGGAACAGCGGCACCCCGTGGATCGGCCACAACTGGCGCTTCGAGCGCCGCATCGCGATGTTCCCGGGCGGCTTCACCCCGGACGGGGAGATGCACTTCATCACCCGCTTCGGCGACTACCCCCAGCGCCTGCCGACGGGGTTGGTGGAGAACCCGGAGAGCCTGTTCACCGGCTGGTTCCCCCTGTCCTACAAGGTCGAGGCGACCGCCTCCTCGACCCGGGGCGACTTCGCGCCCGCCCGGGCCGTGGACGAGAACCCGCGCACCTTCTGGGTCGCCGATCGCAACACCGCCGGAGAGACCCTGACCCTCGACCTGGGCGGGTTGAAGCGGGTGCACGCGGTGCAGGTCAACTACGCCGACCACGAGAGCGGCATCTACGCCGAGCGGCCGGACATCCGCACCCGGTTCCGGATCCTGTGGTCGCGGGACGGTCAGGACTGGGGGGTGTTCGCCGACCTCTCGAACTCCGACCGGGACCGGCCCAACGCCTATGTCGAGGGCGAGACGCCGGTCGACGCCCGTTTCATCCGCTACGAGCACGGCGAGGTCGCCGCCGCCAACCTGGCGATCGCCGACCTGCGGGTCTTCGGCACGACGGACGGCCTCGCCCCCGGGACGCCGTCCCTGCGCGTGGAGCGCGACGCCGACCCGCGGAACGCCCGGGTCCGCGTCGAGCCGGTGTCGAACGCCCTCGGCTACAACATCCGCTGGGGTACGGCGCCGGACCGGCTGTTCCAGACGCACCAGGTCTATTTCGACGACCTGCGCGAGATGGACGACCGGCTGGAGGTGCGGGCGCTGAACACCGGCGTGGACTACTGGTTCGCCGTCGAGGCCTTTTCGCCGGCGGGCGTGTCTCCGCCGAGCCGACCGGTCCGGGCTCCGGCGCGCTGAAGACGCTGGACGGACGCTGCGTCAACGCCTCACAACAGGGCGCCGCTTCGGAGGTCCGCCCATGATCGTCGTCCACCATCTGAACGACTCCCGCTCGCAGCGGGTGCTGTGGCTGCTCGAGGAGCTGGGGGCGGATTACGAGATCCGCCGCTACGAGCGGGACCCGAAGACCCTGCTGGCCCCGCGCGAGCTGCGGGCGGTCCACCCGCTGGGCAAGTCGCCGGTCATCGAGCACGACGGCGTCGTGGTCGCGGAGACCGGCGCCATCATCGAACACCTGCTCGAGGCCTTTCCGGAATCGGGTCTTCGCCCGCCGGTCGGGACCGCGCCGGGCCGTCGCTTCACCTACTGGATGCACTACGCCGAGGGCTCGGCGATGACGCCCCTGCTGCTGAAGCTGGTGTTCAGCCAGATCCCGAAGCGGACGCCGGTGCTGGTCCGGCCGGTGGCGAAGGCGATCTCGCGGAAGGTCGACGCCACGCTCGTCGCGCCGCAGATCCGCGACCACATCGCCTGGTGGGAGGCCGAACTCGGCCGCGGCGGCTGGTTCGCCGGCGAGGCCTTCTCGGCCGCCGACATCATGATGAGCTTCCCGGTCGAGGCCGCCGGGGCCCGGGTCGGCTTCGGCCCGGACCGCCCGAACTGCCGCGCCTTTCTCGATCGCATCCACGCCCGGCCGGCGTACCGGCGGGCCCTGGCCCGGGGCGGGGCGTACGCCTACGCTCCCGCCGCGGAATGACCCCAATCGGCGGCGCAACCGGCGGAACGGCGGGGCGTTAACGGCCCATGCGTCTGAAGATGATCCAGATCGTCGCCGCCCTGGCGGCCGCCGTCGCCTTCCTGCTGGCCTTCATGGCCGCCGGCGTGGTGTTCGTGTCGACCTTGTTCATGATCGCGGGCCTGGCCGCGGTGGCGTGGCTGGCGTGGAGCCTGCTTCGTGCCGGAAACCGGGGTCGCCGTCCGGCGCGGGCGGGCCGCCCTTGAACCTTGGGCCCGGGCGCCCTACCCTCTCTGGCCGGTCGCGCGCGCCCTGCGATCCCTGTGCCGAGTCGTCTTTCAGTCGGGCGTAACAAGAAACTCACGACATCATGGAAAAAGTGCCGATGACGGCCGAGGGCTACCGCGTCCTCGACGATCAGCTGAAGCAATTGAAGTCGGTCGAAAGGCCGAGCGTCATCGCGGCCATCTCCGAGGCCCGCGAGCACGGCGACCTGTCCGAAAACGCCGAGTACCACGCGGCGAAGGAGCGGCAGGGCTGGATCGAGGGCCAGATCGCCGAGATCGAGGACAAGATCAGCCGCGCCCAGGTGATCGACGTCACCAAGCTGTCGGGCGATGTCGTCAAGTTCGGCGCGACCGTCACCGTGGTCGACGAGGACACCGAGGAAGAGGGCACCTACCAGATCGTCGGCGAACACGAAGCCGACGTGAAGGCGGGCAAGATCTCCGTCTCGTCCCCGATCGCCCGCGCCCTGATCTCCAAGGAGGTCGGCGACGTGGTCGAGGTCAACACGCCCGGCGGCGTGAAGGCCTACGAAATCCTCAAGGTCGAGTGGAAGTAGGCCGACCCGGCCCGCTTTCGATCCGGGTCGTCTCGGACGGCCGGATCGGCATGGAGAACCAGGCGCTGGGGCTGGCGGAAGCCGTCCAGCGCCTTTCGCCGTCGACGATCGAGGTGCGCCGCATCCGCTGGCGCAAGGCCTTCGATCGCCTGCCCTCGGCGCTGAAGGCGCCGTGGATGCTCGACCCGGCGTCGGATCCCGTCTTCCCGGCTCCGGGCGAACCCTGGCCGGACCTGTGGATCGCCACCGGCCGCGCCACCCTGCCCCTGTCGCTGCGGGCGAAGGCGCGCAGCGGGGGCCGCACCCTCGTCGTCCAGACCCAGGACCCGCGCTGGCGCACCGGCGCCTTCGATCTTGTCGTGGCCCCGCGGCATGACGCCGTGACGGGGCCCAACGTGCTGTCGATCACCGGCTCGCCGCACCGGATCACCCCGGACCGGCTCGCCGCGGCGGCCCCGGCCTTCGCCGGTCGGATCGAGGGCCTGCCGCGGCCCCGGGTGGCGGTGCTCGTCGGCGGGACCTCCCGCGCCCACGAGCTGCCGGAGGCGCACGCCGCGGCCCTTGCCGACCGCATCGCCGCGGCGGTGGAGGCGGCCGGCGGCTCGCTGATGCTGACCTTCTCGCGGCGTACGCCGGAGGCGGCGAAGTCCGCCATGACGGCGCGCCTGTCGTCCCTGCCCGGCTGGATCTGGGACGGGACGGGCGCCAACCCCTACTTCGCCTTCCTGCACTACGCCGACCACGTGCTCGTCACCGAGGACAGCGCCAACATGGCGGCCGAAGCGGCCTCCACCGGCAAGCCGGTGCACGTCCTGCCGATGGTCCCGCGCAAGGCCGGGGACAAGTTCGCCCGCCTGCACGCCGACCTGCGCGAGCGCGGCGCGGCGCGGCCCTTCGACGGCTCCCTGGACAGCTGGAGCTACGCGCCGCTGGCGGAGACGGAGCGCGCGGCGAAGGCGGTTCTCGACCGGCTCGGCCGCGTCTAGGGACGCGGTTCGTCCTCCGGGGGCGCCTTGGTCGCGTCGTTCTTGCTCCGGGCGCGGCCCGCCTGGTCGAGCGCCACGCCGAGCCCGGCGCCGATCGCCACGCCGAGGCCCAGCCCCAGCGCCACATTGTCGGTCGCCACGCCCAGCCCCGCGCCGATGGCGAGGCCGAGGCCAATCCCGACGCCCAGAAAGCTGCGCCCTTCCATAACTGACTCCCGGTTGCCGCCGATGGGCCGGGGAGCCTAGCATGCCCCCATGAACCTCGCAGCCCTCGCCCTCGCCATGCTTCTGATCGGCCCGCAGGTCGCGAAGGAGCCCGTCCACCAGCCGGACCGCGTCCGCGAGGGCTGCGGCTATCTGACCGGCGCGAACACCCTGATCCCGATCGAGGTGGGCCTGTTCTTCGAGGGCGACCCGCCGTTCGCCGACGCGTACGGTCAGGCGATCCGCGTCGGCACGCGCTGGATGCACCCGGACCAGGCGCCCTACCCGACGGGGGCCAGCCGGTCGTGGTTCCGCGACGGGGATCCCATCACCTTCGAGGGACGCCGCTATGTGAAGCACGGTCTTCCGCGGGTGTACGCGCTGGACGAGCTGGAGCTCGTCGGCGAGCATGACGGTCTCGCCGTGCTGACCGGCGGACTGCTTCCCGGCCAGTCGGAACCGACGCTCTTCCTGCTCAGCGAGCCCGCCAGCTGCGGATTCCAGCCGTACCGGGCCGGCTAGCGTCTCCCCCCGGCGGTGAATCGCGCCTAGATAGGCGCATGAGCACTCCCCGCACTGTCCGCGTCGCTATCATCGGGTCCGGCCCCGCCGGCTGGACCGCCGCCATCTACGCCGCCCGCGCCCTGCTGAACCCGGTGGTCATCGCCGGCCTGCAGCCTGGCGGGCAGCTGACCATCACCACCGATGTGGAGAACTATCCCGGCTTCGCCGACGTCATCCAGGGGCCCTGGCTGATGGAGCAGATGCAGAAGCAGGCGGAGCACGTCGGGACCGAGGTGATCCACGACATCGTGGTCAAGGCGGACCTGTCGCAACGGCCGTTCCGGCTGACCCTCGACAGCGGCGCCGAGATGCTGGCCGAGACGGTCATCATCGCCACGGGCGCCCAGGCCAAGTGGCTGGGACTGGAGAGCGAGGCGAAGTACCAGGGCTTCGGCGTCTCGGCCTGCGCCACCTGCGACGGCTTCTTCTACCGCGGCAAGGAGGTCATCGTGGTCGGCGGCGGCAACACCGCGGTCGAGGAGGCGCTGTTCCTGACCAACTTCGCCTCGAAGGTCACCGTCGTGCACCGGCGCGACGAGTTCCGGGCCGAGCGGATCCTGCAGGACCGGCTGTTCGCCAATCCGAAGGTCGAGGTGATCTGGGATTCCGCCATCGACGAGATCCTCGGCGAAACCAACGCCATGGGCGGCGTCAACGTCACCGGGGCCCGGCTGAAGAACGTGAAGACGGGCGAGCTCCGCGACCTGGCGGCCGACGGCGTCTTCATCGCCATCGGCCATGCCCCCGCCTCCCAGCTGTTCGCGGGGCAGCTGGAGATGAACGCCGGCGGCTATCTGAAGGTGAAGCCCGGCACGGCGGCGACGGAGATCGAGGGCGTCTGGGCGGCGGGCGACGTGACCGACGACATCTACCGCCAGGCGGTCACCGCGGCGGGCATGGGCTGCATGGCGGCGCTGGAAGCCGTGCGCTTCCTCGCCGAACAGGACCACAAGGCCGAAGGCCACCCGATCCCGCACCGGGAAGCGGAGAAGATCGGCGTCTGGTGACGCCGGCCGGCCTCAGCCGAACAGCTGCAGCTGGGGCGGGGCGTACTGCACCGGCTCGCCGGTGCGGCGGCGCAGGGCGTAGTCCACCGCCGTCTGCACGGCGCGCTCGTCTGTCGGCTTCGACAGCACGCCGATGGTGCCCGCCACGCCCTGCCGGACCATGCCGGGATTGGCGGTCATGAACAGGACCGTGACCCCCATCTCCTGCCCGAGTTCCCGCCCCAGCTCCACGCCGGTCGGACCGTCGGACAGATGGATGTCCACCAGCGCCAGATCGACGTCGTTCTCCCGCACGAGGTTGCGCGCCGTCCGCGCATCGGCGGCCGTTCCCACGACGTCGTGACCCAGATCCTCCAGCACGAACTGGAGCTCCATGGCCACGAGAGCCTCGTCTTCGACAATCAGGATACGGGCGGTCATTCGGAAGGCGCAGTCAGTCTGGTGTCAGGGCGCACACTAAGGCGTCGGATGTGAACGCCCCGTTGCGTTGCGGGTTTCACGCCTAAGTCGTCGGCGCGACATTTTGCGCCGCCCGTCGCCGGGACAGCGCGGTGGCGGGCAGGTCGGCCACGACCGTCAGTCCCGACGGCTCCCACCGGCGCGTCAGCCGCCCGCCCAGCTGGCCCTCGACGGACAGGGTCGCCAGCGAACTGCCGAAGCCCGCCCGCCGTGGCTCGCCCTCCAACCCCGGCCCGCCGCGCTCGGTCCAGGTCAGCACGAAGCGCTCCGGCGTACGGCGGGTCTCCAGCACGACCCGCCCGCCCTCCACTGACAGGGCTCCGTACTTGGCGGCGTTGGTGGCCAGTTCGTGGAACAGCAGGGCGACCGAGGTGGCGGCCTGGTCATCAAAGCTGGCGTCGTCGCCGGACAGCCGCACCCGCGCCTCGCCGTCGGGCGCCGCATAGGGCTTGAACAGGTCGGACAGGAAGGCGTGCAGGGTCCGGGTCCCCACCGTCGGCCGCGAGGCCTCGGTGTGGGGCCGCACGAACTCGTGCGCCCGCGCCAGGGCGTTGATGCGGGTGCGCACCGCCGCGGCGAACTCCTTCGCCTCGGGGAAACGGCGCGCCGACAGGGCGATCAGCGCCGAGACCACGGCGAAGATGTTCTTGATCCGGTGGCTGAGCTCCTGGCTGAGCAGCTCCTTGGCCTGCTCCATCCGCTTCAGGTCGTCGATGTCGGTGCAGGTGCCGTACCAGCGGACGATCCGCCCGTCCGGCCCCCGCAGCGGCATGGCCCGCCCGAGGGTCCAGCGGTAGATCCCGTCGTGGCGCCGCAGGCGGTACTCGATCTCGTAGGGCTCGCCCGTCTCCAGCGAATGCGCCCAGCGCGCCCGGGCACGCTCCTGGTCGTCGGGGTGGAACATGCCGTTCCAGGCCTCGCCGTCCGTCGATCCCTCCGGCACGCCCGTGAACTCGTACCAGCGGGCGTTATAGTAGTCGTGGAAGCCGTCCGGGCGGGTGGACCAGACCATCTGCGGCATGGCGTCGGCGATGGCGGCGAGCGCCTCGTAGCGGTCGCGGGCGCGTTCCTCGGACAAGGTCGATCTGTCGGTATGCTGCACGCGCGGGCCTCAAGCGGCGCCGTGCGCCTGTTCCGGCTGCCTAAATGCCATGGCGGGGCAGACGTTGCACCGGCGACTTCAAGTCACTGTGTCGGGCGCCCGACTTCCTCCACCGCCATGGCCACGGCGCCCGGAACGGCCGGCGCGGGCGTCGGCGCGGCGGCCGGCGCCGGGGCCTCGAAGGCCGCCAGCCGCTCGTTGATCGCCGCGATTTCGGCCGGCGTGGCCTGGCGTCGGCCGCCGAGCGAGGCGACGCCGACGACCCGGGTCTGGCCATCGATCTCGACCGTCCGCTCCGCCTCGGCCTTGCCCTCCGCCGGCGCGTCGGCCGCCAGTTGCAGGCGGGGTCGGGCGAAGCGGGCCTCGTCGATCGCCGGCTCGCGGCCGGCGTAGGCCTGGCGGAACGCCGCGGGTTCGCCGTAGACGCCCTTCCAGCGGTAGAAGATGTGCGCGCCGATCTGGGTCAGCTTGTTCAGGGTCGGCGCCCACCACGGCCGGACATAGTCGGCATGATAGTGGGTGGCCGTCCCGACGCGGACCGCGACGTGGCCGGCCAGGGCCCGGTCCGCCACCCGCTGCGCCCGGTCCCAGGCCCAGCGCACCGGCGGGTGGGCCAGCGACCCGTCGCAGGTGAAGCTGAACTGGCAGCCGGTGGTGCGCTCGGCGCCTTCGTACACCACGCCGCAGATGCTGTTGGCGTAGTTCGGGTCCCGGACGCGGTTGAGGATGACCTGCGCCACCGCCTCCTGCCCGACCTCGGGTTCGAGCGCCGCCTCGTAATAGATGGCCTGGGTCAGGCAACGCCGCGCCCGGCGGCGGTCTTCGGCGGTGGCCGGCTTGAATTCGAACGGCCGGGCGGCCCTGAGCAGCCCCGCCGACCCGGGCGTGGCGGCGTTCAGCCGGATCGCCTCGAGACCGCTGGCGCCGAGATCCAGCGTCGGCTTGCCCGCCAGGGTCAGGCTCTCCCAGCCGGGCGTCAGGCCATAGAGCGCGGGGCGCCGCGCGGCGGGATCGTGGCGGCGGGCGATGGCCACCTGGGAGGGCGTCATGCGCGCGGCGATGGCGGCCAGACCGCGATCGGACAGGTCGCCGCCGGTGATCTGGCGGACGGCCTCGGCGCGGCGGTCGATCTCCGGCCGCGGCGTCGACGAGGCCGAGATGGCGACGCCGACCACCGCCAGCGCCGCCGGCGCGGCGGCGGCGAGGCGGCGGGTCGTCCTGCCGGGGCGTCTCCAGTCGATGGCCAAGTTCAACTCCTCTGCGGCGCAGGCGCCGGTCCGGGGTTCATGCCTGCGAAGCAGGGCGCTTTTCAGGCCAAACAACACTGTCATTCAAGAGGCAGGGCACGCGCGCTATCCGCTCGAAGGCTGGCCTTGCTCTGGCTCCACAGGCACAACGGGCGCGCCCGTCCCACTCCAGATGGGCGGCCGCGAACACGACGCAAGCCGTCTGCGCCGTCGCGAGGAACGCATTGAAGGCGAAGACGTTGCAGTTGGTCGCGCGGACGCGGCACGGGGGGTGAATGGGCGCGATCACCGGCCTTGGACGGTTGTTCGATATCGATGCCGGCGTCAGTCGACTGGCGCGTGTAAGGCCTCGTCCGTGGTGGGCGTCGGTCCTGATCGGACTCGCCTGCGCCGCGGTCATGCTGCTGGTGCGCAAGGCCCTGTCCGGCTTCTATGCGGAAGTCACGGGCTTCATGATCCTGCTGCCGGCCGTGATCGTGGCGGCCCTGTCGGCGGGACGCGCGGCGGGTCTCGTCGCGCTCGTCGCCTGCCTGCTCGGCGGATGGGCGATGCTCGGTCTCGACGCCGTCGGGGCGGGGGTCGGCAACCGCCTCGGCAAGGTGGCGACGACCAACTTCATCCTCGTCGGCCTCTTCTCCACCGTCGTCGCCGCCTCCCTGCGCAAGGCGCTTCGCCGGCTGGATGTGACGGTGGAGGAGCACCGCGCCGCCGCCGCGCGGGTGGTCGACACCGAGGGGCGGCTCCACCTGATCAGCGAGCTGGCCCCGGTCATGCTGTGGATGAGCGACGAGCACGGCGCCTGCGTGCACCTGAACCAGGCGCTGCGGCGTTTCTGGGGGATCGAGGAGGGGTCCGCCGAGCTCGACTTCACGCGCTACCTGCATCCCGACGACCGCGACCGGGTGATCGCCGCGACCACCGGGGCCCTGGCCGCGCGGGCGCTGCTGGACGTGGAGGCGCGCTACCGACGTGCGGACGGCGAGTGGCGGGTGGTGCACACCGAGGCGCGTCCGCGCTTCGACGCGGAGGGCGCCTTCCGCGGCATGATCGGCGTCAACGTCGACGTCACCGACGCCCGGGCGGCCGAAGCGGCGCTACGCGAGCGCGAGGCCCAGCTGCAGGCCATGGTCCACCAGGCTTCTGCGGGGATTGCCCGGGTCGCGCTCGACGGCTCGATCGTTTCGGCCAATGCGCGCTACGCCGAGATCCTCGGCCTGCCGCATGACCGCGTGGCGGGGCTGACGACCGAGGCGGTCAGCCATCCCGAGGACGTCGAGCGCACGCGCGTCGCCCTGCGCGAGGCGCTCCGCAGCGGCGGCGCCCAGCTGGAGAAACGCTACATCCGCCCGGACGGCTCAACCGTCTGGGTGGTGATCAGCATCCGCGCCCTGACCGGCCCCGGCGGCCTCGTCGAGGGCTATATCGCCGTGGTCGTCGACATCAGCGACGCCAAGGCCGCCGAGGCGGCGCTGCGCGAAAGCGAGCAGCGGTTCCGGTTGATGGCCGACACCGCGCCCTCCCCGGTCTGGCTGACCAACGCCGCGGGCGAGGTCGAATTCGTCAACGCCGCGCTGGTGGAATTCTACGGCCGCCCGGCCGAGGACATCCTCGGCCACGTGTGGGGGCTGGCCCTGCATCCGGACGACGTCCCGCTCGTCAACGAGGCTCAGCAGGCCCGGCGGCCCCTGCACGAACCCTACGGATTCGAGGCCCGGTTCCAGCGGGCGGACGGGGCGTGGCGCTGGATGCGGGTGGCGGTCAACCCGCGCTTCGACGCCGACGGCGGCTTCCTCGGCTACGTCGGCATGTCCTTCGACGTGACCGACACGCGCGAGGCCATCGAGGCGGTGGCGCGGCAGGAGCGGCGACAGTCCTTCCTGCTTGGCCTGATCGACTCCCTGCGCGACCTGACCACGGCCGAGGCCATCATGGTCCGGGTCGAGGAGGCCCTGGGCGAGGAGCTGGGCGCCGCCCGCGTCGGCTACGGCGAGGTCGACCAGCAGCGCGGCCTGGTGCGGATGACCCGCGACTGGACCACGGGCGTCGCCAGCGCCGCCGGCGAGTTCCCGCTGGAGCAGATGGGCTCCGGCCTGATCGCCGACCTCGCCGAGGGGCGGTCCATCCGCATTCCGGATGTGCGCGAGGATCCCCGCACCAGCGACGCCCTGCCCGTGCTGGAGCGGCTGCAGACCCGCTCCCTGATCCGGGCGCCGCTGATCCGGGGCGGCCGCCTGCGCGCCTTCCTCTACGCCCACGACTCCCGGGTCCGCGAATGGACCGACGAGGAGTGCGAGCTCCTGCAGGAGGTGGCGGCGCGCACCTGGGCCGAGATCGAGCGCACCCGGGCCGAGGCGGAGGTGCGCGAGAGCGAGGAGCGGTTCCGCGCGATCGCCGACACGGCGCCGGTGCTGATCTGGGTCACCGGCCAGGATCGCGTGCGCGCCTTCGTGAACCAGGCCTATGTGGCCTTCTACGGCGGGACCTATGAGGAGGCGCGTCTCGGGGACTGGCGCGCCGCAATCCACCCCGACGACCAGGAGCGGATCCTGCAGGAGTCGCTGGCCGGCGAGGCGACCCGCCAGCCCTTCTCGCTGGAGGGGCGCTATCGCCGCCACGACGGCGAGTACCGCTGGCTCAAGTCCTTCAGCCGGCCCCGCTTCGGCGCCGACGGCGAGGTCATCGGCTTCGTCGGAGTCGCCTTCGACGTCACCGACATGCGCGAGTCCCAGGCGCGGCTGCTGGAGTCCGAGACCCGCTTCCGCACGGTGGCCGACAGCGCCCCGGCGCAGATCTGGATGACCGGCCCGGACGGCGGCCTCGCCTTCGCCAACCGGCGCTACAAGGCCTTCTTCAATCTTGGCGACGGCGATCTGGCGGCCGGCTGGGCCGCCGCCGAGGCGCGCTTCCGCCTGCACGATTTCCGCGCCGCCTTCGAGGCGGCGGTCGAGCGCCGCGACCGCTTCGAGAGCCTGATGGCGATCGACCACCCGCAGCTCGGCCGGCGTTGGCTGCGCTGCGAGGGCATTCCCCGCTTCGACGGGGCCGGGCGGTTCCAGGGCTACGTCGGCGCCAACATCGACGTGACCGAAGCCAAGCAGGCCGAACAGGATCTCAAGCGCATCAACGAGCTGCTCGAGGAGCGCGTGGGCGAGGCGCTGGCCGAGAAGGCGAAAGCCGAGGCCGACCTGATGCATGCCCAGCGGATGGAGGCGGTCGGGCGGCTCACCGGCGGGGTGGCCCACGACTTCAACAACCTGCTCACGGTCGTGATCGGCGCGCTCGACATGATGCTGCGCTCGCCCGCCGACTCCGAGCGCCAGCGCAAGCTGGGCGAGGCGGCCCTTTCGGCGGCCCGGCGGGGCGAGGGGCTGACGCACCAGCTGCTGGCCTTCTCGCGCCGGCAGGCGCTGCGGCCGGAGCCGACCGACCTCAACGCCCTGATCCGCGAGAGCGAGCCGCTGCTGCGCCGCGCCGTCGGCGAGGCGGTGGAGTTCGGACTGAAGCTCCGCCGCGGCGGCGCCCGCGTGAACGTCGACCCGGCGCAGTTCGAGGCCGCCCTGCTCAATCTGGTCGTCAACGCCCGCGACGCTGTCGGCGACCGTGGCCGCATCACCGTCCGGACCGAGAGCTGCAAGGTCGCCGCCGGGGACATCGCCGAGCTTCCGCCCGGCGACTACATGTGCGTCAGCGTCCGCGACGACGGGCCCGGCATGGATCCGGAGGTCGTGCGCCGCGCCTTCGAGCCCTTCTTCACCACCAAGGCTGTGGGCAAGGGCACCGGCCTGGGCCTCAGCCAGGTCTACGGCTTCGCCCGCCAGAGCGGCGGCGGCGTTCGCATCAATTCAGCGCCCGGCGAAGGCTCAGACATCCGCATCTACCTGCCGCCGATCGAGCGCCAGGACCGCCCCGCCCCGGTCCCCGCCGCCGCGCCGCCGGCCGACAGCCTGGTGGGTCGCCGCCTGCTGCTCGTCGAGGACGATCCGGGGGTGGCGGCGGTCGCGGTGGAGCTGCTGGAGACGCTCGGACTGGAGGTGCGGACGGTCGACACCGGTCCCAAGGCCCTGGAAGCCCTGGCCGGAGAGCGCTTCGACCTGATGCTCAGCGATGTCGTGATGCCCGGCGGCATGACCGGCATCGAGCTGTCGCGGCAGTGCGCGCGCGACTATCCGGAGATGCGGATCGTGCTCACCTCGGGTTACGCCGGCGAGGACGTCGATCAGGCTCTGGCGGACGCGCCGTGGCCCTTCCTGCGCAAGCCCTATTCGGGCGAGCAGCTGGCGCAGGTTCTGGCGGGGAGCCGTCGGCCCGGGGCGGAAGAATGACCCGCCCCGGACGGGTGGGTCAGCGCTGGCGCGCCTTGCGCGCCGCGTAGCGGGCGTCGCGCGCCGCCTTCTGCTCTTCCTTGGTGAGCTGCTTGCGCTCCTTGCGGGCCGCGCGACGGGCGGCCTCGACCGCCTCCTGGGCGGCCTGTTCGGCGGCCATGCGGGCGGCTTCCTTCTCGGCCTTTTCGCGACGCGCCTCGGCCTTGGCCAGCTCGTGCTCGCGGCGCAGCGCCTCCTTCTCGGCGGCGCGCTTCTCGGCGAGCTTCTCGAACTCGGGGTCGGGCGCGGCGGGCTTGGGCTTGAAGCGGGCCAGGAGCGCCTTCTTGGCCTCCTGCTGGGCGGCGAGGCGGTCGGTGAAGGCGGTCTGTTTCAGATCTCTCATGCGAGGAGTCGTCGTATCCTTTGATCAGGGCGTCAGCTGCGCGAGCACGCGACGGGCGGCGCTCGGCCGCGGCGGGCGGGTCGGCTAACCCTATATAGGGGCCGAAAGCAAGATGCGCGCGCGGCTGCGCGCCCTGACGGTCTCCGGGTGTGTCAGTTCGGCTTCTCTGCGTGGCCGGCCGCTGCGCCGGCGGCGCCGCCGACCGCCGCGCCCACCGGCCCGGCGACCACGGCCCCGGCGATCGCCCCGGTCGCCGCCTTCTGTTCGATGGTCGCGCCGCAGGCGGCGGCGGAAAGGCCCAGACCGGCGACGGCGAGAACGGTGACGAGGCTGCGCATGCGTGAATCTCCTGTGTGCGCTGAACGTTGGCCCGACGGCCCCGGTTCCGTCGCGGGGCGCAAGAAGAGCCCGCGCGGGGATTCACCGCCTCGACTACAGCCGCCGCCCCTCGCAACTGCAAAAAGTCGCGTCCGGGCACGCGAGCGTTAAGGCCCGGACGATCAATGCAGTATTCGCATCAACGACTTCAGCGATTGCCGCCGCCAGCCTGCAGCAGACTGTCCACATACATTCCGGGCGGAACGCGATGTTGCGCCGCAGCACAATCTTGCGAATCGACCACATTCAGGCCACAAACGGCTGGCTTAAGGCGCGACCTCTATGCCCGGCCTGTCCGGGCGCTGTGACTTCTGCAGCCGGATTGCGACCCACCGTCGCCCGGCGGCGAGACTACCCGGGGGCGGCGCTGCGCCCTGCCGAACAGGACTGGATCGTTGCCGACTCCCTCGCAGATGCGTGCGAACCTTGCTGCCGACCACGTGGCCCGGATCCGGCCCGCGACGGCCGCAGCCCTGTTCGGCGCCCTGCTTGGACTGTCCGTCGGCGGCGCCTGGCTGGGCGGCGCGGCGGCCAAGGCTTCGACCCTGCGGGCCCAGGCGCAGCGCATCGAGGGCGCCACGGCCGCCGGCTTCACCGAGGAAGCGCTGGCCGCCGCCGCGGGCGGTCTCGACGAGAGCGCCCTCGCCATCGCCCGTCGGCATGACCCCTACACCGTCGCCGGACCGAGCCGACGCGACCGCCAGGCCGAGTTGCTGACCGCGCGTCTCGAGCAGCTGCGCGGCGATTCCGCCCAGGTCGGCCTGCGCCACGTCAGCCTGACCGGGCCGGTCGCGGCCCAACCCTTCCGCCTCGGCAGCGCCCTCGACGCCTCCCGCGACCTCGAATGCCTGACCCAGGCCGCCTACTACGAGGCGCGCGGCGAAGGCCGGGACGGCATGAAGGCGGTGGCGCAGGTGGTGCTCAACCGCGTCCGCCATCCCGCCTTCCCCAAGACCGTCTGCGGCGTGGTGTTCCAGGGCGCCGGCCGGCGCACCGGCTGTCAGTTCAGCTTCACCTGCGACGGATCCATGCGCGGCCGGGTCAACCGCGCCGCCTGGAACCGCGCCCGCGACATCGCCTCGGCCGCCCTCTCCGGCGAGGTCTACGCCCGCGTCGGCAACGCCACCCACTTCCACACCACCGCCGTCGCGCCGGGCTGGCGCCACACCCTCGTCCGGGTCGGGCAGGTGGGCGATCACCTGTTCTACCGCTTCGGCGGTCGGGCCGGGTCGCGGGCCGCCTTCTCCTACGCCGCCGCCGAACCGTCCGCCGAGGCGGAGGCTCCGCGCCTGATCCAGGCCAGTCTCGACCCCACCGCCACCGCCCGCGAGGCCGGAGCCGTCGCCTACAGCCTGCTGCTGGCGCAGGAAGGCCGGGCCCTCCCGGAGCCCGCCGCTCCGTCGGCGTCCGCGCCGCCCGCCGCCTCCCGGCCGCAGACCGCCGGCGCGGCAGGGGGCGCCGCCCGTCCCGCCAGCCCGCCGGCGACGGACCGGCCCGAGCCGGCCGAGACGCCCACGCCCGCCGCCTGAACCGTCAGGCGTCGCGATGCCCCTTCGACGACCGGCGGTCGTCGATGTGACTGTGCTTGAGGTCGCGCTCGCCGCCGCCGCCGGAGATCTTGCTGTTGCGGGGATTGGTCGGGCCGCCGTCCCGCGGGTCCTCGAACGCCGGCGGCTCCTGCTTCGCGTTCTGATGGCTCGAGCCCGGGCCGCCCCAGCGCTTCTCGTCGACCGGCTCCGGCGTGTGCTGGTTGTTGTCGGTCATGATCAGCGGTCCTGCTGGTAGCCCTGGTGGGTGGTGTTCTGCTTGATGTCCCCGAACCGGCCCTGCTGGGCGGTGTTCAGGTCGGCGTCGCCGGGCTGGCCGGTGCGCACATTGGTGTGCAGATCGCGCCGGTCGGCGTCCTCCGCCTGCGTCTGGCTCTGCGCGCCCTTGTCGGCGTAGCTGCGCTGCTCTTTCGGGATTTTCGGGGCGTGGCTCATGGTGGTCTCCTTCCGTCAGGGAGGAAACCGCCCGCCTTCCGCCTCGTTCCGTAGCGCCGTTCGGCCGCTCAGGCCGGCAGGGCGTCCAGGCCGACGTCCAGCGACGGCGCCGAGTGGGTCAGGGCCCCGACCGAGATGACGTCCACGCCGGTCTCCGCGATCGCCCGGACCGTCTCCAGCGAGACCCCGCCGGACGCCTCCAGGACAGGGCGGGCGACGCCGGACGCGCGCACCCGCGCCACCGCCTCCGCCAGCATCGGCAGCGAGAAGTTGTCCAGCATGACCACGTCCGGACGCTCCGCCAGCGCCTCGTCCAGCTGATCCAGCCCGTCGACCTCCACCTCGACCTTCATCAGGTGCCCGGCGGCGGCCCGGGCCCGACGCACGGCCGCGCCGACGCCGCCGCACACCGCCACGTGGTTGTCCTTGATCAGGATCGCGTCATCGAGGCCGAAGCGGTGATTCAGCCCCCCGCCGCAGGCCACCGCATGCTTCTCCAGCGCGCGCAGGCCGGGGGTGGTCTTGCGCGTGTCGGCGATGCGGGCGCCCGTGCCGGCCACCGCGTCCACATAGGCCCGCGTCAGGGTCGCCACGCCGCACAGGCGGCCGAGCAGGTTCAGCGCGGTGCGCTCGGCGGCCAGCAGGGCGCGGGCGTCCGCCTCGACCTCGACCAGCGTCGCGCCGGCTTCGAACGCTGCGCTGTCCCGCAGCCGGGGCTCGACCGTGGCGTCCGGGTCGAGAGCCCGCACCGCCAGCCGGACGCAGTCCACCCCCGCCAGAACCCCCGGCCGGCGCGCGACGAACGCCGCCCGCAGGCGGGCGTCGGCCGGGATGCAGGCCCGGGCGGTCACGTCGCCGGCGCGGCCAAGGTCCTCGGCGAGCGCAAGCCGCACCACCGGTTCGATCAGGATGTCAGGCAGCATGGCTCTGGAGCAGCTCGGAGAGATCAATGGGGAGGCGGTCGGAGATCACGGGCGTCGGCGCCCCCCTGCCGCGCGTCTTCGCGGTCATTCCGGACGCCGGCCGCCACTATGCCGCCGCTTCCGCGTCCGCGAAAGCGGAGACCGCCGCAGGTTGCCGGCGGAGCCGGGTATGTCGCGCCACCGGGTCGGGTTGCGGGAAGTCCGCGCGGAAATGGCCGCCGCGGCTTTCCCGCCGCGCCAGCGCCGCCTCTGCGATCAGCCGCGCCGCGATCACCGGCAGCGGCGTCGGCCCGTCCCGCCCTTCGGCCTCCAGCCGGTCCAGCAGGTCGACCAGGTTGCGCAGTCCGGGGCCGGTGCGGATCACGCCCGCGAGGTCGCTCATCCCCAGGCGCAGCTGGGCCAGCTCCCGCGCCGACAGATCCCGCGGCGGCGGGCCCGCCCGGCGGACGCGTGCGCCGCCGGTCGTTTCCTGCGCCGCCCGCCGTCCGGCCCGGCGTCCGAACGCCGCCGCCTCGAGCAGGGAGTTGGAGGCCAGCCGGTTGGCGCCGTGAACCCCCGTCGCCGCGCACTCGCCGACCGCGAACAACCCGGGCACGGCCGTGCGGCCGTCGGGGTCGGCGGCGATCCCGCCCATGTGGTAGTGCGCCGCCGCCGCCACCGGGATCGGAGCCTCGCGCGGGTCCAGCCCGGCGCGCATGCAGGCGGCGAACACCGCCGGGAAGGCGTCGGGAAAGGCGCGGCCGACCGCGCGGCGGGCGTCGAGGAAGGCGCCGCGCCCCTCGGCGCGCGCCGCATGCACCGCCCGCGCCACCACGTCGCGCGGGGCGAGGTCGGCGTCCGCCGCCTCGCCCAGCAGGAAGGCGCCGGTCCGGTCGACCAGACGCGCCCCTTCCCCGCGCAGCGCCTCGGTGGCCAGCGGCATCGGATCGAGCCCGACGTCGATCGCCGTCGGATGGAACTGGACGAACTCCGGATCGAGGACCTCGGCCCCGGCCCCCCAGGCCAGCGCCATGCCCTCGCCCAGCAGGGCGGTCGGGGTGGTGGTCCGGGCGTAGAGGCCGGCCGCCCCGCCGGTGGCCAGCACCACGGCCGGCGCCAGCACCTCGACCATCCGCCCGTCGCGCTCGATCAGGGCGCCGCGCACCCGTCCCTCGCCGTCCTGCAGCAGGCCGCGCAGACGGGCGTCCTCCCACGTCTCTACGTGCGGCGCGGCGCGCACCGCCGCCGCCAGCGCCGAGAGGATGGCCTTGCCCGCGCCGTCGCCGCCCACCCGGGCGACGCGCGGCCGCGAATGGGCGGCCTCCAGGCTGACGGCGAAGCCGCCCTCCGGGTCGCGGTCGAACGGCGCTCCGAGCCCCGCGAGCCATTCGACCGTGGCCCGGCCGTCGTCGGTCAGGGTCCGAACCGTCCCCGGGTTCACGAGGCCGGCTCCGGCCGCCGCCGTATCCGCGGCGTGCAGGGCCGGGGTGTCGATGGGCGTCAGGGCCGCGGCCACGCCGCCCTGCGCCCAGGCCGACGAACAGGCCTGCAGCAGCGGCGCCGGGGTGACGACGAGGGTCGGGCGCGGCGCGCTTTCCAGCGCCGCCGAAAGCCCGGCAAGTCCCCCGCCGACGATCAGCGGCCCGTCGTGGACGATGCGGCTCACCGTCCGACGCCGAGATAGCCGCCGGCGATGGACAGGGCGCCGGGCAGGGATCCCTCGGCCAGAGGCATCACCGCCGCCACGCCGACCCCGGCGCAAGCCGCGGCCGTGGCCACGAACAGGCCGACGCTCGCGAGCGACTCCCGCACGGTCAGCGGCCGCCCCTCGGGGCGCCAGGCGCCGCGCCGCAGGTGGCCGATCAGGGCGATGGCGAGGAAGGCGGCGAGAATGAATCGCCCGGTGCTCACGCCCCACCAGACCACCAGCGCCCCGACCGCGATCATGGCCAGTTGCTCCAGCATCGGATGGACCCGCGCCAGCACCGGCCCCAGCGCCTTGGAGCCGTCCAGCGGCGGCGCGGGCGCGAGATTGACGAGGTTGATCAGGGCGATGATCCCGGCGCCGAGCAGCCAGACCCCCTGCCCGGTGGCGATGAACAGGCCGAAGAAGGGAATGGCGGCCAGCAGGCCGAAGGCGGGCCCGGCCAGCGAGACCAGCACCCCGTGCCATTCGCTCTGCGGCAGGCGCTGGCTGCGGGCCACCCCGCCGAGGAAGGGAACGATGTAGATCCGCGCCGGGCCCATGCCGAGCCGGTTCATCGCCAGCACGTGGCCGTACTCGTGGACGAACAGGCCCCAGATCGCCGCCGCCGCGATCACCCAGCTGCCGCTGAGCCACCAGATCAGGCCGCCCAGCAGCAGGGTGGAGACGATCGCCCAGACCGGATGCTGGCCCTTGTCCAGCGGCGGCTCGGCGACAGGCGCGCGCGGCGCGGGCGCCGGCGCAGCGGGGGCGGGGGCGGAGGCCTCCTCGGGCTTGGGATCCCAGGGGCCGGGCCGGCGGGGGGCGTTGGTGTCGCTCATCGGTCCGACGTGGCCTTTTCCGCCCGCAGCCACAAGGCCAGCAGGGCGAGAAGTCGCAGGCTTTTCCGGTCGACCGTCGCCACGGCCCGCACGGGCGGGACGTAGTGCATCAGATCAGCTCCACCGCCACGTGATGCCGCGCCTTGACGAGGTCGTAGCGCGCCGGAACGGCGGGCGGCGGCAGGTCGATCATCCGCTGCACCGCCAGCCGCGCGCGCTCGGCCATGTCCTCGGGCACGGTCACCTCGAACTGCATGTTGAGCAGGCAGTCCCGGATGTTCTCGAGGGTGATCCGCTTCATGTGCGGGCACAGGTTGCAGGGGCCGATGAACTGCACGCCCGGGACGTCGCCCGCGACGTTGGAGGCCATCGAGCATTCGGTGATCATCACCACCTGCTTCGGCCTGCGCGCCGCCACATAGTCGGTCATGGCCGCCGTCGAGCCGGCGAAGTCGGCCGCCGCCAGCACCTCCTCCGGACATTCGGGGTGGGCCAGGATCTCGGCCCCCGGATACGCCGCGCGCATCTCGGCGATGTCTTCGGCGGTGAAGCGCTCATGCACCTCGCAGCGGCCCTTCCAGGCGATGATGCCCACCGTCGTCTGGGCCGCCACGTTCCGCGCCAGGTATTCGTCGGGGATCAGGATGACGCGGTCGACGCCCCATTCCCTCGCCGCCCACTCCACCACCTGCACGGCGTTGGCCGAGGTGCAGCAGATGTCGGTCTCGGCCTTCACGTCGGCGGTGGTGTTCACATAGGTGACCACCGGCAGGCCCGGGTAGCGCTGCTTGATCAGGCGCACGTCGGCGCCGGTGATCGAACTGGCCAGCGAGCAGCCCGCGCGCAGGTCCGGGATCAGCACCGTCTTGTCCGGCGACAGGATCTTCGAGGTCTCGGCCATGAAGTGCACGCCGGCCTGGACGATCACCTTCGCCTTCGACCTGGCGGCCTCCTTCGCCAGACCGAGGCTGTCGCCGACATAGTCGCCCACGCCGTGGAAGATCTCCGGCGTCATGTAGTTGTGGGCGAGGATGACGGCGTCGCGCTCGCGCTTCAGGGCGTTGATCTCCGCGATCAGCGCCGCCTGCGCCGGCCATTCCAGCGGGGTGACGTGGTCTTTGACCTTGGCCCACACGGGGGCCGTCGCCCGCTCCAGCTCCCGCGTCAGTCCGAATGCGCCGTCGGCCATCGCCCGCTCTCCTTTTGCTCCATTTGAGCAAATGTGAGGCCTGAAGAACGGCGACCAGGCCCTCCGGCCCGCCGCCGACTTATGCTCACTTTCAGCATAAGCAGCGACAATCTAGGCCGATCGGCGTGAAATGCAAGCGGTCAGCGGGCCTGCGCCCCCTCGTGCGCCAGCAGCCATCGCTTGCGCTCCAGCCCGCCGGCGTAGCCGGTGAGGGTTCCGTTCGCGCCGATCACCCGGTGGCAAGGCACGATCACCGCCACCGGGTTCTGGCCGTTGGCCAGCCCTGCGGCCCGCACCGCCTTCGGGAAGCCGATCGCGGCCGCCAGCTGGCCGTAACTGCGCGTCTCGCCCGGCGGGATGGCCCGCAGCGCCGCCCAGACCGCGCGCTGGAAGGCGGTGCCGGCCGTCCGGACCTCCAGTCCGTCCAGCGCCCGCAGGTCGCCGCCGAAATAGGCCTCGACCGCTCGCCGCACCCCTTCCGGGGCCCGCCCTTCGACCAGCACCGGGTCAGCGCCGCAATGCCGGCGCAGCAGGCGGCGCATGCGCGGCTCGTAATCGGAGAAGTCGAGGGCCCGCACGGCGCCGTCCGCGTCGGTGACGAGCAGGGCCTCGCCCACCGGCGTGGCGATGCGGTCGAGGGTCAGGGTCTCAGGCGGCGCGTTGCGCATCGTCTCTCTCCATCAGGGCGGCGGCGTCGATCCCCGCCGCCGCGAGGTGCAGGGCTCCGTAGGCCCGCCACGGCCGCCAGGCCTCGGCGCGCGCCGTCAGGCGCGCGTCCTCCAGCCGGTCGCTGGGCGGGTTCCCGTCGTCGTCGACCCACTTGCCGGGCAGACGAAGGCCGGGCCGGGCCTCGACCAGCGGCCGCAGCACCGGATCGGCCGAAAGGTCGCGGGCGATCGCCTCCGGGTCCGCCGACAGGTCGAACACCCGGCGCACCCGGGCCAGCACGCCCGGCAGGGCCCTCAGGTCGTCGGCCTCGACGCAGACGGAGACCCGTCCCGCCTCGCCCGGCTCCACCGTGACCCGGCCGTCCGCCCCGTCCACCGGGCGCGTCAGCTCCCGTGACCAGCGCCGCCCCTCGACCGCGTCGCCGCGGGCGGCCAGCGCGGCCAGCAGGGCGTCCCACTCGAAGGGCGGACGGCAGGGCAGGCCCAGCCGCACCCCGCCCGTCGCGTCCCGCTCCCCCCGTCGGCGCAGGGTCGACGGCGGCCGCCCGTACAGGGCCTGGAAGGTCTCGTTGAAGCGCCGCACGCTGCCGAAACCGGCGGCCAGCGCCACCTGCGCCATGGGCAGGTCGGTCTGGTGGATCAGCGCCTTGGCCAGCAGCACCCGGCGCGTCTGGGCCACGCTCACCGGCGCCGCCCCGAGGTGCTGGCGGAACAGCCGCCGCAGGTGCCGCTCCCCGACGCCGAGCCGGCCGGCGAGGGCGTCCACATCCCCCTCGTCCAGCGCTCCCGCCTCGATGAGGGTCAGAGCCCGGCTCACGGTGTTGGAGGTGCCGCGCCAGGCGCCCATGTCCGGCGCCGTCTCCGGCCGGCAGCGCAGGCAGGCGCGGAAGCCGGCCTCCTCGGCCGCGGCGGCCGAGGCCACGAAGACCATGTTCTCCCGCTTCGGCGTCCGCGCGGGACAGACCGGGCGGCAGTAGATCCCGGTCGACTTCACGCAGGTGAAGAAGCGGCCGTCGAACCGCGCATCCCGCGTCAGCACGGCGCGATAGCAGGCCTCCTGGTCGAGCTGGCGGGCAGTTTCCATGGCCGCCATCCTGCCCCCGGCCCGCCCGCGAGTCTCGCGGTTTTCGGACACGGGTGTCGGCGGCCGTCAGAGAGGCCAGAACAGCAGGATCAGCGGCGGACCGGCGAGCAGGACCAGCAGGCTGAGCGGGGCGCCGAGCCGGGCGTAGTCCTCGAAGCGGTAGCCGCCCGGCCCCATCACCAGGGTGTTGCACTGGTGGCCGACGGGCGTGAGGAAGTCGCAGGCGGCGCCGACCGCCACCGCCATCAGGAAGGCGTCGGGATCGTAGCCCAGCTGGGTGGCGAGGCTGGCCCCGATCGGCGCGACGATCAGCACCGTGGCCGCATTGTTCAGGAACGGCGTCACCGCCATCGCCGCCAGCATCAGCCCGCCCACCGCCAGCACGCCGGGAAGGCCGGTGAACAGCTGGCGCATCAGGCCGGCGATGAGGTCGGCCCCCCCGGTCTCCTGGATGGCGTTCGAGACCGGGATCAGCGCCGCGATCAGCACCAGAAGCGGGCCGTCGAGCGCGGCGTAGGCCTCGCGCATCTTCAGCCCGCCCAGCGCCACGATGACCACCGCCGCGCCGAAGAAGGCGATCGCCACCGGCGCCACGCCGAAGCCCACCAGCAGCATGGCCGCCGCCAGCACCACCGCCGGCAGGTAGCGTCGCCGGGCGCTGCCCAGGCGCACCTCCCGCTCCGCCAGCGGCAGCAGGTCCAGCGCCTGAAGCGCCATCGGAAGCCCGGCCTCCCCGCCCTGCAACAGGACGATGTCGCCGGGCTTCAGCCGGGTGGAGCGCAGCTTCTGGGTCAGCTCGTGCCCGCTGCGGGACACCGCCAGCAGGTTGACGCCGTACTGGCCGTACAGATCGGCCTGGCGCGCCGACTGGCCCGCGAGCGGCGAGTTGGCGCCGATCACCGCCTCCACCACCTGCACCTCGTCGGCCGGCTGCTCGAGCGTCACCGGATGGTCGTCGCGCACCAGCTTCAGCCGGGTGGCGGCCAGGAAGGCCTCCAGCGCCTCCTGCTCGCCCTCCACCAGCAGGCTGTCGCCGGTCTGGACCTTCTGGTTGCCGCGCGGCCGGGGAATGCGCCGGCCGCCGCGGATCAGGGCGAGGATGCGGACGTCGCCGCCCCGCTCGCGCAGCGTCTTGATGGTCTCCGGCGTCCAGTCCTGCGGGACCCGCGCCTCGGTGGCGTAGCCCTGGGCGGACAGCGCCTCGCCAAGGCTGATCGAGCCCTGCCGGTGCTTCGGCAGCAGCCGGTAGCCGAAGGCGAGGAAGACGAGGGCGATCGCCGTCAGCGCGAGGCCGACCGGCGCGAAATCGTACATGCCGAACGGCTCGCCCAGCAGCTCCGCGCGGGTCTCGGCGACGATGATGTTCGGGGAGGTGCCGACCAGGGTGACCATGCCGCCCGCCATGGCGCCGAAGGCCATGGGCATCAGCAGGCGGGACGGGGAGGTCCCCGTCCGCCGGCTCAGCTGCATGGCGACCGGCATCATGATGGCCAGCGCCCCGACGTTCTTGGTGACCATGGACAGCAGGGTCACGGCGACGGTCATCACCGGCGTCTGGCTGCGCTCGGTCTTGAGCAGGGGCAGGACCCGTTTGAGCGCCAGTTCGGCGATGCCGGAGCGGGCGAAGGCGGCGCTGACCACCAGGGCGGCGGCGATGATCACCGTCACATCGTTGCGGAAGCCGTCGAAGGCCGCCTCCGCCGGAATGACGCCGACCGCCAGCCCCGCCACCAAGGCCGCGAGCGCGACGAGGTCGTAGCGGAACCGCCCCCAGACGAAGCCGGCGATGGTCAGGCCGACCAGACCGAAGGCCAGTCCCTGCTGCAGCGTCACGCCCAAGGCGAGTTCCCCCCGCGGCCGGATCGCCGCCGGCCGTTAACGCAGATCACCGCGTTTCGCTGCGCAGGCCCGGGCTCAGCCCCGGGCGGCCCGCCACAGCCCGCCCAGCAGCTGGAACAGCAGGCCGACCGCGACATCGCCAGCACCCAGACGGCGATGATCGACAGGTTGGCGGCGACGGCGGGAAACTGCAGCGCCCCCACCCACCACAGCACGAACACGCCGGTGGCCATCAGGGAGACCAGATGATCGCCGCCCGGCCAGCCCTGCGCCGGCGAGGGCGCGGGTCGCTCCTGGCGCTTCCCCGCCGCCTTGCGGCCGCCCATGGCCGCGCCCCGGGCGCCCGGATCGCCGAACGACGTCCGCCGCCCGTCGCCATCGCGACGCGGCGCGGCGGACGCCTACGCCGCCTTCTTTCGGGCGGGAGCCTTCTTCGGGGGCGTCTTCTTCGCGGCGGGTTTCTTGGCCGCGGTCTTCTTCGGGGCGGCCTTCTTCGCCGGGGCCTTCTTCGGACCGCCCCCTGCCGCCGAACCCTTCAGGCTGTTCCTGAGTGCGGCCATCAGGTCGATGACGTTGGTGTCCTCGGGCTCGGGCGCCTCGACCAGACCCTTGCCGCCCTTCTGCTTGGCCTTGACCATCTCGCGCAGGGCCTCGTCGTAGCGGTCGCGGAACTGGCTCGGGTCGAAGTCGGCCTCCTTCTGGGCGATCAGGCGCTCGGCGATGTCGACCATGTCGGCGTCGGCTTCCACGTCCGGAATGTCGTCGAAGAAGTCGTCCGCATCGCGCACCTCCTCGTGGGCGCGCAGGCTGTAGGCCACCATGCCCTTGCCCCGCACCTCAAGGGCGATCTGCCGCTCCCGGCCGCGAAGCACCAGGCAGCCGAGGGCGATCTTGCCGGCCGAGCGCATGGCTTCCCGGATCACCGCGAAGGCGTCGGTCCCCACCCCCTTCTCCGGCACGATGTAGAAGGGATCGTCCCAGTACAGCCGGTCGATGTCCTCGACGTCCACGAACTCGTCGATCGACAGGGTCCGCGTGCTCTCCAGCCGGACCTTGTCGAAGTCCTCGTCGTCGAACAGCACGTACTCGTCCTTCGACACCTCGTAACCCTTGACCAGATCCGAGCGCTCGACCGGTCCGGTGTCCGGATCGGTCGGGACCATGCGGATGCGGTTGTTCGTCTCCGGGTTGATCAGGTGGAAGCTGACGTGGCTCCGGCTGGAGGTGGCCGTGTACATCGCGACCGGACAGGTCACGAGCGACAGCTTCAGATGCCCCTGCCAGGTGGGTCGGGCGGCCATGGTGCGGACTCCTTGTTCGGCCGACTCAACGCCGGTCTCCGGGAGTCGTTCAGGCGAGGCGGGCAGGACCGGCGGAACGCCGGCCCGATCCCCTCACCCCACCGGCCGCACGTTGTCGTCCGAGTTGCGGTCGATCCACTTGTTGAACGGATCGGCGCCGGCGAACTCCGGCTCGCGGTCGACGACAAAGCGCAGGGTCTGCGTTCCGGAGCGGATCGGCCGGCGCTCCAGCAGGATCACATCCTCCTCGTCGAACACGCCCTTGCCCGGCTCGGCGGTGAACAGGCCGACGTCGAAGGTCTCGTTCAGCGGCGCCTCCGTCTCGACCCCCTCCCCGTCGGCGTAGAGCTTGCGCGCCTCCACCGTGACCGCGACGTCCCAGCGGCCGTCGGCGCGCTTCGTCGCCGTCGCCCCGGTAATCTTCACGTCATAGAGGGTGATCTTCTCGAACAGGTCGGTGATCAGCGCCTGCTTGTCGGCCGGCGCTTCGGCCCGCAGCGCCGCCACCAGATCGAGGGAGCGCGGCCACGGCGCGCCCCTGAAGGCGTACTGCGCCAGCACCCGGCGCAGGGCGCGGTTGACCGCGTCCTCGCCGATCTGGTCGCGCAGCAGGTACATGACCAGCCCGCCCTTCTGGTAGTGGATGTACTGCTGGTTCTCGACCCGCATCAGCGGCAGCTCCTCCAGCCGCTCCATGCCCCGGGCGCTGAGGTAGCCGTCCAGCTCGTCCTTCAGGAAGCGCCGGATCTGCTCGCGGCCGTACAGCTTCTCCATCACCATCAGGGCCGAGTACTGGGCCAGGGTCTCCGACAGGGCGGTGGCGCCCTGCTGGTCCGAGCCGACGACCTGGTGGGCCCACCACTGGTGGGCGAACTCGTGCGCCGCGACGTAGGTCACATAGTCGATCTTCGTCTCGTCCGAGAGGTCGGTGATGAAGCCGAGCCCTTCCGACCAGGCGAAGGTGTTCGGATAGGACTGGGCGAAGCTGGCGTAGTCGGGAAACTCGACGATGCGCGCCTGCCGGAACTGGTAGGGGCTGAAGTTCGCCTGGAAGTAGTCCAGCGACGCCGCCAGGGCGTCCAGCATGCGCGGCACGTTCCGGTCGTGGTCGGGGTCGTGGAAGACCACCAGCTCGACGCCGTCGTGCATCCGCGCCGTCCGCTCGTACTCGGCCGACTGCACCGAGAAGAAGTTCAGCACCGGCGACTCGGTGACGAAGCGGGAGGTGCGGCGGTCGCCCCGCACCACATCCGACACCATGCGGCCGGGCGCCACCACCGTCTGGTTGGCGTCCGTGGTCACCGTGATGTCCGCAGTGGTCCAGTCGGCGCCGATGTAGTTGCGGCCGCGGGCGGTTTCGTCCTCCAGCTTGGCCGGGCGCAGCTCGGCCGGCAGGCCCAGCTTGCGCCGCTTGCTGCGGTCGTCGAGCAGCCCCTGCCGGCTCATGCCGATCATGGGGGCGAACTCCATGTTGTTCACGAAGGTGCCGTTGTCGACCAGCCGGGTCGTGTTGCCCGAGGCGCGGAAGCCGCGCTGCTCGAGCACCGTCTCGAAGGTCACCGTGCGGCGCTCGCCCGGCTGCATCGGGGCGGCGAAGCGGTAGATGCGGTACTCGAACTCCGGCCATTCGCGGGCCACGGCCGCGCCCTCGACGTCCAGCCGGACCATGTCGAGGTCCTCGGTCCAGCGCAGGTGCACCTCCCTGAGCGGCGCATCGGTGCGGTTCTCCAGCACATAGGTCCCGCGGGTGGTCAGCTTCGGCTGGTGCGGCCGCAGGTCCATGGCCAGCTGCATGTGCGCGACCGACGGCTGCGGCGTGGTCTCGTAGCGCAGCAGGGCCTTCTCGTAGGCGGCCTGTTCGGCCTCGCGGGCGTCGCGGGACCGGTAGTCGTTCCAGACGTTGGTGTTGACGTAGATGAAGCTCCCGAGGCCGACGAAGGCGACCAGCGCCACGCCGGCGACCAGGCCGGCCGGGCCGGCCAGCCGGTGCGGGAAGCGCTTCAGCCGCGGCCACAGCCGGGTCTCGGTCCCGCGCCGCCACAGGCCCCAGGCGACGACCAGCAGCAGGGTGGCGAAGGCGGTCCAGTAGGCGTCGGTCCAGGCGTTGAAGCGGGCGAAGTCGCCGGTCCCGTTCATGTCCGACAGCGGCACGCCGATGCCGGCGCCGTAGCGGTACAGCACATGGTCGAAGCCCATGTTCACCGCCACGATGGTCGAGATCAGATAGACGACCATGATCGCCCAGCCGACGAACTTGTTCGGCGACAGGGACTGGATGAAGATCGCCAGCACCGCCAGCAGGGTGAAGCTGAGGCCCTGGGGCAGGACGTACCAGAACAGGTATTTGTCGAACTCGAAGTCCGTGTAGCCCTTGATGGTCTGGGTCACGACCCCGGCCAGCACGCCGACCGCAAGAGTGGAGATCAGCACCAGGGCCAGCGCCAGGGTCTTGGGGACGAGGAAGGTCCAGTCCGGCGTCGGGGTGGCGTCGACGATCTCGTGGGTCCGGCGGTCGCGGTCGCGCCAGACCAGCTCCCCGGAATAGTAGATGGCGATGACCATGGAGATCAGGCCGAACGTGCCCATCAGGGCGGTGATCACCACCCGGGTGACCAGCAGGATCGGCGCGCCGTAGATCTCGCCGGTGAAGAACAGGGTGGCGACCGCGAAGGCGAAGGCCAGCAGCACCAGCACCACCCAGGCCGGGCTCCTGAACACCAGGGCCATCTCGAAGCGGGTGCGTGACACCAGCTGGGTGAGCGCGCTGCGGAAGCCGTAGGAGGGACGCGGCAGGGCGCCAACCGGAGCGGCCGGCGGCGCATCCGTCTCCACCAGCGCCTTGAGCCGCTCCTGCTTCCGCAGCTTCGCCCCCTTCGGCGACGGCCGGTACAGCGCCCAGGCGGCCGCCAGCAGGGCGAAGCCCACGGCGGTCCAGATCACCCGGTTCCACAGCAGCACGCCTTCCAGCGGGGGGTTCAGCGTGTTGCGCTCGGCGGCGGTCCAGTACTTGGTGACCAGGGCGTAGGCGCCGCTGCCGAACGGCTCGGCCCAGGCCATGGCGGTCTCGAACTCGGGCCGGCTGCCGAGCGCGCCCGTGCTGGCGAGATAGGCGATCAGCACCGCCACCACGCCGATGTAGGTGGCCATCATCGACCGGGTGACGGTCGCCAGGGTGAAGAACAGGGCCGAGGTCAGGAACACCCCGGTCAGGCCGAACACCAGGTAGGCGTAGGCGTAGTCGCCGAGCCGCAGCGGCCCGATCGTCTCGGGATCCACCCACGGCATGAAGGTGCCCAGCAGGGTGCCGATGGCGATGCTCAGGTAGCACAGGGCCACGGCGGCGAAGGCGCCGAGGAAGCGGCCGTACAGATACGCTCCCTTGGTGATCCGGGTGGACAGGACCAGCGGGCCGAAGCCGGTCTGGGTGTCGCGGGCGATGACGTTGGCCACGATCGCCGTCGTGGCCAGCATGAAGAAGACGTTGAAGATGATGTGCGCCCCGGCCAGCGCATAAGGTGCGTTCTTGTGCACATTGCCGCCCGAGCCGAGCGAGACGTTGGGGCTGGCCACGGCGCCGAAGGCCAGCAGGCCGAAGACGATGGCGATGACCCAGAACGCCGGCTGGCGCAGCTGGTAGCGGAACTCGAAGCTCGCGATCTTGCCGAACATGATGCGCCTCAGGCCGCGCGGCGCGAGGCGGCGACGGTGGCGAGGTAGACGTCCTCCAGCCCGCCCGGGGCGCGCTCAAAGCCGTCGCCCGGGTGACCGTCCGAGAGCACGTGCACCACGGTGCGGCCGCCCAGCAGGCGGGTCGAGATCACATTGTGCCGCTTCTGGAACTCGGCCAGTTCGGCCTTGTCGATGGTCCGCCGCCAGACCTTGCCCTCGAGACTGTGCATCAGGTCGGTCGGCGCCCCCTCGAGCTGGATCTTGCCGCCGGCCAGCACCGCCATCCGGGGACACAGGTCGGTGACGTCCTCGACGATGTGGGTCGACAGGATGACCACCACGTTCTCGCCGACCTCGGCGAGCAGGTTGAGGAAGCGGTTGCGCTCCTCGGGATCGAGGCCGGCGGTCGGCTCATCGACGATGATCAGTTCGGGATTGCCGATCAGCGCCTGGGCGATGCCGAAGCGCTGGCGCATGCCGCCCGAGAAGCCGGCCAGCGCCTTGCCCCGCACCGGCCACAGGTTCACCTGGTGCAGCAGGGCGGTGACCGTATCCTTGCGCTCCCGGCCGTTGGCGATGCCCTTCAGCACGGCCATGTGGTCCAGCATGTCGTAGGCCGACACCCGCGGGTAGACGCCGAAATCCTGCGGCAGGTAGCCGAGCACGCGGCGCAGCTTCTCCGGCTCGCGGATCACGTCGATGTCGCCGAAGCGGATCGAGCCGGAAGTCGGGGTCTGCAGGGTGGCGATCGAGCGCATCAGCGTCGACTTGCCCGCGCCGTTCGGCCCCAGCAGGCCGAACATCCCCTTCGGAATCGTCAGGCTGACGTCGTCCAGCGCCCGCGTTCCGTTGCCGTAGACGTGGGTGAGGTTCTCGATCGTCAGCATGCGCGCCCCCCTTGGTGCTCCCTTCACCCTGTCGCCCGGGGTCGGGGGCCGCAAGTTAAACATGGGTCAGATTGGCCCGGCGGGCCCCGGCCACTTCCCTCAATCCGCCGAAAGCGCCGCCGCCTTCGCCTGCGCCCGGAAGGCGTGCAGCAGCGGTTCGGTGTAGCCGTTCGGCTGGGCCGCGCCCTCGAACACCAGCGCCCGGGCCGCCCGGAAGGCGAGGCTGTTCTCCGGGTCGGGCGCCATCGGCCGGTACAGGGGATCGCCGGCGTTCTGGGCGTCGACCTTCGCCGCCATGCGCCGGAGGGCGGCGTCAACCTGCTCCGCCGTGCAGACCCCGTGCAGCAGCCAGTTGGCGATGTGCTGGGACGAGATGCGCAGGGTCGCCCGGTCCTCCATCAGGCCGACGTCATGGATGTCGGGCACCTTCGAGCAGCCGACGCCCTGGTCGATCCAGCGCACCACATAGCCGAGCAGGCCCTGGCAGTTGTTCTCCAGTTCCTCGACCACCTCGGCCTCCGACCAGTTGCGGCCCTCGGCCAGCGGCGGGGTCAGCAGGTCGGCCAGGGACGGCACTGGCTGCGCCGCGATCGCCTCGCGCAGGGCGAAGACGTCGGTCTGGTGATAGTGCAGGGCGTGCAGGGTCGCCGCCGTCGGCGAGGGCACCCAGGCGGTGTTGGCCCCGGTCTTCGGGTGGCCCGCCTTCTGCGCCAGCATCTCGGCCATGCGGTCCGGCGCGGCCCACATCCCCTTGCCGATCTGGGCCCGGCCGTCGAGGCCGCAGGCGAGGCCGACGGCGACGTTGCGCGCCTCGTAGGCGGCGATCCACGGGGCGGCCTTCATCTCCGCCTTCCGCACCACCGGTCCGCCCTGCATGCAGGTGTGGATCTCATCACCGGTGCGGTCGAGGAAGCCGGTGTTGATGAAGACGATCCGGTCGCGCACGCCGTGGATGCAGGCGGCGAGGTTGGCCGAGGTGCGGCGCTCCTCGTCCATCACCCCCACCTTGATCGTGTGCCGCTCCAGCCCCAGCAGGTCCTCCACCGCGTCGAACAGATCGTTGGTGAAGGCGCACTCCTCCGGCCCGTGCATCTTCGGCTTGACGATGTAGATCGAGCCGGCGCGGCTGTTGCGGAAGCGGCCCAGCCCCTTCAGGTCGTGCAGGCCGATCAGGCTGGTGACGATGGCGTCGAGGATCCCCTCCGGCGCCTCCGCCCCGTCCGCCAGGCGCAAGGCCGGCGTGGTCATCAGGTGGCCGACGTTGCGCACGAACAGCAGGCTGCGGCCCGGCAGGGTCAGGGTCGAGCCGTTCGGCGCCGCATAGTCGCGATCCTCCGCCAGGGCGCGCGTGACCTGGCGGTCGCCCTTGGCGAAGGTCTCGACCAGATCGCCCCGCATCAGTCCGAGCCAGTTGCGATAGGCGGCGACCTTGTCCGTCGCGTCCACGGCGGCCACCGAGTCCTCCAGATCGACGATGGTGGTCAGCGCCGCCTCCAGCACCACGTCCGCCAGCCCCGCCGGGTCGCCGGCCCCGACCGGGCGCCCGCGGTCCAGCACCAGCTCGACGTGGAGGCCGTTGTGTCTCAGCACGACGGCCTCGGGCGCGGCGGCGTCGCCGCGCCAGCCGACCAGCTGCGCCGGGTCCCGCAGCGCCGGGGCCAGCCGGCCGTCGACCACCGCATAGCCCGTCGCCCCCGCGTGCGAGCCCTCCGCCAGCGGAACCGCCTCGTCGAGGAAGGCCTTGGCCCGCGCCACCACCCGCGCCCCGCGCGCCGCATCGTAGCCGCCGGCCGGCGGCAGGTCGCCGAGCGCATCCGTGCCGTAGAGGGCGTCGTAGAGGCTGCCCCAGCGGGCGTTCGCCGCATTCAGCACGAAGCGCGCGTTCAGCGCCGGCACCACCAGCTGCGGCCCGGCGGTCGCAGCGATCTCCGGGTCGACGTTCGCCGTTCCGATCCGGAAGGGCGCCGGCTCGTCGACGAGATAGCCGATGGCGCGCAGGAAGGCCTCGGCGGCCTCCGGCTCGTGCGGCTGTCCGCGACGGCCCACGTGCCACTCGTCGATCGCCGCCTGCAGCCCGTCCCGCGCCTTCAACAGCGCCCGGTTGCGGGGCGCGAAGTGGCCGAACAGCGCCGCCGCCCCCTCCCAGAAGGCCGAAGGCTCCAGCCCGACGCCCGCCAGGGCCTCCTCCTCGATGAAGGCGGCCAGTTCGCTGGCGACCTGGAGACCGGCGCGGGTTGTCGTGGTCATGGGCTTCTCCTCGGGGACGGCTCTGTAACATTCCGTGATGACGTCACGGAAGTCGAGGCCGTGCGGGAAGGTCCCGCTCAGCCGGCCGCCTTGCGGGCGTCGAACGCGCGGCGCGCCGCCTCGATGCGCTCGAGGTTGGTCTCGGCCCAGGTCCACACGCCGCAGAAGGCCTCCGCCAGGGTGACGCCGAGATCGGTCAGGCGGTACTCGACGCGCGGCGGAATCACCGGATGGACCGTGCGCACCAGCAGTCCATCGCGCTCCATCTGGCGCAGGGTTTGCGTCAGCATCTTCTGACTGACGCCGCCCACGAGTTCGCCGATGCGGCTGAATCGCTGTTCGCCATGCTCGGCCAGCACCTCAAGGATCAGCATGGTCCACTTGTCGGCGACCCGGCCGATGACCTCGTTGACCAACGCCTCGACCCGCGGGTCGGGCGGCTCGTCATGATGGGGCGACGAGATTCTTGCGGGCGGAAGGTCCGTCATGTCCATTTCTTCCCGGAAAGTAAGTATGGCAGTTTCCGGTGCCTGCTTTCAGAAAGAGAGTGTCCGTCATAGCTGGGCTTCCGCGCGAATGCACGCGCGGGAGACGAGCGCCATGAACATCACCGGCAACACCATCCTGATCACCGGCGGCGGCGGCGGCATCGGCCGGGCCCTGGCCGAGGCCCTGCACGCCAAGGGCAACCGGGTGATCGTGACCGGCCGCCGCGCGGGGCCGCTGCGGGCGGTCGCCGACGCCAACCCGGGCATGGCCTGGGCGACGCTGGACATGACCGACGCAGGGGCGATCCGCGCCTTCGCGGATCAGATCGCCCGCGACTGGCCGGACCTGAACGTGCTGATCAACAACGCCGGGATCATGATCCACGAGGACCTGAACGCCGAGCCGTTCGACCTCTCGACCGCCGAAGCGACCGTGGCCACCAACCTGCTCGGCCCGATCCGGCTGACGACGGCCCTGCTCCCGCAGCTGAAGCGACAACCGGCCTCAACCGTGATGACCGTCACCTCGGGCCTGGCCTTCATCCCGCTGGTCGCCGCCCCGACCTACAACGCCACCAAGGCGGCGCTGCACTCGTGGACCCAGTCCCTGCGGACGCAGCTGGAAGGCGCGTCGGTGGAGGTGCTGGAGCTGGCCCCGCCAGCCGTGGCCACCGACCTCATGCCGGGACATGCGGAGAATCCCAATTCGATGCCGCTGGCGGATTACACGGCGGAGGTGATGGGGCTGATCGAGCGGGGCGAGACGCCGCGCGGCGAGATCCTGGTGGAGCGGGTGAAACCGCTGCGGTTCGCGGAGATCGAGGGCCGCTACGAGCAGGTCTACGCCATGCTGAACGGGGGCGGCTGACGGAACGGCGGGCGGTCGAATGGCCGCCCGCCTTGCCTCGGCCGTATTCACCCCCTAGCTTGCGGCCATCGCACCTCGCGATGTCCGGCGCGCTCCAGCGCGTGAGGGTCCCTTCCGGACCCGTCTGTAGAAGCGCCCGGCTCCTCAAGATCATTCGTCGTCACTTCACGCGGGACGACGCCGTATCCCGCCCCCGAGGGGGCCGGCTGCGCGCGTCGATCCGGCGAGTTCCGGTCGTGCGCCCCGCCGCACATGAAAGACGACCGTGACGAACACGACCTTTGACTCCATGGGCCTCAACCCGGCCCTGCTCTCCGCCCTGAAGGCCGAGGGCTACGAAAAGCCCACCCCGATCCAGGCCAAGGCCATCCCCGACGTGATGGCCGGCAAGGACCTGCTGGGCATCGCCCAGACCGGCACCGGCAAGACCGCGGCCTTCGCCCTGCCGATCCTGCACCGGCTGGCGGCCAACCGCACCGCCCCCGTGCCGCGCACCACCCGCGCCCTGATCCTGTCCCCCACCCGCGAGCTGGCCACCCAGATCGGCGAGAGCTTCCGGGCCTACGGCAAGCATCTCGGCTTCCGCGTCGCCGTGATCTTCGGCGGGGTGAAGTACGGCGCCCAGGAGCGCGCCCTGCAGCAGGGTCTCGACATCCTCGTCGCCGCCCCGGGCCGCCTGCTCGACCACATCCAGCAGAAGACCCTGGACCTCTCCTCGACCGAGATCTTCGTGCTCGACGAGGCCGACCAGATGCTCGACCTCGGCTTCATCAAGCCGATCCGGCAGATCACCTCGCGCCTGCCGGCGCGGCGCCAGAACCTGTTCTTCTCGGCCACCATGCCGTCGGAGATCGGCAAGCTGGCCGGCGACCTGCTGAAGGACCCGGTCAAGGTGTCGGTGACGCCGCAGGCGACCACTGTCGAGCGCATCCAGCAGTCGGTGATCTGGGTCGAACAGGGCCGCAAGCGCGCCCTGCTGACCGAGCTGTTCTCCGATCCGAGCTACACGCGCTGCCTGGTCTTCACCAAGACCAAGCACGGGGCCGACAAGGTCGCCGCCTACCTCGAGGCCGGCGGCGTCGAAGCCGGGGCCATCCACGGCAACAAGAGCCAGCCCCAGCGCGAGCGCGCGCTCGAGGCCTTCAAGAACGGCAAGCTGCGCGTGCTCGTGGCCACCGACATCGCCGCCCGCGGCATCGACGTCGACAAGGTCACCCACGTGGTCAACTTCGAGCTGCCCTACGTCCCCGAGGCCTATGTCCACCGCATCGGCCGCACCGCGCGGGCCGGCTCGGACGGCACCGCCATCAGCTTCGTCGCCGGCGACGAGATGAAGCTGCTCAAGGACATCGAGAAGGTCACCCGGCAGAAGATCCCCGCGATCGACCGCCGCAACGACAAGCAGCTGGCCCAGCTGGACGCCTCCATCATGGCCGCCGGCGTGGGCAAGAAGGCCAGCATCGACAGCGCCGGCAAGAGCGAGCAGGAGGCCCGCGGCCGCCGCGGCCGCAATCCGCATCGCGACGGGGTGCGTCCGGAAGGCGGCGGCCAGCCGCACCGCCAGCGCAAGGGCGGCCAGCGCGACCGCACCCACCACGCCGAGCGTCCGGCCGCGGCCTTCGACCCGATGGCCGCCGAGCGCGCCCGCCCGGTCAACAACGACCCGCGCAAGGCCGAGCCGAAGCCGGTCGGCGAGCTGAAGCGGCGCCCGCGCCGTCGCCGCCCGTCCAACGGCGGCAAGGGCTACGCCGCCCAGGGCTGACGGAACGCGCTGGCGGGGCCATGTCTTGAACCGGCATGGCCCCGCTTCGCCTCCCCCGTCCGCTGCAGCAGCGCCTGAACGCCATGGCCGCCGACCTGATGTCGGCGCCGGGGCTTGAGGTGGACTTCTCGCGCCCCCCCGGCGCGCCGGCCCTGGTCCCGCCGGACTCGATCTCGTGGCGGATCTTCAAGAACCCGCTCAGCCTCTACATTGGCGGCGTGGCCGCCGTGCTGCTGGAGCTGGCCGAGCCGCGCGTCCGCTCGGGCGTGTGGGACCACACCAGCTTCCGCACCGATCCGGTCACCCGCCTGCGCCGCACGGGTCTCGCGGCCATGGTCACCGTCTACGCCGACCGGGCCACGGCCGAACGGATGATCGCCGGCGTCAACCGGCGCCATGCGCGCATCACCGGCACGGCCGACGACGGCGCGGCCTACGCCGCCGACGACCCCGAGCTGCTGGACTGGGTCCAGGCCACCGCCAGCTTCGGCTTCATCGGCGCCCGCCACCGCTTCGTCGCCCCCCTGTCGCCGGCCGATCGCGACCGCGCCTGGGCCGAGGCCGGGCCGGCGGCGGCCCTCTACGGCGCGCGAAACAGCCCGGCCTCCGAGGCCGACTGGGCGCGCGCGCTCGCCGCCATGGAGCCGAAGCTCGGCCCCTCGCCGGTGCTGGGCGAGTTCCTCGCCATCATGCGCGGCGCCCCCGCCCTGCCCTCCGCCGGCCGCCTCGCCCAGCCGCTGCTGATCCGCGCCGCCGTCGACCTGCTGCCGGAGCGGCTGCAGTCGAAGCTGGGGCTGGCGGGACAGGGCCTGTCGCCGCTGGAACGCCCCCTCGTCCGCGCCCTCGGCGCCGCCGCCGACCGCCTCGTGCTGGACAGCGCCCCGCCGGCGCAGGCCTGCGTGCGGATGGGCCTGCCGGCGGACTGGCTGTATCGGTAACGGAGTCGCCTGTCGGCCGGGGGGCGCGGATTGACGCTACAGCGCCGAAGCCCCACTCTGCCTGTATGGCTCGCTACACGGTCACCGCAGTCTGGGACGCCGATGCTGGCGTCTGCTGGTCGCAGAGCGACATAGTCGGCCTGAACGTCGAGGCGGCGACCCTGAGCGAGTTTGTCGATCTCGTCGAGACGCTGGCTCCGGAACTGATGCGCGACAACGATATGGAGCCGGGGCCGGTCACCATCACGGGCGAGACGGCGCTGAAGGCCGCATCCTGAGTCGTGCCCAAGGACTTCTATCCGGAGCTCGAGCGACGCTTGCACGACGCCGGATGCCGGTTCGTCCGGCCGGGCAAGGGCAGCCATGAAATCGGGTTCAGCCCGCCGACCGGCCGAACCTTCGCCGTCCCCCGCACCAAGAGCCGGCACATGGCCAACCAGATCCTGAAGGACGCAGGGCTGCCGAAGGCGTTCTGAAGTCCGCTTCCGACCCGTTGCGGACATTCCTTCTGCGTCTAGGATCAGCCTATGCACGTGTTCCTTTCGCTCGGTTCAGCTATCCTTCTGGGCGCGACCCCCCCATCGCCTGTTCAAATCTCAACATGCGAGGTCGCTATGGCGGCGGAGACCAGTGCAGCGACTTGGCTCGATGCCTTCAACAAGCGTTGGGGTCACGAACAATACCCACCCCTCGAAGTGCAACCTGCCGACCTGGAGCAGGCAGAGAAGGATTTGAGCTATACCTTTCCGGCGACCTATCGTGGCGCGGTCTTGGCAGTCGGCCTTCCGGAACCCACAGCCGATCTGTGGGACGCCATCGATGAACACTCGGACTTGCCGCACTTGGGAGACTTCCTGACGCCGACCGAGATCATTGAGAGCATTCAAGACTGGACGCCCTCGGGCTATCCTGCCGACCTCGTGCCGTTTGCGTCAGACAGCGGGGGCAACCTGCTTTCGTTCCGGAGGAGCGATGTCAGTGACACCGTATATCTCTGGGATCACGACTCCGGCACGGTTCAGCAGATCGCTCCGTCTTTTGCGGACCTTCTAAAGGCGTATTGCAGCCCTCGGGGTGAGACTACCTAGGTCCGCTATCCACCCGTTCCGGACGCTCCGGACTTCCGCTTTCCGTCCGGCAAGCAAAACGCCCGCCGGGTCTCCCCGGCGGGCGCTTCCTTGTTCGGTTGTCGCCCCGGTCAGGCGGCGGCGCTGACCGAGCCCTCGGCCGGGTCGCGCAGGACGTAGCCGCGGCCCCAGACGGTCTCGATGTAGTGCTTGCCGCCGGCGGCCGTGGCCAGCTTCTTGCGCAGCTTGCAGATGAAGACGTCGATGATCTTCAGCTCGGGCTCGTCCATGCCGCCGTACAGGTGGTTGAGGAACATCTCCTTGGTCAGGGTCGTGCCCTTGCGCAGGGAGAGGAGCTCCAGCATCTGGTACTCCTTGCCGGTCAGGTGAACGCGGTGGCCGTTCACCTCGACGGTCTTGGCGTCGAGGTTCACCGCGATCTCGCCGGTGTGGATGATCGCCTGGGCGTGGCCCTTGGAGCGGCGCACCACGGCGTGGGTGCGGGCGATCAGCTCGTCCTTGTGGAACGGCTTGGTCATGTAGTCGTCGGCGCCGCCGCCGAAGGTCTTGACCTTGGTCTCGATCTCCGAGGTGCCCGAGAGGATCATCACCGGGGTGTTGACCTTGCCGACGCGCAGCTGGCGCAGGACTTCGAGGCCGTTCATGTCGGGCAGGTTCAGGTCGAGCAGGATCAGGTCGTAGTCATAGATCTTGCCGAGGTCGATGCCTTCCTCGCCCAGGTCCGTCGTATAGACGTTGAAGCCTTCCGACTTCAGCATCAGCTCGATGCTCTGCGCGGTCGCGTGGTCGTCTTCGATAAGCAGGACGCGCATCGTTGCCCCTCCAGGCAGAGCTTGGCTTTAGTCGTTACTGCCCCGTTTCGGGGTAACCTTGTTCTAGGGTTAACCCTCCAAAAACTTAAGAAGGGTTAACGCAACTGGTTAATGGCGAATCTAGGCTGATTTGCGAATCGCCGTCGAGAGTCCGGAGTCAAGCGACCCAACTTTTTGCGATCCGCCGCCGCCCTGCGTCCGAAACAGACGCATTGCAGGAACATATTCCTATCGTCGCCGGACGGGCGATGCAGGCGGCGAAGGAGCTGGACGATGATGACGAGGCCGTGGCTGGCGGAGGCGCAGCGCGACAGGGTGTGCGCGCGGATGGCGCTGCAGATCGTGGCGGTCTCCACCGGGGTGGCCGTGGAGACGATGATGCGCGGCACGCGGCTGGACGGCCGCGCCTGCCGCGCGCGCTGGCTGGCGATGTACCTGGCTCACGTGGCCTTCGGCTGGTCGCTGGAGCGCGTCGGCTTCGCCTTCGGCATGAACCGGACCACGGCCGCGGCGGCGTGCCGCTGGGCCGAGGACGGTCGCGACCGGCCGATCCTCGACGCCCTGCTCGACCGGCTTGAACGCTGCGTGCGCGAGGTGCTGGAGGCGCCGGCGTGCGAGCTGGGCCGGTGACCGCCGCGCGCACCCTGGCCTTCGCGCGCCGGGTGCTCGCCGCCCCGAGCGGCTGGATCGAGGCGGCGGGGGACCGCTATGTCCTGCGCACCGGCCCGGACCGGCGCTCGCGGGTTCTCGGCAGCATCGACGAGGCCGCCTTCCGGCGGCTGATCGAGAGCCCGGGCCTGCGCGTCCGCCCGGCCGGCGGATGGATGATCCGCCAACTTCCGGGCGGCGCCGGCGCCTCCGCCCCGGCCCCGGGCCGGCCGGGCATGGTCGAGGGAAGCCGCCCGGTGATGGAGCCGGACGGCGGCCTGGTCCTGCGCCGGGCGAACCTGACCCAGTCGCCGGTCGCCTGGCTGGCCCGCCGCTGCGGGCCCGACGGCCGCCCCTGGCTGGAGCCCATCCACGTCGCCGCCGCGATGCGCCTCGACGCCGACGTCGAGCAGGCGATGCGCGGACCGCACCTGACCCTGCGCTGGGACGCCCTGCCGCGGACGCGGGCGGGCGGCTCCGGCCGGCGGGGCGGCCCCGGGGAGACGGCCCTCGCCGCCGCCCGCCGCGTCGAGGCGGCGCTGGCCGCCTGCGGTCCCGCGCGGGCCATGGTCGACCGCATCTGCGTCCGCGCCACCGCCCTGGAGGCGGCCGAGCGCGACCTCGGCCTGCGCCGGCGCACCGGCAAGCTGCTGCTCCGTCAGGGCCTGGAGGCGCTGGCCCGTCACTATCGCCTGGGGTGAAGCTACGGCGAGGCCTGGGCCCGGGCGGCCGCGGCGTCGCGGATGCGGCCCACCATGGCGTTGAGCCCGTTGGCCCGCTGCCGGGTCAGGGCCGCCGGCAAGCCCAGCCGCTCCAGCGCCGCCCGCGCGTCGAAGGCGAGGATCTCCGCCGGCGTGCGGCCGCTGTACAGCCGCAGCAGCAGGGCGATGTTGCCCTTGGACAGGGCGCTGTCGCTGTCGGCCGCGAAATCGAGCCGGTCGCCCCGGTCGCGCACGGCCAGCCAGACCTGCGCCGCGCAGCCGGGCACCTTGTTGGCCTCGGTGCGGTCCGCCTCCGGCAGCGGCGGCAGCTCGCGCCCGAGATCGATGACGTAGCCGATGCGGCTTTCCCAGTCGCCGAGCAGGTCGAACTCCTCCGCCAGCTCGGCGAGGACGGCGTCGATGGGAGGCTGCGGAGTCATCCGCGGCAGATAGGCCGGCCGGGGGTTAACGACAACCGCCGCACCTGTCCCCGGAATTCCGCGCGGGCGGCCGGCGAGCCAGTCGCCTGAGACGGGTGCGGACTATGGGCGACTCGCCGCGCCCGCTAGGCTGCCGCGCGACTGTCCTCCGCTCCGGCCCGCCCTTGACCGCCGACCACCCGCTCCCCGCCACCGCCAGCGACGCCGGTCCCGAGGCCGGCGACCGTCCGGCGCTGGCCGCCTGGCACGCCGGCTGGGCGGTGGCCGCGGCCCTGCTGGCGCTGGGCGGCCGCTGGATCGGCGGCCTCGACGGCCCGGTCTTCTACGGCGTGCTCGTCATGGCCGCGCCGGGCCTCGCCGGCCTCACCCTGCTCCATCGCGACGGCGAAGGCCGCCGTCTGGCGGTGCTGGCCCTGTGGGGACTGGCGGCCGTCGTCGGCGCCGTGCTCTCCGGGGGACTGGCCGGGCCGCTGGCCGGCTTCGCCTTCCTGCCGCTGGCGGCCGGAATCGCGCTCGGCGGGCCGCGGCCGGTGCAGGCGGGCGCGGCGGCCGTCGGCGTCGCCACCCTGGCCGGCCTGCTGTCGGGCTGGCTGCTCGGCCCCGGCGATCATCTCCCGGTGCTGGCGGCGATCTCGGCGGCTCTCACGGCGGCTGCGGCGGCCCTGGCCGTCCGTCTCTCCTGGCGCCAGCGCGAGATGCGTCTGGCGGCGGCGGAGAGCGAGGTGCGACGGGTCGAGACCCTGCTCGCCGCCCAGCCCGGCCTGACCCTGGTCCTCGATCCCGCCGGCCGGGTGCTGGCGGCCTACGGGGCGCCGCCGCCCGCCCTGCCGGTCGATCCGCTGTTCGAGCACGGCCTCGTTGCAGCCATCCACGCCCCCGACCGGCCGCGCCTGCTCGCCGCCCTCGGCCGCGCCGGGGGCGGCCACGAGGGCTCGGCCATGCTGGCCCCGCGCCTGGCCCTCGATCGTCGCATCCAGCTGATCGTCCGCCGGCTCGACGACGGCGCCGAGCCGCGCCTGATCGCCCAGGCCTTCGACGCCACCGCCCAGTACGCCCGCGAGCTGGGACTGGAGGTCGCCCGCGCCGAGGCCGAGGCCCGCGAGGTCGGCAAGTCGCGTTTCCTGGCCACCATGAGCCACGAACTGCGCACGCCCCTCAACGCCGTGCTCGGCTTCTCGGACATCATGCGCCAGCGCCTGTTCGGCCCGGTGCCCGACCGCTACGCCGACTACGCCGAAAGCATTCACGAGGCCGGCGGCCACCTGCTCGACCTGATCAACGACCTGCTCGACGTCTCCAAGATCGAGGCCGAGCGCTACACCCTGTCGCGTGAGCGCTTCGACGCCCGCGAGGTCGTCTCCGCCGCCATGGCCCTGGTGCGCGTGAACGCCGACGACAAGGGCGTCGCCCTCTCCGGCCTGCTGCCGTCCGAGCCGGTCGACGTCCTGGCCGATCGGCGGGCGCTGAAGCAGATCGCCCTCAACCTGCTCTCGAACGCCGTCAAGTTCACGCCGGCCGGCGGCGGCGTCACCGTCTCGCTCGAGATCCGGGGCGACGGGATCGAGATCGTCGTGGCCGACACCGGCGTCGGCATCGCCGCCGAGGACCTCCAGCGCCTCGGCCGGCCGTTCGAGCAGGCCGGCGGGCCCGAACAGCGTCGCCTGGGCACGGGTCTGGGTCTGTCGCTGGTGCGCGCCTTCGCGGAACTGCACGGCGGGGCCATGAGCATCGAGAGCACCCTCGGCGAAGGCACGGCGGTCACGGTGCGCCTGCCGGTCGCCGTCGCCGCCCGATCGCCGGCGCCCGAGGGCGGGGCCGAGATCATCCCCCTGCCGGTGGCAAACGGCGGCTGAGCCTCAGACTGCGCCCATGGCCAGGAAGGCCCGGCCGGCGGTGAAGTCCCCCGCCTCGAGCCGCGCCGTCGCCACGCTGCCGTCGCGGAAGTGGAATTCGAGGGCGAAGGACTCGCGGGGATCCAGCCGGGCGAGGGCCTCGCCGGCGGCGGCCGGGAAGCGCCACAGGTCGCCAGTCCGCCGGTCCCCGTCCAGCAGCGCCGCGTCGGCCGGTGCGACCCCGGACGACCAGAAGCTGGCCCGGGCCGGGGCCGGCGGCAGCCCGTCGCCCGTCACCCAAGGCCGCGCCAGCCGGGCCGGGTCGCGCAGCACCAGCCGCGCCGCATAGGGCCGCGGGCGGCCGTGCCAGCTCACCACCGCCGCCAGCGCGGGCCCCTCGCCCTTGCCGGCGTAGCCGAAGGCCACCGGCGAGGCGCCGATGCGGGTCGCCTGGCGCAGGCGCCAGGACGTCTTGTCCCAGCTGTAGCGGTCGGCGGTCCACGCCAGGCGCGCCCCGGGGAAGGTCATCCGCGGCGTGCGCGACCAGCCGGCGAAGGCGTTGGCCACCCGCTGGCGGACCGTGGCCAGTTCGGGATCGCGGCACGACACCGCCCGCGCCCGCGCCTGCGCCCGTCCGGCCACCGCGGCCAGCTCGGCCGGGTTCGCCCCGCCGCGCAGCGCCGCGCCGCGCGCCTGGGCCGTCGCCGCCTCCAGGGCCGCGGCGATGGCGGCCGGAAACAGCTCGCAGCGGCCGTCCGCCGCGACCACGAAGGCCCGCTCGTAATAGGTGTCGGTCGCCGCCGCCGCGGCGGGCGAGGCGGCGGCGAGGGCGGTCGCCGCCAGCGCGAGCGCCCCGCGCGCGACGGCTTGGGCCCGGACCCTGTTGTGGCCTATCCTCATGGGGCGACAGCCTGCACCATCAGGCGTTCCGGTCGCGTTTCCGATCAGGGTTAGCGATTTGCTTCTGTCGAGCGACGTCTGGGTGGCCGCCCTCATCCGCCGGGCCGAGATCGGCGGCGCCTTCGCCACCGTCGCACGCAAGGGCGACGCCCGCGCCGGCACGGTGATCGTCAAGGTGTTCGACACCTCCAGCCGCCGGGCGCGGCTCTACAGCGAGGCCTTCGGACCGGACGGCGAACGTCTGTGGATGCAGCCGGTGGAGAGCGAGTCCGAGGCCGAGCTGGACGCCTATCTGCAGCGCCAGATCCGCTACGACCCCGACCTCTGGATCGTGGAGATCGAGGACCGCGAGGGCCGCCACTTCATCACGGAAAAGGTCGCCGCCTAGGCGTCAGGCCGCCAGCCGCATCCACACCGCCCGGTCGGCGGCCACGGAGTCGAGCTTGCCGCGGCTGGCGCGCATCTGCAGCTGGCGCATCACCGGCGTCGGCAGGGCGCAGAACAGCGGCTCGACCAGTTCCGGCGCGCAGCCGGCGGCCGGGGCCGCGAACAGGGCCGCGTTGACCTCGGGCGAACGGTCGTGGATCAGCCAGGCCAGGCGGCGGGCGCGCTGCGGATCGTTGCGGTGCAGCAGCGGGTCCTCGGCGAAGAGTTCGCAGCCCAGCTCCAGCACATAGTCGAGGCCCAGCCTGTCGAAGCGGCGCGCGTCGCCCGGCGTGACCGGGCAGGTCTCGTCGAGATCGAACACCACGTCGTTCAGCAGAAAGAGCATCGGGGACACCTGCCATCACCGGGCTCATACCGGCCCGTTGAAGCCACCGTAGCCGCAGGCGCTTGCGGTTCCGTTCCCGAACGCGGTTAAGGAATTCCGACCGGCGAAAACCGTCAGAACACCATGTTGAACAGCACGTGGACGATCAGCGCCCCGGCCACGATCACGCCGAAGCCGAGCAGCAGGCTGATCGCCGGGTGCGGGCCTTCGCGATGCGGCGGGGGGTCGAGGGGCGAGTGCAGGGTCATGGCCGCTCCTGGGTTTCCTCAGGCGGCGCCCGGCTGACGTGACCGGGTCGTCTCGCCTGTCGGCGAGCATGACTCCGAAGACCCTTCGTGGCGAGGGGTTTTTCGCCTCGGGTGACTTTGTCGCGCTTCCGCGCTAGGTCGCGCGGCCCAAGGAAGACCCATGTCGAAACTGACTCTCGCACAGGAGGCCCTGCGCCGCAGGACCTTCGCCATCATCGCGCACCCCGACGCCGGCAAGACCACGCTGACCGAGCACATCCTGCTGGCCGGCGGGGCGATCCGCGCCGCCGGGGCCGTGCGCGCGCGCGGCGAGAACCGCCGCACCCGCTCGGACTGGATGAAGATCGAGAAGGAGCGGGGCATCTCCGTTTCGGCGTCGGTGATGACGTTCGAGCACGACGGCAAGATGTTCAACCTGCTCGACACGCCGGGGCACGAGGACTTCTCGGAGGACACCTACCGCACCCTGACGGCGGCCGACTGCGCCATCATGGTGCTGGACGCGGCCAAGGGCATCGAGCCGCAGACGCTGAAGCTGTTCGAGGTCTGCCGCCTGCGCGACATCCCGATCATCACCTTCATCAACAAGCTGGACCGCGAGGCCCAGGACCCGATGGCCCTGCTGGACGACATCGCCAGCCGGCTGCAGCTCGACCCCGCCCCGATCTGGTGGCCGGCGGAGAGCGGCAACCGCCTGCGCGGCATGGTCGAGATCGGCACGGGCCGCTTCCAGCCCTACGCCCGCAAGGCCGCCGGCGCCGACGAGGACCCGGAACACCCCCAGCCCCTGCCGCTGGCCGAGGCCGACCGCTTCTTCGAGGCGGGCGAGCAGGAGGCCCTTGCCGAGGCGCTGGAGCTGGTTGAGGGAGGCTACCCGGCCTTCGATCGGCAGTCCTTCCTCGAAGGCCACCTGACGCCGGTGCTGTGGGGCTCGGCGCTCCGTCACTTCGGCATCGACCAGCTGCTGCAGGCGATCGGGGAGTGGGCGCCCGCGCCCAAGGTGATGAAGGCCCGCAAGGAAGCGCCGCCCGAGACCCGCAACGCGCCGGCGCCGGAGGATGTGACCGTGGACCCCGGCTCGGCCGAGGTCACCGGCTTCGTGTTCAAGGTCCAGGCCAACATGGACCCCAACCACCGCGACCGCATCGCCATGTTCCGCATGGCGTCCGGCCAGTTCCGCCGCGGCATGAAGCTGAAGGTCCAGAACACCGGCAAGCAGCTGAGCGTGAACGCCCCGATCATGTTCTTCGCCTCGGACCGCGAGCTGGCCGAGGACGCCTTCGCCGGCGACGTGATCGGCATCCCGAACCACGGCGTCCTGCGCGTCGGCGACAGCCTGTCGGAAAGCGGCCTGATCCGCTTCGCCGGCCTGCCCAACTTCGCGCCCGAGATCCTGCAGCGGGTCCGGGTCAAGGACCCCCTCAAGGCCAAGCACCTGAAGAAGGCGCTGGAAGGCCTGGCCGAGGAAGGGGTGACCCAGCTGTTCCGGCCGGAGATCGGCTCGGACTTCATCGTCGGCGCCGTCGGCCAGCTGCAGTTCGAGGTGATGGCCGACCGGCTCGGCGAGGAATACGGGCTCGAGGCCGTCTTCGAACCCTCCCCCTACGCCGAGGCGCGGTGGATCGGCGGCGACAAGGCCGACCTTGAGGACTTCGCCGGCAAGTACCGGCCGCAGATGGCCCGCGACATCGACGACCAGCCGGTGTTCCTCGCCAAGTCGAGCTGGGAGACCGGCTACGTCGGCGAGCGCTTCCCCAAGGTGGCCTTCATGAAGACGAAGGAGCGCGGCTGAGGCCGGCGGCGCAGCAGTTCAGCTTACCGCAGCCGCGAGCGCTGCGCGGGCCTCGTCCAGCAGCTTCACCGCCGCCTCGGGCGTCAGGGCCGTCAGGTGTCGCCGCCCGGCGAACAGGCCGTCCATGACCCGGCACCAGAGCGAGAGATTGGCGTCGTGGCTCACGAACACCGTCCAGCAGGGACCGGAGCGGCCGAAGGCGCGGGCGACCACCTCGATGTCCGCATTGTCGACCTTCCCGTCGCTCTCGCGCACGTCCTGGATCCAGTCCCACCCGGCGAGCTCAGGCCGGGCGGCGACGAGAGCGCAGATGTAGCGCGACGCAGCGGCTCCGGAGGCGCCCTCGCCCAGGGTCATGAACACGCGCTGCGTCGCCTCCTCGATCCGGTGGTCGAGATTCATGTCGTCACCTCCCCTGTGGCCGGCAACCTGGAAGCCGCCGGGTTACCGAAACCTTCACCGTGCGGAGGCCGATGGCGCTTTCCCTCGTCGGGCCGGCGTGGTTCTCTGTCGACCGGAGCGGCAGGTCGCCCTGGAGATTCCGATGATCGCGGTGGCCCTCCCGGCCTTGCTTTCGCTGGCGGTCGCCCAGGCCGCGCCCCAGCCCGCCCTCTCCTACGAAGAGGTGGTCCGCTGCGCCGGCCTGACCCAGGCCGCCTCGGAGCTGGAAGGCGGCGAAAGCCGCGAGGGCCGGCTGCTGTTCGACGCCGCCCTGTACTGGTCGCTGACCGCCAGCCAGACGGCGGAAGCCGCGGGTCGCGCCCCCGCCGCCGCCGAGGGCGACCAGACCCGCGCGCGCATCCGGGCGGTGCGCGAGCTCGCCGCCGGCGACGCTGACGCCGCCGCAGAGCTTCGGCGCTGCCGCGCCCGCACGCCTCGCCTCGGCTAGCGCGGATCCCGTGGCGAACCCCCGGCGCGGCGCTGCGTTTGCTCATGACCGCGGGGAAACGTCACGTCCGTCCCGGAGCGGGACGACTGGAGCACGGCTGCGTATGTTCGAGTTCGGCAGAGACCTGAGGAAACTGTTCGAGAAGGCCCGCGAGAGCGAGGACCTCGGCTGGCTGGAGCTCATCGGCGCCGACCTGGTGCGGACCGAGGCGCGGCGCGAGGGCATCGACGCCGGCCGTGTCTCCTGCGCCCGGCCCTTCGACGGGTGGATGCGGGCCTCGGCGCTGTGGCGCGAGCACGCCCGCCGCACCGGCGACCGGGCCAGCCTCGACCGCGCCGCCGCCGCCGCCTCCGACGCCGCCCGCCATACCGCGAGCCCGGACCAGACCGCCGCCGCCGCGATCGAGTCCGGCGAGATCCACCTGCTGCGTTTCGATCTGTTCGGCGGCGCCGCCTGCCTGACCGCCGCCCTGTCCGACATCCAGGCGCTGACGGCCGAGCGGGCGGCCACGCGTTCGGCCGCGGCCTCCCTGCACGCCCGCCTCTCGGCCCGGCGGGCGCGTCTTTCCGGCGAGACCCGGCCGCTGCTCGACGCCGCCGCCCTGCTCGACGCCGCCCTTCACGGCGCCGATCGTCTGCCGCCGTCGGTCGGCGACGAGCTGCGGCTGGACCGCGCGGCGCTCGGTCTTGAGGCCGGCATCGCCCGCCGGGACCCCCGGCTGCTCGACCAGGCCGGCCGCGACCTCCGCGCGCTGATCGAAACGGCTTCGCCCGACCAGCGCCCGCTGACCCGCGCCCGCGCCCTCGCCCTCGCCGGCGCCGGCCTATCGGCCCTGGCCGCCCTCGCCGGCGACGCCGCCGCGGCGCTTCAGGGCGGCGCCCTCTTCGACGCCGCCGCCGACCAGTTCACCGCCGACCACAGTCCGCTCGACTGGATCGCCGTGGTGCTCGCGCGGGCTGAGGCGGGCGTGGATCTCGCCGCCCTCGCGCGAGCCGAGGCGCTGGCGGACCACCCCGGCCTGATCCTGGGCGCCCTGGTCCGCGAACGTCGACTGGCGGCGGAAAGCGCCCTCGCCGAGGCGGCGGGAGACGTCGGGACGCTGACGGAGCTGGAAGCGCGGGTCCGCCGGCGGCTCGCCGCCGACGGCCCGGTCCGGCCGCTCGACTGGGCCGCCGACCAGATCGCCATGGCCCGCCTCGCCCTCGCCCGCGGTCGTCTCACCGGGCTGGAGCCCGTCGCCGTCGGCCTGATGCTCGCGGAAGCGGCGGAAACCGCGCGGGAACAGGGGGTCCCGGCCCTGGCCCGCCGCGCGGCCGAGTTCCTGCCCGCCTAGCCGCCGAGCGCCACGAAACCGCCGTTGCGCCACCCCGGCTTGCCGTAGCGCAGCGGTCCGCCGTCCTCGGCCATGACCCGGCCGCCGGCGGCCTCCAGCACCGCCTGCCCCGCCGCCGTGTCCCATTCGGAGGTCGGACCGGTGCGCGGATAGGCGTCGAACCGCCCCTCGGCGATCAGGCAGAACTTGAGCGAGGAGTCCGTCCCCTGCCAGCTGCGGCAGCCGTGGCGCGTCGCCAGCCGCAGGGCCTCGTCGTCGGTCATGCTGTGGCTCAGCAGGGCCACGGGTTCGGCCGGCCGCTCGCGCACCCGGATCGCTTGCCACGCCTCGCCGAACCGGCGGCGGAACGCTCCGCCTCCGGCCGGGCCGCTGCGCCAGGTCGTGCGGGTCGCCGGCGCCACCACGACCCCGGCCGCGGGCGCCGAGCCCCGGACCAGGGCGATGTTGACCGTGAAGCTCTCCCGCCCCTGCACGAAGCCGCGCGTGCCGTCGAGGGGATCGACCAGCCAGAAAACCTCGCCCGGGTGGTCCGGCGCGCCGTGTTCGGCCACAGCCTCCTCCGCCACCGCCGGAATGTCGGGCCAGCGCTCGGACAGCCGGGCGAGGATCAGCGCCTCCGCCTCGTGGTCGGCCTGCGTCACCGGGCTGTCGTCCGCCTTGGTCGCAGCCGCCACGCCATTGCGCCAGTAGGGCAGGATCACCTGCGCGGCCTCTTCGGCGATCTCCGCCAGCGCCTCGGCGAGGGCGCCGGAGGCGAGGTCTTCGTTCAATCGGTCGAGCATGCCGCTGCGATAGAGCATCCGCGCGGTTTGAAGAACCCGCAAATCAGGGCAGCGTCCGGCCGCCCTCCTTCTGTCCACCGCGAAGACCCGATGACCGACGTCGCCCACTCCTCCGCCCTTCCCGACGGCCAGGCCTTGGCCGCCCTGGTCGCAGGCAAGCTCTGCCACGACTTCATCAGCCCGGCGGGCGCGATCAGCTCGGGTCTCGATCTGCTCAAGGACCCCTCCGCCCAGGACATGCGCGACGACGCCATGGGCCTGATCGAGGCCAGCGCGAGGAAGATGGTCGCGCTCGTCAACTTCGCGCGTGTCGCCTTCGGGGCCGCCACCTCGACCGAGCGCTTCTCGGGGCGGGACCTCGGCGCCCTTGTCGCGGGGCTGACCGAGGGCGGACGCGCCACCCTCGACTGGCGGGTGGAGGGGGAAGGCTTCTCCCGCGCCGAGGCCCGCGTCCTCGTCAATCTGGGGTATATGGCCATGGCGGCCCTGCCGTCGGGCGGCGCCGCGGTGGTGACCGCCCGGCGCGACGCGCAGGCGCTCGTGATCGAGGCCGCCGCCGAAGGACCGCGGGCGCGCCTCAAGCCGGAGGCCGCCGCCGGTCTCGCCGGCCTGCCCCTCGCCGAGGGTCTTCCCGGCCAGTGGATCCAGCCCCACTGGCTGTGGCTCACGGTGCGGGACGTCGGCGGCGAGCTCGCCGTGGAGACGGGCGAAGGGCGGGTGTCGCTGCATGCAAGCATGCCTAACTGAGCCTTAAGACCGCTTCCCAAGGACTCGTTAACCGGCGCGCGCCGATCATGCGCCGGTGTGCGGAGCGGGCGTCGCGCACCCCTCGCCAGCGGAAATGCCAAGTGACCCCCAGGACCTGCCTGATCGTCGACGACAGCCGGATCATCCGAAAGGTCGCCCGTCGCATCGTCGAGGGGCTGGGTTTCGAGGTGGACGAGGCGGCGGACGGCGCGGAGGCGCTGACCTTCTGCGCCGCGGTCATGCCGGACGTGGTCCTGCTCGACTGGTCGATGCCGGTGATGGACGGACTCACCTTCCTGCGCCGTCTGCGCGATCTGCCCGGCGGCGATCGGCCGAAAGTTCTGTTCTGCACGATCGAAACCCGGGCGGAGCGCATCGCCGAAGCGCTTTCGGCCGGCGCCGACGACTATGTGATGAAGCCGTTCGACGGCGAGATCCTGAGCTCCAAGTTCGCCGAGGTGGGGGCCGTCTGAACCCATGTCGCCGGAGGACTTCGACCGTCTTCAGTCACTGATGGCCAGCCGCACGGGCTACCGCCTGGCTCGCGATCGCATGAAGCTGGCCGAGCACCGCCTCGGGCCCGTCGCCCGCCGCGAAGGCTTCGACTCGGTCGCGGCCATGCTGGCCGCGCTGTGGTCGAAGCCCGTCGCCAGCCTCGGCTGGAGCGTCATCGAGGCCCTGCTCAACCCGGAGACCTGGTTCCGGCGCGACCGGGCCACCTTCGACACCCTCGCCACAGAGCTCCTGCCGGCGCTGGTGCGCGCCCGCGGGGGCCAGCCGATCCGCATCTGGTCGGCCGGCTGCTCGACCGGGCAGGAGGTCTGGTCGATCGCCATGGCCGCCCTGGAGGTCGGCGCCCCGGTCGAGATCATCGGCACCGATCTCTCCCACAGGGCGCTCGAGAAGGCGCGCTCCGGGGCCTACACCGGTTTCGAGATCCAGCGCGGGCTCAAGGCCGCGACCATGCTCCGCTGGTTCGACCAGACCGAGGAGACCTGGATCGCCCGGGCCGAACTCCGCGCCGTCGCCCGCTTCGCCCGGGCCAACCTGCTCACGCCCCCGGCGGAGGACGTGCGCTTCGACCTCATCTTCTGCCGGCACGTGCTGGACGACATGCAGCCGGCCGTCCGCGGCCAGGTTCTCGACCAGCTGGAGCGCCGCCTTGTGGACGACGGATGCCTGTTCCTGGGCGCCGGGGAGCGCATCGACGCCGACAGCCTCGCCTTCCGTCCGGTGGCCGGTCGTCAGGGCCTGTTCGTCAAGGCGCCGGGGTCCCTGAGGCGGGCCGCCTGACGCACGTTTGTCGGGATATCATCACAGGAACGACTTTCGAGGGAAGTAGTTGATGCGAGCCGATGAGCCCGCACCGCACCGACCCCTACTTCTGCATTGTCGCCCTGCCGGGCCAGCCGGTGGCTGACCTGTTCGTGCTGCAGGCGGCCGACGACGCGGGAGCCCTTCGCCAGGCGGCGCTGGCGGCGACGGGTTGCTCCGGCTGGCTCGCGGTCGAGGTCTTCCAGGGCGAACGCCCCGTGGGCCAGTTGGTCGCGGAGGGCTCGTCCGCCGCTCTCGCCGCGGCAGCCTAGAGTGGTTTCCCGATCACTGCCGGCCACAATCTGCGGCGGCGGCGGCCGCTGTCGTGACTCGTTCACGATTTCGTGCAACCAGTGGGTAGCGGCGGATTCCCGACGCACAACCATCCTAGAGGGGACATCATGAAGAAGATTGTCGCGGCCCTGGCCGGCGGACTTCTGCTCGTGGCGGGTCAAGCCGCCGCCGCCAACAACTCGGCCGTCGCCCGCGTCGGCGACCGCGTCGGCGTCGAGGCCGGTGAATCGAGCGAATTCGCGGGCGTGCCGCTCCCGGTTCTGCTGATCGGCGCCGCCGTGGTGGTGGCGACCGTGGTGGTCGCCACCGACGACGACAGCGAAAGCGACTGAGTCCAGTCTGTTTTCAACGATCAGGCCCTGCCCGGACACTCCGGGCAGGGCTTTTTCGTGCGTGGCTTCTGTGGCAGGAGGGCGGCCGCGGCGGGGGCCGCAGATCGTGATCGGCAGGTGCGTATGGGTCTGTTGCGAAGCCTTTTCCGTCAGTTGCGGTGCCGGCGTCACCGCTGGCGCCCCGACCGGAAGCGGCCTGGTTATGAGTGGTGCGACCTGTGCCGGGCGAAGCGAAAGGCGCCGACCGGTCCGCAGTCGGATTAATTCCCGTTTTGCGGGAGTCCGTCGACGATATCGTAGTAGTCGCCCTTGCCGGCCGTGAAGATGTGCATCTTCAGCCGCGTTCCCGTGGGCCCGTCAAACGCCCCCATGGCGACCGCGATCCAGTCGCGCGCCGGCGGATCCCAGAACAGCGACGATCCGCATCGGGTGCAGAAACCGCGCCTCACCTTCTCCGAGGAGGCGAACCAGCCCAGCGTTTCCTGCGTCTTCAGGATCAGCGCCGACTTCGGGACGTCGGTCGACGCGAAATAGTGGCCCGACTGCTTGCGGCAGAGGCGGCAGTGGCAGGCGTCCGGCGGCGGCAGATCGCCCTCCACCTGAAAGCTCACGCCCCCGCACAGGCAGGATCCCTCGTGCATCGCCTCGTCCTCCGCTCCCGTCGGCTTCCGCCGGCGCCAGCCTCCCCCGGTGACGGCGGCGCGTCCAGACGCTAGCGTGCGAGCTCCATCGGGAGGGCGGATCGATGCGGCTGGTGTGGCTGACCGGATCACTGGCGCTGGCGCTGCTGCTGGCGGTGCTGACGCTGCAGGCGCCCCGCCCCGCGCCGGCCACAGCCCCGGCGGAGGCGTTCTCCGCCGCCCGCGCCCTCGTCGACGTGCGCGAGATCGCCCGCGCCCCGCATCCCCTGGGCTCCGCCGAGCACGCCCGGGTCCAGACCGTCCTGCTGCGGCGCATGGAAGCGCTCGGCCTCCAGGTCTCGACCCAGCAGGGCCCGATCTCGCGCGGCGCGGCCGACTATCTCCGCCGCATGGGCGGCGACCCCGCGGCGGCCGACTACACGGCGGTCAATCTCATCGGCGTGCTCCCGGGACGGAACCCCGGCCTGCCCGCCGTGGCCCTGATGGCCCACTACGACACCGTGCCCGGCTCGGCCGGGGCGGCCGACGATTCCACCGGGGTGGCGGCGGTGCTCGAGGCGGTGCGCGCCATCCGCGCCCGCGGTCCGGCCGACCGCACCCTGGTGGTGCTGCTGACCGACGCCGAGGAGATCGGGCTGGACGGCGCCCGCATCTTCTGGGGCGGACACCCGCTGCGCGACCGGATCGGGGCGGTGGTCAACCTCGAGGCGCGGGGCGGCGGCGGCCGGGCGATGATGTTCGAGACCGGCCGCGGCAACGCCGCGACCATCGACCTGTTCGCCCGCGTCGCCGGCCGGGTGGACGGCGGCGTCACCTCCAACTCGCTGGCGGCGTTCGTCTATGAACTCATGCCGAACGGCACCGATTTCACGGTTCCGCGCGACCGGGGGGTGCAGGGTCTGAACCTCGCCTTCATCGGCCGGCCCGCCCAGTACCACGCCCCGGAGTCCACGCCCGACGCCCTCGATCCGGGCAGCGTGCAGCATATCGGCTCCCAGGCCCTGGAGGCGGCCGACGCCCTGCTGCGCGCCCCGACGCTGCCGGCCGGCGGCCGCGACGCCGTCTATGCGGACCTGTTCGGTCGGGTCGTCGCCGCCCACGCGCCGCCGGTCGGCTGGGGGCTGCTCGCCCTGGCGGCGGGCCTGCTCGGCCTCGCCGGTTGGCGCGCCGGCCGGCGGGCCGGACTGACCATCGCCGACGTCGGCCGGGGCGCGCTGGACGGGCTCTGGTTCCTCGCCGTCGGTCTGGTGCTGGCGCAGGTCGTCCGCCTGCTCGGCGGGCCGATGGCGGTCCGCGCCGCCAGCCCGGACGCCTACTACGTCCTGCTCGCCCGCCTGCCGTGGCTGGAGGCGGGGGTGGCGGCCGCCCTGGTCGCCCTCGTCCTGGTCCTGCTGGGAGGCCGCGCGCGCCTGGATCGCCGGTGGCTGGCCGGCGGCCTCGCCGCCCTCACGGTCGCCGGCCTCGCCTGGGGCGGATTCGACCCGCTGCTCGCCGGAGCGGGGACGGCCGCCGTCGGCCTGTCGCTGGCTCCCGGTCTGGCGCCCCGCTCCACCTGGGGCGGCTGGAGCGGCCTCATCGCCCTCTGCCTGCTGTTCGGCGCGGCCGCCCAGGCCTTCGCCCCGGCCACGGCCTTCCTGTTCCTGTGGCCGGGTCTGCTGGCCGCCGGAGTCGCCGCCCTCGCCGCCATCCTGGACCCGGGCCTCACGCGCCCCGCGGCGCTCGCTCCCGTGGCCATGGCCGCAGCGGCCGGCGGCGGCTGGCTGCTCTCGCTGGCCCACCCCGTCTTCCTCGGCGTCGGCATGGATCTGCCCGGCGTTCTGGCCCTGCTCGCCCTGCTGACGGCCATGCTGCTCCGGCCGTTCGAGCCCGGCGACCGGCTGCGCCGGCCCCTGCTCCTCGCCGCCGCCGCCATCCTCGTCGCCGGGGCCGGCGTGTCGGGCGCGGCCCGCCTGGCCGAACCGATGGAACCCCCGGCCGCAGCCGACTAGCCACACGTCAGTTCCGGACGCACGCCCCGCGCTCCCGGAAAAGAACATATTGGCAACCGGAACAAACCGTGCACATAGTGAACCTCATCAAACAGGGGGCGGGTCCGTGGCGGGTCTCTCCCGGAACCAGACGGGAATCATGGCAAGGGAGACGAAGGCGATGTCACAGGCGGCTTTGAAACTGGTGGGCAAGGAAGACGGCGACAAGCAGCGGGCTCTGGAGGCGGCGATCGCCCAGATCGACCGCGCCTTCGGCAAGGGCTCGGTGATGAAGCTCGGCAAGGCCGGGGTGGTCGCCGAGATCGAGAGCGTGTCGACCGGCTCGCTGGGCCTCGACATGGCGCTCGGCATCGGCGGCCTGCCGGTGGGCCGGGTGATCGAGGTGTTCGGGCCCGAGTCCTCGGGCAAGACCACGCTCGCCCTGCACACGGTGGCCGAGGTGCAGAAGAAGGGCGGCGTCGCCGCCTTCGTCGACGCCGAGCACGCGCTGGACCCGGTCTACGCCCAGAAGCTGGGGGTGAACCTCGACGACCTGCTGGTGTCGCAACCCGACACCGGCGAACAGGCGCTCGAGATCGTCGACACCCTGGTGCGCTCCGGCGCCGTGGACATCGTGGTGATCGACTCGGTCGCCGCCCTGACGCCGCGCGCCGAGATCGAGGGCGAGATGGGCGACAGCCTGCCCGGCCTGCAGGCCCGCCTGATGAGCCAGGCCCTGCGCAAGCTGACCGCCTCGATCTCGCGCTCCAAGTGCATCGTCCTGTTCATCAACCAGATCCGTCACAAGATCGGGGTCATGTACGGCTCGCCGGAGACCACCACCGGCGGCAATGCGCTGAAATTCTACGCCTCGGTCCGCCTCGACATCCGCCGCACCGGCGCGATCAAGGATCGCGACGAGGTGGTCGGCAACACCACCCGGGTGAAGGTGGTCAAGAACAAGGTCGCCCCGCCGTTCCGCGAGGTCATCTTCGACATCATGTACGGCGAGGGCATCTCCAAGATCGGCGAGATCATCGATCTGGGCGTCAAGGCCGGGGTGGTCGAGAAGTCGGGCAGCTGGTTCAGCTACGACAGCCAGCGGATCGGCCAGGGGCGCGAGAACGTGCGCGCCTTCCTCAAGGCCAATCCCGACGTCGCCGCCTCGATCGAGAAGGCGGTGCGCGCCTCGACGACGAAGATCGCCGACGAGCTGCTGGGCACGCCCGAGCCCGACGAGGGCCAGGACCTGGAAGGCTGACCGCCTGAAACCGGCCGAAGCGGCCGCTGCTTTTCGCGGCCGCTTCCCCTCCCCTCCCTGAAAGACTTCTCCGGCCGGGTCCGCCGACCCGCCATCCGACCCCGCCGGGCCGGGCCGGACGGAGCGGCCGCCCGACCCCCGTGTCGGGCGGCCTTTTTCGTCCCGAACCTTTTCCCCCTTCCCGCCGTTTGTGCTCCGCCCCAGCCCGGAGACTCCCATGGCCGACGTCCAGTCCCTCAGCCAGTTCACCCTCTCGGAAACCCCCGACGGCTACCTCATCGAGATCGAGGGCGACGGCGGCGGGTCGATCGCGGTCGAGGCCACGCCGGAACAGCTCGACGCCATCATCGACGCCCTCGACGACCTGCTCTCCGAGGACGAGGCCGCCGCCGACGAGGTCGACTCCGACGGCCCCGACGAGGAGGAAGACGACGACGAGGTGGTCGACGACGTGGTCCGCGACGACGAAAGCTGATCCGGTCCCGGTTCGATCGCACCCCGGGGTGATGCGCCCCGGGCGAAAGCCCTGTATGGACGCAGCCTTCCCTGAATGCGTCCGCGACGAACCATGGCCAGCCTGAACCAGATCCGCTCCACCTTCCTCGACTTCTTCGCCGCCGACGGCCACGAGAAGGTGCAGTCCGCGCCGCTGGTGCCGCAGAACGACCCGACCCTGCTGTTCGTCAACGCGGGGATGGTGCCGTTCAAGGACTATTTCACCGGCGCCGCCACCCCGCCGTACCGGCGGGCGACGAGTTCGCAGAAGTGCGTCCGCGCCGGCGGCAAGCACAACGACCTCGACAATGTCGGCTACACCGCGCGCCACCACACCTTCTTTGAAATGCTGGGGAATTTCTCCTTCGGCGACTATTTCAAGGAGCACGCGATCGAGCGCGCCTGGACCCTGGTGACCAAGGAGTTCGGCCTCGATCCCGAGCGGCTGATGGTCACCGTCTACATCGACGACGACGAGGCCTTCGACATCTGGAAGAAGGTCACCGGCTTCGCGGACCACAAGATCGTCCGCATCGCCGGCAGCGACAACTTCTGGGCCATGGGCGACTCCGGCCCCTGCGGCCCCTGCACCGAGATATTCTGGGACCACGGCGAACACATCCCCGGCGGGCCTCCGGGTTCGCCCGACGAGGACGGCGACCGCTTCGTCGAGATCTGGAACAACGTGTTCATGCAGTTCGAGAAGGAGAACGACGAGATCGTCCGCTCCCTCCCGAAGCCCTCGGTCGACACCGGCATGGGCCTCGAACGCATCGCCGCGGTGCTGCAGGGCGTGCATTCCAACTATGACGTCGACCTGTTCAAGGCCCTGATCGCCGCCTCGGAGGACGCGACCTCCACCCGCGCCGAAGGCGACCGGGCGCCCAGCCACCGCGTCATCGCCGACCACCTGCGCAGCTCGTCCTTCCTGATCGCCGACGGCGTCACCCCGTCCAACGAGGGCCGCGGCTATGTGCTGCGCCGGATCATGCGCCGCGCCATGCGCCACGCCCACCTGCTCGGCGCGTCCGAGCCGCTGATGCACCGGCTGGTTCCGGCGCTCGTCACCGAGATGGGCGAGGCCTACCCCGAGCTGAGGCGCGCCCAAGCCTTCATCGAGGACACGCTGAAGCAGGAGGAGATCCGCTTCCGCACCACCCTCGGCCGCGGCATGGGCCTGCTCGAGGACGCCACCCGGGAGCTCCAGCCGGGCGGCGTCATCGCCGGCCAGACCGCCTTCACCCTCTACGACACCTACGGCTTCCCCCTCGACCTGACCCAGGACGAGGCGCGCCGCCGCGGCTTCTCGGTGGACACCGAGGGCTTCGACGCCGCCATGGCCGAGCAGCGGGAGCGCGGCAAGGCGAACTGGAAGGGCTCCGGCCAGAGCGCCAACGCCGGCGAGTGGCTGGCCCTGCGCGACCGGCTGGGGCCGACGGTGTTCACCGGCTACGACCAGGTCGACGACGCCGGCGAGGTGCTGGCCCTGATCCACAACGGCGAGGCCGTCGACCGGGTCGAGACGGGCCAGATCGCCGAGGTGGTCTTCGACCGCACCCCCTTCTACGGCGAGGGCGGCGGCCAGGCCGGCGACCGCGGCGAGATCGAGTGGCCGGGCGGCTCGGCCACGGTGCTCGATGTCCAGAAGCACGGCGGGGACCTGTACGCGCACAAGCTGGAGGTGACCGCCGGGGCGCTGGAGATCGGCCTGCGGGCCAGCCTGCGCGTCGACCCGCAGGCGCGGCTGACCACCCGGGCCAACCACTCCGCCGCCCACCTGCTCCACGCCGCGCTGAAGAACGTGCTCGGCCCGCACGTCGCCCAGAAGGGCCAGATGGTCGACGCCGAGCGCCTGCGCTTCGACTTCAGCCACAACGCCCCGGTCACCGAGGAGGAGCTGGGCCGGATCGAGGACGAGGTGAATGCGGTGATCCGCCAGAACCTGCCGGCCGAAACGAAGATGATGGCGCCGCAGGCGGCCATCGAGGCCGGCGCCGTGGCCCTGTTCGGCGAGAAGTACGGCGACGAGGTGCGCGTGCTCACCCTCGGCCGCGCCCTCGCCGGCGAGGGCGACTACTCCGTCGAACTGTGCGGCGGCACCCACGTCGCCCGCACCGGCGACATCGCCCTGTTCCGCATCGTCTCGGAGAGCGGCATCGCCGCCGGGGTGCGCCGCATCGAGGCGCTGACCGGCGAGGCCGCCCGCCAGCACCTGCTGGCCCAGGCCGGCGTCGCCCGCGCGCTGGCGCAGGGCTTCAAGGTCCAGCCCGCCGAGGTGCCCGCCCGGGTCGAGGCGCTGACCGGCTCGGTGCGCACCCTCGAGAAGCAGGTCGCGGAGCTGAAGAAGCAGCTCGCGCTGGGCGGCGGCGCCGGCGGCTCCGCGGCGCCGGAGGAGATCGGCGGGGTGAAGCTGATCGCGCGGGTGCTGGACGGCGTCGGCGGCAAGGAGCTGCGCGGCGTGGCCGAGGACTTCCGCAAGCAGGTCGGCTCCGGCGTGGTCGCCCTGATCGGCGTCGTCGACGGCAAGGCGGCGGTGACCGTCGCCGCCACCTCGGACATGGCCGGCAAGGTCAACGCCGCCGACCTCGCCCGGGTCGCGGTGCTGGCCATGGGCGGCCAGGGCGCCGGCGGCAAGCCGGACTTCGCCCAGGGCGGCGCGCCGGACGGCGCGAAGGCCGAGGCCGGTCTGGCGGCGATCCGGAGCGCGCTGGCGGGCTAGGCCCGGTCCGCCTGCAGGTCCACCGCCGCCAGCTTCCAGGCGAACAGGCCGCGCCGCTCGAGGATCAGCGCCAGCTGCTGGTCCGGGCGGTCGCGGTCCGTCAGGGTCACGGCGAAGTGGTCGAGGTCGCGATAGCCCCACGACTGGTGGACGTCGTTGGCGTCGGCCGCGTCGCCGGGCTCCGGCTCGGGCGGATCGGTCGGGTCAGGCGCCTCGGCGGTGACCACCATCTGCGCCACCATCTCGGGCGTCACGAAGGTGTCGACCGCGCCGGACAGCAGCATCGGGGCCAGCATCAGGCCCAGCCCGCCGAGACCGCTCTCGGCCACCTCCGGATCGCGCCTCATGCGGGCGACGAGCTCGGCGTTGAGTTCTTCCTTCAGGCTCTGGCGCAGGGCGGGGAAGTCGACCAGCGCCTCCAGCTTCCGCGCGTCGCCGGCCTTGGCGGCGCGGATCAGCCCCTGCGCCGCCAGCACCGGCGCGGCGGCCCAGGCGGCGACCAGCGCCACGACGGCCGCCGCGGCGACCCCGATGAGCAGCTTCTTCATGCGATCCCTCCGGCGTCGTAACGCCTCCCCCACGGCCACGGTTGCCGCGAGTCGAGGGCGACGGCCAGAGGCGACGCGGTCAGCCGGCCCGGGCGGCTCTAGCGGGCGCCGCAGAGCCCCGCGGCGGCGGGACCGGGGCGGCGCCGTCGGGCAGGCCGATGTGGGCCAGCCTCCACTCGAACGGCCCGCGCCGCTCGAAGGTGAAGATGGTGCGCGAGCCGCCCTCGTCGCTGACCGCCAGCCGCGCCCGGTTCACGCCCCAGTAGACCGGCGACGGCGTCGGGTCGCCGCCGCGCGCCGCCGCGCCGCCGGCGGCGCGCTGGCGGGCGAAGCGGCCCTCGCCGCGGGTCAGCCCGGCGAGGGCGGCGGGCGTGAGGTAGGCGTCCACATCCTCCGCCGGAACCGTTCCCGCCTCGAACTGGCGGCGCACGGCGCCGATCGGATCCTCGAGGAAGGAGGGCGCCGGGGCTTGGGCCGCCGCATCGCCCGCCAGCTGCGGCCGCAGCGACTGGCGCACCGCCGGGTAGTCTATCAGCCGCGCCAGCGCCGCGGCGTCCCGGGCGTCCGCCGCCGACCGGATGGCGAGGAAGGCCACCGCCGGCGCGGCGAAGAAGCTGATCACCGCCACGACGAGGGCCAGCAGCAGCAGATTGCCGATGATCTTCACGTGCGTCTCCCGAACACCGGTCCATCAATGCACGAAGCCGGGATCGGCTCAAAGAAAAGCCCGCCGGACGGATCCGGCGGGCTGTTCCTGCTTCGGTCTCGCGACCCGGGGCGTCGGCCGGCGTCTTACGCCGCCACCGCCTTGTTCAGGTTCTCGGCGACCTTGTCGAGGAAGCCCTCGGTGGTCAGCCAGCCCTGCTGGTCGCCGACCAGCAGCGCCAGGTCCTTGGTCATGAAGCCGCTCTCGACGGTGTCGACGACGACCTTCTCCAGCGTCTCGGCGAAGTCGATCAGCGCCTGGTTGCCGTCCAGCTTGCCGCGGTGCTTGAAGCCGCGCGTCCAGGCGTAGATCGAGGCGATCGAGTTGGTCGAGGTGGCCTCGCCCTTCTGGTGCTGGCGGTAGTGGCGGGTCACGGTGCCGTGGGCGGCCTCCGACTCCAGCACCTTGCCGTCCGGCGTCATCAGCACCGAGGTCATCAGGCCCAGCGAGCCGAAGCCCTGGGCCACCACGTCCGACTGCACGTCGCCGTCGTAGTTCTTGCACGCCCAGACGAAGCCGCCCGACCACTTGATGGCCGCGGCCACCATGTCGTCGATCAGCCGGTGCTCGTAGGTCAGGCCGCGGGCCTTGAACTCGGCGGCGAACTCCTCGTCGAAGACCTTCTGGAACAGGTCCTTGAAGCGGCCGTCATAGGCCTTGAGGATGGTGTTCTTGGTCGAGAGATAGACCGGATAGTTGCGGTTCAGGCCGTAGGCGAAGCTGGCGCGGGCGAACTCGATGATCGAGTCATCGAGGTTGTACATGCCCATGGCCACGCCGGCGCCCGGGGACTTGTAGACCTCGTGCTCGATCACCTGGCCGTCGTCGCCGACGAACTTGATCGACAGGGTGCCGGCGCCCGGCATCAGGAAGTCGGTGGCCTTGTACTGGTCGCCGAAGGCGTGGCGGCCGACGACGATCGGCTGGGTCCAGCCCGGCACCAGGCGCGGCACGTTCGAGCAGATGATCGGCTCGCGGAAGACGACGCCGCCGAGGATGTTGCGGATGGTGCCGTTGGGCGACTTCCACATCTTCTTGAGATTGAATTCCTTCACCCGCGCCTCGTCCGGGGTGATGGTGGCGCACTTCACGCCCACGCCATGCCGCTTGATCGCCTCGGCTGCGTCGACGGTGACCTTGTCCTCGGTGGCGTCCCGGTTCTCGATCGACAGGTCGTAGTAGTCGAGCTCGAGGTCCAGATACGGGAAGACCAGCTTGTCCTTGATCATCTGCCAGATGATCCGGGTCATCTCGTCGCCGTCGATGTCCACGATGGGGTTGGCGACCTTGATCCTGGTCATGCGTCTCTCTCTGTCGATGAAGGGGTGGATCGTTCGGCGGGCGGTATAGCCGGGGCCGCCCCGGCGCGCAAAGGCGCAGGACAGCCGCGGGAACGGAACCGGGCCGCGTCCGCTGAGCAGCAGGCGCCACAGGGAGACCGGCCATGGACGACGACAGCTTGAAGGCGGGCGACCGCGTCCGCTGGGACCACAGCCAGGGCTCGAGCACCGGCAAGGTCGTCCGCAAGCTGGCCTCGCCGACCCGCGTCAAGGGCCACCGGGTCGCGGCCTCGAGCGACAATCCGGAGTATCTGGTCGAGAGCGCCCGCACCGGCGCCCGGGCGGCGCACAAGCCTTCCGCCCTCCGCAAGTCCTGACCCGTGAACGATCCCGAAGTCCTCGTCATCGGCGCCGGCCCGGCCGGTCTGACCGCCGCCACCTATCTGGCGCGCTTCCGGCGCAAGGTGCTGGTGGCGGACGGCGGCGCGCCGCGCGCCTGCTGGATCCCCGTCAGCCACAACATGCCCGGCTTCCCCAAAGGCGTGAGCGGCGACGCCATCCTCTCGCGCATGGCCGAACAGGCGCAGGAGTACGGAGCCGTGATAGAGCCCGGAGCGGTCGGGGCGCTGGCGCGCGACGGCGACGGCTTCCGCGCCCGGCTGAACGGCCGCGATCTTCATCCCCGCGCCGTGCTGCTGGCCACCGGCGTCGAGGATCATCACCCCGAACTGCCGGGGGTGGAGCGGGCGATCGAACACGCCATCGTCCGCATCTGCCCGATCTGCGACGGCTACGAAGCGACGGGCAAGGCCGTGGCCGTCATCGGACGGGACGACCGCGGCGCGCGCGAGGCCGCCTTCATCCGCACCTATTCGGACCGGGTGACCCTGATCCACGTCGGCGAGGCGGACGCGCTGACGACCGTCCCGGACCTCCGGCGGCTGGGCGTGGAACTGGTCCTCGCCCGGATCGAGGACGTCCATCTGGAGGACCGCCGCGTCACGGCCCTCGCCTGGGGCGGCGAGGTGCGCAACTTCGATCTCGTCTACTCCGCGCTGGGCACCTCGCCCAACCGGGCCCTCGCGGACGCGGTCGAGGCCCTCCTGGACGAGGACGGCCGCCTTCTCGTCGACGCGCACCAAGGCACGAGCGTTCCGGGGCTCTACGCCGCCGGCGACGTGGTGCGGGGACTGAACCAGATCGCGGTGGCCACGGCGGAAGCCGCGATCGCCGCCACCGCCATCCACAACCGTCTGCGGCAGGCGGACGGCCAGACCATCCCCGACTAGCATCGACCCGACTCCGGGAGCAGGAGACTCCGGAGCCGGGCCACGACCCGCGGGGGGTCGACGGTCGCGCGCGGGGGAAGGGAATTCGCCTGCGGCCGACCGGATTCGGGATCAGTGGGCGCGCGGGGGCGACGCGTCGGGCCAGGCCCTGCTGCGCAGAAGCCGGCGCGTCCGGCTCCGCTTCCATTCCTCAAGGACAGCCGTCCAGCGCCCCGTGGCTTCCTTATGAATGGCCTCCGACGGCTCCATCGGGCCCCTCCCTGGGCGACGCTCGTTGCTGGCACCTGTATCGGCTTGACAGGTCGACGCCTCAAACCAGAATGTCCGCCAGCGCAACAAGGCTCGCTTATGGCTGATCCGCTCTCCGGCATTCCGCTCGCCTCGATCCGGGTCTTCGAGTCCGCGGCGCGGCTGAAGAGCTTCACCCGGGCCGCGGCCGAGCTGGGGATGACCCAGGCGGCGGTCAGCTGGCAGATCAAGGCGCTGGAAGGCCGGCTCGGCCAGAGCCTGTTCCGCCGCCTGCCCCGCGAGGTGCAGCCGACCGAAGCCGGGGAGCGCCTGTCGCGCGCCGCAACGGAGGCCATCACCCTGCTCCGTCGGGCCATCGACGACCTGACCGAGGCGGACGAGCACATCCTGTCGATCACCACCCTCGCGACCCTCGCCACCCAGTGGCTGGCGCCGCGGCTGGGCGCGTTCCAGCTGGCCAACCCGGGCCTGGCGGTGCGGCTGGACACCAGCGCCGCCGTGCTGGACCTGTCGCGGGAAGGCTTCGACGTCGGCATACGCTCGGGAGCGGGCAGCTGGCCCGGCATGGAGAGCCAGCTGCTGATGCCCAGCGTCTTCACGCCGCTGTGCAGTCCGGCCATGGCCGAGCGCCTGCATCTGCGGGAGCCGTGCGACCTGCTCGACGCGCCGCGGATCGGCATGGAGAAGGAATGGGCGGCCTGGTTCGCCGCCGCCGGGCTGAGCGACGGCGCCCGCCCCGCCACGCGGCTGACCGCCGACTACCAGGTGCTTGAGGTCGCCGCGGCCCTGGGCGACCAGGGCGTCGCCCTCGCCTCCCCGATCCTGTTCGCGCGGGAGATCAACGCCGGCCTGCTGGTGCGCCCCTTCTCCCAGACCGTCTCCTTCCAGCCGGGCTACTATCTCGTCTGGCCGGAGGGCCGCCGGCGGTCGCCCAAGATCCGCCGTTTCCGCGACTGGCTGGTCGCCCAGGCCGACGCCGATCCGGCGGTGATCGAGGCGCGCGCGGGCGCCTAGGCCCGCATCAACTCCTCCAGCACCGCCAGCGGGACGGAGCCGTTGACCAGCACGCGGTCGTGGAAGGCGCGCAGGTCGAAGCCGGGCTTCGCCGCCGCCTCGGCCCGCAGGCGGGCGATGACGGTGTGGCCGATCTTGTAGGCGCAGGCCTGACCCGGCATCGAGACGTAGCGGTTGATCTCGCTGTTGGCGGCGTTGAGCGGCTTGGCCCCCGAGGCGGCCATGTACTCGACCGCCCGTTCGCGGCTCCAGCCGTGGTGGTGCATGCCGGTGTCGACCACCAGCCGCACGGCCCGGAACAGATAGGACATCAGGAAGCCGACCCGGCCCAGCGGATCGTCGGCGTAGACGTCCAGGTCGTCGGCGGCGACCGCCTCGGCGTAGAGCGCCCAGCCCTCGTTGTAGGCCGAGAAGCCGTTGGCGCGGCGGTAGGGCGGGAGGGTGTCGGTCTCGCGCTGCAGGGCGACCTGCAGGTGATGGCCCGGGGACGCCTCGTGATAGGTCAGGGTCGGCAGGGCGAACTTGGGCCAGTTCGTGGTCGAGCGCAGGTTGATGTAGTAGGCGCCCGGCCGGGAGCCGTCGAGCGGCGGGCCCTGGTAGTAGCCGCCCGGGGCGCCGGCCTCGATCGCCGGCGGAACGCGGCGCACCTCGACGTCGGCGCGCGGCAGGCGGCCGAACACCTCGGGCAACCGCGGCTTCAGCGCCTGCACCTGACGGTTCAGCGACTCGATCAGCGCCACCTTGCCCGCGTCGGTGTCGGGCCAGAGCTGGGCCGGATCCCGGTTCAGGGCGTCGATGCGATCGCCGACCGTGCCCTGGCTCATCCCCTGCGCCTTCAGGATCTCGTCGATCGATGCGCTGATCCCGGCCACCTGCTCCAGCCCGATGCGGTGGATCTCGTCGGCGGTCAGGGACGTCGTGGTCCAGTGCTTCAGGGCGTGGGCGTAGAAGGCCTCGCCGTCGGGCAGGCGGCGGACCCCGGCCTCGTGCACCGCCGTCGGCCGCAACGCCTCAAGGGCGGCGATCTGGCGGGCCAGCGCCGGCTTCACCTCGGCCTCCACCAGGGCGACGGCGCGGTCCCCGTAGCCCGTCAGGCCGAGCGCCGCGGCCTTGCGCTCCAGCGTCCGGATCATGGCCATGTCGCCCGCCGGCTGGGCGGCGAGGGCGTTCAGCTGGCCCGTGGTCAGGTCGAGGATGAAGTCCGGCGGAACGACGCCCTTGCCGGCGTCGGCGCGCACCCGTCCGGTCTCCGCGTCGATGGCCGGAGCGAACGCCGCGAGACGGGAGAGGAAGGCGTCGGCCCCGTCGCGATCCTCGACCCGGTGCTGGGTGTCGAGGAAGTCGGGGACGGTGAAGTAGGCCCCGGTCAGCTGGTTGACGAGATAGGGCCCCATCCGCCCGCCGCCCATGGCCGAGCCGTAGTCGAAGCTCGCGCCCGTCGCCGCCGTCTCCGCCCGGAAGGCGGCGACGGCGTGGTTGATGCGTCCGGCTTCGCTGAGCGAGCTGCGATCGAAGCCCTGCAGGATCCGCCAGCGCCCCACCGCCTGCGCCCGCTCCTCATCCCAGGCTGCGGCGCTCCGGTCGCTCAGCTCCGACGACAGATGCGCCCGCGCGCCCCGGTCGAGGCCGAGGTTGGTGGCGGTCTCCGGGGAATCTTCGATGTCTTCGTCGAACCAGCGGGTCAGCAGGGCGTCGAGCTCTGCGTCCCCATCGCGGGCGAAGGCGACCGCCGGCCCGGCGGCGGCCGCGGCGGCTCCCGCGGCGGCGGAGATGAGCAGGCGGCGGCGATCGATCATGGCAGGCTCCGGGCGGCGGCGGTTCCGACAGTGGAGCCCGCCCGCCCCCGGCTGGCAAGCCGCTTCAGGCGCGCGTCGCCCCCGCCGCCCAGTCCGTCACCAGCCGCTCCAGCACCTCCAGCGGAATGGCGCCGGCGGCGAGCGAGACGTCGTGGAAGCCGCGAATGTCGAAGCGGTCGCCCATCGCGGCCCTGGCGGCCGTGCGGGTGCGGTCCCAGACCGTGTGGCCCAGCTTGTAGCTGCAGGCCTGGCCCGGCCAGACGCAGTAGCGCTCGATCTCGGTCGTCATGGTCGACTCGGCGTCGCCGAGGGTCTCGACCATGTAGCGAACGGCCTGTTCGCGACTCCAGCGCTTGTGGTGCAGCCCCGAGTCCGCGACCAGCCGGGCGGCGCGGAACATGAAGGACTGCAGGTAGCCGAGCCGCCCCAGCGGATCGGTCTCATAGACACCCATCTCGTCGGCCAACTGTTCGGCGTACAGCGCCCAGCCCTCGGTGTAGCCGGAGAACAGCGGCATTTTCCGGAGCATCGGAATGCCTTCGGCCTCCAGCGCCACCGCGATCTGGAAGTGATGGCCCGGCGAGGCCTCGTGATAGGTCAGGGTCGGCAGGGTGAAGCGCGGGGTCTCGGCCGTGTCGCGCAGGTTGATGTAGTAGGCGCCCGGCCGCGAGCCGTCGAGCGACGGCATCTGGTAGCTGCCCCCCGGCGCGCCCGCCTCGATCTCCACCGGAACGCGCCGGATCTCCACGCCGGCGCGGGGCAGCCGCCCGAACACCTCCGGCAGCCGGACCTGCATCGCCGCCATCTGCGCGTTCAGGTCGGCGATCAGCTGCGCCTTGCCGGCGTCGGTGTTGGGATAGAGCTGGTCCGGGCGGCGCGCGACGGCGGCGATGCGCTCGCCGACCGAGCCCTGGGTCAGGCCCTCGGCGCGCAGGATCTCGTCGGCGCGGGCGCTGAGCTCCGCGACCTGGGCGAGGCCGATCTCGTGGATCTCGTCGCCGCCCATGTCGGTGGTGGTGTAGCTGAGCACGCCGTGGCGGTAGTAGGCCTCGCCGTCCGGCAGACGCCAGCAGCCGGCCTCGGTCGGGGCGCCCGGCAGGGCCCCGGCGACGACCTCGGCCTGACGCCGCATGGCCGGATAGACGGCGTCGCGCACGATCTGCTCCGCCCGCGCCGCCCAGTCGCCCGAAAGACCGGCCTCGGCCGCGCGCCGGGCCAGCGACTGGGTCAGGCCGGACTGGGCCGGGTCGACGCCGAGGGTCGCGGCGAACTGCTCGCCGGTCCGGCGCAGCACGAAGTCGGGCGGCGTGGCGCCGGCGGCGAAGTCGCGGCGCACCCGGTCGGTCTCCACGTCCAGCACGGTCGCGAAGGCCGACAGGCGGTCGAGGTAGGCCTCGGCGTCCTCGACCGTCCGCACCGGGTGCTGGGTGTCGAGGAACTGGGGAATGCTGCTGTAGCTGCCGGTCAGCTGGCTGACGAGGTAGGGGCTGGCCCCGCCGACCGGAGCCTGGACGCCGTAGTCGAAGCGATCCGCCTGGGCGGCCCCGTCGACGATGAAGCGCGTGGTGTCGTAGTTGACCGCGTCCATCCCCGACAGGGCGGCGCGGTCGATCGAGGCGAGTTCCGCCCCGTAGCCGCGGAAGGCCGCGAACGTCCGGTCCACGAAGGCGAGGGAGCGGTCGTCGAGGCGGCTGCGGGCCGCGGCGTTGGGTCCGGTGTCGAGGCCGAGACCGGTCATGAACTCCGGCGACTCGGCGAGGAACTCCTGCATCATGCGGTCGAGCAGGGCGGTGACCTTGCGGCCCTCCGGGGAGACCGCAGCCTGCGCGGCGCCGGCGAGCGCCGGGGTCGCAACGGCGGCCGCGGCGACCGCAGCGGACGAAAGAAGGAAGCGGCGACGATCGAGCATGGCGGTCTCCCGGAACAGCGAAGGCCGCAGAGGAGCCCCTCACGGCCGCGCTGGCAAGTCACCGATGGGTCAGGCCGCGTGCAGTTCCTGCTTCACGCGCTCCGCCAGGGTCTTGATGTCCAGCGGCTTGGGCAGGAAGGACACGCCGGCCTCGTCCTGCAGCAGGTCGGAGAAGTCGCTTTCGGCGTAGCCGGAGATGAACATCACCGGCGCGTCCCCGAGGAAGGGCCGCGCCTTCTTCAGCAGGGAGGGGCCGTCCAGTCCCGGCATGATCACGTCCGAGATCATCATGTCGATCTCGCCGGCGTGCTGTTCCGCCAGCTCCAGCGCCTGCTCGCCGTCCTCGGCCTCGATGACCTCGTAGCCGCGCTGGCGCAGCAGCCGGGCCGCGATGCCGCGCACCGCCGCCTCGTCCTCGACGAACAGGATGCGGCCGGCCCCGGACAGGTCCCGCGGGGCCTTGGCCTTGATCTCGACGTGCGGCACCTCCGCCAGCTCGGCCTCCGCCGCCTCGGGCAGGAAGATGCGGAAGGCCGCGCCGGCCCCCTCGAGATTGGTCACATTGATGTGGCCGCCGGCCTGTTCGACGATGCCGTAGACGGTCGCCAGACCCATGCCGGTGCCCTCGTTCACCGCCTTGGTGGTGAAGAAGGGTTCGAAGATCTTGTCGAGCAGCTCCGGCGGGACGCCCGGACCGGTGTCCGACACCTCGATGAGGGCGACCGCGTCGGACGAGGCGTGGGTCCAGCCCATCCCCCGCGCCTCGTCGCGGGTGAGCCGCCGGGTGCGGATGGTGACCACCGCATCTCCCGGCTCGACCACGCCCCGCATGGCGTCGCGGGCGTTGACGGCGAGGTTCATCACCGCGGTCTCGAGCTGGCTCTTGTCCGCCAGGACCACCGGCAGGTCGCGGCCGTAGTCGGTCTCCAGCCGCACGTCCTCGCGCAGCAGCCGGCGGAGCAGGACGGCGAACTCGCCCACCAGCTCGCCCAGGTCCAGCCGCTCCCGGCGCACCGTCGACTTGCGCGAGAAGGCCAGCAGCTTGCGCACCAGGTCGGCGGCGCGGATGGCGGTCTGGCGAATCTCGTTCAGGCCTTCGTACGAGGGGTCGCCGACGGGGTGCCGCTCCAGCAGGCCGCTCAGCTGGAGCTGGATCGCCGTCAGCAGGTTGTTGAAGTCGTGGGCGACCCCGCCGGCGAGCTGGCCCACGGCCTGCATCTTCTGGGCCTGCGACAGCTGCAGCTCCATCGACTTCTGCGCCGACACGTCGAACAGCCAGACGCGGCGTTTGTCGCCTTCGGGGGCGACATAGAGGTGGAGCATGCGGTCGGGGTGGGCGCGGGCCACGAGATCGATCGGGCCCGAGGAGCCGGCGGCGAGCTTGGTCCGGGCTTCGGCGACGGAGCCCGGCTCGAACAGGTGGCCGAAGGCGGCGTCCCGCGCCGCGGCCGGGCCGGTGAGCACCGCCAACGCGGCGTTGGGCTCCTCCAGACTCCCGGCGAACAGATCCTCCGCGCCGATGACCGCCGAGCCGAACGGCGCGCCGGCGGCCATGGCCCGGCTCTCGGCCGCGTTCGAAACGGCGGGGGCCCGGTCGACCGCCGGGCTCGCCACCGGCAGCACCGCCTCGGGCGCGGCACGCAGCAGGAACCGCCCCTCCCCGGCGCGGCCGATCAGCACCTCGAGCTCCCGCTCGCCGACCGGAACGATGGCCCGGCCCTGTTCGCCCGCACGGGCCTGGGCGAAGGCCATGTAGAGCGCCGAACCGGAGCGGCCTGCGGGCAGGGCGACGGTCGCCCCGCCGGCCTCGGCCCAGGCGGCGTTGTAGGCGAGCACCTGTCCGGTCGCCCAGACGAGGGCGGCGGGCTCGGCCATCGCGTCCAACAGCTCGACGACGTCGTCCCCGGAGGGCTTGCGGGCCTCGCCCCGGGCGAAGGCGAACAGGCCGATCAGGGCGACGGCGCCGACGGTGAAAATCAGGACCAGCCCCGGCGCGGTCATCGGATCGGCCCGGAAGGCGGGATAGGCCAGCGCCCCCACGACCACCACGAAGCCGGCGGCCATGAGGATCAGCAGCGGATCGACGCCCTTGCGATGGGATGCGGTCATGACGCCTCGGCCCGAATCAGACGGAGCAGGATAGGCCATCATGCGCCGCGGGCGGCGCCGGGGCGAATCCGCCGGACGGGCCGGCGGTTCGGCCCCGACAGCCCTCAGGCCGCCCTGAGGCGCTCCGCCTTCTCGGCCTGGGCCGCCTCGATGCGGGCCTCGGCGATGGCGTCGGCGATCTCGTGGGTCGGACGCTTCTCCGATTCGGAACGGTCGAGCACCTCTTCGAGGGTCTCCATCAGCCGGGACAGCTTGCCCTCGACCCACTGGGGATCATAGGCGCCGCCGGTCTGCCGGGCGGTCATCTCCGAGGCGACGTTGATGATGCCGCCGCCGTTGACGACGTAGTCCGGGGCGTAGAGCACGCCGCGCTCGAACAGCTGCCGGCCGATGTCCGGGGTGGCCAGCTGGTTGTTGGCCGCGCCGACGACGGCCCGGGCCGTCAGCCGGTCCAGCGTCTGCGGGTTCAGCGTCGCGCCGAGGGCGCACGGGGCGTAGATGTCGGCCTTGACGTCGTAGATGGCGTCCGGCGCCACGATCTCGGCGTTGGTGCGGGCGGCGACTTCAGACAGCAGGGCGGTGTTGACGTCGGTCATCACCAGCTTCGCGCCCGCCTTGTGCAGCTTGTCGGCCAGGTAGCCGCCGACGTGGCCGATGCCCTGCACCGCCACCGTCAGACCGGTCAGGTCGTCCTGCTTCCACAGCCGGCGCGCGACGGTCAGGGTCGAGCGGAACACGCCCTCGGCGGTCACCGGGCTCGGATCCCCGGAAGCCTCGGGGCCGTCGTTCAGGCCGAGCACATAGGGGGTGACCTTGCGGGCCTCGGCGATGTCGGACACCGAGACGCCGACGTCCTCCGCCGCGTAGTAGACGCCGCCCAGGGTGTGCACGGCGCGTCCGAAGGCGCGGAACAGCTCGGGGGTCTTCTGGGTGCGGCTGTCGCCGATGATCACCGACTTGCCGCCGCCCATCTCGAGGTCCGCGACGGCGTTCTTGTAGCTCATGCCCCGCGACAGGCGCAGCACGTCCTCCAGCGCCTCGGCGGCGGACGCGTAGTTCCACATGCGCGTGCCGCCGACGGCGGGACCGCGGGCGGTCGAGTGGACCGCGATGATGGCGCGCAGGCCGGTCTTTTCGTCATAGACCGCGTGGACGCCCTCATGCTTCGCAAAGGACGGAGAATCGAACAGCGTCGTGCTCATGGGCAGGCGCCTCCCGGAAATTTTTTGTTGGCGGCTGATACGCGCCGGACTTTGACACCGCAAGCACCGCCGTTTCACGACGGCGTGGGTTATCAGCGTTTCGTTGCAGTCTGCAGCGCGGGGAGAACCGGGCCGGCGCCGGAGGGCAGAGGCGCCTCGGGCCGGCGCAGCCACGCTTCCACGTCGCGGAACGCCGTCTCCGCCTGCAGATCGCGGTTCAGGATGTGCCAGCCCTGCGGATACCACGCCGTGCGCAGGCCCGGCCGCGCGCCCGCCCGCTCCAGCGCCAGCCGCATCGGGCCGCGCTGGATGACGTGGTCGTTGGCCCCGTACATCAGCAGCGTCGGCGCTCGCACCTCGCCGAGCCCGCGGGACGCGGTCTCCATCAGGTCGACGAGGCCGTACAGGGTGTCGAACCGGGTGCTCAGCAGGCTGTCCGGGTCCCGGCCGTTGCGGATCAGCTCCAGCATGTTGTCCGAGGCGTAGCGGTCGCGGACCGCCCATTCCGGCGCCTCCACCGCCCGCGGGCCCATGGCGTGGCCGGCGAGCCACAGGGCGGCGCTGTTCACCGGGCCCTGCGCGGTCCAGCCCCAGACGGCGGGGGCCAGCAGGACGAGACGATCGGCGTCCGGCGGCCGTGACGACGCGAAGGCGGCGATCGCCACCGCCCCGCCCATGCTCTCGCCGGCCACGGCGATCACCGCCTGCGGATGTCGCCGCCGCGCCAGCGCCACCGCCGTCCGCAGGTCTTCGGTCATCCGCGCCTCGCCCGCCCAGACGCCGCGCCCCGGCGCCCGGCCGAAGCCGCGCTGGTCGAAGGCCCAGGTCTCGATCCCCTGCTCCGCCCACCAGGGGCCGGCGAGCCGGAAGGCGGCGCGGCTGTCGTTCATGCCGTGCAGGGCGACGATCACCGCCCATGGCTCCCCCTCCGGGGCCCAGCGGGCCAACGGCAGGCGCGCGCCGTCGTCCATGACCAGCGCGTCGGCCTCGAGGTCCGGCCCGGCGAAACCCGGCGCAGGGCTCCGCGGCGGCTGCACCGCCGGCGTGGCGCAGGCGGCGAGGGTCACCCCGAGGGCCAGCATGGCGAGGCGGCGGATCATCCGGCCAGAATGCCCCGGACGCGCTCCCGAAGGTAGGGGACCACCTCCGCCTCGAACCACGGGTTCCGCTTCAGCCACGCGGTGTTGCGCCACGAGGGATGCGGCAGCGGCAGGATCGCCGGAGCGTAGTCGCGCCAGGCCGCGACGGTGGCGGTCATGTCCCGCTTCGCCCGCGCGCCCAGCGCCCAGGCCTGGGCGTATGCGCCGACCAGCAGGGTCAGCTCGACGGCCGGGAGCTGCTCCAGCAGGCGCGGCCGCCACAGTTCGGCGCACCGGCGCGGCGGCGGATAGTCGCCGCCCTTCGGCGCGGTTCCGGGATAGCAGAAGGCCTGCGCCGCGACCCCCAGACGGCGGTCGGCGTAGAAGGTCTCGTAGTCCACCCCCAGCCAGTCGCGCAGGCGGTCGCCGGACGGATCGGTGAACGGCCGCCCGCTCTCGTGCACCCGCCGGCCGGGCGCCTGGCCGCAGATCAGCAGCCGGGTCTCGGGGAAGACGTGCACCACCGGTCGCGGCGTATGCGGCAGCTGGCCGAGACAGGCGCGGCAGGCGCGGATGTCGGCGAGAACCGTCGCGAGATCAGTCGAGGTCGTCATCGTCCGGCGCCGCGGGCGGGCGGGCGGCGAGCGCCGCGGCGGTTTCCTCCGCGGTCGGCAGGCGCAGCCGGATCACGCCCTTCATCCGCGACGGATCGATGGCCTTGCCCTTCTTGGTGATCGTCAGCCGGCCCTGACGCATCAGGCCGAGGGCCGTGGTCTTCACCTTGGGCAGCATGCGCTGCCACTGCTCCGGCTGCAGCTCCTTGGCCACCTCGGCCGGCTCAATGCTCTTTCCGGGGCCGAGCTTCGCGAGTTTTTCGAGAATGGCCGCTTCGATGGGGTCGCTCATCGCCCCTATATGCTGCATTGCGATAGCGAGAAGAAGGCGGAGTTCGGCATGGTCGCGAAGATCACGGTGGCGGAAGGCGAGTTCGCGGGCTGGCAGACCTACGATCTGCACGGCACCTTCGACCAGGTCGTCGGCCCCTTCTACTTCAAGCCCGATCCCGACGGCCGCATGCGCTGCGCCTTCCGCGCCGAGCCCAAGCACATGAACGCCGGCGGCCGGATGCACGGCGGTTGCCTGATGACGTTCGCCGACATCGCCCTGTTCCAGACGGCCTACCAGGAGATGGAAGGTTCGTCCGGCGTCACCGTGCAGCTCGACTCCACCTTCATCGACGGGGCGTACGTCGGCGAACTGGTCGAGGCTACGGGCGAGGTGGTGCGGGCGGGCAAGAGCCTGATCTTCGTGCGCGGCCAGATCCAGGCCGGCGATCGCGTGTTGATGACCTTCTCGGGCGTGATCCGGAAATTCCAGAAGCGGGCCTGAGCCTCTCAGCCGTCGATGATGTCCTGCAGCAGGACGGCCATGCGGGCGCACATCTTCTCGCATTCTTCCTGCGACAGGCCGAAGCCGCCGGTGATCTCGCGGCTGACCGCCATGCCCATGATGGTCGCCGAGGCGAGGCGGGCCCGGACCGCCGCGTCCTCGCCGCCGACCCAGGCGGCGAACGGATTGAAGAATCGCTCGCTGCCCGTCCGCTGGACCAGCTCCATCGCCTTGGTCGAGCCGACCGAGCGCAACATGATCAGCAGGCCCTTCAGCTTGCCTTCCTTGGCCGGCTCGAAGATCACCGCCCGCGCCACCCGGCGGCCGAACTCGGCGCGCGGCCCCTCCATCAGCTCCGAACCGTTCGAACAGCTGTCGAGCACGGTGACGAACAGGTCTTCCTTGGAACCGAAGTAGCGGGACACCAGGGCCGCATCGACGCCGACGTCGCCGGCGATGTCGCGCATGCCCACATCGTCATAGCTCTCGCGCGCGAATCGTTCGCGCGCGGCGCTGAGGATAGCGGCGCGGGTGGCCTCGGCGTTTCTCGGCCGGGGCGCGACATGGCAAAACAAAGACTTGGCTCCCTGAAAAGCCCCAACGCCCATATGGCTTTGTCATCACCCGTTGACAAGCGCAATCGCGATCACCATTAAGTCACCGGGCGTTGACTAGCGGCATCCTCCCCGATCGCCGCGGGTCGACAAGACAGGGATTTTCTCCCCACTCGGAGACTCACTTCATGCGCACGGTGAAGATCGTGGCCGCGTCCGCCCTTCTGGCGGCCGCGCTCTATGGCTGTTCCCCCCGGAGCGAGGCCCAGGCGCCGCCGGCGCCCGGGGTGACGGTGGCGACGCCGCTCGTGCGCGAGGTGCAGGACTGGGACGAGTTCACCGGTCGCTTCGAGGCGGTGCAGTCGGTCGACGTGCGGGCCCGGGTGGGCGGCTACATCTCCGGCGTCCACTTCCGCGACGGCGACTACGTGCGCCGCGGGCAGCTGCTGTTCACGCTCGATCCGCGGCCGGCCCAGGCGGCCCTCGCCGCCGCCCGGGCGCAGCTGTCCCAGGCCCAGGCCCAGCTCACCCTCGCCCGCAGCGAACTGGCCCGGGCCGAGACCCTGCTGGAGTCCCAGGCCATCTCCCAGGCCGAGGCCGACACCCGCCGCGGCGCCCTGCAGACGGCCGAGGCGGCGATCGCCGCGGCCAACGCCAACGTCAGGGCGCGGCAGCTGGACCTCGAATTCACCCGCGTCACCGCGCCGATCTCGGGCCGGGTGTCCGACCGCCGGGTCGACCCGGGCAACCTGGTCGCCGGCGGCTCCTCGGCCGCCGACGTCCTGACCACCGTGGTGTCCAGCTCGCCGATCCACTTCGTCTTCGACGGCTCGGAGGCGGTGCTGCTGAAGTACCAGCGGCAGGCGCGCCAGGGCGCGGCGCCGGTGCAGGTGCGGCTGCAGGACGAAACCGGTTTCAGCCGGTCCGGCACGCTGGACTTCACCGACAACGCCGTCGACACGGCCTCCGGCGTGATCCGCCTGCGCGCGGTGATCCCCAACGGCGACGGCTTCCTGAAGCCCGGGATGTTCGGCCAGGCGCGCCTCGCGGGGGCCGGAACCTACCGCGCCATGCTGGTGCCCGACGCCGCCGTGGCCACCGACCAGGCCCGCCGCATCGTCTATGTGGTCGCCGCCGACGGATCGGTCGCGCCGCGCCCGGTGGAGCTGGGACCGCTCGTCGACGGGCTGCGCGTGGTCCGGTCCGGCCTGCGCCCCGACGACCGGGTGATCATCAACGGCGTCCAGCGCATCCAGGCCCCCGGCATGAAGGTGCAGGCGCGCAACGGCCGCATCCAGCCGGTGGCCCAGGCCGGGCAGGCCCCCGTGACGCGTCCGGCGCCGGCCTCCAGCGCCACCTTCGCCAACTCCGTCTCGGGCGACTGACCGGATGAACATCTCCCGCTTCTTCATCGACCGGCCGATCTTCGCGGCCGTGATCTCGGTGTTCATCACCCTGATCGGCCTGTTCGCCTACCCGCTGCTGCCGCTGTCGCAGTATCCGGAGATCGCGCCGCCGACGATCACCATCAACACCGCCTATCCGGGGGCCTCGGCCGAGACCCTGGCCGAGACCGTCGCCGCCCCCATCGAGCAGGAGGTCAACGGCGTCGAGGGGATGCTCTACCTCTCGTCCTCGTCGACCTCGGACGGGGCGGTGGCGATCACCGTCACCTTCAATCCGGGCACCGACCTCGACGCCGCCCAGGTGCTGGTCCAGAACCGCGTCGCCCTCGCCGAGCCGCGCCTGCCGGAGCAGGTCCGCCAGATCGGCGTGACGGTGAACAAGCAGGAGTCCGGCTTCCTGATGATCCTGGGGCTGACCTCCCCGGATCGCAGCCTGAACAACGACTACGTCGGCAACTACGCCCAGTCGGTGCTGCGCGACCGCCTGCTCCGCATCGAGGGGGTGGGCAACGTCCAGGTGTTCGGCGGCGGCAACTATTCGATGCGGGTGTGGATCGATCCGGCCAAGGCCGCGGCCCGCAACCTGACAGGCCCGGACATCGTCGCCGCCCTGCGGGCCCAGAACGTCCAGGCCGCCGCCGGGGCGATCGGCCAGCCCCCGTTCGCCGCCAACGCCTCGGCCTTCCAGCTGCCGGTGCAGGTGCAGGGCCGCCTGAGCGATCCGGAGCAGTTCGGCGACATCGTCATCAAGACCGACGCCGAGGGCCGCGTGACCCGCGTCCGCGACGTCGCGCGCATCGAGCTGGGGGCCCAGGACTACGGCATCCGCGGCTTCTTCGACGGCCAGCGCGGCGTCGGCATCGCCATCGTCCAGCAGCCGGGCGCCAACGCCCTCGGCACCGCCGAGCGGGTGCTGGCGGAAGTCGAGGCCGTGCGGCCGGAGCTGCCGCAGGGCATGGACGTCCACGTCGCCTACAACCCCACGGAGTTCGTCGCCGCCTCGGTGGAGTCGGTCCAGCACACCCTGTTCGAGGCCGTGATCCTCGTGGTGCTGGTGGTCATCGTCTTCCTGCAGACCTGGCGGGCGGCGATCATCCCGATCGTGGCCATCCCGGTGGCGCTGGTGGCGACCTTCGCCGTGCAGCTGATGCTCGGCTTCTCGATCAACTCCCTGTCGCTGTTCGCCCTCGTCCTCGCCGTCGGCATCGTCGTCGACGACGCCATCGTCGTGGTCGAGAACGTCGAGCGCTACATCCGCGAGGGGCTGACCCCGCGCGAGGCGGCCTACCGCTCGATGCAGGAAGTCTCGGGCGCCCTGATCGCCATCGGCCTGGTGCTGGTCTCGGTGTTCGTCCCCACCATGTTCGTCCCCGGGATCCCCGGAATCTTCTATCGCGAGTTCGCCATCGTCATCTCGACGGCGGCGGTGGTCTCGCTGATCGTCTCGCTGACCCTGTCGCCGGCCATGGCGGCCCTGCTGCTGAAGCCGCACCGGGCGCATGACCACAACGCCCGCAAGCCCGGCCTGCTCGGCACGGTCGCGCACTACGGCGGCTGGGCGGGCCGGCGGTTCAACGAGGGCTTCGACTGGCTGTCGGACCGGTACGGCCGGCTGACGGCCCGGCTCGTGCGCACCGTCGGCATCGTGCTGGTCGTCTACGTGGGCCTGCTGGCGCTGACCGGCTGGCGCCTGATGGACACCCCGTCCGGCTTCATCCCGGAGCAGGACCAGGGCTTCCTGATCGGCGTGGTGCAGCTGCCGCCCGGGGCCTCCCTGGACCGCACCGAGGCGGTGATGACCCGCGCCTCCGAGATCATCAAGGGCACCGAGGGCGTGGAGGGCATGGTCGCCTTCGCCGGTCTCGACGGCTCCAGCTTCTCGTTCGGCTCCAACGCAGCCACCATCTTCGTCCGCCTCGACGCCTTCGACGACCGCAAGACGGCCGAGCAGAGCGCCGCCGCCCTGGCGGGCGCCATCACCGGCGCCACCTACGGCATCGAGGACGCCAACATCTTCGTCATCGCCCCGCCGGCGGTGCAGGGGCTGGGCAACGGCAACGGCTTCCAGCTGATGGTGCAGGACCGCTCCGGCGCCGGCTACCGCGCGCTGGAAGGCGCCACCTTCGCCATGATGGGCGCGGCCGCCCAGTCGCCCGACCAGGTGCAGCAGGTCTTCTCGACCTACAACACCGGCTCGCCGCGCATCGCCGCCGACGTCGACCGCGACCGGGCGCTGATGATGGGCGTCCAGCCCGCCGACGTGTTCAACACGCTCGGCGTCTATCTCGGCTCGTCCTACGTCAACGACTTCAACTTCCTCGGCCGCACCTTCCGGGTCACCGCCCAGGCGGAGCCGACCTCGCGCGACGACATCGCCGACATCGCCAACCTGAAGACCCGCTCGGCCTCGGGGGCGATGGTGCCGATCGGCTCGGTCGCCACCCTGCGCGAAGACTCCGGGCCCGCCCGGGTGGTGCGCTACAACCTGTTCCCCGCCTCCGAACTGCAGGGACAAGCGGCCGCCGGCGTCTCCTCCGGCCAGGCGATCGCGACCATGGAGCAGCTGGCCGAGGCCACCCTGCCGCCGGGCTTCTCCTACGAGTGGACCGGTCTGGCGCTGCAGGAGAAGCAGTCGGCGGGCGGCGCGACCGTCGTCTTCGCCCTGGCGGTGGTCTTCGTCTTCCTGGTGCTGGCCGCCCAGTACGAGGCCTTCACCCTGCCCCTGGCCGTCGTCCTGATCGTGCCGATGTGCATCCTGGCGGCGATGATCGGGGTCAACCTGCGCGGTCTGGACAACAACATCCTCGTCCAGATCGGTCTGGTGGTGCTGATCGCGCTCGCGGCCAAGAACGCCATCCTGATCGTGGAGTTCGCCAAACAGGCCGAGGACGAGGGACTGAACCGCTGGGACGCCGCCGTGCGCGCCGCCCGGACCCGCCTGCGTCCGATCCTGATGACCTCGTTCGCCTTCATCTTCGGCGTCGTGCCGCTGATGCTGGCGACCGGCCCGGGCGCCGAGATGCGCCAGTCGCTCGGCACCGCGGTCTTCTCCGGCATGCTCGGCGTGACCCTGTTCGGCCTGATCTTCACGCCCGTCTTCTACGTCGTCTGCCGCTGGCTGGGGTCGAAGATGCCGAAGGCGCCGGAGAAGGAACGGACCATCCCGACCACCGAAGGCCTGCCGCCCCACACCGAAATCCAGCCCTCCGCCCCGCGGACGGGAGACGCCTGATGATCGAACGACCCTCTCTCCGGTTCCTGACCGCAACCGCCGGCGCCAGCCTCCTCCTGGCTTCGTGCGCGGTCGGGCCGAAGGCGCCCGACGCCGCCCTTCCCCCCCAGGCGTCGGGCGCCTTCATCGGCGCCGCCACCCCCGCCGTGTCCGCCGAGGCGGCGCGCGACGACTGGTGGCGGCTGTATGACGACCCGGCGCTGGACGGCCTCGTCGCCGAGGCCCTGGCGAACAACAACGAACTCGAGGCCGCGGCCGCCAACCTGCGCCGCGTCCGGGCGGCGCTCGGCGAGGCCCGGACCGCCCGCCTGCCCGGGACCACGACGGCCGGCGGCTTCAGCACCGGCCGTCCCTCGGCGGCGACGGTCCCGGGGCTTCCCGCCGGCGCCGAGGCCCCGGAGACCGACACATACGACGTCGGGCTGGACGTCTCCTACGAGATCGACCTGTTCGGCCGGGTCGGCTCGGTCATCCGCGCCGCCCGCGCCGACGCGGACGCCGCCGCCGCCGCCCTCGACGTGGTGCGGGTCAGCGTCGCCGCCGAGACCGCCCGCGCCTACGCCGACGCCTGCTCCGCCAACGCCCGCATCGACGTGGCGCAACGCACGGTCGAGCTGCAGGCCGACACCCTCGCCCTGACCGAAAGGCTGCTCGCGGCGGGCTCCGGCAACGGGCTCGACACCGCCCGGGCCCGGGCGGCGCTGGAGACCACCCGCGCCTCCCTGCCGCCGCTGCGCGCCGAACGGGACGGCGCCCTGTTCCGGCTCGCCACCCTGACCGGCCGCACCCCCGCGGAGACCAGCGAGGCGGCGCGGAGCTGCGCCCGCCCGCCGCAACTGTCGCAGCCGATCCCGGTCGGCGACGGCGCCCGGCTGCTGGCCCGCCGCCCCGACGTTCGCCGGGCCGCGCGCGAGCTCGCCGCCGCCGCGGCGCGGGTGAACGTCGCCACCGCCGACCTGTTTCCGCGCGTCACGCTCGGCGGCGGTCTCGGCGCCACGGCGCTGGAGGCGGACGGGCTCGGCGACAGCGAGAATTTCCGCTTCAGCGTCGGACCGCTGATCAGCTGGTCCTTCCCCAACGTCCTCGCCGCCCGGGCCCGCATCGAACAGGCCGACGCGGCCTCGGACGCGGCCCTGGCGGGGTTCGACCAGACCGTGCTGGTGGCCCTGCAGGAGACCGAGACGGCGCTGGCCAACTACGCCAACGAGCTGGATCGCCGCAGCGCCCTGCAGGCGGCCCGGGACGAGGCCGCGCGGGCCGCCCGCCTGTCGCGCCTGCGCTTCGACGCGGGGGTCGACAGCTTCCTGGCCGTCCTCGACGCCGAGCGGACGCTGGCCGGCGCGGACGCCCAGCTGGCGGCCTCCGACGCTCTCGTCACCACCTATCAGATCGCCCTGTTCAAGGCGCTGGCGGGGGGCTGGGCCGGCGAGGGCTGATCCGGCGAGGGCCGGACGGGGTCAGGCCGCCGCGACGGCCGTCCCCGCCCCGCCGCCGCGCGTGGCGCGATGCAGGGCGTCGTACAGCTTGCGGGGCTCCAGCGGCTTGGCGAGCCAGTCGGTCATCCCGGCCGCGCGACAGGCCGCGACCTGGCTGGCCTCCGTGCCGGCGCTGAAGCCGATCACCGGGATCTGCGCATTGCGGCCGCCCGAGGCGCGCAGCCGCCGGGTCGTCTCGTTGCCGTCGATCCCGGGCATGTTCACGTCCATGAGCACCAGGTCGAAGTCCTGCCCGGCCAGCGCCGCCAGGGCCTCATGGCCGTCCGACGCCGTGACGAAGTCGACGCCCAGCGGCTGGAGCACCAGGGCCAGGGTGCGTCGGTTGATCTCGTGGTCGTCGACGGCGAGGATTCGCAGACGCCGGTCCAGCTCGGACCTGGCCTCGGGGCGCGCCTCGACCGCCACCGGCTGGCCCACCGCGAGCCGCAGCGACAGGGTGAAGGCCGCGCCCTCTCCCGGCTGACTCGCCACGGTGAGATCCCCGCCCATCAGCCGCGCCAGGTCGCGGCTGACCTTCAGGCCGAGGCCGGTGCCGCCATAGGTGCGCGCCACCTCGGCGGAACCCTGCGCGAAGGGCGTGAACAGACGATCGAGCGCCTCCGGGGGAATGCCCTGCCCCTGATCGCGCACAGTGATCTCGATCGCGACCGCGTCGGCCCCCTCCGCCCGCACCGCCGCCGCGATCTCCACCCGGCCGCGGGCGGTGAACTTGATCGCGTTCGACAGCAGGTTGTTGAGGATCTGGCGCAGCCGATGCGGATCGCCCTTCACCCACTGTCCCGCCGCCAGCCGGGCGGCGCGCAGCTCCAGGCCCTTCCCCGCCGCCTGGGCGCGCCAGAACCGCGCGGTGTCCGAGACCAGGGCCGACAGGTCGAAGTCGCGGGTTTCCAGCGCCATCGCTCCCGCCTCCATCTTGGAATGGTCGAGCAGGTCGTTGAGCATGCGCGTCATCAGGGCGGAGGCGTCGATGATCAGCTCGGACGTCTCCTTGCGCTGGCGCGGATCCGCGTCGTCGTGGATGACCTGTGCTCCGGCGAGGATGGCGCTGACCGGCGTGCGCAGCTCGTGGCTGATGATCGCCGCCATGGACGCGCGGTCGGCCATCGCCGCCTCGGCCTGCTGCACCCGGCGCTCCGCCTCTCTCAGCGCCCCCAGTTCGGCGGCCCGGGCGGCGTGCACCCGCCAGTAGACATTGAGGATCGACCCGATGAACAGCAGCGAGGCGAGGGTGGTGAGGACGGGATCGCCCGACGGGGATCCGGCGATGGCGAGGATCGGCATGACGATCAGCGCCGCGAGATAGGGCGTCGCGCCGACGAAGAAGATCGACCGCGCCTCAATGCCGGAGGCCACGTTGGTCAGCAGACCTCCGGCGATGATCAGCAGGGCGAAGCCCTGCAGGCCCCGTCCGTCGATCGTCCAGATGACCAGCGCGATCCCGCCGTAGAGGGCGGCCATGGCGAAGGTCGAGGCGAGCGCCAGGACGACGGCGGACGTTCCGGGCGTCTGCTCCGGGGAGCGGAAGCGGAGCATGGCCAGAAGCTCGAAGACCTGCACGGCGATCGCCGCCACGATCCACGGACCGATCCATTCCGGCCGTCCGGCGCTGTACAGCGCCCACGAGACGACAAGGGCCAGGAGCAGGCGGATGGGAACCTGCTTGCGGCGCTCGTGCGCCGTCGCGGACATCAGGGTCCCCAGGGTGTTCAACGATTGCATGCGACGCCTCCGGCATCGCCGTTACGCCGCGAAACCCAACAAGCCGTGAACGTCGTTCCGCCGGCCGTCGCCTGCCGCAACCGCGGCCCCTCCGCTTGACCTAGACCGCCTCCAGCGCCTTGGTCAGGTCGGCGAACAGGTCCTCGACATTCTCCACGCCGACCGACAGGCGAACCAGGTTGTCGCCGATGCCGCAGCGCGCCTTGGCCTCGGGCGTGTAGTCCGAATGGGTCGTGCTGGACGGGTGGGAGACCAGGCTCTCGGTGCCGCCGAGGCTGACGGCCAGCTTGAACAGGCGCAGCGCGTTCAGCATGCGGAAGGCCTCGGCCTCCCCGCCCTTCAGCCGGATGGAGAAGGTCGAGCCCGGCCCCGCGCACTGGCGGGCGAAGATCGCCTGCTGGTCCGCGGAGCTCTCGGCCCCGCCGGCGTCGAGGACCGCCTCCACCTTCGGGTGTCCACGCAGCCGGCGCACCAGCTCCATCGCGCTCGCCTGCGACCGCTCCATCCGCAGGTGCAGGGTCTCGAGGCTGCGGGTGAGCAGCCAGGCGGTGTGCGGATCGGTGACCGTCCCGCAGATGGTCCGCATCTCGGCCACCCGCCCCATCAGGTCGGACCGGCCCATGCAGGCGCCGGCGATCAGGTCCGAGTGGCCGCCGACGTATTTGGTCAGCGAGTAGAGCACCAGGTCGGCGCCGTGCTCCAGCGGCTTCTGCCACAGCGGGCCGAGGAAGGTGTTGTCGACCACGAGCGGCGGGGCTTCGGCCTGCCCCAGCCCCCGGATCGCCTCGGACGCGGCGCGGAGGTCGATCAGCTGGTTCGTCGGATTGGCCGGCGTCTCGACATAGACCGCCGCCAGGCGTCCGCCGCGCACGGCGGCCCGGGCGGCCGCGTCCCGCACGGCGCCGGCCAGGGCGGCCCCGCCGTCGCACTCGGCGACGCTGACCGTCTCGACCCCCATGCGCGGCAGGATGCGGTCGAACAGGTACTCGGTGCCGCCGTAGGCCGGAGCCGTGTAGACCACCACGTCATTGGGCCGGCTCAGCGCCAGGATGGTCGTCGAAATCGCCGCCATGCCGCTGGAGAAGACCAAGGCCTTGTCGGCTCCGTCCCAGACCGCCAGCCGATCCTCGAGGATTTCCAGATTGGGGTTGTTGATGCGCGAATAGATCAGGCCCAGCGCCTCGTCCGGCTCCTTTTCGCGCAGGCCGTAGGCGACCTCGAAGAAGCGCTTGCCGTCCTCGGCCGAGCGGAACACGAAGGTCGAGGTCTGGAAGATCGGCGGCTTGATCGAGCCTTCCGACAGGGTCGGATCGTAGCCGTAGCCCATCATCAGGGTCTCGGGCGCGAGCGGGCGGTCGCCCAGGCGGCGGGCGCGGTGGCGATCGGTCATGCGGCGTCTCCTGCGGGCGCGTCTGCCGGCGCCCTGTCGATGCGGGCCGATAGCCCATCCCGCCCGGCTTCTCCAGCCGTCGCCCTTCCGCGCCGGCCGGGGCGGCTCTAACGTGAACCGGTCAGCCGCAGGAAACCGCCATGACCGAGCCCGAACTCTATCCCGTCCCGTCCGAGTGGTCGCAGCGCGCCCGCATGACCCGGGCCGGATACGAGGCGGCGCGGGCGGCCGCGCGGGAGACGCCGGAGAGCTTCTGGGCCGAGCAGGCGCGGCGGCTGGACTGGTTCGAGACCCCGACCCGGATCCGCGACGTGTCGTTCGACAAGGCCGACTTCCGCATCCGCTGGTTCCAGGACGGCGCGCTCAACGTGGCGCACAACTGCCTCGACCGGCACCTGGCCGAGCGCGGCGACCAGACGGCGATCATCTGGGAGGGCGACGATCCCGACCAGTCGGGCCGGCTGACGTATCGCGAGCTGCACGCCGAGGTGTGCCGCATGGCCAACGTCCTGAAGGGGCTGGGCGTCGGCAAGGGCGACCGGGTGACGCTCTACCTGCCGATGATCCCGGCCGCCGCCGTGGCCATGCTGGCTTGCGCCCGCATCGGGGCCATCCATTCGGTGGTGTTCGGCGGCTTCTCGCCCGAGAGCCTGTGCGGCCGCATCGAGGATTGCGGCTCGAAGGTGGTGATCACCGCCGACGAGGGGCTGCGGGGCGGCCGGCGGGTGCCGCTGAAGGCCAATGTCGACGCCGCGCTCGACCGGGGCGCGGCGGCGGTGGTCGAAAAGGTGCTGGTCGTCTCCCACACCAACGCCGACGTGCCGATGGTCGAGGGCCGCGACGTGCGCTACGGCGAGGCGAAGCACGGCGTCTCCGACGACTGCCCGTGCGAGCCGATGAACGCCGAGGACCCGCTGTTCATCCTCTACACCTCGGGTTCGACGGGGAAGCCCAAGGGGGTGCTGCACACCACCGGCGGCTATCTGTTCTGGGCCTCGTGGACCCATGAACTCGTCTTCGACTACCGCCCGGGCGAGGTGTTCTGGTGCACCGCCGACGTGGGCTGGGTCACCGGCCACAGCTATTGCGTCTACGGCCCCCTGGCCAACGGGGCGACGACGCTGATGTTCGAGGGCGTGCCAAACTGGCCCGACCACAGCCGCTTCTGGCGCGTGGTCGACAAGCACCGGGTCGAGATCTTCTACACCGCGCCGACGGCGCTGCGGGCGCTGATGCGCGAAGGGGACGGCCCGGTGAAGGCGACCGACCGCTCGTCGCTGCGCCTGCTCGGCACGGTCGGCGAGCCGATCAACCCCGAAGCCTGGCGCTGGTACCATGAGGTCGTCGGCGAGGGCCGCTGTCCGATCGTCGACACCTGGTGGCAGACCGAGACGGGGGGCGTGCTGGTCTCCCCCCTCCCCGGCGCCACCGACCTGAAGCCCGGTTCGGCGACGAAGCCCCTGCCCGGCGTCGAACTCCAGATCGTCGACGCCGACGGCAGCGTGCTGGAGGGCGCGACCGAGGGCAACCTGGTCATCACCGACAGCTGGCCCGGCCAGATGCGCACCGTCTGGGGCGACCCGCAGCGCTTCTTCGACACCTATTTCTCGACCTATCCGGGCAAGTACTTCACCGGCGACGGCTGCCGCCGGGACGCGGACGGCTACTACTGGATCACCGGCCGGGTCGACGACGTGATCAACGTCTCCGGGCACCGCATGGGGACCGCCGAGGTCGAGAGCGCCCTGGTGCTGCACGAGGCGGTGGCCGAGGCCGCCGTGGTCGGCTTCACCCACGACATCAAGGGCCAGGGCATCTGGGCCTATGTCACCCTCAAGGCGGGGGTCGATCCCTCCGACGAGCTGCGCCGCGACCTCGTCGCCCACGTCCGCACCGAAATCGGCCCGATCGCCGCCCCCGACGTCATCCAGTGGGCCCCCGGCCTGCCGAAGACCCGCTCCGGCAAGATCATGCGCCGCATTCTGCGGAAGATCGCCGAGGGGGAGACGGGCGCGCTGGGGGATGTGTCGACCCTGGCGGACCCGGGGGTGGTGGAGGAGCTGGTGAGGGGGCGGGGAGCTGGAACGAGGTGATGCTCCCATCCGGGCATGCTGTCACATTCGGCGGATGGCCAAGAGGCGGGCCAACCGCTATGGGCCGGGCAACCTTGGCTCAGGAGAACCCCCATGCGCGTCGCGATGATCGGAACCGGCTATGTGGGGCTGGTGTCGGGGGCCTGTTTCGCCGACTTCGGCCACGTCGTGACCTGCGTGGACAAGGATCCGTCGAAGATCGACCGGCTGGAGCGCGGCGAGATCCCGATCTTCGAGCCGGGCCTGGACGACCTGGTGGCCCGCAACGTCGCCGACGGCCGGCTGTCGTTCGCCCTGGACGGGGCCGAGGCGATCCGCTCGGCGGACGCGGTGTTCATCGCCGTGGGCACGCCGTCGCGGCGCGGCGACGGGCACGCGGACCTGTCCTATGTGCATGCGGCGGCCGAGGAGATCGCCGGCCTGATCGACGGCTTCACCGTGGTGGTGACCAAGTCGACGGTGCCGGTGGGCACGGGCGACGAGATCGAGCGGATCATCCGCGCGCGGCGTCCCGACGCGGACTTCGCCGTCGTCTCCAACCCGGAGTTCCTGCGCGAGGGCGCGGCCATCGAGGACTTCAAGCGGCCCGACCGGGTGGTGGTCGGGACCGACGACGAGCGCGCCCGCGAGGTGATGCGCGAGCTGTACCGGCCGCTGAACCTCAACGAGACGCCGATCCTGTTCACCGGCCGTCGCACCTCGGAGCTGATCAAGTACGCCGCCAACGCCTTCCTGGCGATGAAGATCACCTTCATCAACGAGATGGCCGACCTGTGCGAGGCGGTGGGCGCCGACGTGCAGCAGGTCGCCCGCGGCATCGGGCTCGACAACCGGATCGGCTCCAAATTCCTGCACGCCGGCCCCGGCTACGGCGGCTCCTGCTTCCCCAAGGACACCCTGGCGCTGGTGCGCACCGCCACCGACGCCGGCAGCCCGGTGCGGCTGATCGAGACCACGGTGGAGATCAACGACGGGCGCAAGAAGGCCATGGCCGGCCGCATCGCCGCGGCCCTGGGCGGGGACCTGTCCGGCAAGCGCATCGCCCTGCTGGGCCTGACCTTCAAGCCCAACACCGACGACATGCGCGACGCCCCCTCGCTGGACGTCGCCCCGGCCCTGCAGGCCATGGGCGCCGAGGTCCAGGCCTTCGATCCCGAGGGCATGCATGAGGCGGCGAAGCTGCTGGACGGGGTGGTCTTCAAGGACGGCCCCTATGAGGCCGTCGAGGGCGCCGACGCCGCCGTGATCCTGACGGAGTGGGACCAGTTCCGGGCGCTGGACCTCGACCGGGTCAAGGGCCTGCTGCGCCAGCCCGTCATGGTCGACCTGCGCAACATCTACCGCCCCGAGGACATGCGCGCCCGCGGCTTCCGCTACAGCTCGATCGGCCGGCCCCGGGCCTAGCGGGCGGCGACCCGGATCAGGGGGGCTTCAGCCGCCCCGGCCGCCGCCGCCTCCGGCAGCAGCGCGCGGCCGACTCCGATCACCAAGGTGGCGGTGACGACGGCCGAGACCGCCGCGATGGCCGCCAGTCGCGCGCCGGCGATGAATTCCTGATGGTCCGGCCGCACGCGCTTCCCCCGATTCCCCGCCCCCCGTATCCAGCATTCGCGGCGACAGGCTGCAAGTCACGGAACGGTGTCCGGTCACGAAAAGGGGCGCCTCCTTGTGGGAGGCGCCCCTTTCGCTCCGGCGGCGCCGGCGATCAGCCGCGGAAGGGGCGGATCAGGATCTCGACCCGGCGGTTCTGCGCCTTGCCCGCGGCGGTGGCGTTCGAGGCGATCGGGGCGCTCTCGCCGCGGCCGTCGACGTACAGGCGGTCGGCGAGCACGTTGCGGCTGACCAGGTACTGGGCCACCGACGAGGCGCGGCGGCGCGACAGGTCGAGGTTGTAGTCCTCGGCGCCGTCGGAGTCCGCGTGGCCGATGATGTCGACGACGGACTGGTCGTAGCGGTTCAGCACCCCCGCCACATCGTCGAGGGTCGCGTAGAAGCGCGGGTCGATCGACGCCTGGTTGGTGGCGAAGGTGACGTCCGCCGGCATGCGCAGGACGAGATTGTCGCCCTGGCGCGCCACGCCGACGCCGCTGCCGGACAGTTCGGCCTCGAGCTCGCGCTGCTGGCGGTCCATGTAGGCCCCGACGGCGGCCCCGCCCAGCGCGCCGATGCCGGCGCCGATCAGGGCGTTCTTGCGGCCCTCTTCGGAGTCCGAAGTGTTGGTCAGATAGCCGAGCAGCGCCCCGCCCAGCGCGCCGGCGATGACCCCGGTGCCCGTGTTGTTGCGGCGCGGCGTCGAGCTGTAGGGGTCGGTGGTGGTGCAGGCGCCCAGGAGGGCGGCGACGGCGACGCCTGAGATGGCGAGTTTGGCGCGCATGGGTCGATCCTTCTTCGTGATTGGAGTTGCGGCTGGAACGCCGCGCTTACGGTCAAGGTTCCAGTCTGTACGGAAGCTGAACGCCCCGGGCGCGGCGATCGTTCGCGGCGGCCGGCTTTGCCATCGGGGCCCCGGCGGGCGTATGGAAGCCGCGATCAAGACCTGAAGGGCTCTCCCGTGACCGTCACCGCCACTCCCGGAACCGCCGACCTGTCCGCCCGCGGCATCGAGCCGGTCTCGATGCGCCTGTACGACGCCGACTTCCAGGCCTTCTCCGACCGCCTCGGCGCCTCCTTCGAGCGTTACGGCTTCGCCGTCGTCGCCGACCACGGCCTCGATCAGACGATCATCGATGCGGCCCTCGACGACGCCAAGGCCTTCTTCGCCCTGCCGGAGGAGGTGAAGCGCAGATACCACCAGCCGGGAACCGGCGGGGCGCGGGGCCTGACGCCGTTCGGCGTCGAGGCGGCCAAGGGCGCGACCGCGGTCGACCTCAAGGAGTTCTGGCACGTCGGCCGCGAGCTGCCCGAGGGCCACCCCTACCGCAAATACATGCGCGACAACGTCTGGCCGACCGAGGTCCCCGGCTTCCGCGAGCACCTGTACGGCATGTACTCGGCCATGGACGCCCTCGGCCGCCGCATCCTCCGCGCCATCGCCCGCCACCTGCAGCTCGGCGACGACTATTTCGAGGACAAGGTCCAGCTGGGCAACAGCGTGCTGCGCATGCTGCACTATCCGCCGGTGCCGGCCGATGCGCCGGGCGTGCGCGCCGGCGCCCACGAGGACATCAACGTCATCACCCTGCTGCTGGGCGCCGAGGAGGCGGGCCTGCAGCTGAAGGACGCCGACGGCGAATGGCTGGACATCGCGCCGCCGCCCGGCGCCCTGGTGATCAACATCGGGGACATGCTGCAGCGCCTGACCAACCATGTGCTGCCCTCGACCACCCACCGCGTGGTCAACCCGGCCCCCGAGCGGCGCGGCTTCGCCCGCTACTCGACGCCCTTCTTCCTGCACTTCAACCCGGACTTCGTGATCGAGAGCCTGCCCTCGACCGTGACGCCGGAGAACCCCGACCGCTACGCCGGCAAGCCGATCATGGCCGAGGACTACCTGACCGAGCGGCTGCGCGAGATCCGGCTGATCTGAAGCCGGGGGAAAGGAGCGGCCGTCGCCGGTCGCCCCCGGCGGCGGCCGGCTATTTCGAGATGCGCAGCTGGGTGATGTCGCGGCCGATGGCCGCGAAGGCCTCGGACAGGTCCCCGCCGTTGGCCGGCAGGAAGAAGTTCGCCGGAGTGGAGGCGCAGTAGGACAGCAGATCTGCGGCCTGCCCGCCGTTATCGATCTGCAGGCCGACCGTATAGACCACCACCCCCTGCGCCTTCATGCCGTCGCAGAGCGCCTTGCTCTGCACGAAGGGGTTCGCGTACTGCGCCGTTCCGCCTTGGGAGCAGTCGATGCGGCTCGAGGCGCTGTACACCCCGCCGCCCCAGTTGTCCGGCACGACCCCCGAACAGTAGGGCGTGTTGAACTCGCCGTCCGTCATGATGACGACCGCCTTCAGGGTCTCGCGCGTGTTGTAGGGCGCAGCTCCGTTGGAGGGCCACAGGCTGTTGAAGTTGGGCGACACCATGTACCAGCCCCAGCCGATGCCGATCTGGCCGGCGGTGGAGCCTGCGGGTTCGAAGTCGTCGATGACGGACTTCAGCGCCGCCGCGTTGCTGGACAGGGGAACGATCTCCGCGTCAATGCCGCACGCTCCCGAGGTGCCGGGATAGTGCCGCCCGACCCGCGCCCCCGACGGCGCGGCGTCGGTGTAGGCCTGGGCGCCGGAGCGCTCGGTGACGCATTCGTCGCTGATGCGGTGGGTGCGGATGTCGCCATAGACGTTTTCGAAGGCGAACCAGGTGCAGCCGGCCTGGGCGCACCACGCCTTGCCGCCGCCGGTGTAGGTGTTGACCTCGTCCGGCTCGAGGTCGATCGTGAAGGTGTTGCTGGTGCTGTTCCCGACGAGGAAGGTCCGGTTGTTGAGCTGCGTCATCCCCGAAACGTCGCTGAACCGGACATATTCATTGTTGCGCAGCCCGTGCCCGGGCGCCGTCACCACGACCGAGCAGTCGCTGGTCTGACACTTCCGGATCGTGCCGCGACTGTCATAGTTCGAGTAGTTGCGGCTGTTCACGACATTGCCGGACAGCGTTTTCAGCTGGAAGGTGTCGGTCGTCGGGTTGTGGACGATGAAGGCCTTGTCGTTCAGCTGCGTCATTCCGCGGACGCCGCTGATCCAGATCACATCGTTGGCCGCAAAGCCGTGGCGGGAGGAGGTGACCACGGCGGGGTTGGCCCTGGACACAGCCGAAATGGAGCGCGCCGAGTCGGCCACCGACCAGGAGGCGTTGGTGACGTTCACATAGGTGGCGGCCGGTCCGCGCGCGTCGTCGGCCAGGTTTCCGACGTTGACCGCGGAGGAATAGGGCACCAGGGCGACCTTGGAATAGTAGGGCGTCTGAACGGGCTGGACGACGATGTCGACCAGTTCCTTGGCCGCGGCGATCAGGTCCTCGATCCGGGTGCCTTCCGCCATGGAGCCGGTGACATCCAGCACCAGGGCGACCTCGATGTTGCGCGACGAGCGGTCGACCTCCGAGTGCGCCCCCACCGGCAGGTAGTCGTCCATGAACTTGCCGTAGGGCGGCAGGAAGATGTTGGCCACCAGCGTCTTGACGTTGACCTTCGAGTTCGCGACGACGACCTCGTCCTCCAGCACGAAGGTGGTGTCCGCTTCCAGCAGGGTGATGCTCGGATAAGCCTTCAGGTTCGCCTTCAGCGCCGCCATGCCGACCCGCTGGATGTCCTCGTTCCGGACGTAGGGCGAGCGCGCCGCCGCCAGCGCCGCGGCGTCCAGCGCGTCCTGCAGGTTCACGCGCACCGTGGAGGCGCGGTGGATGTCGACGCCGCCGACGGTCATCAGGATCAGCACGGGGAGGCTGAGGCCGAACAGCATGGCCACGTTGCCGCGCGTTTCCTGCGCCATGCGGCGGGCGAAGGCCGCGAGGCCTCGCGTCGTCCGTCCGATCCAGTCTCCAAACAGCATGGGCAGCCCCGATCATCATCGCGGACGCGGTGCGCCCACGATCGGTCAGGGATGATCGCCCCCTTGGGTTAAGGGATGCCGACCGGCGAAGGTTAACGCCGGTCGCGCCCGCGGCCGCGGTTCAGGCGCTCCAGCCGCAGTCCTTGCCGCGGTTCTGCCGCGTGAGCCAGGCGTTCAGCGGCGCGAAATACTCCGCCACCGCCGAGGCGTCGTTGCCCCGCTCGCCGGTGAAGGCCTCCATCGCCTCCGGCCACGGCCGCGACTGGCCCATCTCCATCATCGCGTTGAAGCGCCGGCCCACCTCCTCGTTGCCGTAGATCGAGCAGCGGTGCAGCGGCCCGGTCCAGCCGGCCTGCTGGCAGGCCGCGCGGTGGAACTGGAACTGGTAGATGTGAGCCAGGAAGTAGCGGGTGTACGGCGTGTTGCCCGGGATGTGGTACTTGGCGCCCGGATCGAAGGCGTTCTCCGGGCGCGGCCCCGGCGGCACCAGACCCTGGTACTTCAGCATGTTGGCCGTCCAGGCCTCGTTGTAGGCGGCCGGCCTCGTCTCGCCGGAGAACACGTCCCAGCGCCAGCGGTCGACCATCAGGCCGAACGGCAGGAAGGCGATCTTGTCGAGCGCCATCTTGAGCAGGAAGGGGATGTCCTCCTCCTCGCCCGGCACCGTCTCAAGCAGGCCGATCTGGTTCAGATAGGTGGGCGTGGTCGCCGAGAGGCCGACGAAGTCGCCGATGGCCTCGTGGAAGCCGTCGTTCGCGCCGTTCTTGAACAGGAACGGCTGATCCTTGTAGGCGCGCTGGTAGTAGTTGTGCCCCAGCTCGTGGTGGACGGTGTAGAAGTCGTCCGCGTTCACCTGGGTGCACATCTTGATGCGGATGTCCTCCTCGTTGTCGAGGTCCCAGGCCGAGGCGTGGCAGACCACCTCGCGGTCTTCCGGCCGGGTGATCATCGACCGCTCCCAGAAGGTCTGCGGCAGCAGCGCCAGCCCCAGCGAGGTGTAGAAGCCCTCGCCGGTCTTCACCATCCGTTCGGCGTCATAGTCCTGCCGGCGGAGCAGCTCGGTCAGGTCGTAGCTGGACTCGCCGCCAGCGGCCGGGGCGACGACGTCGTAGATGTTGCCCCACTGCTGCGACCACATGTTGCCCAGCAGGTCGGCCCGGATCGGCCCCTCGTCCGGCTGCACCGCGTCGCCGTACTTCTCGTTCAGCCGCCCGCGCACATAGCAGTGCAGGTTCTCGTAGAACGGCTTCACCTGCTCCCACAGGCGGTCGGTCTCGGCGGCGAAGGCGTCCGGATCCATGTCGTAGCCGGCGCGCCACATGGCGCCGGTGTCGGCGAAGCCCAGCTCGCGCGCGCCCTCGTTGGCGATCTCCACCATGCGGGCGTAGTCCGGCGCCATCTGCGGCGACACGGTGCGCCAGCCTTCGTACAGCGCCTTGGTCTCGGCCGGATCGCGGCTCTCGGCCATCAGGATGCTGGCTTCGTCGAGGGTGATCTCCTCGCCCTTGTACTCGAACTTGCCGGTCGCATAGGTCGAGTCGAGACGGGTGGTGATCTCGGCCAGCTCGGTCGCCGCGCCCGGACGGTTCGGGGCCGGCAGGACGATGCCGAGGCGCAGCAGGTTCAGCTTGCGGCGGACGTCTTCGGGCACCCGGACGTCGTTGAAGGCGGCCGCCCTGTTGGCCAGCTCGACCTGCAGTTCGGTGTATTCGGCGTTGATCTTCGACTCCAGCCACATGGTGTCGAAGGTGATGTTGGTGGCGCGGGTCCACTGGATGCGGGCGGCTTCCTCGCTGAGGGCCGCGAGGCGCTCTTCAGCGCTGGCCACGAAGGCGGCGGCGCCCTCGGCGGTGGCCGGGAAGTCCTGTGCGGCCGCGGCCTGCCCCGTCGTCGGGGCGGTTTCCGTCGTCGGGGCGGCGTTCGCGTTCGCCATGGCCATCCCGGCGCAGGCGGCGAGGCCGAGGCCGAGGGCGCAGACGGCGGCGGCGGTCATCAGTTGGCGCTTCATGCTTCCTCCTTCGCGGCCGTTCCGCCGCTTGTCCGCGGCAAGGGACGCGAGCGGAGCCGTGAGGTCAAGCGCGGCCGTTCAGTCCAGCACGCAGGCGGCGAGGCCGTCGTTGCGCACCGTTCCCATCGCCGCCTGGATGCGCGCGGCGCGGCGGCGCACGTAGGGGCCAGGAGCGCTGGCGTTGTAGCGCCGCGGCGACGGCAGGATCGCCGCCAGCCGGGCCGCCTCCCGCGGCGTCAGCTCGTCGGCGCCCTTGTCGAACCAGTGACGGGCGGCCGCCTCGGCGCCGTAGACGCCCGGCCCCCACTCGGCGACGTTGAGGTAGACCTCCATGATCCGCCGCTTGCCCCAGACGGTCTCGATCAGGACGGTGTAACCGGCCTCCAGCCCCTTGCGGATCCAGTCGCGGCCCGGCCAGAGGAAGACGTTCTTGGCGGTCTGCTGGCTGATCGTCGAGCCGCCCCGGATGCGGCCGGAGCCGCGCTTCTCCGCCCGCGCATTGGCCTTCAGCGCCTGTTCGATGGCCTTCATGTCGAAGCCGCGGTGGCGGCAGAAGGTCGAGTCCTCGGCGGCGATCACCGCCTCGACCAGACGGGGGGAGATGTCGTCCAGCGAACGCCAGCGCCGCGACAGGCCCTCGCCCTCCAGCGCCCTCTTGGCCATCAGGAAGGTGACGGGCGGCGGCACGACCGCATAGGCGGCCACGCCCCCGAGCAGCACCAGGGCGATGGCCAGGACAGCCGTCAGCAGCGGCCGTTTGCGTCTCGGGCGCGGCGGGGTCGTGTCCATGGCTCGATCTGGCCTGCGGGCGTCGCCGTATGCAAGCCGCGTCAGACGTCGACGACGCCGGCGTGACCGTCTTCGTCGGCCCAGGCGACCCGGCGGGCGTCCTCGCTCATCGCCAGGGCGACGACGGGAGCGCCCCGCTCGGCCTTGAGGAAGTTCAGCCCCTGTCCGGCCGGATCGGCCAGCCAGACGCGGCCGTCGCTGAGCCCGGCGGCCAGCACGCCGTGCTTCGGCCGGGCGGCCACGAGGGCGACGTGGCTGCCCTCGTCATAGCCGATCTCGGTCGCCTCCCGCCCCATGGGCCCGTTGGCGCCGATGAAGGGCCACAGCACCGCCCCCTGGGCGCCGGAGGTGGCCATCAGCTGCCCGTTCGACAGGAAGGCCACGGACTTCACCTTGGTCGGGTAGCCGCCCATGCGCAGGTTCTTCTGGTCCTTCAGCCGCCATCCGTGCAGCTGGTTGTCCTGCATGGCGGTGACGACGAAGGCGCCGTCGGGGGAGAAGGCCACGCCCGTGTGCGAGCCGGCCCACTTCAGCAGGGTCGGCTTCTGGTCGGCGATGCGGGCGAACCACAGGGCCGCGCCGCCGTAGGTGGACGTGGCGATACGGCGGCCCTTCGGGTCGAAGGCCACGCCGGAGACGGTGCGCTCGTGCTGGAAGTCGCGGCGGAAGTGGGCGTCCTTGGCGTCGATCACCGACAGGGTCCGCCCGTGGGAGAAGGCGATCAGGCCGCTCTCGGCCGAGGCGTCGATGGCGTCGATCCAGGCCCCCTTCGCCGTCGCCAGCAGGCCCGCCTCGCCGCGCCGGTGCCAGATCACCCGGCCGTCGTCGCCGCCGGTGACCACCCCGTCGCCCGATGGATGAAGGACGGCGCACAGGATGGCGCCGTCGTGGGCGACGCTGAACGCCCCGCCCTCGAAGCGGACGGAGCCGTCGCCCAGGGCGAAGGCGGCGCCGGTGCGGTCGAACAGGGCCGCGGTCGGCTGGGCGTCGAATTCGAAGCGGCTCATGCGTCGCCCTTGTGGGTCTCGACCCAGCGCTGCGTCATCAGGGCGGCCGAGGCGTAGGCCTCCTGCAGCTCGACGCTCCAGTAGGCGAGGCGGTCCAGCGGGATCGGCCGGTCGGAGACGGCGCAGCGGACGAAGTCGCCGGGCTGCAGGATGTCGAAGTCCGGCGTGTCGTAGCGGAGCACGGCCTCGCGATGCGGACGGGGCGGCGGGTTCAAGCGGCGGCTCCGAAGTTGGCGCCCGGCGCCTTCGGCCGGCAGCGGATCAGGCGGGAGTCGGCGACCGCCGCCTGACGGTGCGCCACCGCGGCCTGGTATTCCGGATCCTTCAGCATGCCGAGGAAGGCCTTCGCGTCGGGATAGACGGCGATGAAGGCCAGGTCCCACCGCTCGTCGGCCGGACCGATGACCGTCAGTTCGGGAACGCCGAGCCAGATCTGGCGTCCGCCGGCGCGGGCGAACGGCGCAGCCGCCGCCCGGCCGTAGGCGGCGTAGGCCTCGGCTCCGGTGCGGCCGCCTTTGGCGTCCGCGTGGTCGGCGGGATAGGCGGCGGCCTCGCGGAAGCGCAGCAGGTTGATCATGGCGATCTCGCCCTCGACCGGCAGCTCCCGGAACAGGGCCATGGCCTCCCGGGTGGGATTGACGTGACCGCCGCTCATGCCGCGCAGGCCTCGAAGCCGGCGCGCAGCTCGGCCTCGTCGAGGTCGCGGCCGATGAAGACCGCACGGGACCAGCGCCGCTCCTTCTCGCCCCACAGCTTCTGCAGATCGCCCTCGAGGATCATGTGCACGGCCTGGAAGACCAGCCGGCGGTCCTCGCCCTTGACGTCGATGATGCCCTTGGCGCGCAGGATGTTCTGGCCCTGCGATCCCAGCAGCATGTCCAGCCATTGGGTGAATTTCTGTCCGTCCAGCGGCCGGTCGAGCGACAGGGCGACGCCCCTGATGTCGTCCTCGTGCGCGTGTCCCCGCGGGCCGTGCTGGTGGTCGTGGCCATGGTCATGGTCATGGTGGTGATGGTCGTGGCCGCAGTGCTCGTCGTGCACGTGCCCCTCGGCGCCGTGCGGCGGGTTGACGAAGTCCGGCCGCACCTCGGTGATCCGCTCCAGGTCGAAGGCGTGGACTCCCAGCACCTGGTCCAGCGGCACGTTCGCGCGCTGCGCCCGGGTGATCGGGGCCAGCGGGTTCAGCGCCCGCAGGCGGGTCTCGACGGCCGTCAGCTCCTCCCCGGAGACGAGGTCGGTCTTGTTCAGGATGATGCGGTCGGCGAAGGCGACCTGCTCGCGCGCCTCCTTCGAATCGTCCAGCCGCGCCATCACGTGCTTGGCGTCCACCAGCGCCGTCACGCTGTCCAGGACGGTCTTCGCCTTGACCTCGTCGTCGACGAAGAAGGTCTGCGCCACGGGTCCCGGGTCGGCGAGGCCGGTGGTCTCGACGATGATGGCGTCGAACGCCGGCTTGCCCGGGCGCTGCCGCTTCATCAGGCCGCTGACCACCCGGATCAGGTCGCCGCGCACGGTGCAGCAGACGCAGCCGTTGTTCATCTCGAACACGTCCTCGTCGGCCCCGACCACAAGGTCGTTGTCGATCCCGATCTCGCCGAACTCATTGACGATGACGGCGTAGCGCTTGCCGTGGTCCTCGGTGAGAATCCGGTTCAGCAGGGTGGTCTTGCCGGCGCCGAGATAGCCGGTGAGGACGGTGACGGGGATCTTGCCTTGGGCGGTGTCGGTCATGGCGCACCATCTAGGAGGGGCGGCCCGAGGATGAAAGAGACTTAACTTGCGTCCGGCCGCGCGGCGCCGGTTCATCACGGCATGATCTCGCTCCTGCTCGCCGCCGACCTGACCTGCGCCGCCGCCTTCGAGGCCCTGCGGACCCGCGATTCGGTCGAGGCCGTCTATGTCGCCCACGTCGCCTGGGTCCGCGCCGACCCCGGCGACGGCCAGCCGCGCTGGTTCCTCGTCGACACCGGCGCCAACCGCAGCGCGCTGGACGCAGGGGTGGCGCGGGCGCTGGGGCTCGCGGACGAGGGCGCGACCACGGTGGAGGGCGCCGCCGGCGTGGTCGAGACGTCCAGCACCACCGTGCCGCGCTTCACCCTCGGACCGGTGACGACGCGCCTGTCGCCGACAGTCTCCGATCTCTCCGGCCTGTCCGGGCCGAACGGCGAGCCGGCCGCGGGCATCCTCGGCTCCGACCTCTTCGGCCAGCGGGTGCTGACCCTGAATTTCGCCCGCGGGCGGCTGGCGCTGGCCCCGGCCGGCGAAGCCTCCGCGACCGCCGCCGCCTGCGGCCGCAGCGCGCCGATGCGCGACGACAACGGCATCCCCCGGGTGACCGGCGAGCTGGACGGACGACCGATCGACCTGCGCTACGATTCCGGCGCCGGCCTGTTCGACGATCCGCACCTCTGGATCAACCTGTCGCAGCCCCAGCACGCGGCGATCCTCGACGGCCGCGATCCGGGCGAGCCCCTGGAGGTGCTGGGCGGGAGCGGCACGGGCGGGTCGGTGCGCCTGCCGGTCCATGCGGCGGAGCGCTTCCGCCTGGGCGGCATCGAATGGACCGGGCCGCGGCTGATCATCCAGCCGCCGCAGGGCTACTTCGCGCGTCCCGAGGCGGTCGGCTTCATCGGCAACGCCGCCTTCCGTCCGTTCGGGATGGTGGTGATCGACTATTCGCAGGGCCGGCTGACGGTGCCCCCCGCCGGCTGATCAGCAGGTCGGGCAATCCGGCAGGGGCTCGGCTTCCAGCTGCAGCGTGGTGTGGCCGATGCCGAACCGGCTGCGGATCAGCGACTGGGCCTCGACGAGCAGGGCGGCCGCGTCGGGCCGGTCGTGGCACAGGTGGGCGGTCAGCGCCGTCTCGGTGGTCGACAGGCCCCACACATGCAGGTCGTGCACGGCGCTGACGCCGGGCAGGGCGAGCAGGGCGGCGCGCAGGGCGTCGAGGTCCACCCCGGCCGGAGCCGCGTCCAGGGCCAGGTCCAGCGAGTCCCGCAGCAGGCTCCAGGTGCCGACGAGGATGACGGCGACGATCCCCAGGCTGACCAGCGGGTCGACCAGCGACCAGCCCGTCAGCCAGATGACTCCGCCCGCCGCCACCACGCCGATGGAGACGGCCGCGTCGGCCAGCATGTGCAGGTAGGCCCCCCGGGCGTTCAGGTCGGCGTGCTGGTCGCGCATGAACAGCAGGGCCGTGCCGAGGTTGATGACGAAGCCGATCGCCGCGACGGCCATGATCAGGCCTGACATCACCGGGGCCGGCTCGGCCAGGCGGCGAACCGCCTCGAAGGCGATGGCCCCGCAGGCGAAGATCAGCAGCAGGGCGTTGGCGAGGGCGGCGAGGACGGTGGCCTTGCCGTAGCCGTAGGTCTTGCGCGGACTGCCCGCGCGCCGCGCCAGCCAGGCGGCCCCGCCGGCCATGGCCAGCCCCAGCACGTCGGAGAGATTGTGACCGGCGTCGGCCATCAGCGCGGTCGAGCCGCTGAACACCCCGGCGCCGAACTCGATGCCGACGAAGGCGAGATTGACCACCAGCCCCACCGCATAGCGCCAGTCGCCGGTGTCCACCGGGCCGTGATGGTGGTGATGGCCGTGCGCGCCATGGCCGTGGCCGTGGCCGTGGTCGTGGTCGTGGCCGTGGCCGTGCTGGTGGGCGTGCGCCATCGCTCTTCCTTAGTGCTGGCGCAGCACGACGAGAAGGCCGATCAGGATCAGGGCCAGGCCGAGGATCACGCCCTCGTACCGCGCCCACCGCTCGAGGCGGAGGACGGACCAGCCCGCCCGCGCCAGGACGGTGAACGCCGTCATGCCCAGCACCGTCCCGGCGGCGAAGGCGACGGTCAGCCCTGCGAGCACGAGGAGCCCCTCCGTCGCCTGCGACAGATAGATGGGCAGGAGCACCTCCCCGGGGGACAGCGCCATCATCGCCACCAGCCCCCAGAAGGCGGCGGCGTGGGTCACGGTCGGCTCGGACAGCTCCAGGGCCGGACCGCCGCCCATGACCGGCTGCCGCAGCAGGCCGCGCCCCAGATAGAAGGCGCCGAAGAGGAACAGCAGTCCCGCCGACAGGTTGGGCAGCAGGCCGGAAATCCACTGCTCCAGCGCCAGCCCGGCCGCCACGATCAGCCCGCCCGCGAGGGCGGTGGTCGCGATGTGGGCCAGGCCCGCCGTCACGATCGCGCCCAGCATCTGCGACAGGCTCCACCGTTGCCCGCGGCCCACCAGCACGAAGGGCAGCCAGTGGGTCGGCAGGGCGGCGTGCAGGAAGGCCGTCGCGAACCCGGCCCCGATCACGGAGAGCAACACGGATTGCTGGAGGTCGGACGGGTTCATCGCGCCTCCTTAGCCTGTTACTTTGTAACGGTCGAGAGGCCGGCGAGGGCCTTGGCGCCGCAGGCGGACGGTCGTGCGGGGCGGGGCCCCTTTTTCCGCCGCCCGCGTTGACTCCGCGGGCCCCTTCCGTATATGTCGCCGCTCTTCGCCCGCGGGGGTCCCCGTCGGGCGCTATTCTTTTTGCGTTTCGCTGAGGCTTCAACATGTACGCGGTGATCAAGACCGGCGGCAAGCAGTACCGGGTCCAACCGGGCGACGTGATCGTGGTCGAGAAGCTCGACGGCGAGGCCGGCTCGGACGTGAAGTTCGGCGAAGTCCTGATGCTGGGCGGCGACAAGGGCGTCACCGTGGGGGCCCCGCTGATCGACGGCGCGTCGGTCGCGGCCACCTTGGTGGAAACCCGTAAGGGCGAGAAGATCAAGATCTTCAAGAAGATCCGCCGTCAGGGCTATCGCCGCACCAACGGCCATCGCCAGATGGAGTCGGTCCTGCGCATCACCGGCATCGAAGGCGCCGGCGAGAAGGCGAAGTGGGACGGCGAGGTCGCCCTGCTGACCAAGGCCGAAATGAACGCCCGCGCCCGCGGCCTCGCCCCGCGCGTCGAGGCCGCCCCGGCCGCCGAGGAGGCTCCGAAGCCGGCCGCGAAGAAGGCCGCGCCGAAGAAGACCGCCGCCAAGAAGACCGAAACCGCCGCCGCCGGCGACGAAGCCTAAGATCAAGACGAGTACAGGAGCGCAACAATGGCTCACAAAAAGTCCGGTGGTTCGTCGCGTAACGGGCGCGACTCCGAGTCGAAGCGCCTCGGCGTGAAGAAGTTCGGCGGCGAGCGCGTGCTCGCCGGCAACATCATCGTGCGTCAGCGCGGCACCACCTTCCACCCGGGTGAGAACATCGGCATGGGCCGTGACCACACCCTCTTCGCCCTTACCAACGGCTCCGTGCAGTTCACCAAGAAGCGCGGCGGCCGTTGTTACGTGTCGATTCTCGCCGCCAACGACATGCCGGCCATGGCCGCCGAATAGCGCGAGACGGAAGACAGACCGGATCGCGCAAGGCCGAAAGGGCCGCGATCCGGACCAAGGGAAATATTCCGCGGGGAGTCTGGATCACCAGGCTCCCCGTTTTCGTTCCCCGCCTCGAACGCCGCCCGAGCCCTCCAAGGAGGCGGCGAATACGACCGAGGCGTGTCATGTGCGTGATCGAACCCTCTCCCGTCATCGAGACGCGGCGTCTGGCGCTGCGCAGCCCGCAGGCCCAGGACGTCAGCCGCCTGGCGGCCCTCGCCAACGACCCCGACATCGCCCGCATGACCCTGCGCATGCCGCATCCGTTCTCGCGGCGGGACGCCGAGGACTTCGTGCTGCAGGTCGCGGGGCAGGATCCGGACCGCGCCCGCACCTTCCTGATCGAGCACGAGGATCACGGTCCGGTCGGCGTGCTGGGCCTGTTCGAGGCCGGCGATCAGGCGCCGGAGGTCGGCTACTGGATCGGCCGGCCCTTCTGGGGCCGCGGCTACGCCACCGAGGCGCTGGAGGCGGGCGTGGTCTGGGCCAGCCGCAAGTGGCGGCGGCGCGCGCTGGTGGCGGGCCACTTCGACGACAATCCGGCGTCCGGCCGCGTGCTGGAAAAGGCCGGCTTCCTGTACACCGGCGAGGTCAGGCCGGGCTTCAGCCGCGCCCGGGGCGGCGAGGCGCGCACCCGGCGGATGATCTGGCTGGCCTGAGCGTCAGCCGGCGAGGCCCGGGCCGAACACGGCCGCCACGGCGATCGCGCCGCCGACCAGCGCCACCGACAGGCCGGCGGCGAAGGCGAGCCAGGTCCGGGCCCGGCGCTGCCGGCGCAGGCCGCCGGTCTTCACCGACCGCAGGATGACGAAAGGCTTGGGCCCGAAGACTTCGGACCCGGAGATGTTGTGCTGGGACATGGAACGCTTCCCCTCGACTGCGCCCGCGGGCGAAGGGGCAGCGAAGCGGTGTGGTCAGGGCGAAAGGATGGCGAACGCGGATCGGGCACGCGTCTGTGATCGGACGAACCGGGTTCTGCCTCGCCCTCAGCCGCAGAAGATCAGCCGGCCGCTCCAGGCGCGATAGTAGCCGCTGTGCGGATCGTAGGACCGGTAGGTGGCGCGGCACCAGGCGATCCGGCCCGGGTCGCGGGCGCTCCATCCGCGCCCGCCGCCGCCCGGATAGACGATGTCCGGCCGGCCGTAGGCCGCGGTGTAGACGTCGCCGGACCGGCTCCCGTCGCCCCGGCCGGAGCCATAGCCGCGGCGTGACCACGGGCGCCCGTGGGAGCCGTAGCGATCTGCATAGCCGTACCCGTACCCGTAGCCGGCGTCGTACCCGGCCAGTTCCCGGTAGTCCCGGCGAGCCTCCGGGCTCGCCCGGCGGCGCTGGTCCCGCCAGCCGGCGCCGCAATCGGCACGGTGCGCGTCCCAGTAGGCGTCGCAGCGATAATCGCCCGGCCGGTCCAGCTGGCTGCGCCAGTCGAAGGCCGAGGGCGCGGCGTTCCAGCCGTCGCCGCCCTCCCGCCGCTCGCCGGCATGGAACCGGTCAGGACCGTAGCCGCCGTAATCGCCCCGGCTCTGGGCGGCGGCATGCGCCGGGATCAGGAGCGAAGCGGCGAGGATGATCGGGGCGAGGCGGGACATGGCGAACTCTCCGGAGCGGCCCGATACGCGGCCGGGAAGCATCTGACTCAGAGGGTGACCGACACCCGTCCGTTGCGGGTGTCGACATGGCGCATCAGCACGATCCGGTCGTCGCCGCCGGCGCTGACCGGAGCGATGATGAACCAGCCGCCGGACGGCAGGCCGGTGAACTCGAACCGGTTGTCGCGGCAGGTCTCCGTCCGCACGAACGAGCGGTAGTCTGCGTTGGGATCCGGCACGGTCCGGGCGCGGACCACGGCCTCGGGCACGGCGGCGCGATCGGTCGCGCCGTAGAGGGTGCGGAAGCGGGCGCGGGTGTAGGGCGTGTCCGGCGTCAGCGCCACGGATCCGGTGCAGTCGTAGCGCTGCCCGTCGCGGCGGTAGTCGATGCGGCCGTCGATCACCGCCCGGCCGGGGCGGGCCGACCAGGCGAAGTCGTCCGGGCGGAACGGGGCCGGACCGCCGGGCGCGGGGCCGAATCCGCCGCCGACGGGAACCGTCTCGCAGGCGGTCAGCAGGGCGGCGGCGGCGCCGAGGGCGAGCAGGGACGGGACGGACTTTGCGGCGGGCATGGCTCTCTCCGTGGGACGCGCGGGTCGAACGCCGGATCAGAGGCTGAACGTTCGCCCAAGGTCAAGGTTGCGAGCGGCCGGGCGGTGGTTCACAAGCGCCCGAGCCCGGCCCGAGACCGGGGTCCGGGGAGCGCCCATGACGGTTACGTTCGACGACATCCTGGCGGCCCGCCAGCGCATCGCCGGCCAGGTCGACCGCACCCCGGTCCGCCACTCCCGTCGCCTGTCGCAGCTCACCGGCGCCGAGGTCTGGATCAAGTTCGACAACCTGCACTTCACCGGCAGCTTCAAGGAGCGCGGCGCGCTGAACCGGCTGCTGCAGCTGACGCCGGAGGAGCGGCGACGCGGCGTGGTGGCCGCCAGCGCCGGCAACCACGCCCAGGCCCTGGCCTATCACGGGGGCCGCCTCGGCGTGCCCGTGACCATCGTCATGCCCGAGGGCACGCCCTTCGTGAAGATCGACGGCACCCGCGCCCACGGGGCCAACGTCGTCATCAAGGGACAGGATTTCACCGGCTCCACCGAGGAGGCCCACCGCCTGCGCGACGAGGAGGGCTTCGTCTTCGTGTCGGCCTTCGACGACGCCGGCATCGTCGCCGGTCAGGGGGTCTGCGGGCTGGAGTTCATGGAGGACGCGCCCGACCTCGAGGCCCTGATCATCCCGATCGGCGGCGGCGGCCTGATCGCCGGCTCGGCCATCGCCGCGAAGGGGCTGAAGCCGTCGGTGCGCATCTTCGGGGTGGAGGCGGCCATGTACCCGTCGTTCACCGCCCGGCGCCGCGGCGAGCCGCCGAAGTGCGGCGGCCAGACCATCGCCGAGGGCATCGCCATCAAGGCGGTGGGCGAGATCCCCTTCGCCCTCGCCGATCCGCTGGTCGAGGACGTCATGGTCTGCCAGGAGGCGGACTTCGAGAAGGGCGTCGCCTTCCTCGCCACCCTCGAGAAGACGGTGGCGGAGGGCGCCGGCGCCGGCGGCCTGGCCGCCCTGCTGGCCTATCCCGACAGGTTCCGGGGGATGAAGGTCGGGCTCGAGCTGACCGGCGGGAACATCGATTCCCGCATGCTGGCCGTGGTCCTGAACCGCGAGCTGGTGCGCGAGAAGCGGCTGGTCGTCTACCGCATCCTCGGCGACGACCGCCCCGGCATGCTGTCGAAGATGAGCGCCGTGATCGGCGGTCTGGGCGGCAACATCATCGACGTGGTGCACAACCGGCTGGCGCTCGACGTGCCGGCCAAGGGCGCCGAATTCGACATCATGGTCGAGACGCGCGGCGAGACGCACGCGCACGACATCAGACAGGCGCTGGAGGAAGCAGGCTATGAACTTCGCATGGGCTAGGGGCGCCGTCGTCCTCGCGATCGCCGTGGCGCTGGCCGGCTGCGATCGCGGCGGAAACCCCGCCGACGCCGCGGCCGAGAATGCCCGGGCCGCCGAGTTCTTCCTCAAGTCGAATGCGCGGGAGGAGGGCGTCCGCACCCTGCCGTCCGGCGTGCAGTACAAGGTCGTCCAGTCGGGCCCGCCCGGCGGCGAGAGCCCCGACAGCAACGACCTCGTCCGCGTCGACTACGAGGGGACGCTGACCGACGGCACGGTGTTCGACAGCTCGTTCCAGCGGGGTCAGCCGGCGGTGTTCACCCTCGGCGAGGTGGTCGAGGGCTGGACCGAGGCGCTGCAGCACATGCGGGTCGGCGACGAGTGGATCGTCTACCTGCCGCCGGAGCAGGCCTATGGCGAGCAGGGCCGTCCGGGCATCCCGCCCAACAGCGTGCTGGTCTTCCGCGTCAAGCTGCTCGACATCGCCCGCGCGCCCGGCGGGAACCGCGGCGTGGGCGTGGCGGCGGGGTGAGGGGCCTCTGATCCCCTAGACCGGCAAGAGGGAGTCCAGACGCGACACCGCCCACGCCGCCGCGTCCCGCACCACCGGGTCCGGGTCGGTCCGCAGGGCCTGCGCCGCAGGGAGCAGCGCCACGTCGCCGCTGTTGCCGATGGCGTAGAGAACATTGCGCACGAAGCGGTTGCGGCCGATGCGCTTGACCGGGCTCTTGGAGAACAGCGCCCGGAAGCCGGCGTCGTCCAGCGCCGCCAGATCCGCCAGACGCGGCGAGACCAGCGCCTCGCGCGCCTGCAGCCGGCTCTCGTGCGATGCGGCGGCGAACTTGTTCCAGGGGCAGACCGCCAGACAGTCGTCGCAGCCGTAGATGCGGCTGCCGGCGGCGACGCGGAACTCTTCCGGCCATGGTCCGGTGAACTCGATGGTCAGGTAGGACAGGCAGCGCCGGGCGTCGAGCTGGAAGGGCGCCGGGAAGGCCCGGGTGGGGCAGGCGTCGAGACAGGCGGTGCAGCTGCCGCAGTGCTCGCGCTCCGGCGCGTCCGGCTCGATCTCCGCAGCCGTGAGGATCACCCCGAGGAACAGCCAGTTGCCGTGGTCGCGGCTCAGCAGGTTGGTGTGCTTCCCCTGCCAGCCCAGGCCGGCCCGCTGAGCCAGCGGCTTCTCCATCAGGGGCGCGGTGTCGACGAAGACCTTGACCGCCTCGCCGGTGCGGGCGGCGATCTGCCCCGCCAGCGTCTTCAGCCGTCCCTTGATCAGCTCGTGATAGTCGTCGCCCCGGGCGTAGACCGACAGGTATCCGGCCGAACGGTCGTCCAGTTCGGGCAGGGGATCCTTTCCCGGCCCGTAGTTGAGGCCGAGCACGACGGCGGTCCGGGCTTCCGGCCACATGGCGGTCGGGTGGGCCCGGCGCGCCAGCGTCGTCTCCATCCAGCCCATCTCGCCATGGCGGCCCTCGCCGACGAAATGCGCCAGCCGCTCGCCGGCGCTCCACGGCTCCGACGCCGAGGCGAAACGGCAGACGTCGAAGCCCAGCGCCGCGGCGCGCTCGCGGATGAAGATGCGGGGGTCGCGGGCCATGGTCGGCGCCTTCATAGCGCCGATGGGGGCGAAAGTCGGGCTAGAAGTCGAGGTCGGCGTACGAGGCCGAGGGCTGCACCCCCGGGAAACGGTCCGTCAGCAGCGGCCGGAAACAGGGCCGCGACTTCAGCTTCATGTACCAGGTCTTCAGGCCCGGCCAGTTGGCCCAGGCGACCTCGCCGAAGTAGTCGAGCACCGACAGGTGCGCCGCGGCGACGATGTCGGCCTGGCCCAGCCGCCGCCCGGCCAGCCAGTCGCGCTCGGCAAGCAGGCCCTCGAACTGGCCCAGGTGGGCCCGCAGCGCCTCGCGCCCGGCGCGCAGGGCGCGGGCCTCCGGCGGTCCGAGGCGCAGCAGGGGCTTCTCCATGCGCTCGTGCAGCAGGACGGCGTCGACCTCGTCGGTGAAGCGGCGGTCGAACCAGCCCACCAGCCGGCGGGTCTCGGCCCGTTCGGCGGGATCGGCCGGCATCAGGAAGGGCTCGCGCGCGCGATCCTCGAGCCAGCCGAGGATGGCCGCGGTCTCGCACAGGGTCAGGGGGCGGGAGGTCTCGGACACCTGCAGCACCGGCGGCATGCCCGAGGGATTCAGCCCCGCCACCGGGCAGCCGGGCTCCCACGGACGGACCGGGGTCTCCTCGAACGCGACCTTCGCCTCGCCCAGCGCGAGCCGGGATCGAAAGCGAAATGGTAGAGGACGGCGGACATCCGCATGTCCATGCGCCCGAGCCCGTTAAGCGGGCGTTAGCCATGGGCCGCGGATCAGCTCCACGGGCCCTTGCCGGCGGGCGCCGCGCGCGGATCCGGGTGGATCAGGATGTCGGCGGCCGGCCACCGCTCCAGCAGCCGGTTCTCCGCCTCGACGAGAATGCCGTGCGCCTCGGCCAGCGACAGCCCGGGGTCCATGTCGACGTGCATCTGGATGGTCATGACGGGACCGGACAGGCGGGTGCGCAGGCGATGCACCCCGGTGATGCGCGGGTCGGACAGCATGGCGGTGGTGATGGCGACGCGATCCGCCTCGGGCGCGGCGCGATCCAGCAGCTGGTCGGCGGCGCCGCGCAGCACGCCGGCCGCGCCCCAGAACAGCCAGACCGCCACGACCAGGCCGGCGGCCGCGTCCAGCCCCGGCGCGGCCAGCCAGGCGCCCGAGATCACGCCGATCAGAACCACGAGGTTGGAGGCGAGATCCGCGGCGTAGTGGGAGCGGTCGGCCTCGACCGCGACCGAGCCGCTGGCGCGGATCGCCCGTCCCTGCCGCCAGATCAGCCAGCCGGTGAGAAGCATCGACGCCACCACCACGGCGACGGTCCAGTGCCCCGCCGTCACCGGGCGGGGATCGAACATCCGCTGGATCGCCTCCCAGCCGATGAAGACGGCCGAGGCGAAGACCAGCCCGGCCTGCACCAGCGCCGCCATCGCCTCGCCCTTGCCGTGGCCGAAGCGGTGATCCTCGTCCGGCGGCGCCGCCGCCCAGCGGACGGCGAAGAAGGTCGCGAGCGAGGCGACCAGATCGAGGGCGGAGTCCGTCAGCGAGGCCAGGATGGAGACCGAGCCGGAGGCGCCGAGCGCGAAGGCCTTCATCAGGATCAGGACCACCGCCACCCCGACGGACAGGCGGGTGATGCTGCGGGTGGCGGCGTTGGCGTCTTCCACGGCGGCGCGGGTCATCGCCGCCCTTGTCGCGGAAAGGCGCGGCGGCGCCAAGAGCATCCGGGATGGTTAGCGGGATCGTCATGAAGTCGCCGCATGTTGGCCGAACGGCGATCGTCGCCGGGAGGCGGAGGAGCTGGGATGTCGGCGGACGAAGGCCGCTGGATCAGGCGGGGCGAGGCGCTGGGGCGGCTGGGCGTAAAGGCCCAGACGCTCTACGCCTACGTCAGTCGCGGCCGGATCGCCGCCCGCCCGGACCCCGACGACCCCCGGCGCAGCCTCTACGCCGCCCGCGACATCGCCCGGCTCGCGGGCGCGCCGGACGCCGGAGATCCGGAGCCGCGGCCGGCGGCGCGGAGCAGCGCCGGCCGGGGCGAGGCCGAGATCTGGTCTTCGGTCAGCGTGATCGCCGGCGAGCGGCTGTTCTACCGGGGGCTCGACGCCGTGCAGCTGGCGGAGACGGCCACCTTGGAGGACGCCGCCCGGGTGCTGTGGAGCGCGCGCCTCGACAACCCCTTCGCCCTCACCCGGCCCCGGATCGGCGCGACGCCCGGGGGATCGGCCCGGGCCCGGCTGTTCGCGGCGCTGGCCCGCCGCGCGGACGAGGACGCCGAGACCCCCGACCGGTCGCCGGCGGCCCTGCGGCTCGAATGCGCCCGCGTGCTGGACGAGGCCGTCGACGCCGTCGCCGGCCCGGGGCCGCGCCTGTTCCTGCACCAGCGCCTCGCCCGGGCCTGGAAGATCCCCGAGCGCGACGGCGCCCTTCTCCGGCGCGCGCTGGTGCTCGCGGCCGATCCCGGTTTCGACCCGGCCATCGTCGCCGCCCGGGCGGCCGCGTCCGGCGGCGCCGCCCCGGCCGCCGCGGCCCTGGCGGGCCTGGCGACGGTCGCGGCTTCCGCGGAGGTGACCGCAATGGCGCGCGCCTCCGCCTGGATCATCGCGGTGCGCCGCCAGGCCTTCGACGCCGCCCGCCGCGCCGCGGAGGCGGGCTCGCTCGAGGGGTTCGGGGACCCCGCCTGGCCGGCGGGCGATCCCCGCGCCGCCGCCCTGCTGGCGGCCGCGGACCTGCCGCCGGACCTGGCCCGCGCGGTGCGGGAAGGGGAGCTGGCCGCCGGTCGCCCTCCCGCCTTCTCCCTCGCCCTGGCGGTGACCGCGCGCCGGCTCGAGCTGCCGCGGGAGGGCGCCGCCGACATCCTGATGATCGGCCGGCTGGCGGGTCTGCTCGCCCATGTGCTCGACCAGATGATCGACGGCTCGCCTATCCGGGCGCGGCTGCGCTATGTGGGGCCCGAACCGGGCGCGCACTGACTCGCCCGCATCTCGCACAAGGGGCGCGCATGGCGGACTGGCTGGCGGCGATCATCCTCGGCCTGGTCGAAGGCCTGACCGAGTTCATTCCGGTGTCGTCGACCGGCCACCTGCTGCTGCTGGGCCACTTCCTCGGCTTCGAGAGCACCGGCAAGACCTTCGAGATCGTCATCCAGCTGGGCGCGATCCTGGCGATCGTCAGCGTCTACTTCAGCCGGCTCTGGCGGCTGGCGACGCGCTGGCCGACCGATCCGCAGGCGCGGCACTTCATCATCGGCGTGATCATCGCCTTCCTGCCGGCGGTCCTCGTCGGCGTCCTCGCCTACGACGTCATCAAGACCATCTTCTTCGAGACGCCGCTGATCGTCTGCATCGCCCTGATCGTCGGCGGGGTGCTGCTGCTGCTGCTGGACCGGATGAAGAAGGTCCCGACCTACCTCGACGTGAACGCCTATCCCTTCCGCGTCTACTTCCTCATCGGCCTGTTCCAGTGCCTGGCGATGATCCCGGGCGTGTCGCGCTCGGGCGCGACCATCGCGGGCGGCCTGCTGCTCGGGACCGACAAGCGGTCGGCGGCGGAGTTCACCTTCTTCCTCGCCCTGCCGACCATGGGCGGGGCGGTGGTCTACGACCTCTACAAGAACCGGGACGTGCTGGATTTCAGCGACGCGGGGCTGATCGCCATCGGCTTCGTGGTCGCCTTCCTGACGGCCCTGCTGGTGGTGCGCTTCCTGCTCGACTTCGTCAGCCGGCACGGCTTCGCCCCCTTCGCCTGGTGGCGGATCGCGGTCGGCCTCCTCGGCCTCGCCGGCTTGGCGCTGACCGGGGCCCTCTGAGTCAGGAAGGGCGGCTCAGGCCTTGGCTTCGGCGAACTGCCCGCCGCGGCGGAAGCGCCACAGATAGGCGGCGGCCACAGCCTCGACGCCCGTAGGCTCGACGCCCAGCTCCGCGAGTCCCTCGGCGTCCGGCGAGACCACGTTGTCGGTCTCGAGCAGCACGACCTGGTCGCGGGTCAGCATCGGCTTGAGGCCGACGAGGGCCGTCAGCTGGGCGGCGCTCCCGATCATCCGGGCCGCGAAGAACGGCAGGGGGAGCAGGGGCCGCGAGCGGTGCGTCTCGCGCATGATCAGGCGCAGGATGTCCTCGAAGGTCATCACCGCGGGACCGCCCAGCTCGAACGTGCGGCCGTCCGTCTCCGTGCGCGACAGCGCCGTGGCGATCGCGGCGGCCACGTCCCCGACGTAGACCGGCTGGAAGCGGGTCCGGCCGCCGCCGATCAGCGGCAGGGCCGGGGCCCAGCCGGCCATCGAGGCGAACCGGTTCAGGAAGTCGTCGCCGGGGCCGAACACCACCGACGGCCGGACGATGACGGCGTTGGGCTTGACCTCGCGCACCGCCATCTCGGCCGCCGCCTTGGTGCGGGCGTAGGCGGAGTCGCTCTCCGGATTGGCGCCGATGGCGGAAACATGGACCAGCCGGTCGACGCCGCCGGCGGCGCAGGCCTCGGCGATGTTGCGCGCGGTCTGGACGTGCGCGGCCTCGAAGGTGTTCCGCCCGGACTCGTAGAGCACGCCGATCAGGTTGATCGCCGCGTCGGCGCCCTGCAGCGCCTCGGCCACCTGGGCCGGGTCGGTGGCGTCGCAGCGCTTGGTGTAGATCTGGCCGACGTGGCCGGCGGTGTGCACCTTGAAGGCGAGGTCGGGGCGACGCACCGCCACCCGGATGCGCCAGCCGCGCCGGGCGAGCGCCTGCACGACCTGGCTGCCGACGAAGCCCGAGCCGCCGAAGACGGTGACCAGACCGGGCGCGACTTCGCTCATGATGCACTCCGAGAGAGACAGGACGCCGGCGCGAACCGGCGGTGCGGCGGGGATTAGACGATGCCCGCGAGGGCCGCAACGCAAAGGCGACAAAACCCTGTTGACCCGCACCGGACCCTGCCTTAAGGGTCCGCGCCTTCCGGACGGAAACGCGCCTCGCGCGGCGATGTCTGGGCCCAGATGGCGGAATTGGTAGACGCGCTGGCTTCAGGTGCCAGTGGCTTAACGGCCGTGGAGGTTCGAGTCCTCTTCTGGGCACCATCTTTCGAAACGGCCCCCCTCGCACGAGGCGGGGGCCGTTTCTGTTCTGGCGTCTCCGGTCGTGAAAAGTGCTAGTGAGCGAGAGGTGAGCCGAGGGCGCAGGCTGCCGATCCCGGCCGCTCAACACTTGCTCACTCGCACTTTTCACTGACACAAGACCCGCCCATGACGATCCACCTCCACGAAGGCGACCTGCCCGCCGATCTCGATCTCGGCCCGGTGGTCGCCGTGGACTCCGAGACCATGGGCCTGCGCTACCGCCGCGATCCCCTGTGCGTGGTGCAGCTGTCGGCGGGCGACGGCGACGCCCACGTGGTGCGGCTCAACCGCCCGACCTACGACTGCCCGAACCTGAAGCGCCTGCTGGCCGATCCCGCGGTGCTGAAGCTGTTCCACTTCGGCCGCTTCGATATCGCCATGTTCCAGCTGCACCTCGGGGTCGAGACCCGGCCGGTGTACTGCACCAAGATCGCCTCCAGGCTGGCCCGCACCTACACCGACCGTCACGGACTCAAGGACGTGGTCCGCGAGTGCGCCGGCGTCGAGCTGTCGAAGGCCCAGCAGAGCTCCGACTGGGGCGCGGCCGAACTGAGCCCGGCGCAACTCGAGTACGCCGCCTCCGACGTCCTGTACCTGCACGCAGTCAAGGCGCGCCTCGACGAGATGCTGGCGCGCGAGGGCCGCACCGAGCTGGCGCGGCGCCTGTTCGACTTCCTGCCCACCCGATCCGCCCTCGACCTCGCCGGCTGGGACGAGATCGACATCTTCGCGCACGCCTGATGAGCGGTCCGGCCGACCCGCGCGCCGCCGAGGACGAGGCCCGCGTCGCCGCCACGGCCGAGGCCTTCCGCACGCGTTCGCGGCGGGTGCGGCTGATGCGCCGGGTGTTGCCGGTGCTGATCGTGATCCTCGCCGGGGGGACGATCAGCTGGATCGTGCTCCGCAGCGTCATGTCGGACGTCGAGCGCAAGGCGGGGACCAGCCGCGAGGTGACGCTGGAGAACTCCCGCTTCCTCGGCCAGGACGCCCAGGGGCGCAGCTTCGTCGTCGGTTTCGAGCGCGCGGTGCGCGACGGCGACACCGGCCGCTACCGTCTCGTCGGCCCGGCGCTGCGCCTCAACCTCGGCGGCCGCAAGGTCACCACCCTCACCGCCGACGGCGGGACCTACGACGAGGGTTCGCGCAAGGTCACCATCGGGCCGAACGTCCGCATCTCCGACGGCGGCTCCGGCTTCACCCTCGTCACGCCCGAGGCCGTGGTCGACACCCGCACCGGCGTCGTGACCGGGACGAAGGGGGTGCAGGGCTCCGGCCCCCTTGGAACCGTGACCGCTTCGTCCTATGCGATCTATGAACAGGGCGAACGGGTCGTGTTCAGCGGCTCGGGCGACAACAAGGTCCGGGGGACCATCAACGCGGCGAGTTCGGACGGATGAGCATGAGCAGAACCCTTGCAGCCGCGATCCTCGGCCTGTCGCTGGCGGCCCTGCCGACCTTCGGCGACGCCCAGAGCTTCCAGGCGGGCCAGCCGATCATGTGGGGGGCCGACGAGGTGGCGCGGACCCCGACCACCCTGTCGCTGCGCGGCCGCGCCGAACTGACCCAGGGCGACAGCCGCATCCGCGCCGACCGGGTGGAGGGCACGATCTCCAACGGCGACCTGACCCGCGTCGAAGCCACCGGGGACGTCTATTTCGTCACCCCGGAACAGACCATCCGCGGCGATCGCGCCGTCTACACGCCGGCCAACGACACCATCGTCCTGACCGGCGACGTGATCCTGACCCAGGGCGAGAACGTGATGACCGGCGCCAGCCTGACCTACAACACGCGCACCGAGGCCGCGCAGATGGACGGCGGCTCGAACGGCCGGGTCCAGGGCGTCTTCTACCCGCAGAGCGGGGACTGAGCCCCGGCTCGGAGGACGCGTGGCGCGCAAGGAACTCTCGGCCCTCAACGTCCATGAGGCGGTCGCCCCCGAGGCGCCGGCCGCCGCGCCGCACCCGACGGGGCTGCGCGCCGAGCACCTCGCCCGCTCCTTCGGCCCGCGCCAGGTGGTGCGCGACGTCTCCCTGACCGTCCAGCGCGGCGAGGTCGCCGGCCTGCTCGGACCCAACGGCGCCGGCAAGACCACCTGCTTCTACATGATCACCGGCCTGATCCCGCCGGACTCGGGCAAGATCTATCTCGACGGCGAGGACATCACCGCCCAGCCGATGTACCAGCGGGCCCGGATGGGTCTCGGCTACCTCGCCCAGGAAGCCTCGATCTTCCGCGGCATGACGGTCGAGAACAATGTCCGCGCGGTGGTCGAGCTGCACCACGCCGGTCGGCAGGCGATCGAGGAGGAGGTCACCCGCCTGCTCGAGGAGCTGCGCATCGACCACCTGCGCCACGCCCCCGCCTCCGGGCTGTCGGGCGGCGAGCGGCGGCGCTGCGAGATCGCCCGGGCGCTGGCCGGCAAGCCGTCCTTCATGCTGCTGGACGAGCCCTTCGCCGGCATCGACCCGCTGGCCATCGCCGACATCCGCCAGGTGATCCGCTACCTGGCCGGGCAGGGCATCGGCGTGCTGATCACCGACCACAACGTCCGCGAGACGCTGGAGATCATCGACCACGCCTCGATCATCTCGGGCGGCGCCGTGCTGTTCGAGGGCAAGGCCGAGGATGTGATCCGCGACCCCGAGGTGCGCCGCGTCTACCTCGGCGACATGTACGGCTGACCGGCCTTCCGGCGAAGGCGATACCGGGACTTCATCCGTCCGTCGCGGGGCTGACATCGAAGCGGGTGTATCCGACGGGCATGATGACGCTCCGCCGCCTCACCGCCCTCGCCCTGTCCGCCGCCCTCGCCCTCGGGGCCGTTCCCGCCGCGGCCCAGGACGCCGGCGCGCCCCCCGCCGCGGCGTCGGCCGAAGCGCCCGCCCGCGCGCGCAACGTCATTCTGTTCCTCGCCGACGCCGCCGGGGTGCCGACCCTCTCGGCCGCCAGCCTGATGGCCTATGGCGAGCCGCTGCGCCTGCATGTCCAGACCTGGCCGCACCTCGGCCTCAGCGAGACCTCGCCGGTCGACGACTTCGTCTCCGACTCCGCCAACGGCATGTCGGCCATCGTCACCGGCGTGAAGACCCGCAACGGCGTGATCAGCCAGGGCCCCGACGCCGTGCGCGGCCGCACCGACGGGACGCCGACCAAGACCCTGCTCGAATACGCCGAGCAGCGCGGCCTGCTGACCGGCGTCGTCACCAACATGGCGATCACCGACGCCACCCCGGCGGCCAACTACGCCCACGCCAACGACCGTTCGAAATGGGGCGAGATCTTCCCCCAGGCCTTCACGCCCCGCTTCGGCGACGGCGTCGACGTCCTTTTCGGCGCCGGCCGCGACGAGATCGGCGAACAGCTGGCCGCCCGTGGCTCGGGCTTCGACGCCCTCAGCGCCGCGCACGACCGGCCGATCTACGCCGCGCTCGACGCGGCCCCGGCGAGCAACCTGCGCCCCGTCGTCGTCGCCGACGAGATGGACGTCCACGCCGCCACCCTGCGCGCCCTCGACCTCCTGCAGCGCTCCCCGACCGGCTATTTCCTCGTCGTCGAATGGGACGCCCACACCGACGATCCGCGCCGGGGCCTGCAGAACATGGTCGATCTCGACCGGCTGATCGCCGAGGTCCAGGCCCGCGTCGACCTCTCCGACACCCTGCTGCTCTTCACCGCCGACCATTCCTTCGCCCTGCAGGTCGACGGCGGCCGGCGCGGCCAGCCGCTGCTGGAAGGCTATGACGCCTGGAAGGCCTCGGGCGGGGAGGGCGAGATCGTCCGGCTCGAGAACGTCGTCGTCAACGACACCCACACCGCCGAGGAGGTGCCCGTCCTCGCCATCGGCCCCGGCGCCGAGGGCGTCCGCGGCTATTTCCCCAACACCCGGCTGTTCGGGGTGATGATGGACGCCTGGGGCTGGACGGCGGACGCGACGCCGTCGAACGAGGTCCGCCGCGGCTCAAGCCGGCCCTGATCCCTGTTCCGTCTCCCCGACGGGGGGGCAGAGCACGCGCGTGCAGGCGTGACGGAACGACGTTCTGTGATAGTTTGTTGCCAACAGACGGCGGGAGGCTCGGATGAGCGTGACGTTTGGCCGGACCACGCCGATCCTGCGCGTCGCCGACCAGAAGCGGGCTCTCGCCTACTACAGGGATGTCCTGGGGTTCACCCGAGAATGGGGGGATGAGCACTCCGCCTCGGTTCGCCGGGATGAGGCGGTGCTCATGCTGGCGACCGGCGACCAGGGACGGGGCGAAGGCTGGATATACGTCGGCGTGGATGACGTCGACGCGCTCCGGGACGAGATCGCGCCCAGGGGGGCGATCGTCCGGACCGGGCCGGCCAACTACCCGTGGGGCGCCCGCGAGCTGCACATCGAGGACACCGAGGGCAATGTGCTGAGGTTCGGCTCCGACGCCACCGGCGAGCCGGACGGCGACTGGATCGACGCGAAAGGCGCCCGCTGGGTCTACGCGCCGGAGACCGGCTGGCGCCCGGCCGACCGACGCCGCAGCCGTTCGGCGGCCGCCGAAGCAAACCGGTCTCGCCGGTTCATCGACCCCCACCCCGCTTAGACCCCCGTTAACCGTTCCGGCCACACAGTGGCCGCCAGCAAGTTTCGGGCCAGACGGCCCGGCTGGGGGCTCGGGTGCTCGGACAAAGGCTGGAGATCAGGCAGGGGCAGGGGCTGGTCATCACGCCCCAGCTGCAGCAGGCGATCAAGCTGCTGCAGCTGTCCAACCTCGAGCTCGAGGCCTTCGTCGAGGCCGAGCTGGAGCGCAATCCGCTGCTGCAGCGTGAGGACGCCGAACCGGGCGACGCCAACGACGCCCTGCCCGAGGCCGCCGAGACCGGCGATCGCGCCGAGATGAGCTTCGACGAGGGCGGCTCCGCCCAGGCGGCCGATGCCGTCGACGCCCGCGCCGACGACCTCTATGGCGACGCCGCGCCGGGCGAGCGGACCTCCGACCGGATGACCGACGAGGCCCAGCCGGGCCTGTCCGACTGGTCGCGGACGGGAGCGGGCGGGGGGCTGCCGGACGGGGAGGGGCGCGAACAGCCGGACACCCGCGACGCCACCCTGTGGGAGCACCTGCAGGCCCAGGCGTCGCAGGCGGGGCTCTCTCCGGCGGACCACGCCATCGCCCTGACCCTGATCGACATGGTCGACGAGGGCGGCTACCTGCGCGGCGACCTCGCCGAGGTGGCGGACCGGCTGGGGGTGGACCCGGCGCGCGTCGAGGCCGTCCTGAGCGTCTGCCACGGCTTCGAGCCGACCGGGGTGATGGCCCGCTCGGTGCCCGAGTGCCTGAAGCTGCAGCTGCTCGAGCGCAACCGTTTCGACCCGGCCATGGCCTGCCTGCTGGACCATCTTGACCTGCTGGCGAAGCGGGATCTCGCCGCCCTGCGCAAGATCTGCGGCGTCGACGCCGAGGACATGGCCGAGATGGTCGCCGAGCTGAAGGCGCTGACGCCGCGGCCGGGGGCCGGCTTCGGCGGCGAACCCGCCCAGACCGTGATTCCCGACGTCCACGTGCGTCCCGACCCGGCCGGCGGCTGGAAGGTCGAGCTCAACGCCGACACCCTGCCGCGCCTGATCATGGACAAGCGCTATCACGGGGTGGTGGCGGCGGGGGCCCGCTCCGACGTCGAAAAGACCTTCGTGGCGGACTGCGCCGCCCAGGCCAGCTGGCTGGTCAAGTCGCTGGACCAGCGGGCGAAGACCATCCTCAAGGTGGCCTCCGAGATCGTCCGCCAGCAGGACGCCTTCCTCGCCTTCGGCGTCGAGTTCCTGCGGCCCCTGACCCTGAAGACCGTCGCCGACGCCATCGAGATGCACGAGTCGACGGTCAGCCGCGTGACCTCGAACAAGTACGTCTCGACCCCCCGCGGCGTGTTCGAGCTGAAGTTCTTCTTCACCGCCGCCATCCAGTCCTCCGACGGCGGCGCCCAGCATTCGGCCGAGGCCGTGCGGCACCGCATCCGCTCGATGATCGACGGCGAGGGCCGGGACGGCGACGTGCTCTCGGATGACCGGATCGTAGAGCTGCTGAAGGAGGCGGGCGTGGACATCGCCCGGCGTACCGTGGCCAAGTACCGCGAGGCCCTGCGCATCCCCTCCTCGGTCGAACGCAAGCGCATGCTGCGGGCCGGCTGAGGCAAGCGTGGCTGCGGCGATCCGCGTCACCACAAAACAGTGATCATCGTTGACACCAACCCCGCGCGGGAGCGTTCTACGGGCATGCAAGTCCAGGTCAGCGGCAAGCACGTGGATGTCGGCGAAGCGTTAGGCTCGCGCATCTCCCAGGAACTCGAAGACGGCATCGGGAAGTATTTCGAAAGGGGCGCCCAGGACGCCGAGGTCATCGTCGCCAAGGAAGGGCACAGCTTCAAGGTCGACTGCTGGGTCCGTCTCGCCTCGGGGCAGGTGGTCTTCACTTCCGGCCTCGCCGGAGACGCCCATGCGGCCTTCACCGAGAGCCTCGACAAGCTTGAGAAGCGGGTCCGGCGCTACAAGCGCCGGCTGAAGGACCACCATATCGGTCCGAAGGGAATGTCCCCCGAGAAGACCGAGATGGCCGCCCGCGAGGTCGCCCGCAGCATCGTCCTGCGCGACCCCGACGCGATCGAGGACGAGGCCTTCGGCGAGGCCGGCCGGCCCGACGAACCGCCCCCGGTGGGCATGGTCATCGCCGAGACCGAAACCGAGATCCGGACCATCACCGTGGGCCGTGCGGTCGCCGAGCTCGACATGACCGGCTATCCGGTGGTCGTGTTCCGCAACGCCGCGCACGACGGCCTTTCGGTCGTCTATCGCCGCCCCGACGGCAATGTCGGCTGGATCGACCCGGAGCGCACCACGAAGTCGCTCGACGGACACCGTTCTGTAAACGGTCAGGGTTCATAGTGCTTCCCACAACCGGGCGGGTCGTCTAAACGGCGCCCGCCCGACGGGATGATCGGGTAGAGTCGGGGTTCCCATGGACATCGGTGAGTTGCTGGCGGAGGACGGCGTTGTCCTGCGCAGCGGGGCTTCGTCGAAGCGCCAGGCCCTGCATGTGGTGGCCGACGCCGCCGCGGAAGCCCTGGGCCTGCCGGTGGAGCGGGTCCTCGAGGCCCTGCTGGAACGTGAAGCGCTGGGCTCGACCGGCCTCGGCGCCGGCGTGGCGGTTCCGCACGCGCGGATCGAGGGCCTTGATCGGGTGACGGCGGTGTTCGTCCGTCTGGACACGCCGGTCGCCTACGGCTCGGTCGATGACCGGCCGGTGGATCTGCTGTTCGCCCTGTTCGCCCCGCCCCGCGAAGGGGCCGAGCACCTGCGCGCCCTGGCGGCCGTGTCGCGCGCGCTGCGCTCTCCGGAAATGCGCGAACAGCTCCGCCAGGCCCGGACGGCCGACGCCATCCGCGCGCTCTTCGTTCGCGACCAGGCGCCCGCCACCGCCGCCTGACGCAGGCGGCGACGGTCCGCCCTCATCAGTGGACCGAAACGGGCTCCAGCTCGTGGGCGACGGCCGTGGCGAAGGCGGTCTCGCGGTCCATCATCACCGCCAGCCGTTCGCCGTCGGCGCCGTGCACCGCATAGAGGGTCGCGTCCGGATCGATGGACAGCCCCTGCACGTCCGCGACCGGCGCGTCGGCCAGGATGTCGGCCGCCCGGATTTCCCGCACATAGACCAGGTCGGGGGCCCCGAGGTCGGCGAAGTCTTCTCTCGTCATCATCATAGGCGTCATCAGGACCGCCTCCTTGCACTCTGCTAACGCGCCGAAAGGCGCACTGGTTCGGCCCCGGGATCGGCGACCGAAGCGATCGCGACGGCGTCAGCCCGTCGTGATCGGGATGCGGCGGACCGCCGGGCTGTCATCCGGCCGGCTCAGCTCCACATGCAGCAGGCCGTGCTCCAGCCGGGCTCCGTCGACCTCCAGCCCGTCCGCCAGCACGAAGCTGCGCACGAAGCCGCGGCCGGCGATGCCGCGATGCAGGAAGGCCTGCGGGTCGCCCGCCTCCTCGCGCTTGCCCGCGATGGTCAGTTGCCGCCCCTCGAGGGTGATGGTCAGGTCGTCGGGCCCGAAGCCGGCCACCGCCAGCGAAATCCGGACCGTGCGCTCTCCGCGCTGCTCGACGTTGTAGGGCGGGTAGCTGTCGGCCGCCGCCCGCGCGGCCCGGTCGATCAGCGCCCGGGTGTGGTCGAACCCGAGCAGGAACGGGCTGTCGAACAGGATGGCGCGCGTATTCATTGTCTCTGGCCCCCGAAGCAGGCGTTGCGATCCGGCGCCTCCCGTATCGGCAAGGCTCCGGACCACGGAGATGGGATCTGCGGGGGGCGTCTTCAACGGCTCGCGGCGCCGGGCGGTCCCGGAAAGGGCGAAGGCCCCGCGGTCTCCCGCGGGGCCTTCATGGTGGAGCTAAGCGGAGTCGAACCGCTGACCTCTTGAATGCCATTCAAGCGCTCTACCAACTGAGCTATAGCCCCGAACCTTTCGGTCGGATCGTCGGGGGTATTGGTGTCACCCCCCGGCGAGGCGGCGGAACCTATGTCAGGCCCGATTGGTGATCAAGCCCGGTTCCGGCATTTATTTTCACCCTCCCGGAACCGCCGCCGGCAGGGCGTTCGCGGCGGTCCCGACCCGCGTCGGAACCGCCCGAAAACCTAGTCCTCGTCCTTCTCCGGCTTGACGATGTCCTCGTCGAACGCGTCGTCGTCCTCGTCCTCGATGAAGGGCACGGAGTCGTCATCGTCGTCGTCCGCGAGGACGTCGTCGTCGTCGTCGGTCGCCTCGCCCATCCCGGGCTCCTCGGTCGGGTCGACGGCGTCGTCGTCGTCATCGTCCGGGGTGAGGATCGGCTCGTGGCCTTCCTCGTCGATCTCCGGGGCGGAGACGGCTTCGTCCTCGTCCTCGTCGTCGGCGGCGGTCTTCTTCGCGACCTGATCCTCGGCGTCCTCGTCCGGGGTCTCGTCCGGCGTGTAGCCGCCGGGGCGACCGCGACGGTTGCGCAGCTTCAGCGCTTCCTCCGGATCGAAGTCGGTGTCGCACTTCGGGCAGTGGGCCGGACGACGGTTCAGGTCGTAGAATTTGGCCTGGCAGTTCGGACAGACCTGCTTCTGGCCCAGTTCGGGATTGGCCACGGGGGCGCCTCTCGCAACGAGTGGGGAATTCGGGCGGCTCCCTTGCCACTGCCCGGGGCCGCTGTCAAAAGCGATCTCCGCGCCGCCCTGTTCCGCCGGAGTCCGCCGGGTGACGACCCCCTCCCATCTGATCGCCCGCCGGGGCGCCGCCCTGCGGGGACTCGTCCGCGCGCCGGGCGACAAGAGCATGTCGCACCGGGCCCTGATCCTCGGCGCCATGGCGACGGGCGTGACGGAGGTCGAGGGCCTGCTGGAGGGCGACGACGTCCTCGCCACCGCCCGCGCCGTCGAGGCCTTCGGCGCCGGCGTCGAGCGGCTGGGCGAGGGCCGCTGGCGGGTCACGGGTCAGGGCGGCTTCCGCCAGCCCGCCGGCGTGATCGACTGCGGCAACGCCGGCACCGGCGTGCGCCTGCTGATGGGCGCCGCGGCGGGCTATCCGGTCAATCCCACGTTCGACGGCGACGCCTCCCTGCGCAAGCGCCCGATGAAGCGGGTCACGGCTCCGCTGGCGCAGATGGGCGCGCGTCTGGAATGGCTGGGCGACGAGGACCGCCTGCCGCTGCGGCTCGCCGGAGGCGCGCTGGCGGCGATCGACTACGTCCAGTCCGTGGCCTCGGCCCAGGTGAAGTCGGCCATCCTCCTGGCGGGCCTGAACGCCGGGGGCGTCACCACGGTGGCCGAGCCGGAGAAGAGCCGCGACCACACCGAGCGGATGCTGCGGGCTTTCGGGGTCGAGGTCGGGGTGGAGCCGCAGGGAGACGGGTGGCGCGTGTCGCTGCGCGGCGGCCAGCCGTTGACCGGAACCGCCGTCGCCGTTCCGGGCGACCCGTCCTCCGCCGCCTTCCCCCTGGCCGCCGCCCTGGTGGTCCCGGGCTCGGAGGTGACGGTGGAGGGCGTCATGCTCAACCCGCTGCGCACGGGCCTGTTCGAGACCTGGCGCGAGATGGGCGCCGACCTGACCGTCGCCAACCGGCGCATGGCGGGGGGCGAGGAGGTCGGCGACGTCACCGCCCGCCACTCCGTCCTGACCGGCGTGGTCGTGCCGGAGGACCGCGCCGCCTCCATGATCGACGAATATCCGATCCTCGCCGCCACCGCCGCCTTCGCCGCGGGCGAGACCGTGATGCGCGGCGTCGGCGAGATGCGGGTCAAGGAGAGCGACCGCATCGCGCTCATGGTCGCCGGCCTGCGCGCCTGCGGCGTGCAGGTCGAGGAGGAGCCGGAGGGATTCATCGTCACGGGCGGCGGCGTGCGCGGCGGCGCGACCGTCCACACCGCCCATGATCACCGCATCGCCATGAGCCATCTGGTGCTGGGTCTGGCGGCGGACGAGGCGGTGTCGGTCGACGAGCCGGGGATGATCGCCACCAGCTTTCCGGGATTTGTCGAGTTGATGCGGCGGCTCGGGGCCGATATCGCGACGGCGTCATGACCGGTTCTCTCATCATCGCCGTCGACGGCCCCGCCGCCTCGGGCAAGGGCACCATCGCCGCGCGGCTGGCGGCGCTGTACGGCCTGCCGCATCTCGACACCGGCCTGCTTTACCGGGCGGTGGGGCTGGGCGTGCTCGACGCCGGCGGTTCGCTGGACGACGCCGCGGCGGCCGAAGCGGTCGCCCGCCGCCTGGACGCCAGCCACCTGACCGACATCGACCGCCTGACCGATCGCGGCGCCGGCGAGGCCGCCAGCCGGGTGGCGGGGTATCCGGGCGTTCGCGCGGCCCTGCTCGACTTCCAGAAAGCCTTCGCCGCCCGCCCGGGCGGCGCCGTGCTGGACGGCCGCGACATCGGCACGGTCATCGCCCCGGAAGCGCCGGCCAAGCTCTATGTCACCGCCGCGCCCGAGGTGCGGGCCCGGCGGCGCTGGAAACAACTGACCGGCCGGGGCGAGACGATCGCCTTCGAGGACATGCTGGCCGACATCGTCCGGCGCGACGCGCGCGACGCCGGGCGGGGGGCGGCCCCGATGGTGCAGGCGGCCGACGCCGTCTTGCTGGACACGTCCGATATGGATATAGAGGCCGCCTTCGATGCGGCCCGCCGTATCGTCGAGGCGGCGCGCGCGAACCACGGTCTCTGACCGGCTTCGCAAATCCAACGCTCCCAACCTCGCCAGCCGCGGGCGTTCTGGCCTTCGCAGCCTCGCATCCCGACGACCTGTCTCACAGTCCACCACCTTGCGCGGGGCCGTCCGGCCGCGCGCCACAACCCATTCTCCAACCCAAGAGCTACATGACCGACACCCTCTCCCCCACCCGCGACGATTTCGCCGCCCTCCTCGACCAGCAGCTGCAGGGTCGCGACCTCGGCGAAGGCCAGGTCGTCCACGGCCGCGTCGTCGGCATGGAAAAGGACATCCTGATCATCGACGTCGGTCTGAAGACCGAAGGCCGCATCCCGGCCCGCGAATTCGGCATCGGCGAAGGCGCGGTGATCCCGAAGGTCGGCGACAACGTCGAGGTCTACCTGGAGCGCGTCGAGAACGCCCTGGGCGAGGCGGTCATCAGCCGCGACAAGGCCCGCCGCGAGGAAGCCTGGACCCGTCTGGAAGTGGTCTTCGCCGAAGGCCAGCCGGTCAACGGCGTCATCGTCGGCCGCGTCAAGGGCGGCTTCACCGTCGACCTCGGCGGCGCCTCGGCCTTCCTGCCGGGCTCGCAGGTCGACATCCGTCCGGTGCGCGACGTCGCCCCGCTGATGGGCAAGGAACAGCCCTTCGCCATCCTCAAGATGGACCGTCCGCGCGGCAACATCGTCGTCTCGCGTCGCGCCATCCTGGAAGAGGCCCGCGCCGAACAGCGCACCGAGCTGGTCGGCCAGCTGCAGGAAGGTGAAGTCCGCGAAGGCGTGGTCAAGAACATCACCGACTACGGCGCGTTCGTGGATCTCGGCGGCATCGACGGCCTGCTGCACGTCACCGACATGTCGTGGAAGCGCGTCTCGCACCCGTCGCAGGTCCTCGCCGTCGGCGACACCGTCAAGGTCCAGATCGTCAAGATCAACCCGGACACCCAGCGCATCAGCCTCGGCATGAAGCAGCTGCAGGCCGACCCGTGGGACGGCGTGGAAGCCAAGTATCCGGTCGGCGCCAAGATGTCGGGCCGCATCACCAACATCACCGACTACGGCGCCTTCGTGGAGCTGGAAGCCGGCGTCGAGGGCCTGGTCCACGTCTCGGAAATGTCCTGGACCAAGAAGAACGTCCACCCCGGCAAGATCGTCTCGACCTCGCAGGAAGTCGACGTGGTCGTGCTGGACGTCGACGCCTCGAAGCGCCGCATCTCGCTGGGCCTGAAGCAGGCCCAGGACAACCCGTGGGACGCCTTCGTCGCCGCGCACCCGATCGGCTCGACCGTCGAGGGCGAGGTCAAGAACGCCACCGAGTTCGGCCTGTTCATCGGCCTGGACAACGACATCGACGGCATGGTCCACCTGTCGGACCTCGACTGGAACGTGTCGGGCGAGGAAGCCATCCAGCGCTACCGCAAGGGCGAGACCGTCAAGGCCAAGGTGCTGGACGTCGACGTCGAGAAGGAGCGCGTCTCCCTGGGCATCAAGCAGCTCGGCGGCGACCCGATGGAAGGCGACACCTACCGGAAGGGCCAGCAGGTCACCGTCACCGTGACCTCGATCGAGACCGGCGGCATCGAGGTGAAGTTCGGCGAGGACGACGCGCCGGTCACCGCCTTCATCCGCAAGTCGGACCTGTCGCGCGACCGCAACGAGCAGCGCCCCGAGCGCTTCTCGGTCGGCGACCGCGTCGACGCCATGATCACCTCGGTGGACAAGGCCTCGCGCCGCGTCTCGGTGTCGATCAAGGCGCTGGAGATGAAGGACGAGCAGGAGGCCATCGAGCAGTTCGGCTCGTCGGACTCGGGCGCCTCGCTGGGCGACATCCTCGGCGCGGCCCTGCGCGAGAAGGCCGGCTCTAAGGAGTAAGGCTTTCCGCCGCGGCGGAGACAGGAGGGCGGCCGGAGCGATCCGGCCGCCCTTTGTCGTTCCGGATCGCCCCCGCGTCGGGGCGGTTAACTCATATTTCTGCGCCCGAACCGGCGGTTGGCCCTTTTTCCCCCCGCAAGCGACCGCTAGGGTGGGCTTGCATCCGGCGCCCGGATGCACCCGTATGGGGCCGGGGCAGGCTGAACAGGGCGGGGGTCCGAATGATCAAGTCCGGGCTGATCGAAAAGCTCGCTGCAGAGAACACGCACCTGACCCACGCCGAGGTGGAGCGGGTGGTGAATGTGGTGCTCGGCCGGATGGTCGACGCCCTCGGCGAGGGCGGTCGCGTCGAGCTGCGCGGCTTCGGCGCCTTCTCGGTCCGTTCGCGCCCGGCGCGGGCCGGCCGCAATCCCCGCACCGGCGAGACGGTCGAGGTTCCGGCCAAGGCCGTGCCCTTCTTCAAGAGCGGCAAGGAGCTGCGCGAACGGCTGAACGCCTCGGGCGACGCCTGAGCCGATGAGCGTGGCCTCGGAATTCCGGGAGTTCATCGCCCGCGGCAACGTCATCGACCTGGCCGTCGGGGTGATCATCGGCGCCGCCTTCAACAGCATCGTCAAGAGTCTGGTCGACCAGGTGGTCATGCCGCCGATCGGTCTGGCGACCGGCGGGATCGACTTCTCCGAGCTGGAGTGGGTGCTGCGGCCCGAGGACCCCGCCACCGAGGCGGTCGAGAAGGTGGCCGTCCAGTACGGCGCCTTCGTCAACACCCTGATCCAGTTCCTGATCGTGGCGGTGGTGGTCTTCCTCCTCGTCAAGGGGATCAACAGCCTGCGGCGGAAGCAGGCGGCCCAGCCCGATCCCGCGCCCGCGGCGCCCACCCCGACCGAGGCGCTGCTGACGGAAATCCGCGACGAACTGCGGGCGCGTTCGCGCGACTGACGCCGTCCACGGTTTCGGAAGAAGCGGCCGGATTCCGCGTTTGACTCTCCGGAAGCGTGGGAACAAAAAGGGAACAACCTCCCTTCCGGACTCCCATGAGCCTGCCGTCCCTCGCATCGCCGGAGCTATTCCCCGCCGCGGCCGCCCCGCTGGAGGAGGCGTGCGCGCCCCTGCCGCGGGACGTGGCCGGCGCCCTGCTGTTCGCCCTGTCGCGACGGCCGGCGGAGGATGACCGGCCGGTGCTGATGGCCCTGCCGCGGGCGTGGCTGGGGGAGTATGGCCGGCCCTATGCGCCCGGACTGGCCGGGCCGCCGCCGATCCTGGCGCCCGTGGCGACGCCGGCCGAGGCGCTGTGGGCGCTGGAACAGGGACTGCGGTCCGGGGCGGTGTCGCTGGCGCTGGGCGCTGTGGAGGAGGCGACCCTGGCCCAGAGCCGCCGGCTCGACTTCGCCGCCCGCCACGGGCGCGCCGTGGGCGTCACCCTGTCGCGCCGTCTGGACGGGCTGAGCGCCGCCCGCCGCCGCTGGCGGATTTCCAGCCGGGTCGGCGAGGGCGACCGGGACGATCCCCGGGCGCCCGGTCCGGCCCGGTTCAGCGTCGAACTGGTCCGCAGCCGCGGCGAACGCCCGGGCGTCTGGATTCTGGAGCAGGATGATGAGACGCATCGTCTCCGTCTGGCTGATCGACTGGCCGGTCTCCGTCCGGCGGCGGTCGCTGGCGCGGGCGTGCGCTCCGGCCTCGCCGCCTGAGCCCGCCCTCGACCCTCGCCAGCCCTTCGCCCTGACCCTGAAGAACAGCCGGGGCGCGGTGGTGCTGCACGCCCTCAATCCGGCCGCCCGCGCGGCCGGGCTGCGCCGCGGCCAGGGCCAGGCCGACGCCCTGGCCATGATCCCGCACCTGGTCTGCCGACCGGCCGACCCGGCCGCCGACGCCCGGGCGCTGGAGGCGCTGGCGATCTGGGCCGAGCGCTGGTCCCCCTCGGTCAGCCTCGACGCCTCGCCCGACGGGCTGGAGGGACTGTTCCTCGACATCACCGGGGCGGGACATCTGTTCGGCGGCGAGCGGGCCCTGCTGGACCGCATCCGGGACCGGCTGGCCGAGGCCGGGATCGCCGCCCGGGCCGCCGCCGCTCCGACGCCGGGCGCGGCCTGGGCCCTGGCGCGCTGGAGCGACCCGGAGGGCCGCCCGCCGGTCGTGGGTCAGGACCGCCTGCGCGAGCGGCTGGCCGAGCTGCCGCTGGAGGCGCTGCGGCTCGACGCCGCCGCCCTGGCGCAGGCCCGGCGTTTCGGGCTGAAGCGGATCGGCGACCTCTACGCCATGCCCCGCGCCGGTCTGGCGCGCCGTTTCCGCGGGGCGGGCGGGCTCGACCTGGTGCGGCGGCTGGACCAGGCGCTGGGCCACGAGGGCGAGGCCCTGACGCCGGTGCGGCCGCCGGCCCGCTACCGCGCCTGGCAGGCCTTCGCCGAGCCGCTGGGCGATCTCGCCGGCGTGGAGGCGCGGTTGCCGGCGCTGGCCGATGACCTGGCGGCGGCGCTGGAGCGGGACGGGCAGGGCGCGCGCCGCCTGACCCTGACCGGCTTCCGCACCGACGGCGGGGCCCCGGCCCTGTCGATCCGCACCGGCCGACCGGGACGCGACGCGGCGGTGTGGCTGCGCCTGTTCCGCGAGGCGGGGTTGGGGCGGCTGGAGCTCGGCTTCGGCGTCGACGCCCTGATGCTGGCCGCGGCGGAGGTCGAGCCGCTGGCCGTCCGCCAGGCCGCCCTCCACGACGAGGCGGCGGCGCGGCAGGCGGAGGATCTGGCGGCGCTGGTCGACCGGCTGTCCGCCCGTCTCGGTCCGGACCGGGTGCTGACCCCTGAAACCGCCGACAGCTGGATTCCGGAACGGGCCGAACGCTGGCGTCCCGCCCTGGCCGGTCCGGCGGCGGCGCTGGAGGGCGAGCCCGGCCGCCGGCCGATCCTGCTGTTCGACCCGCCCGAGCCGGTCGAGGCCATCGCCGAACTGCCCGACGGAGCCCCGGCCCGCTTCACCTGGCGGCGGCTGTCGCGGCGGGTGATCCGCGCCGACGGTCCCGAGCGCCTGTCGCCCGAGTGGTGGCGCCCCGCCGCGGACCGCCGCGCGATCCGCACCCGCGACTACTACCGCGTCGAGGACGAGGCCGGCGGCCGCTACTGGCTGTTCCGCGAGGGACTGTACGGGCGCGAGTACGGCGGCGGCGAGGGCGAGCGGGCGCCGTCGTGGTGGATGCACGGGGTGCTGCCGTGAGCGGCTGGAGCGGCGCCTACGCCGAGCTCGGCGTGATGACCAACTTCAGCTTCCTCGAGGGGGCGTCGCACCCGGGCGAGCTGATGCTGCAGGCGAAGGCGCTGGGCCTGGCGGCGGTGGGCGTCGCCGACCGCAACACCCTGGCGGGGGTGGTGCGGGCCCTGATGGGGGCCGAGGAGGCGGATATCCCGCTGCTGGTCGGCTCGCGGCCGGGCTTCGTCGACGGAACCGAACTGATCGTCTTTCCGCGCGACCGGGCGGCGTACGGCCGCCTGTGCCGCCTGCTGTCGCTGGGCAAGAGCGAGGTGTTCGCCGGCCCCTCCCCGCCGCAGGACGGGGAGGAGGCGGAACGTATTCCCAAGGCCGAGACCCGGCTGACGTTCGAACAGGCGGCCGCCCTGGGCGAGGGCCTGATCGCCCTCGTCCCGGCGCCCGAGCGGCCGGACGCCGCCTTTGAGGCGCGGCTGGCGGCGTGGCGACAGGCCTGGCCCGACGACCTGTATCTGGCCGCAGCCCCCCTGTGGCGCGGCGACGACCGGCGGCGGCTGAACCGGCTGGCGGCGATGGCGGAGCGCGCCGGCGCGCCGATGATCGCCACCAACGCCGTGCTCTACCACCACCCCGACCGGCGGCGGCTGCAGGACGTGCTGACCTGCGTGCGCGAGGGGACCACCATCGACCGCGCCGGCCGTCGGCTGCAGGCCAACGCCGAACGGCACCTGAAGCCGCCGCCGCAGATGGCGCGCCTGTTCCGCGGCCACGAGGCGGCGCTGGAGCGGACCCTGGAGGTGGTGCGCGCCTGCCGCTTCTCGCTGCGCGAGCTGGAGTACCTCTATCCCGACGAGCCCGTGCCCGAGGGCTGGACGGCCCAGCGCCGGCTGATCCGTCTGGCGTTCAAGGGCGCGCGCGAGAAGTGGCCCGAAGGCGTGCCCGCCCGCATCCGCGCGACCATCGTCAAGGAGCTGAAGCTGATCAAGCAGCTGAAGTATCCGAACTACTTCCTGACCGTGCACGACATCGTCGCCTGGGCCCGGGCGCAGCCGCAGCCGATCCTGTGCCAGGGGCGCGGCTCGGCGGCCAATTCGGTGGTCTGCTTCTGCCTCGGCGTCACCAATGTGAACCCGGCGGAGCAGGACGTGCTGATCGAGCGCTTCATGTCGGCCGACCGCAACGAGCCGCCCGACATCGACGTCGACTTCGAGCACGAGCGGCGCGAGGAGGTGATGCAGTACGTCTACCGCCGCTACGGCCGCGACCGGGCGGCGATCGTGGCCACGGTGATCCACTACCGGCCGCGCTCGGCGATCCGCGACGTGGGCAAGGCGCTGGGCCTGACCGAGGACGTCACCGCCCGGATGGCCGACACCGTCTGGGGCGGCTGGGGCGACGGGGTGAAGGACGATCACGTCGACCGCGCCGGCCTCGACCGCGACGACCCGCGCCTCGCCCTGGCGCTGGAGCTGACCGCCGAGCTGATCAAATTTCCCCGCCACCTCAGTCAGCACGTCGGCGGCTATGTGCTCAGCCGGACGCCGCTGATCGAGATCGTTCCCGTCGGCAATGCGGCGATGGAGGACCGCACCTTCATCGAGTGGGACAAGGACGACATCGACTTCCTCGGCCTGATGAAGGTCGACGTGCTGGCCCTGGGCATGCTGACGGCGATCCGGCGCGGCTTCGACCTGATCGCCGACGCCTACGGCCGGCGCTTCGTGCTGGACACCGTCCCGCAGGAGGATCCGGCCGTCTACGGCATGCTGTGCCGCGGCGATTCCATCGGCGTCTTCCAGGTCGAGAGCCGGGCCCAGATGGCCATGCTGCCGCGGCTGCAGCCGCGCACCTTCTACGACTTGGTGGTCGAGGTGGCGATCGTCCGGCCCGGGCCGATCCAGGGCGGCATGGTCCACCCCTACCTGCAGCGGCGGAAGGAGAAGCGCGAGGCCGAGGCGCAGGGCCGTCCCTACGTCGTCGACTTCCCGCACCCGGCCCCCGAGCACGGCGATCGCGACGAGCTGCGGCGGGTGCTGCACAAGACCCTCGGCGTGCCCCTGTTCCAGGAACAGGCCATGCGCATCGCCATGGAGGCGGCGCGGTTCAGCTCGAAGGAGGCCAACGGCCTGCGCCGGGCCATGGCCACCTTCCGGCACATGGGCACGATCCACGAGTACGAGGAGATGTTCGTCGGCCGGATGATCGCGCGCGGCTATCCGTCGGCGTTCGCGCAGAGCTGCTTCGAGCAGATCAAGGGCTTCGGCGAATACGGCTTCCCCGAGAGCCACGCCTGCTCGTTCGCCCACCTCGTCTACGTCTCGGCGTGGATGAAGCATCACTGGCCCGAGGCCTTCACCGCCGCCCTGCTGAACAGCCAGCCGATGGGCTTCTACGCCCCCGCCCAGCTGGTCCGCGACGCCCGCGAGCACGGGGTCGAGGTGCGCCACCCCGACGTCAACGCCAGCGGCTGGGACGCCTCGCTGGAGCCGCGCGACGGGCGCAAGCGGCGCGCCCTGCGGCTGGGGCTGCGGTCGATCGACGGCTTCCGCCAGGCCTGGGCCGACGCCATCGTCGCGGCGCGGGCCGCCGGCCCCTTCGCCGATGTCGAGGACCTGCGGCTGCGGGCGCAACTGCCCCCGGCGGCGCTGGACCGTCTGGCCGAGGCCGACGCCCTCGGCTCGCTCAGCCTGACGCGCCGGCAGGGGATGTGGGCCTCGAAGGGCGCCCCGCCCGCCGCCTCGGCGCCCCTGTTCGAGGCCATGGGCCTGGTCGAGACCGACGGCCGCTCGCCCGGGGCCCTGCCCGAGCTGGCCCCCTCCGAGGAGGTGGTCGGCGACTACCAGTCGATCCGCCTGTCGCTGAAGGGCCACCCGGTCGCCTTCCTGCGCGAGCGCCTCACCCGCGCGGGGGCGCTGACGGCCGCGGCCTACGGCCGCCTTCCCAACAACCGCCGGGCGCAGGTCGGCGGGGTGGTGCTGGTCCGCCAGCGCCCGGGCACGGCCAGGGGGGTCTGTTTCATCACCCTCGAGGACGAGACCGGGGTGGCCAATCTGGTGCTGTGGGAGTCGGTGTTCGAACGCTTCCGGCCGACGGCCATGGGGGCGCGCATGGTGCTGGCGAAGGGGCGGGTCCAGAACGCCGACGGCGTCAGCCATCTGGTGGTCGAGGCGCTGGAGGACTGGACGCCGGCGCTGGGCGACCTCACCCCTGACCGCGCCCCCGGCTCGGCGCACGAGCCGGCGCGGGGACGCCACCCGCGCGACGTGCGGGTGCTGCCGGGATCACGGGACTTCCACTAACCTACCGGTGGTGGCGCCACTTCCAGATGCGGTAACCTAGAATGGGCAGGAAGCCGCCGACGAGGGCGGCGATCAGCACCGTCCAGAAGCCGCCGCCGAGGCCGTACTCCCCGACCGCCGCCCCGACCCCGGCCGCCAGCAGCGGGCCGAGCCAGGGCAGCCAGCCGGGCGGCCCGAAGCGAAATCCCGTCATCCGGGGATCAGGCATCCACCTTGATGACGCCGCGCCGGATCTGGTCCAGCTCGATGGAGTCGAACAGGGCCTGGAAATTGCCCTCGCCGAACGCCTGGTTGCCCTTGCGCTGGATGATCTCGAAGAAGATCGGACCGAAGGTGTCCTGGGTGAAGATCTGCAGCAGCAGGCCGTCCTGCTCCGAGCCGTCGATCAGGATGCGGTTCTTGCGCATCCGCTCCACGTCCTCGCCGTGGCCCGGCAGGCGCTTGTCGATCAGCTCGAAGTAGGTCTCGATGGTGTCCTGGAACTCGATGCCGCGGCGGCGCATCTCCTCGACCGTCTCGAAGATGTCGTCGGTGGCCAGGGCGATGTGCTGGATGCCCTCGCCGTTGTAGCGGCGCAGGAACTCCTCGATCTGCGAGTTCTCGTCCTGGCTCTCGTTCAGCGGGATGCGGATGGCCCGGTCGGGCGCGATCATCGCCTGCGAGAACAGGCCCGTCGCCTTGCCCTTGATGTCGAAGTACTTCTGCTCCTCGAAGTTGAACACCTGGCCGTAGAAGCCCGACCACGTCCGCATCTGGCCGCGGCGCACGTTGTGGGTCAGGTGGTCGAGGCAGTAGAGGCCGACCGAGTTCTTCTTTTCGGCCTCCTGCCAGCCCTCGATCTCGTTCCAGCCCTCATAGAGCGAGCCTTTGTCGCCGTAGCGGTCGACGATGTAGAGCAGCGAGCCGCCGATCCCCTGCAGGATCCAGGGATAGCCGTCGCCCAGGCCTCCGCCGTCGTGACCCTCGGCCGGACGGGCGCCGCGCTCGACCGCGCCCTCGTAAGCCGCCTTCGCGTCGGCGACCCGGAAGGCCATGCCGTTGGCCGACGGGCCGTGCTCGCGGGCGAATTCCGCGGCCTGGCCCTTGGGCGACTGGTTGACCAGCAGGGTGACGTCGCCCTGCTTCATCCGCACCGCGCCGGTCTGCGGATGCACGTGGGTGCGGGTGAAGCCCATCAGCTCCAGCCGCGCGACCATGGCCGCCGGATCGGGACCGGTGAATTCGACGAATTCGAAGCCGTCGACGCCGAGCGGATTTTCCTTGTCGAGCCGGGCGGCGGCTTCCGATTGCGGGGCGTCGTGCATGGCGGGTCTCCTGTGAAGGCGGGGCGGCCGGAACCGCTCTTGTGGCGCGGAACCTAGTGGCCCGGGACGGCCAAGCCAAGCGTCGCCCCGTGCACAGGTTCGGGAGGACCCGCCCTCAGGGGCGGCCCACCACCGCGTCCACCGTGCCCGTCGTCACCGGATGATACCCCGACCGCGCCTCGGCGTAGATCCGCCGCGCGATCGGCCGGCCCCAGTCGCCCTCGGCCCACAGGCTCTGGAACAGGGGCAGGACGAACTTGCGCCGGCCCATGGTGGTGAGGAACTTCTCCAGCGTCGGCACGGCCGGCTGGTAGCGGTGCTGGACGGCGATCTGCAGCCAGCCGAACAGCACCTCGGCGTTGCCCTCCTGGCGCAGGTTCAGCGTGGTCTCGAGGTCGGCCAGCTGGGCCGACGTCAGCCAGTCGGCGCCCTCGGCGCCGCCCTGCGGCCGCCAGGCGAGGAAGCGCTGGCGCTCCTGGGTCGACCAGCCGCCCCACGGGATGGCCGACGCGGGACCGCCCGCGGCGAAGGCCGCGGCCGCGGCGTCGACCGGGACGAAGGCGTCGGACACCGGCGGGACCCAGTTCGACGGCATGCCCGGCTGATAGATCCAGGCGTCCATCATCAGCTGCGCCTCCAGCGCCGCGTCGCCGCGGATCAGGTGGGTGCGGATGTCCTCGAGGAAGCGCTCGGTGGTCATGGGCCGGAAGGCGTTGCGCTCGAAATAGCCCTTCAGCCAGGCGTCGAAGCGCTCGCGCCCGACGATCCGCTCGATGGTGGTCAGGAAGGCCGCGCCCTTTTCGTAGGCGATGTCGGTCATGCCCTCGTCCGGATCGCGCCCGGCGAGGTCGAGCTTGAGCCGCGTGTCGGCCGGCGGCAGGCTGGCCAGGGTGTCCTGCAGCCCGCCCCAGCCGAGCGACTGCAGCATCAGCGCCCGCTCCCGGCCGTAGAGCGCCTCCATGATCCGGTTCTCGAAATAGACGGTGAAGCCCTCGTTGAGCCAGAAGTCGTCCCAGGTGGCGTTGGTCACCAGGTTGCCCGACCAGCTGTGGGCCAGCTCATGCGCCACCAGCGACACCAGCGACCGGTCGCCGGCGATGATGGTCGGGGTGGCGAAGGTCAGGCGCGGGTTCTCCATGCCGCCGAAGGGGAAGCTCGGCGGCAGCACCAGCAGGTCGTAGCGGCCCCAGCGGTAGGGGCCGTACAGCCGTTCGGCCACGTCCACCATGTCGGCCGTCGGGACCAGTTCGTCGTGCGCCGCGCGCAGCTCCGACGGCTCCGTCCAGACGCCGGTGCGTTCGTCGATGGCGGCGAAGTCGACGTCGCCGACGCCCAGGGCGATCAGGTAGGGCGGCACCGGATTGGTCATCCGGAACCGCCAGGCGGTCAGCCCCTCGCCGGCCGGCTCGCCCTCGGGCGTCAGCATTTCGGCGCTCATCACCGCCTTCAGGTCCGACGGGGCGACGATGCGGGCGTCCCAGGTCTGGCGGATGCCCGGGCTGTCCTGGGTCGGGACCCAGGTGCGGGTCAGGATCGCCTGGCCCTGGCTGAACAGATAGGGCTCCTCGCCGCCGGCGGTCTGGGCCGGGGTCAGCCACTGCAGGGCGGCGGCGTCCGGGCGGGTGGCGTAGTGGATGACGATCCGCTGCGTGGCGCCCGGCGCCAGCGCGGGGAAGCGGACGGTCAGCGGCTGGCCGATGAACTCCGCCGGCGCGCCGGTCTCGTACTGCAGCGGCGCGCCGGCGGCGTCGGTGACGTTGCGGATGTCGAGGTCCCGCACGTCCAGCACCACCTCATTGGCGCCGGGGACCCCCTGCACATCCAGGGTCGCCGTGCCGGACAGCACCTGGGTCGCGAAGTCCGCCGTCAGGTCGAGCGACACGTGCCGGACCCGCGCGATCTCGGGCCGGGCGTGGCTGTGCACGTCGCGGACGTAGTCCGCCGCCGCCACGGCGGAGGCGGGAACCGGCGGCATGTCTGAAGAGGCGCCCATGGCTGCGCATCCCGAAAGCGCGGTCGCCAGGGCGAGCGCGGAGACCAGTCCAGTCAGGCGGAGCATCGGCGGTTCCTCTTCCTTGTCGGCCGCAGCCGTCTTCGTCGCCGCGGACAACGCCCCGTCACGTCGAAAAGATCAAGGGCCGCCGCCTCAGCCGGAGCCGGCGGGCGACGGGTGGCGCGCCCGGAACAGCCGCCCCCGCTCGGCGATCAGTACAAAGACGATGGCGACAAGGCCGCAGCCGGCGATCCCCGCCGCCATGGGCGTGGCGCTGCCGGCGAACTGCTGGCCGATGAGGAAGCCGATCAGAGAGCCGGCGGTCGTCGAGATGAAGCCCTGGGCCGAGGAGGCGGTGCCGGCGATGTGGCCCATCGGCTCCATCGCCATGGCGCCGAAGTTGCCGGCCACGAAGCCGAAGCAGAACATGGTCAGCCCCTGCAGGATGGCGAAGGTCCAGATCGACTCGTGGCCGAGCGCCGACACGCCGGTATGCACGGTCGCCACCGCGGTGAAGGCCAGCAGGGCGGTGTGCGACAGCACCCGGCTGCCCAGGCGCTCGACGAAGGTCGCGTTCAGCAGGCTGGCCGCGGCGATGCCGCTGGCGATCGCGGCGAAGACGAGGGGAAAGGCGTCCGCCGCGTCGAACACGTCGGCGAAGATCTGCTGCGAGGAGTTGATGAAGCCGAACAGCGCGCCGGTGATGGCGGTCATGGCGAGGGTGTAGCCGACCGACTGGCGGTTGGTCAGGGCCTCGCGGAAGGCCCCGCCGATGCGGCGGGCGTCGATCGGCAGCCGGTCCTCCGGATGCAGGGTCTCGGGCAGGCGGATCGCCGCCCACAGCATCACCGCCGCGCCCGCCGCCGCCAGCAGGCCGAAGATCCACGGCCACGGCCCGACCAGCAGGATCGCCGCGCCCACGCTGGGCGCCAGGATCGGCACGCCGAGGAAGACGAGGAAGCTGAGCGACATCACCCGCGCCATGGTCCGGCCGCTGTAGCGGTCGCGCACGATCGACACCGCCAGCACGCGCAGCGACGCCGCCCCGAGGCCGGTGCCGATCCGCGCCAGCACCAGCAGCTCGAAGGACGGCGCAAAGGCCGCCAGGGCGCTGAACAGCACATAGAGGCCGATGCCGACCATCAGCACCGGCTTGCGGCCGTAGCGGTCGGCGAGGGGGCCGTAGATGATCTGGGCCCCGCCGAAGCCGAGCAGGTAGGCGGTGACGATCCACTGCCGGTCGTTCTCCCGGGCCACGCCCAGCGCCTCGCCGATCATCGGCAGGGCGGGCAGCATGGAGTCGATGGCGAGCGCGTTGAGCGCCATCATCATGGCGATCAGACAGACGAATTCCGGGAAGCCGGGCCCCCGCGGGCGCCCGGCGCCGGCGGGCGCGAGAGAGGTCATCGCGGGCAAATGCGGACGGAATGTCGCATGCGCAACCTGGGTCCCGCCGATTTCGCGGTTTCACCTGGCCTGGAGGCGGATGGTGCGGGCGGTCGGGCTCGAACCGACACTCCTTTCGGAACCGGATTTTGAGTCCGGAAATAAAGCAGTCGAATCAGTGCGATATCCGAGATGCGGCGCTGCTGCGGCGTTGACGTCGCAAGAGCGCCTTGGCGGGTGCCCGCGTTCTCGACGGCATGCTGCGCCATTGTAGTGGCTAGGCTTGCGCTGCTGGGTCGCCGAAAGGTGCTGCTGGGGCCCATATTGCGGCTCCGCATGGTGCGTTCATTCACGACCGACACCGTACGACTTCGCGATGTGTTCCGCCGACCGATACAACCTTGTGCGGGGGCAGCGAGAGCAGATACACCAAGAGTTACAGCTCAGGGGGAGCGCGTGGCTGACGGCTTTTTCGAGAATCCGATCCTCAATTCTCCCTACGAGGAGCCGCGGCGGCATCACTCGCTGAGCGAAGAGGGGCAGCCGCTGAACCTTCCGCCGAAGGAAGGCCGCCGGCGCTCCGAGCTGATCTCGCCGGTGCCGCCGGCGAAGAAACAGAAGAAGCGGGACGCCCAGAGCGACTGGCTGCAGCAGGAGGACGAGGAGGGCCAAGCCTACACCCTCCAGAACATCAACGAGATCCGCACCCACGTCTCGAACTGGCGGCGGCTGCCCAATCCCGCGGACTGGGGGGTGACGCCCGTCACCCAGCGCCTGCTGCAGTACTGGCGGCACCACAATTTCGAGGCCGTCCGTCCCTTCTTCTGTCAGGTCGAGGCGGTAGAGACGGCGATCTGGCTGACCGAGGTCGCGCCGCGCCAGAAGCAGCACGCCCACCTGGTGGCGAACCTCCGGCAGGCCAACCAGGACGCAAACCCGGACCTGATGCGGACCGCCCTCAAGCTGGCGACCGGCGCGGGCAAGACCACGGTCATGGCCATGCTGATCGCCTGGCAGACGCTGAATGCGGTCCGCTCGGCCAACAGCGACCGCTTCAGCCGCGCCTTCCTGATCGTGGCGCCGGGCATCACCATCCGCGACCGGCTGCAGATTCTGCAGCCGTCCCACCCGGATAACTACTACGCCCGGCGAGAGCTGGTCCCGCAGGATCTGCTGCCGGACATGGCCAAGGCGAAGGTGGTGATCGCCAACTACCATGTCTTCAAGCGCCGGGAGACGATGGAGTTGTCGAAGGTCGGCCGCGCCTTCCTCCAGGGCCGTGATGAGCCGATCCAAACGCTGGAGACCGAAGGCGCGATGCTCAAGCGCGCCTGCGGCGAACTGCTGGCGTTCAAGAACGTCGTGGTGATCAACGACGAGGCGCACCACTGCTACCGCGAGCGGACGGGCGGAGACGCCGAGGCTCCGGTGGCCGCGGAGGAGCGCGAGGAGGCCAAGCGCAACGCCGAGGCCGCGCGTCTGTGGATCTCGGGCCTCGAGGCGCTGAAGCGAAAGGTCGGGGTGCGGATGGTCTACGACCTGTCTGCCACCCCCTTCTTCCTGCGCGGGTCCGGCTATCGCGAGGGGACGCTGTTCCCCTGGACGGTGTCGGACTTCTCGCTGATGGACGCGATCGAGTGCGGCATCGTCAAGCTGCCGCGCATCCCCGTCGCGGACAACGCCGTGACGGGCGATGCGCCCATCTACCGCGAGCTGTGGGAGCATATCGGCAAGCGGATGCCGAAGAAGGGCGCGGGCAAGTCAGGGGATCTCGATCCCCTGTCGGCCAGCTTCCCGCCCGAACTGCAGACGGCGCTGTACGCCCTCTACAGCCATTACCAGAAGACCTACGACGAGTGGCAGCGGGCGGGCATCGACACCCCGCCGGTGTTCATCGTGGTCTGCAACAACACGGCCACCTCGAAACTGGTCTACGAATGGATCGCCGGCTTCGAACGTCCTGGCGAGGACGGCGAACCGGAGTTCCGGCATGCGGGTCACCTGGAGCTGTTCCGCAACTACGACCAGCACGGCAACCGGCTGACCCGGTTCAACACCCTGCTGGTTGACTCCGAGGCGCTCGAAGCGGGCGAGGCGCTGGACGCCAGCTATCGCGACTTGATGGGGTCCGAGATCGAGCAGTTCAAACGCGAACTGCGCGACCGCGGTCTGCACAAGGAGGCGGAGAATCTCTCGGACACCGACGTGCTGCGCGAGGTGATGAACACGGTCGGGCGAAAGGGGCGGCTGGGCGAGCAAATCCGCTGCGTGGTCTCGGTTTCGATGCTGACGGAGGGCTGGGACGCCAACACCGTGACCCACATCATGGGCGTGCGCGCCTTCGGCACCCAGCTGCTCTGCGAGCAGGTCGTGGGGCGGGGTCTGCGCCGACAGTCCTACGAACTGAACAAGGACGGGCTGTTCGACGTCGAGTACGCCGACATCCTTGGCATCCCGTTCAACTTCACGGCCGAACCGGTGGTGGCGCCGGTCAAGAAGCCGGCGAAGAGCACGCGGGTGCAGGCGCTGAAGGAACGGCTTGTCGACAAGCCCGAACTGGAAATCGTCTTCCCGCGCGTCGAGGGTTACCGCTACGACCTGCCCGACGAGACGATCACCGCCCACTTTACCGACGACAGCCGTTTCGAGCTGAACCCCGGCAACGTGGGCCCCTCGAAGGTGCAGAACGAGGGCGTGGTCGGCGAGGGCGTGACGCTGACGCCAGAGATCGTGGAGGCCGCCCGGCCCAGCGAACTGTCCTTCAAGATCGCCAAGCGCCTGCTCTACACGCGCTACCGCGACGAGGGACAGGACCCGCCGATGCACCTGTTTGGCCAGCTGCAGCGGATCGCGCGGCGTTGGATCACCGAAGGCTACCTGACCGCCAAGGGTGTGCCGCTCGGCTCTATCATGTATCCGGCGCTGGAGGCGCAGGCGGCGGAGCTGATCTTCATGGCCTGCCAGCGCGCCAACGAGGGCGAGGCGCGGGTCAAGGCCATCCTCGACTCCTACAACCCGCGCGGCTCGACCCGCTTCGTCGCCTTCAACACCACCAAGTCCGTCTGGACTACGCGGCCGGACAAGAGCCACGTCAGCCACGTGGTGATGGACAGCGACTGGGAAGGGGAGCTGGCGCGGGTGCTGGAGGACCACCCGAAGGTGGTCGCCTATGTGAAGAACCATGGCCTGCAGTTCGAGGTCCCATACCGCGACGGCGCGGTGGCGCGGCGCTACGTGCCGGACTTCATCGTGCGGCTGCACGACGGCGGCGACGAGCCGCTGAATATCGTACTGGAGACGAAGGGCTACCGCGGCGTCGACGCGCAGCTGAAGGCCGAAACCATGAAGACCCTGTGGGTCCCGGGCGTGAACGCGCTGGGCACGCACGGGCGGTGGGCCTTCGCGGAGTTCACCGAGCCCTACGGCATGGAGGAGGCGTTTGCCGCGCTCGTGGAGTCCATGGCCACGACCCGCCGGGAGGTGGCGACATGAACGACTTCGTCGCGCGGCAGAGGCAGGCGCAGGCCGATTACTTCCGCAGGGCTGACATCGTGGCGGGGCATGACGGATCGGCTTGGCGGCTCGCGAGCCGTACCGAAAACCTTACGCCAGACATCCGCGGGGTCGCCGAGGCGTACTTCCACCAGCACGGGATCACCTGGCACCGGCACGCCAACCATGGGCTGTCGTCCCAAGTCTGCTGCCTGAGCTTCCTCATGCCTCTGGCGGAGCGGCCTGACGTCCTGTCGCGGCTCGTCGGACGGGCGCTGGAGATCACGCCGCCGAAGATGCGGGCGGTCGAGCCGGGGCCGGACGGGCGGGACTGGTTTGTCGGCTTCGAGTGGACGGGGAAGGAGGACTATCTCGGCGAATGGCCGAAGGGTGGCCGCGCGACCCGCGGCGCCAACGCCACCAGCGCCGACGCCGTCGTTGGGTTCGCTGGTGCTGACGGGCCCGAGACTCTCCTGATCGAGTGGAAATACACCGAGGCCTACGGCGCGCCGTTGCAGGACCGCCGTAGGCCGGACGGGACCGGCGGCAATGACACGCGCGCGCGCCGCTACGGCGACAAGGCCTTTGCTCCGGATGGTCCGATCCGGGCCGATATGGGCCTGCGGCTGGAGGACTTCTTCTGGGAGCCGTTCTACCAACTCCTGCGTCAGCAGATGCTGGCGTGGCGGATGGAGCGGGCGCTCGGCGAACGGGTGCGGGTGCTGCACATCTCACCTGCCGGCAACACGGCCCTGCACCGGCTGACATCTCAAGCGATCGCAGAGGCCAGCGGTGAGGCTGACGCCTTCGAGGCCTTCAAGGCATTGCTGCAACCGCAGCCGGACGGCGTTCCGCGGTTCGTGTCGACCACGATCGAGGCGCTGTTCGGGCCGGAGGTGGAAGCCATGCAGGGTGATCCCTGGGCGGACCATCTGCGGGAGCGGTACCATTTCCTCGGTGGAGCCTCGGCATGACCGAGGTGGTGTTCGGCACGCTTGAGGACGTGGCGCCCCGGCTGGCATGGGCACACGAGGCGACGGTGTTCACGCCCTGGCTGGCGGACAATCTCGACCGTCTCGGAAAGGAGCTCGGCCTTGAGCTCCAGCTGGAGGGCCGGGAAGTTCGGGTAGGCCCATTCTCGGCGGACATTCTGGCCGTCGATATCCGCACGGGCGAGCGGGTGCTCGTCGAGAACCAGCTGGAGGAAGGGGATCACCGCCATCTCGGCCAGATTCTGACCTATCTCACCGGTCTTGAGGCGCGGACGGTGGTGTGGATAGCGCCCCGGTTCCGCGACGAGCATCTGTCAGCTGTGCGATGGCTGAACGAGCATGCCAGCGACGGAGCCCGGTTCTTCGCGGTCCGCCTGCGCGTCGTGCGCATTGGCGATTCGCCGTTCGCGCCCCTGTTCGAGGTGCTGGAACGCCCGAACGACTGGGACCGGCGGCTGCAGGAAGTCGCGCGCGAAGCAACGGATATGTCGGAGGTAAGCGCCCGCAGGCAGGCCTTCTGGGATCTTGCGGTCGCCCGCCACCCTGGTTCGGGCTTGACCCCCGGCCAGTCGCCAGCGCGCTGGGTCCCGGTCGGTGTTCGCGATCTTGTCGTCTCCGCCTTCGTCGGAGAGGGCCGCGTGGGCGTGTTCCTGCGAGGCGGCCGCGGCAAAGGCGAGGAAGTCATGGCCAATGTCCTGACCCCGCACGCGTCCGAACTGGAGGCCGCGCTGGGCGTGCCATTCGGGGATCTCGCCTATCCCTTCACCAGCCGCCTGGAGACTGACCTCTCCACTCCAGTTGGTCAGGAGGCCGCGGCGGACTGGCTCGCGGCGGAGATCGCCCGTTACGTCTCCGCCGTGCGAGCAGTCGTGGGGGAATCCGAGTGACGAGCCGCGTCGACCTCATCCATGATGCGAAGGTCGCCGGCCGCCTCGCCGTCTTCCTCGACGCCGCCCGCCCACTGCTCCGTCAGACTGAGGCGGAGCGCGAGCGAGGGCTGCGCAAGCTCCACGACCGCTGGCGTGGGTTGGTCGACGGAGGGATGGCGCGGCTGACGAGCGAGGTGGGCGGGGCGGTCCGCGCTGCCCGGTCGGCAGGATCTTTCGCCAATCCTTGGCGCATCGCCGGGCTGAAGCGGCGGGAGGTCCCGACGGCGGCCGTGCTGGCGTGGTTCCTGAGCCCGGAGGCCGATCATGGCGCGGGCGAGGTCTTTCTGCAGGCTTTCTGGCGAGAGGTGACCGGTACGCCGCCCTTCCCATTGCGCAATGTACGGCGCTGCGCGACGGAACTGGTCCCGCTCGCAAACGAGGACAGCCGAGTGGACCTGGTTCTGGAAGGTGATGGCTGCCTGGTCTTTATTGAGGTGAAGATCGACGCCGCTTTCCAGCCGGACCAGCTCGCTCGCTACAGAAGGTTGCTACAGCAGCGGGGCGAACAGCTGGGCAACGAATGGCTGCAGCTCCTGTTGATCGGCAACCTCGCCGTTCCCAAGGGTGTGGACTGCACCGGCGTTTCCTGGAGCACGGTCGCTCGCGCCCTGCGCTCGGGGGCCACACAGGTCACCCAAAACGCTTATGCCGCGCGTCTCGCATGCGATTTCGCGGCCCACATCGAGACGCTCTGACCCCGATGGATACGACCCAGCTCGACCGGATGATCATCGAGAACCTCGAGGACCTCGACGCTGTGGTCCATCGCGTCCACGCCATCGAGGAGGTGATCAAGAAGCACCTCGCCGAGGAGAGTCGGCGGTGGGCCGCGAAGCGGGGATGGCGGTTCTCAGCTCTTGAAGATGACGAGATATGGGTTGCTCCGCCAGAGTGGCAGGCTCGAGGCAGGGATATCTGGTTTGAGCTCGGCTGGGGCCCGGACGACAATGACACCGGAGAACCCGGGGAGCTGTGGTTCGACCTCTGTCGATGGGCGGGCGTTGGGCGGGGCCGCCTTTGCCTTTGGCTTGATTGGAGGGGTGCCGGAATCCCAGCTTGGAAGGCGACGGCCGGGGCGCACCTCGATGAGATGAAACAAGCCGGTCTGCTTGTGACGGACGGCAGGCTGATCCCCTATGTGGATTGTACTCCGGACTCCACCTTGGTGGCGAAGGGACTGGTCGAGGGCGATCTCTCAGAAGCCTACGCGCCTTTTCGGAAGGCCCTCGCCACCGCCGCCGCGGCCGTCCCGATCCTGGACCCCATAATGAAGAAGGCTGCCCGCTGATGGCCCGCACCCCGAAAGGCCCCAAGCAGGTCACGACGCTCACCCACGACGAGGCGACGCGGAAGAACATTCCGACGGCGGAGCTGCAGTCGACGGCGCAATACATCGAGGAGATGAACCCGTCGCAGCCGGTGGCCTACGCGCGGGCGCGGCCGCTGGCGGAGGGGGAGCGGCGCGAGCGGGACGAGGACCTGGATCCGCAGATCATCTGGAACGGCGTGCGCATCCGGCTGACCGAGGCGCAGGTGCGGCAGCTGCACGACACCGGCGAGGTCGAGATCGGCGACGCCCAGCTGGTCTGGCGCGGCAAGGATACGCAGGACTGGTCGGACCTGATCGTCCAGACCCCGCCGCTGTACATCCAGGAGAAGATCCACCCGCGCGCCATCATCGACGACCTGCGCCGCCGCAGCGAGCAGGCCAAGGGCGACAAGGGGCCGGCCGAGACCATCGACCTGTTCGCCGACTTCAACGGCGTCGACCCCGAGGCGAAGACCGAATTCTACCAGCACGACCAGCACTGGTCGAACCGCATGATCCTGGGCGACAGCCTGCAGGTCATGGCCTCGCTGGCCGAGCGCGAGCGGCTGGCCGGCAAGGTGCAGTGCATCTATTTCGACCCGCCCTACGGCATCAAGTTTAACTCGAACTGGCAGGTCTCGACCCAGAGCCGCGACGTCAAAGACGGCAAGCAGACCGACATCAGCCGCGAGCCGGAACAGGTGAAGGCCTTCCGCGACACCTGGAAGGATGGCATCCACTCCTACCTGACCTATCTGCGCGACCGGCTGACAGTGATGCGGGAGCTGCTGACGGACAGCGGCTCAATCTTCGTGCAGATCGGCGACGAGAACGTGCACCGGGTGCGGGCGGTGCTGGACGAAGTTTTTGGCCCCGACAACGCGGTCGTCACCGTGTACTTCCGTAAGACGACAACTCAAAGCGGTGATTTCCTTGCCGATACCAACGATTACATCGTTTGGTTTGCGAAGGACCGCGCCAAGGCAAAATTTCGCCCGCTCCTTCAAAAAAGAGAGGGATTTGACTGGGTGAACTACGACTTTGCCATGGCTGACGACTTGGCCGTTAGGAAATTGTCTTCGAGTGAAAAGGCGGGGGTCGTGCCTCTCGCAGAATCGGAGCGCGTCTATCGACGGTCGCCGCTTACGTCAGCATCCTCATCGGCCACCACCCTTATCCCGTTTGAGCATCAAGGAACGACGTTCAAGCCCGGAAAAGGAGGATGGAAGACTAGTCCGACAGGCATCTCGAGATTGGCGAGGGCGAACCGCATTGAAACCTACGGTGTTACGGCATCCTTCCGCCGGTACACAGACGATTTCCCCTTTTTCGGGTTGTCCAACTCTTGGACCGACACGGCGTCAGGGGGGTACGGTGCTGAAAAGACATACGTCGTTCAGACCAACCCAAAAGTCATCGAACGTTGTATCCTGATGGCCACCGACCCCGGCGACCTGGTGCTCGATCCCACCTGCGGCTCAGGCACCACGGCCTATGTCGCCGAGCAGTGGGGCCGGCGCTGGATCACCCTCGATACGAGCCGTGTCGCCCTGGCCCTGGCGCGCACCCGCCTGATGAGCGCCCGCTATCCCTACTACCTGCTGGCCGACAGTCCCGAGGGGCGGAAGAAGGAGCAGGAGGTCTCGGGGGCGCCCCAGCCGATGTCGAACGCCCAGGGCGACATCCGTCAGGGCTTCGTCTACGAGCGCGCGCCGCACGTGACCCTGAAGTCCATCGCCAACAACGCCGAGATCGACGTCATCTGGGAGGAGTGGCAGGCGAAGCTGGAGCCGCTGCGCGAGGCGCTGAATGCCCGCACCGGCCGCGGTTACGAGGAGTGGGAGATCCCGCGCGAGGTCCAGGCTGGCTGGGACGACGAGACCACCGACATCCACCACCGCTGGTGGGACGCGCGCATCGCCCGCCAGAAGGAGATCGACGCCTCCATCGCCCGCCGCGCCGATGTCGAGCTGCTGTATGACCGGCCCTATGTGGACGGCGCCAAGGTGCGGGTGGCCGGTCCGTTCACGGTCGAGAGCCTGTCGCCGCACCGGGTGGCGCCGTCGGACGCCGACGCCCTGTACGACGAGATCGAGGCCGACGAGGGCCGCCGCAAGCGCCACCTAGCCAGCGCCCCGCCGACCGACTTCGCCGAGGTGGTGCTGGAGAACCTGCGCACCTCCGGCGTGCAGCAGGGCGCCAAGGCCGACCGCATCGAGTTCACCAGCCTGACCCCCTGGCCCGGCCAGTGGATCGCCGCGGAGGGCCGCTATGTGGAGGGGGACGCCGAGCGCCGCGCCGCCATCTTCATCGGCCCGGAGTTCGGCACCGCCAGCCGCCCCGACCTGACCGCCGCCGCGCGCGAGGCGACCGAGGCGCGCTTCGATGTGTTGATCGCCTGCGCCTTCAACTTCGAGGCCCACGCCTCGGAGCTGACCCGTATGGGCCCGCTCCCGATCCTGAAGGCCAAGATCAACCCCGACCTGCACATGGCCGGCGAGCTGAAGAACACCGGCAAGGGCAACCTGTTCATCGTCTTCGGCGAGCCGGACGTGGAGATCGAAACCCTGGCCGGCGGCCAGCTGCAGGTGCGCGTGCTGGGCGTCGACGTCTTCGACCCAAACACCGGCGACCTACGCTCGGGTGACACCAAGTCCATCGCCGCCTGGTTCATCGACACCGACTACGACGAGGAAAGCTTCTTCGTCCGCCACGCCTACTTCCTGGGCGCCAACGACCCGTACAAGTCGCTGAAGACAGCCCTGCGTGCCGAGATCGACGAGGCCGCCTGGGCGACCCTGTACCGCGACGTGAGCCGGCCGTTCGACCGGCCGAGAAGCGGGCGGATCGCGGTGAAGGTGATCAACCACTTCGGGGACGAGGTGATGAAGGTGTTTCGAGTGTGACGCCGGGCGCGGGGGGCAAGAAGAAGCGTCGTACGCCGGGGAGGCGCGTGCCGCCTTCGTCGCCTTCCCGGCGGTGGGTTCCGCCTGAACGGAAGAAGATCTCCCCTTCGGCAGCGAAGACCATAGAACGTCTGCCTTCCATGTCCCTAGGGGAGACGGTCAGGGTCTGGCGGAATGCTCTCGGGATACTCGGATCCAGCGAGCGGATGGCCTACCATTCCGCCGCCCGGCAGGTGCTCGACGGCGTGGAGAACGACTGGCTGAGGCGCCGGTTGAACCCCGCCTCGCAGGAGGGCTTTTTCAACTGGCCCTCCACCGACGCGCCAGGTGGCAATGGCGCCATCACCTCTGATGGATGGGCGCCGGAGGGCGTTCTCGGGTTTCTGGAGTACCACGCCGGCAAGTCCTCGGACCTGTCAGCGCCGCTCCGTCAGAGCATCCTGAGGCGGGTTTTCGAGGGTGCGATCCCGCCCGCCTTTCCTCAGGCCTACCTTGACCAATGGGGCGACCCCGGCACCGCTGTACGACTGCGAAAGATCGCCGAGAGTATCGCCGCCTTCGCACGGAACGCAAAGCGACGCTCGGGCACCGGCTTCGACCAAGCCATCGCCGACTGGGAGTGCGACCTTGAGTACCTCTATTTTGAGTTCTACGTCGGGCGCTTTGCGTTCGGCTGGCCATCGACCCAGTTGTAGTGACCCGAATGCTGTGAAGATGATCGATCGCTTAGGAGACAAGGTGATGAAGGTGTTTCGGGTGTAGCGATGACCGACGATGATTTCCTTGAGTTGATTGGTGAGGTGAAGCGTCAGCTCGTATCTGTCGGGCTGCCTGAGCTGGCAGATGACGACCGGTATCGCATTGGAGAGGGTGCTGAGTCGCGGTTGCCCACGCCACAGGAACAGCTTGAGAAGATGCTCGCGGCCTTTGAGCGCGTGATTGCCATCCACGACCGTCGGACCATCACCGAGGCCATGAATCGTATCGCTAAGGCAACAGAGGGCCCTGCCCCGAGCGGCGCTGTCATCGTCGGGCTGGCAAGGGAGGGGGATGAAGTGTCGGAAGTAAACTTGTTGGACGCTCCGGACCTCAGCCAGGTGAGGTCGTCGACGCACGAGTTGATCGGCCAGCTTCGTGAAACGCCGCGGGAGCGTTGACCATGGACAAAGCGGCTGCTGAGGCAAAGATCAAGGGAATATTCGGTACTTACACGTCGCTTGTCGGGAGCTGGAAGGCTGACGGGCTGACGGATGGAAAACTGTATGAACTTTACGTTCTGTCACGGGTCGTCGAGGAGCTTGCCAGCCGCGGTTTTCGCCTCCAGTTCATCGGTACTAGCCTCAAGTTCAAGGCAGCGCCGGGCTACGTGCATCAGGCCGATCCGCACTTCGATCTGTTTTGCCCCGGGGCCGCTTCACCCGCGTTCCAACTCTTCACAGATATCGAGATCGAGACCTTGGGCAGCGCACGGCTTTCCCACAAGGACGACGGGTGCCATCACGAACTCGACATCGCCGTCATAGATGTCGGGATAACCGGTTGCCGGCCGACCCATGAACAGGTTGCGCTCGGTGTGGAATGCAAAGCGGTGGCGGGGTTTGGCAAGAACCTTGTCCGTGAGGCCCTCGGGCTTCGGCGAGAGCTCAGCCTCTTGGCTGGCGAAGTGCCGTCGAGGCTGGCGAAGGCTCTCCGCAAGCTCCATCCCTTGGTTCCTGCCAGGCCAGCCTCTGAACTCTGGGTTGCCTTCATCGACCCGAAGGGGAGGAACTACTGGCGCAGCCCAGCCGTCTTCGGGGTCGATCTCAGGCACTGGCCGCCGACGTAGGCAACGGATTTCGGGGGAAGCATGCTTCGCGAAAACTTCAACCACGGTTTTCCGCCTGCGGCTTGGGAGGCCGCCAAGGCCCAGGCGCGCGAGATGATGGTACGCCGCGCTCAGGTCAGAGGGATGATCCCCTATTCCGATCTGGTGCGGGGGATCACCCATGTCCGCATGGAGCCGCACGATCCAAGGCTGTTTCATTTCCTGGGCGAGATCGCCTCGGAGGAAGACGCCGCGGGGCGCGGGATGCTGACTGTGGTCGTCGTGCACAAGACCGGCGACATGCAGCCCGGTCCCGGATTCTTCGAACTGGCCCAGCGGCTGGGCCGCGACACCTCGGATATCCTTCAGTGTTGGGTGGATGAACTGAAGCGCGTCCACAAGGTCTGGGCTCCTGGGGGCCGGGCGTGAAGGGGGCTTTCGACTACGCTGGAATGACGCTGGAGCAGCTCAAGAACCTGCTCTCCAATGCTCAGCGCCTGAAGCGTGAGGACGTGGCCACCGAGGTGCTCAGGGAGCTCAGCCGGCGCGGCGCAGCGCGTTCAGATGACTTCGCCGCCCTGCGCTGGAATCAGCAGGCGGCGACGGAGGCATTGGCACCCTTCACTGAGATTTCCAAGACCGTTCCGGCCAACAAGCGCACCACCTACACAGAAGCGGGCGGGCGCAAGATTGGGCGGCCGAAGGAAGATCCGGACTGGATGTGGGTTGACACCTACACTGCAATTAAGACCGCGAAGGTCAATGCGGTGTTCGTCTGCTATATCCCTCGTCCGGGTGACGAGGCCTTTTTCGAGCTCCACCTGAACGGCGAGACCGCCGCTCGCTACGGTCCCGACGACCTCCCCGCCGCCCTTCATCGCTGGCAAGCGCTCGCGGCCGAGGCCGCCTGATGGACTTCCGCCTCGCCGACACCTTCACGGACGCTCTCGCCCGCCTGCCCGCGCAGGAGCAGAAGGCGGTGAAGGTCAGCGTCATGGACCTGCAGCTGGACCCGTCCGCGCCGGGGCTGCAGATGCACCGGATCACCGCGTCGAAAGACCCCAACTTCTGGTCGGCGCGGGTTAATCGCGACATCCGGCTGATCCTGCACAGGACCGGCTCCAGCCTTCTGGTCGCCTATGTCGACCACCATGACGCCGCCTACGCCTGGGCCGAGCGGCGGCGGATCGAGACCCATCCACGGACCGGTGCGGTGCAGATCGTCGAGGTGCGCGAGCGGGTGGAGGCGGCGCAGCCGGAGCTGGCGCGGTGGTGGGCGCCTGCGGAGACGCCCCTGCCCATGGCGGCGGAGGCGCCGGCGCGCTTCCTGTTCGACGGGCTAGACGACGAGGCCCTGCTGGGCGTCGGCGTCCCCGAGGAGTGGCTGACGCCGGTGCGCCGCACCGTCGAGGACGACTTCTTCGATCTCGCCGAACACCTGCCGCGCGAGGCGGCGGAGGCGCTGCTGGAGTACGCCTCGACCGGGCGGTTGGAGGCGCCGGCCCCGGCCTTTGTCGAGGCGGACCCCTTTGCCCATCCGGACGCGCGCCGTCGCTTCGTCACCATCGACAACGCCGACGAACTGGCCGCCGCGCTGGAGGCGCCGTGGGACCGCTGGTCGATCTTCCTGCACCCCAGCCAGCGTGCGGTGGTGGAGCGGCGCTACAGCGGGCCGGCGCGGGCGACCGGGTCGGCCGGGACTGGCAAGACGGTGGTGGCCCTTCACCGAGCCGCGCGGGCGCTGCGGTCCGACGCGGAAGCCCGGGTGTTGCTGACCACCTTCTCCGAGCCGCTGGCGCGGCATCTGGAAGCGAAGCTGGAGGTGCTGCTCGCCCAGGACCGCGGCGCGGCGGCTCGCGTCACGGTGGCCTCGTTCGAGGCCGTGGCGGCGGAGCTGTACGAGCTGGCCTTGGGCCATCGTCCGCGACTGGCGCGGCCGGATCAGCTGGAGGCGGCCCTGACCAGCGCGGCGGCGGAGGCGGGGCTCACCGGCTTCTCGCAACGCTTCCTGTCGACCGAATGGCACCAGGTGATCGACCCGCGGCAGGTGACTTCGGCCGAGGCCTACGCGGTCGTGCCGCGCTTGGGCCGCAAAACGCGGCTGGGGGCCCGACAGCGCGAGGGGCTCTGGCCCGTGTTCGAGCGGACATGGGTGCGGCTGAGAGGCCAGGGGCTGATGACCGGTCCGATGCTGTTCAACGCCCTTGCCGACCATTTCGAAGCGCGCGCCGACAAGCCGTTCACTCACGTGGTGGTGGACGAGGCGCAGGATCTGGGCGTGGCCGAACTGCGCCTGATGCGCGCCATCGCGCCGGCGGAGGGCCCGGACCGGCTGTTCTTCGCCGGCGACCTCGGCCAGCGCATCTTCCAGCAGCCGTTCTCGTGGCGCGAGCTGGGGGTCGACATCCGCGGCCGTTCCTCGACCCTCAAGGTCAACTATCGCACCTCGCAGCAGATACGAGAGGCGGCCGACGCCCTTCTGCCGGCCTCCGTCCGGGATGTGGATGGAGAGGAGGTCGACCGCCGCGGGACCATTTCGGCGTTCGAGGGCCCGTCCCCGGAGATCGCCTTGTTCGCCTCGGAAGTGGACGAGCAGGCGAGGGTGGCACGCTTCATCCGCGAGGGGCTCGATCAGGGCCTCGCGCCCGAGCAGATCGGCGTCTTCGTCCGCTCGCCGCGCGACCTGCCGCGCGCCCGCGCCGCCGCAGGCGAAGCGGGGATCGAGGTGATCGAAATCTCCGGCGACCGAACCGAGGCCGAGGGGCGGGTGTCGATCGGCGTCATGCACCTCGCCAAGGGTCTGGAGTTCCGCTGGGTCGCCGTAATGGCCTGCGATGACGACGTCCTCCCGTCGCCGGAGCGGGTCGACGCGGTGGTGGACCAGGCGGACCTCGACGACGTCTACGAGACCGAGCGGCATCTGCTCTACGTCGCCTGCACCCGGGCGCGGGATCGGCTGCTTGTCACAGGACTGGCACCGGGGTCAGAATTTTTGGAGGATCTCGTTCGCTCGCTGAGGTGAGCTTCGGCTCGGGGCGGAACATCCGGCGGCTGCGCGAGGAAGCGGGTCTCTCTAAGGAGCAGCTTGCCTTCGACGCGGGAATGAAGCGCAGCTACCTCAGCGATACGGAGCGGGGTGTGCGCAATCCGACGGTGAAGGCGGTAGGCCGATTGGCAGCCGCCTTGAAAGTGTCGCCCGCCGAGCTACTGCGCATAGAATAGCCAAACGCCGCGGCCTCTGGCGGAGACGGAGCAAGGAAGGCGGGGGCTGATGGGCCTGTGCATGAAGACGATCAGCGTGACCGATGCCGCGACGTGTCTCCGTGAGGATGCAGACACGGATATCAGGCTTGGTGATCAGCTCCAGATCACCATCGCACGCATGCCATTAATGCGTCGGCCGGCCCTCGTCGAAGAGGCGATAGAGCAGGCGCTCGCCGCAGCTGGCCGGTGATGGCGACAAGTTGTGGCGGTGTTCAGCGCAGGCCAGAAGAATTGCGAGCATAGCAATATATCGATAAGCGATATGGCTTCACGCGCGAGAGACGGGGGCTGTTTACTGAGCGGCGCTCCCGCGTCTCGCGTCTCGCGCGGGTCCGCAGACGAGCTCTACAGGGCTGCACCCCCCTTACTCGGGATAAGGCTCACTACGAACTCTCGAAATCCGTCCGGAGAGAGGAGACAGGAGACCGCTGGAGGTCCTGCTCCGCTGCGCGAAGCGCCCGGTAGAGGGTCGCGCGCCCGACCTGAAGTGTCCGCGCGACGGCGGTGGGGCTTTCGCCGGCTGCGATCAGCTTCTGGGCATGAGCGATCTGCGCCGGCGCGAGCACCGGCCGGCGCCCCAAGCGAGCGCCGCGCGCCTTGGCGGCCCGGAGGCCGGCTTGGGTGCGCTCGCTGATTAGCGCTCGCTCGAACTCCGCCAAGGCGCCCATCAAATGAAAAACCAGCTTCCCCTGCGCGGTAGTGGTGTCGATCCCGTCGGCCAGGGAGCGGAACCCGACGCCCTTGGCGCCTAGGGCCGACACAACGTCGATAAGGTGCGGCAGGGAGCGGCCGAGCCTGTCGAGGCGCCAAACGACCAGCACATCGCCTGGCTTCAATGCCGACAGCGCTTGATCGAGACCCGGCCGGCTCACTGCGCCTCCTGAGGCGCGATCACTGTAGAGCTTCGCCACCCCTGCCTCGCGGAGTGCCTGCTCTTGTAGCTCGAGGTTCTGGTCTCCGGTGGAGACGCGAGCGTATCCGATTTCCATCCCATAATTGTGAGACTGGATTTCGATACTTGCAAGCCATTGTTTTTCAACGGAGTCGTATGCCGTCCCGCAAACGATCCTTTTTGGGAATGCGCCCTGATTGAATCAGATGTGTTTGGCTGCAGAACCCATCTGACGCGGGCTCCACCCCCCCGGAGGGGGGGGTAGGTGCATCTGTCGATCATCGATACCCACACCCCGAAAAAATGCGCAAAACTTTGGCTGATTGGCCCTTGCGGATTTTCACCGACCCACGGCACCACTTTCTGGTCGGCGCTCAGAACGAGTCGTTGGCCCCTCTGGCACACCAGCCCCACCCGGGACGGCCCCCGGTGCAGCGCAGAATGCGCGAAGACGAGAGCCGCCCTGGAGCGGCTTAGGCGACGGCGCGGAAGGCGCGCCGGTTTCATCCCCAATCTCCGGCGTGGCCATTGGCTCGCCGAAACGAAACCGGTGCACATGCCAATTCACGAACTGTTTCCCGCGGGCACTTGGCCCGATGCGACTGTATGGCCCCCAGAACCAATCGGTCGGGCCCCGATCTCGGGGATGCTCACGGCCTTCGCGGATTCACAATGCTCATTTGTCGGCTCATTTTTTGAGGCGACCCTCTGGGGCCCATCGGGCGAACGCGGAATGTACATCGTCGGTCGTCTTCGGCCGTCCCGTGTGCGCGACATTCTTTGGTATCGCGGCGGCGTCCCTCCTTGGAACGCCGACTGCATCAGCATTGAACTTGCACAAGCTCTGCAGAACGAGCCCGCGGTAGATCATGCGAGAAGCGAACGCTTCGCCGCTGAAATGAGGGAAAGGTCTGTCAAGTTTACTCGCTGGCTTTGCCCGGCACTGGTTGGACCGAATCTTGGCCAACACTCCGTTCGTAGCGCCCTGATGGCATTCGAACTGAGGAGCGCGCGATGAGCTTCGATGCTTACGCCAATGCGGGCTTCGGCCCTGATCTGTTGCCGATCCTGCCGCACGACGCGGCTATCCACCCCGAAAGCCCCGCCTTCGACAGCCTCACGGCCAACAAGGGCAAGGTTCCCGGACAGAAGCGCCGGGGTGGCTGGATGGGGTTCTCCGACTGGACCGAGAACCACGCCGACGCCGATGATTTCACGATCTGGAGCGGATGGGGCGCGGGGATCGGGATGCAAGGCCGACGCTTCCCGGCCCTCGACATCGACGTTGATGACAGTGAGCTTGCAGATGCCATTCACAAAGAGGCCCTATCTTCGCTTGGTGACGCCCCCGCCCGGTTCGGGCGAGGCTCCCGACGCATCCTTGTCTACGCTGGAGCGGGCCTTGCTAAGCGACGGCTGGCGTTCCGTAGGCCCGGCGGACATCCGGGCGCTGACGACGGATCAGCCGGTGGAGCTGGTGGGCCATCTGATCGAGGGGCGGATGACCTTCTGGGTTCGCCCGCTGACGGCTCCCGTGAGAAGGCCCAAGCCGTCGAGTTCCTTGCCCACGGTCAGCAATACGTTGTCGAGGGCGTTCACCCCAAGACGGGCCAGCCGTATCGCTGGGCGGACGGGCGTTCACCTGCGGTGGTCGGCTCCGCCGCACTTCTGCCTGTCGATGCCGCTGCACTCGACGCTTTCTATGACCGCGTAGAGCGCCTGCTGGAGCTGTTCGGCTACGAGGTTGTCTCGCGGTCGGCAGGCTCGGGCGGCGACGGTGATGTCTGGCAGGAGGGGCTTCTGGCACCCTCGGTCGAGGCCATAGAGCGGGCGCTGCGTGCCGTGCCCAACGAAGTCGATTACGACACATGGATCACCCTCGGGCGGGCGATCAAGGCCGCCGCCGGCCCCGAGCGAGAGGCGGAGGGCATGGCCCTGTTCGTCGATTGGTCGCTCCAGTGGCCCGAGAACACGCCCGAGGCTGTCGAAGCCAAGTGGCAGACCTTCGACCCGCCCCATAGGGTCGGATGGGACTATCTGGCCCGGTTCGCCACCGAGGAAGGCGACGGCACCTTCCACGCGGCCGAGGAGGACTTTGACGCGGTGGCCGAGGCCCCGCCACCGGGCGAGGAGAGCAAGGGTCCGCCCGTCTCCCCGAAGGTGGAGCGCATGTTCGAGAATTACATCTGGGTCGAGCGCCTTAAACGCGTCTGCGATCTGCGGTCGGCCGAGCTGCTTGACCGCGAGCAGTTCAATGTCCGCAACGCCCACATCGGGCCGCCGACCTCGAACACTGAGTGCGCCTGGGCGCAGTTCGTCTCGGCCCCGAAGCGGATGCGCAAGGTCAAGGGCGTCACCTACCGGCCGGGCGGCGAACTGATCGTCGCCGAGAACCTGCCGGGCCTCACCGGCCCCTGCGTCAACCGCTGGCGCGACCCGGCCCCCGATCTCCCGGCCGCCGCGACCGACGAGGACGTGCGGGTCTGGCTGGATCACGTTGCCTTCGTCATCCCCGATGAGCGGGAGCGCGGGATCGTGCTGGATTGGCTGGCGTGGATCGCCCAGAACCCCGGCGAAAAGCCTAACTGGTGCCTCGTCATCGGCTCGACGGCCGAGGGGTTGGGCAAGGACCTCATGCTGGACCCGGTGCGGGCGGCCATCGGCCCGGCCAACGTGCGTGAGATTGGCCCGGAGGACTTGGCGAGCGGGAACACAGATTATCTGGAGAACACCCGCCTCCTGCTCGTGGAGGAAATGGAAATGCACGAGCGCAAATCGATGATGAACAAGCTCAAGCCCGTCATCGCCGCGCCGCCGCATACCTTGAGGGTCAATATCAAGTACCAGCCCCAGTTCCATGTCCCGAACCTCATCGCTGCGGTCTTTTTTACGAACATGGAGAACGCTCTGTCGCTGTCGCGATTGGGTCGACGCTATTTCGTGACGTGGAACGACGGCACGCCGAGGCCCGACGAATACTATGGCGCACTGGTGAAGTGGTTCGCGGACGGCGGCGCGGCGATGGCGGCCCGCTGGTTGCTGGACCGGGACGTTTCGAGCTTCAACGCCAAGGGCCGAGCACCTGATACGCTCGCTCGGGAGGAGATGCGGAGGGCCTCCCGTTCAAGGCTGGAAGAACTGATCGAAGATGGCCTCGCCGAAAGTGACGGCGTCCTCGGGCGTCGGGTGATGAGCCTGGACGAGATCGGCGCTTATGTCAGGGAGCAGCTTCACGGTGAACGCATCTCCAACGGCCGCATCGCGGCCACGCTTCGGAAGAGCGGATGCGTGAAGCTGGCGCGGATGATGGTCGGCCGCCCACCGGTGGGTTGCGCTCCTCTTTTTGGGAAGCAGACGAAAGAACCGACCCTGTTCGTCGCGGAAGGGGATGATCTCGTAGGCGCGGACCGTGAGACCATTCTCGCGGCCATCTGGACCGAACGCCCGGCTACTGCAGATCCGGACGCGGTATTCGAAGGGGAGGCGGCGCAATGAAGGGCCGCCTCGATGGTGCCGACGCCATCGCCGCCTACCTCGGCAAGCCCGCCCGCTGGGTCTACCAAGCTCGCGAGCGCCGGTGGCGGGTGCCGATCCGGAAGGCGGATGGCCTCGGCCTGTACGCCTTCGTGGACGAGCTGGACGCGTGGCAGCGCGATCCGGCGACGCTGGCGCAGTAGCACAGGAAGGGCGGGGCGTGACGGCCTCGCCCGACCGTGCAAAAATTCACGATCAGCAGGGCAGGGCGCATGGCCAACGTTCGCAAGATCACGCATCCGCGCCGCAAGGACGGCTCGACGAAGACGAGCTGGCGGGCGACGTGGACGGCCCCCGACGGCAAGCGCCAGTCGAAGAACTTCCCGCGCAAGGCCGAGGCCGATGCCTGGCTGCGCGACGTGGGCGCGGGCCGAGTCGGCGGTTCGTCGGCCATGACCGTTTCCGAGCTGGCGGCGGCGCACATGCGGTACTTCGACGGTCTGGTGAAGGCCGGCGAACGAGAGGCGGTGACGCTCGACGGCTACCAGACGGTGTCCAGCATCCACCTCGCCGCCGATCCCGGCTTCGCGCGCCGGCGTTTGTGCGACCTGACAGCCCCCTCGATCCAGACCTTCCTCGATGAGACGTTCGCTCGCACGGGCTCCGCCGATCTGGCGACCCGCGTGCGCCGGACGCTGGTGACGTGGTGCAAGTTCGGCATGCGACGCGGCTGGCTGCACGCCAACCCCGCACAGGCCTGCGTCGTGGAGCGAACGCGCCGGACGACCGACGAGGAAGGCGACGGCTTCAACCTTCCGGACAAGGCCACGCTGGCCGCCTTGATCGCCGCCGCTGGGCAAGGGCCGCACGCTGCAAGGGACACGGCGGTGGTGCGCCTGCTCATGTTCGGCGGCTTGCGCATCTCAGAGCTCCTCGGGCTCGCGGACGATGCGCTTGTGCTGAAGCCGAAGGGCGCGACGGTCCGTGTGCGCGAACGCCTTCAGCGGCGTCACCGCACGCTCGGGCCTCCGAAGTCGGCCAAGGCCCGGCGCGATGTGCCGGTCGGCGAGGCCGCCGCCCTGGTCGTGCGCGCCTGGCGGCTGGCGCGCGGCCCGGTGCGGGCGTTCAGCCACCGCAACGGACAGCTCCAGATGGTCCGCGCGAGCGGCCGGTTGTTTCCCGCGCCGGACGGTGGCCACGTCTGGTTCTACGACGACTTCATCAACGGGTGCTGGCTGCCGCTGATGCGCCGCGCGGAGCTGGTCGAGATGCTGCCGGACAGCAAAGGCAAGAATCGGCCGCTGACGGCGTTCAGCCCGCACACGCTGCGACACGTGGCGGCCAGCCTCTGGATCGCGCAGGGCCTCTCACCGAAGAAGGTACAGGACCTGCTCGGCCATTCGACCATCCAGTTGACGATGGACCTGTACGGGCACCTGTGGACCGACCCGGATGCTGACGAAGCACTGGCTCAGGCGAGCGAGCGGCTTATCAGTGGCGGGTAAGGGGCAATCCTTTCATCAGCTCCATCCTAGCATCACACGCCAAAGAGCTCGATCCTGCAGCACTTTCGCTGCGCCGCGGACAGCAGCAAACTTGCCCTCCTTCGGTATCCAGAAGCGATAACCGATCTCCGTCTCGAGCAACTCGGCCAAGCCAGGCGTCTGACATGCAGTGCCGGTCAGAGCGATCCCTGAGGCCCGGATGTCTCGTAAGAGCTCCTCTGGCGTCGCTTGGATCGCCCGATGACACATGTTGATGATCTCTTGCCAAGTCGGCCGCACCGCTTCTGCGACTTGGCGGCTGGATACCTCGACCTGCCGAGGGACCCCTTGCATCAGATCGCGGCCTACCACGCTGATGCGACCGCCGAGAGCAGATGATGCATCCTCGGCGTTGAGCAAGCTGCTGCGCAGCTTGTCTATCGTGGTGGGTCCAATGGTGAGGTTATGGTTGTACCGAAGGTACTCAAAAACCTGGGCGTCTGCTGTGAAAAGCCCCGCCCGCGTACTGGAAGAATACACACTGCCCGATAGCGAATAAACGCCGATATCTGACGCGCCCTCACCGATGTCGAGGACCATGTGGCCGGAGGGACTCTCTATGGGGAGGTCCGCTCCCAAGGCTGCCGCCCAAGACGTTTCGATTAGGGCGACTTTCCAAGCCCCAGCCGCCTTGCACACGTCTCGGAGCGTTTTTCGTTCAAGCGTAGAGGCCCCGCTCGGAACACAGGCGACGACGCGTAGCCGGCTGAGCTGCCGAGGTTTCCGGACCTGGGCGATTAGTCCGCGTAGCAGCAATCCAGCATTCTCATAATCGGCAACGCCAAAATCTCGATAGGGCAAGACGACCGTCATATGCCCAGGCGTGCGACCCATCACTGAACGTGCTTCATCGCCTATTGCCTCCACCACTGTTTCACCGCGCGTGGTTCTAAGTAATAGAGCAGTTGCCTGCTCCAAAACGTCTACCCGATCTCGTCCTAGTAGCCGCGTTGAAATGGCGTCGATATGGACGGCTACATCAACATTCGCTGGCGGCCGTGGTTGCGGTCGAGGCTGGTCGGCGACCTCGTCGGGCAGCGCTGACGGAATTATGGCTTTCGGTTCAGCATCCCTTGGCACAACGCCTAAAGCCATCCCACGCAGGTCCTGTCCACTCAGCGTTGCCCCAGCCATCCGGGCGCCGAGATAAAACGTTGCTGGGTCCGCGCCGGCAATCAGCGCGAGCTCGCGCAGGTTGATTGTCGGGGCCGTCAACAGGTCGATGACCGTATCCTGCCAATCCCGGCTCATTGTTAGACACTTTCCGCGATCACGGCTGCGATAGTGATTGACGCGAAGCGGTTGTGAATGTCGCCCACGCCTAACCCGTTTCTGATAAGCTCATCACGAATGAAGCACTCGGCGGCGATCTCATTGTTACGGTGTCCGTATGAACCCTTTATTCGGTCCATAAATGAAGCATCAGTCACCTTAATGTCGGATATCAGAAGGTCCTCCCTGAGGCATCGAACCTCGATGCGGACAGCAGGTTCAATAGACCTATCTTTGCCTGCGTTCTGATCCACGAGCGTAAGGCGGGGTTCCTTTTCGGCATCCCAAGGTTGCCCGACCAAGCAGTCGTCGGCCGCCGAAACGATCTGCCACCTGTAGTGGCCTTCAGCTGTCTGCGACTGCGAAACGAGCATCGGAGCGCTCAGGGTGGTTTTCGCTCGTCGCTCGCTCTCTGTCTTTAACGTGCCCGTCCTGGCCGCACTAGCGGATGCTTTAGGCTTCAGGCCAAGGACGCCGCCAACTTTCGAGATCCAAGCTTTCGACTTGGTCGTGCGGTTACTAATCACGGCCTCGAACTTTGCTTTTGTTGGGCGCCGGGCGACGGACGATTTGTCCACCATCAGCCCCTCTGTCTCTGGCACAACTAGAATTACCTCCGCTTGGCGTATTCCAAGGCGGAATGAAATCTTGAGGTTCGGCTCATCGCCTATCCGCGCCTGTCCGAAGTGAACGTGTGCGTGAAGCGCAGCTTGTTTGATCTTGCCATTGAAGATGTCGTGCCAAGCATCGACGGTCACGACGTCGGTGAGCGCGCGTTTTCGGTTTCCAAGTCCTGACATGCGTCACCCGCCCCCTGCCGAAGCCCCGATGAGCCTAGGCGAGCGCTCGGGGAGCGCCAAGAGCGTGTCCTGCCTCGTTCGAACAAAGCCCGAACTTTCCGGCGCTCGCGCGGCGCTCGGAGAATTGCGGAGCTTGATGAGAACCGGAGAAAAGCAAGTAAATTCAACGAGGCGACGAGATTGGCAAGTGCCTCGTCGATACGCCGCAAATGCGGGCTAACCCGTTGATTTTATTATGGTGCGGGCGGTCGGGCTCGAACCGACACTCCTTTCGGAACCGGATTTTGAGTCCGGCGCGTCTACCAGTTTCACCACGCCCGCAGCGTCGGCGAACCCGCCCTATCGCGCGGGCGGGCGCAATGCAATCGGCCCCGCGGCCGCCGGGCGTCTCAATCGTCGGCCGGGTTCGCCGGCGCCGGAGTCTCCAGCAGGCGCCGGGCGCGGAGGTACATCTCCAGCCGCTGCGCGGCGATCAGCCCGACGGCGAAGAGCAGGAAGGCGTCGGTGACGACGACAGGATCGACGCCCCATCCCGCGGCGCGCGGCTCGACCAGGCTGCGCAGGGCGGTGCGCCCCAGCAGAAGAGCGAAGATGAGGATGAAGCCGAGAGGCGAGGCCCGGGCCCTCAGACTGCCGTCCCCGGCCCTCTCGATCAGGATCGTCCGGCCGCGCCACCAGCCGGCCACGGCCCCGAGCGCGAGCCCCGCCGCCAGAATGGCCAGCGCCGCCGGTCCGAAGTGGACCGCCTGCGCGCCGGGCGCCTGGCTGGAACCCCAGAGCGCCAGCGCCATCAGCGGCAGGAGGATGGCGGGCGTCACCCAGAGCCGGCGGACGTGCAGGGTCCGGGGCCGGCGGTTGCGCAGCAGGATCAGCGGCGCAGCGACGGCGAGGCCGATCAGCGGCGCCATCTGTTCTGCGGTCATGACAGCCCCCTGTCCCCCGGATCAGTTCGCCGGCGCCACGTGGCTGCCGGTCCGGTAGCGGGCGTTGGTTTCCGCCATCCGGAAGACGGTCCGGTACATCATCATCCGGGCGGTGGGGATCGGAGACCCGTCGGACGTGCCCACCCGGGCGCGGGCCGCGCCGCGCAGGGCGGCCTCTCCGAACCCTCCGTCACGCGGATGCTCGGTCTCGATCACGCAATCGCGCAAGGCCCCGTCCGCACGCGTCAGGCAGGTCAGCACGGCGAAGCCGCCGGTGTAGCGAAGAACGGATGGATACTGGGCTCTGGGCGGCTGTTCCCAGACCATGTTCAGCGGCAGGCCGCTCTCCGGCAGGTCCGCAAGCTCGGCGTCGCGCGGGTCGACGAGCGGGCGACCGCAGCTTGTCAGGGTCTCGTCCACGGCGGAAGCCGACGCGGGCAGGTCCAGCGCGTAACGCAGGTTGCGCCCGTCCTCCGCGCCGCCCGGCACGAGGATCTGCAGCCGGCCTCCGAGACGCAGCTTGCGGGCGAAAGGCGCCGGCAGCTCGCCGACGGCCACGGTCCGGTTCGTGGCGACGTTCCAGCGTTGCGTCTCCATCTCCTCGTCCCCGAACGCGACGCCGAGAGAGCGGGCCTCCTCCTCCTCGGCCACGGCGGGGAGACCGGCGATCAACGCCTCGTAGCCCCCGTCGACGCAGCGCAGGCCGATGCTCAGGCCGTTGTCGAAGGCGGTGTAGGCCATGACCAGCTTCTGGTCCGGCTCGCGGACGATATCCCAGTCGTCACCGGCGTCCTGTGCGGCGACCGGCCCGGCGAGGAGAGCCGCGAGGGCGACGGACAGAAGGGATGTGCGCATGCGGCCTCCGGGGGTTTCGCGTCATCCTGGCGAGAGATCGGGACGCACGCCATGGTTCGGGGACCGTCGGCGCACCTCAGGGGCGCCGAAGGTCGGTCTTCCGGAGCTCAGACCGGCGCCACCGTCTGCTCGATGGCCCCGAAGATCGAGTGATGCTTCTCGTCGAGCATCTCGATCCGCACCGTGTCGCCGTGGCGCAGGAAGGACGTCTCCGGCTTGCCGCGGAGGATGGTCTCCACCGTCCGGACCTCGGCGATGCACGAATAGCCGAGGCCGCCCTCGGAGACGGGCTTGCCCGGGCCGCCGTCGGCGTCGCGGTTGGAGACGGTGCCCGAGCCGATGATCGATCCGGCGCCGAGGCTGCGGGTCTTCGCCAAGTGCGCGATCAGGGTTCCGAAGTCGAAGGTCATGTCGACGCCGGCGTCGGCGCGGCCGAAGTCCTGGCCGTTCAGCTGCACCGACAGCGTTCCGTGCAGCTTGCCGTCCTTCCAGCGATCGCCCAGGGCGTCCGGGGTGACGAAGACCGGCGACAGGGCCGAGGCGGGCTTGGACTGGACGAAGCCGAAGCCCTTGGCGAGCTCGGCCGGGATCAGGTTGCGCAGGCTGACGTCGTTGACCAGGCCGACGAGGCGGATGTGCGACAGGGCCTCCTCGCGCGACACGCCCTGCGGCACGTCGCCGGTGACCACCACCACCTCGGCCTCCAGATCGCAGCCCCAGGCCTCGTCCTTCAGCGGGATCGGATCGCGCGGGGCGAGGAAGCTGTCGGAGCCGCCCTGGTACATCAGCGGATCGGTCCAGAAGCTCTCGGGCATCTCGGCGCCGCGCGCCTGCCGCACCAGGGCGACGTGGTTCACATAGGCCGAGCCGTCGGCCCACTGGTAGGCGCGCGGCAGGGGCGAGGCGGCCTCGCGCTCGTGGAAGCGGCCGCGCGGCACGCCGCCGTGCTCGAGGCTTTCGGCCAGGGCGCGCAGGTCGGGCTCCACCCGCTCCCAGTCGTCGAGGGCGTCCTGCAGGGTCGGCGCGATCAGGAAGGCGTCGGTGAACCAGGCGAGGTCGTCCGAGACGACGACGAGGCGGCCGTCCCGGCCGTGCTTGAGCGAGGCGAGTTTCATGCTCCGAGGCGTAGCCGGTTTCGGCGGTGGGGGGAACCTCCGGCGCCGGCTCAGGCGGACCCGGAGGACGACCCGTCTCCGGCCGCGCCCGACAGTTCGGCGAGCGCCGCCCGCAGTTCCCCCGTGCGTCGGGCCTCATGCCGCCAGTGCTCGTTGAAGGCGGCGACGGCCAGCCGCAGGGCGTCCGTCTGCTCGCGCGCGGTCATCTCCCGGGCGCCGTGAGGGCCGGGCTTGTCGTGGCCCGGCTTGTCGTGCCCGGCGTGGTCGTGCGTGACGGCGGCGCCGCCGCTGACGTTGATGGTGATGGCCGAGGCGATCGTCGCGGGATGGGGGCTGTCCGCCGGCCGCTCGCCCGGCGCGCCATGTCCGTCATGTCCTCCCGCCTCGTGCGCCTCATGCGCGCCGCCGTGCGGCCGGTGGTCGTGGGCCGGGTCCGCCTCGCCGGCGAGGGCCGCGCGCAGGGCGGCGATCCGCCGCCCCAGCCCCTTGTCCCCGCCGGAGATCGCCAGGGTGTGGCCGAGCCGCCGATCGAGAGCCTCCGCCAGCTTCTGGGCCTGGCCGCGCAGGGCGTGGTCGTCGGCCTTCATCGCCTCCTTGGCGGCGGCGTCGATGGCCTTCCAGATCGCCGCCGTCGCATCCCGCCCGCCCGACGGGCGACGGGCGCCGAGCCACCAGCCGAACAGGCCGGCGGCCAGCAGGAGCAGTATGAGCGCCAGCCAGAGCACCGGATCCGCCCCGACCAGCAGCGGCGCATCCAGCGGCGCGTTGGCCGGATCGGCCGTGACGTAGTCGGCGCCGTACGACATGAACCTTCCCCGCTGACGCGACCGCGCTTGCCGCGGCCGGCGCATTCTGCCGCCACGGCCACGCTTGGCAATGCGAAAGGTTAACGGATCAGGCGTTGGGCGTGATCAGCGCCCGGGCCTCGGCCCCCTGGCGGGCCCCGACCGCGCGCACCTCGACCTCGACCGCGACCGATCCCTCGGAATCGTGGGCCCACAGGTAGCGACGCTCGATCTCGACCTCGCGGCCCGAGGGGGCGAAGCCGGTGAAGCTGTCGCCCCAGGGCGTGATCTTGCGGATGTCGGGCCAGGGCAGGGCGCAGGCGGCGTCCAGCTCCTCGAGCGCCATCTCCGACAGTTCGTCGTCGCTCACAGCCATCGGCGCACCCGGGCCCGGTAGGCCTCGTATTCCGCGCCGAACTTCGCCGCCAGGTAGCGTTCCTCCCGCCGGATCACGAACCGGTCGACGACCATGAGGCAGGGAACCAGCAGGGCGAGGGCGAGGAGGCTGTCCATGGCGATCGACAGGCCGACATAGGTGATCGCGAAGCCCAGATAGATCGGATTCCGGCTCAGGCCGTAGAGCCCCTTCGTCGCCAGCGCCGTCGACGGCTTCCACGGCTCCACCGCCGTGCCGATGCGGCGGAAGTAGCCGGCCGCCGCCCCGTCCAGCAGCAGGCCGCCGAGGATCAGCGCGAGGGCGACGCCGCGGCGGACCGGGGTATCCAGACCGAAGCCCCACGCCAGCCAGCCGAAGCCGGCGTCGGCGGCCTCGGGCCGCTGGCCCAGCGCGAGCAGCCCCCAGCCGGCGAGCAGGAAGGCGAAGTAGATCAGCGGCGGCGGCGCGATGACGCCGGGGTGGTCGCGGCCGGCCATCAGATCGTCTGTCCCTGCGGGGCGGTGAACGCCGAGGCGGGAGCGTCGCCGGTGTTGATCACCTCCGACGGTTCGAAGATCAGCACCTCGGCCTCCTCTTCGGCCGCGGTGCGGTGCTCGACCCCGCGCGGCACGACGAGGAATTGGCCGGGGCCGAGGGTCTCCGCCCGGTCGCGGAACTCGACCCGCAGGCGGCCCTTCCAGACCAGGAACATCTCTTCCGCGTCGGCGTGGCTGTGCCAGGGGAAGGCGCCCTGCACCTTGACCAGCCGCACGTCCTGGCCGTTCAGCCGCGCCGCCACCCGCGGGCGCCAGTGCTCGGAGAAGCCGGCGAACTTGCCGGCCAGGTCGATGACCGCGCCGTGGGTCACGGCCGCACCTCCTCGTCCGCATAGATGGCGACGGCGGCCGGCCGGCCGCTGGACGCGCTGCCACGGTACATGCCGGAGGTGTTCATGGCGAAGGCGGGCGTTCCATCGACGCCCATGACGATCACCCCGCCGTCGCCGCCGATCGAGCCGACGTCGGCGATCTCCGCCTCGGCGGCCGCCTGCGCCCCGGCGCCGTCGCGGGTGCGGACGCAGATGTCCCGCGCCACCGTCGAACGGATGAAGTACTCGCCCGAGCCCGTCGCCGACACCGCGCAGCCGTCGGCGTTGGAGGCGTAGGTGCCGGCGCCGATCACCGGCACGTCGCCGACCCGGCCCCAGCGCTTGGCGGTCATGCCGCCGGTCGAGGTGCCGGCGGCGAGCCGCCCCTGACTGTCGAGGGCGACGGCCCCGACGGTGCCGAATTTGCGCTCGTTCAGCGGCGGACCGGCGGCGTCCAGGGCGGCCTGCGGAACCGGCGCGCCCTCCGGCCGGTCGGGGACCGGCTGCCCCGCCGCGGTCAGCGCGCCCACCAGCCCCTGCCAGCGCCGCTCGGTGAAGAAGAAAGACGGCGCGACCTGCTCCAGGCCGACGGAGGCGGCGAAGCTGTCCGCCCCCTCGCCGATCAGCATGACGTGCGGCGACTGCTCCATCACCGCCCGCGCCGCGGCGATCGGGTGGCGGGTGCGGGTCAGGCCGGCGACGGCGCCGGCCTGCAGGGTCGAGCCGTCCATCACCGCGGCGTCCAGCTCGTTCCGCCCGGCGGCGGTGAAGACCGCGCCCCGGCCGGCGTTGAACAGCGGGTCGTCCTCCATCACCTCGATCGCCGCCTGCACTGCGTCCAGGGCCGCGCCGCCGTTGGCCAGCACCGCCGAGCCCGCCTGCAGCGCCCGGTGCAGGGCGGCGCGGTAGGCGGCGTCCTGCTCGGGGCTCAGGCTGTCGCGCTCGATCACCCCGGCGCCGCCGTGGATGGCGAACGACCAGCGCGGCGCCTCCTGGGCGGCGGCGGGCGTCGTCCCGCAGAGGGCGAGAGCGAGGGCCAGGATCGCGGCGGGGGTGCAGTTCATTGGTTGTTCCGGCGTTTCGGGTAATCTTCCGACCATGTCAGAAGTGACCGACATCGTCATTCCGGTGCTTCAGAAGATCCAGGCACAGCTTGGACGGGTCGAAACCGGCCTCGTCAACATCAAGGAAGACATGCACCACATCAAGGTGCGGCTCACCGGCTTGGAGGCCAATGTGAATGGCCTGAACCGCCGGATCGACCATTTTGGTCAGCGACTCGGCCCGATTGAGCGTCGGCTGGACCTCGTCGAAGTCTGAGCGGGGGGCGTTGCCCCGTAGCTGCGCGCGATCACGCCAATTCACCCTTAACCCTTGTCCGGCTTTCCCGACCGTGCTGCTTATGCGCCTTCGCGCGTCAGGTGGGGCGCAAGTCACAGGGAGTAAGCCGTTGAACCGAACGGTCGCAGGGGGCGCGCACGGCGCGTCTGACGGGCTTCGGGCCCGCCAGGGGGGAGCCCGGGCATGAACATCGTCATCATCGCAGGTCTGATCATCACGGCCCTCACGGGCATCCCCGTGCTGATGCAGATCCTGAAGAACCACCCGAAGGGGCTGATCATCCTGTTCTTCGCCGAGATGTGGGAGCGATTCTCCTACTACGGCATGCGGGGCATCCTGATCTTCTACCTGACCCAGCACTTCCTGTTCGACGACGCCACGGCCTCGGCGACCTACGGGTCCTACACCTCGCTGGTCTACCTGCTGCCGCTGATCGGCGGCATCATGGCCGACCGCTACATCGGCACCCGCAAGGCGATCGCCTTCGGCGCCCTGCTGCTGGTCGCCGGTCACGGGCTGATGGCCTACGAGGGCCGCCCGGCCACGGAGACCCTGAGCTACGGCGGCGCGCAGTACGAGGTCGTCAGCGAAGGCCGCGGCGCGGCCCGCGAGGTCGGCATCATGGTCGACGGCCAGCTCTACGAGTTCAGTCCCGCCGAGGGCGGCGGGCTCCAGCTCGACGGCCTGCCCGCCGGCGCCTCGCTGCCGGCCGTCCTGCCCGACGGCGAGTACACGATGACCGCGACCCGCGACATGAGCGGCGTCAACGTCTTCTACCTCGCCCTGTCGCTGATCATCATGGGAGTCGGCTTCCTGAAGCCGAACATCTCGACCATCGTCGGCCAGCTGTACCCGCAGGGGGATCCCCGCCGCGACTCCGGCTTCACCCTCTACTACTACGGCATCAACCTCGGGGCCTTCTGGGCCGCGGTGCTGTGCGGCTTCCTCGGTCAGACGGTAGGCTGGTGGGCCGGCTTCGGCCTCGCCGGCGTCGGCATGGCGCTCGGCTTCGTGGTCTTCGTGCTCGGCAAGCCCCTGCTGCAGGGCAACGGCGAGCCGCCGAACCCGGAGCTGATCAAGCGGCCGCTGTTCGGCCCGATCAACCGCGAATGGCTGATCTACGTCCTCGCCATCCTCGGCGTCGGCATCGTGTGGTTCATGGTCCAGCGCAACGCCCTCGTGGGCACCGTGCTCGGCATCTCGACCATCCTGTCGCTGATCGCCATCGCCTGGATCATCGCCTTCGTCTGCAAGACCTGGGTGCAGCGCCAGCGCATGATGCTGGCCGTGGTGCTGATCTTCGGCGCGGTGGTGTTCTTCACCCTGTTCGAACAGGCCGGCACCTCGCTGAACCTGTTCGCCGACCGCAACGTCGACCTGACCATCACCCCGACGGTCATGCAGTTCCTCGGCGTCACCATCGGCACCCCGGCCCAGCTGGAGGCCGCGGGCATCACCCCGTCCGGCTTCTGGATCGACGCGACCATCACGGCCGCCCAGGTCCAGTCGTTCAACGCCGGCTTCATCCTCATCTTCGCGCCGATCTTCGCCGCGATGTGGGCCTGGCTGGCCGCGAGGAAGATGGACCCCAACCCGACCATGAAGTTCGGTCTCGGCCTCGTGCAGGTCGGGCTCGGCTTCCTGGTGGTGGTCTGGGCCGCCGGTTCGGGCATGGTCGACAGCGCCTTCCAGATGCCGCTGATCATGCTGGCCCTGCTGTACATGCTGCACACCACCGGCGAGCTGTTCCTGTCGCCGGTCGGCCTGTCGGAGATCACCAAGCTGTCGCTGGCCTCGGTGGTCAGCTTCATGATGGCGGTGTGGTTCCTCGCCAGCTCGATCGCCCAGTACGTCGGCGGCTACATCGCCGGCCTGATGGGAACCGAGACCGTCGGCGGGCAGGTGCTCGATCCGGCCGGGGCGCTGCAGACCTCGCTTGCGGGCTTCGACGCCCTCGGCAAGTGGGGCGTCGGCATCGGCGTGGCCTTCATCCTGATCAGCTTCCTGATCAAGGGCTGGTCGCATGGCGCCAACGACCCGGACAACCATCCGGGGCCCGATCTCACCGACCGGGGCCAGGAGGACGGCAACGTCGCCCGGCCGCACGCAAGCACGCCGGCCTGATCCCGGCGCATCGCTGAAACGGGAAGGGCGGAGCCTCGCGGCTCCGCCCTTTTTCGTGGCCGCGGCCGTCTCAGAAGGTCCGCCGCACCTGCACGAACAGCCACGGGCTCATCCGCGTGCGCCGCACCTCGCGGTAGGCCAGCGGGGCGACGTCCCGCGGCCCGGCGAAGATGTCACGGTCGTAGCCTTGTTCCCGGTCGGTGGCGTTGCCCAGGTCGAGCCGGACCGTCAGGTCGGCCCGCGGCTTCCACTGGCCGTACAGGGTGACGAAGGGCTCGGCGTACAGGGCCCGCACCTCGCGCACCCGGAAGATGCGGCCCTTGTCGACGTTGCAGCCGTGATCGAAGCCGTACGACCACCGCCCGCCGGCCAGGTCGTGGTTGAAGGCGACGCCGCAGCCGAAGGCCTGCTCGCCCTCGAAGCGCCGCGCCTCGCCTGTGACCGGATCGATCACCTCGGTGCGCGCCCAGCTGGCCCGCGCCTGCAGCCGGGCGTTGGCCACGCCGAGGCGATCCAGCGGCAGGGTCAGGCGCACCATGTATTCGTCGAACGAGCCGTCGCCGATGTTGCCCACCCCGTCGAAACCGCCGGCCAGGGGGATGACGTCCACGACATCCTCGACCTCGCCATGGGCGGCGTAGAGCTCCAGCACTCCCTCCTCCCAGAAGCGCCGTTCGTAGGCCGCCTCGAAGATGGTCGTCTTGTCCGGCTCGAGATCGGGATTGCCGCCCTCCACCTGGCCGATGTCGATGTCGGCGGAGGCGACGAAGTCCTCGAAGTCCAGCTGCCCCACCTCCCGCTCGACGCGGAAGCGGAACTGGTGGCCGGTCCATGGCGTCCACGTCGCCTGCAGGCGCGGCTTGGGATAGACGAACGACTTGCTCAGCTCGCTGTCGCCCGACTGGCTGATCTCGGACACCTCGACCCGCAGCCCGAACTCCAGCGTGAACTCCGGACGGGGACGCCAGGTCGACTGGCCGAACAGCTCCCCGCGCAGCTCCTCCACCCGCACCGCCGCCGAGGGCAGGGGCACGGGGGCGCCGTTCTCCTCATAGGCCGTCGTGCTGTCGAGGACGTTCCACGCCACCTCGCCGCCGGTCTCCAACGCCCAGGCGTCCGTCGGCCGGTGGCGCAGGACTGCGCGCGCGATCGTCTTGCCGGCCGTCGCGTCGGCGGTGAACAGCGAGGTCTCGCCGCCGCCTTCGGAGAAGCCGGCGTAGTCCTCGCCCGACCACCGCTGCAGCGCGATCAGCTCCATCGAGGTGCGGGGCCCGAGCTCACGCGTCCAGTTGACCCCGAGTTCGGCGTCGACCTCGTCCGTCTCCTCGTCGTTGAAGCTGTCCGTCCCGGCGCCGGCGCGAATCAGCACGTCCTGCGAACTCTCGCTGCCGTACCAGCCCAGCAGGCCGTTCACCCGCAGCCGTCCCCCGCCCCATCCCCGCTGCGCCGCGCCCGTGGCGCGGACGTTGCGGAAGCGGTCCCACAGCTCCAGGTCGGCGTCCTGGATCAGGGCGCCGGCGGCGTCGTAGCGCCGGCGGAAGCCGTCCCCGGTGCCGTCGGTGCGGTCCGTGGTGGCGCTGATCGACGCCTCGACCGAATCCTCCCCCTCCCGCCGGGACCAGCGGCCGGCGAGCACCGGGCCGACATAGCCGTCGGGGTAGAGGTAGGCGTTGCTCTCGAACACCCGCTCGGTGGCGGCGCCGCGGCGCAGGACGACGTTGGCGACCACCGGGCGGCCCTGCATGTCGATGCCGGGCGCGCCCCCGCGGATCAGCTCCACATGGGCGACGCCGGAGGCGGAGATCCGCTCCAGCACGGCCTCCAGCCCGTCGCTCTTGGTGGAGGGCCGCTGGCCGTTGATCAGCACATTGCCGGCCGCGCCGGCCAGGCCGCGGGTGTCATCGTCGCCCTCGTCGAACGAGAAGCCGGGCAGCCGCCTGACCATGTCCAGCGCCGTGTCGGGGCTGGAGGCGGCGAAGAAGGCGGGCTCGAAGACGAGAACGCCGCGCGCCTCGCCGCCGCCGCCGGCTGCTTGCGAAGGCTCCGGCAGGGGCGCCTGGGCCGCCGCCGGCCCGGCCAGTATCGAGACGGCGGCGCCCGCCAGCCAGATCGCCCTGCGCATGCTGTCCTTCCCCTGTCGCCGAAGGATGCGGCGGGGCGGGGCGCGGCTCCAGTTACAAGCGTGACAGGTCCGCGGCGCAAGCGCGGCGCCCCCGTCAGAACGTCTTGCGCAGGCGCAGCGACCAGAAGGTCCGCGGATCGATGTAGCGGCTCTCCACGAAGGCGATCGGCCGGGCCGGGGTGCGGTCGGCGTAGACCGTCCGCTCGACCTCGAAGTCGTTCCAGATGTTCACCTGCGCCCGCAGCGACAGGGTCGGCGTCGGCTTGTACTCGGCCCACAGCTCCACATAGTCCGAGCCGCGGAACCCCGAGGTCTGGTCCGGATCGTAGCTGAACTGGTGCAGGCTCTCGATATAGGCGCCGCCCCATTGCAGCTTCCACGACGGGATGTCCTGCTGGATGGTGAACACCGGCTGCGAAGGCCGCACGCCGGAGATCGCGCGCGTTTCGCCGGTCGTCGGATCGGTCACCTCGGTGTGGTTCCAGGTGTTGCGGAAGCCCAGCTTGCCGCCGGAGAAGCCGAACCGGTCCATCGGCACGAGGATGTTCACCGCCAGCTGGTCGAGGGTTCCGTCGCCGATGTTGCCCACCGCCGACAGGCCCATGCCCAGCGGGATCACGTCGATGGCGTCGACGATCTCGTCGTGCCGGTAGCCGATGGAGACGATGCCGTCGGTCCAGAAGCGGCGCTCGTAGGTGATCTCGCTGATCCAGCGTTGCTCCGGCTCGAGGTCCACGTTGCCGCCGAACACATTGCCGTCGTCGAGATCGGCGGAGGCCGCGAAGTCGCCGAAGTCGAGCTGTCCCAGCTCGCGCTCGAAGCGGAAGCGGAACTGGTTGTTCGGCATCGGCGTCCAGGTCGCCTGCAGGCGGGGCTTGGCGAAGAAGAAGCTCTTCTCCTGGTCGGCGTCGCCCGACTGGCGGATGGTCGAGGCCTCGAGGCGCAGGCCGCCCTCAAGGGTCAGGTCGTCGCGGATCCGCCAGGTGCCCTTGCCGAAGGCCTCGCCGCGCAGCTCCTCCACCTTCACCGAAGCCGAGGGCAGGGGCACCGGCGTTCCGCCCAGGGTGAACGCCTGCTCCGTCTCCAGCATGTTGTAGGCGACCTCGCCGCCGGTCTCGAAGGTCAGCGCCGGCGACCGCTCGAAGCGCACGAGGCTGCGGAAGATGGTCTCCGAGGCGTTCCCCTCCGAGACGAAGCGCTGCTCGGGGCTGTCGACGCCGTTCACCCGATCCCGGCCGGTCGACGAGGCTTCGAAGTCGTTGAACTGGTGGATGAAGCGGGTTTCCAGATTGAGCCGCGGGCTGAGCGGCCGGGTGTAGACCACGCCCACCTCGCCGCTCGACCCGTCGTCGTCGAACAGGTTCTCGCGCCGCACCGTCGGGCTGGTCTGCAGCGAGATCGAATGGAAGTCGTTGACGCCGTAGCGGGCCGTCAGGTCGATCTTGCCGCCGAACAGGGGCGTGGCGTAGTTGCCGCGGATCGAGGTGCTGCCGCCGTACTGGTCGTTCCAGTAGTCCTCGCTCCGGATCACCGCGCCCGACCCGTTGCGCCGCACCACCGGCCCGACGCCGTTGGCGTCGCTCATCGACATGCCGTCGCTCAGGGTGACGCCCCAGGTGGTCTCCCCCTCGCGGGCGGTGAACTGGTAGCTCCCGCCGTAGATGTCCTGCCCGCCCTCGAACAGCGTGGCGTTGGCGGTGAAGATCGACTGCCGGCTCGATTCGCGCCGGGTGATGACGTTCACCACCACGGCGAAGCCCTGCATGTCGATGCCCGGCGCGCCGCCGCGGATCAGCTCGATGCGCTCGACCTGGCTGGCCAGGGTCCGGCCCAGCACCGCCGAACCGGTGTCGTTCTTCGAAGCCGGCCGCGATCCGTTGACCAGCACATTGCCGACCGAGCCCTCGAAGCCGCGACTGCCGTCGCCGTCGACGACGCTGAAGCCCGGGATCCGGTTGACCATGTCCAGGGCGGTGTTGGGCCGCTGGTCGGCGAAGAAGGCGGGTTCGAAGACGAGGACGCCCTGCTGCCCCGCCTCGGCCTGCGGAGCCGGCGCGGCCGGCGCGGCCGGCGTCTGCGCGGCGGCGAAGCCGGCGGACAGCGCCAGCGCCGATGTCGTCAGCAGAATCGTTCTGGTCATCGCGTACTCCCCTCGTCGTGTGTCGAGAGGTGTGGCGGCGTGTCGCGGCAGTCTCCAGTTACAAGGGGGACAGGTGCATTAAAACGCGGACATGATTACACAGAATTAATCTGCGTCTTCTGTTCCCGTTTCCCTGTTACTTGACGTTCTTTGCAGGTGGGGCCCTCAGACCGCCGTCCCGCCCACCGTCAGTCCGCCCATCTTCAGACTGGGCTGGCCGATGCCGACCGGCACGCCCTGGCCGGCCTTGCCGCACACGCCGACGCCCGGGTCGAAGGCGAAGTCGTCGCCGATCATCTGGATCCGCGTCAGGGCCGTGGCCCCGTCGCCGATCAGGGTCGCGCCCCGCACCGGGGCGGTGATCTTCCCGTCCTCGATCAGATAGGCCTCGGTGCACTGGAAGACGAACTTGCCGTTGGTGATGTCCACCTGCCCGCCGCCGAAATTGGCCGCGTAGAGCCCGCGCTTCGTCGAGGCGATCATGTCCGCCTTCGAGTCCCGCCCGCCTTCCATGAAGGTGTTGGTCATCCGCGGCATGGGCATGTGGGCGAAGGACTGCCGTCGCCCGTTGCCGGTGGCGCGCGCGCCCAGCTGACGGGCGGACAGCCGGTCGTGCATCAGGCCGACCATGATCCCGTCCTCGATCAGCACGGTGCGGGAGGTCGGCGTGCCCTCGTCGTCGATGGTCAGCGAGCCGCGGCGGCCGGCGATCGAGCCGTCGTCGACCACCGTCACGCCCGGCGCGGCGACGCGCTGGCCCATGCGGCCGGTGAACACCGACGACCCCTTGCGGTGAAAGTCGCCCTCGAAGCCGTGGCCGATCGCCTCGTGCAGCAGGACGCCGGGCCAGCCGGCGCCCAGCACCACGTCCATCTCCCCGGCCGGGCAGTCGACGGCCTCGAGGTTGACCAGCGCCTGGCGCAGGGCCTCGTCGACCTGACCCTGCCAGCGCTCCGGGGCGATCCAGGTCTCGAATCCGGCGCGGCCCCCGGCTCCCGAGGAGGCGCTTTCCCGGCGGCCGTCCTTCTCGACCGTGACCGACACGTTCAGCCGCACCAGCGGCCGCAGATCGCGCGCCAGCCGGCCGTCGCCGCGCAGGATCTCGATCTGCCGCCGCTCGCCGGTCAGCGAGGCGGACACCTGCACCACCCGCGGATCGCGGGCCCGGGCCCAGGCGTCGATCTCCGCCAGCAGGGCGATCTTGTCGGAGAAGGCGGGGGAGGCGAGGGGGTCGACCGGCTCGTACAGGCTGCGGTTGGTGGACGGCGGCGCCTCGGCGGCGGTCCCCGCGTGGCCGGCCCGCGCCAGGGCCGCGCTGTCCGCCGCGCGGCGCAGGGCGGCGGCGCTGATCTCGTTGGCGTGGGCGTAGCCGGCCGTCTCGCCGGCCACCACCCGCAGGCCGAAGCCCTCGGTGGCGTCGTAGGCCGCGGACTTCAGCCGGCCGTCGTCGAAGTGGAGCGCCTCGGACTCCGAGCGCTCCAGAAACAGCTCCCCGTCGTCGGCGCCGGCGAGGGCGCCCTGCAGGAGGGAGAGGGCCTCGTCGGCGCCGAGGTCGGCGCTGTCGAGAATGGCGGGCGGAGAAACGGGGACGGTCATGGCCTCTAGGTAGGCGCTGACCGTCCCCGCGTCACGGGTCAGGGAACGTCGACGTCGCCGGAGCCGTCGATCGTCTGGCTCAGACGGTCGGGCCGCCGGGTCAGGGTCACGTCGCCCGAGCCGGCCACGTCGACCCGGGCCGAGCCGGTCGGACCCGCCACCACGTCCCCGGAGCCGCGGATGGTGATCGCCGCATCGGTGGTCACCAGCCGGTCCAGGTCCACGTCGCCGGAGCCGTTGACCTCGACGGTCAGCAGGTCGGTGCGGCCGTGGACGTCGATGTCGCCGGGACCATGGACAGTCAGCTCCAGGGCCGGCTGGTCGTAGTCGCGGATCGAGAGGTCGCCGCTGCCCACCATCTCGAAGGCGCGCACGTCCGGGGCGGTGACCACGACCCGCAGGGACTCGGTCTCGCTCCACACCCGGACGCCGTTGGCGCTCCAGCGGATATAGCCCCGCTCGGTGTCGTGGCCGACGTCGTGCAGCGTCAGCCGTCCGTTTTCGAAGCGCACCCGGTCGACCACCGACCGGGGGCCGGTCAGGCGGACGCCCGCCTGGTCGCCCTGGACGAAGGTCACTTCGGCCGGCACGTCCACCGACAGGCGCTCGGCGCCGTCCCAGGCCAGGGTGCGGGTCGCGTCGGGCTCGACGCGGCCGCGCTGCAGGCGCAGGTCCGAATCGCCCATCGGGCCCTCGCTCACGACCCAGGTCCATTCGTGCCGGGCCAGGTCCCGGCCGCCCAGCGCCACGGCGCCGCCGATGCCGACGATGGCCAGGAACAGGCCGACGCCGGTGATGATCAGAAGATTGCGGATCATGTCAGGTCCTCCCTCAGGCCTGGATGGCGGGTTGGGGCTCGAGCGCCGGCTTCAGCACCCGGTAGTGGAGGCGCGCGTACCAGATGGTCGCGTCGATCAGCCACTTGGTCAGCAGGGCGAACAGGCCGCCCATGAACAGGCCGAGGCCCATCAGGCCCACGCCGAGCAGTACGGCGCCGAAGACGCCGCCCGGGGCGCCGACGAACGGCCCGACGGCGAGCACGAAGCCGCCGGCGATGAACACGCCCACCCCGGTCAGGAGCATGGCCAGCATCGTCCCGAACACCGGCAGCACGATCGGCAGCAGGATCAGGATGTCGATGGCCCCGAGGCCGAGGATGGCGAAGATCGCCCCGGCCGCCGACGAGGCGGTCTGCTCCTGGCCCCAGCGCCGGGCGCCGGCCTCGGCGCGCAGTTCCCGCGCCAGCCGCGACGGATCGCCCAGCGCGGCCGCGATCTCGGCCTCGGACCGGCCGGCGGCGGCGCCGTCCTCGAAGTGCGTCTCGTAGTCGGCGGCGATCTCCGCGGCGGCGGTCATGGGCAGGCCCACCAGCCCCTGCTTCAGCCGGGCCATGAATTCGGCGCGGGTCATTGTTCAGCTCCTTGCTGGGCGGACGGGCCGGCCGGGTCGGCGGGCGCATCCACGATGGCGTCGACGGCGCGGGCGAAGGCGCGCCACTCGGCGGTCTGGGCCAGAAGGGCCCGCCGACCGGCGTCGGTGAGGCGATAGTACTTGCGCGACGGCCCCGAGGGCGATTCGACCAGATAGGTCTCGACCAGGCCGTCGGTCTGCATCCGCCGCATCAGCGGATAGATGGTGCCCTCGCCCATATCGATGGCGTCGGACAGGGTGGAGGCGATCTCGTAGGCATAGCTGTCGCCCCGGTCGAGGAGGGCGAGGACGCACAGCGTCAGCACCCCCTTCTTGAGCTGGATCTCTATGGTTTCAGGCACATCAACGTCTCCCTTGATGAACCCAGGCTATCGCAAGGTATCTTGTGCCGCAAGGTAGCTTGCGAAACATGAAATGGATTTAATCCGGGGCCCTTTCGTCGCGGCTGCGCTCTATCGCTTGGCAAGCGCGGGAGGGGGCGATATGGACCGGCCGAAGAACCGCCGCGGGCGCAGGTCCCGGCGGCTGCTTGCGATTGGATCGCAAGCGCCTGCGACGAAACGGGATTAGGATGAGGATGTCTCGCATGGGGATGGGCACGCGGGCCCGGGCCACTGTCGGCGGCGGTCTGACCGCGCTGGGCCTGGCCCTCTTCTCGGCCGCGCCGGCCTGGGCGGCGGGCGACCTGGTCGGTCAGCCGACGCCGGGCGGTCTGGGGCTTCAGCCGGCGGCCTCGCCGCTGAAGGTCGAGGCGCACCAGTTCCACGACTTCGTCCTGATGCCGATCATCACGGCGATCTGCCTGCTGGTGCTCGGCCTGCTGATCTGGATCGTGATCCGCTACAACAAGAAGTCCAACCCGACGCCGGCCCGCTGGAGCCACAACACCCTGATCGAGGTGATCTGGACGGTCGTCCCGGTCCTGATCCTGGTGTTCATCTCGCTGTTCTCGTTCCGCCTGCTGTTCGCCTACCACGACATGCCGACGCCGGACCTGACCGTGAAGGCGACCGGCAACCAGTGGAACTGGGCCTATGAGTATCCGGACCAGGGCATCGCCGAATACGTCTCCAACATGCTGCCGGAGGACGAGGCGCGGGCTCGGAACGTTCCCTACCGCCTCGCCGCCGACGAGCCGATCGTCGTGCCGGTCGGCAAGACCGTGCGCGTCCTCGTCACGGCCGCCGACGTGCTGCACGCCTTCGCCCTGCCGGCCTTCGGCCTGAAGATCGACGCGGTCCCGGGCCGGGTGAACGAGACCTGGTTCCGCGCCGACCGCACCGGGGTCTTCTATGGCCAGTGCTCGGAGCTGTGCGGCGTCGACCACGCCTTCATGCCGATCCAGATCAACGTCGTGACCCAGGCGGAATTCGAGGCCTGGGTGGCGTCCAAGGGCGGCTCGATGACCCCCGCCGCCGCCGCGCCGGGCGGCACGGCGGCCCAGGTGGCCGCCGGCACGGAAGGCCAGGGCGCGCGCAACGTCGCCTCGGACGCCATGCAGCCGGCCGCGGGCGCGCCCGCCGGCCAGCCCCCGGCCGACACCGGCGCGCTCGACAGCTCGCCGTCCGCCGCCTCGGCCCCCGCCGTCCCCGACACCGCCGCCGCCCCGGCGGCCCAGTAATACGATCCGCGAGAGCCCAGAGACCATGGCCACCGCAGCCCAGAACCTCGCCCACGACCACGATGGTCATCACGACCACAAGCCGGGCTTCTTCACCCGCTGGTTCCTGTCGACGAACCACAAGGACATCGGGATGCTGTACCTGGTGTTCGCCATCTTCACCGGACTGGTGGGCGGCGCGCTGTCCGGCCTGATCCGCTGGGAACTGGCGGAGCCGGGCATCCAGCTGTTCCGCGAAGGCTCGATCATCCAGCAGCTCGGCATCGTCGAGGCGTCGAAGCACGGCTACAACGTCACGGTCACGGCGCACGCCCTGATCATGGTGTTCTTCGTGGTCATGCCGGCCACCATGGGCGGCTTCGCCAACTACTTCACGCCGATCATGATCGGGGCGCCGGACATGGCCTTCCCGCGCATGAACAACATCTCCTTCTGGCTGCTGTTCTTCGCCTTCGTCCTGCTGGTGCTGTCGATGTTCGTCGACGGCGGCCCGGGCCGCGGCTTCGGCGGCGGCTGGACGGCCTATCCGCCGCTCTCGACCATGGGCCACACGGGTCCCGCCTTCGATCTGGCGATCTTCTCGCTGCACATCGCCGGCGCCTCGTCGATCCTCGGCGCGATCAACTTCATCACCACCATCTTCAACATGCGCGCGCCGGGCATGACCCTGCACCGCATGCCGCTGTTCGCCTGGGGCGTGCTGATCACGGCCTTCCTGCTGCTGCTGTCGCTGCCGGTCCTGGCCGGCGCCATCACCATGCTGCTGGCCGACCGCAACTTCGGCACCAGCTTCTTCAATCCGGCCGGCGGCGGCGACCCGGTGATGTACCAGCACCTGTTCTGGTTCTTCGGCCACCCCGAGGTCTACATCATGATCCTGCCGGGCTTCGGCATGATCTCGCACATCGTCTCGACCTTCTCGCGCAAGCCGATCTTCGGCTACCTCGCGATGGCCTACGCCATGGTCGCCATCGGCTTCATCGGCTTCATCGTGTGGGCGCACCACATGTACACCGTGGGCATGAGCATCAACCTGCGCGCCTACTTCGTGGCCGCGACGATGATCATCGCCGTCCCCACCGGGGTGAAGATCTTCAGCTGGATCGCCACCATGTGGGGCGGCTCCATCAGCTTCAAGACGCCGATGCTGTGGGCGATGGGCTTCATCTTCCTGTTCACCGTCGGCGGCGTCACCGGCGTGGTGCTCGCCAACGCCGGCATCGACTACAGCCTGCACGACACCTACTACGTGGTCGCCCACTTCCACTACGTGCTGTCGCTGGGCGCCGTGTTCTCGATCTTCGCCGGCTTCTACTACTGGTTCGAGAAGATGTTCGGGGTGAAGTACAACGAGTTCCTCGGCGCGCTGCACTTCTGGGTCATGTTCGTCGGCGTGAACGTGATCTTCTTCCCGCAGCACTTCCTCGGCCTGCAGGGCATGCCGCGGCGCTACGTCGACTATCCGGACGCCTACACCCTGTGGAACCACGTCTCCTCGGTCGGTTATGCGATCACCGTCGTCGGCGTGGTCATCTTCCTGGTGGTCCTGCTCGAGGCGGCCGTGCGTCGCCGCAAGGGCGTGGCCAACCCGTGGGGCGAAGGCGCCACCACCCTGGAGTGGACCCTGTCCTCGCCGCCGCCGCACCACCAGTTCAACGAACTGCCGGTGATCAAGCGCGACGAACACTGATCGTCCGGCCAGTCCGGCAGAATCGTCGGGGGCCGCTCCTGCCCGGGAGCGGCCCTCAGCCGTTGGAGACCTGATGTCCGACCCTCTCGCCCCCGCCATCTCCACGGCCCAGCCGGAAGACTTCTTCCAGCTGCTGAAGCCGCGCGTGATGTCGCTGGTGATCTTCACGGCGGTCACCGGCCTGGTGGTCGCGGGCGGGGACCTTGACGCGATCTCGTCGGCCATCGCCGTGCTGTGCATCGCCGTCGGCGCGGGGGCGGCCGGCGCGCTGAACATGGCGCTGGAGGGCGAGACCGACGCCCTGATGCGCCGCACCCGCGGCCGGCCGGTCGCCGCCGGCCGGGTGCGCAAGAACGACGCCATGGCCTTCGGCGTGCTGCTGTCGATCTTCTCGGTGATGCTGCTCGGGATGACCGCCAACTGGCTGGCCGGCGGCCTGCTGCTGCTGACCATCCTCTACTATGCGGTCTTCTACACCCTGCTGCTCAAGCGGCGGACGCCCCAGAACATCGTCATCGGCGGGGCCGCGGGCGCCCTGCCGCCGGTGATCGGCTGGGCCGCCGCCACAGGCGAGGCGCCGTGGCAGGCGTGGCTGCTGTTCCTGATCATCTTCCTGTGGACCCCGCCGCACAGCTGGGCCCTGGCCCTCTACTCGGCCGGCGACTACGCCCGCGCCGGCATCCCGATGATGCCGGTCGCGCGCGGCGCCCGCAGCACCCGGCTGCAGATCTGGCTCTACAGCCTCGTGCTCGTGCCGGTGGCGATCGCCCCCGGCCTGCTCGGCCTCGGCGGGATCGGCTATCTGGTGGTCTCCGTCGCCGGCGGGGCCGGTTTCCTGGCCCTGGCCTTCCGGGTCTGGCGCTCCCGCGCCGGCGACGAGCCGGACAAGGCCGAGGCCGTGGGGCGAGAGGCCGCATTGTATGATGTCCGCGCGGAGGCCAAACCGGCCCGCAACCTGTTCGCCTTCTCGATCCTCTATCTGATGGCCATCTTCGCCGCCCTGCTGGTCGAGAGCCTGACCCGGACCCTGAGCCCCTGATCCGATGCGCCTGACCCCCGAACAACTCGAAGCCCGCAAGAAGCGCAACCTCGCCATCGCCGGCGGCCTGGTCGTGTTCATCGTGCTGGTGTTCACCATCACCGTCCTGAACCTGCAGCGGAACCGCGACGCGGCGGCCCGCTCGGCGGAGGCGGCGGCCGCGGCCGCCCCGGCGGAGGCCGCCCGGTGAAGCGCACCCATCTCGTCGCCCTGATCTGCGCCGGGACCGTCGTCTTCATGACCGGCGCGGCCTTCGCCGCCGTGCCCCTCTACCAGCTGTTCTGCCAGGTCACCGGCTTCAACGGCACCGTGATGCGCGCCGACAAGGCCTCCGAGGTCCAGCTGGACCGGACGGTCCTGGTCCGCTTCGACACCAACGTCCGCAACCTGCCCATGCGCTTCCGGGCCGAGCAGGTCAGCCAGCGCGTCCGCATCGGCGAGACCGGCATGGCCTTCTTCGACGTGACCAACACCTCGGACCGGCCGATCACCGCCCGCGCCGGCTACAACGTCGTTCCGGAACGCGCCGGCCCCTACTTCCAGAAGCTGCAGTGCTTCTGCTTCGAGGAGCAGCAGATCGCCGCCGGCGAGACCGTGCGCTTCCCGGTGCAGTACTTCGTGGCCCCTGAGCTGGCCACCGACCGCGAGAGCCGCGGCGTGCAGGAGATCACCCTCAGCTACACCTTCTATCCCAGCGACGGCTTCGAGCAGGCGGCAAACGACGCCCTGCCCTCTGGCGCGGCCGGATAGCGGGCGCTATAGCCCACACACGACTCTCGACCGTTCAAGAGACCCCGATGGCCGACGCCCACGCGACTCCTCACCACGACTACCACCTCGTCGATCCGAGCCCCTGGCCGCTGGTCGCCTCGGCCGCCGCGGCGGTCATGCTGACCGGCGCCGTGGTCTGGATGAAGGGCCTCGTGGCGGAAGGCGCCGGTCCGCTGGCCGACGCCCTGCTGACCAAGGGCGACAAGGCCCTGTTCTTCCTCGGGCTCGCCGGCGTGCTGGTGTCGATGTTCGGCTGGTGGTCGGACGTGATCAAGGAAAGCCGCAAGGGCGACCACACCCCGGTCGTCTCGCTCGGCCTGCGCTACGGCATGATCCTGTTCATCGCCTCCGAGGTGATGTTCTTCGCCGCCTTCTTCTGGATGTTCTTCGAGATGAGCATCTTCAACGAGGCGCGGACCCACATTCCCGAGATCGGCGCCTGGGCCGACACCGCCGCCAAGTGGTCGACCTGGCCGCCGGAAGGGGTCGAGACCCTCGACGCCTGGCAGCTGCCGCTGCTCAACACCGTGATCCTGCTGCTGTCCGGCACCACCGTCACCTGGGCCCACCACGCCCTGGCCAACGGCGACCGCAATGCGACGAAGCTCGGCCTCGCCATCACCATCGCCCTGGGCGTGCTGTTCACCGCGGTGCAGGCCTACGAGTACCAGCACATCATCCACGAGAACCTGTTCTTCAACGAGGAAGCGGCGGGCGCGGGCCTCTACGGTTCGATCTTCTTCATGGCCACCGGCTTCCACGGCTTCCACGTGCTGGTCGGGACCATCTTCCTGATCGTCTGCCTGCTGCGTCTGCTGGCCGGCCACTTCACGCCGGAGAAGCACTTCGGCTTCGAGGCGGCGGCCTGGTACTGGCACTTCGTGGACGTGGTCTGGCTGTTCCTCTTCGCCTTCGTCTACGTCACCTTCGGTTGACCGAGGGCCCGACAGCTTCATGCGGCCAGCCGGCGCGGATCGACCCGATCCGCGCCGGTCTGCTTTGCCGCTGCCCGCACTGCGGTCGCGGGCGGCTGTTCGCCGGCTTCCTGAAGGTGGTCGAGGCGTGCGAGGTCTGCGGCTACGACTTCCGCCGCCTGAACACCGGCGACGGCGCGGCGGTCTTCGTCATGCAGGCCGCCGGGGCCCCGGTCGTGTTCGGAGCCCTGTTCATCCAGCTGGCCTGGGCGCCGCCGGTCTGGGCGGTGGCGGCGGGCGCCCTGCCGCTGGTGGCCGGCCTCTCGTTCGCCCTGATGCGGCCCGCCAAGGGCCTGATGATCGCCCTGCAGATGCGCGAGTCCCGGTCCGGTGACTGAGCTGCGCCGCCGCTTCCCCTGGATCCTGACCGTCCTCTGCGCCGGCCTGTGCGCCGTGCTGCTCGCGCTCGGCGTCTGGCAGGTGCAGCGGATGCAATGGAAGGCGGGGCTGATCGCCGCCGCCGACGCCGCCGCCGCCGAGCCCGTCGCTCCCGCCGCCCGGGTGTTCGCCGCCGCCCGACCCGAGTTCCGCAAGGTCGAACTGACCTGTCCCGGACTCGCCACCGCTCCCTGGGTGGAGCTGCAGAGCATCCACGACGGCCAGGCCGGGGTTCGCCTGATCTCCGCCTGCCGCGACCCCGGACTGGACCGCGTGGTCCTCGTCGACCGGGGCTTCGTCGCGGACGGGATTTCGGCGCGTCCCCCGGTCGCGCCCTCGTCCACGCCCCTGCGCGTCGTGGCCGAGATCCGCGCCACCCCCGCCCCCGGCCCCATGGCGCTGGCCGCCCAGGACGACCGCTTCTACGTGCGCGACAACGCCGCCATGGCCCGCGCGCTCGGGGTCGAGGGTCCGGTGTCGCCGTGGACCGCCTTCGCCCTCGCGTCGACCAATCCCGACTGGGCCGCCCTGCAGCCCTCCGCCCCGCCGCCGGCCTTCTCCAACAACCACCTCGGCTACGCCCTGACCTGGTTCGGACTGGCGCTCGCCCTCGTCGGTTTCTACATCGCCCTGCTCCGCCGGCGCATGTCCGGCCCCTCCCGCCCCGGGGATAAGGAACCGTCCTGACCGCCCGCCTCCACACCCTGCCCAACGGCGTCCGCGTCGTCTGCGACCCCATGCCGGGCCTGCGCACCCTGGCTCTGACCGTCACGGTGCGCGGCGGCGCGCGCTGGGAGACGGAGGCGACCTCGGGCTGGTCGCACTGCCTCGAGCACCTGGTGTTCAAGGGGGCCGGCGACATGGGCGCGCGCGAGATCGTGGAGCGCATCGAGGGGCAGGGGGGCTCGATCAACGCCGCCACCGGCTACGAGCGCACCAGCTTCGAGGTCCGCGGCCTGGCGGGCACGCTGCCCCTGTCCATGCAGGTCCTCTCCGACCTCGTCTTCCGCCCGACGCTCGATCCGGCGGAGATCGAGCGCGAGAAGGACGTCGTCGCCCAGGAGATCGCCGAGGCCTTCGACACCCCGGACGACCACGTGTTCGAAATGGCGCAGACCCGCGCTTTCGCGGACCAGCCCCTGGGCCGGCCGATCCTCGGCTCCGTCGCCAGCCTGGCCCCCATCGACCGGGCGAGCATCGCCGCCTGGCGCGCCCGCCTCTACGCCCCTGACCGCATGGTCGTCGCCGCCGCCGGCGCGGTGGACGAGGACGAGCTGCTGACGCTGGCCGGCCGCTGGTTCGGCGGCGAGGCCGCGATCCCTGCGGACGCCCCGGCCGCCGCCCGCTTCACCGGCGGCGCCGACCGCCTGACGCGCCGGATCGAACAGGCCAACCTCGTGTTCCAGCTTCCGTCGGCCTCGGCGGTCGAGCCGACCTACGCCGCCGCCCGCATGCTGGCGGAGATCCTCGGCGGCGGCATGGCCTCGCGCCTGTTCCAGAGCGCGCGCGAGTCCCGCGGCCTGGCCTACGCCATTGACGCCTGGCACGAGCCCTATGAGGACGCCGGGGTGCTCGGCATCTACGCCGGGGCCGCCGCCGGGCGGGCCGTCGAGCTGGCGCGGGTCTGCGCCGACGAGTTGCGCGCCCTGGCCGAGCACGGTCCGACGGAGGCGGAGGTCGCCCGCGCCGCCGCGGTGCTCAACGCCGGCCTGTGGATGTCGGACGAGAATCCCGCCGCCCGCGCCGGCCGGGCCGCGGCCCAGACCCTCCTGTTCGGCGCGCCCATCCCCTCGCAGGTCGCCGCCGACCGCATTCTCGCCCAGACGCCCGCCAGCGTGCGCGACGCCGCCGGGGCGGCGCTGGCCGCCGGGACCTCGGCCACGGCCGTGCTGGGACCGGCCGCGGCCGGCCCGGCCGGCGCCGCCTTCCACCGGGCCCTGTTCGGCTGATATCCTGCGGCGATGGCCCTTCTCGACTGGATCAGCGAGGCGAGCGGCCCGGTCGTGCGCGGCCGGGGCGTCGTCCTCCGCCCGCCGCGGGCGTCGGATCACGAGGCCTGGGCCGCCTTGCGCGGCGAGTCCCGCGCCTACCTCCAGCCGTGGGAGCCGACCTGGCCCGAGGACGACCTGACCCGGGCCGCCTTCCGGCGGCGACTCACCATCTACGCCCGCGAGATGGAGGCGGGGAACGCCTGGCCCTTCTTCATCTACCGCGAGCCCGACCGCGCCCTCGTCGGGGCCATCACCCTCTCCAACGTCCGCCGGGGCGTCGCGGAGACTGGCACCCTCGGCTACTGGATCGGTCGTCGGTTCTCCGGTCGCGGCCACGCCACCGCGGCGGTGAGGGCCATGACCGCCTGGGCCTTCGACGAGCTCGGCCTGCACCGGGTCGAGGCGGCCTGCGTCCCCGCCAACACGCCCTCCCGCCGCGTGCTGGAGAAGGCGGGCTTCGAGCTGGAGGGGCAGGCCCGGGCTTATCTCAAAATTAACGGCGCTTGGGCAGATCATCTGTTGTTCGGCCGCGTGAACGACGGGGCCGGCTGCGACGGCTGAGCCGTTCACCGGGGATCCGTAGGCGTTTGAACAATCGCTCCAGAAGTCTGGCCTGGGACGCGACGACCGCCATCGAGGCGCTGGCCGCTGCGGACACCGCCCTGTGGATCTGGACCCCGGCCCAGGACCAGATGCGCTTCACCGGCGCGACCCGCGCCCTCGGGCTCGGCCCGCTCGCGCCGGAGTGCTCCGGGGCCGCCTTCGCCGCGGTCGCCGTGCCCCAGGACCGCGCCCTCGCCGAGAAGATCCTCAAGCCGCAGGAGGAGGGGACCGAGGTCGCCGTCCGCCTGCGCATGCGCGATTCCGAGACCTGCATCTGGCGCGGCGTCTGGCTGGAGGACGGGCTGCGCGCCGCCGGAGTGGCGGCGCTGGAGAAGCGTTTCTCGGCCTGCGAGCGGGACCAGCTGACGGGGCTTCTCGATCGCCGCACCTTCATCAGCCGCGCCGCCGACGCCCTCACCCAGCCGGGCGAGTACGAACTGGTGGCGGCCGACGTCGACCGCCTGCGCCGGCTGAACGAGGCGTTGGGCCACGAGCGCGCCGATCTGGTGCTGTCGGCGCTGGGCTCCCGCCTGAACGCCGCCTTCGCCCAGGACGCCGCCGCCGCCCGCGTCGGCGAGGACGAGTTCGCCATCATCGTGCCGCGCGGCGCCACCGCCGCCTCCGAGCGGGTGCGCGAGGCGCTGGAGCAGCCGCTGCGCATCGCCGGCTTCGACATCTATCCGACCGTGTCGATCGGCGCCGTCGCCGTGGAGGGCGGTCCGGACGCTCCGGACGCCGCCGAACTGCTGCGCCGCGTCGAGCTGGCGGTCGAGCACGCCAAGTCCGCCGGCCGCGGCGGGGTGGCCGCCTACGGCCGCGCCCTCGAAAGCGACAGCCTCTCGCGGCTGGCGCTGGAGTCCGACCTGCGCAACGCCTTCGTGCGCGGCGAGATCGAGCCCTTCTACCAGCCCATCGTCAACCTCGACACCGGCGCGGTCGCCGGCTTCGAGGCCCTGGCCCGCTGGCGTCACCCGCGCCGCGGCCTCGTGCCCCCCGACGAGTTCCTCGGCCTCGCCGACGAGATGGGGCTGATGAACGAGCTGGGCCTGCTGATGATGACCCAGTCGGCCCGCCAGCTCGCCGAGTGGCTGCGCCGCCACCCCGGCGCCGGCAAGCTGTTCTGCAGCGTCAACCTGTCGGTGGGGGAGATCGAGCGGCCCGGCCTGGTCGCCGACGTGGCCCGGATCATCTCCGAGACCGGCCTGCCGCGCGGCGCGCTCAAGCTCGAGGTCACCGAGAGCGACATCATGCGCGACACCACGCGCGCCGCCGCCATCCTGAAGGAGCTCCGCGAAGCCGGGGCCTCGCTGGCGCTGGACGACTTTGGGACCGGCTTCTCGTCGCTCAGCTACCTCGCCCGCCTGCCGTTCGACACCCTGAAGATCGACCGCTACTTCGTGCTCACCATGGACAAGGACGAGGGCTCGGCCAAGATCGTCCGCTCGGTCGTCAACCTGGGGCGCGACCTGTCGCTCGAAGTCGTCGCCGAGGGGGTCGAGAACGCCACCCTGGCGAAGCTCCTGCTGCAGGCCCAGTGCCACTACGGCCAGGGCTTCGGCTACGCCCAGCCGCTGCCCGCCCAGGGCGCCGAGGTCTACCTCAACGAGTCCCTCGCCGACGGCTCGGCCCCGATCAAGGCGCGCTCGGGCCAGAACGCCTAGGCGCGGCCCGCCTGGCCCGACAGCCGCCCCGGATCGATGCCCAGGGTGGCGAGGGCGCGCGCCCACTTGGCCTCGTAGTCGGGGTCGAAGACCAGATCGGCGTCGGCGTCGGCGGTGAGCCAGACGTTTTCGCCGAGCTCCTCCTCCAGCTGACCCTCGCCCCAGCCGGCGTAGCCCAGCAGCAGCACCGACCGGCGCGGCCCCGCCGCCGGATCGACCATGGCCGCCAGCGCCTCGCGCGTGCCGGTCATCGCCAGCCCGTCGCCGATCAGGGCCGAGGCGTCCGCCGCCATCCAGTCGTCGGTGTGCAGCACGAAGCCCCGTTCCCGCTCGACCGGCCCCCCGACCAGCACCGGACGCTCCGCCGCCGCATCGGGCGCGGGCGTCTCCAGCTTGGTCAGCACCATCTTCAGGTCGACGCCCGGCGCGGGCCGGTCGAGGCGCAGCCCCATGGCGTGATCCGGCCCGTGGGCGCAGATCAGGATCACCGCATGCTCGAAGCGGGGGTCGCCGATGCCCGGCATCGCCACCAGCAGGCGCCCGGCCAGGGATTGGAAGTGGTCCATCCTTCTATCATCGGGAGCCGGCGGCGCAGGCGCAAGTCGCGCGAGGTTGGCGAGTTTCGCCGCAGGCCCTATCTGGGCGGCGGGACACATCCCGCAGCCCCATCCGGAGAGCCTTCCATGACCGTGAAGATCGGCGACCGCATCCCCTCCGCCACGCTGACGCGCGCCACCGACGAGGGACCGAAGCCGGTCTCCACCGACGAGGTCTTCAAGGGCCGCACCGTCGCCCTGTTCGCCGTGCCGGGCGCCTTCACCCCGACCTGCTCGGCCCGGCACCTCCCGGGCTTCAAGGACGCCCGCGAGACGCTGAAGGCGAAGGGCGTCGACGCGATCGCCTGCGTCTCGGTCAACGACGCCTTCGTCATGGGCGCCTGGGCCGACAGCCAGGGCGTCGGCAAGGACGACATCCTGATGCTCGGCGACGGCAACGGCGACTTCACCCGCGCCCTCGGCCTGTCGATGGACGCCAAGGGCTTCGGCATGGGCGAGCGCTCGCAGCGCTACTCGATGCTGATCCGCGACGGCGTGGTCGAGCAGCTGAACGTCGAGCAGCCGGGCGAGTACAAGGTGTCGTCCGCCGAACACCTGCTGACCCAGCTCTAGGGCCGGCATGACCGACGTCTTCACCCCGGCGCAGCGCAGCGCCGTGATGCGCCGGGTGAAGGGTCGCGACACGGGGCCGGAGCTGATCGTGCGCCGCCTCTTCCGGGCCGCCGGAGTCGGTTACCGGCTCGGCGGCGCCGGCCTGCCGGGGCGTCCGGACCTGGTCATGAAGGGACGGCGGGTCGCCGTCTTCGTCCACGGCTGCTTCTGGCACGGCCACGACTGCCCCCGGGGCGCGCGGGTCCCGAGGGCCAACGCCGCCTACTGGACCGCCAAGATCGCCCGCAATGCGGCCCGCGACGCGGGGGCCGCGGCGCAGCTGCAGGCGCAGGGCTGGCGGGTGATCACCGTCTGGGAATGCGGCCTGCGCCGGCCCGACCTGGCCGACCGGCTGGTCGCGGCGCTCGGGGATCAGGCGACCGCCGTCTCCATCTCCGCCGCGTCCCCGGGCTGAGCCATGGTCATCACGTGGTTGATCGCCCCCAGCAGCATCTGCGGGGTGATCGGCTTGGGCACGAAATAGGTCATGCCCGCGGCCGTGCAGGCGGCGATGTCCTCGGGGGCCGTGTCGGCGGTCACGGCGATCACCGGCACGCGGGCGTTGGGTCCGCCGCCGGCGCGGATGCGGCGGGTGGTCTCGCGCCCGTCCAGCTCCGGCATCCGCACGTCCATGAAGATCAGGTCGAACGGGGTCGCCTCGCAGATCTTCAGCGCCGCCATGCCGTCGGCGGCGGTGGAGATGTCGCAGCCGAGCGGCTGCAGGATCAGCTGGATGGCGCGCCGGTTGATGTCGTGGTCGTCCACCACCAGCACCCGCATGGGACGGCCGTCGTCCGCCTCCTCCGCCTCCGCCGCGGCGGGCTCCGGCCCCGGTGCGGCCGGCGCGATGACCGGGGACTCCGCCGGCGGGGCCGAGGCGTCCGGCTTCGCCGGCCCGACCAGCGCGCGGGCGACCGCCTCCCGGCCCTGCTGCTCGAGCGTCGGCGGCGAGGAGAGGGAATCCTCGCCCGGCTCGACCCGCAGGGCGAGCGTGAACTGGGCCCCCTCGCCGGGCCGGCTGCGGGCGGTCAGCCGCCCGCCCATCAGCTCGGCCAGCTGGCGGCTGATGGCGAGGCCGAGGCCGGTGCCGCCGTGCCGGGCGCTGATCCCGTCGGCGATCTGGTCGAAGGGCGTGAACAGGCGCCCCATCTGCTCGGGCGTCATGCCGGGCCCGGTGTCGATGACGTCGATCAGCAAGGCGTGGCCGGTCGGCTCCTCCGGCCAGGACCGCAGCCGCAGGGTGATCGAGCCCTGCGGGGTGAACTTCATGGCGTTCGAGATCAGGTTGTTCAGCACCTGACGCAGCCGCATCGGGTCGCCGCGGACGGCGGCCGGAATCGACGCCGCGCCCTCGACGCGCAGCTTCAGCCCCTTGGCGCGGGCGGGACCGCGCCACAGCCGCACCGTCTGGTTGAGCAGGTCGCGGAGGTCGAAATCGACGCTGTCCACGGTCATGTGGCCCGCTTCCAGCTTGGCGTGGTCCAGCAGGTCGTCCAGCAGGGCCTTCATCATGAAGCCGGCGTCGCTGATCAGGCGCGCCTGGGCGCGGGAGCCGCCGTCGGCCGCCGCCCGCTCCAGCTCGACGGAGCCGGTCAGGATGGCGCTGATGGGCGTGCGCAGGTCGTGGCCGACGGCGGCGAGGAAGGCGCTGCGGCCCTCCATGATGCGCTCGGCGTCCTGACGCTTGCGCTCGGCTTCCAGCCGCGCGGCCGTCTCGGCGATGCGGGCCTCGTTCATCCGCTGCCACGTCGACAGGCAGTAGGTGACGAACACCCCGACGGCCACCGCGGCGGCCGTGACCAGTCCGGTGCCGGCGCCGAACATGGCCATGAACACCGGCACGGTGGCGAGGTAGAGGAATTGCGGGACGACGGTCAGCACCAGCACCCGCTTCGAGCGCGGCGCATTGATCATCGAATAGATGGCGCCGGCGGACAGCAGCAGGGTGGCGCAGATGCCCGCCAGCGGTCCGCCCACCAGCCAGAGCGGCAGCGACAGGCTGCCGAAATAGCCGGCGTTGGCGACCAGGAGGGCGTCGCCGGCCAGGGCGCGAAGCCCCCGCAGGCGCGTCGCCCGCCGTCCGTTGATCGGTGCGAAGACCCACAGGTCGAGCGCCTGGATCAGGAGGTAGCCGACAAACCAGACGAAGCTCAGCTCCCAGCCGACCACCGGGCTGAACACCAGGGCGCTCGCCGCCGCCATGCCGAGACGCTGCAGCAGCGCCTTGCGCCGCTGATGGATGGCGCCGGTCCAAGGGTCCGGCGTCTGGTCAGTCGTCGCGGCCGTAGCGATCGCCATGCGGCTCCCCGGAATTGGCCAGCGGCCCCCGCCGCGACTATCCCGGTCTTGCCCTAACGCTCCGTCAACGGGCGCTTCCGACCGCCTCCGCCACGGACGCGAAACCCTCGTCCCGCACCCGCGCCGCGAGGTCGCGCTTGATCCGCGCCACCAGCCCCGGCCCCTGGTACACGAGGGCGGAATACAGCTGGACCGCCGAGGCCCCGGCGCGGATGCGCCGCCAGGCTTCCTCGCCGGAATCGATCCCGCCGACGGCGATCAGCGGCAGCCGCCCGGCGGCCGCCTCCGCCGCCGCGGTCAGCGCCGCGCGCGCCCTGTCCCTGAGCGGCGCTCCGGACAGGCCGCCGGCCTCCTCGCGGCGCGGCGAGCGGAGACCGGCCGGTCGGTCCAGGGTGGTGTTCGAGACGATCAGCCCGTCGAGCCCGTGGTCGATCACCGCCTCGACGATCATGCCGATCTCCGCCGCGTCCAGATCCGGGGCGATCTTCAGGAACACCGGCGTCCGGTCCTCGCCGCGCGCCTCGGCCAGCCGGCCCAGCAGGTCGTCCAGCGCCGCCCGCCCCTGCAGGGCGCGCAGGCCGGGCGTGTTGGGGGACGAGACGTTGACCGTCACATAGTCGGCCAGCCCCTTCAGCCGCAGCAGGCCGGCCACATAGTCCGCCGCCTTGTCCTCCGTGTCCTTGTTGGCGCCGAGGTTGGCGCCGACCGTCACGGTCCGCGGCCGCCGCTCGAGGCGGGCGGCGAACGCCTCCAGCCCCGCATTGTTGAACCCCATGCGGTTGATCACCGCCCGGTCCTCCGCCAGCCGGAACAGGCGGGGGCGGGGATTGCCCGGCTGCGGCCGCGGCGTGACCGAGCCGCACTCGACGAAGCCGAACCCCAGCCGCGCCAGCCCGTGCAGCGCCTCGCCGTTCTTGTCGAGGCCGGCGGCCAGGCCGATCGGGTTCGGCAGCTCCAGCGGCCCGACGCGGGCGCGCAGCACCGGATCGTCCGGCGGCGGGGCGGGCAGGGGGGCCAGCTGCAGGGCGCGCAGGGCCAGGCCGTGGGCGGTCTCGGGGTCCAGCCGGCGCAGCAGCCCCGCGCCGAGATCGCTCAGGGCCATCCGACCGCTCCGTCCTCGAACCGCATCACCCCCGCCGCATCGACGGCGAGACCGCGCTCGGACCGCACGGCCGTGCGCGGCAGCGGCCCGTACAGGTGGGGGAACAGGGCCCCGCCCCGCGACGGCTCCCGGACCAGCCGGTCCCCGAGGCTCGCCAGGTCGACCTCCAGCAGACGCAGGCCGCTCCGGCCGCGGTAGTGGCGCGCCGCCGTTTCGGCCAGCTGGTCCGCCATCGACATGTGGATGTAGCCGTCGGCGCGATCCACCTCCGAGCCGTCCCAGGCGGGACCGGCGGCCGCCCACTCGGCGGCGTCGACCAGCTTCCAGGCCACGTCGCTCACCGGGCTTCCAGCTCCCGCGGCTGCAGCAGTCCCTCGAACAGCGGGCGTCCGGCGGGGTCGACCGAGAAGATCGCCGCCGCGCCCGGCGCGAAGCCGCCGCTCATCCGGTCCATGAGCGCCGGCGAGGCCGCGCCCTCGCCGAGATACTCCAGCGCCAGCAGGTGGACGCCCGGATTGTGCGCCAGCACCAGCAGGCAGCCGGCCTCCTCCTCGGCGGCCTCGACCAGCCGCCGCAGGGTCTCCGCCGAGCCGTTGTACAGCGCCTCGTCGTCGCGGACCTGCACGTCGCCCAGCGCGTCATGGACCAGGTCCCAGGTCTGGCGGGTGCGGGTGGCGGGCGAGACCAGCGCCAGATCCGGACGCAGCCCCCGCGCCGCCAGGGTCCGGCCCATCAGGGCGGCGTCGATCCGGCCGCGGGCCGACAGCGGCCGGGTGCGGTCGCCGCCGGCGCCGCCCGTCCGCTCGGCCTCGGCGTGGCGCATCAGGATCAGTCGCTGCATGGCCGCCCTTTAGGGCCGTTCGGAGCTTCCCGCCAGACCGCGATGGCTGCGACCCGCCGGCTGCGGCTGAAGGGCCGGCGCGAGGGCGGCGGCGGGGGCGACGGCCCCGCCCGGACGGATCCGCGCATAGGCCTGGCGGGTCGCCTCCAGAAGGATCACCCCGGCCGTCCCGGGCAGGATGCGCCGCCCCACCTGCTCCAGCCCGTCCGCCAGCGGCAGAAGGGGCGGCCACGGCGGCACGTACAGGGTCTGCGACCAAGCGACCGGCTCCAGCCCCGCCTCGCGCACCAGCCGCTCGAGCTGGCGCCGGGTGAACGGCCGCCCATGGCCGAAGGGCGTGCTTTCCGCCCGCGCCCACAGGCCGCCGCGCGCCGCCGCGACGAGGATCATCCGCCCCGCCGGGGCCAGGGCCCGCACCGCCTCGAGCATCAGGGCCCGGGCGTCATCCGCCTCCTCCAGCGCATGCACCAGCAGCACCCGGTCGAAGGCGCCGGCGGCGAACGGCAGCCGGCGGTCGTCCACCAGCAGCGTCCGGTTCTTGCCTGACGCCGGCCACGGCTCCACCCCCTGGCCGCCCGGCATGGCGGCGACCACCCGCCGCGCCCCGACGAAGGCGTCCAGCCACGGCGTCGCATAGCCGAGGCCCAGCACGTCGCAGTTCGTCGCCTCGCCCCAGGCGTCCTCCAGCCGCCGCGCCAGCAGGCGTCGGGCCAGCGCGCCGGTCGGCTCGCCGTAGAAGTCGCGAAGCTCCTCGATGCTGCGCCGCATGCCGCCAGCATAGACCCGTCGGGGCGCCGCTGCCAGAATGGCCCCATGCCCCTCGACGTGCGCCTGTTCCCCTGCCTGTCGGACAACTACGGCCTGCTGGTGCGCGACGCCGGCAGCGGCTCGGTGGCCGCCGTGGACGCGCCCGACGCCGACGCCATCCTCGCCGGGCTGGAGCGCGCCGGCTGGGGGCGGCTCGACCTGGTCCTGAACACCCACTGGCACCCCGACCACACCCAGGGCAACGCCGCCCTGAAGGCCGCGACCGGATGCGAGATCGTCGGCCCCGAGGAGGTCCGCCGGGCGGCGCCGCTGGACCGCGTGGTGCGGGGCGGGGATCGCGTGCGGCTCGGCGAGACCACCCTCGAGGTGACCGACACGCCCGGCCACACCCTCGGCCACATCGTCTACCGCTCGCCGGAAGACGCCCAGGCCTTCGTCGGGGACGTGCTGTTCGTGATGGGCTGCGGGCGCCTGTTCGAGGGCGCGCCGGACCAGATGTGGTCCAGCCTGCGCGCCCTGGCCGCCTGGCCCGACGAGACGGTGATCTGGTGCGCCCACGAATACACCGCCTCCAACGCCCGCTTCGCGCTCAGCGTCGACGACCGTCCGGAGATGGAGGCGCGGGCGGCCGGGATCTTCGCCCTGCGCGAGCGCGGGGAGCCCACCGTTCCCACGACCATCGGGGCGGAGAAGGCCTTCAACCCCTTCCTGCGCGCGCCCGATGCGGCCGCCTTCGCCGCCCTGCGGGCGGCCAAGGACGGCTTCCGGGGCTGACGGTCGCTACTGCAGGAAGGCCCGGATCACCCGGGCCGAAGACGGCCGTCCGGCGACGCCCTGGGAGGGCGCCACGACGACGCGCAGTTCGCCCCGGGCGTAGGTCACCGAGGCGGCGCCGCCCTCCACGATGACGATGCGGCGGAGCTGGTTCAGCGCCTCCCGTCCGCCGGGCGAGCGGGAGATCCGGGCCACGGCGTCGGTCGACAGGATCAGGGCCTCGACCGTCAGGGCCTCGGCGTCGCCGCCGGTGTCGACGTTGATCTCGACCAGTCGTCCGACCGCTTCGCTGAGCATGGCGCTGCGTCGCGCCATCAGGCTCCACAGGCGGAACGGTCCGAGCACCGGCGGGGTCAGGTTCTGGCCGGGCCCCGCGAACGAGGCCGGAGCCCCGCCGGGCGCCCGTCCGGTGTAGACGGTGATGCCCCCATTCGGGGTCACCCGCAGCACCTGCTGACCGGCGTCATTGCGATAGATCACGTCGCCGCGCGGCGCCGGGCTCGGGCGCAGGACCCAGGTCTCCTCGCTGCGTTCGAACCTGAGCAGCGAGTGGTTGCCGGACCGGTCGAGGGTGAAGGCGTCGCCCGTGTCGGCGACGTAGCGCCCCGGCGGCGGAAGGGTGCTGCTGGGCCGCGGCTGGAGGCGGAGGGCGCGGCTCTGTTCGGCCTGGGCGTTGGCGCGTTCCTGGGCGCTGGCGCCCGCCGTGGAGGCGAGCGAAAGAGCCGACGCCGCGAGGGCGATCGCCATCGCGGCCGAAAGCGGCGTCCACGCCGGCCTCGCCTTCGCCGTCAACTCCATGGCCGCCTTGGTGCAATCGCGGCGCGGCGGATTTTGGGCAGGGGCCGGATCACCCGACCAGATACTGACCGCCGTTCAGCGACAGGGTGCAGCCTGTGACATATCCGGCACGTTCGCCGGCCAGCCACGACACCATATCGGCGATTTCCTCGCCTTTTCCGAGTCTTCCGACCGGGATCTGGGCGATGATTCCGGCCAGGACCTTCTCGTCCATGGCGCCCACCATCTCGGTGTCGATGTAGCCGGGCGCGATACAATTCACCGTGACCCCCTTGCGCGCGTTCTCCAGCGCGAGGGCCTTGGTGAAGCCGATCATCCCCGCCTTGGCGGCCGAGTAGTTGGTCTGGCCGATCTGGCCCTTCTGGCCGTTGATCGAGCTGATGTTGACGATCCGGCCCCATCCCCGGTCGCGCATGCCGTTGATGACCTGACGGGTCATGTTGAACACGCTGTCCATGTTCACCCGGATCACGTCCGACCACTGGTCGGCGGTCATCTTGTGGAAGAAGCCGTCGCGGGTGATGCCCGCGTTGTTGATCAGGACGTCGATCGGCCCCAGCGCCGCCTCCGCCTCGGCCACGGCGCGCTGGCAGTCCTCGAAGCTGCCGACGTTGCCCTTGACCACCATCACGCCCAGTTCCTCGGCGGTGGCGCGGGCGGCGGCCTCGTTGCCGGAGAAGCCGGCGGCGACCGCCATCCCGTCTTCCTTCAGCCGCTGGGCGATCGCCTTGCCGATGCCGCGGGTGCCGCCCGTCACGAGTGCGACGCGTGCCATGTGCGTATTCCTGTCCCTGAGCGGCGGCCTCTCCGCGGGCCGCCTGCCGTGGGAATACGCTTTAGCTTGCCGGACGTTGCGCGGAAAGCGTCGTTACGCCGCCGGCGCCAGACGGGCCATGTCGAGGACGAAGCGGTAGCGCACGTCCGACCGCTCCATCCGCTCGTACGCCTCGTTGATCTGCTCCGGCGCGATCACCTCGATATCGCAGGCGATGCCATGCTCGGCGCAGAAGTCGAGCATCTCCTGTGTCTCCCGGATGCCGCCGATCAGGCTGCCCGCCACGCTGCGCCGCCGCCACAGCAGGGGCATGGCGTAGACCGGCATCCCCTCGGTGGTCAGGCCCAGCATGACCATGGTCCCGTCGCGCGCCAGCAGGTTGATATGGCTGGCGATCTCGTGGGTGGCCGAGACCGTGTTGATGATCAGGTCGAACTTTTCCGCCGCGGCCTGCATGGCCGCCTTGTCCGAGTTGATCAGGAAGTGCTTCGCCCCCATCCGCTCGGCGTCGGCCTTCTTCCGGTCCGAGGTCGACAGCACCGTCACCTCGGCGCCCAGGGCGGCGGCCAGCTTGACCGCCATGTGGCCGAGGCCGCCCAGGCCGATCACCGCCACCTTCGAGCCCGGCCCCACCTTCCAGTGGCGCAGCGGGCTCCAGGTGGTGATGCCGGCGCAGAGCAGCGGCGCGGCGGCGTCCAGCGGCAGGGCGTCGGGGATGCGCAGCACATAATTCTGATCGACGGTGATGCGGTCCGAGTAGCCGCCCTGGGTGATGGTCTGCCCGACCTCGGCGCCTTTCGCGTCGCGCGAGCCGTAGGTCTGGATCATGCCCGGCTCGCAGTACTGCTCCTCGCCCGCGACGCAGGCGGGGCAGGTGCGGCAGCTGTCCACCATGCAGCCGACCCCGACCCGGTCGCCGACCTTGAAGCGGGTGACGCCGGAGCCCACCGCCGTCACCACCCCGGCGATCTCATGGCCGGGCACGATCGGATAGCGCGTGCCGCCCAGCTGGTTCTTCGCCACGTGCAGGTCCGAGTGGCAGACGCCGCAGTAGCGGATCTCGATCGCCACATCGTCCGGACCCGGGTCGCGCCGGTCGAACCGCCAGGGCTCCAGCGGCTGGTCGGCGGCGACGGCGGCGAAGGCGCGGGTGGCGATGGGCATGGAAGGCTCCGGCGGCGGGGAAGGGGGCCTAAGCTAGGCTCGGCTTCCCGCCGCGCAAGCCCGCGGGCTCAGCCGCCGCCCATGGGGATCTCCCGGGTGGTCTCACCTTCGTAGGTCAGCCGCCGGATGCGCGCCTTGCGTTCCGCATGGTCGAAGGCGATCAGCTCCAGGCCGCCCCCGCCCTCGGCGTCGGTGACGAGGCGCACCGGCACGCCCGTGTCGTTGTTGTTCAGCCGGATCGACGCGGCTCCGGTGCGGCTCACCACCAGCCCCAGGCGGTCCCGCATGGGCGCGCCGACCCCGGCCGGCGCATCCAGCGCCAGCGAGGCCTGGCCGTTCTCGAACGTGCCCAGCCCGCCGCGCTCCACGCCTGTCTCATCATAGATCCACAGCGCCGCCGACTGGCCGTGCTGCCGCCCCGCATCCGTGCCGATCACCACCCGCTCCACCCCGCGCCCGTCGACGAGGGCGATCCGCCGCGCCTTGACCTCGTCCTGGACGGGATCGCGCGCTGCGCCCCCGACCAGCACCACCGCGAGTCCGGCGGCCAGAGCGAGCGTCGTGATCTGAAGTCGTCCGACCTGCTTCTGCAGTCGATCGATTGTGTCGTTCTCCCCGGGCACGCCCGCCTCCTCCTCCGCTGCAGTGAAGATGGCTAGCAAGCCGTCCGGCCCGGGGCGGCTTAATTCGGCGTAATGGCCGGACGACCGCCCGCGGCGCGGCCGCCGGCGGGGCAAGCGCCGCCCTCAGCCCAGCCGGTCGATCAGCGCCATGGCGGCGGCGGGGTTCCGCACCTTCGCGCCGGAGATGAAGTAGGCGAACACGTCCCCGCGCCCGGCCCACGCGCGGGCCCGGGCCGCGATCGCGTCCAGCTCCGCCGGGGTCAGTCCCGTCGGCTCGTCCTCGCGGCTGGACATCAGCCGGGCGTAGGTGAAGTCCGCCGTCGGCTGGTCAATGCGCGGCCACTCCGGCGCCTCCTCGTCCTCGGCGTAGACGATGGCGACGCCGTACTTCGCCGCCAGGTCGTAGAACTGCTGGGTGTCGAAGCTCGGGTGCCGCACCTCCAGCGCATGGCGCAGGCGCAGCCCGTCCTTCTCCTTCGGCAGCAGCCTGAGGAAGCCTTCGAAATCCTCGGGATCGAACTTCTTGGTCCCCATGAACTGCCAGTTGATCGGGCCCAGCTTGTCCCCCAGCGCCGTCAGCCCCTGGTCGAGGAACCGCCCCATCGACTCGCCCATGTCCGACAGCACCTTGCGGTTGGTGCAATAGCGGCTGGCCTTGACCGAAAAGACGAACCCCTCCGGCGTCTCGTCGCGCCACTTCATCCAGCTGTCCGGCTTGAAGGTCGAATAGTAGGTGCCGTTGATCTCGATCGAGGTCAGCTTGCGGCTGGCGTACTCCAGCTCGCGCTTCTGGCTCCACTTCTCCGGATAGAAGACCCCGCGCCACGGCTCGTAGGTCCAGCCGCCGACGCCGACGCGGATCGTGCCTGTCATCTCGCCCTCCTGTGCGGGGACCGATGTGCTCTCAGCCGGCGGCCGGGACAAGGGCGCGGTAGGCCGCCCGGGCGTGGGCGCGGGCGGTCGCGTCGTCCAGCAGCCGCTTCGAGTGGCTGTAGGACAGCACCATCCCCTTGTACTGGAACACCCTGGCGTCGAGCGCCGCCTCGTCGAGGTCCGGATACAGCGTCCGGAACTCGCGACGGATGACCCTGGCCCAGCGCAGCTGGCTGGCCTTCAGCACGTCGCGCAGCGGGCCCGGCTGGTCGTCCAGCTCGGCCGCGGCGGCCATCAGCGGGCAGCCGCCCGGCCGGTCCTGGCCGTCGACCCAGTCCAGCTCCAGCTCGGCGATCCGGTCCAGCCGCTCCCGGCCGGGCGCCAGTCCCTCGGCGGGCCGCCACACCCGCTCGGTGAAGCGCTCGATCATGGCCTCGACCAGCTCGGCCTGCAGCGCTTCCTTGGACTGGAAGTGCTTCAGCACGGCGCTCTTCGACACGCCGGCCGCGGCGGCCACGTCGGCCAGGCTGACGGCGGCGAGGCCGCGCACGGCGACCAGCCGCATGGCCTCGTCGATCAGCCGCGCCCGCGTCGCCTCGCCCTTGCCCGCCATCGATCCGACTCCACAAGTGTCCGACCGGACACTTTCCTGTTGACTCAAAGTGACCGAACGGTCACTCATTGTGCACGACCGGTCACTTCTACACGGAGCCGGTCGTCGTGACCACCCTCAACGGAGGAAGCGCCATGCTTCTCGCCTCCCTTTCCCTCGCCGCGGCCCTGCTCGCCGCCCCGCCGGCCGCGGCCGGCGCCGCCGCCACCCTCGTCGAGCCCCGCGAGGTGCGGGCCAACCTCGACGGCCGCAACTGGTCGTGCGACCCCGCCGGCCGCTGCATCGGCCGCGGCGGCGGCGCCTCCCAGCCGCTGATGCGGGAATGCCGCCGTTTCGCGGCCCGCTTCGGTCCGGTGTCGGCCTTCTCGCGCGACGGCATGGCCCTGACCGAGGCCGAACTGGTCCAGTGCAACGCCGCGGCGGCCTGACCCTCCGCAGCGCCCGCGACCCGTGCTAGCCCTCCCCGGCCGCGCGCTGCGGCGGGGAGGGCTTCCATGGCCGCATCGATGTTCCGCGTCTTCGACCCGCGCCAGCTGGCCCACGCGCCGACGCAGGAGTTCCACAACGGCGGCTGGGCGCCGCACGCGGACGTGCCGGCCCGGGCGGCGAACATCGCCGCGCGCCTCGGCCCCTGGGAAGCCGCCCGCGACTTCGGCCGCGCGCCCCTCCTGCGGGTCCACACGGCCGAATACCTCGACTTCCTCGAGCGCGCCCACGCCGACTGGACGGCCGCCGGCCGCCCCGGCGACGCCATCGGCTACGCCTGGCCGGTGATCGGCCGCCGGTCGCTGAACCTCGACCGCATCGACGCCCGGATCGGCCGCTTCTCGTACGACGCCTGCACCCCGGTCACCGCCGGGACCTGGGAGGCCGCCTGGTGGGCGGCCCAGACCGCCCTCACCGCCCTCCAGCCGCTGCTGGACGGGCGCGAGCGCACCAGCTTCGCCCTGTGCCGGCCGCCCGGCCACCACGCCGGCGCCGACTACCTCGGCGGCTACTGCTACCTGAACAACGCCGCCGTCGCCGCCCGGGCGGCGCGCGACGCCGGCCACGCCCGGGTCGCCGTCCTCGACGTCGACTACCACCACGGCAACGGCACCCAGGACGTCTTCCTCGACGACGGGTCGGTGTTCTTCGCCTCCATCCACGCCGATCCGGCCAGCGACTATCCGTTCTTCTGGGGCCAGGCCGACGAGGGCGGCGTCGGCGAGGGGGAGGGGGCCACGCTCAACCTGCCGCTGCCGCGCGGCGCGACCCTCGATCGCTACACGGCCGCTCTCGACACGGCGCTGGAGGCGATCGCGCGCTTCGATCCGTCGCTGCTGGTGGTCTCCTTCGGCGCGGACACCTTCGAGGGCGACCCGATCTCCCACTTCCGCATCGCCACCGGCGACTACCCGCGCCTGGCCGAACGCATCGCCGCCCTCGGCCGGCCGACCCTGATCGTCATGGAAGGCGGCTACGCCGTCGCCGAGCTCGCCGACAACGTCGAAGGCTTCCTCTCGGGGTTCTGAGGGTCAGGGGAGGGAGTCCAGCCAGTCCTCAAGGCCGTGGCGGATGCGCAGGACATGCACGCCCGCAGGGTCCAGTTCGTACAGGACGATATGACTTCTGTACGGCAGGATGCGGATCGAGGCGCGCAGCCCGGCGCGCACGGGCGCCGACCGTGGAAATTGGCCGAGCCGCTGAATCGAGGCGCGCAGCCCGTCCGCGTAGACATCGCCCTGCTTTGGACCGAACCTTTCGACGCCTTCGCGGTAGATCGCCCGGATGTCCGCCCGGGCCGCCTCCGACAGGCGAACCCGCATCAGCCGGCGGCGGGGTGCGTGGTCTGCGTCAGGGCCTCCGCGCGAGCCTCGGCGAAGATTTCATCGACGCTGCGCTCGCTGACGCCGCTGGCCCGGGCCTCGTCCACCAGCCGCTCCAGGTGGGCGATCTTCCCGGCCCTCACCTGCTCGCGACGGAGGAGGTCGCGCACCACCTCGCCCGCGTCCCGGTAGCGGCCGGCGCGGACCTGCGCCTCGACCCAGGCGTTCAGATCTTCCGGGAGGGAGACGGTGATCTCGGCCATGGCTACAGGGTCTGCCTCGCGCCGGCGCCTGTCAACGCGGCGCCAACCCTCAGTAGGCGAAGTCGCGGTACACCCGCTCCACGTCCCCCTGCCAGTCGCCGTGGTACAGCTCCAGCAGGCGCTCGGCGGGAGTGATCCCGCTGTCGGCGATGTCCTCCAGCTCCGACAGGTAGCCGCGCTCGTCGACCATGCCGCCGGAGAAGCGGGCCCGGTTCTTCAGCCCCTGCCGGGCGATGGCGACCAGGTCCCGGGCGACGTCCTGCACCGTGCGGCCGGCCACCTCCGCCTTGAGCCCGAGCCGGGTGACGTCGCGGCGCAGGCGCTCGTGGTCGGCGATGTCCCAGTCCTTGACCAGGTCCCAGGCCGCCGCCAGCGACGGCGCGTCGTACAGCACCCCGGCCCACAGGGCGGGCAGGGCGCAAATCCGGCTCCACGGCCCGCCGTCGGCGCCGCGCATCTCGAGGTACTGCTTCAGCCGCACCTCCGGGAACAGGGTGGTCAGGTGGTCGGCCCAGTCCTTCTTCGTCGCCCGCTCGCCCGGCAGGGCGTCCAGCCGGCCGTCCATGAAGGCGCGGAACGACTGGCCCGACAGGTCGACGTAGCGCTCGCCGCGCTTGGCGAAATACATCGGCGTGTCGAGCGCATAGTCCGCGTAGCGCTCGAAGCCGAAGCCGTCCTCGAACACGAAGTCCAGCATGCCGGTGCGGTCCGGATCGGTGTCGGTCCAGACGTTGGCGCGCGCTGTCAGGAAGCCGTTCGGCCGGCCTTCCGTGAACGGACTGTTGGCGAACAGGGCGGTGGCGATCGGCTGCAGCGCCAGCGAGGTGCGGAACTTCAGCACCATGTCCGCCTCGCTGTCGAAATCGAGGTTGGCCTGGATGGTGCAGGTGCGCAGCATCATGTCGAGGCCCAGCGCGCCCTTCTTCGGCATGTAGGCGCGCATGATGTCGTAGCGGCCCTTCGGCATGACCGGCACGTCCTCGCGCCGCCACATCGGGTCGAACCCGAGCCCGAGGAAGCCCAGCCCCAGCTGGTCCGCGACCTGCTTGACCTCGACCAGGTGGCGGCCGGTCTCGTCGCAGATGCCGTGGATGTCCTTCAGCGGGGCCCCCGACAGCTCGAACTGGCCACCCGGTTCGAGGCTGATCGAGGCGGTGAAGCCCTCGTCGTTCCGCCGCTCGAGGGCGATGACGTGGTCGCCTTCGAGCACCGGCGTCCAGCCGAAGCGCTGCAGCCCGTCCAGCATGGCGCGGATGCCGCTCTCGCCCTCATAGGCGGGCCGGCGGAGGCTCGACTTGTCGAAGCCGAATTTCTCGTGCTCGGCGCCGATGCGCCATTGCTCCCGGGGCTTGATCCCCTTCGACATGGCGCCGATCAGGTCGTCGCGGGTAAGCGGTTCGGCTTCGGCCATGCGGATCTGTAACCCCTCGTGTCGCGGCTAGATGGGCTGCCGCGCTTCGCCGCTCAAGAGGGGTCCGGACGCGTGCGACGGCGGCGCACCGTGAACGGCGTCATGACCGAGACGAAGAAGGCCACCGACCACCCCAGCAGGATCGCGCCGGCGACGCCCTCGATGGCCCCCAGCAGCCGCCACGGCGGGGCCATCAGCTCGTCGCTGTAGCCGATGGAGCCGTAGCTGATGCTGGAGAAGTAGACCCCGTCCCGCAGCGTCTCCACCGCGCCGATGACCCGGTACACGGCGGCGTAGAGCCAGATCTCCACCCCGTGGATGACGAACAGGCCCAGCACCACGCCGATGGTCAGCAGCGAGTGCCGCCACAACGGATCGGCCATCGGAACCGGGCCCCGCCGGGCCTCGTAGATCTCCAGCAGCCGGCCGAGGCCCTGCAGGCCGAAGCCGTGAACGCCCACCGCCAGCAGGGCGAGCACCGTCGACAGGGCCAGCTCGTTGAACATGCGGGCATGTTGCCCGGATCGCGGGAACGGACAAGACGCCGGCGCTCAGCGTTCCCAGTCGCCGACCGCCGCCTGCCACAGCGTCAGCGCCGTCGCCGCCGCCGTGTCGGCGCGCAGCACCCGCGGGCCCAGGGAGACGGCGGTGGTGAACGGCAGGCTCCGCAGCCGCTCGCGCTCCTCCGGCGAAAAGCCGCCTTCCGGCCCGATCAGGATGGCCCACGGGCCCTCGCCGGCCCCGGCCAGCGCCTTCAGCGCCGGTTCGCCGCCGGTCTCGTCGCAGAACATCAGCCGCCACCCCCCGTCCCAGCCGTCCA
>Ga0233425_10000058_pt1 | contig 268967 bp, 227 predicted proteins | sample Watercolumn_Towu_2_FD_181712 | JGI IMG/M metagenome (GOLD analysis project Ga0233425, IMG submission 181712) | Freshwater microbial communities from Lake Towuti, South Sulawesi, Indonesia - Watercolumn_Towuti2014_140_MG | ecosystem: Environmental > Aquatic > Freshwater > Lake | place...
ATCCGTAAATAATAATGCAAAAAACAAAATAAAAATCGGTGATTTTGTAAATGTCAGAATTAATAAAGTCAACTCCGCTACCCTGTTTGGAGAACCGGTTGATTGATAAAAAAAAAATATTAGTAATTCAAACCGCATTTCTTGGCGACCTCATTCTGACAATTCCGCTTCTGAAAATTCTTAAGGAAAATAAACCCGATTATGAAATTCATATTTTATGTTTACCTGTAGTTTCTGAAATATTAAAAAACAATCCTTATATATCTGAAGTAATTGAATATGATAAAAGGGGATTGAATAATGGAATAAAAGAGCTTTTTAAATTAATTAAGGATTTAAAAACAAAAAAATATGATATTTTAATTTCTCCTCACCGTTCATTCAGAAGTACAATTATTTCATTCTTATCAAATATACCTTTAAGGATATCTTTTAATAAAAGTTCTTTTAGTTTTTTATACAACAATAAAGTTGAATACAAAAGTAATTTACATGAAATACAAAGAAATCTTTCTTTGCTGAATCCTTTGGGAATTGAAAATAGAGAAATAGTTAAACCGGAATTTTTTCCTGATGAAGATGACGTAAAAATTGTAGCAGAATATTTTGAATATTACGGTATTTCAGTAAATGATAAATTGTTAGTTATTTCACCTTTTTCAAAGTGGTTCACAAAGAAATTTCCATTTGAAAAATATGTAAAACTAATTAATTATCTTTCAGATACAAATATCAAAATTGTATTAATAGGTACTAAAAATGAATTTGATGATTGTGAAAAAATAAGAGACACAGTTAGTAAGATAGATGTATTTAATTCGGCAGGAATGCTGAATTTGCTTCAGACCAGTCTTTTATTAAAATACTCGGGACTTTTACTTACAAATGATTCCGCACCGCTCCACATTGCAAATGCTGTAGGGACAAGGGTATTCGCTATATTCGGTGCAACTGTTCCTGCATTTGGCTTTTATCCGTACGGAAAAAATGATAAAATATTTGAGATTAACGAATTAAAGTGCCGTCCCTGCGGAATTCATGGTGGGGAAAAATGTCCAATCAAATCATTTGATTGTATGAAAAAAATTGATGAATTTCAAATCTCACTCGAAATTAAAAAATCCTTCGGAATAATTTAATTTTTTTTCAGTATTCTTTTCACGTACTTTCCAAGCATATCAAATTCAATATTTACCCTGTCATTGACTTTCATTTCTTTGAAATTTGTGACATTATAAGTATGGGGAATAATTGCTACTTTTACAATTACCTCCCTTTTTGTTTCTTTTACTATATCCGCAATAGTTAGACTTACACCGTTTATGGATATCGAACCGACATATATGATATTATCAAAAAATTTACCCGGGAAAGAAATAAAATATTCCCAACTGTCTTTTAATCTATTAATCTTTACAACTTTTCCTGTTGAATCCACATGTCCCTGAACAATATGTCCATCGAGTGTTGCATTTATATTCATTGGTTTTTCAAGGTTGATAAAATTCCCGATTTTCAAATCCCCGAGATTTGTTTTAGATAATGATTCTCTAATCGTTGTAATCTCAAAAATTCTTCCATTTGTCTTTACAATCGTCATACACGCTCCGTTAACCGATATGCTGAATCCCTTTCCAATCCCATATAAATAATTTTTTTGTGAAGGTTGAATTTGAAATACTATACTGTCGCCTCTTTTGTTAATTGAAATTACTTTTCCTTTATCTGTAACAATTCCTGTAAACATATTTTTTATTTCTTATAATAAATTATTAAATCCTGTTTTGATTGTATTAAACTAATTAGTTTTAAATTTACTGCATCCGATAATTTGTTAATTGCGAAGTTATCAAATGAAGATATTCCCTCACCTAATATTTTCGGTACAACAATAAAATATATATCGTCATATAGATAATCTTTGATAAACTGTGAAAAAACATTTGCACCGCCTTCTACCAATAAACTCGTAATCCCTTTTTTATAAAGTTCTTTAAGGATTTCTATCATTTGAAAATTACCATTTTTTGCTGACCTGACACGTATTATATTATCTGAAAGCGCATCTTTGAAATTATCAGAAACAATCCTGTATGTTTTTAAAGAATGTTTATCGCTGAATATCTTAAGTGTCGAAGAAAGTTTGTAATCCCTGTCTATAACAATTCGAGCAGGATTTTTTCCCCTTTTTGAATGAGTTGTTAAATCCGGATTGTCATAATATGCAGTCTTCGTACCTATTAAAATCGCATCGTATTTTCCGCGAAGGTTATAAACAAATTTTCTTGACTCTTTTCCGGTAATATATTTTGAAACAAAATTTTTCAGAGCAATTTTTCCGTCAATGCTCTGCCCGATTTTCAGTGTAACGTATGGTAATTCACAAGCAATATTCTTTATAAAAACTTTGTTTAAATCCTCGCATTCATTTTTTAATACATCACTCAAAACATTAATACCTGCACTTTTCAATTTTTTTATCCCTTTGCCGTTTACAAATTTGTTTGGGTCACGCATTCCGATAAAAACATTTTTAAAATTGTATTTTATTATTTCGTCAGTGCAGGGTGGAGTTTTTCCGTAATGAGTACACGGCTCCAAGTTCACATATAAAGAAGCATTTTTGAAATTATATCCGCTCTTTAAAGCTTCTTTTATAGCATTTATTTCAGCATGGTTTTTTCCGAATTCTTTGTGATATCCTTTGCCGATTATTTTTTTATCCATTACAATTACACATCCCACTAAGGGGTTTGGTGCAACCTTACCTTTTCCTTTTGCGGCTAATGTAATGCATTCTTTCATAAATTTTTCCTCAATAGTCATCTTTCCTCCGTATTTAAAAATAAATTTCTCTTCATCACATTAATTATACCGTCTGTAGTATTCCTGTAATAAACATATGTTCTCAAATCAAATCTTGCAACCTTAAATTTTTTTTCTGCACGTTTATATAATTCATAATCATATCCATATATGTTTTTGAATCCTTTAAGTTTTCCGAACACTTCTGCTTTTCCGAAAAAAGTTGCTCCAATGAAACAGTTTTCGATATTGATTAATTTTTTAGGATTTACTGCGTCCGGAACAAAAAAATCATCAGCTTCCCCGATTATTTTTGCGGGAGAATAAATTAAATCTGTTTCCGGATTATTTTTAAAATATTCTACTCTTTCCTCAATATGATTTTTCATATATTCGTCGTCCGAATCAAGAAATGTTATAAATTTTCCTTCAGATAATTTAATTCCGGAATTAAGAGATAAAGGTGTTCCAATATTACTGTGTCTTAAATATTTAATATAATCTTTTTTTTTTATTTCAGGAAAAATTCTTTCTTCGACCGAATCGGTGCTTCCGTCATCAATAATAATCAGTTCATAGTTTTTAAATGTTTGTTCAAATACGGAAGTCATTGCCCTTGAAATAAAATTAATTCTGTTATACACAGGTATTATTATCGAAACTTCAATTATTTTCTGATTAATATTCATTTTTTATTCTCAGCCATTTTTTCGGGTCAACCGGGTTTTGTCCTTTCCAGAACTCGAAATGAAAAGACTGGCCGTTAATATTTTCCGATGTTTTTGCAATTATTTGTCCTGCCCTGACAGTTTCACCCTTTTTTATATTTAAATCCTGTATCACTCCATACACAGTTCTATATTCACCGTTATGTTTGATTAGTATAACATTCCCAAGATATGGGACAATAAATATATTTTCTACAAAACCATTTGCGATACACTTTACATCAGAACCCCGGACAATTGAAACATCCATCCCGTTGTTATAAGTAAATATTCCCAGTGCCGAATTTATAATTTTTCCGTAATCATACAATACATTAACACTGTTGACAGGCAGAATAAGTTTTCCTTTCAGGCTGTCAATATCATCAGTTTTGTAATTTACAGACTGGTCTATTTTATAAATTGCATCCTTTTGTACAAGATTATATTCAATATTTAATTTATTTATAAGTTCTCTTTTTCTAAAAATCTGTCTATTGACAATTTCACTTTCGTTTTTTAAGTCCTGAATTCTGTTCTCGATTAAAAATCTTTCTTCTGTTAATGTTTTTTGATTGTCTTTTTTTTCGTTTATATATTTCAGTTTTTCCTTCCTGCCAAGATTCAGTACTTTATCTTTTTCATCAATAATAAATTGTAAATATTTTATTTTTTCTAAATCCCTTTTCCTGAGAAGTGAAATTTTATTTAAGTACTGAATTCTTCTTGCAAGGTCATTCAAAGATGTCGATGAGAATAATAATTCAAGATTATAACTTTGCCCGTGTTTATAAATCCAGATTATCTTTTGCTTATAACTGTTTTTTATTAAATCAATTTTTTTATTATAATTAATAATTTCAACCTCACTAAGAAAATTTTTATCGGACGAAAGCAAATTCATCGAATCGAGACTGAGAAGGAGGGCGGACACCTTTGCAATTTCTTCATCATATTTCTTAAGGTCAATGTATAGTTTATTCAGTTCGAGGCTAATATTCAGCAGTTTCGATTCAAAATTTTCAATATCAATTTTGTGTAAAAGAATTTGCTTTCTTTTGTCTTCAAGAAAATTATAATCCGCGAATGCGGAATTAAAAACCCTAAACAAAAATAAAAAAATAAAAATATTTATTATTTTTAATCCCATATAATTATTCTTGCACTTTTTGGAATCTTAAGTTTGTAATCTAATTTTTCGTTATTAAAACTCTTTGAAGTATAATTTAACCATATATATTGTTTATCCAATGGTTTTGAAATATTGATAGTGTTTGGAAAATATATCGATTCGGTCTTGTAGTAATCAGAATATTCAATAATAAGTGTTTCTTTCCTTACATTATTTAGTTTTATGAACTTTGTTACATAATAATTATCGGAATTTATCCAGAATTTTCTAATTTCTTTATTTGCAGAATCGGGAGAAGTAATTACATAATTATTATCTTCTGTAACCAATGAATCATTAACCGAATTTGTATCTTTAAAAAAAGATTTCCCGGAAAACGCATTCATAACTTCATCGAAATCCATATCGACTTTCATTACAATCCTGATATTTTTTCTGCTTGAAGGTCCCTTATATACAATATTATCCCTGATGTTATAATATATAAAGTCTTTGCGTGTCAGAAGAATTTGTGCAATACTGATGCCGAGAGGACCCTGTAAATAAAGATATAAACTGTCCGGTTTAACAATACTCAGAGTAAAACTTCCGGAATTATTCATATCTTTTGTTTCAATAGTCAGATTACCTTCAGCGTCGAGAGATAAAAGTTTGTTTGCATTAATATTTACATTTTGTTTAATTCCTCCTATTGATTTATCAACAATACTTGCGTTATTATATGCTGAACAGGAATAAATTAATAAAACTGGTAAAAATAATATAATAATTTTATTTATTTTTCTCATCTGATAAATAAATTGTTCAATTTCTCCTCTAAATATTCTTTTTTTTCTGAAAATTCAATTCCAATTTTTAAAAATAATACCGGGAAATTCCTTACGAAATCATCAAAAACACTTATTTTATTGAAATCTTTTTCCGTAGTAACGAAAATCATATTTTGCTGATAATCTTTTTTCATTTTCTCTAAGTCGTTTTTCTTGTATTTATAATGGTCTTTATAAATATATTTTCTAATTATATTGAATTTTAAAATTTCCAGTGCATTGAAAAATGATTCAGGTTTAGCTATTCCGCAAAACGCTGTCACTTTTTCATTTTTGTATGAATATTTATTCCCGTTTATATCCAGTAACTCATTTATCTTGTATTTAATTATCGGTAAAGTATTTGATTTGAAATTTGTTTTAATTGAAATTGCATCATTGTCAAATTTATTATTTAGAATTAATATATCAGCTCTTTTTAATGATTTACCGGGTTCTCTTAAATTGCCAGCAGGTAATAACGTTCTGTTAATAAATAAAGCATTTTTTTTGAAATCATTTTCATCTTCAAGAACTATCTCAAGATTTTTATATATATTTCTTCTCTGAAATGCATCATCTAGAATTATTATATCGGGGTTAAAGCAGTTTTGAATTTTATAAATTGCTCTTATCCTGTTTTTATCAGCCGCTATATATAAATTATTTCTGCTTATTTTTTTCAAAGAATTTGCTATCATATATAATTCATCACCTGATTTACTAATATCGGTACAAACTGAATCAGCATCTAATACAGTTATAAATCCTTTTGAAACCCGCTTGTATCCCCTGGAAATTATAGCAACTCTTTTATCCTTTCCAAGAAAATATTCTGCTAGATATATAACAAATGGTGTTTTGCCTGACCCTCCTGTTGTTATGTTCCCCACAGAAATTATTGGTACATCGAATTTTATCCTTTTAATAAGTCCTTTGTCATAAAGAAAATTTCTAACTGTAATAGCTATAAAGTAAATTAAAGAAATTGGCAATAAAATAATTCTGATATATTTCAAATTTATTTATAATAGTTTTGACATTTCATTTTTTAAATTATTCAATTCTACTTCATTTCAATAAGTATCAAAATTGTTTTCTGAATACTCATTTTATAAATTTGCAAATAATTTCTGCGGCAGATTTCTCTTTTTCTGAAAAAAATAAATCTTCTTTTAAATGTTTAAATTCATTCAACATTGTGTTTCTGTAATTTTCATCATTAAGTATTTTAATTCCTTCTTCATATAACTTCCCGGTTGTAAAGTCTTTCTGTATCAACTCATTAACCACTTTTTTTCCCCTGAGAATATTAATAATAGAGAAATATTCTATTGTAATAAACATTTTACCAATAAAATAATTGAACCATGTTGTATTATATACAACACAGCACGGAGTACCGATTAGTGCACACTCAAGAGTAGAAGTTCCCGATTTTGTAAAAATTAAATCGGAATCCTGAATTGTTTTAAACTTTATTTTTTCATCCTCGAAATGACTGATTAAATTTACTTTGTAACTGTTTATATATTTTTTATAAATGTTTAAATCAATATTATTAGAGCATATTAGATTTATTTTTATATTATCCCCAAACTTTTTTGTAGTCTCAAGTAAAGCCGGTAATATTCTTTTTATTTCTTCGAGTCTGCTTCCAGGCAAAAGTGATATTACAGGAATAGTCGATATATTTTTTGTGTTTAATTTTAGAAAATCTACAATCTTATTTTTCAACGGATGCCCTGTAAACTCAGCTTCTACACCTTCTTTTTTGTAAAACTCTGTTTCGAATGGAAAGACAACAAGCATTTTATCTATTGTTTTTTTGATTGTCTTGATTCTGCTTTTATGCCATGCCCAGATTTGCGGGGATATGTAATAAATTATTTTTCCATTGTAAAAATTTCTGATTTTTTCAGCTATTTTTAAATTATATCCCGGAAAATCAACCAGAATTATTATATCCGGATTAACTTTTCTTATATATTCGACAGTATGCTTTATACTTTTATTCAGTTTTAATAAGTTCTTTATTACAGATGAAAACCCTGTAAAATTAATTTCATTATAATTTTGCAATATGTCAACACCTTCGTTTTTTAATAAATCTCCGCCTATTGCTGACAATTCTATATCTGTTTTAATTAGTTTTATTTGTCTGATTAGCTGTACTGTATGGGATTCTCCCGATGCTTCGCCTGTTATTATGAATATCTTTTTATTCAAATTATTTTATTTTAATTTGAAAAATAAAAATCAGTAAAATAAAAACAGAAATTATTAAAAATGCCTGGATACTTCTTCTTTCGGATTTTATTCCTTCTTTCAAATCGAATTCAAGATTAGAATTAATTTCTTCGGGTATTTTTTTGAATGATGGGAAAAACCTGTTGACATATTTTTTGTATAAATGAAAATTTTCGTTAAATTTTGTTTGAAGGTATTCTTCTTCATTTAATATTATTGTATAATACTGAAATATAAAAAACAATAAACCAAAAATCTGCAAATAAGGAAATATTGAATAACTCATTATACCAAATCCAGTGTAAATAATAATATTTCCTATGTATAAAGGATTTCTTAAAATGGAATATGGACCCTGTGTCACAAGTTGAGTCCCTCCAACTCCATTTGTTGTTCTTGTTTCACTACCCGCAAAAGAAACTGCCCAGATTCTTATTATTTCACCTGACAAGGAAAGTGAAAATCCAATTATAAGTGAATAAATATTCGGGTCAGCAAATAAAATTATTAATACAACGAAAGGAATCGGAGTATAACTCCTGTACTTAAATAATATCTTCCCGATTGACTTCAATTTCAGCCTCCCCAGAAGACATTTCTTCTGTTAATTTTTGCAGTTTGTCTTTGCTTTATTTGTTTTTTTTCGATTAATCTCTCTATTTTTTTTATGATGTCGGAAAAATTCTTATATTCAAAATACGTAATATTATTTTTCCAGCAATACGATGCCAATTCTTTTTTTGCAAAAACAATATCCGAATAATTTGCAGCACAGCAGTCAGATATACCATCGCCAATAAAAACAGACACTTCATTGTCGTATTCATTTGTATTAGTTAAAATGATATTTCTCTTGCTTACTCCGCACCAGTTGCATGTTTCATCAGAATATGGAAATTCACACCCTAATTTAATTTTTCCATTATTATCTGAAGTTTTTAATTTATTTGAAAAAAAGGGGAGTGAAATATTATATTTTTGAAATATGAATTTAATATAAAAATCCAGTCCTTCACTTAAGATAAATATTTGATATTTATTTATTCTGCAATATTCCATAAAATCATTAAAATAATCGTCAAGTTTTTCATCATTAAGATACAAGTTAAATTTATCAATTGAAAAATCTTCCACTAATTCCAGTTCTTTAAGGAGGCATTCTCTTGCCGTAATCTGGCATTGTGAAAATTGACTGCATACTTCTGCAAATTTTTTCCTGTCTTTAATAAATTTCCCCAAAGAATTAACCCAGACGTCATTTTGAGTAACTGTTCCGTCAAAATCACAGAAAATTTTCAGTTTGAAATCTTTCAACTTTTAAATTTTGTTTCTACAATAGTTGTTACTCCATCTTCCTGCATAGTAACTCCGTAAAGCTTGTCAACCGATTCCATTGTTCTCTCATTGTGGGTGATTAATATAAATTGTGTGTCTTTAGAGAAACGACGTATCATATTATTGAACCTGCCTAAATTTGCCGGGTCAAGAGGGGCATCCACTTCATCGAGTATACAAAATGGAGAAGGTTTTACAAGGTAAATCGCAAACAAAAGTGCAATAGCTGTCAATGCTTTTTCGCCTCCGGATAATAATTCGATAGAAGTAGGTCTTTTCCCTCTTGGTTTTGCTATAATTTCAATTTTAGCTTCCAGCGGGTCTTCTATAATTTTTCCTTCCTCGTCAGTATCATATACAAGCCTCAAATTTGCCTCATCGCCTTCCTGAAAAAGTTGCTTGAAAATTTCGATAAAGTTCAGTCTGATAGCTTCAAATGTTTTTAAAAATTTTTCTCTTGCTTCCTGATTAATTTTATCAATTGTCTTTTTAATATCTTTTTCCGATTCTACTAGGTCATTTCTCTGAGTTATCATTTTATCAAGTTCTTCTTTTTCGTTCTGGAAATCCTCCCATATTATTTGCTGGAATCCTCCTCCGAGTTTTTGTAATCTTTCATTAAGTTCTTCAAGTCTCTTTCTTTCGATTGTAAAATCAAAATCTTCATCAACGATTATTAATTGCTCAAGTTCTTCCATTTCTATTGGTATTTCATACTGATATTTAGACTTTAAGATTTCTCTGATATGTTCTGATTTTATTTCATCTTCCCTAATTTTTACCTGCGAATTCAAAAGTTTTTGTGAAATGTCGTAAAATTTTTTCCTTCTCTCATTTTGTTCTGAATCAACCTTATTTAAATTTCTTTTATGTGATTCATAGATAGTTTTAATTTCTCCGTACTTTTGTGCCGCTGCTTCAAGTTCAGTTTTTAAAGATGTAAGTTCATAAATAATTTCATTAGTTCTCTTTTCTAATTCCTTCTTTTTACTTTCTTCATTTCCAATTATAATCTTGTTTTTTTCAATCTGTCTTGACTGGTTTTCTATTCTTTGAAGTATTCTGTTATAATTCTGTTCCTCATTTTTAAGTTCATTCCTAACTTTCATTACTTCAAGATTGAAACTGTTAAATTCATTCAGATGCTCGGTAAATTTTTGTTCTATTTCATTGAATTCATTCGTTAAAAATGAAAGTTCTTTGTCGAGATTTGACTCTTCTGCCTCCCCTTCATTTAATGATTTTATCTGATTGTTTATATCTTCATTCAACTGTTTATTTATTTCCTGAATATCTGCGTAATATTTTTCATTCGCAGAAATTAATTTGTTTGTTTCAATTATTTTGAAATCAATTCTGGAATTTTCATATTCGAGGTCCTTCAGTTCATTTTTAGCAATCGTAAATTCTTTTTCGTATTTTTGTATGTTTATTGTTTCCGATTCATTCGATTTACTGCTTAACTCAATATTTAATGCACCGAGTTCTTTTTTTATATTATTTTCATGTTCATTCAAACTTGCTATCTGGTTTTCTCTTCCAATCTTGATATTAATATCTTTTATCTCCCCTCCTGCACGTACAAAACTTTCTGTTACAATATCACCTTCGAGAGTAATAAATTTATAATAGTTATCATTTGATAATCTGAATGCAGTACTAATGTCATCGACAACTATATATTCATCCAGTAATAAATTAAAAAGAAAACCGTACTCTTTGTTTCTGAATTTAATCAGTTCATTAGCAAAACCATATACTCCTTTTTCATCAATGAATGATGGAATGTACTTTTCATAAAGCCATTTTTCCTCTGCTTTCGGAAGTTTATCATTAAGTATAAATGTGACTTTCCCTTTTTCATTATTCCTGAGTTGGTCTATTAATATCTGTAGATTCCTGGAATCATTGATTATCAGGTAATTTGAAATTTCACCAAGGGCAGTTTCAATCGCAATTTTAAATTTTTCCGGAACTATTATTTCATTTGTAATTGATGCAACCCTGTCAGAAAATTCTCCGGTCATAAGATGTTTTAATCCTTCCGAATAATCTTCAAGATTTTCATATAAATTCTTCAGATATAATATTTTGTTAACTATTTTCTGTTGCTCCAGGGTCTTATTATTTATTTCCTTTTCTAATAGTGAAATTGCATCATTTTTAATTTGTAGTTCAGATTTTTTAAATTCAAGTTCTTTTTCAGCTTTCTTTAAACGTTCATTCGCCCGCTTAATTTTTTCATCATTGTCATTTTTTTCTGTCTGAAGCTGGTTTATCTGAAGAATATTTTTTTGATTAGCATCACTTATTTGCGTTAGCTGACTTAAATTATTTTCAAGTGATATTTTATTGCTGTTGTATAGTGTTTTTAAATCATTAACTTTTTTGTTCCTTTCTTTTAACTTTTTACCAATGTCCATTAACTCTGTCTTTTTTTCCCCAATTTGAGATATGGATTCTTCTTTTAATCTTCGCTTTTCTTCGAGTGCCGATTCTGAAATGAGTAAAGTATCTTTATTAACTTCAATCTTATCATGATTTATCTTCAGTTCTTCTTCATTTTTTTCCGTGTTCTCGGATAGTGTTTTATTTTCGGATAATAATCTATTAATATTCTGGTCACAGTTTTTTATCTTTTGTTCATTTACAAGTATGGTCTTTTCTGAATTGTGAATTGAATCCTTTTTGCTTGCCGTTTCCTTCTGTAAGTTGTTTGTAATTTGTTCGAAAGAATTAATTTCCTCTCTTAATGAATCAAGTTCAGTATCTACTTTTGCAATTTCTTCTTCAAGATTATTTTTTAATGTAGTTCTTTGTCTTTCACCGTTCTTTATACCGGATATGTCATCAATAAGAATCTTAAATTCGATTAACGATAAATTAATTTCCATTCTCTTCACTTCTTCAAAAACTTTTTTTGCCTCTTCCGTTCTTTTAACCTGTCGTTCAAGCGCATTTACATTTCTCTGCTTCTCCTTAATTATGTCATTTACTCTTGTTAGAGTTTCGTTGACAGTTTTGAGTCTGTTTATAGTAAGGTCTCTGTTTTGTTTGTAAGCAATAATACCGGATGCTTCCTCAAATAATTTCCTTCTTTCATTTTTAACAGAAGAAAGTATAGTTTCCACCATTTTTAATTCCATAACTGAATAAGCATCAGGTCCAATTCCAGTATCGACAAATAAACTTCTAATGTCTTTCAGACGTACTTTTGTACCATTGAGATAATATTCGGTGTCGCCGCTTCTGAAAAATCTTCTTGCAATTTGTATTTCAGAATATTCCGTAGGGAGAACTTTTTCATTATTTGAAACAGTAAGTGAAACTTCTGCTACACTTAAAGGTTTTCGGTTCCTTGTCCCGTTGAAAACTACATCCTCTCTCTTTTCACTTCTCAGGATTTTATCACCCTGTTCACCAAGAACCCATCTTATTGCGTCTACAATATTTGATTTTCCCGAACCGTTCGGACCGACAATTGCAGAAATGCCCCTGTCAAATTCTATCATTGTTTTTTCTGCAAATGATTTAAATCCGAATATGTCTATTTTAGTTAAATACAAAAATTATCAGTTATAACTTTTTATTAATGATAAAAGATTTACGAGATTATTATGTACATAAAAAAAGTAGTATATACTTCCAAAGAAAAAAACTGTGAAGACTATTCCCCAGAAATAGGTTTTTATTCTTCTGCTGTCAAATAATATACGGATTCCGTTTATAACCCTGTACAAATATAAAATCAGCAGGATTAAATAAAGATAAATACTTATTATAAGAAAATTGATATTTTTTGAGGTAAGTTTATACAAAACGGTTCCTACCGGCAGGAGCAATATCATTAACAATGCCGACCACACAACAACATAAAAAATATTTTTAAATTTAGGATGTTCCCTGCTGAATATTGATAATATATATAAAAAGAAGGCAAGTATATACTGTATTATAATGAATAATACACTTAATAAAATTACTATCTTGATTGGATTTTCAAGATATTCTGAAAAAAGAATTTTATAATCATCATTTAAAAATACATAAGAACTCAACATATCAAAAAAATTATCTTCTCTGAAAAAATAAAATATTGTGGAGAAATAAAGTGCTATGCTTATATTTATTATAATACTAAGGAAAATTGTCAGTCCTGTCTGCACATTTACCTGCTCTTTCATATAACTGAAATGCGAACTTGGCTTGAATAATATATTTCCGATTCCGTCTTTCAAACTTTTATATCTTGAAAAAGTAAATGAACAAATCAGTAAAACTACAATACCTGAAATTATAAAAATAAATGATTTATTTTCCGGTGCTTTGCCTTCAGATAGTTTTGAAATGTCTTCATTATTTAATATGTGTTTAACAAACGCCGCAGATTGTTTTGTTCTTCTATTAATATCAAGAATACCATCGGTTCTCAAATAATTATTATTCCCGATCAGCGGTTTCAGTATCGGGTCTTCTGCATTCCAGTCGCAGTATGACGAAATAAAGGTTGCCGGACAGAAGTTATTGACAAATTTATAAATATCTATGAAAAATTTTGATTGAAACTCATTGGAATGCGGGTCACTGTATCCGTTTTTGTTGCTATTATCAATATTAACACCGATACTCGAAATAAAATTTACACAATTTCCGGTTTTCAGATTTGATAAAATATTTTTTATGTCAGAGGAAATATCTGTGTAAAAATTCAGACCTCTAAAACCCGCTGCTGAAGCACAACTGTCTGAAAAATAATTACGGGTCGTATAATAAAAAGGCCTCGTATCGTATTTTGTAATAATTTCTTTTGCAGATGTTATATAACCTACAGATGATTTATTTGTTACATCAAAATTATTTCCAAGCCCCCATGCTATAATGCTTACTGAATTCTTATCCCTTTTAACTATGTTTTCAAGATAATTTAAAGCAGATTCAATATAGTTCTCATCTTTCATTAAATTTGCCGGAACTTCATTAAAAGGAATTTCCTGAAATAAAAACAAACCGTTCCTGTTACATGCATTTACAAGATATGGGCTTGCACATTTTCCAGGTACACGTATTGAATTAAATCCAATATTTTTTATTATTTTTAAATCAGACTCTATTTCCGAATAGTCTATCATTATGCCGGAAGAAGGAGTTTCGGCATAGTAGTTTATGCCTTTCAGAGGGTATGGTCTGTTATTTAATATTGATTGCCCGGTTTTAATTTTGAAATTACAGAAACCAGTTTCCTGATATAATTCATCCAATATATTGTCACCATTATAAACAACAATTTTCAAATAATACAGATTCGGATTTTCGGGAGTCCATAAATCAGAATTTTTTAAAGATAATTTTGTTTCAACATTTATAATTTTATAATTTTCCGGAATGATTTTCACTTTTTCACTTTCAGAAGCGATACTACTGTCAGATTTTCTAATTAAGTAACTTTTTAATCTCAGGTCATTATATTCGCTGTTTTTTGAGTCAAAGTTAGTACTGTATATATAACTCTTATTTATAATTTTCAAAAATGAATCGCCCTCGATATTATAAGAAATATAATTTTCGAATACTGAAACTTTAGGAACAGCCAATATGTATATATCTCCGTAAATGCCTGCGTAATTTTTTGGAAAATTTACCTGACTTCCTAAAGGTATGGTACTATGTGTATTAAGATTGCAATGCAGAGAAATAATTATTTCATTTTCAGTCTTGACAATATTTTCCTCTATTTGTGTGACAACGGATGTGTAACCACCGGTATGTTTATTTATGAAATCGCCGTTAATTCTGATTTCACTTTCATAATTCATCCCCTCACAAACAAAAATAAAATTGTAATTTGATATTATGTTTTCCGGAACTGAAAATTTTCGTTTATAAATTACTTCGTTTTTAAATTCATAGCAAAGTGGAACTTTAAATTCTGAAAATTTTTCTCCACCATTAAACGATAATTGCCAGGTGCCATTAAGTTCATATCTGATTCTTTTTTCTGAACTTAAAAAGAGTCCGTTGTTTATGTTATATTTTAAATTTGGTCTTTCATAAACCTTAATTTGAGGGCTTGAATAGATTGCTGTTAATAGAATAAATAGTAATATATTAAAATATATTGAAATTTTTTTCATTAGTAATAATTAACAATAAAAATAATTAAAATGACAGGAAAAAGAAATTAATTAATGTTTCATTCGAAGTTAAATAACCCCACTATCATTTATTTTAAGCACGCCCGGGTGGACTCGAACCACCGACCCACAGCTTAGAAGGCTGTTGCTCTATCCTACTGAGCTACGGGCGCAATAAATGAAAAATAATTTAGAAATTTTAATCATCTTTTTCTATGCGATTAAATCTCTCTATTCATTTACTTTATATTATAAATCAAAGCCAAACAATATACCAAAATAGAATCTCCATTCTTTTCCGTAAGTCACATCCTTACCGAGAAATCTTTTTGTAAATTTGTCCATTCCATATACTGCATCAAAGAAAATACTTGTCGGGAAAACATAAAAAGAAAATGCCTGAAGTCTGAGTTCCGCTCCAACATCCTTTTTGAAATCTTTTAATGTTACATCTTTTCCATTCCATGCATTTCCGTAATCACCGAAAAATGAAAAATATAGTTTGTCAAAATATAATGGTGATATTCTTGTGTCAATTTTTGTTAAAAGCGGGAACCTGTATGTCAGATTCGCATGTGCAATTCTTCCTCCGCCAAGAGCATAAAACGGATATCCTCTCATTCCCGGTAATCCGGAAACATAAAAGGAATAAAAATCATCTACAGGTGGTCCGAAGATTGTCGCTCCCCGTAATCTGAACGATAAACAATGTGCATCGCCGAATAACCCGAAACCTTCTGTCCAATCTACCTCCAGTTTGTGAAGTTTATTATCTTTATATATTGCAACAAGGTTGCCATTGTTATCAACTTCATATTCGGGATTTATTTTTGACATTTCGTAATCATATTTGATCTTTATTTTTCTTCCAATCGGATTAATGTCTTCGTTTCTGTTTGGTTTGTAATTTTCAAAATCGTATTGTAATGAAAGTGTGTGTGCTTTGAAATAATCCTGAGATGATGCTCTTACTCCAATTCCGCTTGAAGGAATAATAAAAGCATCTATTGCTGATGAATATTTTGAAAACGTATATGAAAACTTCATATTATTGTTGATGCTAAAAAGATTAAAAAGCATACTGACATCAAATTCGAGTAAATCATATGTGACCCCTACATTAATACTGTCTGCCCCGGCAATTAACAAACCTGAAGATTTTCTCGAAACATTATATCCTTCGATGGAAAATTTTGGGTAAAAGCTCAAGGTATTCGAGAAGAAATCATTTAAAAACGGAGAACCGTTCTGAAATTGAAACTGAAAAAATAAATCTCTCTCTAATTTTCTGTTCACCGATGCACCGCCGAAAATTGAAAACCTGTCCATAATTTCACTCGAATAAAAATATAATCCCGGTTTTATAGCGTCGAGTACATTATTGTCTTTGGTATAGTTATCATAACGCAGAACCGGGAAAAAAGCGAGATTTGTAAATATTGGTTTGTAATCTTTTTTTTCAAATTCAGGAATAATCTTATCGTTAAAGTTTTTTAAATTTGTCCAGTTGAATTTATCTTTCTTCTCAGCAGTTGTTGTGTCAGGATTAACATATTTATTAATTAGTTTATCCGGTCTTATATATGGTTTAAATTCCGAAGTATCCCGTTCAGTAAAACTGTCCATAATAGAAATTTTATATCCTCCCGAAGTATATTCGGCAAATGAAATTCTGCCTTTTATATCAACTGATGGCATAAAAGCTCCGCCGGTGACATTAGTAATTTGTTTCAGTTGTTTCGACTCTAAGTTATATGAATATATATTAAAAATTCCGTTTCTGTCCGATGAATAATATATTTTTTTGCCGTCCTGAGAAAATGTTGCATTTCGTGTATCAGTATTTTTTTCGTTGAATAGATTTGTAAATTCTTGAGTCCTGATATCAATTGAAGATATTTTTCTTAAATCTTCGAATGCATAATCCAGTATTATATTATTTCCATCAGGGGAAAATTCAGGATTATAAATTTGTTCACCGTTATTAAAATGTGTTAAATATTTGAGGTTTGTTTTGTCAATATTCATTGTACACAAATTTATTGTTCCATCCCTGTTCACTAAAAAACAAATTGACTTACCGTCAGGAGAATAACCCGGAGCAATTGCCCGCATATTCTTTGTCAGTCTTGTTTCGTTTTTGTTTGTGAAATTGTATTCATATAAATCAAATATAACGGAACCTTTTAATGTCGGAGGAGTATTTTTTTTTGCATAGACAATTTTATTCCCGTCAGGTGACCAGTCAAAACTTGTTGCAACAGGAGCCGCAATCAGCTCTTTCTCTTTTGACTTGAAATCATAAACATATAAACCGGTTGTTCCAAAGTCATAATCCTGATTAGATAAATATGCAATCTTAGAACCGTCAGGAGAGAATTTCGGATAATAATTTGCAAATCCCTTTTCTTCTATTTTTTCTGAAGTAGTTTTTGTGGAAATTACACCTCTTAAATTTTCTGTGTATTTATTTGTCAAATAATTTTTCCATTCATTGTAAAGTTCAGTACCGTCTTTATTAAGTACATTCCTGATTGCTTTATCTACACTGAAATTTGTAAGGTCACTGAGATTCCGGGAAATTTCATTTAATTTATTTTCACCGTATTTTTCGGAAATATATCTTACAAGGGCAAATCCCGAATTATAAATAGATTCAGCTTTTAATGATGTTATTGATGAAAATTGTCCCATTTCATTCCAGCTTAGCATTTTGTTGTCAATTACGTACATTCTTAAAATCATATCCCTGTGTGCATCCCAGTAATCATATCCCATAGCCTGACGCTGATATTGTGCTGTTCCCTCTGCAAACCATGCAGGAACACCGACACCTGATACAGGATATGAAACAATGACATTAGGATAACCATATAAAACATCAGGTCTTCTTTCTTTTTCATAATTAAGCCATTGCAAATATACTGCAGGTAATTTTTCCGAAATTTTCATTGATGATTTTATCTGAACCATATGAGTAAATTCATGAGTAATCACATTTCTTAACCAGTTATGAGTTCCTCTCAAATCAAAATCCATCGGTGTCGCGAAAATTGATATTCTATTATTAAAATAATCGGTTGCTCCGTTTGCTATATCCGAGATATCTATTATAATGAAGTTCACTTTTTCTTCCAGCGGGTCGTTATAAAGTGATGTGATAGGTCCGTAAATATCTTCTGCAATCTTTGCAACGGTTTTTGCAGTTCTTTCAGCACCTGTATGATAAGAAATTTTGAAATGTTCAGTTTCAATTGTGTACCAGTTATAATCCGGATATGGTTCAAACTGACAAAATACAACTGAAACTGAAAAAATACCTGAAACTATTAAAACTAAAAAAAGTTTAATTATTATATTAATCATTGAAAATATGGTTATTAATAATTATAATTGATATTAACGAAATAAATAAAAATTAAAAAAAGGTATAATTTTGCGATATGCTCTTAAATTTGATTTCCGAAACCAAAAAATATTGTGTATAGAAAAAAGATACTGATTTCAAAATAAATAATTTTTGATACTATTATATAAATACGTAACTAAATCCGGAAATATAAAATTTCTTTTATTAGTTACTGCAATTATAACAAATCTTTTTGCTATAAACAATGTTTCTTTTTCTCAAGGCAGAAGGGACATAGATGGAAGCAGATTTGTTAATTTCAATTATTACGACACTTCACGTTATAAAATAATAGATACAACTGCATCAAAACTTGATACAACCAAACTTGCACCGGTTGATTCAACATCGAGAATTAAATATTTCACTTATGTTCCTAAATATAGTTTTGGAGTTCAATCAAACCAGAGCCGTAATCCTATTTTACTTGATAATTCCAGTCTCATAAAGTATGAAGTAACTTATGATTCAAGTAACAAGATAATCATAAGACAAACATTTATGAATAAAGATGTGAAAGCCCCTCTCGTATTATCTCTGCCGGATTATCTGAAAATTCAATCTGAAATCAACAGAAAGTCAATCTTTAATAATATATTCAGTGAAAAATTTAAAGGTAATGTTACGGATGATTTAACGAAAATTTTTGAAAAATTTACTGATATAACAATCCCCTTACCATTTAAAACGGAGACAATTTTCGGTCCTCCTACATTTAATTTGCGTTTAAATGGTATGATTGATATCACTGCATCTTATCAGAATATTAAAAGTGACCAGGAAATAATTTCTTATAATACTAATACCCAGAACAATATAAATTTCAAGCAGGATGTTCAGGTTAAGGCAACAGGAATGATTGGGGATAAATTAACAATCGATGCTGACTGGAACACCACAAGGACATTTGATTTCGAAAATCAGTTGAAATTAAAATATACCGGTTATCCTGACGAAGTGATTCAGAAAATAGAAGCTGGAAACGTTTCACTCGATACTAAATCGAGATTAATACAATCCACTCAGGCATTATTCGGTATAAAAGGGGAATTTAAGTTAGGACCTCTAACCATCTCGTCAGTTATATCCCAGAAAAAAAGTAAACAGGAACAAAAGGATTATAAAGGAGGTGCGGTAGAACAAAGTTTTATAATAAATATTTTTGACTATTCTGATAACCATTATTTTGTCGATACCTTATACAGAAGCAGATTTATAGATGTATTTAATCATACACCTGACCAGTACTCGGATACAACAATAAGAAATCAGATTATCATTGACCAGACAAATTTTGAAGTCTGGGTACAGACCGAGACAACTGAAAGAGATAAAAGATATGCTTTAGCATATACTCAACTTTGGGAAAAAGTTGGAAATAACTATGATACTATTAATTATAGCCAGCAGGTTCAAGGTGTGAAATTTTTTGGATATTTCAGGAAGTTAAATCAGACAGAGTATACCGTAAATACTTTTGCGGGATTTGTCAGTCTAAGAGTTAATGTTCCGGAAAATTATGCTGTTGGAGTTACTTATAAGACTTATGAAAATAAAAAATTCGGATATAATAGTTCTGAAAAAGATACCTTACTTTTAAAAATGATAAAGTGTGCAAATCAGTCTCCTGATACAAATGGTACTCCTGTTGCATGGAAATTGAAATTAAAGAATATTTATAGATTACCCGTTTCAAGAGTAGTTGAAGATGGATTTACACTTGATGCTTTTTATATTTCGGATAATGTTCCCGTTCCAACAGTTCCAAATCCAAATAACAAAAGAATTCTTGAAATTACAGGTCTGGATAGATATACGGGAAAAACAAGAAGAACACCTGCAGACCAGATATTTGACTTCTTACCCGGAACAACTATAATAACTGAAACCGGTGATATTATTTTTCCTTCTCTCAGACCATTCGATGACAATTTAAGATTTGCAGGGGTTGATACTTCTTTGGGTTTCCCGGGTTTATATGATAAGAGAAAAAACGTTGCTCAAAATGAACCCATTGCCACAAAATATATACTTAAGGGAACAGCAAAAGGTGAGGCGGGTATCAGTAATACAATAAATCTTGGATTTAATATTGTTCAGGGAAGCGTCAGGGTTTTTATCGGACAACAGGAATTAGTAAATAATGTTGATTACACTGTAGATTATGCAACCGGAATAGTTGTAATAAGAAGCCAATCCGCATTAAGTTCTAAGGATTTAAGAGTTCAATATGAGACAAATGATTTGCTTTCTCTTGCTTCTAAAACTCTTATCGGAACACGTGCAGATTATAAAATAAATGAAAAAACAAATCTTGGTTTCACTTTTTTAAATCTTAAGCAGGAAACATTAAATGATAAAGTAAGAATCGGGGAAGAACCGACAAATAATTCTGTTTTTGGATTAGATTTCACTACCGAAATTAAATCAAACTTCTTGACAAAAATGATAAACCTCTTGCCTGGATATAATACGAAAGAAGAATCTGTATTTACTTTTAATGGTGAAATCGCATATCTTACTCCTGACCCGAACACAATGAAAAGCAGGATTCCGCAGGACAACAATCAGTCTATAGCCTACATTGATGATATGGAAGGAGCAAAAAAATTAATTCCTCTGGGAACATCTTTTTCCACCTGGACAATGAGTTCTCTCCCTCTGGATGACTCGATTGGTTTCAATGATTTTCTCAAACAATTTAAACGGGGGAGGATGCTATGGTTTAATGTTGTTAATGATGTTGATGTCAGACAAATATATCCGCTTAGAGATGTCCAGCCGGGTCAGGATAGAATAACTCCTTTTTATGTTGTATTTGACCCGACGAGCAGGGGAACATATAACTATAATTTACATATGGATACAGTCCAGAACAAGAAAACAAACTGGAATGGTATAATGAAGTATTTAAACTCATCTACTCCTGACCTTGTGAATGAGAATATAAATTATATTGAGTTTAATATGAAAGTTGATGGTATGAATAATACAACAATATCTCAAGGACAATTAATTATTGACCTTGGAACAATTTCAGAAGATGCATTACCTAATGGAATTCTTGATACGGAAGATAAAAATCAGAATGGTAATCTTGAACCGCAATTTGACCTTGGTTTGGATGGAATTATAGATAATGCGGAATTAGATACATTGAACCGAATAAATGGTACAAATTATACAATGGACCAATATGAACAACTTTATGGCAATAGAGACCCTGCACTTGATAATAACAGTAATAATCCCGGAGTAATAGATTATAATCTTATTAACGGGACTGAAAATAACAGATTTATTGAAGGCGGTAATAAACCGGATACCGAAGATTTAGACCGCGATGGTTCAGTGAATTTAATAAATTCATATTTCGAATACGTTGTATCACTTGATACAACCAATAATAAAAGAATTTCAGGAAGAGGTGCGCCCGGAAGCGGATGGTTCCAGTACAGAGTTCCATTATCTGAGTTTACAAAAAACGTGAATTCAGCTACTTTAACAAATGTGCGGTATGTTCGTGTATGGATTAAAGGAGTTGATGGCAAAATAAAACTTGCGATGGTAGATTTCAATCTCGTTGGTAATCAATGGTTCAAACCGGATAAGAACGACACAACGTATAATATTTCCGTAGTAAGCATTGAAGAAAATTCGCAGATATATATGAGTCCCGTTGGAGGGGATGTGTTAAGACAAACGATTCATAATCAAAATGGAGTAAACACAAAATCAAATGAACAGTCACTTTCAATTCAGGTAAATAATCTTGTAACCGGACAAAGAAAAATTGCTGTGAAAGACTATAGATCTCAAACACTGGATTTATTTAATTATAAAGTTATGAAATTATTCGTAAATGGTGACCCTTCATTCAGTTATGTAAATGATAAGATATATGATGCCATTATGGTTGTCCGTTTTGGAAGTGATTCAAATAATTTTTATGAGTACAGAGCTCCGATTCATCCTGATACGAGACCCGGTCAGCCGTGGAATTCATTAAACGAAGTAACAATTGTTTTTGCAGATTTGACAAGCATTAAAATATCGAGAGATTCAGTTAATCAGGTTTTAGATATGCCTGTCCCAAATGGACCGCCCGGTTCATATTACAGGGTTAAAGGCAATCCTGCTCTCAATGTTATAAGGGAAATTGAAATTGGAGTGGAAAAAAGCAGAAGTGCATTAAACTCGACAATTACAGGAAGTGTTTGGTTTAATGAAATTCGTGTATTGAAAGTTAATGACGACAATGGATATGCATATTCGTTAAATGCAAATATGAAACTTGCTGACCTTGCAAATTTTTCGTTTAATTTTTCAAAAGTTGACCCGAATTTTCACTCGTTAGACACGAGGTATGGAAACAGAAATACAGGTATTAACTGGGATTTTTCTCTAACTTTTAATTTCCACAAAATCATCAATAATGCCCTTGTTTCAATTTTTAATGAAAACTGGAAGGATTTTATAAATTTACCTGTTACATTCAGGCATTCTGAAAATATTATAAATCCTGTATATTATCCGGGTTCAGATATTGATGTGGACAAAGCAGCATTGGAATTGTACAATCGTGTTTTGAATAAAACAAATGACCCTGTTGCTGCACAGCAATCTGCCGATGCGTTGAAGATTGAATCACAGTCACTCGGTGTTAGAAATGAAATCAGTATTAATGGTATGCAGTTTAAACTACCGGGGTCAAATTATTTTTTCGAAAATATATTGAATAAAATAGTAATCAATTTTGCAGGACAGTTTGGTACCGCACGGGATTTTACTTATAGAGATAAATTCGACTTCACTTATACTGGCGGCATTAATTTCACAACTGATTTCGGACTTGCTGATAAATTCAGTATTAATCTTAATAAAATTATTAATCTTGGAGAAGACTATAAAGATGCAAAATTTTATTTCTTCATGCCGTTTTTACCTGCATTACCTTTATTTTCGAGTCAGTTTACAGCTACCACTGATTTTAACAGAACACGTAACGAATCACAGCAAAGAAGACTATTGAATCCTGACCCGACGGGAAGATTATTTACAGCTAACAGGGGATTTTCATTTAACTGGAAATTTCTTGAAAACTGGATTATCGACTTAACCGGTTCATATCAGTTCCGTGTGAGCAGTGACCTGACCGGACTTGAAACAAATGAAGACAGTTTAAGGACACAAAGAAGCGAAAAGGAAATTTTTAAAGATATTTTCTTAAATGAAGGTTTAGTTAATTTCGGCAGAGATTTGAATTATCAGCAGACAAACCAATTTAATCCAAAATTTAACATACCGTTTTTAAAAAAATTTCTTGATTTGCAGGCATCCTATAATGTTACTTATGCATGGCAAAATCCTAATACTGTAGTAAATACAGGATATTCCGTCGGTTATCAGAATCAAATTACTGCAGGTACTAATTTTAAAATTAAGGAATTGTTTAATTTGTTTGCTGAAGGACGGGTTCAGAGGGTATTAGCAAATTCAGGAAATAGTTCGGGTATTATGGATGACAAAAAGGGGTTGGATGAACTATGGAGAATAATTAAAACACTTATTCCTGATAATGTTAATATAAATATCTCACAGACAAACCAGGTGGGAAACGGTGGTGTGGATGGACGTCCGGGTTTCGGTAATTTCTGGATGATGCCGTATACAAGAGAGCAGTTTGGACCGTCGAGACTTTATCAACTTGGTATGTCTTTATTTCCTGGTAAGAGAGTACCTGGCTTACAAATAACGGATATCTATAATCAGACAAATAACATTAATTTCACTGCCTCTATTCGTCCTATAATTCCTGAAAATATCAGTATGAATTTGACATTTAAGACTAATTGGGGATTCAATAATTCTGCAACCTATGTTTCTAACCAAAATGGAGAATTATTCGACCCAACTACTCAGTCCGGAACGAGTACAAAGGGATATTCTATGTTCTTTGCAGGGAAAATAGATAAATTTACTTTTGAAAGTACTTCTGACGTGACAGCAGATACAAAAAATATTGCCGATGCTTTTAAAAAGAATATGGCATCATTTCCATTCCCTAACTGGACAATGACTATTACCGGAGTTGAAAAATTCCCGTTGTTTGCTGAATTTGCGACTTCTGTTACAATAGATAATTCATTTACTTCGGAATATAGTGAAGGTTTTGCAACAGATATAACAGGTACAAGATTACCCCAAAGACAGGGAGTTACACAATCATTCAGTCCTCTGTTTGGTTTAAATATTACTTTTAAATCAATGTTTGAAGGAAATCTAACAGCACAATTCAGGTATAATTCATCTGTAACAAACAATTTAGTACCTTCAAGCCGTTTGGTTCAGGTAACAGATACAAAAGACTGGAGTCTTTCAGCCAATTTTGCAAAAGCAGGATTTGAAATTCCGTTTTTTGGATTATCGTTAAAAAATGACATTACGTTTAGTTTGACTATTTCTAAAAATACAAATAATCCTGCAGACTATCAGTTTGTTGTTGGAAAAAACAGTCCCGATTATAAACCGAATAATGGCTCTGCAGTTACAACAATTAATCCTTCTATTCAATATTCTCTGAGTTCCAAAGTACAAATGCAGGTTTTCTACAAATATATACGGACAGAACCGACACAAAATACAGTAAACACTGTCCCGCGAACTTCAAATGAGGGTGGTTTGAATTTTAAAATCCAGATACAGTAATTAATTAATATTTTCAGGGTTTGTCTTTTACAATTATTTCCCCTGATATTATCTTATTTCTGACCTCTTCAACTTTTTTTCTTATATCTTTCGGAATAAGATTTTTATTATTATCATCATATACATAATCTATCCCTTTTTCTTTTAGACCAAGTGTATAGACACCTGTTTTAAAATTCCCTGTAATAAATTCTTTTATCGCATCAAAAACAACAGAGGTTACTTGTTTGGTCATACTTGTTAATACAAAACCGGGTGCTTCACCGTACTGGTCTAAATCAACTCCTATTGCAAGTTTTTTTGTTTCTTTCACTGCTTCAAATAAGCCCATTCCCGAAAGTCCTGATGCATGAAATATAATATCTGAATTTGAATTATATTGGCTGAGAGCTATTTCTTTCGCTTTACCGGGATTCTTGAATGCTTCTCCGATTACTCCGACATATGCAATTTTAACATTACATTTCGGATTTATATATTTAATACCATCAGAATATCCTGTTTCAAACTTTTTAATGAGAGGGGATTCCATTCCACCTATAAATCCCACATTGTTAGATTTTGTGAGCAATCCCGCTAATACCCCGATGAGAAAACATCCCTCCTGCTCTTTAAAATCTATGGCTTTCAGATTACCGGCAATATTTTTCTGAGCTCCTACTGAATAATCTATACATACAAATTTTTTATCCGGGAATTCTTTCGAAACCGCATTTATGTCATCTGTAAAAATAAACCCAACTCCGAAAATCAATCCAACCTCCGGATTACTTGCAAGTTTTCTAAGTGCGGATTCTCTGTCAAAACCTTCCCCCGGGTCGATAATAATCGTTTCAATCCCAAGAATTTTTTTTGCACTGTCCAGTCCCTTTGCAGCAGCATCATTAAAAGATTTATCACCTTTTCCGCCTACATCGAATACAAGTCCGATTTTTTTTCCGGAAACAGAATTTGTTTTATCCTTTTCTGTTTTTCCGCATCCGGATACCATTAAAATTACAAATAAAATAGTATATAATATTTTTTTCAACATTTGTTGTATGATGATATTTTTGAAAAGATTATTTATTCTTTTACAATGTGATGTAATCTGCACCTTGCTTCATAATGTTCACCTCCGCCGACAAGCACTCTTTCATTACTTTCACTTACTCTTTGTGTTCTGTTTGCAGGTGCACCGCATACAACACATACTGCAAGAGTTTTTGTTATATATTCTGCTATAGCAAGCAGCTGCGGCATAGGCTCAAACGGAGATGCTTTGTAATCCTGGTCTAATCCTGCCACTATTACTCTTTTTCCTGCATCAGCAAGTCTCTGGCATACATCAATAAGGGAATTATCAAAAAACTGGGCTTCATCAATTCCGATAACCTCAGTGTCAAAACTTTTTTCAAGAATTTCTTCAGTGTTTTCTATTACTTCAGAAGGAAAAGATGTTTCATTATGTGATACAATTGAATATTCACTGTAACGGTTATCGATTTTTGGTTTAAATACTTTTACCCTTTGTTTTGCTATACCGGCTCTTCTGATTCGTCTTATCAATTCTTCCGTTTTTCCTGAAAACATACTTCCGCATATCACTTCGATATGTCCTGATTTTTTATAAGTTCTGATTTGTAAATTTTCATTCATTGTTTACTATTTTAACGAAAATACTTTTGGTAATAAATCTTTTAATTTAAATATTTTATAATTTCTTAATGATTTGACTAATATAATGTCAAGGTCATCGCTGAATTCATTCATAAACTGCCTGCATGCTCCGCAGGGGAAAACATAGTTCTTCACGCTTGTTGCTATTGCAATTGCTTTTATTTTTTTATCACCGTTACTTATTGCTTTTGCAAATGCAACCCTTTCTGCACAAAGAGTTAAAGAAAAAGATTCACTTTCTATATTTGAACCGTTGTAAATATTTCCTTTATTTGTCAATATAGCTGCGCCAACTTTGAATTTAGAATATGGTGAGTATGAATTCTTTAAACTTTCAACTGAAAGCTTTATTATTTCTGTATATTTTGTATTCAAGACAGGTTTCTTTTAATTGATAATATATGAAAATATTGCTATATTATCAAACATTTAATTATTCATCTATGTATTATTTTTGTTTTGAAGAATAAAAACAGATTCCGGTTTTTTGACAGATATCTTGGTGTTCCCATCCTTTTGTTTCTCGCATTTATTTTTAAGAAAAAGAAACGCTTACCTATTGAAAATATTAAAAATATCCTGATTCTTAAGTTTGCAGCTATTGGTGATACTATTTTGATGATTCCAATGCTGAAAAATCTGAGGGAAAATTTCCCGGATGCCGATATAACATTTGCCTGTTCCCCAATCAATTATGATGTTGTGAAAAGGATTCCTTATATAGATAAAATAGTGAACAGAAATGTGCATTCTTTTTTACTTAAGCCATTCAAATTTATTGGCTTCGTAAAAGAACTGAGAAAGGTCAGATACGATATTCTGATAGATGCAGGACAGTGGGAGAGAATTAATGCTATAGTAGTTGCGTTTCTAAAATATGATTATGCTATAGGTTATAAAACATGGAGACAATTTAAGCATTTTTTATTTGATTATATTGTATACCACAAAAAATATAAACACGAACTTGAAAATTTTCTTGATTTGATTGTCCCGCTTGGAATTCATTTAAATAATAAAAATAAAAAATTTGAATTTTTTACAAGCAGGGAAGAGATAGAATTCGGAGAAAAATTTTTCCTTGAGAATAATCTTAATGATAATAAAGTAATCTGCCTTCATCCGGGCTGCGGACCAAACGGCAGACCGAGGGAGTGGGGTATTGAAAATTATATTTCGTTAGCAAATAATTTACTTTCCGAAGATAAAAATTATTTTTTCCTGATTTCAGGTGCACTGGCAGATTCTTCGACATCCGCTAAAATTGCAAATGGAATAAAATTTAATAAAATAAATGTAACAGGAAAATACTCCCTTGATAGATTTATTGGAATTCTTAAAAAAGTTGATTTACTTGTGTGCAGCAATAATGGTGTTATGCATATAGCATCATCAATGGGTGTAAGAACAATGGGTTTGTATGGTCCTACAAATGCTTTAAAATGGGGGGTTTATAATTCCGATTCAATTGTAATGAAAAGTGATAAATATTGCAGTCCTTGCCTGTATCTTGGCCATGATTATGGATGCAGAAGACCTGACTGTATGAAATATATTAAAGTAAGTGATGTTTTCGAATCAGTTGTAAGAAATTTCAGATATAAAACAGCATGTAAGAAGACCAATTAATTCCTGATTTTCTTCCTTTTTTAATACAATTTTTTATTCCTATTTTACATAAATCTTAATTTTTTAATTAACAATTAAAATTTTGGCTAATAAAGTAAAAGGTAAAATTGAAATAGAAATACAAAAGTGCAAGGGATGTGAACTGTGCACTGTTGCCTGTAAAGAAGATGTGCTGAAATTATCAAAAGATATTAATAATCTTGGTTACCGTTATGCGGTTGCAGTTAATGAGGAAAATTGCAATGGATGTGTTAATTGTGCTCTGGTTTGCCCCGACGGAATAATTAAAGTATATAGAACTAATCCCGGAAAAAAGAAAAAAGAACTGGTGGCTGAAATTAAAAATGTAAAATCAGATATTACAATTGAAATACTTGATAATCCGGCTTTTCAGGATTTAAGAAAAATGGATTATTTGTAAGTTTTCTTATATTGATGAAGAATTTTTTAAATATTAATAATTTCTTTTATGTCGATACAAATAATAAAATCAAATACAACATGTTTCAATAACATTGATTGGAGTAATCTCAGGTTTGGTGTATATTTTTCAGACCATATGTTTGTTTCTAATTATGAAAACGGAAAATGGGATGATGGTAAAATAATTCCATATGGTGATTTGAGAGTGCAAGCTGCAAACTGTACTTTGCATTATGGTCAGGCAATATTTGAAGGTTTAAAAGCTTTTTCATCTGTAAAGGGCGGTGTTAATTTGTTCCGTCCGGATATGAATGCAAAAAGGCTTGCAAGCTCCTCAAGACACCTGTGTATTCCTCCTTATAATGAAGATAAACTTGTAGATGCAATGATTGAATTGGTTAAAGTCGATTCAAGATTTATCCCACAAAAAAGAGGAGAATCACTTTATTTAAGACCGTTTGTATTTGGTACAGGGAATTTTCTTGGTGTTACTGCATCAAAAGAATATAAACTTGTTATTATTACATCTCCTGTTGCTTCCTATTATGCAGAAGGATTGAGCCCGGTGAAAATTATGGTTGAAAATGAACATGTAAGGGCTGTAAGAGGCGGATTAGGTTCTGCGAAAACTGCGGCTAATTATGCTGCATCTATGCTTGCCGCACATAAAGCTCACGAAAAAGGATATTCTCAGGTTTTATGGCTTGACGGTATTACAAGAAAATATATCGATGAAGTCGGTGCTATGAATATAATGGTTATAATTGGAGATGAACTAATTACACCAACTCTTGAAAGGGGAGCAATACTTCCGGGAGTTACACGTAATTCCGTTTTAACACTTGCGCGTGAATGGGGGATGAAAGTTTCCGAAAGAGAAATTTCAATAGATGAAATTTATGAAGCATATAAAAATGGAAACCTTAAGGAAATGTTTGGAACAGGTACTGCTGCAGTAATTTCTCCGGTTGGTCTACTTCATTATAATGGGCATGATATGATAATAAATGATATGAGAATTGGTGAAACTACAAAGAAGTTTTATGATTATATTACAAGTATACAGTATGGAGAAATTGAAGATACAAGGGATTGGATTGTACATATAAAAATGAAAGAGCAAGTATCAGTTTAAGTAAAATATGCTAAATAGTAATAAAATAATATTTTTAGAAGCATTACTTATAGTAATGCTTCTATCATTTTCATGTGGTAATAAGGTTGAAAAAGAATCTCTTGAAAAGGAAGTTGCAATCATTCCTGCACAGGATAGTGTAAAAGTTGTATCTAATTTTTACTTTGATAAAAGTAAGAAAAATGTGCGACAACCTGTAGTTGTTCTTGTCCATCAATTTAAGGCGAATAAAAATCAATGGAGTGAAAAATTCATTTACAATCTTATTAATCAAAATTATAAAGTAATTGCGTTTGATTTTCGCAATCACGGTGTTTCAGATGCTCCGGATGTAAATATCGAAGAATTTTTGACAAATAAAGAAAAAGCTATTTTCGATTTGAAAGCTGTTTTTAGCTGGATACATAAACGACAGGAATTTGATACTACGAGAATTGCTGTTGTTGGTACAGAAATGGGAGCATCGATTGCAGTTTATTCAAAATTCTTTCTGGATACAAAAACAATTATTGCAATATCTCCTGCTAAAAATACTTTTGAAAATTATACCGGTTTTTTTGAACAATTAATGGGAAGACTGCTGCAGAAAACCAAATCAGGTTTATTTATAGCAGGTGCTGGGAATAAAATTTGCGAATCGGATGCGAACTATATTTGCAATAATTTTTTTGATGAACCAAAGAAGGTCATTCTGTTTGAAACTGAAAAAAATGGTAAAGATTTATTAATTTATGATTCGGATGTAGAAAATCAAATCTTAAAATGGCTCGAAGGTAATCTTTAATAAAATTTTTCTAAGTAAGTATATTCTAATTTAATTCTTTTTCTATTAAATCTGTGATATATTTAAAATCCTTATCCGACTGAACAAAATCAAGTTCATCGGTCTCAATTATCATCGAATTTCCGTATTTATAATTCTGCATCCATTCATCATAAGTGTTATTCAGTTTATCAAGATATGAAATCTCGATATTCTTTTCGAAATCCCTTCCTCGTAATTTGATTTGTTTTACAAGGGTTGTAACATCTGCTTTTAGATATATCAATAAATCAGGAGGCGTAAGATATGCAGTCATTTCCCTGAAAAGTGATTTATAATTTTCATAATCTCTGAAATCCATTCTTTTTAATTCAAAAAGATTTTTCGCAAATATTTCTACATCTTCATAAATGCTTCTGTCCTGAATTACTGAATTTTGAATTTCTGTAATTTCCTTGTGAACCCTGAATCTATGTGAAAGAAAATATATTTGTAAATTAAAAGACCACCTTTTCATATCAATATAAAAATCTTCAAGATACGGATTATCTGCAACCGACTCGTAGTAAGGTGTCCAGAGGAATTTTTCTGCAATAAGTTTTGTAAGAGTCGATTTTCCAGACCCGATATTTCCTGCAATTGAAACAAAATACTTTTTATTGCTATTCATTTACCGGTGAATTATTCAGTAGGTAATGATGTTTCGTTTTTTTCTATTTCTTTTAATAATTCTTCAGCTACTTTTTGAAGTTTCTTTTTCTCTTTAATCTTTGTAGCGGCTTTTCCTGTCAGTTTCCTTAGGTAAAATAATTTTGCACGTCTTACGCTGCCGTGCTTTATTATTTCTACTTTGGCTATCTTCGGTGAATGGAACGGGAATATTCTTTCAACTCCAACTCCGTTTGAAATCTTTCTCACTCTGAATGTCCTGCTTATTCCTTCACCGCGTATTCCGATTACAATTCCTTTGAATTGCTGTATTCTTTCTTTATCTCCTTCTATAACTTTTACGGAAACGGATACTGTATCTCCGGGATGAAAAGCAGGTATGTCTGTCCTCATCTGTGCTGCCGTAACTAAATTAATTTTATTCATAATTATATTCTCCTTCGATTATCTTATTTATCTTTTTTTATTTTCTTTTTAAATTGTTTAAACTTTCTTTTAGATTGTTCTTCACGCCATTTTCTTATTTCGGAATGATTACCGCTTAATAAAATTTCGGGTACTTTCATCCCTTCATACAATTCCGGTCTTGTATAATGCGGTGAATCAAATATTTCATTATTCTGAAAACTGTCAGTAATTGCCGATTCTGCATCATTCAATACTCCGGGAATCAATCTCGAAACTGCATCCATAAAAATAAGAGCCGCAAATTCACCACCCGATATCACGTAATTTCCAATCGATATTTCAACTGTAACGTATTTATCTATCACTCTCTGGTCAATTCCTTTATAATGCCCGCATAAAAGTAGTAAATTTTCCGATAATGAATACCTGTTCGCCATTTGCTGGTCAAATATTTTTCCTTGCGGAGAAAAATAAATTATTTCATTATATACGGTTTTCTCTTTCACTTCCTCAATGCATCTGAAAAAAGGCTCCGGTTTTAGTATCATTCCTGCTCCTCCGCCGTATGGTTCGTCATCAATTTGCTTATATTTTCCTTTTGCATAATCTCTTAAATCATGGCTTTCAACTGATATCAGGTTTTTATTCTGTGCCCTGTATATAAGACCGTTTTTCAAAGAACTTTCTAAAATCTTCGGATTTGCACTGATAATGTCAAAACTTATCATACTTCAAATCAAACCGTCAATTAATGTTGTAAAAATCTTTTTATTTTCTATATCAATCTTTTTTATGAATTCCTTTCTTAAGGGAATTAGTATTTCTTTTTTTTCCGTTTTCACTTTCAGTAAATCATCTCCGCCGTAATTTTCAATTCCCGTTACTTCTCCTATATAATATTTTCCGTTATAAATTTTACACCCGGAATATTCATATAAATAATGTTTACCTTTCGGAAGTTTTATCTTATCCTTTTCATCAATACAAACATAGCAATCTTTTAGTTTTACTATGGATTCTGGATTATCAAAGAACTTAAATTTTATTTTTATATAATCTGAAATTAAATCGGCAGACTCAATTTCAAATTTATCTGAACCGGTATAGTCATTCTTCAATTTTTTCCCTTCTTCATACAACAGGTAAACGCTTTTTATCTGTTTGATTCTTTTGGGAAAATCCGTCAGCAGAATTAACTTTAAATGTCCTTTTATTCCGACCGGTCTGGATAATTTTCCAATTGAAATTAAATTTCCGGCAGTGGACAATTAGTTCTGTTCCTTTGGTTCCCGGGGTTTATTATCGGGAATTTCAAGAGATACTTTTTTATTATTTTTAGCACCTAATGCCGTAAGCAGCGTTCTCATAGCTTTTGCAGTCTTGCCTGCTTTTCCAATCACTTTTCCGATTTCTTTTTCTTCTACAAACAATTTGTATTTTGTTCTTCCATCTGATTCCTCTTCTTCAACACGGACAGCCTCAGGATTATCAACGAGATGTTTTGCAATAAATTCAATAAATTCTTTCATTACTTTATCTCCTGTTTATTTTTTGAGCATTTTTAAAAATAACTCAGTCCAGAGTTATAAAACTCTTATTCGGCTTTTTTTTCCGCTCCTTCTTTGGTTTCCTGTGCTTTCTTTTTCTTGTTTTCCGCTCTTCTCAGTTTTTTTGCCTTCTCCTTTGAATATTTTTCTTTTCTGTATTCATCGAAATTTTTCATCTTTTCTTCAATTTTTTCAGCATCCATTCCTCTTTTCACAAGCAATCTTTTCATTAATATTCCTTTTCTCCTCAGCAGATTTTTCACGGTGAGAGTCGGTTGTGCACCTTTGTTCAGCCAATAACCAACTTTTGTCTCATTGAACGTTATTTCCATAGGATTTTTATTAGGGTCATAATATCCGACCTGTGAAATAAATCTACCGTCTCTCGGAGATTTTGCATCTGCAGCTACTATTTTATATATAGGCAATTTTTTTCTACCGGTTCTCTTAAGTCTTAATTTTACCAATATTGGTACTCCTTACATTTTAAATATAATTTTTTAAATATACAATTTTTTTTTATAAAAAATAAATGATTAATTATTCTGAATTTGATTTAACGCATCGGGGGAAATATTCATTTTTTTCATCAGATTTCTCAGTTTTCCCTTGTTAAAACCTTTCATTAATTTCTGCATTTCATCAAATTGCTTTATCACCCTGTTCACTTCCTGAATTGTCGTTCCGCTTCCATTTGCAATTCTGCGTCTTCTCATCCCATTCAATATGTTCGGATTCTCCCGCTCTTTATATGTCATTGAAAGAATTATTGCTTCGGTTCTTACAAATACTTTTTCATCAATTTCTTTTCCCTTAAGTGCATTTCCTACACCGGGAAGCATTGAGACAAGATTTCCCAATGAACCCATTTTTTTAATCTGTTTTATTTGCGCAAGATAATCACTGAAATCAAATTTATTCTTCTTTAATTTCTCAGCTAATTTTTCTGATTCTTTTAAATCGAATTCTTCCTGTGCCTTTTCAACAAATGAAATTATGTCACCTTTTCCCAAAATCCTCGAAGCCATTCTGTCAGGGAAAAACTGCTCTATTGCTTTCAGTTTTTCACCTGTACTTACGAATTTAATCGGCTTGTTTACTACCGACTTAATAGAAATTGCCGCACCACCTCGTGTATCGCCATCGAGTTTGGTTAATACAATTCCGTTAAATTCAAGTTTATCATTGAATGCTTTTGCGGTTTTAACTGCATCCTGTCCTGTCATAGCATCTACAACAAATAAAATTTCAGCCGGATTCAATTCTTTTTTAAGCCCGGAAACTTCATTCATCATTTCTTCATCAATAGCTAGCCTTCCTGCAGTATCAATAATCAAAGTATCCTTTGCATTCTGTCTGCAATAGTTAATTGCTTCCTGTGATATTTTTAATGGATTTTTTTCATTTTCATTTGCATATACAAAAATATCAATTTGCTTGCCAAGTACTTTTAACTGTTCTATAGCGGCAGGTCTGTAAACATCGCAGGCACTAAGAACCGGATTCTTTCCCTTTGATTTTAGGTAATGCCCGAGTTTTGCACAGAATGTAGTTTTACCTGAACCCTGTAACCCTACCACGAGTATTATTGAAGGAATATTATTCGAGAAATTTATTTCGGATTTTTCTGCACCCATTAAATTTACGAGTTCATCGTAAATTATTTTTACAATCAATTGCCCGGGAGTGATTGAATTGAGGACATTCTGACCAAGTGATTTTTTCTTCACTTCTTCAAGGAAAGATGTTACGACCTTATAATTCACATCGGCATCAAACAAAACCCGTCTTATTTCCCTCAGGCTTTCCTCTATATTTTTTTCAGTAATCTTTCCCTGCCCACGGATTTTCTTAAAAACAGTCTCTAACTTATTTGATATATCCTCAAACATTATAAATTCATTAAATAAATAACATTTAAGATACTCATTTCCCAAAATTTTCTCAAGGTGAAAACTATTATTATGATATAGTTATTTGAAAAATTATTTCAATTATATTAATTTAATTATTTAATTTTTCTTTATTTCAGTAAATGCAGATTTGCGGTGTGGATGAAGCGGGAAGGGGACCTCTGGCAGGACCCGTAGTTGTAGCTTCCGTCATTTTCAATGATGATTTTTTCATTGAAGGTGTGAGGGATTCCAAAAAACTTATATCCAAAAAAAGAGAAGAACTTTTTCAAATTATTATAGAAAAATGCATTTCACATAAAATCAGCATTATTGACCATCATATTATTGATAAAGTTAATATTCTAAAAGCAACTATGCTTGGAATGAAGGATGCTTTGAGTATGGTTAATGGAAATATAAAAATTTTTATTGATGGTAATTATTTTAAATTTGATGATGATTCTCATTTGAAATATAATTATGATACTATAATAAAGGGTGATGATTTAATACCGGTTATTTCCTGTGCTTCAATTCTTGCAAAGGTAACAAGAGATAAGATTATGAATGAATATGATAAAATCTATCATCAATACAAACTGGGAAAAAATAAAGGATACCCGACTAAAGACCATATTGAGCTTATCAGAAAATACGGAATATGCCCGATTCACAGAAAAACTTTTTGCGAAAAATTTGTAAACACAAATGTCTGATTTAATTAAAAAATCAAATAAAGATTTCGGAAATAAAGGTGAACAAATAGCAAAGAAATATCTGCTTGAAAAAGGTTTGAAATTAATCGAATCGAATTTCAGGTATCAGCGAAAGGAAATTGATTTAATTTTTACTGACAATAAGAAAAAGATATTAATTTTTGTCGAAGTGAAAACTAGGAAAACAAAAACATATGGTGAACCGGAAGAATCAATAAACTTTTATAAACAAAAAAATATCAAAATAGCCGCACAGGGTTTTTTAAATAAACATCACGATTACCAAAACTGTGATATAAGATTTGATGTTTTATCCGTTTTTTTCGAAAAAGATAATATTATCTTTAACCACATTGAAAATGCATTTTACTGATTATTCCTGAACCATTGAAATTTAAAGATATTAAATATTTAGAAAAACACGATATTTTAAATCAGGTTTTTCTCATTTTTCTCAGTTTTCTTGCAATAATTTTCCATTCTAAAGTTAATTACTGGTATGCAATTCCAGTTGTAAATCTTGTCTTTGCAGTAATAATTTTTAAAATCGTTTCTGCATTTGAACAAAAACAATTTGAAGAGAAATACAAACATACTTTTCTTAAATTCCTAAGGTTCTGGTACCCGGTGTTTATGATATCGTTTACATTTAAAGAGATTTATTATTTGATGATAGGGATTACCGGTAATCTTATTGATGTCAAATTGATTACAATAGACAGGAACATATTCGGTTTGAATCCGACTCAGTTTTTATCTGGTTTTGCAAATCCTGTCCTAACAGAATTCCTTCAGATAATTTATACTCTATTTTATTTAATGCCTTTGATTTTTTCACTTGAATTATTTCTGTGGCACAGGTATGAGGAATTTAAATATAATGCATTTATAATATTTCTCGGATTTTATATTTCTTTCATTGGCTATCTACTTTTTCCTGCAATTGGTCCGAGATTCACATTGCACAATTTCGAGTCAATAAATTCAGAACTTCCCGGAATTTTTCTTGCAGACTGGCTCAGAGATATAGTTAATTTCGGTGAATCAATTCCGAAAAATTCTCTGACACCGGATGTTTTTGCGCAAAGAGATGCATTTCCCTCAGGTCATACAATCTTAATTGTTCTTGTTGTTTTTATGTCAAGAAAATTCAAATCGAATTCATTTTATTTTTATCTGCCCTACTCGATATTGATGTTATTCTCCACAATATATCTAAGATACCATTACGTTATTGATATCATTGCAGGATTGGTTTTTGCTGTCGTTGTAATAATAATTGCACAGGTTTTATATAGAAAGGATTCTGAAAAACTTTATCCTAAAAATAATTCACCATAATTTCATCCGCTAAAAGATAACCCTTACCTGTTAGTTTCAAATGGTCTGAATATCTGAATGCAAGCCCCTGATGTATTAAATCTTTTATTGATGAATCATAATCAATAAAAAAATCTGTGTTAAATAATTTCTTGTATTTAACATTATCTATTCCAAGACTTCTTAATGAAAGCATTATGAATTCAGTTTTTTGTTTGTGTACATTCAGATGGGTTTCGTTTTCTATGGGAAGAATCCCGGATTCAATCATCTTATTATATTTAATAATATTTCTTGAATTATTCCATCTTTTTTTATCATAAAATGAATGGGCGGATGGACCAATTCCAAGATAATCGTCATAATTCCAGTATCTCTGGTTGTGGATTGACTCAAAACCCGGTTTTGCAAAATTTGAAACTTCATACATTGCAAAATTTTTCTTAACTAATTTATCGAAAGTAAGCGAATACATTTCGGCTTCCAGGTCGTGAGAATTTTGTTTTATTTTTCCGTTTAAGAAATCTTTATATAGAATGGTTTCTTTTTCAAATATTAATGTGTATGCAGAAACGTGAGGTATTTCAAGTTCGGTTGTGATATCAAGGTTTATTTCCCAGTCTTTTAATGTCTGTCCCGGTATTGAATAAATTAAATCAATACTGATGTTTTTAAAATGATTTTTTAATTCCTCAATTATCCTGATTGATGTTTCAGGGTCGTGGTTTCTTGTTAGTAATTTCAGTTCTTCATATATGAACGATTGTACTCCTATGCTTATTCTGTTTATTCCTGAATCTTTGTATATATTTATTTTATCTATATCAATTTTATTATCCGTATTAAAAAAATCTTCCGGGTTTGTTTCGATTGTTATTTCTTCAACATTATTAATATTATAAAGTTGTCTGATTTTATTAAGAATTTCTTTTATATAAGATGGTTTTAAAATAGATGGAGTCCCGCCTCCAATAAATATTGTTACAATTTCTTCATCTGAATGATTTTTGGAATTTAATTCAAGTTCTTTTTTTAAATTCGTAGCGAATCTGTCGATTAATTCAATATTTTTTATTACATAAAAATCACAATAGTTGCATTTTCTTTTACAGAATGGAATATGTAAATAAAGTCCTAAGTCGCCCATAAACAGATATTAAACAATTAATATACAAAAATATTTTCATTGAGACAGTACAAAATTATTAATATTTTTGAAAACATCAAAATTTTTAAAAATTAGGAGAAAATATGTCGAAATATAAAATTGCCTGGCTTCCTGGCGATGGAGTCGGAGTAGAAGTTTTAGAAGCTGCAAAAATCGTGCTTGATAAAATTAAACTCAACGCAGAATATATTAATGGAGATATAGGCTGGGAATTCTGGTGCAAAGAAGGCGATGCCTTACCCCAAAGAACAATAGATTTATTAGGTTCTGTAAATGCTGCTATGTTCGGTGCAATTACATCAAAACCCGTAAAAGCCGCACAGACAGAATTAATTCCTAAACTACAATCAAAAGGTTTGATTTACCGTTCGCCGATTGTCAGAATGAGACAGTTATTTGATTTATATATTTGTCTGCGTCCCTGCAAAGCTTACGAAGGTAATCCGCTGAATTATTACGGGAAAAATGATATTGACCTTGTAGTTTTCCGGGAAAATACAGAAGGAATGTATTCGGGAGTTGAATTCAATCCTGTTCCGGAGGAACTTTCTAATGTACTGTCAAAATTATCAAAACCTTTTACACCTTTTAAAGATTTGAAAGGAGATGAATATGCTGTTTCCTGTAAAATAAATACAAAAAAAGGTTCAGAAAGAATTATCAGAGCGGCGTTTGAATTTGCTAAGAAATTTAACAGAAGAAAAGTTACTGTTGTACATAAAGCAAATGTCGTAAGAGCTACGGATGGTCTGTTTCTTGAAATGGCCAAAGAAGTAAAAAAAGATTTTCCGGAAATTGAAATGGATGATGCAAACATAGATGCAATCACAATGTGGCTTTTGAAAAATCCGAAAAATTATGATGTTCTCGTAGCACCGAATTTATTCGGAGATATTATTTCTGACTTATGTGCACAAATGGTTGGTGGTCTTGGATTTGGATGTTCGGGAAATATCGGAAAAAAACTTGCAGTTTTTGAGCCAACTCACGGTTCTGCTCCCAAATATGTTGGTTTGTACAAAGTGAATCCAATAGCAACAATTTTATCTGCTAAAATGATGCTTGATTGGCTCGGTGAAACTGAAAAGGGAACTGCACTTGAAAATGCAGTAGCCGCTGTAATTAAGGAAGGTAAAGTCAAAACATACGATATGGGCGGAAGTAATACTACGCTCGATATTGCAAATGCAATTGCAGATAAATTATAATAAGTGAGGGTGAAAATATGAAGAGAATAATTATTCACGAAGTTGGAATGCGTGATGGTTTGCAGGTGGAGACAGTAACTGTTCCTTTCGAGACCAAAGTTAAATGGGTGAAAGATTTAATGGAAACCGGAATTGATATTATACAACTTGGTTCTTTTGTACATCCTGTAAAAGTTCCCACAATGGCAGACACCGATAAACTCTTTGAATTTTTTTCTAATCCTGAAAATAAACCTGAAAAAATTATACTTTCAGGACTTGTCCTAAATGAGAAAGGATTGGAAAGAGGAATAAATTGCGGAGTTGAAATGTTTTGTATGGGTGTTTCAGCAAGTGAAACTCACAGCAAAAAGAATACGGGTATGTCCACCGATGAAGCATTGATAAGAATTATTGCAATGGCAAAAAATTCAATTGAATCAGGTAAAAAAGTTCAGGTATCAGTGCAGTCAGCATTTGGATGCGGATTTGAAGGAAAAATTCCTGAAGAAAAGGTACTGAATATTATTTCAAAATATATTGAATCAGGAATAAAGAATATCAGTCTTGCCGATACTGCAGGACACGCTTATCCAGAACAGGTAGAAAGCATGATAATAGCAATTAATAAATTAAATGCTTCAGTAAATATCACCTGTCATTTTCACGATACATATGGACTTGGAATTGCTAACTGTCTGACAGCATATAATAATGGAATAACATCTTTTGAATCAGCATTTGCAGGACTCGGCGGTTGTCCATTCACGGCAAAAGCCAGCGGTAACGTATGCACAGAAGATTTAGTTAATATGTTCATTAAAATGAATTTAAGGGAAGATATCAATATTGAAAAAATCATCGACGTCTCCAAAGATGCAGAATCGTTCTTTCAAAGAGAATTACCGGGGAAGATGATGAAAGTCAGAAGTTAGAAGTTAGAAGTTAGAAGTTAGAAGTTAGAAGTCAGAAGTCAGAATACAGAAGTCAGGAGTGAGAATTTAGAAGTTAGAATTTAGAAGCTAGAATTTAGAAGTTATAAAGTGAAAAGTTAAAGCACATTAATTCTAAATTAAAATATAATAACAGAATATATCCTTAGAATAAATGATTATAAAATTTTAAAAATTTTAATATTATGGAAAAAAAAGCAAGTAGTTTTAAAGATTTATTAGTATGGCAAAAAATGCATTTGATAGTTTTACATATATATAAAATGACTCAGACATTTCCAAAGTCTGAACTATTTGGAATTTCAAGTCAGATTAGGCGTTCAGCTGTATCAGTTGCTGCAAACATTGCTGAGGGATTTTCCAAAAAAGGAAAAGCAGACAAAATGAGATTTTTCAATATTGCTCAAGGTTCATTAGAAGAAACTCATTATTATCTGATTTTAATTTCTGATTTGAAATATGAGAAAACAGAACAAATGATTGTAAAAATTGATGAAATAGGCAAAATGTTAAAGGGATATATAAGAGCAATCGAAAATTCTTAATTGCTCGGGGTTATGTTAATTTCTAAATTCTTTTTTAAAAAATTATTTTCTAAATTCTAACTTCTAATTAAATATGAAAATACTATCAGGAATCAGAGTTCTCGACATGACCAACGTCCTCGCAGGTCCCTTTGCCACTCTGCATCTCGCTCAGCTTGGTGCGGAAGTAATAAAAATCGAAAATCCAGTTGGAGGAGACCTTGCAAGAAAACTTGGTAATGTTCCTGAACTTAATGATAAAAATATGGGAACAAGTTTCCTCGCTCAGAATTCAAATAAGAAATCTCTTACTTTAAATCTGAAAGGAGAAAAAGCAAAAGAAATTTTTATTAAACTCATTAAAACATCTGATATTCTTGTCGAGAATTTCAGACCGGGAGTTATGGATAGACTTGGACTGTCCTATAGATATTTAAACGGAATAAACCCAAAATTAATTTACTGTGCTATTTCAGGATTCGGACAAACAGGACCTGACGCATTTAAACCAGCTTATGACCAGATAATACAAGGCTTGAGCGGAGTAATGGCAATTAACGGCGATGAAAGATTGAATCCATTACGTTGTGGTTTCCCCGTCTGCGATACAGTCGGCGGGCTCAATGCTGCATTTGCAATAATGGCAGCACTTTATCACAGGGAAAAAACCGGCGAAGGACAATTCATTGATGTATCGATGCTTGATTCCATTATGCCATTAATGGGCTGGGTTGCTGCTAATCTGCTTATAGGAGGCAAACATCCTGTGCTGATGGGTAATGATAATTTTACTGCTGCACCGTCCGGGGTATTTATTACAAAAAACGGTTATATAAACATAGCTGCCAATAAGCAAGAGCAGTGGGAAGATTTATGTGATATAATCGGACTACCTGAATTGAAAACTGATGAAAGATTTCAGAAAAGAGATATTCGCAAAAAAAACAGAAAAGAACTTACTCCATTACTTGAAGCGAAATTGAAAGAAAAAGAAACAGAATACTGGGTAGAAATTTTCAATGAAAAAGGAATACCATCAGGAGAAATATTAAGTCTGTATGATGCACTTACACAGCCTCAGATTGAACACAGAAAAGCCCTTACAGAAATAGATACACCTGAAGTTGGTAAAATAAAAGTATTCAATCTTACTGCTAAATTTGATAAAACAAACGGAGATGTCGATGCTCCTCCGCCGCTTCTTTCACAGCATACAGAAGAAATCCTGTTAAATCTCGGGTACTCTAAAGAGGAATATTTAAAGTTTAAGGAAGAAAAAATTGTTTAAGGAGTAGTTAATAGTTAGTAGTTAGTAGTTAGTAAAAAAAAATATTATTTTTATAAATATATCTTAGAAAATAAATTAATGAATATGACAATCGTAGAGAAAATTTTAGCGAAAGCTTCCAGACAAAAAATAGTAAAAGCAGGGGATGTTGTTGAACCTTCTGTGGATATAGGTATGTCGCATGAAAATGCCGCATTAGTGATTAATCAGTTTAATGAAGTTTACTCAGGTACAGGTCTTGAACCAAAAGTGTGGGACCCAGATAAAATTGCAATTATTTTTGACCACAGAGTACCTGCAGAAAGTTCAAAAACTGCAACCAACCAGAAAAAAATCAGAGACTTTGTTAGAAAAAACGGAATTAAAAAGTTCCACGATATACGTTCTGATGTCGGAGGTATTTGCCATCAGATACTTGCAGAAACCGGATATGTTCGTCCGGGAAATGTAGTTGTTGGAACAGACAGTCATACAACGACACATGGAGCATTCGGTGCATTTGCATTCGGAATCGGTGCTACAGAAATGGCAAGCGTATGGACTCTTGGATATGTCTTGAATGTTGAAGTACCTGAAACAATAAAAGTTGTTGTGAACGGGAAATTGCCTTTAAATGTTTTTGCAAAAGACCTTATACTCTATATAATCGGAAAATTAACTTCACAGGGTGCGAATTTTAAGGTAATTGAATTCCATGGTGATGCAATAAAAAATATGCCAATGTCCGGACGGCTTGTGCTTTGTAATATGTCGGTTGAAGCCGGTGCAACTTCAGGCATAGTTCCTGCAGATGAAGAGACAAAGAGATATTTGATAAATGCAGGAGTAATAGAAAATATTGAATTTTTAAATCCCGACAGTGACGCAGTGTATTGCAAAGTGCTGGAAATAAATGCCGATGAACTAAAACCACAAATTGCTTGCCCTCATATGGTGGATAATGTGAAATCAATTAATGAAGTTGAGAAAAAGCATATCGACCAGATTGTTATTGGTTCGTGTACAAACGGAAGAATTGATGACCTTGAAATTGCATCGAGGATTTTAAAAGGAAAGAAAGTGGCAGATGGAACAAGAATGCTTGTATTTCCTGCTTCGTGGAGTATTTATAAAGAAGCGATGAGGAAAGGATATCTTGAAATTTTTGCTGATTCGGGTGCGATAATTATGAATCCCGGATGTGGATGCTGTCTTGGGGTTCATCAGGGTGCACTTGGCGATGGTGAAGTGGCATTATCAACTACGAACAGGAATTTCAAAGGCAGGATGGGAAATCCAAAAGGAGAAGTTTATTTATGTTCTCCAGCTGTAGCGGCGGCAAGTGCTGTTACAGGAATTATTACTGAACCAAAAATAGGAGGAAATTAATATGTCAAAAGTAATTTTTAAATTCGGTGATGATATTTCAACCGACCACATTTATCCGGGCAGATATATGGCAACCGTATTGCCAACTGAAACACCGCAGTTTTGTTTTGCAGATTATACGGATTTTAATAAGAAACTTGTAAATGGAGAATATCCGGAAGGAAGTGTAATTGTTGCCGATAATAATTTCGGATGCGGAAGTTCACGTGAACAGGCAGCTTCAACAATACTCGGTCACGGACTTGTAGTAATTGCAAAAAATTTTGCAAGAATATTTCTTCAGAATTCTATTAATCTTGGCTTGAATCTAATCACATGTCCCGAAATAGAAGCAGAAGTTGATGATGAAATTGAAGTATCTGAAGAATATGTGGAAAACAAAACCAAAAATAAAAAATTCAAAATTGTTCCTCTTCCACCTGCTAGAAAATCTATAGTCGAAGCTGGCGGATTAATTCCATACACAAGAAAAAAGTTACTGTAGAAAGTTAAATAATATAAAATAAAAGAAGCTGTCTCAAAATGTCATAGTCATTTTTTCCATTCCAGCGAAAGCTGGAATCCAAAAGGAGCCACTGTGAGTAGTTTTTTTTCAATATACTATTTTTCTTATTACAAAGATCCGGCCGGTGTAAGTTTGGATTGATACCGTATTATTATTTATTACGGAACTGAAATTATTCTTTTTGTATATTCGTGTAGTTTTGGTATATGATTCTTGAGTATCTGCCATACTTCTTCTATGTCAACTCCAAAATAATCGTGTACTGCTATATTCCTAAATCCTTTAATATTCTTCCAGTCAATTTCATTATATATATCCTTAAATTCATCGGAAAATTTTGATACTGATTCACCAATTACAATTAGATTCATCAACACAGCGTCTATCGTTTTTGAATCTTTTTCAAACTTATCGATTGTATCTAAATCATTTGTATATTTTAAAATCTTTTCAATAGAATCAATTATATTGATAATATTATCTTTATCTTTTTCAGATAAAATATGCATCTTTTAATATTTTTTCTCTAAAAATACTTTTTATATATTTCTCTCTACACAAATCCACTTTAATGTTAAGATAATTTCCAATGAATTCTTTCATTGCGTTTTTTATTTCGAATAAATTTTCAGTTCCATCTTTGAATTCTACAATTATGTCAATATCACTATTTTCATCTTCGGTTCCTTTAGCAAATGAACCAAAAATACCAATTTTTGAAACATTAAATTTTTCTTCCAAATAGTATTTATTAGTATCTAAAAAAAATAATATTTGTTTTCTCGTTACCAATTCTTAAATATTGTATATTCAAAATTACCCATTATTTGTAATTAATACAAGAATTATTAAATGTACTTTAATAAAAAAGAAGGTCGTATTTGACTCTTTAAGAATTCATTTATAAAGAAATCACCTTATCAATTTCCCAATCCTATCCCATTTCACCGAACCGATTAACTTGAAGAAATCAGCAAATGCTATGCTCGGGTCCCACGACCAGTATATCATAAATGCCTCTCCAACAATATTTTCTGTCGGCATAAATCCCCAGAATCTGCTATCCAGAGAATTATTCCTGTTATCTCCCATCATAAATAAATAATCTCTTTCGGATGTATATTCGTTATTAGGCAGTTCTTTACCGTCAACAAGAATTTTTTTGTCTGCTGTTTTTTCAATTTTATGCCCTTCACGAATTATAAACATTCTCCATTTCTCGAAACTGTTAGAATCAATTTGTATCTTGTAACCTTTGAATGGAATCACAATTGGTCCGTAATTATCCTCATTAAACCCTGACCCTTTAGGAAAAATCCGTGGATTTGCGATTTCAGGGGGCAGGGGACTGCCGATAAATTTCGAATATGGCGGATTCGGAAAAACATTCCCGTTATTATACAATACTCTGTTTACAATATGAATTGTGTCTCCGGGAAGTCCTACACACCTCTTGATATAATTTAATACCTCAGCAGATTCAGGTTCATCTCTTTCCCCCGGGAAATCGAATACTATTATATCTCCAAGTTTTGGACTCTTGAATCCGGGTAATTTAATATACGGTAATCTGACATTCGTAAACGGAATGTTTCTTGGCGTTGTTGCACCGTATGTAAATTTTGTCACAAGAAGAAAATCACCAACAAGTAATGTGTTTTCCATAGAGCCGGTTGGTATTCTATATGCTTCGAATAAAAATATTTTTATAAGGAAGGCAACACCTGCCGCCCATAATAAAGCATCGAAATATTCCCTTGGCTTGGATTTTTTCTTTTTATTTTCTTCTGTCTGTTTTTCAGATTTTTTGAATATCAATTTTATATCTATTTAGTTTTATATTTCATTTCTCGATTGATAGAACCGCTAAAAAAGCTTCCTGCGGTATTTCAACATTTCCTACCTGCTTCATACGTTTTTTACCTTCTTTTTGTTTCTCAAGCAGTTTTCTTTTTCTCGTAATATCTCCACCGTAGCATTTCGCAATTACGTTTTTTCTCATTGCACTTATTGTTTCCCTTGCAATAACTTTATTACCGATTGCCGCCTGTATTGCTACTTCAAACATATGCCTTGGTATCAGTTTCCTTAACTTTTCACAAAGTTTTCTTCCCCAGTAATAAGCATTTTCATTATGTATTATTGTTGACAACGCATCCACAGGGTCTCCGTTAAGCAATATATCAAGTTTAACCAATTCTGATTTTCTGTAATCTTTTATCTCATAATCAAACGATGCATATCCTTTCGATATAGATTTCAATCTGTCATAAAAGTCAAAAATAATTTCCGCAAGCGGAAATTCAAAATGCAAATCCACTCTCTTGGAATCAATATAATTAGTCGTTTTATATATACCTCTTCTCTCGGAAGCAAGTTTCATAATATTGCCGATAAATTCTGTCGGAGTTATTATCTGTGCAGAAATATAAGGTTCTTCTACATAATCAATTTTTACCGTATCGGGCATTGCAGCAGGATTATCGACAAGTACAACATCTCCATTTGTTAAATATACTTCATATTCAACATTCGGTACTGTCGTTACTATAGATAAATTGTATTCCCTTTCCAGTCTTTCCTGTACGATTTCAAGATGCAGCATTCCAAGAAATCCGCATCTGAATCCGAAACCTAAAGCAACGGATGTTTCAGGTTCAAAAAATAAAGCCGCATCATTTAATTTTAATTTTGAAAGTGAATCTCGTAAGAGTTCGAAATCATCTGCAGCAGAAGGGTATATTCCACTGAAAACCATTGGTTTCACATTTTTATAACCTGCTAAAGGTTCTATAGCGGGATGTGTAACACTTGTTACTGTATCACCAACTTTTGAATCATTAACATCTTTAATATTTGCAATTAAATAACCGACATTACCCGAAGAAAGCTCTTTTGTCCTCACTCTTTCCATTTTAAGAATCCCGACCTCCTCTGCCTCGAAAATTTTTCCGTTATGGAAAAGTTTTATCTTATCACCTTCTTTTAATGTTCCGTCAAATACTCTCAGATAAACCACTACACCTCTGTAAATATCATAAATAGAATCGAATATCAAAGCTCTTAACGGTTCATCTTCTGATATTTTAGGCGGGGGTATTTTTTTTACAATCGCTTCAAGAATTTCTTCTGTTCCTATATCCGTTTTCGCACTTGCTGAAATTATGTCTTCTTTTGTTCCTCCGATAAGTTCTATGATTTGTTCTTTAACTTCATCTATCATAGCACTTTGTAAATCAATTTTATTTACAACAGGTATTATTTCAAGTCCATTATCAATTGCAAGATAAAGATTGCTGATGGTCTGTGCTTCAACTCCCTGTGTTGAATCAACCACCAATAATGCTCCTTCACATGCGGCAAGCGAGCGTGAAACTTCATAAGAAAAATCCACATGTCCGGGTGTGTCAATTAAATTCAGAATATAATCTTCTCCGGATTGAGATTTATATTTCATTTGAATTGCATGCAATTTAATAGTAATCCCTCTTTCCTGTTCCAGTTCCATATCGTCAAGAATCTGCTTCACCATGTTTCTTGATTCAACAGTTCCTGTTTTTTCCAGCATTCTGTCCGCTAGTGTAGATTTCCCATGGTCAATATGGGCAATGATACAGAAATTTCTTATATTGGAATTGTACAATTCTTTATGGCATGTTTAAAAAATAGAAAAAACCCTTTGCAATTTGTACTGCAAAGGATTTTTTCTTATAAATACGATGTAACTTTTTTATTTTTTCCTTGATGCTTTAATCTCCTGAATATCTTTTCTGAACTCGGCAGCTTTTTTTCTTAAATTATTCAGTTCTTTCCTTACCCTTGTACCTGCTGCGTTCTGTTCTTTCTCAAAAAATTTTTCTATGTCGGTTTTCATTCCGTCAAGAATACCGTAAAGCTCTTTATATTTTTCCATTTTTTCTCCTTTGGAATTTTAATTTATGAAATAATTTTAACAAAAAACTTATTTAAAATGTACGCTGTACGGGGATGTTATTCACATTTATTGAAAATATTATTGAATATCCCCAGAATAAAAATGCCATTCCGAATATAACAATCACTGATATAATAGTTATATTCAGCCATGGTCTTAATTTATAATCTCTGAAAATTCCCCATATACCGTTTAATCCGTGATACATTCCCAAAGTTAAAAATGTTAAATCAATTATTTTGTACCACGAAAACTGCATCCTGTTTAATACTGCATTATATGTGTGCCCGGAATCGGGGTGAAAATGCATCAAAATATAATGACCAATCATAAGAACTACAAGTGCAAGCCCTGTTATTCTCTGATAAACCCAGCTTTTTGCACCTGAAGATTTAGAATTCTGATATTCGAACATTTTATTAAACTTATATTATTTGAAAATTTTTAATATCTCGTGTGAAAACATTATGAACCCCATTACCAAAAACATCAGAATACCGACAATCCATGATAATGTATATAACTGTTTGTGATATTTTGCTCCGTCAGCCCAGTCCACAATAACAATTCTGATACCGTTTAAAGAATGAAAAAGGACAATAATAAACAAAAACCATTCGAGTATTAAAAACGGCGGAGCAAGAAATGACTGCATTTTAGTTTCAAATGCCTGTTTACCCTGTGTAAGTGTACTCAGCGAATATATGTGTAAAAATAAATATCCAATTAATGCTATACCTGAAAATCTGTGAAAAATCCATGCTTTGCTTCCTGAATCTTTTGTGTATTTCAGATTTGTACTAATCCAGTCTTTCTGGTCAAATGTCCTGACTTTTTTTTCTGTAGTATCCTGCATTTTATGTCCTCATTAAAAAATTATCGTAAAAATTATAAAATTTCAATTATATAAACAATTTAAACCTTTTTACCTCGTTTTTTTCAAAATTTAAATGTTTTTATTCCGGTTGTTATTTTTTCTATTTAGTGATGCTATAATACTTATAAATAATATTAAAATTATAACTAATAATGATGTTATTATCGGAATTTCTACTATATTATGAATCAGCATTTTTACTCCAATAAATGCTAAAATTAATGCTAATCCGTATTTTAAATAATGAAATTTATCAATAACTTTTACAAGAACAAAATACAAAGACCTTAATCCGAGAATAGCAAAAGCGTTTGATGTAAATATTATAAACGCATCCTGTGTAATTGAAATTATTGCAGGGATTGAATCAAACGCAAAAATTAAATCAGAAGTTTCGATAATCAGCAGAACGATGAATAGGGGAGTGGCATATTTTTTTTTGTTTTGCAGTATAAAAAATTTGTCTCCGTGATAATCTTGTGTTACGGGGAAAAATTTTCTGAATGCTCTCACTATTATATTTTTTGACGGTTCAAATTCTCCGTCTTTTTTAAGAATCATTTTAAAAGCAGAAAAAATCAGAATCAAACCGAAGAAATAAAATATCCATTCAAACCTGTTTGCGAGTGATGTGCCGATTGCAATTAATAAAAGCCTCATTGCAATTGCACCTACAATTCCCCAGAATAAGACTTTTTTTTGTGATTTATTTGATACTTTGAAGAAAGAAAATATTAGCACAAACACAAATATGTTGTCCACACTTAAAGAATATTCCAGCAGATATCCTGTCGTAAATTCGAGCCCCTTTTGTTTCCCGAGAAAATAATATACTAGTAAATTAAAAATGACGGCAGTAGAAATCCATATTCCGCTCCATTTTAATGCCTGCTTGTATGTTAATGATTTTTCTCTTTTTTTGAATAATCCTAAATCGATGATGAGAAATATTACAAGTAATAAAAAAAACCCTATCCAGTGTATAATTGTAATTTCCAACGAATTATTATTTGATATCGCCTTTTAGAGGTCTTATTACTATATCTTCAATGTGAACTTTTTTGGGTTGTTCGGACGCAAATAAAACGATTTTTGCAATATCATTTGGAGACATCATCCGGTTTTTATATTTCTGTCTGGATTTTAAATCCCACATTGGTGTTTCCGTAGCACCGGGATATAAGTTAATTACTTTAATATTAAATTTCCTTACTTCTTTTCTTAGAGAATCTGTTAATGCCATAATTCCCGCTTTTGATGCCGCATAAACAGCACTATTATCAAATACTGTTTTCGCTGCAACTGAAACAATGTTGATTATCTGTCCTTTCCTTGCCTTTATCATTTTCGGCAGTATTGTTTTGATGCAGAGAAATGTACCGCGAAGATTTGTTTCTATAATATTATCGAAATCATATGTTTTTGTCTCGACAAATGATTTAAATGCAGTAACACCCGCATTATTTATTAATACATCGATTTCCCCGAAATTTTCCCTGATTCGTTTTACTGTTCTTTGCACGCTTCTTTCCGAAGCAACATTACATACAAATGCACCGGCTTCACGCCCGGCAAATTTAATTTCACTTGTTATTGAAACAAGCCTCGATTTTCTTCTACCGGTCAGAATTACTATATGACCTGCTCTGGAAAATTCAATTGCAATTTCCCTGCCTATTCCCGTTGATGCGCCTGTAATCCAAATTATTTTTTGCGGCATTTTATATAAATTTTATTTTTACCTTTTGTACTCCCCCCAGATTTCCCTGAGTGAATTCGATATTTCACCTACAGTTGCATACAGCTCAACCGCATCAAGAATATAAGGAAGAAGATTTTCATTCGTTACCGCCTTATTCTTAATTACAGTTACTGCTTTCCTTACCTTTTCATTATCTCTTGTCTCTCTTAGTTTTTTTAATTTTTTAATCTGTATATTTCTGACATTATCATCAATTTTCAGAAGTGTGTGCTCTTCTATTTCTTCTGTGGCAAATTTATTTACGCCTACTATTATTTGTTCCTTCTTTTCGACCTGCAGTTGATATTCGTATGAATTTCTTTCAATTTCACTCATCTGAAATCCGCTTTCAAGTGCTTTTAGACTTCCGCCCATTTTTTCAATTCTGTCTAAATATTCCCATACCTTTTTTTCTATTTCTTCAGTAAGATATTCAATTATGTAAGAACCTCCGAGAGGGTCTACTGTATCAGCCGCTCCGCTTTCGTATGCAATCACTTGTTGTGTTGCCAATGCAGTTCTTACGGAATTTTCTGTCGGTAAAGCAAGTGCTTCGTCTTTTGCATTTGTGTGTAGTGACTGGCAACCGCCAATTACAGCCGCTAAAGCCTGTATTGTAACTCTTACGACATTGTTGTCTATTTGTCTGTCAGTCAAAGTACATCCCGCAGTCTGGGCGTGAAATTTGAGTTTCATACTTGCTTCATCTTTGGCATTAAATTTTTCTTTCATTATCTTTGCCCAGATTTTTCTTGCCGCACGGAATTTTGATACCTCTTCAAGAAAATTATTATGTGCATTAAAAAAGAAAGATAGCCGTTTTGCAAATTTGTCAACGTCAAGCCCCGCATCTATTGCTGATTTTACATATTCTATAGCATTTGCAAAAGTAAATGCGAGCTCCTGTACTGCATTTGACCCTGCTTCTCTTATATGATACCCGCTTATTGAAATTGTATTCCATGAAGGTAGATTTTCACTGCACCATTCAAAAATATTTGTAATGAGTTTCATCGAATGTTTTGGGGGATAAATATATGTGCCTCTTGCTATGTATTCTTTTAATAAATCATTCTGTATGGTTCCGGAAATTTTTTTAAGGTCGGCATTCTGTTTTTTCGCAATGGCAACATACATCATTAGAAGAATTGATGCAGTCGAATTGATGGTCATTGAGGTTGTAACTTCCGATAAATTTATTCCGTCGAATAATATTTCCATATCGGCAAGGGAATCTATTGCAACCCCAACCTTGCCTACCTCGCCCTCACTTACCGGGTCATCACTGTCATAACCAATTTGTGTTGGTAAATCAAATGCAACGGATAGTCCGGTTGTCCCGCTTGAAATTAAAAATTTATATCGCTTATTTGATTCTTCGGCTGTTGCAAATCCTGCATACTGTCGCATAGTCCAGAATTTTGAACGGTACATACTATCGTGTATTCCTCTTGTAAATGGAAATTCACCGGGCTTTGATTTTTGATTTTCTTCAGTTAAAAATTCGGGAAAAATATTTCCCGAATCTGTTTGAAATACTTCTTTTCTGAATTTAGACTTCTTTTCCAATATATTTCTTTTCTTTATTGAAAACTATTTTTGCTTTTTTGTCAGTTTGTACAGTTTATGGGATTTTAAGGAATAAAATCCCCCGCTTTTATCAAGCACTATCTGAAATTTTTTCGAATCAAGATATTTTAAGCTATCCTGCAGTATTATTGTAATCAATGAGTCGTTTTCCTGTTTCAGAGAATATGGAGTCGTGAATTTATCCGTTCCGAGAGAATCATTCCATTCGAAATATATAATTTCATCAGTGAAACCAATAATTTGATTTTCAAATCCGCTCTGGTATAAATAAACATTTCCGGAAAAATTTAATTTTTCAGATGAACAGGAAAAAAGAAGCAGACTCAATGTTATAAATAAAAAATATTTTTTCATATTAATAAATTTACATTATCATTCCGCCATCCACACAAATGACCTGTCCCGTTATATAATCAGATTTTGAAGATGCTAAAAATGCAGTAACCCCTGCAATTTCATCAGGTTTACAGGATCTTTTCAATGGAATTACATTCAGAAACGCCTTCCGCTGTTCTTCAGAAAGAATAGCTGTCATTTCTGTTTCAACAAAACCCGGGGCTATACAATTTACTGTAATATTTCTTCCGGCAAATTCTTTTGCTGTTGATTTTGCAAGTCCAATCATTCCTGCTTTGGATGCTGAATAATTTGCCTGTCCGGCATTTCCCGATACTCCAACAACAGAACTTATGTTGATTATCTTTCCGTATTTTTGTCTTGCCATATGCATAGTAACTGCCTTAATCATATTGAATGCTCCTTTCAGATTCACAGTAATTACTGCATCCCAATCCTCTTCACTCATTCTCATTATAAGTTTATCTCTCGTTATTCCTGCATTATTGACAAGTATATCTATTTTTTTTACTTCTTTTATTATTTCGTCAACTGCTTTATTAACAGATTCAAAATTTGTAACATCAACTGACTTATGAAGAACACTGCTGTTGAATTTTGTTTTCATTTCATTGACATAGCCGTTGAAATCATCAGGAAAAAATTTATCTAATATAATAACACTGCATCCCTCACTGATGAATTCTGTAGAAATAGCTCTTCCAATTCCTCTTCCTCCTCCTGTGATTACAGCTGTTTTATCTTTTAATAGTTCACACATATTTTATGAATTAATTTTAATTTGAATTTTCTCTTTATAGTTTTTTAAATAATATTCATACAGGATATTAAATCCTTCTTCTCCAAGAATGTATTTAAGTTCCTCCTGTAAAACTTCGATAACCGGGTTTGTGAAATTTTCAGGATGATGTACCCCGCAATAGTTCAGTTCCAGTGAATGTTCCGCATCATAGGTCAGAATTTTATTTTCAATTGTCAGCGGATACATTATGCAATATTTAGGTTTTATTTCCCATTTGTGATATCCTTTTTTTTCAGCCGTTATTTGTAGTTTACAATAATTATCTTCACCTTTGAAAACGCATTGTGAATTTCCGCCCGCTGTATTATATATTTCGGTTGCAACCGCCTTTCCCGATGGAAAATCATTGTCTTCAATTATTTCATCATCAAACCAATCTTCAATATTCTTAGGTTGATGTGCATCCATTATTTCCTGTATTTCATACCTGTGTTCTAGGATTACATCTTTAAAATTTGAATCCATCATTACACCCCAATCGCAGCACTGACCTCCACAAATATCGATATTGCATCCCGGTACAAATCCCTGAGTGAAAATTATCGGGTCAATTTTAATTCTATTTATTTCAAGAGCATATTCTTTTTCAGTCATCGGTTATTTTATCCATTTAAAATCTTTTCTAACTCAACAAAATTTGAAATATTATAAATTTGTACATCAGGATTAATTTTTTTGATTAATCCTGTCAGCACTTTCCCTGAACCAATTTCATAGAATTTTTTGTAGCCGTCATTAATCATATTCTTTATTATTAATTCCCATTTCACAGGAGAAATTAACTGTCTTGAAAGTGCATTTCTTATCATTTCTTTATCCGTAATCGGTTCCGCTTCCGCATTTGTATAAACGGGGATTCTTGCATCGGAAAATTCAGTATTATTTAATGCAGCCATTAATTCAAAATCCGATGTCTGCATTAATGGTGAATGAAATGCTCCGCTTACTTCAAGTTTTTTCGCAATTTTGCATTTATATGGCTCTTCTTTTGCTATTGCTATTGCACGTTCGATAGCTGATATATCCCCGGATACGATTATCTGTCCCGGACAATTGAAATTTGCAGGTTGAACTACCTGTCCTTCTGCAGCCTTCTCACATATTTCATTTATTTGCTCTTCATTCAATCCAATTAAAGCAGCCATTGTCCCGGGTTGAATTTCTCCGGAATTTTTCATTAATAAACCGCGTGTCTTTACAAGTTTAAGTCCTTTCTCAAAATCCAGACTTCCTGCATATACATTCGCAGTATATTCGCCTAGTGAGTGTCCCGCAGTTGCTGTTCCTTTTATCTTATCTCCGATTAAAGTTAATAAAACATAGGAGTGAACAAATAATGCAGGTTGTGTAATGTTAGTTTCCTTTAAAAGTTCGGAAGGACCTTCAAAAGAAATTTTGCTGAGTGGCAGTTCCATAATTTCGTCTGCCATTTTATAAATTTCTGCAGCATTGGAAAATTTCTCAAATAAATCTTTTCCCATTCCTACGGATTGAGAACCCTGACCCGGAAAAACAAATACAGTCTCTTTCATTTTGAAATATCAAAATTTAATAAAAATAAAATTACTCATTATATAAAATTAAATCAATTTAAGTTTTATGCCTAAATTTATTTATTATTCGGAATATAATCTTTATTTTACTAGATTAAAATTTTTAATTTTCAATGAATCTACCGAACCAGTTATCTGTACTTAGAGTTATATTGTCCCCGGTGTTTTATTTTCTGGTTGCAAGCGGAGATACTATGAATATTAAGATTGGATTTTTAATTTATGTAATTGCAGGATTAACTGACTGGTATGACGGTTGGTATGCAAGAAAATATAAATCAATTACTAAATTAGGAATATTTCTTGACCCTCTGGCAGATAAAGTTCTTATTTCATTTGCATTCCTGCTATTCTTTAAACTAAATATAATTCCACTCTGGATGGTTCTAATCATTATAATCAGAGATGTAGTTGTTACATCTTTGAGGTCATATGAAGAATTTAAAGGAAGAACACTTGTGACATCATATATCGCTAAAATAAAAACTTTTATTCAGATGGTTTATGTTTATTTTATAATTTTTCTTCTCTTTGTCAAGACATTTGATATATCTCCTGAAGTTAGAATTTCTATCGATAATTTTATTTATAATTCTATTGTTAATTTAATAATAATCTGGATAATTACATTAATAACAATTTTTACCGGAATAAGTTATTTCTATGAAGTCAGAACTGAGGAAGTAAAGTGAGATTTATAAAAGAAAAAAAGATAATAAACCCCGGACAGAAAATTAATTTTTTCAATAATATTGTATCTACATTTTTTTACTCAGGATACATTCCTAAAGCAAGCGGAACATTCGGGAGTCTTGTGGCAATATTATTTTTTATTATTCCAGGATTTTACAGCAAAGTTTTTCTCTCTGTAATAATTTTAATTTTATTTTTTGTCAGTCTTTTCACAGTTCCCCAATTAATCAAAAAATACGGTAATGACCCTTCTGTAGTTGTTGTTGACGAAGCAGTAGGGATGTGGATTTCTGTTAATATAGTCGCTTATGTAATCACAATCTTTCCTCCTTTTTATGTTTTATTAATTTCGTTTCTTACATTCAGATTTTTTGATATAATTAAAATTCCGCCTGCAAATTATTTCGATAAAATGAAAAATTCATTCGGTGTAATGATGGATGATGTAATTGCAGGTATATATTCGGGTGTGCTTACTGTTCTAATTCTATATACCCTGAAATATTTTGGAGTATTTATATGGTAATAGCTAAAATAATTTCAATTGGGGATGAATTATTGAACGGACAGATTGTGAATTCAAATGCAACATTTATTTCCGGTAAATTATCAGAAATAAATATAAAAACTGAAAAAATTTCTGTAATTGGCGATAATGAAGATGATTTGTTATCTGAACTTGATTATTCTTTATTAAATTGTGATTTAACGATTTTAACAGGCGGATTGGGTCCAACTCACGATGATATTACAAAATCAGTACTGCTGAAATTTTTCGACGATGAATTAATTTTAAATGAAGATGTTCTTGAACATATTAAAAAAATATTTTCAAATCGTAATATAAAAATGCCCGATAGGAATATTGAACAGGCAATGGTTCCTTCAAAATGCAGAGTTATATGGAATAAATTCGGCACTGCACCGGGTTTATGGTTTGAAAAAAATAAGAAAATATTTATTGCTCTTCCCGGTGTACCCTATGAAACTATTGAAATGATTAATAAAATTTTAATACCCGATATTAAAAAATATTATGAAAATAAATTTGATTATTTTTTTAAAAGCAGAACATTATTAACATTGGGAATCGGTGAATCCAGTCTTGCGGAAAAAATCGGGGATGCAAAAAAAATAGTCGGTGAAAATAAATTGGCTTTTTTACCTTCGGTGCAGGGAGTCAAATTGAGAATAGATGCATACGGGAAAAATGAAAAAGAAGTTGATTTCATATTAGATGAAATTTCTGAAAAAATAAAAGATAAAGTCGGTAAATATATCTGGGGAGAGAATGATGATTCGCTTGAAATAATTACAGGAAATTTGCTTACAAAATTAAATTATAAAATAGCAACTGCTGAATCCTGTACAGGTGGATTAATTTCTAAATTATTTACTGATATTCCGGGAAGTTCAAAATATTTTATCGGTGGAGTTTTTGCATATTCAAATAATGTTAAAATTAATTCTCTTGGCGTCAATGAAAAAACTATTATTGATTATGGTGCTGTCTCGGAACAAACAGCAAAGGAAATGGCAGATGGAATCAGAAAAAAATTTAATACTGATATTGGAATTTCAACCACAGGAATTGCCGGTCCCGAAGGCGGGACTAAGGAAAAACCTGTTGGTCTTGTCTGGATAGGTTATTCTGATAAAAATAAAACATATGCAGAGAAGTTCAATTTTGGAACTAACAGGGAAAGAACAAGATTAAGGGCTTCATATTATGCATTAAATATATTAAGAAAAGAAATATTATTTCTTTTTTAAATATATTATTTTTGATTATATTAATTAAATATTTTTGAATTTAAAAATAAAATGTCAATGAAGAAACTATTAATTCCTTTTGTAATTCTTTCCTGTCTCATTATATCTTTTTCGGTGATAATGGGACAATTCGATAATCCGAATGTTGACCGTATTCCAGATAAATACGTGAATCTTCCGAAATTCTTTTCAACTGATGCGGTCGTGACAATAGATGATTATGATAATTTTAATATGGGCTATGATTATTCAGAAGGTCACATATCACAAAATCCAAGAAATCCCCTGTGGAATTTCTGTGCTTACAACATGAATGGGGCACACTATACTGTAAATGGTTGGGACTGGCTTAACAGTTCAGTTAGCTTTCCGAGTGTACAGGGTGACCCTGTAACCGCTTATGACAGTCTTGGTAATTTATATTATCAGACAATGAAAAATCCTATTACTGGATGCTGGGCGGCAAAATCATCAAACAACGGTCAAAGCTGGATTTATACTAACGTTACCTGTGTTTCAGGTAATGATAAAAACTGGATTGCAGCCGACCAGACTGCAGGTCCTTATTCGAATTATGTATATTGCACAATGACTGCCGGTTATTTCTGGAGAAGTACTGACATTGGTGTAACTTTCTCACAAGTTGCACAATTGTCTCCTCAGACTCTTCCCGGTATGATGGTGTGTGTCGGTCCAAACGGAAACACTTCAGGAGGATGCGTTTATGTTGTTACTCACTCAGGTTCGAATTCAGCCGGACAATATAACTTTTTTAAATCAACTAATGGAGGTTCATCCGCTCCAACTTTAGTTTCTACTTTAAATGTTTCCGGTTATATTGGAACAGAAGTTGGCGGACGCTCCACAGTTGGGGTTATGAGAACAAGACCATATCCGATGATTGCCGCCGATAATAGCTGGGGACCATACAGAGGTAGATTATATCTCGTATATGCCTCTAATGACCCTCCGGGAAATGGTAATAAATCTGATATATGGCTCAGATATTCAACAGACCAGGGTTCAACATGGACTCCAACATCTACAAGAGTAAATGATGATGCAAATCCACAGAATAATCATTCATTTTTCCCTGCTATCTGGTGTGATAAGGAAACTGGAAAACTCTATATTGAATATTATGACACAAGACGCTGTCCCACAAGTGACAGTATGGATGTTTATGCTACATATACAACAAACGGAGGTGTTTCGTTTGCCCCAAGTCAGAGATTAACAAATGCAACATTTAAAATAAGTTTACCGGGTAACTCACCACCTTCATACCAGGGCGACTATTTTTCTATTAATTCGAACAAAAAATGTGCACTTGCAATTTGGAATGATTTCAGAAATGCAAGCGCTTCCAGTATCGGAAGTTTTTCTGCATACTTCCCGGATTTCGGAATGAGGTTATCCAAGACAACCGATAGTATGAATAATAACTGGTACAAAGTTATTAATATGATGGTACCATCTGTTAAGTTATATACCGATACAGTAGTTGTATCAGCTACAATTACTCCCACTCCAGCAACTGGTACCCTTACAATTACATATCCGTCGGGTAATAAACTGACCACATTCCCCGGAAATGTTCCTGTTAGAATTCAAGCAGCAGGAAATGTTACTCAGGGAAATTATACGCTTGAAGTAACATCACAGGGACCAAATGGAACTCCTATTCATAAGCGAACTTGTGTTATCTTTGTGAGTCCGACAATTTCTGGAGTGGTAAATGAAAACGAGGTTCCGAAAAAATATGAGTTAATGCAGAATTATCCGAATCCGTTTAATGCTATTACTAAGATTGAATATTATGTTGCAAAACCAGATAATGTGAAATTCACAATGTATAATTCTGCCGGAAAACAAGTTGCCGAGTACAAACTGAACAACGTACAACCGGGAAAAAATCATATTTCCTTTGATGCCGGGAATCTTGGTTCAGGAGTCTATTTCTATAAAATGGAGACAGGTGAATTCACGCAAATCCGTAAAATGATCCTCGTAAAATAATAAATTATTTTCAAAAAATTTATAAAGGGATTCAGAAACCTGAATCCCTTTTTTATTTTTCTGTTTTAAAATGGTGAATTACTATTCCCGCTGCAATTGCAATGTTAAGAGATTCGCAATTGCTGAATGGTTCGATTGAAAATTTTTTTATCTTATTATTGTTTTTAATTTCTTCCGATAACCCGGTTGCCTCGTTTCCGAATATTAATAGATAATTATTTTTTTTATCGATTTTGATTTCGTCCATTAGTATTTCATTACCTTGCTCGGCAGCAAAAATATTATAATTAATGGATGAAAAATAATTTATAACGGATTCAAGATTTTGCTCTGTATATATTTTCACATTAAAAAAAGCCCCCTGTGTCGAACGAATTACTTTGGGATTAAAAATATCCACCGAACCTTTGCTTAAAATAATTTCTCCGACATCAAACCACCAGCAGGTTCTTAATATTGTACCCAGATTTCCCGGGTCATTAATTCTGTCAAATGCAGGAATTATATTTCCGGACTTTTTATAAATACTAAAATTTTTAATATCGTTTTTCTGACTATTGACTATCGCCGCAATTCCCTGTGAATTAACTGTGTCGCTTATTTTTTTAAAAATATTTTCCGGAATAATTTTTATATTTACGGATTTAATGTGTTTGAACTTTCTCTCGCAGTCTTCTCTGATTAATATTGTGTCAATTTTATCTTTGTAATATTTAGATTTTAAACACTCAACTACTAAATGTTCCCCTTCAATTAAAAATTTACCGTAAATTTTCCTGTACTTTTTTTCTTTTAATTTCGAAATTTTCTTTATCGTTAAATTATCCATCGTCATCCCCTGAATTCTGCAATATTTTTTTCCGTTTCATAAATTTTTACGGAATAAAGTCTCGTTTTCTTAGTTTTAAATTTAGGTTCAAGAATCTCCCAGAATTTCATTGCAATATTTTCTGCTGTAGGTATAATATTTTTGAAAATTTTCAAATCATTAAGTAATTTGTGGTCGACTTTATTCAGTATTTCTTCCCGTATTATTTTTTTTACTATTTTTAAATCAATTACATAACCGCTTTCAGGATTCTGCTCTCCGCAGACAGTAACTTCAATATAATAATTATGTCCATGAATATCATTGCATTGTCCGAATAGATTTTTGTTCACTTTCTTGTTTAATTTATTGTTTTCAAGTATATGCGAAGCGGAAAAATATTCCCTGCGTGTTATATATATTAATTTTCTTGACATATTTTCAATGTAAAATTGTTATAAAATAGTTATTTCAAAAAAAAATACATATTCTATTATTTTGAAACTATTTATATTAAATGACGTCTCAATAATTAAACATTATCTTTAATGAAAAAATTATTTTTGATTTCTTTATTATTACTGGGTTTGATAAACTACGGGTATTCTCAGGAAAAACTGAATTTAAAAAAAGCCGTCCGAATTGCCCTCGATAATAATAAAGACCTTGTTACCATTAAGAATAATCTTGAAATACAGACCCTGAATTTAAAATTATCAAGAGGCAGTTTATTGCCGAATCTTACATTTTCTTCAGGATGGAATAAAACAAATTCCGTATCTTCAGGAGGTACGATATACCAGAACGGATTTCCTATTTATGTTCCCGGACAAAATACAACCAAAGACAACTGGTCATCAGGTTTAAGTTCACAGGTTATTTTATTTAATGGTTTTGCCAATTATGAAAATATTGACCTGAACAAACAGACTATTGAACAACTGAATTTTCAACACGAAAAACTTAAAAATGATATAATAATAAACGTAACTTCGAAATATTTTGATTTAATCAAAAAAAGTTATCTCGTAAAAGTATATGAAGATAATCTGAATAATTCACGTGAACAATTAAATAAAATTAAAGTCTATATTGAAGTAGGGAAAAAAACTATCTCCGAAATGTATAAACAGGATGTACAGGTGGCTCAGGATGAATTGACACTTGAAAGAGCATATAATGAAGTCCAGAAGGCAAATGTAGATTTGCTTTATTCGATGTATTCGGATGTAAATCTCGCTGTTGAAATTGACTTGAATGAAATTCCATATTCATATTCTCTTACGGAACTGAAAACAAGAATGAATAAATACGGCAATGTTGCTGGACTTTCGCAAACTGCAATCAACAACAGATACGATTATAAAGTCGTACTTCAGGATATAAGAATTAATGAAACACGGCTATCGATATCGAATAAAAATTTATTTTTCCCGTCTTTGAGTGCATTTAGCAATTATAATATTACAGGAAATCAGCTTAATGATATCACCAACAACCGTGTTTTAACGGTAGGTTTAGCTTTGAACTACACAATTTTTCAGGGATATTCTTATGATGTAAATAAACAAATTGCTGAAATTAATCTGAAACAGAAAAAACAGGATTTATCGAAACTCGAGCTTCAGATTAAATCGGACTTAAAAAAAGCCGTTATTGATTTACAAACCGCATATAAGCAAACTGAAATTCTTGACAGGAATATTGCTTCCGCCGAGCAGGATGTATTTCTTTCTTCGGAAAATTACAGAATCGGATACGGGACTTTGCTTGATTATCAGACTGCGGTTACAAAATTAAATTCCCTCAAAGTTGACAAAATTAATTCAGTGTATAATTTTCTATTACTTGAAAAACAAATAGACTATTTAACAGGAACAATAAATTATTAATATAATATATGCCGGAAGACAAAAATTTAGCACCAGTAAAAAATACAAACTCAAAATTAAGAAAAAAGAAAAAAAACAGGAAGATTCTTTGGTTCGTTCTGATTGCAGTTGTTTTGCTAATTATAATTGCTGTTATCGTATCAGGGAAAAAGGAAAAAATTATCGAAGTTCAGACTGAAAAAATAGGAAAAAGAAATATTACACAGATTGTTACTGCAACAGGGAAAGTGCAGTCGGAAACAAAGGTAAATATTAGTGCCGAGGTAAGCGGAGAAATTGTATTGCTTCCATTTAAAGAAGGTGACGAAGTGAAAAAAGGAGACATGCTTGTTAAGATTAAACCCGATGCATATTTTCCGCAATTAAAACAGCAGTATGCGGCAATTAAAGTGCAGGAAAGTAATTTGAAAACTCAGGAAGTGAACCTGAAAAAATTTCAGTTAGAACTGAACAGAATAAAAGAATTATTTAATAAAGGTCTTGCATCCCAGGTTGACCTCGAATCTGCGCAGACCAATTATGATGCAACAGTTGCACAGATGAATACAATCAGAGCACAGATTAATCAGCAGAAAGCCTCACTTTCTTCTGTTCAATATGATTTATCCAAGACAACTATAATGTCGCCTATGTCAGGTACTGTAACCCAGCTAAATAATGAACTTGGTGAAAAAGTTCTCGGAACAAGTTTTAATATCGGTTCACAGATTATGACTATTTCCGATTTATCAAGGATGGAGTGTCAGGTGGAAGTGGGTGAAACCGATGTAACATACATCAGTATCGGAGATACTGCAAGAATCCAGATTGATGCTTTTCCTGATAAGGAATTTTACGGGATAGTTTATGAAATAGCTAATACTGCGAAAGCAAAAGGTCTCGGAACGCAGGAAGAAGTTGTGAACTTCATTGTGAAAATAAGAATTATAAATGAAGGATTCGATTTGAGACCCGGAATGAGTTGTACTGTCGATATTGAAGTAAATAAAATGAATGATGTAATAGCTGTTCCTATTCAATCAATAACAACAAGGGATGAAGATATGATGAAAATGAATAATCCGCCTCCGGATAATGATAAACCTGAAAATCTTACAAGTTCAAAGGAGAATAAACCAACAAAGAAAATTAAACCGAAGGAAATTGTATTTGTTATTGAAAACGGAGTTGCAAAGAAAAAAGAAGTTAAAACAGGTATAAGCGACGATACTTACATCGAAATAATTGAAGGACTTAACGATAATGAAGAGATTGTTAAAGGAAGTTTTAAGGCAATAAACAAAGACCTTGATGACGGAGCAAAAGTAAAAATAAATAACGAAAAGAAAAAATTTAAACCGGAATAAAGAATAGAGCGCAGATGACGCAGATATTTTAGATAAACGCTGATTATTTAAAAATATAAAACAATTAACAAACTATTTTTAAAAACTTTGCGTTCTTTGTGGTTAAAAATTTTAAGTTCTTTTCTCTCGTTACTATGCTCCAGCGTAGTAACGTTGTTAATACGAAAAATTAAAATATGAATTTAATTGAAATAAGAAACATTACAAAAATATATGAAATGGGTACCGAGAAGCTCCATGCTCTCGATGGTGTTGACCTCGATATTCAGAAAAATGAATATGTAGCAATTATGGGTCCTTCGGGTTCAGGAAAATCAACACTGATGAATATTATCGGCTGTCTCGATACACCAACATCAGGCGACTATATGCTGAACGGAAAAAATGTACACGAAATGGACGATAATGAACTTGCCGCTATAAGAAACAAAGAAATCGGATTTGTGTTTCAGACTTTTAATCTTTTGCCTAGAAGCGATGCACTCCATAATGTTGAGCTGCCTCTTGTATATTCCGGAATTTCAAAATCCGAAAGAATTGAAAGAGCCGTAAGAGCCCTTGAAAATGTTGGCTTAAGTGACAGAATGAAACATAAACCGAACGAACTCTCAGGCGGACAGCGGCAAAGAGTTTCCGTTGCAAGAGCTCTTGTGAACGAACCTTCGATAATTCTTGCTGACGAACCGACAGGAAATCTCGATACAAAAACCGGAAATGAAATTATGCTTTTATTTGAAGAACTAAACAGAAACGGAAATACAATTATTATAGTTACCCACGAAGAAGATATTGCACTGAAAGCACACAGAATTGTTAAAATAAGGGATGGAAAAATTGAATCCGATAAAAAAAATTAATTAAAATATTTTCTTTGAATGAATTTCTTTGTCGAAATAAAAGAGAATATTGCAATTTCTTACAAGGCAATTATCGCACATAAAATGCGTTCGTTTCTTGCAACTCTCGGAATTGTCATCGGGATTACTGCAGTTACACTGATGCAGACAGCGATAGAAGGAATAAACAGAGCATTTGAAAGCAGTATCGCCGCAGTAGGTGCCGATGTTCTGTACGTTCAGAAATTCGAATGGTTTGGCAGGCAGGATTTTGAATACTACAGGAACAGGAAAGATATTACTATGCTTAACTTCGATTATGTAAAAAGAAATTCACTAACTGCTGATGCGATAAGCCCTTCTGTCGGGTCAATGCAGACTCTTCAATACGGAAGCCTGAATCTTGAAGGTGTTTTTGTTATAGGAACAACGGATGAATATCAGAAAACACTAAGTCTTAATATGGACGATGGTAGGTTCTTTACTGCAAAAGAATCGGAAGGAGGATACCCTGTCTGTCTTATCGGTATGGATGTAAAAAATGCTTTTTTTCAGAATGTAAATCCGATAGGAAAAGATATTAAAGTCGCATCATATTCATTCCGTGTTATTGGTGTACTTGAAAAGCAGGGGAGTATGCTCGGACTGTTTAGTCTTGATAATAGAATTATTATACCCATCGAAAGATTTTTTAAAATTTTCGGAACTAAGAGGAGTCTTACGATAAATGTTAAAGCAACTGATGTAAAAAACCTTGACGAAACAAAAGAAGAAATATCTTCGATTATGCGGAAGGCAAGAAAAGTCCCGCTTGGAAAAACGGACGATTTTGGTGTTAACCAGCAGTCTGCATTCAGAGATACATATGACCAACTGACATTTTTAATAAAAATTATCGGACTTCTGATTACTTCATTATCCCTTGTTGTCGGCTCGGTGGGAATCGCAAATATTATGTTTGTTTCGGTGAAAGAAAGAACAAAAGAAATCGGAATCCGTAAGGCAATCGGAGCAAGAAGGAGAACTATATTATTGCAGTTTCTGATTGAGTCTTCTATAATTTGCTTGTTCGGAGGAATTATCGGAATATCTATTGCCTTCCCGATTAGTCTGTTGATTAATGCATTGGTTTTGCCAACTGCAATGCCTTTATGGGTGGTGATACTTGGAATTTTTATTTCTTTGCTGTTTGGAGTTCTGGCAGGATTTTTTCCTGCCTTCAATGCTTCTAAAATGGACCCTGTTGATTCTTTGAGATATGAATAAATATAATTGATAATAGAAAATTGATAATTGATAATGTTAATAAATAAAACTTTTTACTCTGTGTCTCTGTATCTCTGTGTTGAAAATTCTTTGCGTGCTTTGCGGGAATACTTTGCGGTTAAAAAATAAAAACTACAGAAATTGATAATCAGTGAAACTATAAAATTATCGATTGGAACAATAAGAGAGAATAAACTCAGAGCAATTCTTACTCTCGCAGGGATTACTATCGGTGTATTTTCCATTATTGCTATTATGACATTGCTTGATGCACTACAATCGGGAATCGAAGGAGGATTGAGCCAGCTCGGCAGCAATACATTTCAGGTTCAAAAATTTCCTGTAATGAATTTTGGTGACCCGAGAATGAGAGCAAAATTGAGAAAAAGACCTGATATCACTTACGAACAGGGATTGAGACTAATTGAAAAAGCAACTTTGCCAAAATATATTTCTCTCGAATACTGGAAAGGTAGTAAAGTCTTTAAATACGGACAAGATGCAACAAATCCAAATATGGGTATATGCGGAGGACTACCGGATTTCCTGCCGACAAATTCATATAATGTAAAAGACGGAAGAATGTTTACTGAAAATGAATTAAATAGTGCCACAAGCATAACTGTAATAGGAGCTGAAGTTGCATCAAAATTATTTCCAAAATTAAATCCAATCGGGAAAAAAATCATTCTGGATAAAAATGAATTTTCGATAATAGGTATCCTCGAATCCAAAGGTGAAAGTTTCGGACAAAGCCAGGACAATTTCGCAATCATACCGATAACAAGAATGCTCCAGATTTATGGGAAAGCGGATTATTCTTTAAATATTGCAATACAGGCACCAACTAAAGCAACATATGATGAAACGGTCGAGCAGGTAACGAGTATAATGCGTGTCATCAGGGATGTAAAACCCGGAGAAGAAAACAACTTCGAAATTTTTTCAAACGAATCACTTATTAATTCAGTAAATAATTTTACAAAATATTTCAAATACGGTGCCGGATTTATTTCTTTCATTGCCCTGCTTGCCGCAGGAATCGGGATTATGAATATTATGCTTGTTTCGGTTACAGAAAGGACGAGGGAAATCGGTATCAGAAAAGCAGTTGGTGCAAAGAGCGGAAATATACTCACACAATTTTTAATCGAAGCAATTATTCTCTGCCAGATTGGAGGAATAGCGGGGATTCTGCTCGGAATCACTGCGGGAAATTTACTTGGAACATTTCTTAATACAAAAGTTGTAATACCCGTTGATTGGGTCATAATCGGTCTCGTAATTTGCACGATTGTCGGAATAGTTTTCGGTGTTTACCCCGCTTACAAAGCCGCCAAACTCAACCCTATTGATGCACTCAGATATGAATAAAATAAGCTGTGTATCGTCATCCTGAATTTATTTCAGTTCCTACAAATATCATCATCCTGAATTAATCTCAGTTCCCATAAGTATTGTCATCCTGAATTTATTTCAGGATCTCATATTTAATTTACTCTCGTTCCAACGCTCCAGCGTTGGAATGTATATAATCACAACTTTTTCCTTTTATAATTCTTTACTATATTTTCTACAAATTTATAAACCTTTCTATTCTCGATATTTGATAATATACTTCTCAGATTCCGCAATGCTTTCGGAATTTTTTTCAGTATTTCCTTATCCGATTTTCTGGAATATACATACCCGTAGCTTCCAAGTACTTGAAGTAATCTCAAAAGAACAAAATAATAAAAGTTAATCTGCATTCGGGATTCAATTTCAGGGAAATAACTTTTAAACTTATTAATGTAATATTTTATTAATTCTGTTCTTTCTTTTTCTGTCAATTTAATACTGCCGGAATATAGAAAAGACGCTAAATCATATTCGGGCGGTCCGTATCTTCCCGTCTGATAATCTATGAAAAATAATTTCTTTCTATATATCATTATATTTCTCGGCTGAAAATCCCTGTACATAAAAAAACGTTTAGAAGTGTATTCCGTCAGATTTAATAAAATATTTTTTGTGTAATCTAAAAACCTCTTATTCTTTTTTATGCAAAACACATTAAAATAAAATTCCTCAAATTTTTTTAAATCTGTTGAAATTAGTTCTTTATTAAATTCCTTTGTCTGAAAACAATATTTGAAATCCAGTATTTTTGGTGCGGTTATTTGAAACTCAACCAACTTATCAATTGATTTTTTGAATAATGCAATGTTCTCTGCCTGTTTTGTATTTTTACTGCTGATTTTCTGATGAAGCGTGATATCTCCCAAATCCTGTAATAAATAATATTTATTATCTTTGCTTTTTGAATAGATTTCAGGGACTCTGAATCCCTTTTTAAAAAAAGAATATGTAAAATTAATGAACGCTTTATTTTCTTTTATATTTTCATTGGCAATTCCTATTGCCTGGTGATTTCTGGAAATTAATCTGAATATTCTTCTATCCGAGGAATGTTCTTTTAGATGTGTTATCTTTTCAGGAAATTCTCCGAATTTTATTTTGAATAATGATATTAATTTTTCTGTGTTAATCATTCAATATTAGATTACATAAAGCTTCTTCTAATTCAATATATCTAAATTTATAACCAAATTCAGATAATTTATAAGGCAATACTTTCTGACCATTAATTAAAGAGTTTGAAAATTCACCAGTTATTATTCGTAAAATAATTTTTGGAATTTTTAAAAAACAAGGACGCTTCAATATTTTTCCGAGAGTTTTATTAAACTGTCTGTTTGTCACAGGTGCAGGAGATGTGCAGTTTATTTTTCCTTTAATATTTGGATTATCAATAATAAATAATATAGCATTTATTAAATCTTCAATATGTATCCACGAGAGCCATTGATTTCCCGGACTGATGTATCCGCCTGTAAAAAATTTGAATGGTAATACGAGTCTTTTTAGAGCACCTTTGTTTTTGTCCAGCACAATACCCATTCTTATTAATGCAACACGGCAACCCGTATTTTCGGCATTTATTGCTTCTACTTCCCATCTTCTGCAAATTTCTGCAAGAAAATCTTTTCCTTCATCACTGAATTCCGTAACTTCATATTCTCCTTTATTGCCATATATTCCTACTGCAGATGCATTTATCAATAATTTATTTCTGCAGTCTTTATTCCTGAATAATGCACCGACAATTTTTTTTGTCGTTTCAATTCTGCTGTCCAATATGATTTTTTTATAGCGTTCCGTCCATCTTTTCCCGCCTATCGAAGCACCGCTGAGATTGATAATAATATCACTTTCAATTAATGTATTACTTTTTATTTCATTAATATCGTAGATTTTAATGTTTGATAAGTTCTTGAAAATCTTTTCTGCATTTTCGATGTTCGTAGAAAATATATTAATCTTAAAACCTTTTAAAGTAAATGTTTTTATTAATTTTCTGCCAATGAAACCTGTAGCCCCAAAAATGGAAACTGTGCCCAATTTTATTATTTTATACTTTCAAGAAATTTCTCAACTTCAACATTAAATTCATCGGGATTTTCCATATTGCTCAAATGTCCCGAATTATCGATTATTTTTAATACTGAGTTTGACAGAGATTTATTCAAATCTTCTGAACATTTTAACGGTGTCAGAACATCATATTTCCCGCATATTATCAGGCAGGGAATTTTAATGTCTTTTAAAAACTGATGAGAATTTACCCTTGTTGCCATAGCAATCAATGCTCCGCAAATTCCTTCAATTGTCTGTTTTGAAAATATTTCATTTAAACAACTGACGAGTTCTTTGTTCTGATAATTTTTTTCCCATATAAGTTTTTTTGAAAAATCATTAAAAAATAAATCTTTCTGACCTGTTTTTATTTTTGCAATAGTATTTGAACGGAGAATTATCCCGTTATCGTCATCCCTTTCTCCTCTTGTATCCGCAAGAATCACCGCTTTAAATAACTCGGGTCTTTTCACAAGAGCCCTCTGAATAATGTAACCTCCCATAGATAACCCGCAGGCGACTATCTTTCCTGCACCTATATGTTCGATTATATTTAAAAAATCATCTGCAAAAGTTTCCATCGTGTACTGATAGTCTGCAAATTTGCTTTTTCCAAGCCCTCTGATGTCATAAGTAATAATTCTGTATTTATTTTTTAAATAATCGACCTGTTTTCTCCACATTGATGAACTGAGCGGAAAGGCGTGGGCAAAGATTATCGTGTTTCCGGTTCCCTCATAATCATTAATAGAAATATCTGTATATATATAGGACTTCATAAAATTTGTATCCTTTGAAAAAATTAAATTAAAAAATAGCAATCTCATAAAGTAGACAAAAAATAGAAAAAAATGTACAGTTTTAGGAACAAAATTATTTTTATTGCATAAAATAAGAAAGAGTTCCTTAAAACAATTTTAAAAATAACATTATGAAAAATCCAAACAGGTTCGTGAAATTGCTATGCGTTTTTTTAATTTCCATTATTATATACAGTGGAAATTCAAAAGCCGCTCCTAAAAATATAGAATTTTCTCTTAGTTCAAAAAATTATTATTCATCAAATGAAGAAGTTCAGATTTATTTATACTCTTACAACTATGATGAGAATAAGAAAAAAGAAACTTATAATTTTTATTTTCAGATTTATAAAATAAAGAATATTTATGAGTTTTACAGTAAACAGACTTCAAAATATTCTCTGGATGTACTAGGAAGCGATTCTACGAATCTCCTTTACTATACTGAAGAAGTTGCATCTTTTAACAAAAAAATAAAATCCACCTACGAATATGGTTATTTTTATGTTAATGAAACTATTCCAATCAGAATTAAAGAAAAAGGTGCATATCTGGTGAGAGTTTCCGCAGGAGAAAAACTTGCCTACTGCGGATTTATCATCAGCGATATGATGATTATAAGTAAAGCTGGATTTAACGCAATGCTTGCTTATATAGTTGATAAAAGTAATGACCAACCTGTTTCCGATGCCCTGCTTCAGTTTTATATAGGAAATAACAGAATAGGCGAGGGGCTGTCGAAAGACGGAATGTTATATATACCTGTCGATTATAAGTCGGTAAATATTACGGAACAGAACATAAATCCCGTTATTATCGGACAAAAGAATGAAGATGTAATAATATCCGACCCGTATTTTTATTTCGGATACTCGAAGGATAAATATTGTATATATACATACACGAATCAACCGGTTTATAGAACCGAATCAGATGTCCTGTTTAAATCAATAATTAAAAAAAGAAATGATTATGATTATTCTTCTTATTCAAATGGAAATGTTACTGTAATAATAAAAGACCCGAAAGGGACAGAAGTATATAAAAATAATTTTAAAACAAATGAAAACGGAAGCATTGATGCAAAATACAGGATTGAACAGAATGCAAGTCTCGGGACATATTCAATTATTGTATCTGTAAATGAATCCAATACCTATACATCAACATTTACAGTTGAACAGTATAAGAAACCCGAATATAAAGTAATAGTTACAACAGACAAAAAACAATATTATGGCAAAGATAATCTCACAGCAACAGTCAAAGCAGATTATTTTTTCGGAAGTCCCGTACAGGATGCTGATGTTGAATATGAGATTTACAGAATGAGACATCACACTCCATGGTGGAAATTTTCCGAATATGCATGGTGGTACGAAGAATATTATTCAACTTATGAAAACGAATATGAGAAGAAAAACTCCGAACTTATTTATTCGGGAAAAGGAAAACTTGATAAGAACGGAGATTTTCAGTTTGATTATAAAATTGAACAAACTTTCGATGGAAATAATAATTATTACTATTGGTGGTATTATGATTCGTACAGTGATTATAAATATTATATACAGGCAAAAGTAGTTGATAAATCACGCAGACAGATTGCAGGAAGTTCAACTGTGATGGTAACAAGAGGAAAATTTCAGATGAACAGCCACACGGACAAATATTTTTATAACTACGGTGAAAAAGTAAATATTGAAGTCCGTGCTTTTGATTTTGCAGACAGTCCTGTCAAAACTGATTTTACTGCGGATATTTACAGAATCAGCTGGCATAAATATAACAATGATGTCAAAGATTTTATTACAACATTAACCGGAAAAACGAATGAAAGCGGTCTGGGAAATGTGTCCTATGCAATACCCGAAGATAATTTTAACGGATACTATAAAGTGATTGTAAAGGCAAACGATGAACGAGGAAATGAAATTAAAACCAAAACCAGTTTTTACGTCGGCGACGGTCAATACTGGTATGGAGTAAATGAATCAGGTCAACTTCAGATTATTACGGATAAAGACAGTTATAAAACAGGAGATATATGTAAAGTATTCATTGTTGCGGAAAATCCTGACATTAATGTATTAATTACTGCTGAGACAGATAATATATTATATCACGATGTAGTTAAATTAAACGGGAAAACAAAATTTGTCGAAATTCCAGTAACTGCAAATTTTAATTCAAATTTTAAAATATATGCATGCTATGTTCATCAATCGTCATTTATTTACAATTCAAAAAATCTTCTTTATATACCGGAAGAAAAATTCCTGACAGTCGAAATCGAAACAAATCAGAATATTTATAAACCTAAGGACGAAGGACTTGTAAAAGTTAAGGTTGTAGATTTCAAAGGAAATCCTGTGAAAAATGCTGAAGTATCACTAGGAATAATCGATGAAAGTATTTATTACATCAAAGAGGATAATACAAAAGACATCAGAAAATATTTTTACGGAAATCAGACGGCATCCGTAATTACTTCTTATGACTATTATAATTATAATTACGGATACAGCAGGAATCTGAATATTTTTGAGAAATTTAATATTAAAAATTTAAAGGAAAGCGAGCTTGCAACTATTAAAGGAACTTTATTTGATAAAGACAGCAAACCGATTGCAGGTGCTCCTCTTTATATAGATGAAGAATATTTTGCCACAACGACTGATGATTCCGGTAGTTTTGAGTTTAAACTTCCGAATGGTTCATACTCTATTAATATTGTTAATGTTGAAAATGAAATCGAAACAGTAGGAAAGATAAAAGTAAATAAGGGAGAACTTAAAATATGTAACTTTTATGCTCAGAGTGAAGTAAATCAATATGCAAATCAGAAAATCTATACTACATCGGAACTTGGTGATCTTGAATTCAAGGGTGGTATGATTAGTCAGCCAACAAAAGCTCCAATGGAGAAAAAAAGTGCAAATAAAAAAGATTACAGCAAAGTAAAAATAGATGAAACCGAGATACTTGGGATAGATGATATTGTACAACCGGAATTAAGAAGCGAATTTGTCGATGCTATGCAGTGGACTCCTTACGTAAATACTGACGAAAACGGATATGCTTTTGTGAATGTAAAATTTCCGGATAACTTGACAAGCTGGAAAATATCATCCAAAGTAATAACAAATGATACAAAAGTCGGGCAGAATGCAAAAGTTGTCATCACCAGAAAAAATCTCCTTGTAAGGATGGAAACTCCAAGGGTATTTGTTCAGAATGATGAAGTAATTATTTCAAGTATAATTCATAATTATCTTGATAAAGACAAAGATGCAGTAATAAAATTCAGAACAGATAACCTTGAGCTTATCGGAGATTCAACCGTTAAAATAAATCTTAAATCAAATTCCGAAAACAGAATTGACTGGAAAGTGAAAGTGAATAATCCTGCTGGAATCGGAAAAATTACCTGTCAGGCATTGACAAATGAAGAGTCCGATGCTGTAGAAATGAAAGTCCCGGTTCAACCGTCAGGAATACAATTGAATCAGAATCTTGTTACAGATATTACAAATGATACAACTTCGGAAATAAAATATCTAAACCTTCCTGAGGAAATTGATATCAGAACAGCTTCTCTTGTTTTAAACACTTCTCCTTCTATTGCTTCAGCAATCCTTTTATCTCTGGATGAACTCGCAGGTTATCCGTATGGATGTGTTGAGCAAACAATGAGCAGATTTTTACCTACAATTGTTGTAGCGAGAACATTTAAAGACCTGAAGACAGGGCTTAAAGAAAAAACAATGGCTGAGCTTCCCAAAATGGTAACGGCAGGTTTAAACAGGTTATACAGTTTTCAACACTCTGATGGCGGTTGGGGTTGGTGGTCAAATGACCAGACAAATCCTTTTATGACTGCTTATGTAATCTATGGATTGACAATTGCAAAGGATGCAGGATATGATGTGAAGAAAGACGTTATTAATAAGGGATTATCCGCACTAAAAAATAAAATTAATGAAAATCTTGATGCAACTACAAAATCGTATATCCTGTACACTCTTTCAGTTGCGGGTTATAAAGATAAAAGTTTTTTTTCAAAGGCAATTGATAATATAAAAAATACAGAACTTAATGATTATTCGAGGTCATTAATAGCTTTATGCCTGAATGAAATTGATTTAAAGAATGATGCAATGGTTTATATTAAAGAATTGGAACAAAACATTAAATCTTCATCCGATGGATATGCGTACTGGGAGGGAAAATCATGGCACTATAACTGGCAGGATGATAAAATTCAGACAACTGCTTTCGGGTTAAAAGCACTTATTAACGTTTCTCCGAATTCTGAAAATATTGACAAAGCATTAAGATGGCTAATGGTTCAAAGAAAAGGTTTCAGCTGGTATAATACACAGCAGACTGCAATGATAGTATATGCGGTAACAGACTATCTGAAAATTTCAAATGAATTGAATCCGGATTATAATGTAAAGATATATGTAAATGGAAAACAGTATATTGAAAAAAATTATACAAAAGATGATGTTTTTCAAAAGGATTCTGTAATCAAAATCATCGGAGGAAATCTAAAAAAAGGTCCGAATGAAATCAGGATAATTAAAAACGGAAAAGGTAAATTATATTTTTCATCGAATCTTAGGTTTTACATTAACGAAACTCTGGTGAAAGCAGAAGAAAACGGATTCAGAGTCGAAAGAGAATATTTCAAACTTGAAAAATATGAACTTTATGCGAATAAACAAATAATTTATAAAAAGAAACACTTTGACGGAGAAGTTAATTCCGGAGACTTACTTCTTGTGAAAATAAAAGTATTTTCAAAGGATAATGACTTGAGTTACTTTATGCTTGAAGACCCGATTCCCGGCGGATGTGAAGTTATCAAAGATGACTGGCAGTATAGAATCGAAGATGAAAGTGAATATAGCGGTTACAATTATTATTATTGGAGATGGTGGTATGCCGATAAGGAAATTCGTGATGACAAATGTTCATTTTTTGCTACACAGCTTTACGGAAACAGTTTTCAGTTTTCATATATAATTCGTGCATATATTCCCGGAAATTATAGTGTAAATCCTTCAAAAGGGGAATTAATGTATTATACTGATTATTTCGGAAATACACTTTGCAGTAAATTCAAAATAAATGATACGGAATAGTCCAATTTAATAAAAAATTCCACTTTTTGAGACAGTTAAGTCTAAAAAACTGTAAAATTTTTTATGTTGAATTATTTATAATTTAGTAATATTATTGTATTTTATAAAAGACATTTAATTAAACTTTTTCAAAATTTAAAAATAAAACAAAAAGCTATGCGTAAAACAAACTTATTCACAACATTAGTATTAGTTGTCGCACTATTTGCATTTGTGGGAACTCTTCAGAGTCATACTCACAAATCATGGCCTGGTGATAGAGCCGGAATGAAAGCAGATTATCTCTACAAAAAATTAAAATTATCAGCAGACCAGTACACAAAAGTGTACCAGTCATTCCTTGCATTTGAATTCAAAAAAGATGACAATTGCAAATTATATGCAAAAGATAAAGCAAAATGCAAAGAAGAATGCATGAAATCAAAAGCAGCTCTCAATACTGACTTAGGAAAAATTTTCACAAAAGACCAGTCAGCACAATGGGACAAAATGAAAGATAAAGTTTTTGACTTAAAATTCAAGAAAAGAGTAAAGAAAGTAAAGACCGAAGGCACGACAGAACCAATGAAAGATGACAAAACAAAGAAAGATAAAAAAGATGACAAAACAAAGAAAGACGACAAGACAAAGACTGATAAAAAAGATGACAAAACAAAGAAAGACGACAAGACAAAGACTGATAAAAAAGACGATAAGAAAGATAAGAAATAATTGTCAATTCATTATAGAATTTCAAAGGGCACAATTTTGTGCCCTTTTTTATTTATTCAAAAACCTCCCCTCTTGAGAGGGGACTAAGGTGTGTGTTGTTTTAAGCTCTTGACTAAGGTGTGTGTAGTTTCTCACTCTTGTTACTACGCTCCTGTGTAGTAACATATCATAATCTTAAATCTTCCTTCTTCCTTCGACTTTTACATTCTCTCAGGAGCACTTATTCCAATTATATCAAATCCATTTTTCAAAATCTGTTTTACTGCTAAACATAATGCCAGTCTTGATTCGGAGAGTACTTTATTCTCTTGATTTATTACTCTGTGGTTATGATAAAACCTGTGAAAATTTTCAGCAACTTCGTTTAAATAATTTATTATTTTATGCGGTTCAAAATTTTCCGCTGCAGATTTTACTTCTTCAGGAAATTTGTAAAGGGTTTTTATTAATGTAATTTCTTCTTCTGTTATTAGAAATTTTTGAAAATTCCCTGTAATATTACCGTAATTAAAACTTCCGGAAATTTCTTCATAATTACGGATAATTCCGCATATTCTTGCGTAAGCATACTGAAGATAAAATACTGGATTTTTATCGGATTGTTCCTTTGCAAGTTGTACATCAAAATCAAGATGAGTATTTGCCGCACGCATTACGAAATAAAATTGTGCCGCATCAATTCCTACATCATCTATTAAGTCATTCAGATAATAAACATTGTCACTCCTTTTGCTCATTTTAATTCTTTCATCACCGCTTTTAAAAGTTACCATCTGATGAATTATCACTTTTATTTTTTCCGTATTATATCCAAGAGATTCAACTCCATACAAAACTTCCCGATACGTATCTTTGTGGTCCGAACCGAAAATATCAAGCATTAAATCGTAGCCTCTTTTTATTTTATTTATATGGTAAGCAATATCAGGCAGCCTGTACGTGTATTCACCTGTTGATTTCACAAGCACTTTGTTTTTGTCAAATCCTTTTGATTTATCCATCACCATCCATTTCGCTCCGTCTTTTTCCTCCAGAAGATTTTTTTCTGATAATTTATTCAATACATTATCTATCTCACCCGATTTGTATAAATCCGTTTCGTTAAAAAATATATCGTGAGAAATATTAAATTTTTTTAATGTATTTTTTATTTCAGTGAAATTATAATTCTCACCAAAGTCTTTAAAAAATTCAATATCATTTGTATCTATATTTGTGCCATGTTTCTCTATTATTAGATTTACAATATCAATAACTGTTTCACCGTGGTACCCATCCTCAGGAAAAGGAAAATCCGGATTCGATGTTTTCTGAATATATCTTGCCTGTATTGATTTTGCAAGATTGAGCATCTGATTTCCAGCATCGTTGTAATAATATTCTCTTGTTATGTCATATCCCTCCCATTCAAGTAAATTTGCAATTACTTTCCCAAGTGCCACCTGCCTGCCGTGTCCTGCGTGTAAAAGTCCAGTAGGATTTGCACTGACCCATTCTATATTTGCAGTTTCCCCTCCGTGTGAATTAGTTTTACCGAAATTTTCCTTTAGTTCTATTATTTCATTAATTATATCATAATAAAAACTGTCTGAAATAAAAAAATTTATAAATCCGTTTCCGGCTATTTCAATCTTATCAATCAGATTTTTATCATATTCAAAATTATTGATTATTATTTCCGCCGCTTCTTTCGGTGTATTTTTTATTTGCTTTGCAATTATATGTGCTGCATTAGTTGAGTAATCTCCGAAATTTTTATTTTTCGGAATATCAAGTTTGAAATTTAAATCAGAACCTGATATTTTTTTTACAGCTGCCCGGATAATATTAAATAATTCTTCTGTTATTTTAACCATTTTTTTTCTTTGTACCATTCAATTGTTTTTCTGAAACCTTCTTCGAGTGTAAATTCTTCAATAAAGCCAAGTTCTCTTTTTGCTTTTGCATTTGAACATACCCAGTTTTTTCTTGTTATGTCTCTGCATTTCTCCAGATTTAATGTCGAAGCTTTCGAAGAAAACAAAGAGAAAAATTCTGCAAAAAATCCCGATGTGTAAACTAACCAGTGCGGTATCTTTATTTTAATCGGATTTTTGCTGAGTATCCAGGAAGTTACTGTACTTATTTCATCCCAGTCATATGCTCTGTCTGAACAAATAAAATAAGTTTCACCCGGAATTCCTTTTTCTGCAGCAAGCAATATTCCGTTAATCAAATCTTCAACATAAACCAGACTCAAATATTTTTTCCCGAAACCAATAATACTGTTTAAACCGTTTTGAAATGTTTTAAAATAAATTAATATTTCATTATCTCTCGGACCGAATATTGCCGGAGGTCTTATTATATTGACAGGAATTTTGGCTTTGAATTTTTTAACTTCTTCTTCTGCCTGTAATTTGGTTGCTCCGTATGTCGTTATAGGTTTTGGTTTATAATTTTCATCAATTGGATTATCATCAGGGTTTGGACCGCATACTGCCTGAGAAGAAATGTGAATAAATTTTTTCAGTCTCGGATTTGCTTCATAAGCTATTTCAATCAGACTCTTTGTCGCTTCAACATTGCCTCTTATATATCCCTGCTTATTTTTTGCTTTTACTACCCCTGCAGAATGAAATACATAATCTGAATCTTTTAGTTCATTTTTTAATTTATCTTTATCAAATAATGTACCTTTTATCAATTTGATATTTTTATTTTGCAGCCATCTAAGGTTGGATGTTTCCCTGATTAGACAACTGACATCAAATCCTGATTCAAGTAATTTATCTGCTAAATGACTTCCGACAAATCCGGTCGCTCCTGTTACGAATGCTTTCATTTCTTAAGTTATTTTACTATAGAAGTTATTAATAAAAATATGTATTTTCTATATTAATTTTTTTCTTGAAAATTTAATTTAATATATATTTATTTAATTTTTTATGGATTTATTTCAGAAATGTTATACTTTTAAACGGGCTGATGAGGTCAAAGCCTTAGGAGTATATCCATATTTCAGACCAATTGAAGCAAATGAAGGACCCGTTGTGAAAATTGAAGGGAAAGAAGTGATAATGGCGGGTTCAAATAACTATCACGGCCTTACAACACATCCTAAAGTCAAAGAAGCCGCAATGAATGCTCTGAAAAAATATGGAACGGGTTGTTCGGGTTCTCGGTATCTTACAGGTACATTAGATTTACATATACGGCTTGAAGAAAAACTTGCTGATTTTATCAATAAAGAAGCAGTTCTTTTGTTTTCAACCGGTTATCAGACTGCACAGGGAATTATCCCGACTTTAGTGACTAAAGATGAATTTATTGTTTCTGATAGAGATAACCACGCAAGTATAAATGCAGCAAATATGATGGCAAAAGGAGGGTTCGCTCAATATAAAAGATATATACATAATGATACCGATGACCTGGAAAGAGTTTTGAAATCTATCCCTCTTGAAGCAACAAAATTAGTAGCAACTGATGGAGTTTTTTCGACTACGGGCGAAATTGTTGACCTGCCAAGATTAGTTAACTTATGCAAAAAGTATAATGCAAGATTAATGGTTGATGATGCACATTCAACAGGTGTTATTGGAGTTGGCGGAAGGGGAACTGCCTCGGAATTCAATTTAACTGACAGTGTTGACCTGATTATGGGTACATTTTCAAAAACTTTTTCATCTCTCGGAGGATTTGTCGGTTCTGAAAAACCTGTTATTAATTATCTTAAACATCATGCTTCCGCTCTTATATTTTCTGCATCCCCAACGCCTGCAGCGGTGGCTGCAGCAGAAGCTGCCCTTGAAATTTTAAAAGCTGAACCTGAGAGAGTTGACAGATTGATTACTAATGCAAAGAAAATGAGAGATGGGTTCAGGAGTCTTGGATTCAGAATTCTTGAAGGAAAAACTCCTATTGTTCCTGTCATTCTCGGTGATGATATGCTTGCATTCCAGTTCTGGAGAAAACTTTATGATAAAGGAATTTTTGTAAATGCATTCGTTTCTCCGGGTGTTCCGCCTACTATGGCAATGCTCAGAACTTCATATATGGCTACTCATGAAGATAAACATCTTGATAAAATACTTGAAGTGTTTAGTGAAATTGGAAAAGAAATGGGAATTATTAATTAATTTATGAAATTATTCTTTATCAGTTTTTTCCTGATTTCTTCACTCTTTGTTTTTTGTAATTTATACGCAGAATATTATTATGGGGAAATTGATTCATTAAAAACCGATAATGACACTCTGAATTTATCCCCTGAAGAGCAGTTCAGTGCTGTTATTATTGAAGATTTTCTTGGGGAAGAAGATGATGAAGATTTGCAGTATTTTCTTGAGGAAGAAATTTTTCCCATTGTAAAAAACTCAGATAAAATCTCTTTCGATAAAATTTCTACTTCACTATATTTGTTACACTATATTTTAAATGGTCAGGAATATAATTATATTATCCAGAGATTTTATGATGCAGTAAATCAGGAAGTGTATTTTGAAAAAACTCTGACATCAATAAGTGCATTAAAAATATATATTAATAAATAAAAGTTCTTTTTGATAATTTTGTTCTGGTGTACCTAATTAGGTACAAGAGGGAATACGGGAAATAATCAACCCGGACTGTCCACGCAACTGTAAAAGAGAAAATCAGTTCATATAGCCACTGTTAATAGCGGGAAGGCGGACTGAAAATCGCTCTCAGTCAGGAGACCTGCCAGGATATCGATATCAATTCTTTCGTTGGAAAAGAACGGTATAAAACCTTATAAATTTATATCTCTTTCCTGCGGAATAAATTTATAAGGTTTTTTTTATAATGATAAATAAATATTTATTCATATTGATTTTTGTACTAATTTTATTTTGCGGTAAAATATTTCCGCAAGAAAATATTTATATTACCGAAGAAATTATTGTCAGTAGCTTAAGAACAAATACTGATTTATTGGATTCACCTGTCAGAACCGATATTTTTTATAAAAACGAAATACAGAATATAAACGGAGAACAGCTTTCAGATATCCTTCAGACAAGCAGTCTGGTTACACTGAAATCTTATGGAGGACTTTCAGGTTTAAAATCAATTTCTATTAGCGGAACTGGACCGGAAAATACACTTATATTGCTCAATGGAATTAAAATAAATAATTCCCAGAATTTACAATTTGATTTATCCATGGTGACAAAAGACAATATTGAAAAAATTGAAATCTTAAACAACGGTTACAGTGCGATTTACGGTTCACAGGGTGTTGGAGGAATAGTTAACATTATTACTAACAATGGGAAGTTATCAGATGAGAAATTCAAACTCAATATTTCAGGACAGTATGGTTCATATAATTATAGTAAATTTTCATTAAATGGAGGGAAGAGATTTGGAAAATCGGTAATAAATTTTAATTTTATGAATGAAAAATCTAATGATAATTTTGATTACTATTATTATGATGGATCAAGCAAGATTTTGAAATCAAGAGAAAATTCGGATTATTCAAATATTAATACAACGATAGATTATTCTTATCTGCAAAATTCAAAGTCAAAATTAAATTTATATCTGCAGTATACCGATAATAAAAGAAATCTGCCTGGGATTGAAACCGGGACACCCCCTCTTAAAAGCAGCCAGAAAGACAGGAACTTAAACTTTTTTACTTCATTCAATAAGAATTTTGCACAACTGTCATTCACAGTTATTTCAATTTATCAGAATTATTTAATGAATTTTGAAATTGAAAACCAGTTGAATAATTTTTATAGAAATGTAAATTACGGTTTATCGGGAGTGCTTAAATATGTCAAAAATAATATTGATGCATCTTTCGGAACAGATATATCCAAAGCTGTATTGACAAGTAATGCTTTTGATAAAAACGTTTCGAGATTTCAGGTTGGGGTTTTTGTTTTAGCAAAAAACTATTTGCTTGACAGGAAACTTGTAATTTTCCCTTCTTTAAGATATGATTATTTTTCTGATATTAAAAAGGAAAATATTTCTTTCAAAATAGGATTAAATTTCCATTTGTTCAGGAAAGAAGATATTCATCTGAAGATTAATGCAGGTAATAATTTCAGAGCTCCTTCTTTTAATGAACTTTACTGGAAAAATACAGGAAACGAAAAATTGAATCCTGAAAAATCTATAAATTTTGATTTAGGATTACTATATAAATTTAATCTTTTATTTAAAAATCTATTTGAAATAAGTTATATTTATATTGACCTGAAAAATAAAATATTATGGAAACCTGTAACTCCGGAAATCTGGTCACCTGTAAATTATGGAAGAGCATTTTCAAATGTCTTGAATATTTCATATAAATCAGATAAAGAATTTACAAAAAGGCTCAAAATAAATTTATGTACAGGTTATCTTTATAATTTTACAAGAAATGCAGATTCAAAATCACAGATTATTTATACTCCTAAAAATACAATAAAAGTTAATACTGGGATAGAACTATTTGACTTCGGATTTAATATTTATTATCAGTATTTGTCGAAAAGATTTGTCGATGATGATAATCTGAATTATCTGCCTGGAATCGACATTACAGATGCAAATATTTCCTACAAATTTGGAATTGCAAAATTTGAAATTTCTACAAAGATTGAGATTAATAATCTATTTAATAAAAACTACCAGTATATATCGGGATTCCCGATGCCTCTGAGAAATTATAAGTTAATTTTAAATTTAAATTTTAACTGATATGAAAAATAAAAATAATAAATTCAAAGAAAAAATGCTGAAGACAATTGAAGGATACAAGTCCCTTAAGGAAGAAGATAAAAATTGTTTGCATATTTATTACGGTTATGGAAAAGGAAAAACTACAAGTGCTGTCGGGCTGATTATAAGGGCACTTGGTGCAGGGCGTAAAGTGGTAATGATTCAGTTCGATAAAGGTTACGACGGTGAAAACGAACATTATAATGAAAGAAAAATATTAAGATTTCTGAAAGAAAAAGGATATGAAGTCGAAATTTTCTCATTCGGTTGCGAGAGGATGAATAATGACGGGACATTCCGGTTTAAAAATGAACAGGGCGATTTTGAAGAATCAGCAAAGGCACTCAAGATAGCGGAAGAAAAAATATTAAAAGGAAATCAGGATTTATTGGTTCTTGATGAAATACTTGCAGCAGCTGCTTATAATTTGATTAAAAAAGATGACGTATTGAAATTAATAGATTTATTTAAAAAAAATAAAAAATATGAACTTGTAATGACAGGACATAAAATTTGGGACGAATTAGAGAATGAAGCTGATTTAATTACTGAAATGAGAAAAGTAAAGCATTATTTTGATAAAGGTATTCCTTCAAGAGAAGGGATTGAATTTTAAAACGAAAAAAATGAAAAAAATTATTATTACTCTGTTTTTGGTATTTATTATAATCGCTGGATGCACAAGAGATGAATTAATACCTCCTGTTCCTCCTGTTGTTCAGACAATAACCGGCGGATACATTTTGTCTGAAGGCGGTTTTAGTGCGGGGACTTCAAAACTTTCTTATTATGATATTGTGAAAGATACTTTTTATCTCAATATATTTTATCCCGGTAATATCGGTTTATTTTCCAGCGGTATGATTTATTACAATAAAAATCTTTTCATAACCGAGCAGGGAAACTACGGCTCTCCGGGAAAAATATATCGGCTCGATTCAAGCGGTAATGTCCTCTCTAACTCTGTTATTGGCACAAACCCATATTCATTGGCAGTTTCCAATAATAAAATATATGTTACAAACGGACCTGCAGGTTATGTCGGTGTATATGATGTAAATTCATTCAGTTTATCAAAAACAATAAATGTCGGAGTTTATCCGCAGGAAATTATTTCAAATAATAACAAAATATTTGTATGCAATACAAGTTTATTTGGCGGTAATCAGGATTCAACTGTAACTGTGATTGACCCTTTTGGTGATTCTGTTATCAATACTTTAAGATTAAAAAAAGACCCGTCTGGAATTACTTCCTTAGATAATAATAATATTTTGGTGGGATGTAACGGTATTCCCGGAAAAATTTTTAAAATAAATACGACAACTTTAATCGCTACCGATACATTTACTGTCAATGATGGATTTGACAGGGATATTGCTGTCGATGAAAGTTCATCAAATATATATTTTATTTCTTTAAATAATAATATCGTAAAAATAAATTTAAATACAAAAACCGAAACAATTTTTGTACAAAATTTAAATCCTACACTTGCTCATTTTTACGGGTATAATTACGACTCAAAGAATAAAAAACATTATATTGCAGATGCACGGAATTTTTCAAGTCCGGGTTATTTATTGATTGTTAATTCTGATGGGACTTTATCTAAAACATTTTCCTCTGGAGTTGCCCCAAGGAGAATTGTTTTTAAGGGGAATTAATTACTGGCATTTATTATAAAAATATATCAATTTAATAAAAAATATTTTATATGATTCTTTCCTATAAAGGAATATATCCAAAAATTCACAAATCTGTTTTTATCTGTGAAGGGGTTCAGATTATCGGGGATGTGGAGATTGGAAAAGATTCGAGTGTATGGTTTAATACGGTTATTAGAGGGGATGTTCATTATATACGTATCGGTGAAAAAACAAATATTCAGGACAATTGTACTTTGCATGTGACTTGGAAAAAATTTCCTCTTGAAATAGGGAATAGAGTAACTGTTGGTCATGGTGTCACAATTCACGGTTGTACCCTAAAAGATAATATAATTGTTGGAATGGGAGCGGTATTGCTTGACGGATGTCTGGTGAATTCGAATTCATTTATAGCTGCCGGAACGCTTGTTAGAGAAAAATTTATTGTTCCCGAAGGAGTACTTGTTGCAGGTATGCCGGGTAAAGTTATCAGGGAACTAAAACCTGAAGAAATTAGAAAAATCAGAGTAAGTTCGGATAATTATCTCGGTTATGTGAAAAATTATAGAAATAAAAAGTGACTTTATTTATTTCTTACTTATATTAAAGATTATAATTATCTTTATAGTTGTTTTTAAAATTATAATAGAGATAATTTGGCAGAAATAAATAAAAGTTACAGTTTCGATAAAGAATTTATAGAAAAATCTGAAAATCTATTTGAATCAAAGTTCGTAATATCTGAGACGTCTTACCTGCTTAGTATTAAAAATCAAAAAAATAAATCAGATGTTTCTCTCGAAATAATAAAAGATAACGGGGTTCATTTAATTTCAGTTTATACAAATAATTGCCATCTTCAACTTCATTCCTGCAGTCATTTTTTAGTAAGTGATATGCTTGAGGAAATATTATTTGTTTCTGCCGGGAAAGATTATATCTCATCTATTATAATTTCAAAACAGGGCGACTGTTCCCTCTACAGTAACGTTAAAAAAGAGATTTTATCTTCCGATTTCGCTAATTTAAATTCAGAAAAATTAATATCTGCAGTAGCCTTATCAATTACTGAAGATATTATCTGAAAATGGAAATAGAAATAAATTTTATCAAAAATGCCGGAAGGATTGATTATAAATTTATAAATAATATTTTTATTTCAAGTATTAAAAATATTTTTAAAGTAATCTTATCGGAAGAAAAGAAAGTATGCAGTATTGCAAATATTGTATTGTTAAGAGATAATGATATTACTGAGTTCAATAATTTTCATTTGCAGAAAGAGAAAGCAACAGACGTAATAAGTGTCGGATACGCGGATGCAAACAAACATAACATTCTGGATTTACTGGTATCTGTTGAAACTGTAAAAAAAAATGCGAAATATTATGGAACGGATTTTGTTAATGAAATGTTCAGAGTGCTTATACACGGTTTTTTGCATTTCTGCGGGTATAATGATTATAATGATTCTGATTTAAAGATTATGAAAAAACTTGAGACTAAATATTTGAAATTAATCAGATAAAATTGTTGTTATATTACAAATTGTTTTTGTTTATTATTTAATTTAAAAATGAAAAAATCTTTAGTAATTGTTGAGTCACCATCGAAAGCCAAAACAATAAATAAATATCTGGGAAGTGATTATATTGTAGAAGCGACTGTCGGACATATCAAGAATCTTCCTGAAAAATCCATTAGTGTCAATACTGAAAATGGTTACATTCCGAGTTATGAAATAATAAAAGGAAAAGAAAAAGTTTTATCAAAATTAAAAGAAGTAGCCGGAAAATCGGATAAATTGTTCATAGCGACTGACCCTGACAGGGAAGGGGAAGCAATTGCATCCGATATATCATTTGAATTATCATCACCGGGTAAAAAAATATACAGAGTTCTTTTTAATGAAATTACAAAAACCGCTATAGAACAGGCAATGAAACATCCGAGGAGCATTGATGAAAACCTTGTAACATCACAAATGGCACGTCGTGTTATGGATAGGTTATTAGGATATAAGTTAAGTCCTTTTCTTTGGAAAGTTTTTTATTACGGTTTGTCCGCAGGGCGTGTTCAATCAGTTGCTTTAAAACTCATTTGCAAACGGGAAGAAGAAATCAAAAATTTCATAGCGAAAGAATATTGGACTATTGATAATTTGTTTGTTAAACTTTCAGGCGAAAGTAATCCGATTTGTGCAAGACTTTTTAAAATTAATAACGATACATTAAAAAATAACGGAGAACCTCCCTCGATTAAAAACATTGATGAAGCATTTGAAATAATTGAAAATCTCAAACAGTGTAAATATAAAGTAAATTCATTAACCTCAAAAGACGTAAAACGGAATCCGCCTTCACCATTGATAACCAGCGTGTTACAGCAGTTAGCATCTACTCAACTCGGATTTACTCCAAAAAAAACAATGATGCTTGCTCAAAAATTGTATGAAGGTGTTGAGATAATAAAAGGTGAAGGGAATGTTGGTCTTATAACATATATGAGAACAGATTCTTTAAGAGTAAGTCCAGAAGCACAATTATCCGCAAGGGATTATATAACTAAGAATTTCGGAAAAGAATATATTCCCGAACAAGTTAAGATACATAAAAGGAAAAAGAATATTCAGGATGCGCATGAATCTATTAGACCAACCGATGTAAATATCATCCCTGAAACTTTAAAAAAACTGGACAAGGATTTAATTGCATTATATGGATTGATATGGAAGCGTTTTCTTGCTTCGCAGATGTCTGAAGCTGTACTCGAACAGAAAACATTAATTGTTGAAACAATAAATCTGCGGAAAGATAAACCTGATTATTACTTCAAAGCAACAGGCAGTAAAGTGAAATTCTGCGGGTATAAAAAAATATTCGGAGATGAGTGTGATGAAAATGGTGATGATGAAAAAGAAAATGAAATTAATATCCCGGATAATATTCAGCCCGGAGACCCGTTGAAATCTGTGAACATTATAAAAGAGCAGCATTTTACTTCACCGCCGCCGAGATATAATGAAAGTTCCCTGATTAAACAACTTGACCAGTTAGGAATCGGGAGACCTAGTACTTTTGCCCTGATAATATCTACGGTTGAGGATAGAAAATATGTCGACATTATTGATAAAAGACTTTATGCAACTTCACTCGGAATGGCTGTTAATAAAGTATTAAGTGAATATTTTTCTGATGTAATAAATGTCGATTTTACTGCTAAAATGGAATCGGAGTTAGATACTATTGCAAACGGAGAAGCAACTTATAAAGAGGTGCTTGATGAATTTTATTTACCATTTATTAAAGATTTAAAAGAAGTTGATTCAAATGCATCGGAAATAAAAAAATCACAGATTGAAAAAACAGAAATTCTGTGTCCTGAATGCGGAGATAAAACAAATGCAAAGATGGTCAAAAAATGGGGAAGAAACGGACAATTTTTATCCTGTGAAAGATTTCCCAAATGTACATCTGCAATGCCTGTTGTAGAAGAAAATGCAGCACAACCTGCTGCAACAAACATAAAATGTGATTTGTGCGGTGCAGATATGGTATTGAAAAGCGGAAGATATGGAAATTTTTATGGTTGTTCAAATTATCCGAAATGCAAAGGAATAAAACCTTTAACACTCGGTATCAAATGTCCTAAATGCAATGATGGTGAAATAATCAAACGTTCAGGCGGTAAGAGCAGAAGAACCTTTTTCGGCTGTTCCAAATACCCTGATTGTGATTTTATTTCTAATTCTCAACCTGTTATAAGAAATTGTACTAACTGTAAATCAACATATTTGTTGAAGAAAATTTCAAAAACAAAAGGAGAATATTTACAATGTCCTGAATGCAAGACCGAATATCAGGACTAAAATATAATTATAAAATGAACGGCTCCTTCGCGGATTTGAAAAATGAATTTATTGAATACATAAGAAAAAATAAAAATTATTCAATAAATACAGAGATTTCCTACCTGAATGACCTCAGCAGGTTTGAAAAATATTTAATAAAAGCATTTTTTAATCTGGAAATTTCGGAAAATGAATGTGAAAAACCTGACATTGATATCGGTCAGGTAGATTCAATGATTGTAAAATCTTATATATCGGATTTAAGCGGATGGCAATACAATAAGGGAAGAACTATATTTAAATCCAAATTATCTGCGGCTACTATTTCGAGAAATATTTCCACTCTCAAATCATTTTTCAAATTTCTCCTGAAAAAGAAATTTATATCGAAAAATTTAACAACATTTATTGGATATCCCAAGAAGAAAAAGAAACTTCCGAATTTCTTAACGGAAACTGAAATCAATAACCTTCTTGATTTATCAAGTGTAGTGGATTTTAGTCTGACTGATAAAGCAATTATTGAATTGTTTTATAGCACGGGAATTCGGTCATCAGAACTAATAAACCTTAAATTAAAAAATGTTAATTTTAAAAACAGAACCGTAAAAGTTTTAGGAAAAGGTTCAAAGGAAAGAATAGTGCCTTTTGGCTCTAAGGCAGAAACTGCAGTAAAAAATTATCTGAAAATAAGAGATTTAATTAATGTAAATAATTCTGAAATGTTATTTCTGGATAATAATGGAAAAGTAATTTATCCGATGAAAGTATACAGACTTGTTAATAAACATATTTCAAAAGTAAGTGAATCAAAAAAGAAATCACCGCATATATTGAGGCATACATTTGCAACACATTTACTGAATAAGGGAGCGGATATAAGAGTCATTAAAGAATTACTCGGACATACAAGTATATCAACAACGCAAATTTATTCCCACATTACTCCCGAGAAGCTAAAAATCATTTACAAAAAAGCACATCCAAAGGCTTAAAAAAAATTTTAGATTAAAAGAAATGACTTATAATAATATAATATAGATAAATCTAATTACTTATAGTATTTATAGAAGTCTATTTATTCAGATTTTCATCTTCAAACAGCTCACCCGGTTCTTCTTCTTTTTCATTTTTTTCATTCATTTTACAAGAACCGTGAAAATAACCGCCATATTCAACAATTATATAATCTACGTATGCATCTCCTGTCAGTCTGCCCCCCTTTTTAATTTCAAGTTTGTGAGTTTTTATATCACCCGTTACATTACCGCAAATGGTTACTTCTACAGAACTGATATTTCCATTTATAATTCCTTTTTCACCGATAATCAATCCGCTTTCGCCGCTCAGATTTCCGTTTACGAATCCGTCTATTTTTGTATATTCCGGTGAATATAATGTTCCCTCAAACCTGCATCCGGCACTTAATAAAGTCCTCACCTGGCTTTTTTCCGGTTTAGTGACAGACGCAGGAGGTGGGATACTGTCTTTTGTTTTTTGTCCAAACATAAATTTTATTTGTTTATATTAATAAAAATTTAAAAGTGTTATTTTAATCTTAATTTTCAAATTACGTTTTGCAGAATAATCTTGTTCAAATACTCAATTTAAAGAAATATTTTAGAATTAAAAAAGGTATTTTTTTTAAGACAAACGACTATATCAAGGCGGTCGATAATGTTGAAATTAATATTCAAGCCAATAAAACCCTCGGTTTAGTCGGGGAATCTGGCTCGGGAAAAACTACTTTATCAAAATGTATCCTGAAACTTTTGAATCCCGACGAAGGAAAAATTATTTTTGATGGTATAGATATTACAAATTACAGTATGAAACAAATGATTCCTTTAAGGAAAAGAATGCAGATTATTTTTCAGGACCCGTATTCTTCATTAAATCCAAGGTTCACAGTTTTGAAAACAATTCTTGAAGGAATGAATATCCATAAAATTTATGATATAGAAAAAAGATATGAGAGGGTTCACGAATTGTTAAATATGGTAGGGTTAAATGATAATGACCTGAATAAATTCCCGCACGAGTTTTCAGGAGGGCAAAGGCAAAGAATAGTTATTGCAAGAGCTCTTTCATTGAATCCTGATTTTATTGTTTGCGATGAACCTGTATCTTCTCTTGATGTAAGTATACAATCGCAAATTATTAATTTGTTAAAAGATTTGCAAATGCAATTAAATTTGACATATTTATTTATTTCACATAACCTTGCCGTTATAAGGAATATTTCTGATGATATTGCAATAATGTATCTTGGGCAAATTGTGGAGTATGCATCATCAGAGAAAATATTTCTTGAACCGAAACATCCCTATACGAAAGCATTATTGAATGCAACACCGGAAATTAATCCTGATAAAAAGCCGCATCGGATTGTTCTTAAAGGCAATATTCCTTCAGCTTCCAAAATTCCGAACGGTTGTAGATTCCATCCGAGATGCCCGGAGAAAATTAAAGAATGTAGTTATATTGAACCAGTTCTATCTATAAATGAATCCCATCAGGTCAGATGCCTCCTGTATAAAGAATGTTTTCCAGATATCATTTAATTTCCTAATACAACCGGTGCATCAGTAGTTTTATTTGTTTTAAATAAAACAAGGCAGCAAGCTGCCTTGTCTATAAATTATTTTTTTTCTTTTGACTTCTGACTACTTTATGGAATACAACTCAATTATTTTCAAAATCACTTCAACCGCTTTGCCCATAGTTTCGAGTGAAACATATTCGAATTTTCCATGGAAATTTATACCACCTGCAAATAAATTCGGGCAGGGGAGTCCCATATAAGACAATCTAGAACCATCAGTTCCACCTCTGATTGGAATCACTAACGGCTCAACTCCAACTTGTTCCATCGCTTTTTTTGCAGTTTCAACAATATGGATTACGGGTTCAACTTTTTCTCTCATATTAAAATACTGGTCTTTCAGTTCGAGTTTAATTATATCCTCTCCATATTTTTTATTAATATAGTAAACTGCATTTATCATTAATTCCTTCTTTTGTTCGAACTTTGTTTTATCATGGTCACGGATTATATATTTCATAAATCCGTTTTCAACCGTCCCGTCGAATTTTATCAGATGAAAAAATCCATCATATCCCTGAGTAAATTCAGGTCTCTGATTAACGGGTAATATTGAATTCAATTCCATTCCTACCAGCATTGCATTTATCATTTTATCTTTTGCATAGCCGGGATGAACATTCCTTCCCTGTATTGTAAGTTTCGCTTCTGCGGCATTGAAATTTTCATATTCAAGTTCACCTAATGCACCGCCATCCACTGTATATGCAAAATCTGCCCCGAATTTTTCGACATCGAATTTATCCACACCTCTTCCGATTTCTTCGTCGGGTGTAAATCCTATTTTTATTGTTCCATGTTTTATTTCAGGATTATTAACAAGATATTCTACAGCAGTCATTATTTCGGTTATTCCCGCTTTATCATCCGCTCCGAGAAGAGTTGTCCCGTCAGTTGTTATTAATGTTTGCCCTTTATATTCCTTAAGTTCAGGAAATATTTTTGGATATAGAACAATATTTTTTTCATTATTAAGAATAATTTCTCCGCCATCGTAATTTTTTACAATCTGAGGATTTACATTCTCGCCTGACATATCAGGTGATGTGTCCATATGCGATATAAAACCGATTATCGGAATTTTCTTATCCATATTTGCAGGTAAGGTCGCCATTAAATAACCGTTTTCATCAAGTGAAACATCTTTTAATCCCAATGCATTTAATTCATCAAATAGTAATTTCGCAAGGTCAAGTTGTTTTGCAGTACTCGGACAGGTTGTTGAGTTGTCGTCCGACTGAGTATCTATTTTTATATATCTTGTAAATCTTTCTAATATTTTATTTAAGTCCATATAATAATTATTTAATTTTAATAATCTTCTTTTTTTGCTCTGAACGATTCCCAGACGAAATAAATTAGCAGCCCTATAAATGCAACAATTGCGAGAATCTGAGATATATGTTCACCATTTGGAATAGCAGTCCAGTTTACAAGGTTCATCGAATCTTCTTTACCTGTGAAGAAAAGAATTATTGCTCCGATTACTCCAAATAAAGCAGCACCTGCAATGAATCCGGATGATATTAAAATACCTCTTTGATTTCTTGCATTGACAAGTTTTTCGTCTTTTGAGCTTTTATTGAACCAGTGATTCAATAAACCTCCTACCACTAATGGTGTATTTAAAGGAAGGGGTATAAACATCCCAAGTGCGAATGCTAATGGTGAAATTTTCAGCCAGTTCATTAATATGGAAATAAATGCACCTACGCACAGAAGTATCCAGCTTACTCCTTTGCCAGACATCAATGGTTCGATGATAGTAGCCATTGCATTTGCCTGAGGAGCAGTCATAGGATTATTATGTTCCGGTGTGGCAACAAAACCAAAGACGTTATTCAGAATATATATTACCAGACCAACTGTCAGTGCAGAAAGCAATGTCCCAAGAAATTTGAAGCTTTGTTGTTTCTGTGGTGTTGTTCCAAGCCAGTATCCGATTTTTAAATCAGTAACGAAACCTCCTGCCATCGATAATGCAGTGCAGACAATTCCGCCAATTACAAGCGAACTTACCATACCCTGCCATCCTTTTAATCCGACTGCAACAAGAACTACTGAAGATAGTATCAGAGTCATCAAAGTCATTCCTGATACCGGATTTGTTCCAACTATTGCAATAGCATTTGCCGCAACAGTAGTAAATAAGAAAGAAATAATTAAAATTGCAGCTAACGCAACTAATGCCTGAACTAATGTTATATTAACACCAAACATTAAAAATATAAAAATAGCAACCAGAGTTAAAAAAATAAAAAGCATAACAAAAGTCATTTTAAGGTCTTTTTGAGTTCTCGGTACTTCTTTATCTGCGTGAGCTTTTCCGCTAACTCCTGCAGCAAGTTTGAATGCACCTCCAATTACTCCCGCTGATTTTATGATTCCTATAATACCTGCCATTGCTATACCCCCAATGCCTATCGGACGGACATAAGCTTTAAATATTGCTTCAGGTGACATTTCTGCAAAAATATTTGTTCCACCTCCCGCAGCAATTATATTACCAATCTCATTTATCAGAGGTATTAAAACAAACCATGATAATAATGAACCCACAGTAATAATTAATGAAAATCTCAAACCAACAAGATATCCGAAACTAAAAATCAGTGGACTTATGTTGAATTTGAAAACCATTTTCATTTTATCGGCTAAAACCGTACCATAAGGTAAAACTCTTGTTGTAAACTCTTCAGCCCAGAGTTTTAAATAAATTGAAGCAAAATCAAATACACCTCCTATGAGTCCTGTAATTATGAGTATCTTTGCCTGAGAACCTCCTTTTTCTCCCGTCATCAGAATTTCTGTTGTAGCCGTTGCCTCAGGGAAAGGAAGTTTTCCGTGCATATCTTTTACAAAATATTTACGGAACGGAATTAAAAATAGTATTCCTAAAAATCCGCCAAGCAGTGATGCAAAGAATATCTGCCAGAAGTCAACTTGTATTTCAGGATATTTTGCCTGTAGAATATACAGACCCGGGATTGTAAATACAGCTCCTGCGACTATTACTCCTGAACAGGCACCGATTGATTGAATAATGACATTTTGCCCGAGAGAATTCTTTGCACGAATAGCCGCAGATGCTCCGACTGCAATAATTGAAATTGGAATTGCGGCTTCGAAAACCTGTCCGATTTTTAATCCTGAATACGCCGCTGCAGCGGAAAAAATAACCGCCATCAGTAGTCCCATTAAAACGGAATATAATGTAACTTCGGGATAATTTTTAAGCGGTGACATTATCGGTTCATAGACTTCACCTTCCTTTAACTCCTTGTACGCATTTTCAGGTAATCCTTTTATACCTTCACTGTTGCTTTCAATCATAAATATTTCTCCTTTTTATTTGAGAATTAAATTAATTAAATATCTATTTAAGAATTTTTTTTACTATAATCTTTGCTGCTCTTTCGGATGCTTTTCCATCCCAGTATTTTGGAATTTTTCCCTTCTTATATATGCCCTTTTCTATTTTGTTAATTTCACTGAAAATTAATTTCGAATTCAATCCGCAAATTGTATTTGTTCCTATTATGCTGGTGACAGGTCTTTCAGTGTTTTCTCTTAATGTAAGACAGGGGACTTTCAGATAAGTTGATTCTTCCTGTATTCCACCGGAATCGGTCATTATGTATTTAGCATTAATTATGAGATTCAGAAAATCAAAATATCCAAGAGGTTCAGTAATAATCAGATTTTTAATGCTGAATAAATCTTTTTCAAGTTTGAATTTCTTCATCATTTTTATTGTACGGGGATGAATCGGAAATACAATTTCTGTGTCGGAATTGATGTTGTTCTGATATCTGAATATATCAATAACTTTCCTGAAATTTTTCAGGTTATCAACGTTTGAAGGTCTGTGAAGTGTGACCAGAACGTAATTTTTATTTGTTATACACAATTCTTTAATTATTGATGATTTCTTTGCTTGTCTGATATAACTTACAAGGGAATCAATCATCGTATTCCCTACGAAAAATATTGACTGTCTGGGAACTCCCGCTTTTAATAAATTATCTATTCCACTCTGTTCCGTTATAAATAGATACTTTGAAAGTGTATCCGTTACCATTCTATTTATCTCTTCCGGCATTGTTAAATCGAAACTTCTCAACCCTGATTCGATGTGTGCAATTGGAATTGGTTTATCGTGCAACAAGATTTTTGAACAGACAACACTTGCCGCTAAAGTAGAATTTACATCACCATATACCATCACTAAATCCGGTTTTTCTTTGATAAGTACTTTTTCAAGTTTTACCATTATCTCTGCTGTTTGCTCGGTAGGGGATTTTGATTCGGTTTCGAGATGTATATGCGGTTTTGGAAGATTCAGTTGTCTGAAAAAAATAGCGGACATATTATCATCAAAGTGTTGTCCGGTATGCAGAATCTTATGTATAACCTTATTTTTATATTTCTGCAAGGCTTTGTGAACAGGAGCCATTTTTATGAAATTCGGTCTTGCTCCTACTATAGATAAGATTTTTTTCAAGTAGTATTTAGTTTGGAATTACTTTAATTGAATTTATTAAAATAAAATTAAAATATAATTTAACAATAATTTTTATGACTGAAAATAGAAAATTTACAAACTACGAAAAATGCATTAATCATCTTTTTTCCCTTGAACCAAGGGGAATAAAATATGACTTAAAAAATATCCGCTATATTTTAAAATTTCTGGGGAATCCGTACAATAAATTAAAATGCATTCATATTGCAGGAACTAACGGTAAAGGCTCTGTTGCTTCAATGCTAAATTCAGTACTGATGGAATGCGGATATAAAACAGGATTATATACATCTCCCCATTTTCTTGATTTCAGGGAAAGAATCCGGATAAATGGGAAAATGATTTCAAGAAAATTTGTTCTGGATTTTTACAACCGTATTATTGATTTTCAGAAGAAAAAATACTTTTCCTTTTTTGAAATAACTACAGCACTTGCATTTGAATATTTTCATAAATCAAATGTAGATATTGCAGTCATTGAAACCGGACTTGGAGGAAGACTTGACTCCACAAATGTTATTACTCCAATTTTATCTATTATAACAAGTATTTCCTTAGACCACACAAATTATCTCGGAGATACAATTGAAAAAATAGCATTCGAAAAAGCCGGAATTATTAAAAAGAATATCCCCTGTGTTATTGGAAAATTGAATCGAAAAGCCAAAAAAGTAATAAAAAAAATAGCCGGGGAAAAAAAATCCTCCCTTCTCGTTACTAAGATTTATCCCGACTTGTCGGGACTCCAACGTAGTAACGGAAAGAATTATCCGAATATAAATCTATCTACAATTCTCACTGCACTTGATTATCTGAATAAATCCGGGAAAATGAAAATTAATGACTCTGGAATAACAAGAGGATTAAAAAAATTCAAATCGAACTCAGGCTTCTTCGGCCGCTTCGAAATCTTCTCAAAAAATCCATACACAATCCTCGATGTATCGCATAATCTTGAAGCAATTAAAAATATCGAAAATAACCTAAAGTCTCTTGTTATCCGCCGCAGCGAACCACAACTTAGTAACGTAAAACTATCTTCCACTCTCGTTACTACGCTCCAGCGTAGTAACGAAATGAAGCTCTACATTATCTTCGCAATAATGTCCGATAAAGATTATAAATCGTCGATAAAAGAACTTGAAAAACTGAATGCTGAAATAATTTATACTAAAGCAAATATAAACCGTTCGATAAATCCTGTAATACTTTACCAATACACAAAAAATAAAAACAGAGCATATATAGCACAGAATATTAAAAAGGCATATGAGTTTGTACTTAATAAAATAAATAAAAATGATATTTTACTGATTACAGGTTCGTTTTATCTTGTAAGCGATTTTTTAAAAATGAAAAGAATTAAAACTATAAATGATCTTATAAAATGATAAAAGCAATAATATTTGATCTGGATAATACACTCGTTGATTTCATGTTGATGAAAACAAGGGCAGTCGATGCCTCTATTTACGCTATGATAGATGCCGGTATGGAAATATCTTATGAAGACGCAAAACAAAGAATAGAAGACATTTATAAAAAAGAAGGAATTGAATATCAGCAGGTCTTTGATAAATTTCTTCACGATTTATATGGTGAAATCAACTTTGAAATAATGTCAGCAGGAATTGTAGCTTACAGGACTGCAAGAGAAGCCGCATTAAAACCCTATCCAAGAGTTCTCCCGACTTTAATTGAATTAATAAAAATGGGTATAAAGCTTGCCGTTGTTTCGGATGCTCCTGCAGAACAAGCATGGCTGAGATTATCTTATCTGAATTTCCATCATATTTTTGATGTTGTAATTACATTTGACGAATCGCGGGAAAGAAAACCATCGCCTGTGCCGTTTAATCTTGCACTTGAAAAACTCGGACTAAAAGCGGAAGAATGCCTGATGATAGGGGACTGGGCTGAAAGGGATATGGTTGGTGCAAAAGCAGTTGGAATGAAAACGGTTTTCGCAAGATATGGAGATACATTTAATACAATTAATCCGAATTCCGATTATGATATTAATTCAATTTCGGAATTAATAAAAATTGTCAGGAAGGAAAATAATTTATAATGATAAAAGGAGTTGGAATAGATATAATAGAAATCAAACGCATAAAAAGAATGACCGAAGAATACGGTGACAGATTTTTTGAAAGAATATTGACTGAAAACGAAATTAAATACTGTAAATCTTTTTCAAAACCCGCACTGCATTTTGCAGGAAGATTTGCCGCTAAGGAAGCATACTCAAAATCAATAGGTACGGGAATTTCTAAAGATTTTGGCTGGAAACATATTGAAATCTTAAATGACCAAAGAGGAAAACCCTACATCAACCACACTGTTGAAAGCGAATATTCCCAAAATTTTATATTCAACGTCAGCATCTCTCATACAGACGAATACGCCTGTGCTGTGGTTACCTGTGAAGAGAAATAAAAAATAATATTTAATAAAATTATCCATTATCAATTATATTTTATATTCATCCAATCTGTCCGCACTGAAAATTCCCGACTGTGCGTTAATTTTTTCTATTATATCGTTTAGCTGCTTCAGATTTTCGACAGAGATTATCATTGTCCCTTCGAACATTGCCCCCTTGGCGTGAATATTGATACTGCGTATATTTACTTTAAAATTTGTCGATATTACATTTGTGATTTCCTTTAGAATTCCCGGTTTATCTTCTCCGATAATTCTGATACCTCCCGTAAATTCACCTTTACCCGTGTCGCTCCACGTAATTTCTATAATTCTTTCCGGGTCTTGAAGAAAAAGATTTACTATGTTTTTGCAGTTTTTTCTATGGATTTTTACTCCTTCAGTGTGAGTTACAAAACCAATTACATCATCTCCCGGTATTGGATTACAGCATTTTGCAAAATCATATTTCAACCCTTTTAATTCTGTGGCTTTACCGTCTTTGCCGATTGAAATTTCGGTATTTGTTTTTCTTGATTCTTTAAGAAATTTACTGATTGTTTCTGCCTTTTGCTGTTCATCTTCAAGTTCTTTATTTTTTAGTATCTGAAGTTCAAACTGTTGTAATTTGTGTCTGTCTTTCAGAATGTCAATTACATCATCAGCGGAATTTTCTTTCTCGGAAATCTCAAAATAAAATGAATTAAAGTCCTTATAATTTTTTGCATGGAGGATTTTCAAAATAAGATTTTCATTTACATTTATTTTGAATTTTTTGAATTTCTTTTCGAATAATTCTCTTCCTTTTGCAATCGCTTTTCTCTTTTCAGAATTAAAATATTTTTTTATGTCCGCTCTGGCTTTTTGGGTTACAATGAATTTTTCCCAGTCTTTTTTCGGCTTCTGATTTTTGGACGTTAAAATTTCCACCTGGTTGCCGCTTTTAAGTTTTGTTTCGAGTTGTACAATTTTTCCGTTCACTTTTGCCCCGATGCAATGGTATCCTACCTGTGTATGTATTTCAAATGCAAAATCTATCGGTGTAGCTCCAGAAGGAAGAACTTTTAATTCTCCTTTTGGCGTAAAGCAGTATATTTCGTCCTGATATAAATTTATCTTGAAACTTTCTATAAGGTTTTTTGAAACTTCATATTCCTCCCTTGATACATTTTCTAAAGTCTCCCGTATTGTCTTCATCCAGTATTCGAGATTCTTGTCATTGATATTCGTATTTTCCTTATATTTCCAGTGTGCCGCAATACCTTTTTCCGCAATCTCGTGCATATCTTTTGTCCGTATTTGCACTTCGACCATTTTGCCTTCCTTGCTTACCAATGTAGTATGAATCGACTGGTAAGCATTTTGTTTGGGAAGGGAAATATAATTTTTAAACCTTTCAGGCACGGGGATATATATTTCCGAACATATTCCGTAAACAGCAAAACAGTCATTTTTGTTTTTTGTGTCAAGAATGATTCGTACTGCAAATAAATCGTAAAGTTCGTCTAACGTGATATTTTTATTCTGAAGTTTACTGTATATACTGTAAATATGTTTTGCTCTGCCGTATATTTCGAATTTATATTTTTCTTTTGAAAGTCTTTCTTTTACAGGTTCAATGAATTTCCTTATGAATTTTTCCCTCTCCCGTTTCTTTTCTTTAATTTCATTTGCGATTTTTGTATATGAATCATAATCGAGATTTTTAAAAGATAAATCTTCCATTTCATCTTTAACTTTTGAAAGTCCGAACCTGTGTGCAAGCGGAGCAAAAATTTCAAGAGTCTCGTTTGCAAGTCTGTATTGTTTTGCCTTCGATAGATATTCAAGTGTCCGTAAATTGTGTAGTCTGTCGGCAAATTTTACTATCATCACCCTCACATCGGATGTCATTGAGAGAAGTAATTTCTTATATGATTCCACCTGTTTTAATTCATAATTTTCCGAAATGCCTTCAATCTTTGTTGCTCCGTCAACTATTTCCGCAATTTCATCTCCAAATTCTTCCTTAATATCTTTTATTGTAAATTTTGTATCTTCTACCACATCATGTAGTAGTGCACTTGCAACGGAAATATCATCAAGTGGAATTTCCTTTGCAATAATTGTAGCTACTTCGTATGGGTGTGAAAAATATGGTTCTCCGGATGCACGTTTTTCATTCTTATGTGCTTCAAGTGCAAATTTAAACGCATTAGAAATCAGGTTATTATCTATTTTTTTTGAAGATAAGTTGCCTTTGCAGATATTTATTAATTCATCTAATTTTTTTCTGTAATAATTGCTTAACATACTCTCTTAATTATAGCATTTTAACAAATATATAAATTATAAAAATTCATTAGTAAGTAATTGCAAATCTTCAAATCTATTTCCCCCACCTTAACAAGGGGGGATTAAGGGGGGTGATTTTTTAGTAATTTTATTAAACTTTGAAAGTCTCAATAAGGAATCTTCATAATTCTCCAATGTTAATCTTCAAAAATCTTCTTGAGCATTTAATACTTTTTTATGGTTGAATTTCATCCAAAGTTAATTATTAATTAATACAAATTAGATTTTTGAAGTATCATCTTTAAAACAAAAACTTCAAAAGTCATATTTATAATAATTGATTTCTATACTTCACGAAGACTTTTGAAGATGAAAAAAAACGTTCCGAAAGAAGACCCTTCGGAACGTAATAAGAAATATATTAAAAAATCTTAAAAAACTTAATGAACTTAATTAACTTTTATTGTACTTTCCTTCCTGAATCATCTTATGCATCACACTATGTTTTCTTCCATAAAATATATATATTAACATTCCGATTGCAAGCCACACGATTAACCTTACCCAGTTCTCAAAAGGAAGTGAAAACATTAATAATAAACATGTAAATATTCCCAGAATAGGTACAACCGGATAAAATGGTGCTTTAAATGGTCGTTCGGCTTCAGGATGTTTTTTCCTCATTATCAGAACAGCAGCACACACTACAACGAATGCAAATAACGTTCCGATATTTACAAGTTCAGCGAGTATTCTTAACGGTAAAAGTCCGGCAAGTACTCCGACAAATAATCCCGTTAAAATAGTTGATTTATATGGCGTTCTGAATTTCTCGTGTATTGCTCCAAAAATACTCGGTGGAACAAGTCCATCCCTTGCCATAGCAAGAAAAACCCTCGGCTGGCTTAGCATCATAACAAGTAATACCGATGTAATTCCTGCAAGTGCTCCAAGGGAAATTATAAATTGTGCCCATGTTAATCCGACTTTACTAAATGCATCTGATACAGGTGCATCGATATTTATTTCTTTATAATTGACCATACCCGTAAGAACAGCAGCAACTAAAATGTAAAGTACAGTACAAATTAACAGGGAAGCAATAATTCCAATCGGTACATCTTTATGCGGTTTCTTTGCCTCCTCTGCGTGAGTTGAAACCGAATCAAATCCAATATATGCAAAGAAAATCATCGCCGCCCCTGCAATCATTCCCAGAGGTGCACCATCAAGAGCTGATTGTCCCCATATTGTATTACCAAAGAAACTTATACCGCCAAGCCCGAATGGTGAAAAATCCTTCCAGTTAACTGTATCAATAAAAAAAGCCCCTACTCCGATTACAATCAGTACTATGCAAAGTTTAATAATTACCATAGTCGCATTAAATGTCGCACTTTCTCTGATACCTTTTACAAGGATAACCGTAATAATACAAGTGATAATCACCGCCGGTAAATCAAGATACGAACCCGTTGAAAAAAATTGTCCGGTATCTGGATTGAAATCGAACGGTGATTTCTGAAAGATTTTCGGAATATATATATTGAATATTTTTAAAAAATTCTGAAAATAGTGCGACCAGCCGTGTGCAACAGTTGCTGAACCCACTGCATACTCTAAAATTAAATCCCATCCTATTATCCATGCAAATAATTCACCTAATGTTGCATAAGCATAAGTATATGCGGACCCGGCAACAGGAACCATTGATGCAAATTCAGCATAACAGAATGCCGCAAAAACACAGGCAATACCGGCTACAACAAAAGATAAAATTATTGCAGGACCCGCTTTGTCGTGCGCGGCAATACCGGTTAATACGAATATACCTGTACCAATAATTGCTCCTACGCCAAGACTTGTAAGTGTAACAGGTCCAAGTATTCTTCTTAATCTGTTTTCCCCCTTCATTTCTTCGAGTAATAAACTCAGAGGCTTTCTTGCGAATAATTGATTCATATTTTTATTTTTATTAAGAAATATTTTTAAAGAATTTCTGATGTTCCAAAAAGTCTGTCTCCGGCGTCTCCTAGTCCGGGTAAAATAAAACCTTTATCATTTAATTTTTCATCAATCGAACAGGTTATAATTTTAATATATTTATGCTGTTTCGTTCCGAATCTTTTTTCTATTGCTTTGATTCCTTCCGGTGCGCAAATAAGGCATACAAGATTTATGTCCCTGATTCCCATATTCAGCAGGTATTCAATTGTATATGCAGAACTCCCTCCTGTTGCAACCATAGGGTCAAGCACTATAACCTTTAAATTTTCTTTCGCTTTAAATTGTGGAAATTTAAAATAATATTTTATAGGTTTTAATGATTCTTCGTCGCGGTATAATCCGATATGACTTATAATAGCAGTCGGAAGTAAATCAATAAATCCCTGAACAAGTCCGAGTCCTGCCCTTAATATCGGAAGAAGTACTATTTTTGATGTTACTGTAAAACCTTTTGATTTTTTTAAAGGTGTTGTTACGCTTCTTTCTTTTGTAGATAATCCTGAATAAACATCTGAGGCAAGAATATATGATATTTTTTCAAGTGCGTATTTGAAATTACTTCCGTTTGTCTTGTTGTCTCTTATTATTGTAAGATAATGAAGAGTCAAAGGGTGTCTGATTTCTTTAATATTAATCATCGGAATATCAGAAAAATTAATTAATCAATTAAGTAAATCGAGATTCAGACTTAAACTTGATTTCTTTTTAGTCTTAAATTTTCTTCCCTGTGTTGATATCAGCAAATCTATATTAATATTTTGAATGGTTTCTTTTTTTGAAAGGGTGCCTCTGCTTAAATTAAATTTAGTAGTTCCTTTACCTCCCGCATCTGAATTTTCGATTTTCATTGTTCCTTCTTTAGTCTTATTTTCTTTATTAATAAATTCAACCGCCAGTACAGCTTCTATTGTTACGAAATTATCATTTCCTTCTTTTGCTATTTCCTTAACCTTATATGTGATAATATTTTTGAACGGGAATGGAGGTGAATCGGAAGTTTTTGTGAGACTCCAAACCGAATCTTTATAAATCTCCGTTTTCGGGAATTCCTGGAACTGTCCTGAAATCACATCTTTCATTGAGGAATGTATATTTTCTTTAACACCTTCCTTTTCCCTTGAAGCAAGCGTGTCCCCGAGTGTTTTAATCACTTTATCATATATTGATTCAAGTTCATAAACGTCATACAATTCACCGGATGCAGATACTCTGATTTTGAAATTGGAATTTGTTATATTATTATACACAATAAATTCAGTCATAGAACTTACGGTATCCTTAATATTGGAATTATATGTCAGAGTTTTAGATGAATCTCCGAGAGAGACCTTTGATGTTACAATTATACTGTCATATCTCATCTTATAAGTGATAACTCCGGATTCATTAATTTCAGCTACTTCCTGTGTGAAATAATAAGTCTCGGATTGAGCATTTACCATTTCTTTATTATCGGTAAGAGGTGAAATATTTGTTTCTGAAGAAGCTTTCACCATTTTATATTTGAAAATATCCCCTGCTTTTGGCTGAATTTTAATATTTACTTTGGTTCCCTTTTCATCCTGTTTTACCAAATCGGAATTTTTTGAATCTCCGGCATTTTCCTTTTTTTCAGGAACTTTATCTTTATTGCAGGAAGACCCTAAAAATAATGAAAAAACAATAATTACTACCGCTGCTTTTAATACTTTATTCATCTCGTTTTTATAACTTACTTTTATTAAAAAAATTTTTTTCAATATACAAGTTAAATAACAGATTTTCAAAGCAAATGAAAAGTAAAAATAACTAATTAATATGTAATTTTTCTCCAATTCTGGTTTGAAAATGAAGTTTATTAATAATATTTTTGCTATCACAGGGGCGATTAGCTCAGTTGGTTAGAGCGCTTCGTTTACACCGAAGAGGTCTGAGGTTCGAATCCTTAATCGCCCACTCTTGTTTTTTTTATTTTTAGTAAAATATAACTTACTTTTAATTATATATAAATCTTAAACACGAAAAATACTTTTTAAAAAAGTAATAATCCTACTTTAATAAATTAAATAATTATTTTATGAAATATGCTCAAAGAATGGAAAATCTCGGAACTGAAACAGCATTCGAGGTCTTAGCTAAAGCAAAAAAACTTGAAGCCGAAGGTAAACATATCATCCACCTTGAAATCGGTGAACCCGATTTCGATACTCCCAAAAATATTGTGGATGCGGCAATCAAATCTTTACTTGCAGGAGATACACACTACACTCCTTCTGCAGGTACGCTCGAAGTTAGAACGGCTATTGCTAAATATATCAGCAATACAAGAGGAATTAATGCCATACCGGATGAAGTGGTTATGGTTCCCGGCGGAAAACCAATTATGTTTTATGCGATTATTGCGTTAATTGAAGACGGAGATGAAGTAATATATCCTAATCCGGGGTTTCCAATTTATGAGTCTATGATTAATTTTATGGGCGGAAAAGCAGTTCCGATTCAGCTTAAAGAAGAAAAAGATTTTGCTTTCGATACTGAAGATTTGAAAAAATTAATTACTCCGAAAACAAAACTTCTTATTATAAATACTCCACAGAATCCCACAGGCGGCATATTAACAAAAGAAGTTATTCTGAAGATTGCTGATATTATCAAGAACACAGATATTATTGTTTTGAGTGATGAAATTTACAGCAGACTTATTTTTGAAGGTGAACATTTCAGTATTACACAGATTCCGGGATTTAAAGAAAGAACAATACTGCTCGATGGATTTTCTAAAACTTATGCAATGACAGGATGGCGTGCAGGATATGGTGTGATGGAAGCGGAACTTGCATTGAAAATTGCAAGATTAATGACAAACAGTAATTCGTGCACAAATGCTTTCGTGCAGAAAGCGTGTATTGAAGCTCTTGAAGGACCGCAGGACGGTGCAGATAAAATGAGAGATGAATTTATTGCAAGACGGGAAATTATTGTAGACGGTTTAAATTCGATAAAAGGATTTACCTGTATAATGCCTAAAGGTGCGTTTTATGCTTTTCCAAATATTACCAAAACGGGATATAAATCTAAAGAATTGAATGACCATTTATTATACAATGGAAACGTTGCTTCATTGTCGGGAACTGCATTCGGTGCATTTGGAGAAGGATATTTGAGATTTTCTTATGCAAATTCAAGAGAAAACATTAAAGAAGCTATAAAAAGAATAAAAGATGTAATATAATATAATTTAATCCAGTTTTTTTACAATTAATTATTTATATTTTTACTCGACTTAATTCATATTTTAAAAACTTAAAAACATTTTTGGAGGACTAAATGTCTGATTATGTAAAAAACTTATTGACTGAAGTAAAAGCAAAACATCCTGCACAGCCGGAATTTCATCAGGCAGTTGAGGAAGTAGCGTTATCTTTGGCTCTCGTACTGGACAAACATCCGGTATATCGTAAAGAAAAAATTCTTGAAAGAATAATTGAACCCGAAAGGGTGATTCTGTTCCGTGTTCCGTGGGTGGATGACAAAGGAGAAGTCCAGGTCAATCGTGCATTCAGGATTGAAATGAACAGTGCTATCGGACCTTATAAAGGCGGTTTAAGATTTCATCCTTCGGTAAATCTCGGAATATTAAAATTTCTTGCGTTTGAACAGGTATTTAAAAACAGTTTGACAACACTCCCGATGGGTGGTGGAAAAGGCGGTTCGGATTTTGACCCGAAAGGCAAGAGTGACCTCGAAGTTATGAAATTCTGCCAGGCTTTTATGAGCGAATTGTTCAGACACATTGGCGGAAATACTGACGTTCCGGCAGGCGATATCGGTGTCGGCGGAAGAGAAATAGGGTTCTTATTCGGTCAATACAAAAAATTACGCAATGAATTCGTTGGAGTTCTTACCGGTAAAGGTTTGCACTGGGGCGGTTCATTAATTCGTCCTGAAGCTACCGGTTACGGTGCAGTCTATTTCGGTGCTAATATGCTTGCAACAAGAAAAGAAGATTATAAAGGAAAAGTATGTCTCGTATCCGGAAGCGGAAACGTTTCTCAATACACTATTGAAAAACTGCTTGAATTGGGTGCAAAACCTGTTACATGTTCCGATTCTAACGGATACATTTATGATGAAGCAGGATTCAATAAGGAAAAACTTGATTTCATGATGGAACTCAAGAATGTAAAAAGAGGAAGAATCAGTGAATATGCCGATAAATTCAAATCTGCAGTTTATACTCCTGTAGACCCAAAACTTGATTATAATCCATTATGGAGTCACAAGGCACAATGTGCATTCCCGAGTGCAACGCAGAACGAAATTAACGGAAAAGATGCTGCCAATTTATTGAAAAACGGCGTATATGTTGTATCTGAAGGTGCAAATATGCCGACTACAATTGAAGGTGTAAATCAGTTCGTTGATGCAAAGATTCTTTATGGTCCGGGAAAAGCCGCAAATGCAGGCGGTGTTGCAGTGTCCGGTCTTGAAATGTCTCAGAACAGTCAGAGACTTTCCTGGTCGAGAAAAGAAGTTGATGATAAATTGCAGTGGATTATGAAAAATATTCACGACAATTGTTTCACAACTGCTGAAAAATACGGATGCAAAGGTAATTATGTTAACGGTGCAAATATTGCAGGATTCCTGAAAGTTGCAGATACAATGCTTGACCAAGGTGTAGTATAATATTATATAAAAATTTATTATATTAGAGTGCCTTCATTAATTTGGAGGCACTTTTTTATTTAAATTTTATGAGAAAAAAAATTTCCGAGATTTCTGATAAGTTCAATTTGAGTGTTGAAAATGATTATGGAAACAGATTCCAGAGTTTTCAAAATCTGATGAAATGGAGGGTGAGGGATATTCTGCTTGTTTCAAGTATGTATGATTTATATTTGTTTGAAGAAGACGGAAGATTATATGAATTAATCAGGAAAGAATACCAGGGATTGCATTTAAGCCATGCGCCGGAATTAACAAGGGTTTCAAGTGGAAAAGAAGCCGTATCTCTTGTAAATGAGGAGGGAAGATTTGACCTGATAATAACTACTCTTCATATTGAGGATATGTCAGCAGTAAATTTTGCCAAAATGATTAAAGAATCAGGGATTGATATCCCGGTCGTTTTACTTGCACATGATAACAAAGAATTGAAATATCTTTTTATTAATAATAGTTATAAAATATTTGAAAAAGTTTTCATCTGGCAGGGAGACTACCGGATATTAATCGGAATTATCAAGTTTATTGAAGACGGGTTGAATGTTGAAAACGATACAAATATTGTCGGGGTGCAGTCAATAATATTGATAGAGGATAATGTTAAATATTATTCGACGTTTTTGCCAATAATATATACTGAATTGTTAAAACAATCTCAGGGATTAATATCCGAAGGAATTAATTTATCTCATAAATTTCTCAGAATGAGAGCGAGACCTAAAATTTTATTATGTTCAACATTTGAAGAAGCATTGGTCTATTTTGAAAAATATGAAAAAAATATACTCGGTATAATATCAGATATAGATTTTCCCAAAAATGGGGAAGAATGTCAGAAAGCAGGAATTGAATTTGCATCTTTAGTACGGAATAAATATCCCGATATTCCGATTTTACTATTATCTGATATGACCGGGCTTGAAAAAGAAGCAAAACATATTTCAACTTATTTCGTCAAAAAAGATTCCGCATTATTGCTTGAGGAATTAAGACAATTTATGTTAAATAATTTCAGTTTTGGTGATTTCGTTTTTAAAACTCCCGATGGCAGAGAAGTTGACCGTGCAAACGATTTACTAAGTCTGGAAGAAAAACTTAAAACAATTCCTATAGAAAGTCTTCTGTATCATGGTGAAAGGAATGATTTCTCAAATTGGTTGAAGGCAAGAACTGAATTTCTGCTTGCATACAAATTACGACCAAGAAAAATCACTGATTATAGTTCGGCGGAAGATATCAGGAAAGACCTGATTAATACTCTTTATAATTATCGGACATCCAGGCAAAAAGGCATAATTGCTGATTTCAAAAAGGAGTCATTTAACCCTGAAGCAAGTTTTGCAAGAATTGGCGGCGGTTCTCTCGGAGGTAAAGCAAGAGGTCTTGGCTTTGTAAATACACTTATAAATAATTTTAATTTTACTGAAGAATTTAAAAATGTAAATATTTTTGTTCCTGCTGCTATTGTGATTGCTACGGACGTATTTGACCAGTTTATGTATGAAAATAATTTGAAGGAATTTGCATTTAATTGTGTCGATGACAGGGAGATTACAAAACGGTTCATTGAAGCAGGTAAATTTCCTTGTGAAGTAATAAATTATTTAAAGGATTTTTTAAAGATTATGAAATCTCCTCTCGCAATCCGTTCATCGAGTTTACTTGAAGATTCTCAATTTCATCCGTTTGCAGGAGTTTATGAAACATATATGATTCCGAATAACCATCCGGAACCGGACGAGAGACTAAATGAATTGCTTATTACCATAAAAAGGGTATTTGCATCCACATACCATAAAATTGCAAAAGATTATATACGAATGACTTCTTACAGACTTGAAGAGGAAAAAATGGCAGTAATTATTCAGAGTATGATTGGAAATTCCCACACTGACAGGTTCTATCCTGATTTATCCGGAGTTGCAAAATCTTACAATTTTTATCCGATTTTTCCGCAAAAATCGACTGACGGAATTGCTTCTGTTGCTCTTGGATTGGGAAAAACAGTTGTCGATGGTGGAAATGCTGTAAGATTTTGCCCAAAGTATCCTACCAATCTGATTCAGTTTTATTCTGTCGAGGAAACATTAAACAATAGCCAGAGAGATTTTTACGCTCTGAATCTAAAGGGAAAAGTAGAAGCGGATTTTGATACTTATGATAAGTTATTAAATAAATTAAATATTGAAGTGGCTGAACTTGACGGTACATTAGATTATATCGGTGCAACTTATTCAAAAGAAAATGATGCAATTTATGAAGGTATTTCCCGCTCCGGAATGCGGGTAATTACATTCAGTCATTTATTAAAAAATAATATTTCTTCAATGCCTGTAATAATTGAATTATTAATTGATTTATGTTCTACAGGGATGGGGACGCCGGTTGAAATGGAATTTGCAATGAATTTAAATATAGAAGAAAATAAACCTGCCGAGTTTGGAATATTGCAGATGCGTCCTCTTGTAGTAAATATAGAAGCGGAAGAATTAAAAATTGAAGAATATAATAAAAAGGATGCAATCTGTATAAGCGAACAGGTACTTGGAAACGGAATGATAAATGATATCCGGGATATTATTTTTATAGATATTAATAAATTTGAACGCTCAAAAAGTATAGAGGTTGTTAGAGAAGTAAGCCTGTTTAATGAACTTATGATTACTGAAAACAGACCTTATCTTTTAATAGGATTTGGAAGATGGGGAACGCTTGACCCGTGGCTTGGTATTCCCGTCAACTGGTCTCAAATAGCAGGTGCAAAGGCTATTATAGAAGCAGGTTTTAAGGATATGGCAGTTGAACCTTCTCAAGGTTCTCATTTTTTCCAGAATCTTACATCTTTTATGATAGGATATTTTACCGTTAATGAATATCATCAAAGCGGATATATTGACTGGGACTGGCTTTTATCTCAAAAAATATTTGAATCAAAAAATTATACAAAACATTTGAGGTTTAATAAACCCATAATCATTAAAATGAACGGTCATGAAAATAAAGGTATAATTCTGAAACCGGGCATTAATTTTACAACATAAATTATTAATTTAATTTAAAAAATATGAAAAAAATCATTATTTCTTTTTTAATTTTATTTTTATCTGCAAATCTTTATTCACAGAATTCAGTAAAACTTAATAAAATAAGTTTTTTTGAATCCGGGTATAATATTCCTGATAAAAGTGAAAGGGTTTATAATATTGTTTTTGATAAAAACAGTGCGAGATATATAAATACACAAATCGATTTAATTAATCTTGCATATAAAAATTATGACCAGAATTTAAATATTAAAATTGTCTACCGAAGTTTAAGCGGGAGTGTCTATGCAACAATGAACGGAGTACTTAATATTCCTTCGGACTGGACTGACTGCTGGCATGTTGAGGGGCATGGCTGGAAACAGCCCGGGAACTGGGCAGCAGATAAATACACTGCTGAGGTTTATATAGATAATAAATTTATCGGAAGTGAATCTTTTGCCGTCGGGGATAAAGGAAAACTTGATGAAATACTTAAACAATACACGAGTTTAAAATTTTATGAAGGAGGGGGAAGTGTTCCTAAAAGAGAAAACAGACGTTACAAAACATCTTTTGAAAAATATGATTCGAGGTTTATTTATTATGAACTGGAATTTGTCAATCCTTTGTATAATTATGAAGATTTTTTAGTTACATTAAGTGCAAAATATTATTATCCTGATGGTTCATTATTCGGCGAAGCAAAAGGAGATTTTAATATATCAAAAGAATGGGAAACTGTATATATAACACACGGATATGGCTATTCGGATTATGGGAAATGGAAAACAGGAACTTATACGGTTGAACTATCATATGAAGGATTTGTTTTTGCAAGCAAAACTTTCACAATCTATTAAACTTCTTCCGTCTTCAGTCTTCTTGATATATCTTTAAGGGAAGTCCAGCTTTCGAGAAGTTCGGGGAGGAATTCGGTGGCTGTAATGAAAGTCCATAGATATGCAACAACGGAGTATATTTCACCAGCACTGAGTCCATCGAGCACTATTGAAATATACAGAACTACAATAAAGACAGAAAGTAAAAAAAACCTCATAAATCCGAAATTTAATGCATTCCATACACCGATTCTTTTTTGCGGAATTGCATATTTATTGAAGAAATCTCTCACTATTCCGGGGTCTTTCCTGGAAAATATTTCAAACATATTTTCATAATGGTCATGAAAATCTTTCTGGTATACTGAAACCTTCCTGCTGTAAATTTTACTTAAATAAAAAAGTGGGATAACAATCCCTAAACAGGTCAGCGAAATTCTATAATCGATGAAATACAGAGCAATCATCGCTCCACCGATTGCAATAATATTTTCTATGATTTCAGGCATTCTGAATTCAAAAAATACAATATACTCATATGAAAGTTGTGCTCTTGCGGTTGTTTTTGAAATCGAATATCCTTTTTCAAGAGAAACCGTAGAAACCGAATTTGCAATATCTGTGAAAATATTCATAAATATCTTCGGGTCAACATATCTTCTGAGTGCGCCCATTCCGGAATTGATAATAAACATAGCAGTCCACCACCCCATCGGTATTAATGCATATTGCCACCATTCTGCCGAAAAACTTGCATAGTCTTCATCAAAAATTGCATCAATCACCTGTCCGAAAAATGTCGGTTCAATAATCCACGCAACATTTTCAATTACAATCAGACTTAAGGCGAAAGCTACCGCAAATTTATGTTTCCTGAATAGGTCGCTTATGTGCATTTTAATAAAAAGTGCAATTAACTTAATATTGATATTGTTAAATTTAAAGGTATTTATTAGATACTATTATATATTGTTATTACAATATAATAAGCCATTCTTAAGATTTACAAATGTTAATTATAACTGTTTTATTCAAAATTATTTTTTATAAAATAAAGGCAGAGAAATATTACTCTGCCCTTAAAAATATTGTAAAATATTTTTAAATAAATAATAAATTATCAATATCAAATATACTTTTTTACAATTTCGACATTGTTGTTATTTGATTAAAACCATTTTCTTCACCTGTACAAAATCATTTGTCTGTATTTGATAGAAATAAATACCTGAAGAAAGATTACTACCATCAAACATTACGGAATAATATCCAGCTTGTTTTTGTTCGTTTACAAGTTTTTGAATTTCCCTTCCCGTTATATCATAAATTATAATTGTAACAATTCCTGATTTGGGAATCGCATATTTTATGGTAGTAACGGGATTAAAAGGATTTGGGTAATTCTGGAATAAATCATACTTATCCGGAATATTGCTATTAATGTTGTTTTTAGATTTAGTATTAATATTTACTTCTGAAGCAAGAAAAATATCTTCGATTTGCTTTTTGTCTCTTTCTGATTTTGTAAGATATTTCAGAGTTCTTAAATTTGAAACAGATTTATTTTCGATATATTTATCTTTTTCTTTTTGAACGGTTAATTTCTGATTTATACTCTTAATATCATTATCAGTCCTTTTGATTTCATATTCCAGGTATTTTTCTCTTTTGATTTTTTTAGAGTCAAATGATTTTTTTACTTTTCTCAATACCGGGTCTTCATTAATTTTCTGGTTGTAATAATTCATTTTTCGTTTTATAAATGAATCATCAGTTTCATTTTTTAAATTTTCGTGTACACTTCCTCCATTTCCAAGCAATTGCTCAAGCAATGTACAATCCCAGCTTGCATATAATCTTATATTCGGGTCAGGATGATTTAGAGCAATATATTCATATCCATTTATTGCAGTATTTAATTCCATCATATTTGCATCACACATTAATACGATATTATATGCAACATCTATAAAATCATTATCATAATTTCCGGAAGTGATTTTATTTTCAAGATAGGTTTTTAAATTTTGATAAAGCGTAATTTTATAAGTATTGGATTGACTCGTATCAAGTCCCTGATAACAAGTATATATCTCATAAAGTGAATGAATTAACCAAACACTATTTACGTAGTTGTCAATTAATGATTTATAAGTTAATATAGCATAATAATAACTTTGGTTTAATTTATATTCACTCGCCTGTGAATGAATAATTTCATCGGCTGGAACCTGAGTGGTTTCTGAATATGGTGTTTTATAAATAGTATCGGTAATACCAAAACCTCTGTCAGTTAAAATATATTCTTCGCTAATTAAATTTTCCGGGTCGCAATTTATTGTTGAACCTTGAGAATTTGGAGCAATAATCTGATTTGTAAATCCTTTATAAAGTTCAGTTACAGGTACGTGTGAAAAATTAAAACAATTATTGCGAACATTGTAATAATTTTCATAAAGATTCATATTACCGAATAAATGGAATGGAGGAGAATTTATCCCGTTTGACTTAATAAACTTATTATAACCATAATCTAAGTAAGCATTTCCAAAATAAAACTGAATGTTATCGGAATTATTAGCTGTGAATCTATTAAATCCTCCAGTCCAGAGCATTTTATTATCATCAGTAATAATAGGAGCCAATCCCACTACAGAATTTTCTCCAACATATATATTGACATTATTTGCAGTTAAATAATTATTGCGTAAATCCGGAATACTTTGTATAAAATGAAAAGAAATATTTGGATTATTATTACTTTCTGTATTATCTTTAATAGTTCCATTTATTAATCTTCCAATGACATTATATATTTGATTATTATCAATAAATTTATTCCCTGAAACATAAAAATTTGATTCTTCAGTTGCATATCCTGCAAGAATCAAAGAAACATATCCGTTATGAAATTCATTTGAATTAATATTACGATTAATGGTAACACCCGGAGGAGTAGTGTTAGTAAAATTTCTAATATATATACCTGATGTATGACTCCCACTTTGCATATAGAAATAATTATTTTGTATTAAAATATTATAAACATTTTCTGCATAAATACCTGAATTATAATTTATTCCAGATACATTAAATACATTATGAACAACCTGAGTTCCGCAATATATATTTGTAAATTTAATGGGTATTACTGCACCGGAAAATGTACAACCTGTAATATTGATAGAGCCTGTTGGATTGCTGGCATTTTCAAAAATTAATCCTTCCCAGGTATTATTTGAATTTATTGAAGAAAAATTTGCTCCGTTAGCATCAATGTAAGCTCCATTCTGAAAAATTATTTTTGCGTTCTGTCCGAGTTTGACAGTCGCATTTGGATTTAATTTTAAGTATGTTCCTTCTCCGTCGAAGGTGACTGTTGTATTGTCTCCGATTTTTAATCTTGCATATCCATCAATTTCGATGTGCCCTCCGTTATTTATAGTATGAGAAGTTCCAAGATATGATAATTCGGAACGATAAAGAATATGGGAAAAGGAATTCGTGTTCCAATTACAAATTGCTCCTTTATCAAGGATTGTTCCCCCGCGACATGCATTCAACTGTGCTCCAGTTTCTTTTGTTAAAATTGAGCCTGCTTTTAATTCTAAGGTATCTCCATAATCTGTAATTTGTGAATATCCGCTAATCCAAAGCTTTTTATTTTCTTTTAATATTATTTCATCTCCTTGTAAAGCTATTATTTTACACCCTAAAAGTTCCTCTTGGGTTATCAAATCTTGCGTATAAAAAGCAGGTGTTACATACGTATTTACAGCATCGTAATATGTAGATGGAATTGGAGGTAACGTGTAATAATAGTGATAAAACGGATCCTCTATTGTATTATATCCCCATCTGTCAAGGGGTCCATATGTATTATAAACTTTATCGAAAACAATCCTGGTTCCTATTATAAATTCTCTCATCATAAAATTTCTTCCAAAAAATGATTCATAAATAACTTTTGGCGACACAACAAATGGTGTAGTTCTTACATAAAATCTTTTTTCAATAGGTTCGGTTTGATTATATTGGAGTTCCCAAACTTTGAATTCTGTTATAGGTTGGTTTTCTTCATAAGGAAGTATATATGCAATATGATAAGAGTTCCCTTTAAATTCAACATTATTGGAAGGTCCATTATAAAAAAACATGTAATCTTTTCCATAAGTTGAACCATTTACTACTGCACCATATTTACTATCTAAACAATTAAAATAAATTTTATAAATTTTATTTAAAGATGGAACGCTAATATCAATTTCATATTTTGCATGACCAAGTGCTTTATCTGGACTACTTGGATTTCCTCCGACCAACCCTAATATTAAATTTTCATTTTGAAGCAATTCACTATCATAATAATAATACATTTGAAATTCTGTATATTGATTATTATAATCAAATTTCCTGCAAACTGAGCCATTTTGTAAAGTGTCAATTCTATTATATGTTCCTGTATTAATATTATGAACTATTCCTTCGAATGGAATACTTACTGCGAAAATTCTTACTTCAATTGGAATATTTGTATTATTTATAACTCCCAAATCTCCTTGATAATCTTGAGAAAAAACATTTTCGATTAAAGAAATACAGCAAAATATAAAAATCAAAATAATTTTATTTGTTAGTTTTTTTTGTTTCATTGTTTTAATATATTTAATTAATAAAATTGTTATTAAAAAATAAAAAGGGCACCGCTTTAATACTTTGTATTAAAGGCTCAAAAACGTCTGTAGCGTTGCTCTTTAAAAGAGTTGAGTGGGTGCCCTGTTTTTTTTAAGGTGCTATGATAATATTGATATTTTTTTATTTTAGTAAAATAATTTTATTTACTTTAATTTCTTTTGCTGTCCTCAAAACGCAGAAATAAATCCCGCTTGAAAGGTTATTTCCATTAAATATGAACTCATGTTTTCCCTGGCTCATTGTTTGTTTATCAAATTTTCTTACTATTTTGCCTGAGATATCATAAACAACTAAATTAAAAAAAGTTCTATCTGGTAAGTTTATTATTATTTTTGTTTCTAAATTAAAGGGATTTGGATAAGATTCCAATAATAAATAATCTTTTGGAATGATTTTATTAATATTTTCAATGTTAACAACTCCATTAGGATTATAAACCGTTAGACCCTCCTCACATATCCAAAGGTTTCCGTATCTGTCCTTTTTAAAATCTAATGCTGTTGCATTATTAGAATCTGGGAAATAACTCCATGTAGTATCATTATATTTAACAAAACCTCCATCTTGTATACCTATCCACTTTGAATTCAATTCATCTATAAAAACTGTTGAGGTATTACCCCACGGTAAACCTGAATTTGTTGAAGTAAAAATAGTCCATTGATTCTGACTTGTATTAAATTTTGCCACTCCTCCAAATCTTGTACAAAACCATTTATTGTTATTATTATCGATTCCTATACCTTCTATTAAATTACTTTCTAAAGGGGAGTTAGTTGTATTATATACTGCCCAATGTACATCATCGAATCTTGCTATTCCACCCAAAACTGTTCCAATCCATTTTATATTTCCTTCAAATTTAACATCATTGACATCATAACTCGGTAGTCCTGAATTACCGGGATAATACCGTACCCAGGTTGTATCGGTTATTTTTTTTAATAAACCTAAAAAATAACAACACACCCATACGTTATTGAAATTATCAATCCTGATTTTATGTACATTTATTAACGGATAACCTATATTCGTCTGATAATATTTAGTCCAGTTGACTCCATCAAATTTAAAAATTCCTTTATTAGATGTAGCTAACCATAATTTATTAGTTTTATCGATTGTAATAGATTCGATAAAGTTTTTTGTCAACGGAGAATTATTAGTATCCCACACAGTCCATTCATTATTCCTAAATCTTGCAAGTCCATTATTTGTTGCAATCCATTTTGTATTGGAACTATCGATGACCATTTCAGTAACCGTATATCCAGGTAATCCTGAATTATTAGGAGTATAATGAACCCATTGATTTTGCCCGAATGTTGTATTGACAAAAAATAAAAAGATTAATTTAATAATATTTTTTTCTAAAAACCTCATTTGATTTTTCATTACGATTTAAAAAATTATATTTTTAAAAAGTTTTTTAGTTTAAAATTTCTTTAGTTAAATCTAATTTTTCACCTAATCGTTATAAATAGAAAAATTTCTAGATGTAATAACTTAAATATATTTTATTTAATTGTCAAGAATAATATCAACATTGATACATTTATTTTTTGTTTTTGTATTTTTATTTCTTTAAAAATACTATATAAATTAAAATAATGATACAAAAAATAAATTAAGAATGGAAATCTCAATAACAAATAATGAGTCAAATAAAAAAGAAAATCATTTACTTATAAGGTTACTATTATAATTAGTCAACTGAAATTTAAAAAACAAATTATTTTTTCTAAAATCACATAATATTCAACAAAGAATTTTTCTTCCTTTATTAATGTTACATAACTATGTAATTTATTAACTTATGAAAACAGATTTTTTGATTATCGGGAGTGGAATTGCGGGTTTATCACTAGCATTAAAACTTAGCAAAATGGGCAAAGTTTTAATACTTACCAAGAAACAGAAGTTTGAAACTAATACAAATTATGCACAGGGAGGAATTGCGGCGGTTCTTGGAAATGATGATAACTTTAATATCCATATTAAGGATACTATTGAATGCGGGGCTGGATTATGTAATATAAAAGCAGTCGAATTTATTGTACGACAGGGACCGGAAAGAATTAAAGAACTGATAAATCTTGGTGTTAAATTTTCTAAAGAAAAAGGTATTTTAAATCTTGGCAGGGAAGGCGGGCATTCAAGAAGAAGAATTGCACATTCAAAAGATTTAACAGGAAAGGTGATTGAAAAAGCCTTACTTTGTAATATTTCAATAAATAAAAAAATCAAATTACTTGAATATTCTTTTGCAATTGATATTTTAACAGATTTAAATCTTAAAAAAAATCTTGGAATTAGTTATTCTTCAAAATACGGTTATATACCAAAATATAAAAAGTTCAATCAGTGTTATGGTGTTTATGCTTTAAATAATTTTACAGGTACAGTAGAGAAAATTGTTGCAAAAAAAACTATTATCGCAACCGGTGGTCTGGGACAGGTGTATCTTCATACTACCAATCCTTCAATTGCAACTGGTGATGGATTTGCAATGGGTTATAGGGCGGGTTGTGAAATCGCAAATATGGAATTTGTCCAGTTCCATCCAACTACTTTACATAGCGGGAATGTTGATAATGAGGAAAGAGTATTTCTTATTTCAGAAGCAGTGCGTGGTGCAGGAGCAATATTAAAAACAAAAAACGGAAAAGAATTCATGCAGAAATATGATTCCAGAAAATCTTTGGCTCCGAGGGACATTGTTGCAAGGGCTATTGATAGCGAGATGAAACAGCATGGTGATAATTTTGTGTATCTTGATTTAAGACCCATCGGAAAAAATAAAATAGTTGAAGAATTTCCGAATATATATTCTGTTTGCAAAAAATATGGATTTGATGTAACAAAAGAAATGATTCCTGTAGTTCCTGCCGCACATTATTCCTGCGGAGGAATTAAAACCGATTTGAACGGAAAGACTTCAGTAAAAAATCTTTACGCCTGCGGGGAAGTGGCAATGACAGGCGTTCACGGAGCAAACAGACTGGCATCGAATTCACTTCTTGAAGCGGTTGCATTTTCACAGAAAATTTTTGAAGATATTCTTCAGAAAGTTAAAAATGAAAAAGCAGATGACCTTGATAAAACAGATGAAAGTATTTTAAACTGGAATGATGAAGGGACGGAGAATAATGAAGAATGGATTTTAATATCACATAATAAGCGGGAGATAAAAGAAATTATGAATGATTATGTCGGTATTGTCAGAAATACTTACAGGCTCGAGCGTGCTTACAGAAGAATCAAAATGATGAAAGATGAAATCAAGGAATTTTACAATAAAACAAAAGTAACAGTGGAACTTCTCGAACTTAGAAATTTAGTTACTGTCGCTTATTTAATTATCAAATCTGCGATGAAACGAAAGGAATCAAGAGGCTTGCATTATATGCTTGATTTTCCTTACAGACTTGATAATAAATTCAAAAATGATACTGTAATTCAAAAGACAATTAATATTATATAGTTTGAACGGGGATTTAATTTCGGTAATAATTGTAACATGGAATAATGAAGATGATATTAATGACTGTATTACATCTATCTTTGAACAGAATAACAATGAAATTGAAATTGTTTGTATAGATAATAATTCGACTGATAAAACTAAAGAATTTATCAGAAATTATATATCAACAAAAAACAATATTACATTAATTGAAAATTCTGAAAATACAGGATTTACTTTTGCAACCAATCAGGGTATCGCTGCCTCAAAGGGAGACTTCATTTTCCTTCTGAATCCGGATACAATTTTAAAACAAAATTCTCTCTATAATTTATATAAGGAAATAAAGGGAGGAAAAGAAAAAGCAGTTGTTCCGATGATTTTAAATGAAGACGGCAGCATTCAGGAATCCTGTCGCAATTTACCCGGATACAGGGATATTTTCTTTGAGATATTTCTTATTTCAAGAATATTTCCAAAGAGTAAATTTTTTTCAAGGTGGAAGAATAAATATTTTGATTACAATAATAGTCAGTATGCGGAACAACCTATGGCCGCTGCATTTTTAATAGAAAAAGGGACGCTCAATTTAGTTGGAAATTTTGATAGCAGGTATTATATGTTTTTTAATGATGTCGATTTGTGCAAAAAATTATTCGACAAAAAAATCAATATTAAATACTTGAAAGAGGCGATGGTCATTCATAAAAAAGGTACAAGTATATTCAGAGACAGAAAAAATATGATTAGTATCTGGAATAAGGATTGTCTCAGGTATTTTGAAAAATTTTATGGAAAAACACTTAATTGGTATATTTTATTAGTTTTATTAAAAATCACCGGATTTTTTAGAAAATTGTTTGCATAAAAAGTTTTCAATATCAATATTTTTCGGAATTAAATCACATTGTTTTTGTAATTTTAATAAAATTTGATTTTAGTTAAATTTAATGATTTTTAAAATATGTACGAAGATTTATCATATCGCGAAAAGGAAGTATTAAAGCATATTGTGGAAAATTTTATCCGCAATGCTCTTCCTGTCGGTTCGAGATTTGTATCGAAGCAATCGGATTTAAATCTTTCCTCTGCAACTATAAGGAATGTGATGAGTGACCTCGAAGACCTGGACTTTATCAGCACACCCCATACCTCGGCAGGGAGAGTACCCACTGATAAAGGATATAGATTTTATGTAGATTCATTAATGAATAAAGAAAATCTTTCGGAAAACGAAATGAAAGTTATTAAGGGTACATTAAATGAAAAAAAAGTAGTTAAAGATTATGAATTTATTTATTCTGAGACTTCAAAAATACTTAGTAAGATTTCACATCAGCTTGCCATTGTCAGCCAGCCGTTTTTGACATCGGGATTATTCAAGAAACTTGAAATCGTTCAGGTATCATCAAATAAAATTTTAGTCATTATAGATGTTTTATCAGGTCTCGTGAAAACAGTAATTATGGAGGTGGATTCTGAAATTCCAAGGAACAGGCTTGAAAAACTGACCTCATTCCTGAATGAAAAATTACAGGGACTTACATTGAAGCAAATACGAGATTCTTTTGCTGAAAGAGTCAAAGATTATACAACATCAGAACCGGAATTAATACAATTATTTATCAATTCTCTCGATAAAATTTATGAAGAAGAAGAACTCGGAAGCGGGATTCATATCAGCGGAACGAGTGAAATAATTCTTCAGCCTGAACTCGAAAACCCTGATATTATGAAGAAAGTAATTAACCTGGCTGAGGATAAAAATTTTGTACTGCATATTTTCCAGGCAAACACAGAAGATATCGGAGTTTCGATAAAAATCGGTAATGAAAACGCTGATGAAAAGTTAAAAGATTTAAGTATTTTGTCAAAATCATATCACTATGGTGAAATAAAAGGAAACATAGGGATAATAGGTACTAAAAGAATGAATTATTCCAAAATGATTACTTTATTGGAATATACTTCAAAATTAATAACAGAATTTAATTCATAATGTATAAATAAAGAATGAAAGAAAAATCAAAAGATAAAAAACCGGAAAAGGAAAAAGAGATTACGGGAAATGAAAATTCTGAAAAAGATCTGGAGATTAAGATTCAAAATGCAGAAGATAAAATTTCTCACGAAATAGATAATTTAAAAAAGGAAATTGAGAACTATAAAGATTTATTTCTCAGAAAAGCTGCTGAATTTGATAATTACAAAAAAAGAACTGATAAAGAAATAATATCATATATTAAATATTCATCGGAAAGTATTTTAAAAAAATTGATACCTGTATTCGATGATTTGTCGCGTTCAATAGATTCTATTAATAAAGGAGAGACAAATGATTTTGATATATTGAGTAAAGGAGTTACTATGATTTACGAAAAATTTCAGAAAATCCTTTCGGAAGAAGGTGTTAAAGAAATTGATTGTCTTGGAAAAGAATTCGATGTAAATTTATGTGATGCATTACTGCAGGTTCCAAAAACCGGTGTGAAACCCAATACTGTTGTTGAAGTTGTTGAAAAAGGATATAAGTATAAAGATAAAGTTTTAAAACATGCTAAAGTTATTGTTTCAACACAAAGTCAGGAAATAAATTCTGAAAAATAAAATTTTATGACGAAAAGGGATTATTACGAAATATTAGGTGTTGAAAAAAGTGCAAACAGTGATGAAATAAAAAAAGCATACCGTAAGCTTGCAATGCAATATCACCCTGACAGAAATCCGGGGAACAAAGAAGCCGAAGAAAAATTTAAAGAATTGGCAGAGGCATATGAAGTACTTTCAGACCCTGAAAAGAAGTCAAGGTATGACAGGTTCGGACATCAGGGAGTGGATGCTACGGGATTTCATGGCTTTGATAATATTAACGATATTTTTTCACATTTCAGTGATATTTTTTCAGGTTTTGGGGGAGGTAGTATTTTTGATTCTTTTTTTGGTGGAGGTGGTTCCGGACGTTCTGGAAGGAGAACTCATGGTATAAATGGCTCGGATATGAAAATTTCACTTAAACTTTCTCTGGAAGAAATTTCTGAGGGGGTCGAGAAAACAATAAAAGTTAAAAAATTTGTCAAATGTAACACTTGTGACGGAAGCGGGGCAAAAGGCAGCAGCGGATATGTTAGATGTTCATACTGTAACGGTACAGGTGAAATCAGACATGCTACAAATTCATTTTTTGGACAGGTGATTAATATTGTTCCCTGCACTTATTGCGGCGGCGAAGGAAGAATAGTTAAAGACAAATGTCCAGAATGTTCGGGTGACGGAAGAATTAAAGCGGAAGTAAAAATTCCTGTTAATATTCCCGCAGGAGTATCCGAAGGGCAGTATATACCATTGCGCGGGCAGGGGAATTCGGGTGCAAGAGGGGGATACACAGGAGATTTACTGGTATATATTGAAGAAGAAAAAAACGATACATTTATTCGCTATGAAGATGATGTTGTTTATGAACTATTCATAAGTATGCTCGATGCTGCAATTGGAACAGAAGTTATTGTACCAACATTGAAAGGTAAATCGAAAATCAAAATTGAACCCGGAACCCAGCCCGGAAAAATACTCCGTATGAAAGATAAAGGTATTAAACATCTTAACAAAAGCGGAAGGGGAGACCAGTTAGTCAGAATAAATGTGTTTATTCCATCTAAGTTATCATCAAAAGAAAAAGAAATTTTAAGGAATCTTCAAAAATCAGAAAATTTTAAACCTGACGGTAATTTCAAGGATAAGACAGATGGGTTTTTTAAAAACTTTTTTTAATGCTGTAAAATTCAGAGCTTTAAAGTAAGTGATTTTTTTATAATATCTTCAGTTGTTAAGATTTGTCCCTGTGACTGTTTTAATACCTCCCTAATGATTTTTTCTGCCTCAGTCCTTTGATATCCGAGATTTATTAATGCATTCAGTGCATCATACCGTGACTTTTCATTTTCATTAAGCTTCATTTCCCTTGACATTTCTGGATATGGTGATTTTTCCTGTTGAGGAATTTTAAAAATCTTATCGCGGAGACTTACTGAAATCAAATCAATTTTTTTCTCCCCTATACCGGGTATTTTCATCATTCTGATATTTGATGTGTCATTTATCAGATTTATTATTTCCTCAAATGAAGCATAAGATAAAATATTATGGGCAGTTTTCGAACTTATACCATTGACAGTATTTAATAATTTGAATATTTCTTTTTCCTTTTCATCATAGAATCCGTAAAGAGTCAATGAATTTTCTTTAACATCGAGATAAATATATACAAAAACTTCATTCCCTGTCTGGGGAAGATTTTCAATTACTTTCTTTGAGGCAAATATCTCAAAACATAATCCGTTTAAATCAATATTAATTTTATTTCTTTCATATGAAGTTAAAATTCCTTTTAACGAATGTATCATATATTTCTATTTAATAATATTTTTTCAGGATGGTTTTTTACGTAATCTGTCCAGTTTAATGCTTTTCCCTTTACGTTTTTTGATAATATAAAATTTTTCGGATTTTCTGAAATTGTATTGTAATGACACAAGGCTGTTGCAAGTGCATCGGATGAATCAAAAAATACCGGATTTTCTTTAATGTTTAAAATTTTCTTCACCATAAACTGAACCTGATATTTTGTGGCTCCGCCGTAACCGGTTACCGATTTTTTTATTTCCCTCGGAGAATATTCGTAAATATTTAAATTGGAATTTAATGCGGATAAAATTGCAACACCTCTTGCCTGTCCAAGTTTCATCATCGATTGTATATTTTTTCCATAAAAAACCGTTTCAATAGCCATTTGGTCCGGTTTATATTTTTTAATTTTTTTCAGACATTCATTATAAATTATTTTGAGTCTTTTGAAAAAAACTTCTTTACGGTTTAATATTATGGAATTATAAGATAACAAGTTCAATCCGGAATTATTGAATTCAATAATTCCTATTCCAGTTATAATTGAACCCGGGTCTATGCCTATTATTCTCAATGATTTTACAAAAAATCCTAAACTAAATCTGCATTAGTATAGACGTTTTGAACGTCATCATTATCTTCAATGGCTTCGATAAATTTTATTATATCAGCAGAATTTTTTTCGTCAAGTGATACAAGGTCTTTTGCAACATATTGAATCGACGCTGTATCGATTTTATATTCTTTATCTTCCAATGCTTTTCTGACTTTTTCAAAATTTTCAATCGTAGTTGTTACTTCGAAATATAAATCCTCCTCTTTCAAATCTTCAACCCCTGCATCGAGAATTACTTCCATTACTTCATCTTCAGTGTGATTAGCCTTTTCAAGTAAAATAACTCCTTTTCTTGTAAACATCCATGATACAGAACCTGTCTCTCCCATATTGCCGTTGTTTTTACTTATCAGATGTCTTAGTTCAGCAACAGTTCTATTTCTATTATCCGTAACACATTCAATAATTGTTGCTATTCCATGAGGAGCGTATGCTTCATAATTAATTTCTTCATATCTGACACCTTCAAGTTCACCTGTACCTTTTTTAATAGCCCTTGTAATATTATCCTGGGGCATATTATTTGATTTGGCGTTTAATATTGCAAGTCTTAATCTTGGATTTCCAGCCGGGTCTCCTCCACCTTGTCTTGCTGAAATTGTAATTTCTTTAATAATTTTTGTAAATACTTTTCCTCTTGCTGCATCAGTTGCAGCTTTTTTTCTTTTAATAGTCGCCCATTTAGAATGTCCGGACATAAAATAATAAATTTATATTAAAAATTAGTTTTGAATTATTATATCGATTATTCTCAATTTATATCGTTCTGTATTATTCCAAACACTTTTTTCTATCGTATAGCAAACGTCGCAAATAACATCCCTGAAGATTTTACCGTAAAATTCTTCGGATGAGAAAAACACTGCATCAAAAAATTTCATATTTGAATCGTCTCTCAGCCTGAATAAGTGAGTTTTGTTTTTAAATCTTTGTTCCCCGATAATTCTTAAATTTTTTGTCATAAATACGGGATGTGTATTACCGGGTCCGAAAGGTTCAAAAAATGATAATATTTTTTTGAATTTCGGAGTTATATCATCAAATGTAAGAACAGCATCAATTTCAATTTCAGGATTCAGATTGTGTTTCATAATTTCTTCGCAGGCAATCTGGTTAAATACTTTTTTAAATTCTTCCAGTTTATCCAGTTCCAACTCAAGACCGGCAGCATGATAATGCCCTCCGAATTTGAGTAATAAATCACCGCACTTTTTAAGTGCTTCATAAATATTGAAACCGTTAATGCTCCGTGCACTTCCTTTTGCTACACCTTTTACTGTTGTAAGCACGATTGAAGGCAGATTATATTTTTCTACGAGTCTCGCTGCAACTATTCCGATTACTCCGGAATGCCAGTCATCGTTATGAAGTATAATGGAATGTTTTAAATCGGGTTCGATTGCTTCTTCAAATAATTTATATGCTTCTTCAGTAATATTTTTGTCAAACTCTCTTCTTTTGGAATTCTCTGTATTCAGAATATCGGCTAATTCTGATAGTTTTTCGGGGTTATTACTTGTAAGAAGTTCTACAGCTCTGAATGCATCACCAAGTCTTCCGACCGCATTTATTCTCGGAGCAATCAGATAAACAATATTTGTAGTGTTCAGGTCACCTTTTTTCAATCCAATATTTTCTAAAAGCACCCTGAATGATTCCCGTGGTTTTTCGTTGAGAGTTTTGAGTCCCTCTGAAACAAGTATCCTGTTTTCATCGGTAATCGGGACTATATCAGAAGCAGTTGCGATTGCAACAAAATCAAGAAATGTTTTATAAAATTCTTTATTATTCATTTTAATGCATACTGCCTGTATTAATTTAAATGCTACTCCTGTCCCGCACAAATATTTGAATGGATAAATACAGTCTTTTCTTAGTGGGTCCAAAACAGCAAATGCATCCGGAATTTCTTCAGGCGGTTGATGATGGTCGCAGATTATTACAGGAATATTTTTTTGGTTAGCAATTGCGACCTGTTCATTAGCAGTGATTCCGCAATCAACTGAAATTACCAATTGAATACCGTCTTCTGCAGCAGTTTCAATTGATAAATCAGAAATACCATATCCTTCCTCAATTCTGTTAGGGATATAAACAACCGGTTCAATATCAAAGCTTTTAAGAAATAAATATAGCATCGAAGCCCCGCAGGTACCGTCTACGTCGTAATCACCAACAATCATAATTTTCTCTTTTTCCTTGATTGCTTGTATAATTCTGTCCGATGCAATATCACAATCTTTTAAAAGAAATGGGTCATACAGTTTTTCAATAGTTGGTTTAAAAAACTTTATAATTTCGTGGTATGTTTTGATATTCCTAAGGAATAGGAGTTTGAGAATAATGTCAGGAAGTTGTACTTTCGTTTTTACGCTTCGAATTTCTTTGACAAATTCATCAAAATTATTACTCCCGGATATAGCATTCCCGTCTGCAAATTTTTTTAATTTCCAATTTTTTTTCAATGCTTTTCATTTTTATTTATTTTGTGCTCAAAGAGGGACTTGAACCCTCACCTTAATACTAAGACTGCACCCTGAATGCAGCGCGTCTACCAGTTCCGCCATTTGAGCTGATATTTTGGAAAATATGTATATCAAGTTGAAATTACAATTTGAAAAATTTTCTCTATTTATCAAAAAAAATTCCCAAATTCTTAATTTATTAGTTTCTTAAATTATATTTAGATTTTATTTCATATAAAACTTTTATAATTTAATTGATATGATCAGAGCAGATAATATTGTTAAAAAATTCGGTGATTTTACTGCATTGAAAGGAGTAAGTTTTGAAATTAATGGAGGGGAAATATGCGGGTATATAGGAGTAAATGGAGCAGGGAAATCTACAACAATAAAAATATTGGCAGGAATACTTGCATTTGACAGCGGGCAGGCCTTTATTAAAAATATTGATGTTCAGACAAACCAGACCGAATTAAAAAAAATCATTGGATATGTTCCGGAATCTCAGAATCTTTTTAATTCATTAAAAGTGAAGGAACACTTTGAATTTGTTAAAAATATTTATGAACTCGAATCTGTAGTTTATAAAAAAAGGCTTGATTACTTTACTGATGTATTCGAATTTGGAAATTATTTTAATGATTCAATAGGTGTATTATCAAAAGGAAATAAACAAAAAGTTCTGATTACTTCAGCATTACTGCATAATCCGGATGTAATATTTCTTGATGAGCCATTAAACGGTCTGGATGCAAATTCGATTTTCGTTTTAATTGAAATTCTTAAATCTCTTTCCGATAAAGGGAAAGCAATTTTCTTTTGTTCTCATTTGCTTCATATGATTGAAAAAATTGCAACGAGAATAATTATTATAGACAATGGTACAATTAATATAAATGAAAATGCAGATGTACTGAAACAATCACAGGAATTTGTTTCCCTTGAACAACTTTTTCGCGATATTAAGAACGAAGATAAACCATTCGTTTTCCCTTATGAGGAAATATTTTCTTAATCTTTACTTTATTTTTATCCCCGGTTTTGCATTATCCCAGTATGCTTCAATAAATTCCGATACAAATTTAATTTATACAAATTATGAAAATAATATCAATAATGTTTTCTTGAAATCTAACATAAATTTTTCAGTCAACTATAAAAAATTTAATATTACAGCAAGGAATATTTTTAATTCTGATGTGTCAAAACTTGGGGAGAATTATTATCGTGATTACAACAATTTTATTTTTAATACTAATTACAATATTACTTCCAAATTGAGCAGTGGTTTTGGTTATGAAAATAAAGTTCTTTCGGATAATAAAGCAATCGAACTGAATAAAAATAAGGAAAATTTTTTATTTTCATCAGCAAATTATAAAATAAATGACAACATAAACGTGAATGCAAGATTAGGTTATAAAAATGATGAACAGATAAGTGAATATACATCAGGTTTTAACAGTATTTTCTCGACGGATATTAATGCTTTAAATATCAATAACTATATATCAAATGCAAAAATATTGTTGAATTATGAAAATCTACTTCCAAAAATTAATTATGATTTTGAACTAAACGGCAATGTAGATAAAGTATTTTCCAAAAAATCGGAAAATAGGGGGGAAGCAAGAATTTATAATATTAGAAGTGATTATTATATTCCTGCATCAACTTCAATTATAAATTTGTTTAACATCAGAAATAATATACAGTCAAGAAAAGAGGATTATATTTTTCTTTCTGATGAACTTAAATATTCTTTGACGAACAATTTGTTATTCAATATAACAGGTAAATTCAGATATAAAAATATTAATTTCGAATACAGGTATAAAACAAATTCAAGTTCAACATTGACTGATAACATTTACGATACAAAAATACTCGAAAATTATTTAGAAGCCGGTGCAGGATTGCAGTATAATATTTCGTTTATGGAATCCAAATTTCAAATAAATTATTCTGAACGCTCTGAACAGCATAATCCGATAAATACAATAAATCTAAGTCCACAAATAATCAGAGAACTTGAAGAAATTGAGAAAAATAAAAATAATTTCGGAAGGTATACAACATTATATTTTGAATTACTTTTCCCGGTATCAAACACGAATAAATTCAGATTTTTGAATACATCCTCAATTTTACGGTATGATACTGACAGTAAACTTAATTATGATGACAGGGATGAAACTTTTTTTATTTATTATTTTTCGCATTCATATACTAATTTAAGAAATTTTAAAATTGAAACGGTATTTGATATCAATATTTATAAAACAAAATATTTATTTAAGGAAAAAAGCGCCAATAATAATACTAACAGAATTTATAAACTTACTTCGAGCAGTTTTTATGCACCGGTGGAAAACCTTATCACAAAAAACCAGTTCCAGGTATTGGCAAATTATACGGTTTATGATTATGAAGACATTATCAGCCAGATTAAGAGTTATTCTTTCAGGCAGGTATCATTAAAAGATTCAGTTATATACAATTTCAGTAAAAAAATTGTTTTGAATATACTGAGTGATATTAAATTCTATGAGCAGGGTGAATTTAATAACAATGAATTTTCAGAAAAACCTTTAATGTTATATGACGAAAAAAGTATAAACAGCAGTATTTCATATTTTATTTTTGAAAATATGAATATTACTTTGGGAATCAAGTTTTTTGAACAAAAGCAGTACGAATATAATAATGGGAATAAAAATCTGAAACGAGACATAAAAAACAGAGGACCATTTTTACGACTATCATTCTTGATTAATGAAAAATCATTTATTAATTTAATAGCAGGCAGAGATTATTATTTTAACAGTATTAACAGTACTGAAGAAATAAATAACAGCCTTATTTTAAATATTCAATGGTATAAATAATAATTTGAAAATTAAACATTATTCAATACAGAGTAAACGTTCTGATATTTCAAAACTCGAAAAAATTCTTGAATCATATCATCTTGAGAAATCAATCGGGGAGGAAAAGTATATAAATTTTCTGATTGCTTCATCAGAAGCTATGTTAAATGCAGTGGTGCATGGTAATAAGGAAAATCCTGAGAAAAAGGTATTTATCAGAATTGAAGATTCTGAAAATTTGTTCATATTAAGCATTAAAGATGAAGGGGAAGGATTTGATATTAATAAAATACCTGACCCCACAGAAAATAGTAACATTTACAAAGAAAACGGCAGAGGAGTTTTCATTATAAAATCTCTCGTTGATGAATTCATCTGTAATACTACCAAAGAAGGAACTGAGGTAATTTTAAAAATAAAAAAAGGGACCTGATAAGTCCCTTAAATTCTTATGTATCCGCAGGTCTTTTTATTGTATCTTATTCACAACATCCACCTGTACCTTGACATCTCCGGCAGATTTATCCAATGCCTGTTTTTCCTCGTCGGATAATTTCAGAACAATAATTTCTTCTACACCGTTTTTCCCGAGTTTAATCGGAACCCCAAGACAAATTCCTGAATAGCCGTATTCTCCTTCGAGATAAACACATCCCGGTAAAACGCTGTGCCTGTCATTAACGATAGCATCTATCATTTGAATTGTAGAAGCAGCCGGTGCATAATATGCACTTCCGGTTTTGAGTAATTTTACTATTTCAGCACCGCCGTTTTTCGTTCTGTCAATAATAGCATTTAACTTATCTTTCTGTATTAAATCTAATAGCGGAATTCCTGATACGGTAGCACCTTGTGTTAAAGGCACCATTGAATCACCGTGACCACCAAGTACATTAGCTGAGATATCTGCAATAGATACATTTAATTCAATACTGAGGAATGTTTTAAATCTCGCCGAATCCAGAACACCTGACATACCCATTACTCTGTGTTTCGGAAATCCTGTATTCTTCAAAGCAACGTATGTCATTATATCGAGCGGGTTGCTGACAATAATGATGATTGAATTCGGAGAATATTTTGCACATTCAATTGAAGCAGGTTTGACTATTCCGGTATTGACTTGAATCAGGTCATCCCTTGACATTCCCGGTTTTCTCGGTAATCCGGCTGTAATTACAACAATGTCCGAATCCTTAGTGAGTGAATAATCATTTGTACCGACTATTTTAGTATCGGATAATTGAACTGCAGCAGATTGATAAATATCGAGAGCTTTACCTTGAGGCATTCCCTCAACAATGTCGACAAGAACAACTTCATTGGCGAGCTGTTTGTCCACAATGATTTTAGCGGCTGTAGCACCAACATTTCCAGCCCCAATAACTGAAATTTTCATTGTATTTATGTTTAAATTTTTAAATTATTTTTATTGAGTCAGCGGAGTAACGTTAACTTTTTTTCGGTTTTGTTTATCTGTAAATTTGATTTTACCATCTATTAATGAAAAAATTGTATAGTCTCTTCCAAGTCCCACATTTTTACCGGGAAGGAATTTGGTCCCTTTTTGTCTGACAATTATATTTCCAGCTTTCACAAATTCGCCCCCGAATTTCTTCACTCCTAACCTTTGGGATTGTGAATCTCTTCCGTTTTTTGAACTTCCTAAACCTTTTTTATGTGCCATTGTAGTTTAAATTATTATACTAAAACTTTTATGTAATTTTATCTATACTTATCTGTGTATAGTTCTGTTTGTGTCCTTTTTTAACTCTGTAACCTTTTCTTCTTTTTTTCTTAAAGACAATCACCTTGTCATCTTTCAATGTATTGAGTACTGTTGCATCGACACTATGTTCAAGATAAGGTTTTCCAATTTCCATTGTACTGTCATCGGGAGAATATAAAAGAACATCTTTAAATGTAATTTTATCCCCTTCCTTTTCTTTTAATTTGGGGACATATAACCTTTGTTTTTCCTGTACTTTATATTGTACTCCCTTAATATTAACTATAGCGAACATTTTTGTATTAATTTAATCTTTTTATTAAGAAACGACAAATATAGACAAATATATACTAAATTTAAATACTAAAATATCAATATTTTTCAAACGTTATTTCATTAATAAATTTTTTAACTTTTTTTAGTTTTATAAAATAATAATGTTGATATAAATTATCAAAATATTGAAATCTTTATTAATTAATGCTATAATAATATTTTTACCTGTTTTTCTGTTTTCACAGACTCTAAAAAAAATTTCGTTGAATTATGATTGGAAATTCAGACAAATAAAGGATAGTGTCTGGTATCCTGCAAATGTTCCCGGTACAGTTCACACCGATTTATTATTAAATGGTTTGATTCCAGAACCATATTTTGGGGATAATGAAAAATCATTACAGTGGATTGAAAAAGAAAATTGGGAATATAAAACAACTTTCGATTTAAATGAAAGAATTTTCAAAAAACAGGAAATAAATATTATTTTTGATGGTGTCGATACTTTTGCAGATATTTATCTGAATGATTCTTTAATCTTGAAATGTGATAATATGTTCAGAACCTGGAAAGCAGACTGCAAAAAAATTATTAAAAAAGAAAATAATGAATTAAAAATTTATTTTCATTCTGCAGTTAAGGTTTCCGACAGTTTGGCAAAAAATTATTTTAATGAACAGGGAATAAAAGGTCTTCCCGGCGGCAATCAGGTATTTGCAAGAAAAGCCGCTTATCATTTCGGATGGGATTTTGCTCCCCGTTTTGTAACAAGCGGTATGTGGAAACAAGTCTATATTGAAGGTTGGGATTTTTTCAAGTTTGGAAAAATACAGATATTTCAGAAAGATATTACCAGAGATACTGCAATAATGTCTTCTACAATGGAGGTTTCCTGTACAAAGGATTCAGATTTTCTTGTTCATATTACTGACAAAGGTACAGGGGAAAGACTCATATATCATTCCGATAAATTAAAAGCAGGAAAAAATATTATAAAATTTGATTTTATAATTCCAAATCCAAAATTATGGTGGTGTAATGGTACAGGCGAACCGTATTTGTATAATCTGTTTATCGAAGCAACTGATAACCGTGAAAGATGGAATGAAACTGAAATGAAAATCGGTTTAAGAAAAGTTGAACTCATTCAGGAAAAAGATAATTTTGGTGAATCGTTTTATTTCAAATTAAATGATGTTCCCGTTTTTATTAAGGGTGCAAATTATATTCCTCAGGATATGTTTTTACCAAATGTAACAAGAGATAAATTACAAAAATTGCTGGTAAAGGTTAAGAATTCAAATATGAATATGCTCAGGGTTTGGGGAGGAGGAATTTATCAGGATGATTATTTTTATGATTTATGTGATTCGCTTGGAATTATGGTTTGGCAGGATTTTATGTTTGCATGTGCAATGTATCCGGGTAGTAAAGAATTTTTTAATAATATTAAAAAAGAAGCAATAGATAATATTGAAAGGTTAAGAAATCACCCCTGCATTGCTCTTTGGTGCGGAAATAATGAAATAGATGAAGGATGGAATAACTGGGGATGGCAGAAAGAATTTAGCTATGATATTTATGATTCTGCAAAAATAAAAAATGATTATAATAAATTATTTGAAGTATTTTTACCTGCGATAATACATGAAAAATCAAATCCACATTTTTTTAGCAATGAAATTTCACAATTTAATTATATTTCCTCGTCTCCTAAAATCGGTTGGGGACATCAAGAAGCAATGACCGAAGGCGATTCCCATTATTGGGGTGTCTGGTGGGGGAATGAACCGTTTGAGATATATGAACAAAAAGTTCCAAGATTTATGAGTGAATATGGTTTTCAGTCTTTTCCAAATATAGAAACTATAAATAGTTTTACAACTACTGAAGATAGATATTTATATTCGGATGTTTTAAAAGCTCATCAGAAACATCCAACAGGTTTTGAAACAATAAAGAAATATATGGATTTCAATATATTTCCTTCAAATGATTTGGAATCTTATATTAAAGAGACTCAGGTTCTTCAGTATTGGGGAATTAAAAAAGCTATAGAGTCTCATAGAAGAGCAAAACCTTATTGTATGGGTACAATGTTTTGGCAGTTAAATGACTGTTGGCCCGGAATCACGTGGTCTGCAATTGATTATTACGGCACAGAAAAACTTTTAATGAAAAATTTGAAAGAGTTATATTCGGATATTATTATTTCTCCAATAATAGAAAAAGAAATTGTAAAGATCTATATTGTTTCTGATAAACTTTATAAATCTTCAGGGAAATTGTATTTGAATTTAAAAAATATAGTAAAAAATATATCTGTGTGGTCTAAAGAAATTCAAATTGAAATTTCTGGAAGTTCAGTGAAAGTATGTTTTGAGATTGAAAAGAAAAATTTAATCAATAATTATAAAGAAGATGAAATTGTTTTATCTTGCTCTTTTATGAATTCTGATTTTACAGAAGAATATAGTAATAATTTAATTTTTGTTCCGTTAATAGAATATAAGGGAATTTTAAAATGAAAAATTTTATTTTTGCAATCTATTTTATATTTTGTAATTTTGCATTTTCACAAAATATAGATTTAACTAAATATGTTAACCCCTTTATCGGGACAGGTGGGCACGGACATACATATCCCGGAGCTACTGTACCTTTTGGAATGGTGCAATTAAGTCCGGATACTCGACTCACCGGATGGGATGGATGCGGAGGATATCATTATTCGGATTCATTTATTTATGGATTTTCTCATACACATTTGAGCGGAACAGGTGTGCCCGATTACTGTGATATTTTATTAATGCCGACAAATGGTACTCCGGTGTGGGATGATGGAGATTATATTTCAAAATTCAATCATCAGAATGAAAAATCATCTGCAGGATATTATTCTGTGTTACTGGATAGATACAAAATATATGCGGAACTTACCGCTACAAAAAGATGCGGATTTCACCGGTATAAATTTACTAATAAGGGAAATGAGAATATTATTCTTGATTTAGTTCACAGAAATAAACCAATAGAAAGCAAGATACAGATAGTAGGGAATAATGAAGTAAGAGGATACAGACGTTCAACCGGATGGGCAAGAAATAAAATATTCTATTTTGCAATTAAATTTTCAAAACCGTTTGATAAATACGGAATAATAGATAATGATATTTTTTTATCGGATGTAAATGATAAAACAGGGGAAAAGTTAAAAGCTTATGTAACATTCAATAATAATGAAGAGATTATGGTAAAAGTCGGGTTATCTGCGGTTAGTATTGAAGGAGCAGTTAAAAATCTTGAAGCAGAAATTCCGGATTGGGATTTTGATAAAGTAAAACAAAATGCAAAAGATGATTGGAATAAAGAATTAAATAAAATTCAGGTAGAGGGTGGAACAAAAGACCAGAAAATTGTTTTCTACACGGCTTTATATCACACTATGGTCGTTCCAAATTTATATATGGATGTTGACGGACAATTCAGGGGAACAGATTTACAGATTCATAAAGCTGAGAATTTTGAAAATTATACAGTCTTTTCATTATGGGATACCTATAGAGCATATCACCCTTTGATAACAATTATAGACCAAAAAAGAACAAGGGATTACATTAATACTTTTTTGAAGCAATATGAATGCAGAGGATTATTGCCTGTATGGGAATTATCTGCTAACGAAACTTTTTGTATGATTGGGTACCATTCTGTTCCTGTAATTGTTGATGCGTACATTAAAGGTATACGTGGATTCGATTTGCAGTTTGCTCTAAAAGCAATGAAACACAGTGCTGATACAAATTTATTTGGACTTCAATTTTACAGACAATATGGATTTGTTCCACAAGATAAAGAGCATGAATCGGTTTCTAAGACTCTTGAATACGGATATGATGACTGGTGTATAGCTCAGTTTGCGAAAGATTTTGATGTTAATGATTATACAAGATTCATTGAACGGGCACAATCCTATAAGAATATTTTTGACCCCTCAACCGGAATGATGAGAGCAAAAATTAACGGAGGATGGTATAAACCGTTTAATCCCTATGAAGTAAATAGTAACTACACAGAAGCTGATGCATGGCAGTATAGTTTTTATGTTCCGCAGGATATGACCGGATTTATTAAACTACACGGCGGTAAAGAAAAACTTGCAGCAAAACTCGATACATTGTTCACAACTACCTCAAATATGGTGGGAACTGATTTGAGTGATATTTCTGGTATGATTGGACAGTATGCTCATGGAAATGAACCTTCTCACCACATGGCATATTTATATAATTACGTTAATCAACCGTGGAAAACTCAGGAATTGATTTATAAAATTAATACTGAATTTTATAAAAATGACCCGGATGGATTAATAGGTAATGAAGACTGCGGACAAATGTCAGCATGGTTTGTTATGAGTGCTATGGGGTTTTATCAGGTGTGTCCGGGTCAGTTGCAATATGCGATTGGAACTCCACTATTTGATAAAGTCACAATAAATCTCGAAAATGGGAAAAAGTTTATTATTAAAGCGGAAAATTTATCAGATAAAAATTATTTTATCCAATCCGCTTCAATGAACAGACAAAAATATAATAAGTGTTATTTGATGCATTCCGATATTATGGATGGTAAAGAATTAATATTTAAAATGGGTGCAATTCCAAATCAGGAATGGGGAAGCAGAGATGAAGATGTTCCCGTAACAGAAATTAAAGATAGTTTGATTGTTCCAGTGCCTTTAATCGAAGCCGAAAAGAAAAGTTTCATTGACTCTCAGAAAATCGAGATTGTAACTATCAGTCCGGAATATACAATTTCCCGATATTTCCCAAACAAAAAAGTATTTATAGATGGTCTTAGTTCACCTGTAAATTTTATAATAAGAAATTCTGATACAATATTTGTTCAGGCGATGAATTTAGATAATAAATATAGTAAAATGGTTTCAGCAATGTATTCCAAAATACCGGGAGGAAGGAATATTAAATTAATTTCAAAATATAGTTCTCAATATTCCGGCGGAGGTGACGAAGCATTAATTGATTTACAAAGAGGAGAAAAAAACTGGCGACTTGGAGGATGGCAGGGATATCTTGGGCAGGATTTTGAAGCAATTGTTGATTTAGGAAAAATTCAGAAGATAAATAAAGTATATCTTGGATGCCTTCAGGATGTCGGTTCATGGATTTGCTTTCCTACTGTAGTATATTTTGAAGGTTCAACTGATGGAATAAATTTTTCAGTTTTAGGAACTGTCGATACTAAAATGAATATTGAAAGCAAAAAAGTCGAAGTAAATGATTTTGGAATATCCGTTGAAAGTCAGGTGAGGTATATCAGAATAAAAGCTATGTCTTTCGGTAAATTACCAAAATGGCATGAAGGTGCTGGGTACGATTCCTGGATTTTTGTAGATGAAATAATTCTTGAATAATGTTATCAAATACTTAGTTATAATTACTAATAATATAATATAGATAAATAAATACCTTTAAAGTATAAGTTGAATCTCTTTTTATAAATATTTAATAATTTAAAAATGAATACACAAAATTACAAGAACCATAGAAGATTTATATTTTTATTTCACTTCATTACTTTTTTTCTTATTGTACTTCTTTTTATTTCATCCATTTATTATACTATTACTGCAATGTCTGCTCATACAACTTTGAAACCGGGATTATTTCTTTTTTTAGTTTCAGTAATATTTTTATTTCTGTTCTTTTTTTGCAGGATTTTTGCACTCAAAGCACAGGATAGAGCGATTAGAATGGAGGAAAATTTCAGGCATTATCTGATTACCGGAAAAACACTTGACCCAAAATTGACAATAAGACAAATTATTGGATTAAGATTTGCATCAGATGATGAGTATATTGACTTTTGCAAAAAAGCAGTTGAAAAAAATATGTCAGAAGAAGAAATAAAAAAATCAATAATAAACTGGAAAGGTGATTATTACAGAGTTTAATTTTTGATTACTGCTTCTTAATTTAGTACCAATATTTCTAAATTTGAAGCAAGTAATATTTCATATTGATATGGATGCGTTTTTTGCATCCTGTGAAGAAGCAAAAAATCCAAAATATAAAGGTAAACCGCTTATTGTTGGTGGTACAAAAGAAGATATCAGAAGCATAGTTTCATGTCCTAATTATCTGGCAAGAGCAAGAGGTATCAAAACTGCTATGCCATTAAAGCTGGCATTTCAATTGGCGCCTGACGGAAATTTTATCAGAAGTACAAAAGGTCTTTATTCGGATTATTCTAAAAAAGTCTTTAAAATATTAAGTAATTATACACCGAATCTGCAGGTGGCGAGTATAGATGAAGCATATCTTGATATGACTGACATGAAATTATCCGAAAAAGAATATATAATTTCTGCAGAGAAAATTAAACAGGAAATAAAAAAATCACTTAATATTACCTGTTCTATAGGTATTTCAAGGAGTAAGACGTGTGCAAAAATTGCTTCCAAAGAAAATAAACCGGATGGGGTAACGTTGGTTCCGTTTGAAAAAGAAAAAGAATTTTTGAAAAATTTACCTGTTCAAAGAATTCCGGGTGTCGGAAAATCAACATTTGATAAACTAAAAAAATATGAAATTCTTAAAATAGGTGATTTTCTTAAACACGATAAAAAATTTATTGAAGAGATTCTCGGGTCTTACGGATGTTCATTAGTAAATCTGGCGAATGGAATAGATAATCGTTTTGTGAAAGCTTCAGAGGAAGACAGAAAATCATTGTCGAAAGAAAACACATTTGATTTTGATACTAAAGATATTAAATTTTTAAAAACAGAACTCTATACACTTCTCGAAAAATCATGTATGCGTTTGAGGAAATACAACGAGGTTGCAAAAACAATTACTGTTAAAGTCAAATACTATGATTTTACTGTAAATCAGAAATCATTTACTCGCAAATTGTATTCAAATCTTGAAATGGATTTTTTTGATGATGCAATGATACTTTTAAAAAAATTAATTACAAAAAATAAACCTGTAAGATTGCTTGGTGTTAAATTTTCGGAATTGATAGAAAGTGGGAATACATTTCAGGAAAATATATTTAAAGATGAAGACAAACTTAATACACTTGCGGCTAATTTAGATGCCATCAGAAAAAAATATGATTACGGTATTATTAAATTCGGGAAAAATTTTGAAAAATAAAAAATATATTGTTTTTAAATTTTTATTTAATAAATATTGTTAGAGTTTTTGATAAATTTTTTATGCGGAAATATATCGCATAAGTTACAATAAATTATAAATATTACATTTTATTTTGAGATGAGGAAAAGAAACGTCAGTAAACTTAATATAGATAATTATTTTGGTTTGTCAGAAAACCAACTTATTGAAGCGTACAAGAGTATGCTTACTTCAAGATTAATGGATGATAGACTTGAAATATTAATCAAACAGGGCAAAGCTTATTTTTTAATATCCGGGTCAGGTCACGAAGCAATTCAAGTTGCCTGTGGTATGGCAATGATACCGGGTAAGGATTGGTTTTATACTTATTACAGGGATAATGCACTTGGAATTTCACTTGGGATTTCTGTAGATGATTTTTTCCGGCATATGCTTGCAAAAGAAACGGATCCGTTCACAGGAGGGAGACAAATGTGTATGCATATGGGCAGCAGGGAGCTTAGAATGCCAACTCCGTCTTCTCCGACAGGCTCACAATATTTACAGGCAGTTGGAACTGCTATGAGTTGTGTTTTCAAAAAAACCGATGATATTGTCTATGTAGGTGGCGGTGAAGGGTCAACTTCAGAAGGGGAATTTTTTGAAGCAGTGAACTGGGCTTCAAGGGAAAAACTTCCTGTCATTTTTTGTATTCAGAATAATAAATTAGCAATCTCTGTTCCTGTTGAAGAACAGGTTGCCGGTGGTTCAATTTATAAAGCAATTACAGGATTTGAAGGTTTGAACAGATTTCATATTGATGGAACAGATTTTCTTGAATGTTATAATACTGTAAATAATGCTGTTTCATTAGCAAGAAATAAAAAAGGTCCCTCATTAATATATGCAGACGTTGTTAGATTACGTTCACATTCAATCTCTGATGCACAGGAAAAATATCGTTCGAAAAAATCTTTACTTGAAGATTTAAAAAAAGACCCGATAAAGAAACTGGAAAAATTTTTATTGGATAAGAAAATTGTTACACAAACCTATATTACAGAATTAAATGACGAAATCAAAAATATAGTATTTAATTCATCTGAAAAAGCATTAACAGAAAAAGTTCCGGATAGTGCAAATGTAGAAAAATTTTTATTCTGTCCTGAAAATGAACAAACAAAAATAGATTATGAAAAGATAAATACTACTAAGGAACCTGTTGTTATGGTAGATGCAATTAACCATGCGTTATTTGAAGAAATGCAAAAGAATCAAAAAATGTTGATTTATGGTGAAGATATTGCCGATGGAAAGGGAGGAGTTTTTACAGCAACGAAAGGGCTTTCGACAAAATTCGGAAAAGAAAGAGTATTTAATTCTCCTCTTGCAGAAGCATCTATTATTGGAACAGCGGTAGGAATGGCATTAACAGGGTTAAAACCAGTCGTTGAAATACAATTTGCAGATTACATTTTTCCCGCTATGATGCAAATGAGGGAGGAATTAGCTATGTACAGGTATCGCTCAAATAACACATGGAGTTGTCCGGTCGTTGTAAGAACTGCATGCGGAGGTTACATTGGCGGTGGATTGTATCATTCACAGAATATTGAAGCAATCTTTGCTAAATGCCCCGGTATATTAATTGCATATCCCTCTAATGCATCAGATGCAAAAGGTCTATTGAAAACTGCATGCAGACTTAATGACCCGGTACTTTTTCTTGAACATAAATTTTTATACAGACAGGGATTTGCAAAATCACATGAACCCGATTCTGAATATTATTTACCATTCGGAAAAGCGTCTGTCAAAAAAGAAGGAAAGGATATTAGTATTATCACTTATGGCGCTATGGTTGAAAAAGCTGCAAGAGCATCAAATGAATTGGAGAAAAAAGGAATTTCTATAGAAATAATTGATTTAAGAACAATAGTGCCTCTTGATGTTGAAACAATTTTAAAATCGGTAAAAAAGACCGGGAAAGTAATAGTATTTCATGAAGATTCAAAATTTACAGGATTCGGAGCTGAAATTTCATCTATTATATCGGAACAAGCTTTTGAATTTCTTGATGCTCCTATTAAAAGAATCGGAGGACTTCATATTCCAATTCCATTCAGTCCGGTTTTAGAAAAAGCCGCTTTACCACAGAATGACTGGATAATAAAAGCTTGTGAAGAACTGGCAGGATATTAATTTATAAGATATTGAAATATCTTGATATATTAACTATTTTTGTCTTTTTAGTAATGCCGGGATAGCTCAGCTGGTTAGAGCGTCGGAATCATAATCCGCAGGTCGAGGGTTCAAGTCCCCCTCCCGGTACAAAAATTAAACAATTCTAAGTTATTTTCTCCAATCATTTGATTTAATTCTTAAATTGATTTAACAGCATTTTTTTTATAATTTAAATAATATTTGTATTATTGATGAACACCGGTATATTTAAATATTGTGTACTGCTTATTGTACTTTTTATTAGTATAAATTTAACTGCACAGGAATCATGGTGGAAAGATAAAAAATTTAAATCCGAGAAAGCAAAATCTCAATATGAAGCATGTAAAATGGCGTTTATAGATATTGGGAATGGGTTTAAATTTAAAAATCCCGCTACAATTTGTAATTATATCAATATTGATATATTACTTAATATTATTTCTTTCGAAAAGGGGTATTACACTAAAGACCAGGCATTATTGATACTTGAACAGTTTATGGATTATTTTAAAATAGAAAAATTTTCTTTCCAAAAATCATATTATAATAATAACTATGCTTTTGCAATAGGAAAATATAAATATAATATTGGTGAAGGTACAAGGAATCTGAATTTAACTGTTTCCCTGAATTATAAAAATGATAACTGGATTATTGACCAGATCTTAATAAATTAAAGATAAATCATCACGTTAACCCGACTGTTTTGAAATTAAGAAAGACAGAAAAAATTTTAATTTTGATATGTATTTTTTTAGTTTTTTGGATTGCAGTAATTTTTATTGCCCAAAAAATTATTTCTTCAAGTATTGAAAAAAATTGGTATACTATCAGTCAGGAGAAAACGTCCGAACAAAAAAATAAGTGTTTCGAAATATATGATAGTTACAGAAATGATTTAGATGCATTTACTGAAAAGCTCGAAAAAAATGTTGATGTTGCTGATAATATTTATAAATCAGAGCAAAGGAAATTAATGGAGACAGTATTTAAATTAGTTCAGTCTTCAGAATATAATATTGAGATTTATAATAAAAATTCTGACCTATTAACATTTACAGGAAACCAGTTAAAGCCGGATTTTATTGCTTTGCGTAAAGCACTAAGTGGAGAAAAATTTACATGTCTGAAAGAAGTAGGATTAAAAATTTTTCTTGTCAACTATTTACCTATTTACAATCCAGTAAATTTGAAATATGTAATTGGTGTTGCAGTTATTGGAAAATATTTCGATTCTAAACTTAATTATATTAATGACCGGGTTACTGAAAATGGCTTTTGCAATGATTATTTGAAATATTATTTTACGAAACCTGAACTTTTTTTGCCTGATATATTCAATGGTAGTTATGATTTGGATTCTGTTAAACTTACAATGCATTCTGAGGTTGACCTAAAAGATAAATCTGGAATTGCTGTCTGCAAAGTATTGATTCCGTTTTATTCAAAGGAAAATCAAATAAATGATGTTGAAAACAACACAAACAGGTATTTGCTTTTTATTTTATTATTATTTTCCGTATTAATTATTTCGTTATCAATAATACTTTTAAAAAATTCCAGGGGGATTATTATCAAGGCAGTTATATTTACAATAGTAATAATTGTTATCAGGTATTTATGGCTTTGGAGTGGAATTTTTTCAAAATCTTTAATGTCAGATATTTTTTCCCCTAATTATTATGCATCGCTTTTTGGATTTGGTATTGCAAAATCACTGGGTGAGTTATTAATTACATCGATTCTCTTTTTAATTTTGGTCTTATATTATTTTAAATTATTTTCTGAAAATGTTAAATATTTATCATCATATTTTATTAGTAAAAATAAGTTCAATATAATTATATTAAATTGTATTGCTTTTACTCTTATATTTTTATTGATGTACTTTTACAGTTTTTTAATTCAAAGTCTGATTTTTGATTCTAATGTTAAATTTGTAGATTATTCTACATTATTTCCCTCTTCCAGCTCTTTTTGCTTCCACCTTATTGTTTTATTGTTTTCTTTTATATTTTTTTCATTATCAATTATATTAATTTTATTTATATTTTTTTCGGGAAAAAATCTGTTTAAAAGTCCTTTTATTAAGAATTTCAGAATAGTACTAATATTTATTTTATTACTTATTTCTAACTATTTTATAGATTTTATTATATCCGGGATGGGTATTATTTTTATTCACAGATTATATATTATTGTGTTAATATTTGCTTTTTGTATAAATTATAATCTTGGAATTTTAAAACGTAAAACAGGAAAAATATTTTCTGTAAAGGGTGTTTCATATATCATATTAATTTGTATTATCATAACCCCTGTAATATTATTTCAAAAGATAAGAGTAAATGAGTCGAAATATGTGGAAAAATATGCTAATAATTTAGTGACAAATGATGAAAACAAAGTTGTTTTCACCTTGTCAAGCGAATTGAATAATCTGATGCAGAATAAAGATATTGATAAGAAAATTAAAAGTAAAAGTATTATTTCTAATCTTGCATATTTATTATGGAGTGAAACGGGATTGAATTATTTGGAATTTGGCTCTTCCTTGATGATACTTGATACTAATGGAAAAATTCTCAGTGATTTTAATATTAATTCTCCACAGCTTATTAATGACAGTATTGTCGGTTTTTTAAAAACAGAGTATTTTCTTGCCGATGAAAGTGAAACGGAAATAAATTCAGGAGATTCACTGAATATAGATGATGAAGGTACTGAATCATTGACGGATAAAGTTTATCTTCCAAATATTTTTGAGGAGATAGATATATTAAAAAATCTTAATGACAAATATTATGTTGGCATTGCCCCAATTGAAAATAAAGAATTAAAAAATACTCAATTCAGTACTGTCTTAGGTTATCTTGTGATAGCCATCAATACCGAGTCTAAGAATATTTTTAGTAACTCGTCACTTACTATGTTTGAAAATAATAAAAGTGATAATTTGTTAGATAAACTATTAAGCGTTCCTTCAGTCACCGAGTTCACGAATGGAGAAATTACAAATGCAACTAATTCTGAAGTATCAAGAATGAATGCAAATTCACTTGAACCATTCAGAAATTTCATTAAAGAAAGTAAAGAAAATTCAATATGGAGATTTGAATCCAATAATGATAAATCATATAAGACTTTTTATATAAATGATGTTAACAATAATTATGATGAGCTTCTTGGTTCAAGGTTTGTACGTGAAAGAATTTATTCTGTTAGCATTCAAAGGGATGATTTTCCGATTTTCGTATTTTTCTTTTTCAGATTTCTTATCATATCTATTTTCATCTGGCTGGTATTATATTTTTTTATTTCCTCTGGTTTGTTCTGGAGAATAAATAAAATTAAATTTGGATTCAGGGAAAAACTATTATATTCATTTATCGTTGTATCTGTTATTCCTATCATCCTGCTCGCTTTTTACACAAGGTCATTTATTAAAAATAAAAATGAAATAAGTCTTCAAAACCAGATTATTTCAGATTTGAATATTTACAGCGAAAATTTTAAAAATAAAAAGATTCCAATTTATAATTATAAAAATATAGATAGTATAAGTAATGTACAGAGAAATTTGATAGATAAAAATTTAATTAAGTCAAATAAAAATTTTAATTTATATCTGGGGGATAAATTAGTATCTACTACCAACGACGAGGTATTTAAATCTGATTTACTGGATAACAGGCTTAATTCAAGAATCTATTATAATGTTTTTTATCTGAAGAAAGATGTTATTACGGAACCGATAAGAATTGGAGAAAATAATTTTTTAGCCGGGTATATGCCATTAAAGGATAAAGATAATATTGTAATAGGAACATTATCATCGATTTCAATATATCGTCAGAATGACTATAATAGAGAACTAACTGAAACATTGACTTTCATTTTTGGTTCCTATATTCTGGCAATTATCATTTTGCTGATTGTAGTAAATATATTTACGGAAAGGCTTGCAAGACCGGTTACTGTGTTGAAAGAATCGACCGAAAGACTTGCGAAAGGTCAGACGGATTTTGAAATAAAAATCAAAAGAAATGATGAACTTGGAAGCCTTGTTGATTCATTCAATAAAATGACAAAACAAATATCCCGCTCAAAAGTTGAACTTAAGAAAGCCGAAAGGGAAGCTGCATGGAGAGAGATTGCAAGAAGAGTTGCACATGAGATAAAAAATCCGCTTACACCAATGAAATTATCTATTCAACATCTTTATAAAATTTATAAAGATAAAATTGACGATACTGAATTTGAAAAAATATTGACAAGAACAAAAAATATTATTAGTATTGAAATAGATAAATTAAAAAGAATTGCATCAGATTTTTCCGATTTTGCGAAAATGCCAATGAAAAGAGCAGAACTATTAATTATTGATGATATTATTAATGAAGTGACTTCATTATATTCAACATTAAACAAAATTGATTTTAAATTAAATTTATCGTCATCACAATATAAAATATTAGGAGATAAAGAAGAACTAAACAGAGTTTTTCAGAATATAATTACAAATTCGATTCAGGCAATTGAAGATAGAGGAATTATAGAAATATCTACGCGAAAGGAAAATGATTTTATTATTGCTGAAATAAAGGATAATGGAACCGGCATAGATGAAGAAGTTATGAATAAACTTTTCACGCCTGATTTTTCTACAAAAATAAGAGGAATGGGGTTGGGTTTAGCAATAACAAAAAAATCTCTTGATGATATGGGTGCTGATATTAAGATTGAAAGCAAAGTTAACTTTGGTACTAATGTTTTTCTAAAATTTAAAATAAGAAATATTTGAATAATAAATTTTTTCAATATATATATATATTTTATGGTAGAATAATCTTAGTTTTATTATTTGCAGGTTTCTATTTATCCTGTGCGAACCAGTTACCCCCTTCAGGTGGGGAAGATGATAAAATTCCCCCAAAAATTATCACATCAGAACCTTTGAACAATACTCTGAATTATAAAAATAATTTTATTTATTTTGAATTTGATGAATATGTGGACAGAAGAAGCTTTGAAGAATCGTTTTTTATTTCACCAAAACCGAAAGGCAAAAAAGAATTTGACTGGAATGGAAAATCCGTAAGAGTGATATTTTCAGAGGGTTTTCTGATGAATAGTACTTATAATGTAGTGATATCAAAAGGATTAAAGGATATCAGAGCAGGGAATCAGTTGACAGCTCCGATAAATTTCGCATTTTCTACTGGAAATATGCTTGATATTTCCTCATTAGCCGGGAAAGTATATGCTGAAAATTACAAGAATGTATATGTAGTTGCATATATTCTAAATAAAAATTCTGATACTATGTATAATCCTTCCAAATTTCCTGCAGATTATATTACTCAAACCGATGAAAAGGGATTTTATAAGTTGAATAATCTTCCGGTTGGAAACTACAGAATTTTTGCATTAAAGGATAATGATAATAATTTATTATACGACAAAGACTTTGATGAAATATCAGTATTACCGGATGATATAAAAATATCAGATTCCTTATCATTAAGTAACGTTAATTTTTTATTACTTGATATTGAAAAAAAATTTTCCTGTACCGATTATCAGAATTTTTATCCTGTAGATTCGTCGGGTTTGTTATATTCAAATTTAAGAAATAATGATGCAGAAATACCAAATGATTTAAAGTTTTATTTCTATTTTAAAAGCGGGTTAATAAACAAATACGATTTAGCTGAAAATTTAACATTGATAAATTTTCAAACTAATGAAAATATAAAACTCGTATTTAACTGGCTATCAGATACACTTGTAGAATTAATTTTAAATGAACATTTATTAAATTTAACAAATTACAAATTTAATTTGGAAATAAAAAATTCCAATATTAAATTTTTAAATTACATAACATTTAAGACAGCAGGGGAAAGAAAGTATGTAAAACTATCCGGTTTTGTTGAAAATTTTTCAGTTAAAAATAATCCGGTTAACATTTATCTTTATAATTCCGATAAGATATTTATTCAATATAAATTTCAGGCAATTTCAGATTCAACATTTTTCTTTAAAAATGTTTATGATGGCAATTACCTGTTGTTTGCATTTTTAAACCCTGAAAACATTAATACTTACAAAAAAGGAAAACCATATCCTTATGTACCTTCAGATGAATTCATTTATATAGATGAACCAATTAAATTGAAAGGGGGAATGAGTATTAATTTATTCAGACTTAGATTAGGTTCTTTCGGTAATTAATTTTTTTATTCCAAATGAAATATTGTAAAAAAGAATTTCAGGATTAATATTTTTGTCAATATCTTTAATTGCATTTTCAAGAAATCTAATAATTCTGTGATTCTCCGAAATAAACCTTGAATTGTATTTCTTAATATTTTCACTTTTATCTTTGTTTGTTAAATATTCAGGTAGATCGAGCAGATTCATTGATATATCTCTAAACCAGAGTATCATTAATAATATTGCCTGCCTATACTTTGCTTTATCTTTTACAGCTATTATTTTACTAATATATTTATGAACATCTATGTACTTGTTTTGTATAATAAATCTTATAAGATTAATTATATCTTCTCTTAATTCGAGAAAATATGAATCAAGTATTTCTTTACATAATGATATACTTCCATTTGATAGTTCAGTAATTAAATTAATTTCGTTTTCAAGTATTTCAGGTTTTGTTATTTTTATATAATTTATAATTTCATTTTTCCTAATGTTATTGAATTTAATCTTCTGGCACCTTCCCCAGATTGTGGGTAATAAAGAATAAGGTTTTGAAGTTGTTAAAATAAAATGTGAATTTTTAGGAGGTTCTTCTAAAATTTTTAACAATGAGTTTGAACTCTGGTCGTTCATTTTGTCACATTCAGAAATAATAAAAAACTTTTTCTTATTTTGTTCTATTGTAAAATTTGATTCATTTATCAAATTCCTGATGCTATCTATCCTTATAGAATTTGCATCAGGGATACTAATTTTATAATACAAATCATTTGATTTCTTATGCAACTCCTGTATGTAAATCTCATAATCTTCCGAATCAAGATTAATAACAGGGTCTTCGTTTTCAGAATTCTTTTTCCCGGTTGGTAGGGCTGTAATATATTTGATAAGCGGTGAATGTAAGCTTTTAATTTGCCTGCAATATCTGCAATTATCACAAGCTTCAAACTTATCATAAATTTCCGAACAATTTAGTATTTTTGCCAGTTCAACAGCAACAGCATCTTTTCCGACTCCATCATTTCCATAAAATATATATGCATTTGCAAATTTTCCGCTTTTAATAATATTATTAAAAATTTTTTTAATATTTTCCTGACCTATTATACTATTCCACATATATTAAAATGTTTGTCCTATACCAAATTGAAATTGAAACTTTTCTTTAAATATCTGTGAAAAAGTATTTTGGAAAAGCCATGTTTTTGTATCAGGTGCAGGGTCATAATCATACAACTTGAATCCAAAATCCAGTCTTATTGGACCTATGATAGTAAAATATCTCAATCCGCAGCCTATGGCTATTGCAATATCATTGAACTTAAATTTACCCGGAGTTTGCCATAAATTACCATAATCCAAAAAAGTTACGAAGCCGACATCTTTAAAAATATTTTTTTGTTCAATGAATGGTCTAAAGCGCAGTTCAAAAGAACCTTCGAGAATAAAATTTCCGCCGTTCTCTTTTTCCGGAAATGTACCTAATTTTTTTGCTGCCCAACCTCTTACACTTGTACTTCCTCCTGCAACGAATTTAGATTCCAGCGGAATAATACTAATATCCAAAGAATCATTTGAATTATTTGTTTCTAATTTGTTTTCACCATATTCAAATATTGCACCTATTAAAAATTTATTTGCTAAAACTATTTTGGAGATTTCTCCGGAACCGGAAAGATTAATAAAAAATTTATTTAAATTAGACATTTTGAAGTATTTGACCGAAGAGAACCCCAATATTTTTTCGAACAACGAACCGAAAAGACCGCTTTCCTCAACTGACCATAATTGGAAATATCCCATAGTCGGAAATAAATAATCATTTGTACTATTATGAACGGGTGTTATTCCCAAAACGGAAGAAAAAATATTTGTTGAAAATCCGGGAAGTAATATTGTTTTGTTTTGGAAATAAAAAGGAACAGTTTGCTCAGTTGAAAATCTCTGGTTACTTAAATTCCAGCTTAAAATTAAATTATTGATATACGTATGTCTGGGAAGTTCATAATTTACAAGAAATTGATTTTTTATTTCGGAAATATTAAAAGTGACATCTGAAAAAAATGATCCTGTCAAATCCCAGTTTCCGGTTATCTTATAGTTATTGAATATATATGGCTGGTATAATTTTAAATTCATTTCGATTCCCCATAAATCCTCTGAATGAGCAAGTACTCTAAGTTTTGATGTTTCTGTACGTCCACCTCCCAAAAAGTACCTGTCACTGAATGAAATACCAATTCCTCCATAAAATCTGTTGCTGATATCATAACCGAAGATTTCAGGTTGTAGTTCGTATTTATTTCTTACAGATACCTGTAAATTAAAATTAATTCTTTTATACAGTGAATCTATACTTTCAGAAATCAATCTTCCGTTTTCTATAATTGCTATTTTACTGATTTTATTTTCCGTTTCTATTACCTTTTCTTTTGAATAAATATCCCCTTCATTATATTCAAGTTCTCTCAATAAATCATATTCCGATAAATTGTAATTGTAATTCTTAAATACTACTTTTGTTATTCCAAATTTATAAACAGAACCCGTTTTAAAAATTAATTTTATATTAACTTTATTCTGAAATTTAGTAAAATTTGATTGAAGTTTAATTATTTCGGGGGGGTCAAAAAAAGCGTCTGCATAACCATTGTTGTTTAATATATTTATAATTCTGAATATCTCCTGGCTAATATTGTTTCGGGAATATATGAGGTCTTTCTTTATAATTTCGTTAAAACCTGAAAATATAGTTGTTCTTAGAGAGGATTCAATATGCTCTAATCCTATATATTCAATTTTATTTAAAGTATATGCACTGTTTTCATTTATAGTAAATGTAACGCTTGCAGTTTTGGATTTATGATTAATAATAATAGTTGTATCAACTGATGCATCAAAATATCCATTGTCGAAATAAAATTTTTCAATTTTCAATACATCTTCGGCAAGTTCAGTAAAATCGAGGTAATCTGACTTCCCGGTTTTGATGATGCTTTTTAAAACGGATTTATCAAATGCGGGTTCACTTTTATATATAAAATTAATTTCTTTAATTTCAAATTTGTAAGTCCCGTTCTCATTTTGAGATATAGCAGAATTAATGCATATTAATGAAATAAGAAATATTGAAAAGAAAAAATAATTTATTTTCATTTAATAAGGAAATGATATCTTATAACAAAGATATTGATATTATTTCAATACTATTTAGAAATCTTTTGCTTCTTCATCATAAAAGAAATCTTCATCAGTAGGGTAATCCAACCAAATCTCCTCTATGCTTTCATAGGGCTCTTCCGTGTCCTCGAGTTCCATAAGATTATCAATTACTTCTCTTGGGGCACCTGTACGTGATGCATAATCTATTAATTCGTACTTATTTGCTGGCCAGGGAGCATCATCAAGATAAGATGCTAATTCTAATGTCCAGACCATTCGTATTCCTCCTGTAATTTAAAATATTAAACTTTTATATTTTCCAAAAAAATTATTCAAAGTCATGTTCGAAATATTCAATATTTCTATCAATTTTATTCATTTCAAATAATCCTTCCTTATTCATTTTATTTATGTCAATCTGGGCGCTTAATCTTTGTTCAAATACTTTCGCAGCATTATACCCGTAATGTTTTAAAAGGTAATTTAATGCAATGACTTCTGATATTACTGTTATATTTTTTCCGGGGAATATATGAAGATTAACAGTTTCTATATCAACACCCAGTAAATTTGTCAAATAACTGTCTAAACCTGTTCTGTCAAGTTTTTTTTCTTTTTCAGAATCCCATATATCCAGGATAATTATTACCTCAACTCTTTTTTGGTATCTTATAGAACGTATTCCGAATATTTTTCTTACATCAATTATTCCAAGACCTCTGATTTCCATAAAATGCTTTACCAAAGATGTTCCTGAACCTATAAGAACACCCTCACCTTTTTTTGATATAATGACTATGTCATCTGCAACTAATCTATGTCCTCTTTCCACTAAATCTAATGCTACCTCGCTTTTCCCAATTCCCGATTTTCCGCAAATCAGCAAACCAACACCATATACATCTACAAAAGAAGCATGCATTGCAATCTGAGGGGCAAATTGGTCATCGAGAAAATCACTGATAAAATATGAAAACCTTGTTGTGGGATTAGGTGTGCAAAATACAGGAACATTTTTTTCTTCTGCAATTTCTATCAATTCTTCCGGAGCATTATTATCATTGCAAAGAATAATACATGGTATTTCAAAAGAAAATAAAGTGTTAATAACTTCATATCTTCTTCCTTTTGTAAGTTCATTCAAATACCTGATTTCTGTATTTCCCAATACTTGAATTCTGTTAAAAGTAAATAAACTTACATAACCTGCCAATGCCAAGCCCGGTCTGTGAATATCCTTTTCAGTTATTTTTTTATCAGGGTCTATTTCATTTTTAGTTATTTTCTCAAGTTTGAACCTGTTTTTACACTCTCTGTAAAGAAAATCAACTGTAATGAATTCCTTTTTAATTTCTTTAACGTTTTTAAGTATATCGTTCAAATTACTATATAGATTTATACTTTGCCGGATTATTATGTTTTTTGGCTTTATGTTTATCTTTGTACTTGTAAATCTGCTTGTCAATCTTTTCGATTACTCTATCGACTGCTCTTTCAAAATCTTCGGCACTTTCTTTGGAAGTGAGTATCTTATCTTTTAATTTTATACTCACTTCGCAGTGTTTAATATCCAAGGGTGGTTTGTCGTAAAATAATATTACATCTGCATGTAGAATATCTTCATTATATTTTGACAATTCTTCAATTTTACTGTTAATTAATTCCTGCAATGATTCTTTTGCTTTAAAATGCCTTGATGTGATGTTAATTTTCATATTTTTTGCTTAATAATTAAGGTAATGCAATAATTTTTGCGAATATGCAAAACTATATTTACAAATGCAATAAATAAAATTAATATTTTCAATTATTAATAATTTTTAATATTTTCAATGTTTTATTTATAAGATACATTTTAGTGTTAAATTTATTATATGTTTAAATTTCCAATAACAATTTTTATATCCGATAAATCTTTATATAGATTATTACTATTTTTAATATTTTTCTGGATATTAGTTATCATTTCTCCATCAATAATTTTTCTTATATTTAAAAGAGATACTACAATATCTCTTTTTATCTTTAAATTATTTTCTCCGATTTGTCATCAGATAGAGAGCAGGAGTTTTTGTTTGTTTGGAAAACAATTTGCTGTTTGTGTCAGGTGTTTTTCAGTTTATTCAGGATTATTTATTGGGGTTGTATTCTATCCTGTATTCAGAATGTATTTTAAACAAAATACACCAAATCTAATTTATCTATTAATATCAATTTTATTACTTCTTTTAGATTTATTAATGAATATATTTAAAATAATTGAAAATTCATTTATTACAAAAACTATAACTGGTATCATTTTTGGATTTGTACTTTCGTTATATTTGATTCCCGGTTTGTTTTTTTTAAATAAGGAATTGAAAATATTTCATAAAAAAAACAATGAATAATCCTGACAGAATAAAACCAATAATTTTAGGGACAATGACGATGATTATTTTATCTGTTATTCCGATACTGAGTCTTATCAATATTTTTTGCTGTGCAGGTATTGTACTAGGTGGAGTTGTTGGTGTTGCAAGTTATAATAAACAGCTTAAAAGTACAAATGTTAAATTGCTATATAAAGATGGTGTGATAATAGGTATTCTCTGCGGTATTTTATCGGCAGTAGTTGTTACCGGTGTAAATTTGTTAACTCAAATGTATTCCAAAGTTAACCCTTTCATCGAAATAAAAAGTTTACTCGAGTCTTTTACCAATATCATTCCTGAGATATCCAACGAGATTGACCGTCTGGCGGAGGAATATAACATTTATGGATATTCACCGACTTTAACAATATTTATGGCACTGACACATATAATTTTGTATCCTTTATTTGGAATTTTAGGGGGTATATTAATGGTTACTATTTTAAATAAAAAAAATAAAAATGTTTGAATATTCAGGTGTAATTCATATACATTCTATATTTTCCGACGGAACAGGAACAATTGAAGATATTGCTAAAGCAGCTAATGAAGTTGGACTTGATTTTTTTATTATGACTGACCATAATAATACAAGACCTCTTAAATCAGGGTATGCAAGGTGGTTTAAAAATACTATGTCAATTATCGGATACGAATTGAATGATATCAAAAATGAAAATCATTATCTGGTTTTTGGATTAACTGAATTGGTAGGAAGCTTTATTGAATTGAAAAACGGTGAATTCGGAAACGAACTGGATGCAAAAGAATATGTAGATTTGATAAATAAAAAAGGGGGAATCGGATTTATTGCTCATCCATTTGAAAAAAGAAAGGGGATTCCCGGACATCCTGCATATCCATGGACTGAATGGGAAATCTCAAATTTTGATGGAATTGAAATCTGGAATCATATGAGCGAATGGACCGAAGGATTGACTGATAGTAATAAATTTCAGAGATTTTTACACCCTTTGAAAACTATTGTATCACCGAATAAGGATGCAGTTGATATGTGGGATAATTTAAATTTAAGAAGAAAGGTTACTGCCATAGGAAGTGTCGATGCTCATGCCCACAGACATAAATTTTTGGGTTATGAAGTTTTTATTTTTCCATATAAAATTTTATTTAAATCAATCAGAACACATGTATTTGTAGAGAATGAAATTATTTTTGGAGATGATAAGACATATGAAGAATCTAAAAAGCAAATACTTCAAGCAATAAAAAATGGAAATACTTATATTGCAAACTCATATCACGGAGATGCAAAAGGATTTCGTTTTTATGCTGATTATTGTGGAAAATTTTATAATATGGGTGATGAGTTCGATATTGAAATAAATAAATGTAAAACTTTTAAATTAATTGTTTATCTTCCCAAAGCTGCAAATATAAAACTAAAAAGAAACGGCAAATTAATTGATGAACTGGATGGAATGGAATTTTCGCGTGTTGAATCAGAACCCGGAAACTACAGGATAGAATGCTGGATTGGTGATAAAGCATGGATATTTTCAAATAACATTAGAATTAAATAGATTGAATAATGATTATTAATAAAAATTTTGAATTAAAGCACTTAAAAAATAAATCGAAATCTGCAAGAGCAAACTGCGGAGTATTTGGAATTTTTAATCATCCTGATGCTGCATTAATGACATATTATGCATTGCATGCACTGCAACACCGTGGGCAGGAGTCCGCAGGAATTGTTTCCTCAGAATATATTCCGCATAAGAAAAAAAATCATTTTAATATTCATAAAGGATTTGGCTTAGTATTAAGTGTATTTTATGAGGAAAATATACTTACTGGAATTTTAAAAGGAAGTTCAGCAATTGGCCATAACAGATATTCTACTACAGGGTCTTCCGACAAACCCGTAAATATTCAACCACTGAAAGTAACTTATAAAGGAGGGAATATTGCTTTATCACATAATGGGAATCTGACAAATGCGGGAAAATTACATAAAAAATTACAAGATGAAGGTACAATTTTTCAAACAACATCCGACAGCGAAATAATTATACAACTAATTGCAAAAAGTAAGCAAAAATTAATATATAAAAAACTGTTGGATACTTTCCGGCAAGTTGAGGGAGCTTATTCAGTTTGCATTTTAACTGATGATAAATTGTTTGCAATTAGAGATCCATACGGAATCAGACCATTAGTGATGGGTAAATTAAAAAATAGTTTCGTATTTGCATCGGAAACTACAGCGTTTGATATAATTAATGCAGAATATATTAGAGATGTTGAACCGGGTGAAATAATTCAGATAGATGATGAAGTTGTTAAAACCGGAAAGATAAAATCTTATAAAATTAAAACATCCGGAAACTTTAAACATTGTATTTTTGAATACATATATTTTTCCAGACCGGATAGTATCGTTTTTGGGGAAAGAGTTGATAAAGTAAGAAGAAAACTTGGTCGCAACCTGGCAATTGAAAAACCTCCTCCACAAAAAGATAAACCTGGAAATTTGAATGAAAAAAGAGTGGCTATTATCAATGTACCGGATTCCTCGAATACAGCTACCCTGGGTTACTTTAATGAAGCTATTAAAAATAATAAAGATATAAGACTTGAAATAGGATTAATCAGAAGTCATTATGTTGGACGGACTTTCATACAACCCGGACAGGATAAAAGAAAGATGAAGGTGAGAACTAAATTTAATGTGGTGAAAGGAGTTTTGGAAGGGCGTAAAGTTGTAATTGTTGATGATTCAATTGTCAGAGGAACAACATCAAAATTATTAATTGAACTGATAAAAAGAGCAAATCCAAAAGAAATTCATTTGAGAATCACATCTCCTCCGATTATTTCGCCTTGTTATTATGGAATGGATTTTCCCTCCAAAAATGAATTAATAGCAAATCAACATAAAACAGTCGATGAAATAAGAAAATCACTGAAAGTTGATTCCCTTGAATATTTATCGGTTGAAAAATTACTGGAATCAGTTCCTTATGCTAATAAAAAAACTGATTATTGTACAGCATGTTTCACCTGTAAATATCCGATTCCGGTTGGAGGATATAGGAAAAATAACAAAAATATTTTTGATGAATAATATTAATAATAAAATATTTATGAAATACATAAAGAAAAATACTGCCAACATTTTTATATTTTTATTGATTTCTTTACTCCAAATCAGTTGTGGTAGCAAAGAAGAACCGAAACCTAAAAATCAAAATGAACCAAAAAAGGAATTCCGTAAATCAACTTCGGCAAAAAGAAAAATTTCGCTTAAAAATACAGAAGAGTGGTCGGTTGTAATATCTCATGATTCATCTATAGCATTTAAAACACCGGGTAACTGGACTCCGCAATTTAAAAAGATAAAAAATCTTGATGCTTTTTTAGCATATAGTTCGGATAAAACTATAGGTTTAGCCGCGATAAAGTTTACAAATGAAAAATTAACTTCAGATGAACTTTTGAAAAAAAGCATTGATATTCTTGATTTTTATCCCGAAAGTGAAGCGATGCAGATTCAAACTGATAATTACGATGGGTGGGTTATGACAGCAAAAGGAGATTTTGATAATAATAAAGTACAGATGTATATATTTTCTTTTATACAACCGAAAACATCGGTTAATTATCTTGCATTTACATTTGCTACTGATGCAGCAAAATTTTCTGCAAATAAACAAACACTAGAAAATATTTTATATAGTGCAAATATAAAATAAAAAAGCCCGCAAAAATACGGGCTTTTTATACAACTTATCGAATAATTTTATTTCATCAATATAAATTTCTTCGTATCTGTAAATCCATTTGATTCCATCTTATAGAAGTATACTCCGCTTGCAAGATTTGAACCATTAAAATCAACAAAATAATATCCGGCTTGTTTTACTTCATTAACTAATGAAGAAATTTCTCTGCCTAACAAGTCATATATTTTAATAGATACAAATCCTTGTTTCGGAATTGCATATTCTATCTTTGTTGTTGGATTAAACGGATTCGGATAATTTTGTGATAGATTATAAACAGTCGGTACTCCAAGATTTCCACCAATTCCGGTTCCAGGTGTCATAGTAATACTTAAGTTCGGTCTTCCTGTCGGACCGGTTGTACTTGACCATGATGTCGTTGCACATCCGTCTCCAGAGGATAAATCACCATACCTTCCGTAATACATACCTGCTGCAGATGAAGCATATACCGGTGAATATTGAGTATAAGCTGAATTATTGTAACATATTTCAATTAAAACATTGCTTGTACCATTCCAGTAGAATGGAGTTTGCAAAGTAATGAGTTGCCATCCTGTTCCGGGTACTGTATAAGTTCCTGAATAACAGGTTGTCCAGCCTGTTGTAGTAAATCCTGTAATAGATGTTAAAGTGGTATTTTGTATTTTTACGTTAAATCCATTCATAGGTGCAGGATCGGCAGTAATAACATTGAATCCGATTTTTGAAATATTTCCGATAAAACATCCGGCAGCAGTTAATTCACTTGCAAGGAATAAAATATCGGTTCTTCCGTCCATCCAGTATGTTGTGAATGGGAAATTGCAGGAGATAGTTCCATTGCCAATAATAAAATTATTTTGACCTACAGTAACATTGAATGAATCAATAGCAACATTCCGCAAGGCAGGTTTCATATTAACGGTAAATTTGACAATTGTTCCAATTGGTGTGGAAGAAAGAGCACTAACGTTGAAGAATTTTTTAATTGAATCACCATAATTAATAGTTCCATAGTCAAGGCTGTCACCATTTACAGTTATGTATGAACTGTTATCAAACAATCTACCAACTACACTATTTGCATTCGATGTACCGGTATTTTTGAATGTTATATACATCCTGACATTTTCTCCAGGGTCTAATTTACCGTTATTATTACCAAGTGAGTCAACAATTTGGATATTTCTCATCTTCATTTCAGGTGCATGTGCAGTAATCGTAAATTGTGATGCCCAGTTGTTAGTTCCGTCTGTAGCCGCAACATTGAATGTAACGATTCTGTTATCGGGTATTAAATTATTAACGGTATACGCAAAACCATTTGTAATAGTTTTTGTTGCACCTGCGTTAATTGTTCCGTAATTTTCGGTGGAATCCGTCATTGTAATATATGAATCTGTCGTTGTAACTTTTACATTTACATTATTTGCAATAGCTGAACCAACGTTTTTAACTCTGACAGATAATTGATTGGTTTCTCCATAATCCATTTTTCCGTTTCCATTTCCTAAAGGCGAAGCATCATTAATAGCAACTGAGTCATAAACCACATATGGTCCTGTTGAAGGTACTACTGCAACATTATTTTCATATCTATAATAATTTTGTTTGGTGACAACAACTTTCATGTTGTTTCCCGGTAATTGTGTGCCTGGAATATTTATTGTTACCGGTGAACCCGTTCCTGTACCTGTACCAAAAACTTCACCGTTATATGACAAAGCAATTAATGCTCCAGAGTTTGCAGTAACCTGAAAAGTAGTAGCTCCTGCAACTACAGTTGAAGCATGGGAAACCGTTAAGGACTGAGGAACTGTTGAATATAAGTTTAAGAATGCATCCCCATGCATGTGGTACAATCTATAAGTAACTAATTTATCTCCTGTGTTATATGGCCAGCTTGATTGTTGTAAGAAATATTTTCCTGACGCCATTCCGAATGCAGGTTTTAAATCTCTTTGTGGAATTTGATTTCCACCGTAATCAGGCATAAATTGTGGCCACATATTATCATACATACCCCAGCAATACGTATCGTTTACAAATGAATAAGAAACTTCTGTTGGACACACCATTCCAAGTGCGCCTGAATTTTGTCCGTTGTATGTATATCTGTAAAATACTTCAACAAAACTTCCTTCGGATGGACATCCTGAAGGATTGTGATATCCTCCGGTTTGACAATTTATCGAATATATAAATGATAAATCTGTGTTAGTTAAACTCGAAATGTTTGATGTTGTATATGCCGGTTCTCCCCATCCCGTGTACATTCCATGGTCCCTGTGCTGAAGCAAAAATGCACCACTGTTAATTGCATTATTTACCATCGTTGCAGTTCCACCACTCCAATTTCCTAATGAATCAGGTGTTAATGGTATATAATACCTTCCTGCAGGTCCGAAATATGACACAACAGTGGATGTATTTGTTGCTGTTGACCACACTGTACTCGGATTTCCAGAATATATTGCATTGATTCTTGTGGGTGTTTTTCCTAAAGATTTTGAAAAGAAACCACCAAGAACTTCTGAACATATCTGAAACCATCTTTCAGTCTGCCATCCAAGAGCAGTGATTGGATGAGAATAAAAGTATGCAGATGTTGGAGGAGTTCTTTCGTATTTTAAATTTTTTGAAATTAAAATTTGTAATTGTGAAGCATTATTTGCAATTATCCTCGAAAATACTATCTCAGGCATTTCATCACCATTGACATCAGAATAATAATTATCCGATGCAAAAGCAGGGTATCCCGCAGGATGTGTAACTAATGTTGAAATTATAGTCGAATTAATATTTGAACCATAATCTCCAAGCAAACAAATTGCAACAGGTTTCAATGTCCAGGTGTTATATGCATTTGTTACCCAATTTTTAATAGCTGTAACAGTATTACCACCAAGATCCGTCAATTTATATACCCCTGTCTTTATACCCTGAGCAATTCTGAAATTTTTAATTGTATCTGCCCATGCAAGAAAATCCGCACCGTCAGGAGAAATAATTACATATTCATATCCCGTTACATCTTTAATATTTTTATATCTACTATCGAAATCTATTTTGGGTAAGGAGATATAATTTAATAATGCATCATCAAGAATTGGTTCCCACCACCTATTTCTGTATGCATCATCTCCAAAATGACCATTTCCGCCCGTGAAATTGACTTCAACTTTTAAATCCTTATATATAATAAGTTCTTTTGATACAGGATTGTATTGAAAAGGGGTAATACCAAGCATAACAACATCTACACCTCTGATTTGTGTTTTACCTGAAAGAATTACTGGATTTTCAGGATAATATGAATTTTTTGAATATACCTGTAAATTTTTAAAATATTTTAATGGAGATGGGTCATTGTCAAGAGGTAAAACAGGTGCTGGTGCAATTTCAATGTTTTTGAGAATTTCCGTTCTATAACTAACAATACGGTATGTTGCACTTGCACCTTGAGGAATTGCAATATACCTTCCTGTTCCTGCTAAATCCGGATTTCCGGCATCATTTGGAAGAAATACCCCAGGTATCCCAACACTTTTCATCGTTTTTCCTTCAAACTGTACATCGTTCATATGAAATTCATTAACTGAAAAATTAATTTCCACCCCCCCTGTATTTTGTCGGGTTAAAGTCAAGCCTTGTTTTCCCCAATTGTCAGAATATTTTACAACCTGACTTTGCGTACTGACTACAAAAAGTAACAGAAAAATAAACATCAGCACTACTTTTTGGAGTAAAAAGTGATTTTTTTCCATCATCTTATTATTAAATTTATAAAAATAATTTAGTTAATTATGTAAATTATATAAGTTTTTTAATAAAAGCAATATTTTTATTTTTTATTGTTTTTCGTTAGTATATATTTCAGTTGTATTTTGTAAAAAATTATCTGCAATTTTTCAATTTCTTTAATCATTGTTTATACTTTATTAATTCAATAAATTTAATGTTTAAAAATTTTTATAATGACGGCAGAATTAATAAAGTTAGAAAATTGTAAGCGTGAATTATCTGTTGAAATACCATATGAGGAACTTATACCATATTTTGAAAAGGAATTGGTAAAATTCAAACAGAAAGCGAATATACCCGGATTTAGAAAAGGGAAAGCACCGTTATCTATGATAAAAAAGATGTATGGTGAAAGCATTGAATATTCTTCACTTGAAAATATTGCAAATGATTATTTTAAAAAATATCTTAAAGATAACAATATTGATATTTATGATGTTGACCATCTTTCAAACTTGGATTACAAACCGAAAGAAAAATTTATCTTTAAAGTAACATTTGATGTAAAACCGGAAATAAGTTCATTAACATATAAAAATCTGGAGTTGACATCAGAAAATTATATTATATCAGAGAAAGTTGTTGAAGATGAAATTAATTTTTACAAATTGCAATATGCTAATTATGAGTTAGATGGTCAGGCAGTAGATGAAAATTACAGATTAACAGTTGATATTCAGGAATTGGACGATGCCGGTAATATTCTAATTGGTAAAAACGAGAAAGATATAAAGGTATATCTAAACAATAAAACAATATTAAAAGAATATAAGGAAGGTTTGTCAAATATTCGTGAAAATGAAGACAGGATTATAGAAAATAGGGATGAAGATGGAAAAATTAAAAAAGTCAAGGTTTCCTGTAAAAAAATTGAAAAAATTATTTTTCCGGAAATGAATGAAGAGTTTTTTAAAAAAGTATTTCAGAATATACATATTTCGTCTGATGAGAATTTTAAGGATGAAATTCGAAAAAGAATAGAAACATATTATAGAAATAAATCAAAAGAAAAACTCAATGAAGACATAATCAATGAGATAATAAAACTAAATGATATTGAATTACCAGATAAATTTGTTGATTCAGTGTTATTAAATATGTTTGATAATTTTAAAAGCAGATTAAACAAAAACTATAAATTGACGAAGGAAGATGAAGAAAATTTTAAAAGAGAAAGACGTGTAAATGCAATAATAAATGCAAAATGGTTTTTGATTAAAGAAAAAATAATTGAAACTGAAAATATGACTGTAAATGACGATGATTTAAAGATATTTGCTGAGAATAATATTGAGAAATATAATATGCCAATTCCTGCCGAAAAACTTATAGATTTGTATAAAAATAATGATGAAATTAAACATTCGGTATTGGAAGAAAAGGTTTTTGAATTGGTGAAGCAAAATTCAATAATTAATTCCGTAGAAAAAAATTTGGAAGAAGAAAATAATAATTCATAAACTTAAAAATATTAAAATGGATTTTACAAGCATTATTAAAAAAAATGAGGATTATCTGCAAAATCAATTGAATAAAGCTTCAAGGATAAAAGGACAGCTGGTTCCTATTGTTGTTGAATCGACATCAAGAGGTGAAAGGGCATATGACATATATTCCAGATTATTAAAAGAAAGATTGATATTTCTCGGTAGTCCAATTTTTGATGAAGTTGCATCTTTAATTGTTGCACAATTGCTCTTTTTGGAATATGAAGACCCTGATAAAGATATTATGCTTTATATTAATTCACCGGGAGGAAGTGTTTCAGCAGGATTAGCAATGTATGATACAATGAGTTATATAAGAAGCGACGTTTCGACAACATGTGTAGGGATGGCAGCATCTATGGCTCAGGTAATTCTAACAGGAGGAGCCGCAGGAAAGAGAGTTGCATTACCACATTCAAAGATATTAATGCACCAGCCAATGGGCGGGACACAAGGACAGGCAACTGAAATTGAAATCTATACAAAAGAAATGCTAAGAACGAGAGATACAATTTATCAGATTATTTCCAAACATACGGGAAAAACTGTTGAACAAATTTTAAAAGATGCAGAAAGAGATAATTATATGACTGCAGAAGAGGCTAAAAAGTATGGATTAATTGATTTAATTTTGTCAAAAAGGGAAAAACCTGCTAAAAAAGAAAAATAATTTTTTAATTTTTTAATTAGAATATATGGATTACAAGATATTAAACCGAATTGTCGGATTTGTTATATTTATAATTGTAACTGTTGTATATTTTTTGACAGTTCAGCCAACATTATCACTTTGGGATTGCGGAGAGTTTCTTGCCTGTGCTTTTACGCTTTCTGTTCCACATCCTCCGGGTGCTCCGTTGCATATTCTCGTTGGAAAAATTTTTACAATGTTTCCAACCGGTACCGATATTGGTTTCAGAATGAATCTTCTTTCTGTATTTGCAAGTTCATTTTCAGTTTTATGCCTGTATCTTGTTTCGGTTAAATTAATTAAAAATTGGAGAGGAACACCAAAAAATATTTATGAAACATTATTAATTTTAATACCTTCTGCAATAGGAGCATTATCTCTCGGTTTTTCCGATAGTTTTTGGTTTAATGCAATGGAAGCAGAAGTATATGGCTTTGGTACATTGCTTACTGCTGCTTCAGTTTATCTTGCAATGTTATGGTGGGAAAAAGCTGATGAAGAGGGAAGTGATAAATACTTATTATTGATTGCATATATTTCAGGACTGGCGTTAGGAATACATTTACTTGTTGTTCAAATGATTTTTATTGCCGGTTTAATTTATTATTTCAGAAGATTTAAATATGATTTAAAAACATTTATTTTTGCATTAATAATTTCTACTATTGCATTCTGGACAGCATATCCAATTATTACCAAGCAATTACCTAATTTAATTAATAAAGCTGGTTTAATCATTGTTATCATTTTACTTGCTGTTTTAGTAATTGGGATATTTTATACATATAAAAATAAAACGAGTGTTTCAAAAATAATTAATTTTTCATTTTTTTCTATATTTCTTGTGATTTTAGGGTATTCAACATATATTTCTGTTTTACAAAGAGCAAATGTAAAAGATTTACCTATTAATGAAAATAGACCTGATAATATTGAAAGATTATTATCATATTTGAACAGAGAACAGTATGGAGAACAGCCATTAATTTTGCCAAGAAGATATTCTCAAGACGTGATGCATACAAATACATGGAAAAATTATTCTTCAGATATGGATTTTATGTTCAAATATCAGATTAATAAAATGTTTAATAGATATTTGTTCTGGCAATATATCGGCAGAGAAAGTTATGAACAGGATGCAGGAGTTGATATTAGTAAATTTTTTGCAATTCCTTTTATCATCGGAATGCTTGGTTTATTCATACATTTTCGTAAAGACTGGAAACTTGCTTTAGTGTTTTTGATAATGTTCATAATGATGGGTGTTGTAACTGCCCTATATCAGAATCAACAAGACCCTCAACCGCGTGAAAGAGATTATTTTTATATTGGTGCTTTTTTTGTTTTTTCAGTATGGATTAGTATTGGATTGGCAGGTGTGTCATATCAAATTAAAGATTTTATAAAAGGTAATGCATCTAAGTTTGCAATAATAATATTTCTATTACTGGGGATGGTTTTTATTCCGTTTAATATGGCTCGCGTCAATTATAAATATCAAAACAGGGCAAATAATTACCTGCCTTATGATTATGCTTATAATCTTCTGCAAAGTTGTGATAAAGATGGAATATTAATAACGAACGGTGATAATGATACATTTCCATTATGGTGTCTGCAGGCAGTTTATGGCGTCAGACAGGATATTCGCATTATTAATTTATCCCTCGCACAAATTGACTGGTATAACTTACAGTTAAAAAATGAACGTCCATACGGCTCAAAGACAATACCGCTTAATTTTACTGATGACCAGGTTAAAAGACTCAGACCATCAGAATGGGATGCAAACAAAGTTATGACATTTGATGTCCCCGCAAATGCATATCCTGATACAATGAAAAATAAACCGGAAAAAATGCAGGTAAAAATTATTCCAAGAACTCAGACATATCAAGGTAAACAAGTAAATTATCTGAATACACCTGATTTATTAGTGCTTGATATGATTAAGGCAAATAAATGGGAGAGACCTGTATATTTTTCATCTACAGTATCTGATGATAATTATATAGGTTTTAATGATTATTTACTTGCCGAAGGAATGGTATTAAGAATTGTTCCTTATAAGACAGGTGAGAATATTTCGGGAAGTTTTGTAATTAATAAGGAGGTTACGATGAAATGCCTTATCAGTGATACTGAAACACCTTACCAGTCTCCACATTATGGATTTTTATTAAGAAATTTAAATGATAATAATATCTTTTTTGAGCAGGTTCAAAGAAGGATGATTGAGTCATTTAGAATGCTTTATGTCAGAACTGCATATTCATTTGCTGATGATTCACTTCAGTTCAGTAAAGCGAAAGAAATTTTATCCAGGATGGAAAGCAAACTTCCAAGAAAAGTTGTTGAAATGGATTTCAGAATAAAGTATGACCTCGCTATGCTATATCACAAATTAGGAGAATTATCCTTATTTAATGAATATTCTGCAGAAATTGAAAAAACTGCATTAAGTGAAGTTGACAGAGGTACAGTTGATATGAAATCATACTATAATCCTTACAGGATATTACTTGACCTGTATGATGTTAGAAAAGAATACAATAAAGAAATGGAGCTTCTTGAAAAATTATCAAAATTGTATCCAAATGATCCTTCAATTGTACAGAAGAAAGAAGTAGTAAAACTGAAAATATCCGGAGAAGTTATTAAGAAAGATGATGAAAAAAATAAAGAAAATGATTTGGATTACAATACTCAGCCATAAAATATACTGATTAATTAAATCAATTTTGGAATACTTAAAGAAGAGTTGAAGGACAATCGAAAAATAGGAATTTTAATAGTAGCATATAACGCTGTTACTACTTTAAGCAAAGTGCTGGACAGGATTCCGAAAAATGTTTATGAAGAAATTGACGAAATTGCTGTATTTGATGATGCAAGTAAAGATGAAACTTATGCTTTGACGGTTGGATATAAAGCGATAAAAAAACTTGAAAAGATAAGCATATTTTTAAATGAAAAAAATTTAGGATACGGAGGTAACCAGAAAAAAGGATTTAAATATTTTATTGAAAAAAATTTTGATGTAGTTGTTCTTTTGCATGGAGATGGACAGTATGCACCGGAGATACTAAGTGAAATGTATTCCCCGATAATTGAAGGAAATGCAGAAGTAGTACTGGGTTCGAGAATGATGAGGAAATACGGTGGTGCACTTAAAGGAGGGATGCCTTATTATAAATTTATAGGGAACAGGATACTTTCAGGTTATGAAAACCATTCGCTTAAAATGAATCTGACGGAATTTCATTCAGGATACAGAGCATATTCAATATCAGGACTTAAAAAAATAAGTTTAGAGAACTGTTCAGATGATTTTCATTTTGATACACAAATAATTATAAAAGCACACCATAATAATTTAAAAATAATTGAAGTCCCTATTCCGACTTATTATGGAGATGAAATATGTTACGTTAACGGAATGAAATATGCCCGGAATATATTTTCAACCGTTAAGGAATATAAAAAAACAGTATCCGGTAAAAGAAAGTCTGAAGTCTATAAAGAGTTTTATAAACCATATCCTTTAAAATTATATCCTTTTTCAAGCCATTATTTTGCTTTGAAAATTTTAAATGCAAAATCGAATTTACGAATACTTGATTTAGGATGCGGAAACGGGGAATTTGATTCTAAGATTACTAAAAATAATTTTATTGTAGGAATTGACCCTGTTGAACCTTCAATCAAAGACGGAGTAAATACATATATAAAATATGATTTGAATAACGGTTTACCTGTAGAAATAAAAGATATCGAAAAATTTAACTTTGTATTGGCACTCGATATTTTAGAGCATCTTATTGATTATGAGAAAATTTTAAATAGCATTAAAGATTATCTTAATGCAGATGGAAAAATAATCATATCATTACCTAATATTGCAAATATTTATATAAGACTGAATTTATTGTTCGGAAGATTTCCTTATTCTGACAGAGGAATTCTTGACAGAACACATTTACATTTTTTCACTCTTGGTTCCATTAAAAAATTAATCAGGAATAATAATCTTGAAATAGTAAAATTAAATGTTGCTCCGATTCCAATAATTGAGGTACTCCCTAAAATGTTAAAAAATAATTTTGGTAAAATTTTAAATTTCTTTCTGTACTTATTGTCCAGAATATTTAAAAGACTTTTCGCTTACCAGTTTTTAATAATTGCAAAACCAAAAATTAAATTTTAAATGGCAAAAGCAAAAAATGTCGTAACAAAAAAATCTCAGGGAATAGATTTGTCGTTTATTAATAATAAATGGTTTGCGCTTTCGGTTTTATTTATTTTCTGGTTTTTATTCTTCCGTGAATTAATTTCAGGTTCAGCATATCTTTTCGATGATTTCATCGAACAGTATTTCCCCGGTAAAACATTTTCTTCTGTATCTTTAGCAAACGGCATATTCCCATTCTGGAATCCTTATACATTCGGGGGAATGCCCTTATTTGCAGACTTACAGGTTGCTGTTTTATATCCGTTAAATTTCATATTATCATTTTTTACACACGGAAATGTTTTATCTCCCACAGTAATTCAATTTTCTATTATTGTTCATTATCTTTTGTGTTCGGTCTTTACTTTCTTTCTTGGAAGAGAGTTAAAATTATCCAATATTACATCTTTGATAACTGCATTATTATTTACATATTCCAGTTATATGATGATTCACATGATTCATATGCCTTTAGTAGAGTCTTTGACCTGGTTTCCGTTAATTCTATTTTTATTACTAAAATTTATTGACACAAAAAAATATTTTTATATATTTTTATGTTCCGCTGTTGTAACTTTATCAATTTTATCAGGTTATCCGCAGGTAGTGTTTTTCAGTTATTTTTTTATTGCATTATATATTCTGACAATTTTTATAAATCAAATCAAAAATAAGAATTATAAAGAAGTATTATACATAGTATTTGGATTTTTAATTATCGTAATTATTCCTTTCGGATTATCTGCAGTGCAGCTGCTTCCTGCAAATGAATTTGTAAGTCTATCAAACCGTGCTACATTTGATTATGAGTTTGCGAAACAAGGGTCTTTGCATCCCTATGATATATTTACTTTTTTTATTCCGAAGGTCTTTGGTGTCTGGTCGGGAAATGAATCAATAACCGATATAAGATACTGGTCTAAACATCAGGAAGGTGTTTTTATGTTTTCAATTGCAAACATATTTATTTCCGTTTTGATTGTTGTTTCAATTGTACCGTTTATAATTTATTCTTTAAAAGAAAAGAAAAATAAAATATTAACTATTTTCCTTTTGTGTTTTGGTCTGTTTTCGATTTTATTTGCTTTGGGTGGTAATTTTTTTATTCAGAAATTATTTTTTGATGTTGTTCCGTTTTTTAATCGTTTCAGAAATCCAGGTCATATTTTATTTTTATTTTCGTTTTCTGTAATCATTATTTTTTCTCTTGGGTTTGAATCTTTGTTGAATGATTCTAAAATACTGTCAAAATATTTTAGTAAAAAATATTTTATTACTATATTTTCCATTTTTACTTTTATTTTAATATTAATAATTGCCGAAATTATTAAACCGGGAGATAGTTCAAATGCTAAAGAAGTTATTCCCTGGGTAAAAAAAGAATATTTTATTTTTTTTGTTTTTCTTGTCTTGTTTGGTTTAGCCTTTTATTTATTTATCAATAAGAAAATAAAAAAAGAAGTATTTTCTTTGATGATTATAGTTGTATTATTATTTGAGATTTACCTTATTTGGTATGAAATTAATAACGGTTCCAGAAATCCTGAAAAATTGTTTGCCCAGAATACCCAGTTAATTAACCAGTTAAAAGAAGAATTAAAGACTGAACAATTCAGAATAAATATGCGGGATTTGTCAGGTCCAATGCTGTTTAAAAGAAATCAGGGTTTAGTTGACAGAATCCCGTTAATAGAGGGATATGGAGCGTTATTAATGCAAAGACTATATCCGTTTTACAAACCTGATTCTATTGGTATTCAATCACACAATCTGCTGAATGTGAAGTATAAAATTAATGTTGATAAGCAAAAAAATTCAATGATTTTAGTTCCAAATCCGGGATATTTACCGAGAGCAAAAATGTTTTATGACATTAAAGTTATTGAAAATGATACTGCTTCTGTTAGAAAATATATGGAGAGCAACGAATTTGATTACAGAAAAACATTAGTACTCGAAAAAAATTCAATGAACATCAGTTTACCTCAAATTAAAGATTCTTTATCATTCCCTGTTTCATCAGTGAAAATAATTGATTACGGGCTGAATAAAATTGTTATCGAAGCTGAAACTTCAGAGAATGGATTTTTATATTTAAGCGAAGTGTATTATCCTGCATGGAAGGCATATACAGACGGGAAGGAAACAGAAATATACTGTACAGATTATGCAATGCGTTCGGTATATCTGGAAAAAGGAAAACACACGGTAGAGTTTATTTATGATTCCGAGACTTTCAAAACAGGCAAAAAAATTACTTTTGCATTTCTTGCATTTTGGTTCATCGGAGTTTTATTTTCAGGATTTAAATTTTTTAGAACGAAGAACACAAAGAAATAAAATGAAAATTCTTATAAATGCATTATCAGGAATCGGCGATGCATTGATGTTCTCACCTGCACTCAGAATTCTATCCGAAAAATCCCCTGGTTCAGAAATCGATATGCTTGTAATGTATGAATCTGTAAAAGAACTTTATGAAAATAGTCCATTTATTAAATCTATTTATTTCATAGACTTTTTGAGACAATCAAAATATAAATCAGTTAAAGAGATTTTAAAAATAAAAAAAAATAAATATGATGTTTCAATAAATGTTTATCCCTCAAATAGATTTGAATATAATTTTCTGAATTTTTTACTTGGGGCAAAAAAGAAAATCGGGAATAATTTTGTTCACTCAAATTTTTTCCGATGCGAATTTTTTAATAATGTAAGATATAATGAAATTCCTGATGAACATAACGTATTACAAAATATTAGATTGATAAACGGATTAGTTGAATTTAATGAAAATGAAATACACGGACTTGAAATTTTTTTAAAGGAAGATGATGAAAAAAAGGCTATAGAATGGTTTAAACAAAATGGGTTAACCAATAGTATTATAATAGGGATACATGCAGGCTCGTCAACCTTTAAAAACCATATACATAAAAGGTGGGATAAACATAATTATATTGATTTACTTCAGACGTTAATCAAAAAATATGATGCTGCAGTTCTACTTTTTGGAACAGAAACGGAATTAAACGATGAAATAAAAAAATCTCTGACTGGAAATGTTATATTGGCATCGACGCAGAATTATTTAGATTCATTGGCAAGATTAAAATACTGCAATTTATTTATATCAAATGATACAGCATTTCTTCATTCAGCTTCTGCATTTAAAATTCCGATTGTTGCAATTTTCGGATATACAAACAGCAGAGAATTATACCCGTGGCAAAACGAACATATAATAATCAGGAAAGACCTTGATTGCAGTCCCTGTTTTTATAATTCCCCTAAACCCGCTTCCTGCAAGTGGAAGGGGAGTGAACAATTTAAATGTATGACACAGATTACCGTAGAGGAAGTTCTGATGGCATGTGAAAAATTAATTCAAAAAATCCCACACAATCGTAAATCTTGAAATAACCCTCAATGCCCCGCCCCTGTCATTCATTGGATATAGATAGGTATTATAATTAAAATTATTAAATAAATTTTCTAATGTAAAATTAACATTTGCCCTTCCAATCCTTGCACCAATATAGAAATCAAAATTGAAGGCATTCTTTGAGGGAATTTGCTGATAGTTATTATAAATTGAAGTATTATATTTAACATTATAAATTAATGGAACAAACTTATTTGAGTATTTAATATTTACTCCAAATTTTAGTTTTAATTTGTTATTGAAGAAAAAATCTTCATATGAAATATCTGTCTTAATATTATGTGCAGGAAGAAATAAATAATCAGAATAATTATAAATATATTTTAAAAATATTTTGTTAAAAATAAAATAACCTTCAAACGAAATTCCCTGATTATATGAATTATATTGAGATATTTTGTAGAAATTAATTTTGAAAAAATTTAATTTATTAATAATTTCAACACCCGATTCCAGATAATATGTATTTTCTGTATCAGGAGTCTTGTTTCCTCCGGAATAAAAAAATAAGGAATAATCATTTAAGGTCATTATTTTAATTTTTGATTCAATACCAAAATATAATCTGTTTATATTATTATTGTTCTTTCTTATGAAAGCCGATATGAATGATTCTGAAAAAAACAAATTCGCTTTTGCATATATTGATGAAATATTATCATTATAATTTAGAATTTGATTTAAATTTCCATAAAGTGAATCGTATTCAAAGTAATTCAAATTTTTGGAATTCAGAATGTAACTTTCTGAAACAGTAACGTCGAGGAACATATTATCGCTAAAGAGTGTAAGATAATTTTGTTTTAATTCCAGTCCGTACTGAATAGTTTTTAAATTATCAAAAATCAAATCAGTATTATTTAAAGGACGGTTATTTTCATCTCTTAATTCACGTAAAGTATTTTGTGTCCAAAATGATATTTTTGTAAGAGAACTATTATTTCCGAATAATTTTATTGTAGTTTTTAAATCAGCATAATAATTTGTAATTTTTTCATATAAATCGGAATTTTTCACTTGCGCTAAAATAGGGTCTGACAAAGTATCGGTTGTCGAATATATTAAACCTTCATTTAACCCTCGTTGAATTTTTGAATAATTTATATTAATTCTAAAATTTAATAGCGGAGTCGGAAAATAATTTATTCTGCCTCTTGCCCTCCAGACACTAAAATCTGAATTTGTATATCTGCCGTCAATGTTATTATTATTCGCTCCGAATAAAACAGAAACTTTGTCGGATAAAGGTTGAAAAAATGATATATCTGCATTCAATGAGTTATATCTATCCTGCGAATATCTTAACTGTGCAAACGTTTTCGGAATAAAATAATCTTTAGTCAATACATTAATTGCTTTGTTGTTTGTATAATAATTCATATTATTGATACCATATATAACTGAACTTGCCGCAGATAATATTTCTATTTTATCTATTTCATTGACGGAAATATTTTCAATGTCAAAACCACTGTATAATAAATCATTTATCTGAATTCCATCTCTGAAAACAGAAATATTTTTTTCATCAAATCCGTTATAACTTATTAAATTCCTGCTGCCATTGTTCATAAAATTTAAGTTGAATCCTGCTTTTTCATTTAGAATCTCACCAAGATTTCTTTTATCATTCCACAAAAAGAAATCATTGTTAATTATTTCCGATTTAGAGTCTAATATATGTGATTCTTTAATTTTATTTGTGTCGAATGGATGAATATGAATTGTATCTTTAATGGTCTGTGAATAGGATATACTTATAAAATAGAAGTGTAATATTAATAAACAGAAAATAAATAAAAAAATATTATTAATTCTCAAATATTTTTCCATCCTGCATTTTTATTATTCTGTCGCATTTTTGTGTGAACTCCTCATTGTGAGTTACGATTAAAAATGTTTTGTTTAATTTCTTTCGTAAATCAAAAATCAATTCTATTATTGAATTTGCATTATCTGAATCAAGATTCCCTGTCGGTTCATCAGCAAGAATCAGTTCCGGTGAATTTATCAAAGCACGTGCAATTGCAACTCTTTGTGCTTCTCCTCCCGATATTTCTCCGGGTTTATGGTGAATTCTTTCTTTTAATCCGACTTCTTCAAGCAAGGATTCCGCTTTTCCTATATCTTTTTTTCCATTAATCATCGAAGGAATTAAAACATTTTCAAGCACAGTAAATTCCGGAAGTAAATGATGGAACTGAAATATGAAACCGATTTTCTTGTTTCTGAAATTTGCCAAAGGTTTGTCCTTCAACCTGAAAATATCTTCGCCAGAAAATATTACATTTCCCGAATCAGGTCTGTCAAGTGTACCGACGATATGAAGCAGAGTGCTTTTTCCAGCTCCTGATTTACCGATTATTGCAGCGATTTCTCCCTGATAAATCTTAAGATTTATACCTTTAAGAACATTCAGTTTATTATTTTTTGTGATACTGAATGATTTTTTTATTTCGATAGTTTCGAGTAAAATATTATTTTCCATTTATTATTCCCATCTGATTGATTCAATCGGATTAAGTTTAGCTGCTTTTCTGGAAGGATACAGTGATGCAAGAAAACATAATACCATTGCCGCTATTGTTACACTTATGAAATCAGTAAATCTTAATTCTACAGGTAAAGTACTCATTTTAAAAACCGCAGAATTTATTTTGTATAAGCCATATTCCTTTTGTAAGATAGCAAGCACGAGGCTTATAATTGTTCCGCTCACCATACCAATTATGCCTACAACAATTCCTTCAAATAAGAATATTTTAGTTATCACAGAATCCGATGCACCCATTGCTTTTAATATGCCAATATCCCTTTTCTTTTCTATCACAGTCATTGTCAGTGAGCCGAGTATATTAAATGATGCTACAATTATGATTATGCTTAAAATAATAAATGCCGCCCATCTTTCAACTTTTAAAATTGAATAAAAATCCTTATGCAAATCATACCAGGTCATAACATTATATTCCTTACCGAGTAAATTTTGTAATTTATCTTTTATTTCATCCGATTCGATAATATTATTTAATTTAATTTCGATTCCTGAAAATGTATTATTTAACTTAAATAAATAATTGGAATTTTCTAAACTAATATATGCATATCTGGAATCATATTCTTTATTATCCGAATCATAAATTCCGGATATTATAAATTTTTTGGTTATAGGTTCAATAAATTGTGTGAGTGAAACCTCAAGACCAACAGGACTTATCAGTGTCAGAGTATCGCCAGGAGTAACTCTCAACTGGTCTGCAAGAGATAATCCTAAAATAATACTTCCGAAATCCCCTTTATCTTTTAATTCAAATTTCCCGATTCTTGTTACTTCCTTTACTCCTGATACCTTTGAAATATTTTCATCAACACCTTTTATGAACAGGACTTTGTTTGTAAAATCATTAATCAGCATTCCTTTATTCAATGTATATGGAGCAAAATTTTCAATTCCCGCTGTTCTTAATTTTTGGGAAAATGATTCATAACCTGATAATAGACTGTTTTGATTTACAGATTCAATTCTTAAGTGAGGGTCAAATCCAACAAGAATGTTTGTAACTTTTTTATTAAATCCATTAAAAACGGATAATACCAGAATCATTGCGGCAACACCAATGGTAACTCCGATAATGGAAATAATTGAAATAATAGTAATGAAAGTTACCTTTCTCTTTGAGAATAAATATCTTTTTGCTATAAAAAAATCAATATTCAAATTGTAAAACTTTTATTCATCAAAAACAATTACTGATTCTTTATATTGTCTTACCTTATTATTGTCAATTTTTCCAAGAAGGAATTTTTCTAATTCGATAGATTTCCGTCCGATTTCATTTTCATCTATAAGGTTTTTAATATTATACCTGATATGCAAAACTCTGTTGACAATCAGATGTCTTGTTATGCCGGATGGAATTTTATTCAGACTATTTGCTGCTTTAATAATATGTTTTTTTGTGAAATCAGGAAATTCTATCAGGATGCCTTTTTTCCGAGAAAATTTTCTTAAATCATTAAAATTAATTTCACATTCGGAACGGTCAAAATTATATTTATTAAAATAAATCCTTGTAAGTCTGTCAATCTGATTAATCATATTATCAAAATTCTTATCAAGATGAATTAAAATGTTCTTACCGTTTTTAACCTCAGAAATCAGAATATTCCCGAATTTGTTTCTGACATAATTTAATCCTTCCTGATATGAAATTTCCTTTTGTCTGATGTTATTTCTTTTGCAATATGAAATAAATTTTTCAATTTCAATATTATATATTAAATGATTCCATTTTTTAAGTTTGATTCTTTCATCATTATAATTTATAATCTGTGCTATTATTAATTTACACTTTAAATCTTTTAGAGAACTGTATCTGTTTGCCCCGTCAAGTAATATGAAGTCATTTTTTACTTTTCCTACAATTACAGGATTCATTAACATCTTGTCTTTATTTATCCTGCCAAAAATATTACGAAGCCTGTTGTACTCCGTTAATTCATGAAGTTTTATTTCTGATAACTTCAGAATTTTCAAATCAAAATATTTCGTTGTATAATTTATCATTTATTCATTTCCTTTTCAAATTCAATCAATCCTTTTTGATTTAATTTAATACGTATTGTATCCCCGGGTAAAAATTCAGCTGATAATATTTTTGATGAAAGGGGATTAGTTATAAATCGCTGTATCGTTCTTTTCAGCGGTCGTGCACCGTAATTAATGTCATATCCAAGTTTTCCTATCCATTCAGGAACATCATTATCTACATTTAATTTGAACCCGTTTCTTTCAAGTTTTTCTTTTAAAAAATAAATCTGTAATTCAACAACTTTTTCAATTGTTTTTTCTGTTAGCGGATTAAACAGGATTATTTCATCTATCCTGTTAAGAAATTCCGGTCGTATATTGGCTTTTAATAATTCAAGAAGTTTGACTCTCAGATTATTCATTATTTCTATCATATTTTTTTCATTAATAAATTGCATCTGTTCCTGAATCAACATTGAACCAATGTTTGAAGTCATTATTATTATTGTGTTTTTAAAGTTGACAGTTTTTCCTTTTGAATCTGTCAATCTGCCTTCATCCAGAATCTGAAGTAATATGTTGAATATATCCGGATGAGCTTTTTCTATTTCATCAAGAAGTATTACACTATATGGTTTTCGTCTTACAATTTCTGTCAGTTGTCCGCCTTCCTCATATCCGACATAACCGGGAGGGGCACCGATTAATCTTGAAACAGAGAATTTTTCCATATATTCGCTCATATCAATTCTTATCATTGCTTTTTCGTCATCGAAAAGAAATTCGGCTAATGCTTTAGCGAGTTCAGTTTTCCCAACACCTGTTGTACCGAGAAAAATAAAAGAACCGATTGGTTTATTTTCTTCCTGCAATCCTGCACGGGTTCTTCTGATAGCTTCCGAGACTGACTTTATAGCTTTTTCCTGCCCGATAACCCTTTTTTCGAGATTCGATTCCATATTCAGAAGTTTCTCCCTTTCGGATTCAAGCATTTTATTTACAGGTATCCCTGTCCATTTTGAAACAATTTCCGCTATATCCTCCGCGTCAACTTCTTCCTTGAGCATCTTCCTGTTTCTTTGTAATGTTTCAAGTTCAGTAGTTTTTTCTGCAATTTCTTTTTCAATATCAGGAATTTTTCCATATCTCAGTTCAGCAACTTTTCCAAGATTTCCTTCTCGATATAAAGTTTCGGCTTCAAGTTTATATTTCTCTATTTCTTCTTTTAAATGATGTATACTTTTTATAAGTTCTTTTTCCAGATTCCAGTGAGCGAGTAATTCATCTCTCTCTGATTTGAGTTCGGATATTTCTTTAGTTATATCTTCAAGTCTTTTTTCAGTCTGAGATTTGATTTTTTTGCTACTGCTCATAAATTAATATAAATAATAAATTTACAAAGTTTTATTTCTAAATGTAATGATAAAACTTTATTAGTTTAAAATCTAATTTAAATTAAATATTTTAAATTCAAAAATTCAGAAAAATGACAAAAAATATTATCATCCTTACATTTCTTTTTTTAAATTTATTATCTTTGAATGCCCAGACAGTTGAACAGACAAGGAATTTAATGGAAAAAAATAAAATAAGTAAAATATCAAACTATATTCTTTATAATCGGGAAGGAAGTATTCAGCAAAATCCGGAACTGGAAAATATATATGAATTTGATATGCAGAAAAATATGATTTTAAAATCTTCTTATTATAACAATAATATTTTACAAAAAGAAATTTACATTTTCAATAAAGATAATTCTTTGAATTCGGAAATGTGGTTAAATACTTACGGGGATACAATTTTGTTTCATAAAAATATCTATCAGAAAAATAATAAAAGTCAAATTATAGAAAAACGAACGGTTATTTATGATTCAATTGATTTATCAAAAGTTTATTATACATATAATGAAAAAGATTTATTGATTCAGGAAATTTTTGAAAGTTTCGGGGACGAGGGCTTTACTTCCACAGCAAAATATGATTATGATTCAGGCAAACAACTGATTTCCAAAATTGTCTATGATAGTGACGGGAAAATTGAAAGTTCACAATATTATGAATATGAAAAAAGTTTATTAATAAGAATTGTCTTCAATCAGGGAGAAGAAGATGAAACATTTATAAATTTTCAGTATGATGAAAAGGGAAATTTAAAACTTTCGGATGGAAGTGTTATTGATAATGAAGATGATTCAAGTTCGAAGTTCAAAGAAGAATATGAATATGATAACAAAAACCTGAGAATAAAGGAAGTATCTTATGATAATGATGCCGTTCAATATCAGCGAACTACCGAATATGAATTCTTTTAAAATAAAAAATGATTTACAATACTATATTTAAATGGGATTCATATTAAGGATTTTTATAATTTTATTATTGATATTAGCATCCTGCTCAAAAAATTATACATCGGGAACTAAAAATACATTTGACAGCAGTGCGATTTTAAAAGATACCGTAATCGAAAATTCTGAATACACTACAATTATTGGTGTAGGTGATATTATGATGGGTTCAACATATCCCGTTAATTCTCTTCCGCCTGATGATGGAAAATATATTTTTGATGATGTATCGGAAATATTATCTTCCGCAGATGTAACAATCGGAAATCTTGAAGGACCGTTGCTGGATAAAGGAGGAAGTCCGAAAGTGTGTGCAAATTCAGAACGCTGTGTAACATTCAGAATGCCTGTAAGATATGCAGAATATTTAAAACAGGCAGGATTTGATTTGTTATGTATAGCTAATAATCATTCCAACGATATGGGACAGCAGGGGAGAGAGTCGACTATAAAAACACTCGAAGAAAATAATTTAGGATATGCAGGACTGAAATCCTATCCAAAGTATGTTTTAGAAAAAAATAATTTGAAAATCGGATTTGCGGCTTTTGCACCAAATCCTGCCTGCTGCAGTATCAATAATATTGAAGAAGTTGAAAAAATTGTTAAAGAATTAGTTGAAGAAACTGACATTGTTATTGTTGCTTTTCACGGAGGTGCAGAAGGACTTTCAGCACAGCATATAAATAGAAAAAGCGAAACTTATATTGGGGAAAACAGGGGCAATGTTTATGAATTTGCTCATAGATTGATAGATGCAGGAGCAGATATAATTTTCGGACACGGACCGCATGTTACAAGAGCAATAGAGATTTATAAGGACAGATTTATTGCTTATAGTCTTGGGAATTTTTGTACTTATGCAAAATTCGGATTATCAGGAAATCTTGGAATTGCTCCGATTATTAAAATATTTGTTGATAAGAAAGGAGAATTTATTAAGGGTCAGATTTTTTCAATAAAACAGATAAAGAGAGGTATTCCGGTTTTGGATAGGGATAATAAAGTTATTAAAGTAATTAAGCAGTTAACGGAAAGTGATTTTCCTGAGTGCGAAATTGAAATTTCAGATGACGGTGAGATTTCAAAAACAAAATAAATAATTAAAGACTTCTGAATAACGATGATATTATTAAAACGTCAAATAAAAAACTGTGTTTAACATCTGGATTCCAGCTTTCGCTGGAATGGAAAGTAGTGTCTTTATTGTTTTCAGATGTCTATAGTTAATCAAATAGTTAATCAAATTTGTGTTTTCCGGATTTATCAATTCCATTAATAAATTCTTTTGATGTGATTTTATTTTTTCCTTCGAGCTGTAAATCAAGAATTTCTATCAGCATATCATTTGTACAGACATACAATCTTTTGTCAGCAATCACAATGGTTCCTTTATTATTTTCTGATATAATATCCGTTAATTGTGATTTATATATTTTTACAAATTTACCGTTATAATTTGTAAATGACCCCGGAGATGGTGATAACCCTCTGATGAAATTATGGATTTCGACAGAACTCAAATCCCAGTTTATTTTGCAATTTTCTTTTTTGATTTTAGGAGCAGGTGATACCTCAGATTCATCCTGCTTTAATAAATTATAGTTACCTGAATCAATAATGTCAACTGTTTTTTTCAATAAATTTGCTCCTGCAATCGCTAATTTTTTATATAATGTTCCATAATTATCTTCATTAAGTATTTCATATTTTTCCTGCAATATTATATTTCCTGTATCAACTTTATCATTAAGAAAAAAAGTAGTTAATCCGGTAATTTTTTCACCTTTGATAATTGCCCAGTTTATCGGAGCGGCACCTCTGTATTTAGGTAAAAGAGATGCATGAAGGTTTATTGAACCATATTTTGGTATTTCAAATAGAATTTTAGGAAGTATTCTAAATGCAACTACAATAATTAAATCAGGATTTAATTTTTTAATATGTTCAATAAATGATTCATCTTTGAGATTCTCCGGCTGGAGTACATTTATTCCGTTCCGGACGCAATAATCTTTAACAGGACTATATTGAAATTTTAAGCCGCGGCCTTTCTTTTTGTCAATTGTTGTTACTACTGCGGGTATATTATGATTATCTGATATAAGAATTTCCAGACTCGGTACGGCAAAATCCGGACTGCCCATAAAAATTATTTTCATTGGAATATACTAATTTGGTTCCTCTAATTTCTGGCTGTTTATCAGTAATGGATAATCAGTTAATATTTTACCCTTCCTTATATCTGAAAGCTTTGTTTTAATTTTTTGTTTTTCTTCTTCTGAGAGATAATCAGTAAAAAGTATTCCTTTCAGATGGTCTATTTCATGCTGAATTACTCTCGCAAACATCTCATCTGCTTCAAGTTCGATTTCTTTTTCTTCGAGGTCAATATATTTCACAAGAATTTTTTCAGGGCGAATAATTTTTCCTCTGATTTCAGGAATACTTAAACAACCCTCGTCAATCTCAACTTCACCGTATTTTTCAATAATGACGGGATTTATCATCGCAACTGATTTAAATTCTTTGTATTTCTCTATAGGAGATAAATCTATCAAAGCTATTGATAAATTTTCGTTTACCTGAGGTGCCGCTAAACCAATTCCTTCTGCATTTTTCATCGTAAAAAACATATTATTAACGAGTTCAACTACATTTATGTCAATGTTTTCCACCGGTTTTGTAATCTTCCGTAAAATCTTCATTCCATATGTCGAAATTGGTAATTTTATCATCTGTTTTGATAAAACATAAATATACTTATTTAAGTTTTCATTTTAAAGTAACTTTATAATATTTAATAAGTTTTGTATCTTATCTGTTTAAGTTTTTCAATAATAACATTTAGACGTTAAGGAGTAATATATGCCGGATTATAAGTCGGAACAAATTAGAAATATTTCAATAATTGGACATGGAAGCAGCGGAAAAACAATTTTAACAGAAGGTATTTTATATACATCCGGTGCTATTAACAGATTTGGAAAAATAGAAGAGGGTAACACGGTTAGTGATTATCACAAGGAAGAAATCGAAAAGCAGATATCGATTTGTTCTTCTATAGTTAATACAATATGGAAAAAATCAAATGGAGAAAAAGTAAAACTAAATATTATAGATACTCCCGGCTATATGGATTTTCTTGGTGAAGTAAAATCAGCATTGAGAGTTACGGACACTGCATTAATTACTGTTGATGCATTTAAAGGAGTTGAAGTCGGAACAGAGTTGGTTTTTAAATACACAAAAGACAACAATAACAATATTATTTTTGTTGTAAATAAACTTGATACTGAAAATGCAGATTTTGAAGATTGTATATCTCAGATAAAAGAAAGCTTTGGAGAAGAAGTTTCAGTAATTCAATTTCCTGTCAATCACGGACAGGGCTTTGACACTATTGTTGATATTTTAAAAATGAAAATGTATAAATACGGAAAAGATGGGAAAGGCGAATATACAATCTCGGATATCCCTGAAGAATTGAAAGCAAAAGCACAGGAATACAGACATAAATTTCTTGAATCAATTGCTGAAGAAGATGAAGTTTTACTTGAAAAATATTTTGAAGGCGGAGAAAATTTATCCGATGAAGATATTCAGATGGGGCTTCAGAAAGGAATGAAAGAAAGAAAATTGTTCCCTGTATTTTGTACCTGTTCTAAAGACAATGTAGGTGTAAGGGCATTACTCGATTTCATAGCCGACTATGCTGCCTCTCCTGTAGAAAAAGGGTCAGAAATTGCAAGGAAAACAGGTACGGACAATCAAATTGAACTTCCCCTCAGTGTTTCAGGTGAACCTGTATTATTTGTTTTCAAAACAACATCGGAAAAAAATGTCGGAGAACTTTCATTTTTCAAAACTTATTCGGGGAAAATTTCTCAGGGTCTCGATTTACTGAATACATCAAATAATAAATTCGAAAGACTTTCACAATCTTATTCGGTTAATGGTAAAGACAGGAAAGAAATGGATGAGGTTATTGCCGGGGATTTAGCAGGTGTTGTTAAACTTAAAGATACACATATAAACAATACATTATGTACAAAAAATTTAAATATAGAATTAAAGAAAATTATTTATCCTGAACCGAATATAACCTTGGCTATTATTCCGAAAAGAAAAGGTGAAGAAGATAAAATAGCAAATGCATTGCATTCGATGCATGAAGAAGATCCGACTTTTATTTCCGAGTATAATACTGAAACTTCTCAGACAGTAATAAGCGGGCAGGGTGAAAATCACCTGAATACTATATTAGCACGGATTAAATCAAAATATAATCTTGAAGTAGATATTTCTGAACCAAAAATTCCTTACCGTGAAACTATTAGATCAGTTGCTGCAAGTGTGGAATATAAACATAAAAAGCAATCAGGCGGTAAAGGACAATTCGGACATGTGTTTATTAAATTAGAGCCAAAACCAAGAGGCGAAGGATTTGAATTTGAAGATGCAATTGTAGGCGGAGTAATTCCGAACAGATTCATCCCTGCAGTTGAGAAGGGTATAGTAGAAACTATGAAAACCGGAGTTGTTATCGGATGTAAAGTAGTGGATGTTAAAGTTACTCTTTTCGATGGAAAATTCCATGATGTTGACTCAGACGAAAACTCTTTTAAAATAGCCGGAACAATGGCATTCAAAAAAGGATTCAAGGAAGCAAATCCGGTAATTCTTGAACCTATTTATAATGTAGATGTATCTTTTCCAGAAGAATATATGGGTTCTGTTTCCGGCGATATATCTTCAAGAAGAGGAAGAATTATGGGAATGGAAATGGATGGTAGATTACAGGTGATAAAGTGCCAGATGCCATTATCCGAAATGTCCGGTTACTCATCTAAACTACGTTCAATAACTCAGGGTAGAGGAACCTATTCAAGAAAATTTTCACATTATGAAGAAGTTCCGAAAGAAGTAGAAATAAAAATAATTTCAGACTACGAAAAAAAGAAAGCAGAAGAGAATAATTAATATTATTTTTTATATCTTTCCCATAGCTTTGAGAAAATAACATCAAGTTCCGGTCCTAATATTTCCGCATCGTCGGTTTTTGACGGCATATTAATAAAATCGTAAAAAGGAATTTTAATATTATTTATTGGTATATCAGTATTATCCTTTGGAAGTTCATCCCAGTCAACATTCTTATATAATTTCTCAAGTTTTGAATCTGGAAGTCCGTGTTCAAGAATACTATCAGGTTTATCGGGATTGAATCTTTTTCTGTTCTTTCTTAAAGATTCTTCATACGATACATTTACATATAACAATACAGAATCTTTTATGAGTTCTGCAGATAAGTGTTTAAATGCTTCTTGATATCCCCCGTGTTCTGTTCCTCTTGAAAATTCAATTAAGAAGGTAATGTCATTAATTTTATTTCCTAAATCTCTTAAATTTTTTTTATAATTCAAAGAAATTCTTTCTATCAATAAATGCCATAAATATTCCTCTTTAAAATAACCATCGGGAGTTGAATGCAGGCGGGGTTGATTGAATTTCTTTTCAAGTATTTCATCTTCCTCAAACCAAGTCCACAACATCGGAAAATCATCTATTTCAATGATTTCTCCTATATGAAATCGCTTTTTCCTTTCCTCAACAGGAGTATTTTTTATATAATTTATTATTTCCGATTTACCTGATGCAGGTCTTCCAAGCAAAATGATTTTTTTAAATAATTCAGTCATTCGTTTATAAATTTTGTTTTTCAAAAATAAGTAAAATTGATATTTTGAACTATACAATATTGGAGAAAATTTCAAAATTATTTATATATTGTTCCAGACAAGTCTGGACCGTCATGTCATTGTGAGGAGTCCTTCCAGTCGGACGACGTGACAATCGCTGAAATTAATAAATATTATCAATTCTAACAAAAAAATGTCAGGGATTGCTTCGGTAAAGCCCACCTCGCAATGACACCATTTTCTTAACTTCTTAACTCCTGAATTCTAAAATTCTTTCACTATTATATATTTTTAAAATTTCATGTTTTGAGAAAATTATATCATCTGAATTAATTATTGCAATAGGTTTTTTATCTTTTTCTTTATATCTTTTATCGTAAAAGTTGATTAACATTCCTTCAATAAAATCATTAATTTTCTCTTTCTTAAGCAGGAATAATAAATCATTATATATTTTACTGCTCATTTCTTTTTTGAAATATCTTATTTTATCTGAAAAAGTCTGAAACATTAAGTCATACCCTTCATTGCTTTCACCGAAATAATCTTTTTTTATTCTGTTTACTCTGTTATCAATATTTGATTCAATTTTAATTGTTGGGCAAATTTTCATTTTATCATATATTTTCTGTGGAATATAAAAGTCTCCGACTTTCCTGCTCTCTGATTCTATTACCCAAATGTTTTTATCTGGAAAAAAGTACCGGTTAAACAGTATTTGAGAATATAGATTATTTTCAAAACATGACTGATTTTTTACTTTTTTTATTTTCCTGATTGTATAAGGTATGGTTCCGAATAATGATGAATAATGTCGTGCGGCTTTTTCTAAATTTATCGTTGGTATTATATTCAATAGTGATTCAATAATTTCTGTTTTTCCAGTACCTGTAAGCCCTGAAATTTCAATTAAATTATTAAAATAATTATTTAAGTAAAATTCATTATATACTATATTTCTATATGATTTAATACCACCAATTAAAACTTTAACATTATGTCCTAAATCTATTAATATTTTTGCTGTGTATTTACTTCTGCCGCCTCCTCTCCAGCAATATATTATTATGTTTTTATCTTTTGCAAAATTTTTTTCCAATAACAATTTTAGTTTATTTATTTTAGGTTCTGCATATTCTACAGCAAGCTGAAAAGCTGCTTTCTGTGAATATTTATTATAAATCAAACCTGTATTATGTCTTTCTTCATTTGTTAATATTGGGAAATTTATTGAAAAAGGAATATGTGTTTCTTCAAATTCTTTTTCCGTTCTACAATCAATTAAAAAAGTATTTTTATCTTTATAAAGCAATTTGATTAAATCCTCAATAGAAATACTATCAAAACTGTAATTCTTTAATATTTCTTTTAGAGTCAAAATATTACCAGGATTATAATTTCTTACATATTCAAATAGTCCTTTTGTATCTTTAAAATTAACAGGCATTTTTAAATGATTAGTTATAATCAAATATTATTCTTAAATCAGATTCATTTTCATATATATTTTCTACAAATCCGATAATTGCAGAATATTCATCCCCGTTTTCTTTTAATCTTTTCAGAAGAGTAATTGAATTTTTTTCAGGTATTGAAATCAATAATCCTCCTGAAGTCTGCGGGTCATATAAAATATGTTCAAAATCAGTGTTTACTTCTCCTATGCATTTTGTATAATTTTTTGTGTAATCCCTGTTGGATTTATCTCCTCTTGTCAGCATATTTTGATTTACCGCTTCAATTGCACCATCGAGAAGGGGTATTTTATTTACTAATATATGTAAAACCATTTTACTTGCAACAGCCATTTGGTATGAGTGTCCAGCAAGACCAAATCCAGTGATATCAGTGCAGGCATTTGCTTTTAATGATACCATTGCTTCTGCAGCAGAACAGTTTAATCTGGTCATTGATTGAATCAGATTTTTGTAAACTTGTTTGTCGATTTTTGAATATTTAATACAATTATTAAGTAATCCTGTCCCGAGTGCTTTTGTTAAAATTAATACATCTCCCACCTTTGCATTTTTATTTGTTTTCAGGTTCGTGGGATTTATGGTACCGGTTACAGCAAGACCATATAAAATATTTGGGATATCAACCGAATGTCCGCCTAATATTACACAATTTGCTTCCGAAGACTTGTAATGTCCTCCACGCAGAATTTCTTTTAATATTTCAAGGTTTTCAGTCTGTGGAAATGCTACAATATTTAATGCACTTATTGGTTTTCCTCCCATTGCATAAATATCGCTTAAAGAATTTGTTGCTGCAATCTGTCCGAAAGTATAAGGGTCATCAACTACAGGTGTAAAAAAATCAGTTGTATGAATCAAAAAATTATTATCATCAAATTTATATACACCCGCATCATCTTTGCCTTCGAAACCAACTATGACATTTTCATTTGTGTTCCATTCAATTCCTTTTAAACATTCATTGAGAAGATTTGGAAATAATTTCGCAGCACATCCTGCGGTCTTTACCATTTGAGTCAATCTTATTTTTTCTTCCACTATTAATAAACTTTTTACTTAATAAATTGTTTTATTATTAATATATTAAGATTCGTTTGTAAAATTTATTGCATATTAATTAAATTGTATTGGAAAATTAATGGAAAAAATATAAATGATTTTAAATTTTGATAATCCGGAATTAAAAGAAACAAGGCTGGGGTTTGCTGATGCATTAATTGAACTTGGAGAAGAAAATCCAGACGTAGTAGTTTTAACTGCAGATGTTTCTAAATCCGTAAAGACCGATTTATTCAGTAAAAAATTTCCGGAAAGATTTTTTAATGTTGGAATTTCGGAACAGGATTTAATCGGGATTGCTGCCGGATTTTCAGTCGCCGGAAAAATTCCATTTGTATCAACTTACGGCGAATTTGCAACCGGCAGACCTTACGACCAGATAAGACAATCTGTAGCATACAGTAAAATGAATGTTAAAATCTGTGCTTCCCATTGCGGTATTTCAGTAGGACAGGATGGTGCAACCCATCAGTCACTTGAAGATATTTCTTTAATGCGAACTCTTCCAAATATGATTGTAATTTCCCCCTGTGATTACAATCAAACATTTCTTTCAGTTAAAAAAAGTATTGAATACAATGCACCTTTTTATATAAGGTTTTACAGAGACAGGACGCCTGTTTTTACTTCTAATAGCGATTTGTTTGAAATCGGAAAATCAATGGTTTTACAGGAAGGAAACGATTTGACAATAATAGCAACCGGTTTATTAGTCTGGGAGGCGTTAAAAGCTTCAAAATCTTTAGGAAAAAAAGGTATTTTTGCCCGTGTATTAAACATGCACACAATTAAACCAATAGATAAAGAAGCGATAATTAAATCAGCAAAAGAAACAGGGTACATAATTACATGTGAAGACCATCAGAAATCCGGGGGTTTATTTAGTGCTGTTACTGAAGTAACGGCTGAAAATTATCCAATCAAGGTCGATTATATTGCAATAGAAGATACTTTCGGGGAAAGTGGAAAAATGTTCGAATTGATGAAGAAATATAAAATTGATAGTTTTGCAATCGAAAACAAAATATTAAAAAGTTTAAAATTAAAAAATAAATGAAAGCAGAAGTTAATAACTTTTATATGAACAGTAAAAAAATAATTATTCCAGTAATTATAGTTTTATTTTTAATTACCGGAATAATATTCGGAAAAATATTTTTTAAATCATATTTTGGACATAATAATGATGTAAATATCAGCAAAAATACGGACGATAAAAAAGATGTAAACAAATCAATTAATGATGACAGGCACACTGCTATTACAAAAGCGATTGAAAAAGTTTCTCCTGCAATAGTGGGAATTAATGTTGAAGAAGTTAGAGAAGTCGAAGACCCCTTCTTTAACGACCCGTTTTTCAGACAGTTTTTTGGAAATGTGGAACCGCAAAAGCAAGTCGTTCGGGGGCTTGGTTCAGGCTTTATTATTTCTCAGGACGGTTATATACTCACAAATGACCATGTTGCAGGAAAGGCAACCAAGATTTCTGTCACTTTAACTTCAGGAGAAACTGTTGAAGCAAAATTAATTGGTTCAGATTTGGTTAGTGATGTAGCTTTATTAAAAATCAGCAGGGATAATTTACCATTTGTAAATTTTGGGAATTCCGATGAAGTGATAATAGGGGAGTGGGTTATTGCACTTGGAAATCCTTTTGGTCTGTTTGAAATAAACGACAAACCAACAGTAACAGTTGGTGTGGTAAGTGCAACAAATATGAAAGCATCAGCCGAAGGCAACAGGGTGTATAAGGATATGATACAGACAGATGCTTCAATCAATGCGGGAAATTCTGGTGGTCCGCTTATTGACGCACTTGGAAATGTCATTGGTATGAATACTATTATTTATACCGGAAGTCAGTTCAGTCAGGGAAGCATCGGGATTGGTTTTGCAATATCAATAAATAGAGTATTAAAAATTATGAATGAACTGAAAACAAATGGAAAGATTGACAGAAATTTTAATCCCGGTTTCAGAATACAGGGTATAGACGACAGAATAGCGAAGTATTATAATCTGAAATCAAAATATGGCGTTATAGTTACACAGGTACAAAAGGGAGGAAGTGCGGATAATGCAGGACTTAAATCTGAAGATATTATTATTGAAGCAAATAATCAAAAAATCAGAAATGAACAGGATTTAGTATATGCTATAAATGACTGCAAAACTTATGATGTTATTAATTTGAAAGTAATACGAAATGGCGATACCAAAACTTTTGAATTAAAGCTTGAGCCCAAATAACAGTAAATGCAAAAAAGGACTTTAATTCAATTATTAATAAATGTACTTAACAAATTTGACAATGAACGGAATACAATATTCAATAAAGAAAAAAATACATATTTAGGTTTTTCAAATCTTAATATTGTTTCAAGGGCATTTACATTAAATAATTATCTTAAAACACTAAATCTGCAAAAAGGGGAAAGGGTAGCCATCATTTCTGAAAATAGAGTTGAATGGATTATTACTGATATTGCTTGCTATTTGTCCGGATTTGTTACTGTTCCTATTTACACTTCATTAAGTGAATCATCTATAAAGTATATTCTACGGGATTCAGGTACAAGAATTTGTTTTGTTTCTACAAAGTTGCAGCTTGAAAAAATTATAAAAATCCAAAACGAGCTTAATGAACTTGAAAAAGTAATAACATATAATAATGTAGAAAATTGTAATACTGATAAAGTAATTTGTTTCGATAAAATTGTAGATAATGAAAAAAAAATAGATTCGAAAGTTTTGCTAAAAGAGATGGATAAATACAATTCAACTATTGATGAAGATGATTTATTGTCAATAATTTATACTTCAGGAACAACGGGAATTCCAAAAGGTGTAATGCTCACCCACAAAAATATATATACAAATTATATAGATTATCTTAAAGTTCTGGATGTAAATTCTGAAGATGTTTTTCTATCATACCTGCCGTATTCCCATATCTATGAAAGGTCCGCAGGATATTATCTTCCTTTTTTTTCGGGTTCACAAATTTATTACGCTCAAAGTATAGATACTATTGCTGTCCAAATGACAGAAGTTAGGCCGACAATAATAATTACTGTACCAAGATTACTGGATAAAATGTATTTTAAGTTATTAAAGAATGCAGGAGAAATGTCAAATGGATTCAGGAAAAAAATATTAAAATATGCAGTTAATCTTGCAAAAGAAAATATCCCTAAAAAATCATTAAAATGGAAAATTGCAGATTTTCTTGTTTATAAAAAAATAAGAAAAAGAACCGGAGGAAGAATAAAATATTTCGTTTCAGGAGGGGGGGCATTAAATAAATCGATTGGAGAATTTTTTGATAATATAGGTATTGTTACTCTGGAAGGTTATGGAATGACAGAAACTTCTCCCGTAATATCTGTTAATCTTCCATCAAAAAATAAATACGGGACTGTGGGTCCTCCCCTTGACACGGTAAAAGTAAAACTGGCTGATGATGGGGAAATAATGGTAAAGGGAGAACTCGTAATGAAAGGATATTACAATAACCCTGAAGAAACATCACGAACAATAGTTGACGGATGGCTTTATACGGGAGATATTGGAGAAATCGATACAGACGGATATATAAAAATAACCGAAAGAAAAAAGTCTCTTTTTAAAACTTCAGGTGGGAAATATATAGCACCAACGCATATTGAGGAATTATTATCCCAGATTCCCTATATAGACCAGGTAATTGTAGTAGGAAATGAAAAAATGTATGTAACTGCTTTGTTTGTTCCAGATTTAAGTGAACTTAAAGAATTAGCAAAAAATTTAAAAATTATTTATTCCAATATTAAAGAATTAATTGAAAGCGAACTACTAATTAAAAAAATTCAACAGGATTTATCTTCAGTCCAAAAATCACTTGCAAATTATGAAAGAATAAGAAAATTTACTATTATAGAAGTGCCTTTCAGCATAGAAACCGGGGAACTCACTCCATCTTTGAAGTTAAAAAGAAAATATATTGAAGATAAATATAAAATGGTAATAGAAAATATGTATCACAAAATATAATAATTACGTAATTTTGTATAAATGAAATTGTATTTATGTTAGAACAATATTTACCGGTAATAATAGTACTTGGTTTTGCGTTTGCATTTGCTGTAATTGCAATAAAATCATCATCGCTTGTTGGTCCAAAGCATCCAAATAAAGATAAACTGTCTACTTATGAAAGCGGAATGGAGCCAATCGGAAGTGCACGTGAAAGATTTTCTGTGAAATATTATATGGTAGCTGTTAGTTTCATTGTATTCGATATCGAAGTGGTTTTTTTATATCCGTGGGCAGTTTCATTTTTGAACCTTGAACCGAATAAATTGGTTTATTCATTAGTAACTGCAATCATATTTATTATGATATTAGTGTTAGGATTAATATATGAACTTAAGAAGGAAGTCCTGAAATGGGATTAGAAAACAATTTATCAAAGGGATTTTTAACATCAAAATTTGAAGCATTACTTGATTGGTCAAAAAAGAATTCTTTATGGCCAATGCCAATGGGAATTTCGTGCTGTGCTATTGAAATGATGGCATCAGCAGGTCCCCGATTTGATATTTCAAGATTTGGAAGTGAAGTATTCAGGTTCTCGCCAAGACAATCGGATGTTTTGATAGTTGCAGGAACTGTAACTTACAAAATGGCAAAAGTTGTCAGAAAAATTTATGACCAGATGCCAGAACCTAAATGGGTGATTGCGATGGGTGCTTGCACATCAAGCGGTGGTATGTACCGGACATATTCGGTTGTACAGGGAATTGATTTGTTTTTACCGGTCGATGTTTATGTTGCAGGTTGTCCACCAAGACCGGATAATCTTTTAAATGCGTTGATGAAAGTACAGGAAAAAATTCTACCGTCTAAAAATAAAAAAAATTAATTTTCTTAAATAACAAGAAAGGAAGAATTATGAATTACAAATTAACATACATATTTTTTGTTACATTTTTTTTTCTGATTTTTTCAGAAGCATTTAGTCAAAGGATATTAATTAATCAAAATTTTGAAAATACCGGTTTTGGACCGGATAGTCTTCCTCCGGGCTGGGTTAAATTTAATGAAGATCCCTGGGGCGGTTATGGACGGGATTGGGCTGTAAGAGATTCAGGTACCGGTTATGTCGGCACCAGTGTAAATGTAAAAGCAAAAGCTCATAATTCTAAAAGAGCACTGACAATACCCTGGTCTGCAGGTGGTTCATCAGGAATTGCTAATGATTGGGTTATAACTGATAGCTTGAGAATTCAAAATGGAGATAGTTTGATTTTCTGGATGCTTTTCGGAAGCCAACCTCCTCTTCAGGCATATATGGATTCAATGCAGGTTTGGGCAATGTTATATCCGTATCCTGCAACTACTCTTTTAAAACTTGCTACTTTGTTTAGTTTGGATTCAAATAATGTCTGGACACAATTTAAGTTTAATCTTTCTCAGTTTTCAGGACAAACTATATATATCGCATTCAGATATTATATGGATGTTTCTGTAGATGGTCTATGGTGTAACATTGATGATGTATTTGTTGGAAATCGTGCAGGGGTAGGTGTGAATCAGATAGGAACAAATATTCCTAAACGTTTTTTCTTAGGTCAGAATTATCCAAACCCATTCAATCCTACAACAAATATAAGATTTGATATCGCCCGGAGAACTAATGTTAAAATTACAATTTTTAATTCACTAGGGCAGATAGAAAACATTATTTTGAATGAAATTAAAGTACCCGGGTATTATGAAGTTAATTTTGATGGTTCTTATTTGTCGAGCGGTATTTACTATTATAGAATTGAAACTTTAGAATTTATAGATACCAAAAAAATGGTTCTTATAAAATAGTATAATTATAAATTTATTTATCATTTAAAATATTACTGGTTTTCTTTCTATAAGATTATTATAAAATAAGTTTATTGAACAAAATATGGATGCTGGAAGAATAAATATTATTAAAAACAGTTTAGGAAATTATAACGTTACTTTTGAAGACATCAACGGAACGCTTTGTATAGTTATAGATAAAAAAGATGTTCTTGATATAACCGGATTAATTAAGACTCAACTCGGTTTTGACTTACAGGTTGATGCTGTTAGTATTGACAGATATAAGAAGGAAAACAGGTTTGAAATGATTTATAACTTATATTCAACAAAGAACAGAGATAGAATTTTTATCAGAATAAAACTTGACAGTAAAAACCCGGAGATGGAATCTTTAACTCAAGTCTGGAGTTCTGCTAACTGGTACGAGAGAGAGGCATATGATTTAATGGGCATTAATTTTCTGCATCATCCGGATCTCAGGAGGATGTATATGCCTGAGGAATACGAATATTACCCTTTAAGAAAAGATTTTCCATTAACCGGTATAGAAGGTTCAATAAAATTACCGAACAAATAATTTATATAAATGCCACATACTATTCATCAGGATTTATTAAATAACGATAAGGATATAAAGAAAACAAAAATTCTTGATGCACTTGAATCAAACGACCTGTATCTTGAATTTGATGATACACTTGAAAACGAGATGGTACTTAATATGGGACCATCTCATCCTGCAACACATGGAGTTTTAAGAATATTAATCAGTCTGGACGGAGAGACAGTAAAAAGATGTGTGCCTGATTTGGGATATTTACACAGGGGATATGAAAAACTTGCGGAGAGTTGTTCATATCATGAGTTTATTCCGCATACTGACAGACTCGATTATTTACAACCCATTGCAAATAATGTGGGCTATACGTTAGCTGTTGAAAAATTGCTGAAACTCGAAATTCCCGAAAGAGGAAATTTTATCAGAACAATTATTTCGGAACTTGGTAGAATACAGTCCCATTTGATTGCTATAGGATGTTTGTACCTTGATATAGGTGCAATCACTCCTTTTTGCTGGGCTTTAAGAGAGAGAGAAAAAATTCATGACATTTATGATTTAGTTGCAGGTGCAAGGTTTACAACTTCCTATACAAGAATTGGTGGAGTTGCTCAGGATTTAACTGATACTGCAATATCTGCAATTAAAAAGTTTATCGATGAATTCCCTAAATACCTACAGGAAATGAGAGACCTGATGGAAAGAAATAAAGTATTTGTTGTCAGGTGTGAGGGAATAGGGTATCTTTCAAAAGAGGACACAATTGACATTGGGATAACGGGACCAATATTGAGAGCATGCGGAGTTGACCGTGACCTGAGAAAAGATGAACCATATCTTATTTATGATAAATTAGATTTTGATGTTCCTGTATTCAATGATGGAGATAGTCTGGCAAGATATTATGTCAGAATTGAGGAACTGATTCAGTCAACAAATATGATTCAGCAATGCCTGAAAAAAATGCCTGCAGGTGCGGTAAATGCATTTGAGACTAAAAAAGTACTTCCTCCAAAAGAAAAAATTTATTCAAAAATGGAGGAGTTAATACATGACTTTATGATTGTGAATTTTGGTCAGAACCCACCGGTCGGAGAATCATATCAGGCAATTGAATCATCAAAAGGTGAACTTGGATTTTATTTGATTAGCAACGGTACAGGAAATCCGTATAGACTGAAAATTCGTTCACCAAGTTTTAGTAACCTTCAGGGTTTCAGTAAGATGACAAATAATTGTCTTATTTCTGACTTAGTAGTCATAATCGGAGGACTTGACCCTGTTATGGGTGAAGCGGATAAATAATAAAATTAAATTTTCCAAATAAAATATGCTTAGTGAAACTGAATTAAAAAATTTAGATGAAATAAAAAATCGATATCCGGATAATCAGTCGGTTTTATTACCGGCTCTCTGGATGATACAGGATAAATATGGATTTGTATCACAGGATTCGATGAAATATCTCGGAGATATTTTAAAAATTCCATATAATTATATTCTGGGTGTTGTAACATTTTATACAATGTTCAATCAAAAACCAATGGGAAAATATCAGTTACAGGTATGTACAAATATTTCCTGTATGCTAAGAGGCGGTTATGAATTATTTGATTATATTTCCCAAAAATTAAAAATTAAAAATAAAGGAATTACAGAAGATGGAATGTTTTCCATTGAAGAAGTTGAATGTCTGGGAAGCTGTGCGACTGCACCCGTTATGCAGGTCAATAACAAAGAATATTATGAAAATCTGGATACTGGAAAATTAGATAATTTAATAGAACATTTCAAAACACATGTAAAAGAAAATTAATACAGGAAATTATTTTTTTATGACAAAGATTATTTTAAAGGAAATACCCGATTTACACAAGATTGACGTATATGAGAATAACGGTGGATATAAAGCTTTGAAAAAAGCTTTAAAGATGGAACCTGAGGAAGTTATTAATGAAGTTAAAAAATCGAATCTTAGAGGAAGAGGAGGAGCATGTTTTCCAACCGGTTTGAAATGGACATTTATGCCAAAGGATGATTCAAAACCAAAATATCTTTGCTGTAATGGTGATGAAAGTGAACCGGGCAGTTTTAAAGACAGGGAAATTTTTGAAAAGAATCCTCACCAGTTTATTGAGGGGGCATTGATAACATGTTATGCAATGGGTTGTAAGACAGCTTATGTTTATATCAGAGGGGAATATTATAAATGGATAAATCTTTTGCAAAGTGCTATAGACGATGCATATAAAAAAGGATACATTGGAAAAAATATTTTAAAATCAAAATTTTCTATTGATATTTATATTCACAGAGGTGCCGGAGCTTATATATGCGGAGAAGAATCATCGTTAATGAATTCAATTGAAGGTAAAAGAGGATACCCGAGAGTAAAACCTCCTTTCCCGGCAGCCAATGGTTTATGGGGTAATCCTACGACCATAAACAATATCGAAACTATTTCAAATGTTCCTGAAATTATTAAAAACGGGGCTGAATGGTTTGCATCAATTGGTTCTCCAAAACATCCCGGAACCTTATTATTCGGTGTTAGCGGTCATGTAAATAAACCTGGGGTTTATGAACTTCCAACAGGAACACCATTAATGACAATTATTAATGACTATTGCGGAGGTGTATTAGACGGTAAAGAAATTAAAATGGTTATACCCGGTGGTTCGTCTATGCCTCCCTTAACAAAAGAGGAAACAATGATTGCGAAAATGGATAATGAGTCATTGAAAGAATTTAATTCATCCATCGGGACAGCAGGGGTAATTGTATTAAATGAGGAAGCGGATATATTAAAATCATTAATTAGAATCACACGGTTTTATTATCATGAATCCTGTGGACAATGCACTCCGTGCAGGGAAGGATGCGGTTGGATGCTAAGAATTTTAAAAAGGATAGACGAAGGAAATGGCCGTATGAATGACCTTGATTTGCTTATAGATATTGCTTCAAATATTGAAGGCAATACCGTATGTGCTTTAGGTGAAGCTGCAGCGTGGCCGGTGAAATGGACAATAATAAAATTCAGAAAAGATTTTGAAAAGAAAATAAATGAAAATCTTTTAAATTTACCAGTACTTAATAAAGTACACGCTTTGAGATGATATTTATTTCAGTTCAAAAATAATTTTTACTTTTGCCTCTACACTTATCATACCTTGTGAAAAATAGAGGGAAAAATCCGAAGTTGAATAATCCTGAATATTTGAAACATTATTTTGTGTATATGGATAATAATATCCCAACGGTACTTCATCTATTTGAACAGGTTTTCCTAATGTAAGTCCCAATGCACCTGCCATTTCTTCTGCTTTTTTCTTTGCAGCAGAGATTGCATCAAGTCTTGCCTTTGAACGTAATTCTGCCGATTTGCTGTATTCAAGATTAACAGATTTAATAAATACATTTTCAATTTTCATCAGTTCATCAGTCAAATTGTCATATAAATTCATATCACTTGTTAAAAACCAAATATAGTTTATTACAGAATATTTTTTTGTTTCGCTGTACTGATAAACATAATTTTTATTAATTCTTACCCCCTGAGTCTGAATTTCTTTTTCAGAAATACCTTTAGACTTTATCAGATTAATTACATCAACAGTTGATTTGTCATTTAATTTTTTACCGTTAGCCGCATTATTGTCATCAACTTCAACCGATATTTCCCATTTCATTATATCCGGTTTAATCTTTATTGAAGCTGTCCCATAAACTTCAACAGTCTGGTTTCTCTGAAAATTACTAAAATCCTGAGCATGCATAAACAGCGGGATGAAGAAATAAGTTAAAAAAATTATTAATGTTTTCATTTCATTTTATTTTATTTTTTTACACCAAGTTTTATTTTAAGATTAATTTTTACACCATTCCTTAATACAATAAAGTCAACTTCTTCATCCGGTATATGTTCAGAAAGGGCATTCATGTAATCTGAAATATTTTTGATTTCTCTATCACCGAATTTAATAATAATATCTCCTGCCTTTAAACCGGCATTATCTGCAGGACTTCCGGGTGTTACTCCGGAAATTTTATATCCTTCTACTTCTTCCGTAAAATCCGGTATAGTCCCAGTATATACTTTACTTGTTGCTTTTTTATCTCCTTTTATTTCTTCTTTCTTTGATTTATCAAGTTTTACAAATTCCGGCTTTATTTCTCTTGTATCAAGGCTCATTAAGACATCAAAAACCATTTCAAGAATCTTTACTTCACCTTCAGGATTTATTTTATCGTATGTATCTGATGGTTTATGATAATCTTCGTGAATTCCTGTAAAGAAATAAAGTACAGGTTTATCTTTTAAAAAGAATGAAGTATGGTCTGAACCTCCAATACTTTCTGAGTTAAGAGAAAGAGTAAAATCATAGTTTTTATTGATTGCAGTAACTAAACTATCCCAAATATTTGATGAACCTATTCCACTTATAATCAGAGTTTTTTTATTATTCAATCTTCCAACCATATCAAGATTTATCATGGAAATAATATTATACTTATTAAAGAGAGAAGATTTTGTGAAATATGCCGAACCTATCAATCCTTCTTCTTCAGCTCCGAAGCAAATAAATAAGTAACTTCGTTTAAGCTTACCTTGTATTGAAGACATTTTCTCAGCTAATTCTAATACACCTGCTGTACCTGACGCATTGTCATCTGCTCCATAGTGAATAAGTTTTTCATTACCGGTATACCTGGAACCAAAAGAACCATACCCCAAGTGGTCATAATGAGCGCCAATCAAAATAACTTCATTTTTTAATACCGGGTCATTTCCTTCAAGAAATCCGATAATATTTGCGGTTTTAGAGTTGTCTTTTAAAATAAAATTTTGGAAATACAGACTATCTCCGGCAGGAATCAATTTATAATATTTAAATTCCTGAATAAGATAATTTTCTGCAAGCAGGTCTCCATTCGACCCGGCTAATCTGCCTTCAAGTTCATCAGACGCTAAATATTTAATATGCTGAAATATCTCATCCTTTGTTATTTCATTACTTCTATATTTTTCTATTTCATTTTGAGAAAAAAGAAAGTTATAATTGCAAATTAATAAGAATATTATTATTGAATATTTTTTCATTTTTTTTGTGTTATTTTACTTTTGAATAATCAAGTTCAGAACCAAGAACAGAATGTGGAATTAAATATACCACTAACATCAGTATTGCAGCTCCGAGTATCCAGTATTTAGGATTTTTAGATTTATAATGTGCAATAAATGCCACCATCCATCCGATAAATGCAATTAATGTTTTGTTATCTGTTAAATCAAATCCGAATGGAACACCAGTCCAGTATTCATTAAAAGCAAATTTTTGAACAAGCGGACCAAGAATAAAGCCGCCAATTATCAATGTTGCAATAGTATAAAGCATCAGTTTAAAATAATTAAAATTATCTTTTTTCAAAACTTCCAGACCAGTTCTGGTTGAAATTAACATAGTTAGAAACATAAATAAAATGTGCGGTATTAGTATATAGGCAGGAACATCACCCCGGAACCTGATTACTACATAAGAATTTTTTGAGGGTATGTATTTTTCAATATTATCTTTGGTTAATCTGATTTGATAATCGATTTTACTCGCAGGCTCTCTGTGTCTTAAATACCCGGTTAAAACACCATTTTCATTTCTCATCTCGACCGTCGAGTCTGCATCTTTTGTATTATGTCTTTTCCAGATTAATGTCCCCTGTATTCCTTGAATTTCTGTAGAAATTTTTACCGGGCAATCTCCGTCACCGGCGAAACTTCTGTCAAGATTATATTTAATTTCTTTTTCATTAAACAGAATATTTCCTTTTAATGGATATGTAGGACCGGTAGTTCTTTGATAATATGCAGATAATAAAGTAATTATTAAAGCAATTATCCAAAAAAATATATTATTTTTCATTTTTTAAAATTTTTGGGAAAATAATAAATCTGATATGATATTTCTACACATTTACGAAATATTTATTTCTGTTTAAGGTTATAATTATTTTAATTCTATTAATTTTGTTTAATTTTAGATTATTGACTATTTAATATAAAAAGACTAATTTAAATAAATTAAATAGCAAAAATTTTGTTCTTTATTTAACTAACCATATTTTTTAATTAAACATTTTCTTATGAAGAAACTTTTATTTATTGTTCCGTTAATCGTATTCGCGTACTTTATATTTACGGGACAAAGTGACAAAAGGGTACAAAACACAATAAACCCGGATCCAAAAATGACAGTTGTTCAATTAGATCCTAATGCTGATTTTGTGCAACCGGTTGAGAGAAATATACCTCTCAATACTACACCAAGATATCTGAATTCTCCTGCTGGTGTTAATTTGGTTGCTCCGAATTTTCGTCCGTACCCTCATACAGCAACTCAATCTGAGATAGAAGCTTATTCAAATCCGAATGTCTCAGGTAAATTGATTGTTGGATGGAATTCTTATTCTCCTTCATTCTACGGTACCGGTTTTGCTATAACCACAAATGGAGGAAATAACTGGACAGGGAACCATACCTTACCCGGATTAGCAACTAATAGCGGTGACCCATCAGAAGTAATTAACAGTTCTGGATATTTTTTTATGAATTCAATCGGAGCTGCAAGTGCAGCAAATACAACTACAAGATCAACAGATAATGGAATTACCTGGGGAGCTTATGTTACGACTTATACTACAACGTATATAGCAGATAAAAATCATATATATATTGATGATAAAGTCGGTAGCCCTTACTATGATTATTTATATGTTGGATTTTCTGATTTTGGTGTTTCATCTTCAGCTCCACCAATTAGATTTTGTAGGTCAACTAACGGAGGTACCTCATATACAAATGCAATTGTAACAGGACCGGTTTCAGGGTATTTCTCACAAGGAGTAAATATTAATACCGGACCTACAGGTCAGGTTTATATGGTTTATTGCACAGGCCAGACATCATCACCTTATACTGGTAGATATGTCGGTTTTGGAATTTCAACAAACGGTGGTGCAAACTGGACACAAAATGAACAAAAAATTGCTATCAACGGAATTAGAGGTACTTTAAAAACTTCAAGTATCCGTTGTAATGATTTTCCATGGATGGCGGTTGATAAAACCGGTGGTGCTTATAATGGATACATATATGTTACATGGAACGGAAAGAATTTAGCACCTGCAGGTACAGACCCTGATATTTGTTTCTCAAGGTCAACTGATGGCGGTAATACCTTTAGTACACCAATCAGAATTAATGATGACCCGATGAATAATGGAAGAGACCAGTGGATGCCTTCTATCTGTGTTGATTCTTATGGAGGTGTTAATATTGTTTTCTGTGATAGCCGTAATGGAGCAAATAATGATACCACAGAAGCATATGTAGCAAGGTCAGTAAACGGAGGTCTAAACTGGACAAATATTCTTGTTAGTGACCATAGGTGGAGACCAGCCCCAATTTCAGGTTTAGCAGGTGGATATCAGGGTGACTATATTGGTATAGCATCAGTTGGTAACAGAGTATATCCATTCTGGATGGATAATTCATCAGGCATATATCAGTGCTGGACATCACCAATAGATTTAGGTCCCGGAATTACTCATATACCGCTTGGAAATACTGAGCAAACAACAGGTACAAGAACTGTAAATTGTGTAATTACACCAGCAGGGTCGGGTATAAATCCCTCAACTGCAAAATTACATTATGCAAAGAACAGTACTACATTTTCAAATATAGCATTAACAAATTCAAGTGGAAATAACTGGACTGCAAATTTACCACTTTCTGGTGCAGGAACATACAATTATTATCTGATAGCAACTGATTCTATGTCAAGAACCGCAACCGCTCCGTCAGGTGCACCGGCAAATTATTATTCATTCCAGGCATTCTCTGATACAATTCCACCAGTTATTACACATACTCCAATTGGACCAACACCAAAACTTGCATGGCCGATAACAGTAACTGCTAATCTTACAGATAATATCGGTATTGACTCAGGATGGGTAAAATGGAGAAAAGGAAATGTAGGCGTCACAAAACAATTCAAATTAAATTTCCAGAGCGGTACTACATATTCTGCACCATTCAATTCTACGAATCCGGAAGTAAATCCCGGCGATACTATTTTCTATAGAATTTTTGCACAGGATGCAGGTTCAAATCACAAGAGAGATTCAACCGCTCAATATAATTTTCTGATAATAAATCAGGCAACAATTACTATTGGAACAGGAACCACATCGAGTAACTTCCCTTACACAACCTACTGGATGGATGGAAGAACACAGTATTTATACACAGCTGCTGATTTTGGAAATATCACTGCAAGTATTGTTCAAATTGGTTTTGATGTCCTTACCGTTAGTTCACAGACAATGAATGGTTTTAAAATCAGTATGCAGAATACAACAATGACTTCATTAACAGGATTTGTAACCACCGGATGGACAACCTGTTATAATACTCCTTATACAGTACCCGGAACAGGATGGCAAATGATAACACTGTCATCTCCATTTGCATATACCGGTGCAGCGGGAAATAATTTATTAGTAGAAGTATGTTATAACAATTCATCCTATACTTCTTATTCAACTGTGAATTCATCTTCTGCAACGGGAATGTACTGGGGCAGATATGGAGACCTTTCATCAGGCGATGGATGTGCAACAACAACCTGGAGTTCATCTTCTGCCCCTCCGGGAAGAGCAAACACAAGATTTGTTGTAAATCCATTAATTGGTATTGGAAATAATAATACTGAGATTCCGAATGTATATTCATTATCACAGAATTATCCGAATCCGTTTAACCCTGTTACACAGATTAAATTTGGCATTCCAAAACAAGGATTTGTCACATTGAAGGTATATGACATTCTTGGAAGGGAAGTAGCACAATTAGTTAACACGGTAAAAGCGGCAGGAACATATGTTATTGATTTTGATGCTTCAAAATTAGCAAGTGGTACCTATTTCTACAGAATAGAATCAGGTTCATTTACTGACGTTAAGAAAATGGTATTGATTAAATAATTTATTAATTAATATATATTTTAAAGGAGAGGTTGATAATCTCTCCTTTTTTTTTGTTATTTTTTGTATGTTATTTTTAATATTGGTTTATTAACATTAAATATAAAAAATTTTACACAAAAAGTTTATATTAATTTGTTTATTTTAGTAATAAAATATATTATATATGGAGAGTAATTTTTCGAATAGAGTACAGGAAGTAATACGGTTAAGTAAAGAAGAAGCAATAAGACTTGGTCACGAGCATATTGGCACGGAACATTTACTTCTTGGTATAATCAGGGAGGGAGAGGGAATTGCTATACTAATTTTTAAAAATCTTGGTGTAGATTCATTGAAAATAAAAAGTGCTGTTGAGGATACAATTAAACAAACAGGAAGTACTTTAACAATAGGAAATATACCCTTAACAAAGCAAGCAGAAAAAATCTTAAAAATAACTTATCTCGAAGCGAAATTATTTAAATCTGATGTAATTGGAACAGAACATTTATTGTTATCTATTCTAAGAGAAGATGATAATCTTGCTTCTCAAATTCTTCATCAGTTTAATATTACTTATGAAAATGTAAAAAATGAACTGCTAAAGATATTAAGCGGAAAAACTGAACAATCACAGGCAACTCCTTTAAAACAACCGCTTGATAAAAAGCAGGATAAATCGAAAACACCTGTACTTGATAATTTCGGCAGGGACCTTACAAAACTGGCAGTAGAAGATAAACTTGACCCAATAGTCGGGAGAGAAAAAGAAATTGAGAGAGTCGCACAGGTATTAAGCAGGAGAAAAAAAAACAATCCCGTTTTAATTGGTGAACCCGGTGTAGGGAAGTCAGCTATTGCAGAAGGTCTTGCTTTAAGAATAGTAAACAAAAAGGTTTCACGTATTTTACATAATAAAAGAGTTATTACTCTTGATTTAGCAGCAATTGTTGCCGGTACAAAATACCGTGGTCAGTTTGAAGAGAGAATGAAAGCAATAATGAATGAACTGGAAAAAGCAAGTGATGTAATATTATTTATTGATGAATTACATACCATTGTCGGGGCAGGCGGAGCCAGTGGTTCCCTTGATGCATCTAATATTTTTAAACCTGCACTTTCAAGAGGTGAAATTCAATGTATTGGGGCTACAACATTAAACGAATACAGGCAGTATATAGAAAAAGACGGTGCTCTTGACAGAAGATTTCAAAAAATAATGGTTGAACCTACTACTGTTGAAGAAACAATAAAAATTCTTCAAAATATTAAATCAAAATATGAGAAACATCATACGGTTCAATACACAGATAAAGCTATAGATGAAGCCGTAAGACTCAGTGACAGATATATTACCGATAGATTTCTTCCGGATAAAGCGATTGATGTAATGGATGAAGCAGGTTCGAGAGTTCATCTTGCAAATATTGTAGTTCCGGAAGAAGTACTGAAACTCGAAGAAGAAATCGAAAATATAAAACAGGAAAAGAACAGAGTTGTAAAAAATCAGAATTTTGAAGAAGCTGCAAGTTTGCGTGATAAGGAAAAAAGACTTCTTGCGGAACTGGAACAGAAAAAACTTGATTGGGATATTAAATCCCAGAATATGGTATTCGAAGTGAATGAAATGCATATGGCAGATATAGTTGCAATGATGACAGGAATTCCGGTAAATAAAATTGCCGAATCTGAATCCAATAAACTTGTAAAAATGGAAGAATATCTGAAAAAGAATATAATTGGACAGAATGAGGCAATAACTAAAATTTCTAAAGCAATCAGGAGAGCAAGAGCAGGATTAAAAGACCCTAACAGACCAATCGGTTCATTTGTTTTCCTTGGACCAACGGGAGTAGGTAAAACAGAATTAGCAAAACAACTTGCTAAATTTTTATTTGATTCCGAAGATGCACTTATAAGAGTGGATATGAGTGAATATATGGAAAAGTTTAATGTTTCAAGACTGGTAGGAGCACCTCCGGGATATGTCGGCTACGAAGAAGGAGGACAACTTACAGAGAAAGTAAGAAGAAAACCTTATTGTGTTGTGTTGCTTGATGAAATCGAAAAAGCTCATCCCGATACATTTAATGTGCTTCTTCAGGTTCTTGATGACGGAGTTCTGACTGATGGACTTGGAAGAAAGGTTGACTTTAAGAATACTATTATAATAATGACTTCAAATATTGGCACAAAGGATTTGAAAATAGGAAAGGTATTTGGATTTGGAGAACAGAAGGATGAAGTTGACCAATATGGAAGTATAAAATCTGTAATTGATGATGCAGTTAAAAAAGTATTTTCACCCGAATTTCTTAACAGAATTGATGATTTAATAGTATTCAGACAACTTGAAAGAGAAAGTATGGTTAAAATAATAGAGATTGGAATAAGCAAATTACTTACAAGACTGAAAACACAAAACATTAATATAGATTTTACAAAAAACCTGAAAGAATTTTTAATTGACAAAGGATATGACCCTAAATACGGGGCAAGACCTTTAAGAAGAGCAATACAGAAATATCTTGAAGACCCATTGAGCGAAGAAATATTAAAGGGGGTTGTAAAAGAAGGGGATTCTGTTGTAATAGATATTAATCATGAAAACGAAGAACTTGTCTTTTCAAAGAAAAGACACAAAAAAGAAAGCAATAAAGGTAATAAATCAGAGGAGTTAAAAAAAGATAAAGGGCAAAATTGAAAAATGAACAATAAAAAACCTTTTAATGCTTATATTTCAGCTATCGGTCACTATATTCCGGAAAAAGTTATAGACAATAAATATTTTGAAAGTTATCTCGAAACAAGTGATGAATGGATAATTACAAGGACGGGAATTTCTGAAAGACGATATCTTGAAAAAGACCAGCCCACTTCGTATGCAGCAGCAAAAGCTGTAGAGATGCTTTTAAAAGAAAGAAATATAAGTGCTGATGAGATTGAACTAATAATTATAGCGACTGTTACACCTGATATGCTGTATCCTTCAACGGCATGTATTGTTCAGGATAAAATAGGAGCAAAAAACTGCTGGGGTTTTGATTTAAGCGGAGCGTGCTCGGGTTTTTTATTTGCGCTAACAACCGGAGTACAGTTTGTTGAAAGCGGTAATTATAAAAAAGTTGTGGTTGTTGGAGCGGATAAAATGTCTGCAATTATTGACCCTATGGATAGAAACACATGCGTTTTATTCGGAGATGGAGCTGGAGCCGTTCTTTTAGAACCGACAGAAGATAAAAATACCGGCGTTATAAACAGTATATTAAGAATTGATGGAGTTGGAGGAAAGTATTTGAAACAACCGGCCGGAGGGAGTCTGCATCCTTCGTCATTAGAGACAGTTAAGAAAAAGATGCATTTTGTTCATCAGGACGGAAAAGCAGTTTTCATTGCAGCCGTAAAAGGAATGGCGGATGTTTCAGCCGAAATAATGGAAAAAAATAAATTATGTTCAGAAGATGTTGCTTATCTTGTACCTCATCAGGCAAATTTAAGAATAATTTCTGCAACAGCAGAAAGGATGGGAATTACAATGGAAAAAGTGATGATAAATATACACAAGTATGGAAATACTACAGCGGCAACAATACCATTGTGCATATCTGAATACTGGCGCGAGGGTAAAGTCAAAAAAGGTGACAACTTGATATTAGCAAGTTTTGGCGCAGGTTATACCTGGGGTGCTATTTATGTCAGGTGGGAAATTTGATTTAACATGAGATTTTATTTCAGCGAATATAAGAAAGGATATTTTAATGAAAGCGTTTGCAAAAATAAATGTAGGTCTGAAAATTATAAATAAAAGAGATGATGGATTTCATAATATTGAAACTATATTTTATCCTCTAAATTTATTCGATGAATTATTAATTCAGGCAGTCCCTAATAAAAAGAAATGTGTCTCAGTAAAAATACTTTCCGATAAAATTCATATTCCCACTGATAGAAGTAATTCCTGCTATAAAATAATTGAAACATTTTACAAGAATTTTAAAATAAAGGATTATTATTTATTTAAAATAAGAATAATAAAAAATATACCGGTAGGAAGCGGACTTGGAGGAGGGAGTTCCGATGCAGCATCAGTATTAAAATTTTTAATTAAGTTTTTTAAAATTGATATATCGGAAAATAAAGAGAAAATTATTGAAACTGCTTCAGGAGTTGGAAGTGATATACCGTTTTTTTTAATAAGTAAGCCTTGCTTTGCCAAAGGCAGAGGGGAATTACTTAAAGCATTGCCTGATTTTACAATTCCATATGATATAATCCTTATCAATCCGAATATTTATATTTCGACAAAATGGGCTTATGAAAGAATAGACCATGCGGTAAATGAAAATAACATTTCGGAACTTAGTAGCGTAAATACATTCGATTTATTGAAGAGTAAAATATTCTTTAATGATTTCGAAAGAACGGTATTCAATCAATACAAGGTATTAGAAAATATAAAAAGAGAATTATTCAAAAAAGGTGCACTGTTTGCATCATTAAGCGGTTCGGGTGCCACAATTTATGCGTTTTTCAAATCCGAATCAAACAAATATATCCATAAACTTGCACAGACGTACAGGAAAAAAGGATATTTCGTTTTTATAAATTAACTTTTTTAAAAGTTAATTCTGATATTTGCGAATGGGGTTAAATTATATTTATTATTCTTTGATGAATAAACATTCCGGAAATTTAATTGTGTATTAATCTGTAGTTGTTTATTGTATAATGAAACTGACCAAGCAGCATCCGCAGCGCTAAGAATATGATTAAGAATTATTACATCGACACTTCTGGAAGCCCAATCAAAATAATCATTTGCTTTCTGCCTGTCACTCATATAGTTCTGAACTTGTGGTAAAACATAATGTTCATAGTTATTTTTTGTTATATCTGCTCCCGCTGTAGACCAACCTGAAATAAAATTCTGATATTTTCCTATGACTTCATAATATTGCTGTTCTCCAAAAGCGGGTAATGTATGTGAGAAATTTTGTTCTTCACAAACATTCAATTGAGCTCTAAGTACTTCAATATTTTGTTCATCTGGATTAATACCTGATGAACCCTGAAATGACTGGTCTTTCAGCCACCTTGCATATTTACGGATATCCCAGTTTGTGTTTGCATAATTCTGAAAATAATCGGTTTGATTATTTCCTTTTTTCTGATAAATTCCATAAACAGTCCATAAACCAACTTCCACAGCAAAAAAAATCGCACTTTTAATATAGCTTTTTGCATAAAATTCTCCTGCACCCGGGATTACAGCAGAAAATAATGCCCCAAGATAAGGAGATTTTTCTTTTTTATCCTCATTTATCGAAAATTTATTGACTTCAACAGATTTGTTATTATGAACAACTTTATTTGCAAGTTCCATATTCCTGAAATTAATGTTTTCCTGTGCAAACAAAATTGATGCAAATAAAATAAAAATGGCAGTTAATTTGATTTTTTGTTTTTTCATTTTCTAATAATAAATTTTGTTTAAAAAAAGAGCATTGGAAGGTAAAAATTTTGTTTTTATTTTTTCTCCTTTTTCAAATTTTTGTATTGTTTCATTTAAATCAAGATATCCTCTTCCTATGTCAATCAGGCATCCGATTATTCCTCTGACCATACTATGTAAAAACCTGTTTGCAGTAATTTTAAAAATTATAATGTTTTTTTTCTTAAATAGACTGATATTATGAATATAGCAATTGAAATTATGTTTATCAGTTTTGTTTTTACACAAAGATTTAAAGTTATGGTTACCATTGAAGAACTTAAATGCCTTATTAATTAAATCAAAATTTATTTTATAATCAATAACATAAAATAAATCCCTGTTTATGGATAATCTTGAATTTGATATTTGATATATATATTCCCTTTTTTTTGCCGAATATCTTGCATGAAAATTATCAGGTGCTTTCTGAATACTTTTAATTGTAATTGACTTCGGAATTAGAGAATTTAATGAATAAAGAAATTTTCTTTTATCAGAAATTATTTTGTCCGTTTTAAAATTTGCTACTTGATTGTAAGCGTGTACACCTGTGTCTGTCCTTCCGGAAACAATAATCCTGATTTTATCCTTAAGAATAATGTTTACAGCTTTTTCAATTTCGTGTTGAATAGTTTTTTCTGTTGTTTTTTGTATCTGCCACCCAAAAAAGTTTTTCCCGTCATATTCAACAGTAATTTTGTAATTGTGGATTTTATCCAAAATTCAAAAACTTTTTATTAAATTTACTTTAAACCCGAGAAGGTTATTATTTGGCCCTTTTACAAATTCTGTATTAATATTAATACTGGAAGTAACTGATTTATTAAAATCATTTGTCAAAATTAAAGCACTTATTGCACTTACAATTCGGTTAACAATCATTCCTGTAAAAAATATTATTCTTCCGTTATAAAATCTTTCACCCTTTTTCCTCTGATTATCATATTCTAATCTGTTGTTTTGTGAATCCCATGACCAGAAATATGTATTTATATCATATAGCTGGTCATAATCTCCGCGTCTTAATTTATCATCATTGTATTCATAAACAGAATTAAAATTTCCAACATTTACAAAGTAATTATCATCTTTTCCGTTTTTATCAAGCCCTGAATGAAAACCCGCATATGTCCTTGCATCATTTTTCAAAGCATCACTGTAAAAATTTAATCCCAATACGCCAATCCAGCATAATGCTTCAGTCGTTAAAAAATATTTTCCTACATCGCCTCTACCTGTGTAAATATGACCAATTCCCGGAACAGCAAGAGATAATAATAAGGAAATCGCTGGATTTTTTTTGTGCTCACTTATTTTTATATCAGGAATTGTATCCTTAGTAAATGTTATTTTATTAATATTTGAATTTTCTTTCTTAAAAAGGTACTGTGAATAAGATATTTGTGATATTAAAATTACAAATAATATTAAAAAAACAAACTTATTTTTTTGATTCATTTTCAAGCAATATATTAATTTTTTTTGAAAATTCTTTAGGTTCTAAAAAACCTGTAACTCTTAATTCTTTAAGTTCATTACCTTTTGAATTAATAAACATTACAACCGGTAATCCTTTTATACTATATTTTTCATTAATTTCACTATTATCTTTCGTTAAGTCAATTTTGATTAAATTCAACTTCTGAGAAAGCTCAATAATTTCATTATCGGTATATGTATTCTTATCTAGTTCTTTGCACTGAGCACACCAGTCAGCATAGAAATCAATCATCGTTGGTTTATTGGCAGACTGAATACTTTTTGTTATTTCCTGAACTGAACCCAACATTTGCCATTTCACCTCATTCTGGATACTGGATGTACTTTTCATAATCCAGGCACCATAAAAAATTGCAAGGATTGCAATGATAGATTTTATATATGTAAATACTTTGTTGTTCTGACCTTTTTTTAATATCAATATTAAGTAGGCACCTGCTAACACTATAAATACTGGAAATACTATTTTAAAAATTTCTTTTGGGATAACAGGTTCCAGTACATTGATTGCCATTCCGAAAAGAATGAGACCAAAAATTATTTTAACTCCTTCCATCCATTCCCCTGACCTTGGAAGTTTACTAATCGAACTGGAAAAAGCAGCCAAAAATATATAAGGCAAACCTAATCCTAAAGAAAGAATAAAAAAGAGAAAAGTTCCAAGAATAATATTTCCTGTTCCTCCTGTACTTCCTAATTTACTTACATACAATACCAGACTTAAAACAAATGGACCAATACAGGGAGCTGCAATAAAACCTACAAGTAAACCCATTAATAATGAACCCATTAATCCTGAACGGTTTTTGTTTCCGGCAACAGCTAATTTCTGGGGTATTTTAATTTCCCATAATCCAAACATACTTAATGCTAAGGAAACAAAAATTAATGAAAGTATAACAATTACTATAGGATTCTGCAATGCAGCACCTATCATCCCTCCGGCTAGTGAAGCAAAAAGTCCTAATGAAGTATACGTTACAGCCATCCCAAGCGCATAAAATACTCCCATCATTATGCTTTGCATTTTATTACCACTTGCCTGAGAACCAAAATAACTGATAGTAATCGGGATTAACGGATATATACAAGGAGTAAGATTTAATGCTAATCCTCCTAAGAAAATAAAAAATATTCCAAGTAATAAACCTTTTTCTGCAATGAAATCAGATACTTTATTTTCATCTGCATTTGTTATTTCAGTTTTAGTAGTATCAGTTTTTTTATTTTCAGAAGAAAGCTTTAATAAAATATTTCTAGAAAAATCGATTTGTTTAAAAACATCATCGTTGAAAGTGGATTTTGATGGATTTTTTGAATCAAAAATTATTTCATTTTTTACATCGATTATTTGAGGAGAAAAACAGGTTTTATCATCACAAGCCTGATATTTAAATTTAAAAGAAGCATTAAGTTTTCCATCTTTCTGAGATTTTTGTATAAATTTTATTCCTAAAATAAATTCTCCGGAATAAACTCTTAACTGATTTTCAGAATAACTGAATTTGTATAATTTATCCGGTGGGAAACTGACATTTGTAATAGTAATATCATCAGTATTTGAAATAATTGATGTCTTTATCAGCGATTCATCATCAGTCTCATATGAGTTTATATGAAATTTTCCTTTTAGACTGATTTTGATTGCGAGAAAAACAGTATCAGATGTAGAGTATATTGTTTTATTAGTATAACTTTTTACTGATAAATGTTCTGTTTCCTGTGACTGTATTTTTAAAAAAGGAATTAACAGTAAAAAAAGTATGTAATATAAATTTTGTCTCATTAAATTCAATGTAAATTAATACAAAATCTTAAAATTAAATTCATTATTATAGATAATCAACGTAAAAAGCTATAAATATAAATACTTGACTTTTCTGTAGTTTTTAAGTTATTTTTGTATAGAAAATATTTTTTGAGTAATAGGAGTATAAATTTTATAAATACTGTATTTACAAAGATTTAATCAAATTTTTTTAAAATTCTAAAGGAGTAAAATTTGAAACCAACAGCAAAAATAAAAGCAAAAAGTGAAAATCCATTAAGCGAACTTATAGATGATGATGTTTTTAATACTTTAAGAAAATATAAACTTCTCGATGAAAAAGCAATCAGGGATTATAAAATAAGACAAATGTATAAAGATATGAGACGCGAAATGAGTGCCGGAGAAGCTATTGATAAGATTCAGGAGTTATTTCCATATTTGCAATTCGATACTATAAGGAAAATAGTATATCAAGTTTCAAAATAGTTATTAACTAATTTTAATTACAGCCGACTAACAAGTCGGCTTTTTTTTTATGATATGAAATTTCAGATAAAAGCAATAAAAAATCAGTTAGTAGAGTTCCTGAAAGAAAAATCAGAAAAAATCGGGATTAAAAATGCAGTAATTGGTTTATCGGGAGGAGTTGATTCAGCTGTTTCGGCTTATCTATCTGCTGAAGCATTTGGTCCGGAAAATGTATTATGTGTTTTAATGCCGTTTGAAACAAGCAGTAAAGAAAGCATTTCCGATGCTAAAAGAGTAGTTTCAAATCTTAAAGTAAGATATGATGTGATTGAAATCAGTAAAATAGTAAAAACATTTTTGAAATTATTAGGAAATGATGCAGGTAGAATCAGAAAAGGAAATATAATGGCACGAGTCAGAATGATTATACTATATGATTATTCTTCAAAAGAAAATGCATTGGTAATTGGAACAGGAAATAAAACAGAGATACTTTTAGGATACACAACCGTATATGGAGATTCTGCTTGCGGTATTAATCCTCTGGGGAATTTATATAAAACACAGATATGGCTGCTTGCAAAATACCTTGGTGTGCCTGACTCGATTATAAATAAAAAACCTTCAGCAGATTTATGGAAAGGGCAGACAGATGAAGACGAATTGGGTTTCACGTACAGAGAGGTGGATAAATATTTAAATCTTAAGTATGATTTAAATTATCCTGTAAAGGAAATAATAAAGAAAGGTTTTGATAAGAGATTTATTTTACGAGTTGATAATATCGTTGAAAAAAATAAGTTCAAAAGTTCACTTCCAGCAATACCGAAATTAATATATTAATCGGGAAAAATTGCACATATTATATAATTGAATACAATATTTTATTATCTATATTATGAATAGAATAAAATCTGTTAAAATAATTATATTATTAACTGTACTGTTTCTGACTTCATTTTCATCTGATACAATAAAAAAAGATGATTCAAAATATGAAAATAGCAGTCGTGGAAATTTATGTAATAATGGAGCAGTCAGTTCAGCAGATAAACTTGCAACTGAAATTGGAATTAAAATACTTCAGGATGGTGGAAATGCTATAGATGCAGCTGTCGGCGTTGGTTTTGCACTTTCTGTTGTATATCCTCAAGCCGGTAATATAGGGGGTGGCGGTTTTATGGTAATTCATTTTGCTGATGGAAAAAATACTTCAATAGATTACAGGGAAAAAGCTCCGGAAAATGCATCAAAAGATATGTTTCTTGATATTGAGGGAAATGTCATAGAAGATTTAAGCACAAGAGGAGCACTTGCATCGGGTGTTCCGGGGTCTGTTTCCGGAATGTTGTATGCACTAGAAAAGTACGGTAGTAAAAAAAGAGAAGATATTTTAAAATATTCCATCGACCTTGCTGAAAATGGATTTAAAATAAGTGAAAAATTAGCTGAGCATCTTAACTCATATTCTTCCGACTTTAATATGTTCAGTTCATCTTCGAAAATATTCGGGAAAAAGTTCAGAAAAAATGAAATATTGTTTCAAAAAGATTTGGCGTCTACTTTAAAAGAAATAAACGAAAAGGGTGTCAAAGGATTTTATGAAGGATGGGTTGCAGATAAAATTATCGAAGAGATGAAAAAAGAAAAAGGTATAATAACATATAATGATTTAAAGAATTATCAAACTGTTGAGAGAGATGTTTTAAAGGGAACATACCGTGGATATGAAATTGTTTCGGTTCCTCCACCAAGCAGCGGAGGAATTTGTCTTATTTATTTACTGAATATTATTGAAAATTTCGATTTGAAGTCTTATGGATATGGTAGTATAGAAAATATCCATATAATGACAGAGGCAATGAGGAGAGTGTATGCCGACAGAAGTGAATTTATGGGAGATGCAGATTTTGTAAATGTTCCGGCTGATATATTGATATCAAAAGTTTATGCAAAAAGAAGGATGAAAGATTTTAATGAAAATACAGCGTCAGAAAGTAAAAATATTGGTCCCGGTGATGCTTACTACAGGGAATCACAGCAGACAACGCATTACTCTGTAATTGATAAATGGGGAAATTGTGTTTCTGTAACAACAACAATTAACGATATGTTTGGTAATAAGGAAATTGTTGATGGTGCTGGATTTTTTCTTAACAATGAAATGGATGATTTTTCTGTGAAACCGGGGGTTCCAAATATTTTTGGATTAACCGGGAGTATGACAAATTCTATATCTCCGGGTAAAAGACCATTGAGTTCGATGACACCGACAATTGTATTAAATAATGGAAAACCATTTTTAATTGTTGGTTCTCCCGGTGGCGGGAAAATAATTACAAGCGTTTTGAACACCATAGTCAATATTATTGATTATGGTTTCAATCTTGAAACAGCCGTAAATGCTCCGAGATTTCATCATCAGTGGTTACCAGATGTTTTATTTCTTGAAGATGGTTTTCTGAACAAAGAAAAGATGAATAAATTAAAAAAAATGGGATACAATTTAAAATTTTTAGGGCATATTGGTTCAGTTGATGCAATTACACTTGATAGTTCAGGAAATATAATAGGACATTCTGATAAAAGAGGTTATGGTCAAGCTATATGTTTTTAATTTTCTAAGGGTTATTTGTATATTACATTTTCTAATATTTTTTCATATTTCCGATTGTTAATTTGTAAAAAATTTAATGTTAAAGAAATCACTTATCATTTTTATATTACTGATTTCATTAAAAAGCTTTTCGAATGAAAATAAGTACACTGAATTTGATTCTTTAAAAGTAATAGTCTGTGGAAAAATTGTTTCGGACAGCAATGTGTATTTGCAAAAAGTAGAAATACACTTTTATGACAGAATAAGTTTAAAAGAATATAAGGCAATTACTAATGATAAAGGCCAATATGAAATATTATTGGAAAAAGGTAATTATAATATAAATGTTTCATTTCCTAATTTTTATAATTATGAAGTATTCAATATAAAAATATCCGAAAAAGAAAATACAACAATTGATATTACACTCATTCATAAAATTTATTCTACAGAAGTAATTAATGTGGAGGACCAATTTAAGCAAAGTCAAAGCGACCTTAGAACCAGTGTAATTAATATTAATCCTAAAAATGTGAAAATACTTCCCGGAGCTATTGAAGATGTATTACGTTCATTAAAATCTTTACCTGGGATTTCATCTCCGAATGATTTTACATCTCAACTTATTATCAGAGGTTCGGGTCCTGACCAGAATTTAATTATTATGGATGAAGTCGAAATATTTAATCCATACAGATTATACGGGTTAGTAAGTATGTTTAACCCTGAAACACTTAATGACATAACCCTGATAACCGGTGGTTTCCCTTCAAAATATGGAGACAGGTTATCTGCGGTGCTTGATGTGAGTAATAAAGAAGGATTAATGGATAAATCGGTGGGTTTCATCGCAAATATAAATATTGCAAGTGCAAACATTATTTTTCAAGGAAAAAATCCAATGAGCCTTCCCGGGTCTTGGATTATTTCTTCAAGGAGAACATATTACGATTTAATTATAGGACCATTTGCGAAGAAATCCGGATTAATAACTGATGATTCTTCTTTTCCATCTTTCGAAGATTTACAATTTAAAATATCATTTGGTCCATTTAAAAATCACAAGTTATTCCTAAATGGAATTTTTTCAAGGGATGGAGTTGATATTATCTCAGGAAAGGATAGGAAAGAACCTGACAGTGTTAATGTAAATGATGTTACAAAAAATAATTTATTATCTGTTGGTTGGCATTATTACCCAAATTCTAAATTTATATCAAAAACAACTCTGTCTTGGTATTTAAACAACGGCAATAATGAATTTGAAGGGGAAATACTTGACCCGTTAATAGATAGAGAAAATATCACTCCTTCTCAACGGGATAGTCTTAAAGCAATAGGAGCATTACTTGGAATGGATTTTGCTTCGACATATTCATTTATGAAATATTCTCTAACCAATAAGTCATCATACTATTTAGATAAAAATTTAATTGAATTCGGAGCAGGTATTGATATTATTAAAACTGATTTAAAATATAAAATTATACTTGATGACCAGTTCAGAGCAATTATTAGAAATTTCCCCGGAGCATCTGCATTTCTGAACGATTTTGATATTGAAGGAAATTATAATTACCGTTCACATATATATTATCAACAGAGATTTAATATAAAAGAGAAATTTTTTTATCAACCTTCATTAAGACTCGACTATTACTCATTTTTAAATAAGGTATATTTATCTCCAAGAATTAATTTTGGTTTTGTTGTGAATAAACTTACAACTATCCGTTCCGGAATTGGATTTTATTATCAATCTCCGGGATATGAAAAGCTCATCGACGGGCAGACTTTTTTTGATTTGTCAAAAGAAATTGGTACAACATTAAAAGCTGAAAGAGCTATTCATTTTATTCTTGGCATTGACAGGTGGTTAAACAGCGAATGGTTTGCAAAAGTTGAAACCTACTATAAAAAATTCGATAACTTAATATATCAGCAGAAACTAACCGGTTACAGGTATGAATTTCATCTGGCGGATCCATATAATACCGACCCTAATTATATTAAAAATCCAGCAAACTGGATAAGGTCTCAGACAAAACTTCCTTTTGATTCACTTACAACAATCCCCGTAAATGTAGGAACAGGAAATTCTTATGGAATAGAAATCAGTCTTGAAAAAAAATATATAAGCAGTAAGACTAAATTTTACGGATGGATAAATTATGCATATTCAGTCTCAAAAAGGGAACGGGGAGAGATAATAAAGCCTTTTAGATTTGACCAGAGGCATGTGATAAACGTAGTATTAAATTACAGATTGAAAGACTGGCTTGAAATCGGAGCAAGGTGGTCATTTGCATCAAACTTTCCATATACCCCGCCGTTAGGAATAAAACCAAGGGTAGTAAATGACTCTATAGTTGTAAATCCTTTAACGCATCAGGTTATTTTTAATCTCGATTACGATGGGGAATCAAATAGATTTACATCTGTAAAACCGGATTACCATAGACTTGATTTACGAGTTACTGCTTATACAAAATTCTGGAAATGCGACTGGTCATTTTATATAGATGTTATTAATGTTTATAACAGAAAGAATGTATTGAATTATAACTATAATCTTTCATCTGATTTAATAATAAACAGAAAAGTAGTTGGAATGATACCTTTGTTACCTACATTGGGAGTAAGTGCAAGGTTTTAAAATGCTACAAATTCTTAAATTGAATTATCTACTCTAATTTCATATTTTTACAATATTCTGATAAAAAGATTTGAGAATTTGTGTTTTCGCTTCCGGAGGCGGAAGTAATTTTAAGGCAATTTTAAAAGCTAAAAGTAAAGGATTTATTACATCCGGGATTCCGTTATTAATTACTAACAACTCAAATTGTTTTGCTACTGTAATTGCAAGGAAAAATGGAGTGAGTGTTGTTCACATCAGCAGAAGTATTTACCCTGAATTGAATGAGTTTGATTACGCAAATATATTTTTAAAAGCACTGGATGATTATAAAATAGATACGATTATTCTCGCGGGATATATGAAAATGATTGAAAAACCAGTAATCGAGAAATTCAGAAACAGAATATTAAATATTCATCCTGCTCTTCTTCCTTCATTTGGTGGTAAAGGATATTATGGATTGAATGTGCATAAGGCAGTCATTGAAAAAGGAGTAAAAATTTCCGGATTGACTATTCATTTAGTTAATGAAAACTATGATGAAGGAAGAATATTATTTCAAAAAGCAGTAAAAGTAAAAGAAAATGATAATGAATATACACTACAGAAGCGGATATTAAAATATGAGCATAAATGTTATCCAATTGTAATAGGTTTAATTGAGAAAAATATTATTAAAATAGGTTAAAAAATACAAAATTGAAAAAAAGAGCATTAATAAGTGTTTTTGACAAAGCAGGGATTATAGATTTCTCTGACAAACTTGTAAAACTTGATTTTGAAATTGTCTCGACAGGAGGAACTTATAAATTATTAAAATCAAATAATATTCCTGTTAAATCTGTGGAAGAGATAACTAATTTTCCGGAAGTATTAGACGGGAGAGTGAAAACTTTAAATCCAAATATATTTTCCGGCATACTTGCAATCAAAAATAACACAAAGCATTTAGAGGAAATTAAGAAACATAATTTACTTTTATTTGACCTTGTTGTTGTGAGTCTGTATCCATTCGAAGAGACATTAAAAAAACCGGATTCAAAACCTGAAGATATCATCGAAATGATAGATATAGGCGGGGTTAGTTTAATTAGAGCCGCTGCTAAAAATTATGAGCATACAACGGTTCTTACAAGCGAAAATCAATATAAAGAGTTTATCGATATTTATATGGATAACGGAAACAAAATTCCGGTTGAATATTCAAAATATGCAGCTTACTTATCTTTCGCTGAAATTGCAAAATATGACATTGCAATTCAGAATTATTTTAAATCCATAAATATACTTAACAAATATTGCAGTGAAACATCGGAAGTTCCAGAATTTATTACATTGGATAATCCATATCATTTGAGATACGGTGAAAATCCACACCAATATGCTGTTTTGTTCAGAAATGGTTTTGATGATATTTTTGCGGTATTACATGGAAAGGAACTATCATATAATAATTTGCTGGATGTCGATGCGGCATTAAATATAATTAACGATTTTGAATCAGAACCACCAACTTGTGCGATTATAAAACATGGGAATCCTTCAGGAATTGCTACTGCGGAAGAATTGAAAACTTCATATTTGAAGGCATTTGAAACAGATACGGTTTCACCCTTTGGCGGAATAATTATTTTTAATAAAAAACTGGATTTGGAAACTACTATAGAAGCGGATAAAATTTTTACAGAAATAATACTCGCACCCGATTATGAAGAAGAAGCATTGAATTTACTAAAACAAAAAAAGAACAGAAGATTATTAAAATATAAATTTGTAAAAAATGATTTTCTTTTCAGAAGTATTACAGGAGGAATTCTGAAACAGGAAAATGACAGTATTATTTTTAATAAAAGTGATTTAAAATGTGTAACTGATAGCAAACCGGATGATAAAATTATGAAAGATTTTGAATTTGCTTATAAGATAGTAAAACATACAAAATCCAATGCAATAGTATTTATAAAAGATTTGCAGACATTAGGAATAGGTGCCGGACAGCCCTCAAGAGTAGATTCAACAAAACTTGCAGTTTCAAAAGCAAAACAATTTGGATTAAATCTTAAGGATTCTGTCGTAGCATCCGATGCATTCTTCCCGTTTCCTGACGGGATAGTTGAAATAGCAAATGCCGGTGGGAAGTTCATAATTCAGCCGGGTGGTTCGGTACGTGATAATGAAGTGTTAGAAACAGCTAATAAACTTGGTTTATGTATGGTTTTTACTGGAATTAGACATTTTAGACATTAATTAACATTTTAATTTTAATTTGATTATCTTTGTAAACAAAATTTGATAATATAGAAAGGATTTTATTTTATGCCATTTTGGGGCTTATTTTCAAATGATATTGCTATAGACTTAGGAACTGCGAATACTCTTATTTATATGAAAGGAAAGGGGATTGTACTTAATGAACCATCAATTGTTACTTTTGATGTTACTTCAAGAAAAATAGTTGCCATTGGAACCGAAGCAAAAAAAATGATGGGAAAGGTTCATAAAGAACTCAATACAATCCGACCGATGAGGGACGGTGTAATAGCAGATTTTGAAATCGCAGAAAGTATGATTAGAATGTTTATAAAAAGTATTACATCAAACTGGATGCCTGCAAAAAGAATAGTTGTATGCGTACCAAGTGGAATTACAGAAGTTGAAAAAAGAGCAGTCCGGGATACTGCAGAACATGCAGGTGCAAAAGAAGTATATTTGATTTCTGAGCCTATGGCTGCTGCAATCGGAATAGGTCTAGATGTAATGGCTCCAATGGGTAATATGGTTGTTGACGTTGGTGGAGGAACTACTGAAATTGCGGTAATTGCTTTGGCTGGAATGCCGAATGGTGTTTCAATAAGAATTGCCGGAGATGAACTTACAGAATCAATTATCAGATTTTTTAGAAATAATCAGAATATTTTAATAGGCGAGAGAACCGCTGAGGAAATTAAATGCCAGGTGGGAACAGTTATGCCGATGAAAGAAGAAGTGATTATTGAAGTTAAAGGGCGTGACCTTGTTTCCGGAATTCCCAAAATTACAGAAGTCAGTTCAATAGAAATTCGGGAAGCATTAAACCCGGCAGTTAATCAAATGGTGGAAGCGGTTAAGGTTGCACTTGAAAAAACTGCTCCGGAATTATCAGCCGATATTCTTGAAAGAGGAATTTTCCTAACCGGTGGAGGAGCACTTTTAAAAGGTCTTGATGAAAGGATAAAAGTTGAAACAGGTGTTCCGGTTCATATTGCTGATGACCCACTAACTGCGGTTGCACGGGGAACCGGAAAAGTCCTTGAAAATCTTGATTATTATAAAAAAGTGATGCTTAAAAGATAACGGAAAAAGAACTTTGAAATTTAAAACAATGAATATTGAGGAAATTAAGTTTAGTATTAATCGAGTTTAAGCATTTTATCGTTTTAACAATTCTTATAATCATATCTTTAATTATTCTGTTTTCAAATGATAATACTCAGGTAAGATTTTTACGTGCACTTGCAGTTGGATTTTACGGAACAATCCAAAGCGGATTTTCGGCAATTCCAAATGTTTTTAAACTTGAAAAGGAAAACAAACTTCTTCGGGAAAATAATATTAAACTTGCAAATGAAATTGCAAATCTTAAAGAATCTAAACTTGAAAACATAAGATTATCAAAATTATTAAATTTAAAAGAGAAATCTAACCTGAATCTGATCAGCGGAAAAATTATTAATAAATCTCTTATTCAGACAAGAAACTTTTTAACTCTGAATATTGGAGAAAATGACAGTGTTAGAATAAATATGACTGTTATTACTGACCAGGGATTAGTTGGCAGAATAATAAGTACAAGCAGAAATTATTCAATTGTACAGATACTTTATAATAAAGATTTAAAAATTTCTGTAAAGTGCCAAAGAACAAGATTGGACGGTATTTTAAATTATGATGGTGTGCAGAATCTTACTGTTACTAATATTTTAAAAAATGCCGATGTACTAAATGGTGATGTATTTATCACATCGGAATATAGCAGTAATTTTCCATCCGGGATTCCTGTTGGAACAGTTTCAGAGACCGGAAATCTTGATAATATTTTTAAAAAGATAACACTGAAATCAAATGTAAATTTTGAATTGCTTGAAGAAGTGTTTGTGCTGAAGTATTTACCGGATAAAGAAAAAACTGAATTAGAGAAAAAACTTAATTTAAAATAGTAATAGAAAAAAGTTGGTTCATATTCGTTATATTGTAATAATTTTGGTTTCTATTTTTCTTCAATCTACTTTGATTAAATTCATCGCAATTTCTCCTTTTAATATAACCCCTGACATTGTATTGCTTGCTGTTTTATACATCAGCATAAAAGTAGGTAATTTCTACGGTCCTATCTACGGATTTTCGGCAGGATTATTTATTGATATTATCAGCGGCTCATTTGTAGGGCTTTGTGCTTTGCTTTATACTATCATTTGCTTTATTACCGGTTATCTTAAAAAAGATGATGACAGATTATTGAGAAATTATAATTTTTTAATAATAACATTAATATTTTCTCTTATTTTTTTTATTATTTATTATTTCTTTTATTTTCAAGGGACCTCGCTTACATTAATTGATATTTTAATTCGCTATATTATTCCGACCTCTGCATTCACATCCCTGTTTTCACTTTTTTATATATTTTTAATAATTAAAAGAAAAATGAAAACTCAATATTGAAATGAATCAATATGTGAAAAAATATATAATGATTTTTATTGTGGTACTTTCATTCATTGTTTTGACTGGAAGGTTAGTTCAACTTCAGTTGCTGGGGAGTGAGGAATTCGGCAAGGAATCGGAAAAAAATTCAATTAAAAAAATTACAATGATTCCAGCCAGGGGATTGATGTATGATAAAAAAGGAAAGGTACTTGTAGATAATATTCCGTCATATTCACTGATGATTAATCCCTCACTATTTGATACTGCACACTTGCAAGAAGTTTCTAAAATGGTTGATTTAAGTGCTGATGAATTAAAAAAAGCATTATCTGATATTAAAGGAACAAACAGATTTAATCCATTTAGATTTAAAAGGGAAGTTGATTTTCGGACTGTGTCATATATTGAAGAAAATAAAGATAAATTCAAGGGTGTCGAAATTCAAGTGGAACCTCTCAGACATTATCCTTCAAAATTTAAAGGTTCACATATTTTTGGATATGTGAGTGAAATTTCTCAAAAGCAACTTGAAAATCAAATTGGAAATTATTATAGACAAGGTGATTTAGTTGGAATGACAGGTCTTGAAAATTCATATGAAAATTATTTGCGAGGTGAAAAAGGACAAAGACTTGTCTCTGTTGATGTTAAGGGGAAGGAAGCAGGAAGTTATAATAATGGAAATAATGATATAAGAGCAGTTAATGGTTTGGATTTAATATTATCGGTTGATTCTGATTTGCAGGAATATGCAGAAAGATTACTTAGCAGGAGGAAAGGGGCAATTGTTGCTCTGGATCCCAGAACAGGAGAGATTTTATGTCTTGTATCAAAACCTGATTTTAATCTTGAAGACTTTTCAGGCTCTATTAACTCTCAAAAGTTTACGCAGTTAATAAATGACAAAGATAAACCGCTTTTTAACAGGGTGATACAATCCAAATATCCTCCAGGTTCTACATGGAAATTGATGATGGGTTTGACAGCATTGGATTGTGGAGTGTTAACTCCAAAATCTACAATTTCATGTGAGGGCTCATTTACTTTTGGAGGCAGAACCTGGGAAGACCACGGTGCATATGGCTCAATTTCAATTGCTACTGCACTTGAAAAATCAGCAAATGTATTTTTCTATAAACTTGGATTGAAAGTTGGCCTTAACAATTTATCAAATTATTCCAGTCAATTCTATTTTGGTGTGAGAACAGGAATAGATATACCAAACGAAACTAAAGGTTTTATCCCGACAGAAGAATATTACAATAAAGTATTTCCAAAGGGCTGGTCAGAAGGAGTGCTGGTAAATTTAGGAATTGGTCAGGGGGAAATTCTGGTTTCACCAATTCAATTAGCAAATTATGTTGCTATTATTGCAATGGATGGAAATTATCATCAACCACATTTAGTATCAAAATTTCGAAATCCTATTACCGGTGAACTGGAGGATGTATCAGTAAATAAGAAAAAATTTGATATACCTCAAAGTTACTTTGATGTTATCAAAAGAGGTATGTATTTAGTGGTTAACGGAACAGGAACTGCAGCAAATATAAAATCAAGTGAATATATACTGGCTGGAAAGACAGGAACTGCGCAGAATCCTGGTGGAAATAATCATTCCTGGTTTGTCGGTTTTGCTCCTTATAATGACCCGCAGATAGTGGTTTGTGTGTTGGGCGAAAATGCCGGGTGGGGAAATCAGTTTGCTGCTCCTATGGCAGCAGCTGTAATGATAAGGTATCTAAGCGGAAATTCAGTCGATTCATATAATGAAAACTCATCGGTAACTATCAGGGATTAAAAATTGAATTCGAAAATACAAATTAAATTTGATATTTTAATATTCATACTCGCAATTGGAATTATTGTGACAGGCTTAATATCTGTGTATAGCGCTACATTTACTAATAATTCAAGTCTTGATTTCTTTAAAAAACAACTTATATTTGTAATTATTGGAATAATTTTCATGATTATCACCAGTTATACTCAACCGAAATACATTTTAAATACTGCATATATTTTTTATGCAATTTCAATTTTATTGTTGATTTTGGTATTAATTTTAGGAAGAAGAATTTCCGGTAATAAAAGCTGGTTTAGTTTTGGAGGATTTGGAATACAGCCCTCGGAGTTTGCAAAAGTTGCGACAATTCTCGCTTTATCTGCATTCCTAAATAAAGAAGACCGGGACAAAAAAATTAATAACATAACAACTTTTTTGAAAGCATGTTTATTTGTATTTATTCCCGTTGTGCTGATTATGAGACAACCTGATATGGGAACAGCGTTGGTTTTTTTATCATTTATTGTTCCAATGTTTTTCTATGCAGGCTTATCACCCTTTATAGTATTTTCGATTATATCACCAATAATAATGATGGTACTTGCTTTTTTAAATATGGAATATTTTTATATAGGAATAGTTATACTTTTGATAATTTTAATTTTCTGGAAACAAAAAAAAATACTGTCATCGGTAATGGTATTTATAATAAATATAATCTCCGGATTTTCTGTTAATTTTATATATAATCATCTTCAGCCGTATCAGCAAAATAGGATACTTTCTATGATTAATCCTTTATCAGATCCCTTAGGAACCGGATATAATTTAATTCAGGCAAAAGTCGCAATTGGTTCGGGTGGTTTTTTCGGAAAGGGTTTTTTACAAGGAACTCAAACACAACTTAAATTTATTCCGGAACAGTGGACAGATTTTATTTTTTGTGTCGTTGGAGAGGAATTCGGATTCATAGGTTCTGTAATACTTGTATTACTTTTTTGTTTATTAATTATCAAAATAATTAATAATGCGTTTAATTCAAGAAATAATTTTTTGGCAAATTCATGTATCGGATTTGCAAGTATATTATTTTTTCATTTAATAGTAAATGTTGGCATGACTATGGGAATAATGCCTGTTATCGGGATACCGTTACCTTTAGTCAGTTATGGTATATCATCTATGTTTTCTTTTTTAATTATGATAGGTATATGTATGAATACCTACAGATATAAAAATTTATCTTTTTAAATATGGAATGGAAAACTAAATTAAACAGGATATTTCATAATAATAAATCGCACTTAATTATCGGATTGGATCCGGATATAAAAAAAATTCCGAATTTTTTATTTAAATATAAAAAACCGGTAAATATTTTTAACAGGTTGATAATTGATTCCACAAAAGATATTGTATGTGGCTATAAGTTAAATCTCGCATTCTATGAGAATTATAAAATAAACGGGCATAAATTATTGGTTGATACTCTTAAACACATACCTGTAGATTTATTTACGATTTGTGATGGCAAAAGAGGGGACATTTCCAATTCAACGGAGTTATATGCAAAAACATATTTTGACATTATGGGTTTTGATGCAGTTACTGCATCACCATATATGGGAGTTGACTCTATTGAACCTTTTTTATGTCGGAAAAATAAACTTACATTCATTTTATCATTAACATCAAATAAAGGATATTCAGATTTTCAAAAACTCATATGCGAAAAACAGCCTCTGTTTAAATTAATAATTTCAAAATTTATTTTAAGTAAATACAAAAGAAACATAGGGTTTGTATTTGGTGCAAATCATATAAAAGAAATAAACGATTTCACAAAAAAGCATTTGGAAATACCATTATTAATTCCTGGAATCGGGGCGCAAAAGAATGATTTGGCGGGTTTGTTAAAATCATTAAAAAACAAGTACTTTTTAATCAATTCGAGCAGGAATATTATTTATTCAGCAAAGATAACTTGTACGGAAAATGAATTTTGTGAATCAATTTCCCAAAATGCAACACTATTATCGCATAATATAGAGAAAATTTATAAATAAATTTATTTACGTAATTACTTGAAAATGTTGATATTTTAATGTATTTTTAAATACCGTTCTTATATATAAACAAAAAGGAGTTGTTAATGCAAAAAACCAATTGGAAATGGTTATTATCATATTTGCTTCTTCCAGTATTTATGGTAATGACCGGTTGCTCTGCATTCCAGGAAGTAGGCGATAACGGTTCTAAAGAGCTCACATTAAAGGGAGCTAATAATTATAGGAAAAATCTTGTAGTTAATAATTCCCTTGATAAAAAGACAAACATCGGTAAGGGTGGCTTAGAATCATTATCAAGTTCACTGGCTTCTTATTTTACTTCAGAGGATTTAAATTTTTCTGCTATGCAGGATGAAGTAATGTACAAAGTCATAGAGTATTTGAACACACCCTACTTATGGGGCGGGACAACAAAAAACGGAATTGATTGTTCAGCATTCGTACAAACTGTTATGTATCAATCATTAGGAGTTGTTTTACCCAGAACTTCTTATGAACAATCAAACGTTGGAAAAGATGTTATAACAGAAAATTTGAAATTTGGTGATTTATTGTTCTTTGATACTCGAAATGCAGGAAGAACTACACATGTCGGAATTTATCTTAGTGATGGATATTTTGTTCATTCGGGCAGAAAATACGGTGTAGCGGTTGCATCATTGAATTCTGAATATTATTCCAAAACCTTTTTAAAGGCTAAAAGGGTGATTGAATAGTATTTAAATAGATTCCGAAAGAAAATCTCGATTTATTAAAAAAATCGAGATTTTTTTTTGTTACTTACCGAATTGAAATGGCAATATCAAAAAAATACAACTGATAAAATAATATTAAATAATTATATTGTTTATGCACTATTTTGAAATAAAATATGATATAGGTTGAAAACTATCGAAATAAATAAATATTTGTACATCCTGAGCAGGATTAAAAGTCTTGGAAACGTGCGTGTAAGAAATATTATAAGTAAATTTAAAAGTCTTGATGATTTTATTGAATCATCAAAAATTGATTTGCAAAAGTTAGAAGGCATTAACTTAAAAATATCTGAAACATTAATCAGTGAGAAGAAAAATATCAGACAATATGAAGTTGATTTTGATGAACTCCAAAATAAAAACGTAAAGGAAGATATAAGGACTGTAAATATTTTTGATGAAGAATATCCTGAAAATTTAAAAAGAATTTATGATGCACCGGTATTTATTTATATAAAAGGGAAATTGGACAAAAAGGATGTATATTCTATAAGCGTTGTCGGGACAAGAAATCCAACTGATTATGGGAGAAAAGTATGTGAAAAACTGACTTCTGAATTATCTGAACTTGGTATCCCAATTATCAGCGGACTTGCAAAAGGTATAGATTCGGTTGCACATATAACTGCATTAAAGAAAGGAAATTTAACATATGCTGTTTTAGGATGTGGTCTGAATATAATCTATCCAAGCGAGAATAAAAAACTGTATTCAAAGATAATTGAAAATGGAGCCTTAATCTCAGAATTTGAATTTGGAACCGGACCTGATAAAACAAATTTTCCAAAGAGGAACAGACTAATTAGTGGAATCAGTGTTGGGACAGTTATTATTGAAACTGGAATTAAAGGAGGTTCACTGATTACAGCAGGTTTTGCATTAGACCAAAACAAAGAGGTTTTTGCTGTTCCCGGAAATATATACGCAAAGTTCTCTACAGGTACTAATGAATTAATTAAGAAAGGACAGGCTAAGTTAATTGTAAATATAGATGATATTATTTCTGAGTTAAATTATAAATTTAAAGCTTTTATCAGTAAGGATAAACGTTCAGATGTACTCAATGAAAATATTCCTATGAATGTATTTGAAAAAAAGATTTATGATGTATTAAATGAAGAACCCGTTCATATCGATAGTATAAATTATATAACAAATTTATCCATTTCAGATTGTTTAGTTAATTTATTATCATTGGAATTCAAAGGATTAGTTAAACAATTACCAGGTAAATTTTTTGTAAAAGTATAATTAAAATTAAATTTATGCTTAAACAAACACAGAGTCAGAAATTAGTACAAAAAGTCCTTCCGCAGATTATTCAGAAACAGAATCTACTGGCTGTTCCGACTCTTACACTTGAGCAAATGGTAAGAGTTGAATTGGATGTAAATCCTTTTCTGGAAGAAGAACTGGAAACACCGGAGACTGATGAAAATATTGAGAATAATGAATTTTCGGATGAAAAGGAATCCGAAGCGGAAGAATCAATAAAAACGGATGAAGAATATGATTGGGATGATTTTCAGCAGGGTGAAGATGACGGTTACAAAACTTCTTCATCGGATGATGAAGATAAAAAATCAATTCAGGAATTATACTGGAAATCAAAAACAACTTTTTATGAATATCTTATATCGCAGTTACATTTATCTGAATTAAATGAAAAGCAAATATTTATTGGTGAGATTATAATTGGTAATATTAATAATGATGGTTATTTACTTGAAGATTTAGAAGAACTTTTACAGGATATAAACAAAAATAAAGGTGGAACAGATTACGAAAATACAGAATTTAACACTAATGAAATAAAATATGTCCTGTCTGAAATTCAGAAATTTGAACCTCCCGGGGTTGCCGCAAATAATCTAAAAGAATCTTTATTAATACAACTTGGCTTATTAAAAATTGATAATAACGTAAGAGAATTATCAAAAAAAGTATTATCAGATTATTTTGATGAATTCAGATTAAAAAATTATGAAAAAATTTCAAAGGAATTAGAAATCGATATTGAGTTGACAAATCTGATTTTCGAAATTATTTCAAAACTAAATCCAAAACCTGCGTCTGCATATGAGGAGGGTGACCAGTCTGGATATATTTATCCTGATTTAATCGTTACAGAAAATGAAGGGGAATATATTATTGAATTAAATGAAAAATATTCTCCACGAATAAAACTTAATTCATCATATAAAAAACTTCTAAAAGATAAGTCTTCTAAACTGGATAATAATGCAATTGCCTTTATAAATAATAATTATGAGCGTGCAAAATGGTTTCTCGAGGCTATTGAATCAAGAAGAAATACAATGCTTTCCGTAATGGATGCAATTCTCAAAAGACAAAAAGAATTTTTTGACAATAAAGGTGAAACAACATTGAAACCCCTGTATGAAAAGGAAATTGCGGAAGATATTAATATGAGCATTTCAACTATTAGCAGAGCGGTAAAAGGTAAATATGTCCAGACAGATTTCGGGATTTATGAACTTAAGGAATTTTTTTCGAAAAACTTCAAACCTGAAGGAAATGCGGATATATCTATCAATGAAATCGAAAAAAAATTAAAGGAAATTATTGAAATTGAAGATTCTTCAAAACCATTTAATGATGAAGAATTAGTTATTGAGTTGAATAAATTCGGATATAATCTGGCAAGAAGAACAGTTGCAAAATACAGAGAAAACCTTGGAATTCAGAAAGCAAGACTTAGAAGAAAATTATAAAAAAATGAGTAAAAAAAAGAAAATCAATTCTACTACAGTAATTGGTCTAATAAAAGACGGAAAATCGGTAATAGGCAGTGACGGACAGGTAACATTGGGAAATTCTGTGATGAAACATTCTGCAAAGAAGGTCAGAAAAATATTTAATAACAAGATTTTAGTTGGATTTGCAGGTGCTACGTCTGATGCATTTACTTTATTTGAAAGATTTGAAAAAAAACTTGAGGAATATAAAGGAAATCTTAAACGTGCGGCAGTGGAATTAGCGAAAGACTGGAGAACAGATAAATATTTAAGAAGGCTTGAAGCTCTTCTTGCAGTAGTTGGCAGTGAAAATACGTTAATAATATCCGGTACAGGTGATGTAATTGAACCTGATGATGGAATTGTATCAATCGGTTCAGGTGGTCCCTATGCAAAAGTAGCGGCTTCGGTTATGCTGAAATACACGAAATTGTCTGCGAGAGAAATTGTTGAGGAATCTTTAAAACAAGCATCTGAAATTTGTATTTATACAAATAATCATATAACAATAGAAGAATTGGATTAAGGAATAAACGGAGAAAAAAGATTTGAAATTACAAAATAAACGAAAAGAAAGCAAAATTGTAAATCAGTTAACGCCGACACAGATAGTGTCTGAACTTGACAAATATATTATTGGTCAGGATAATGCAAAAAAGTCCGTTGCAATAGCATTGAGAAACCGCTGGAGGAGACAAAATGTCTCAGATATAATGAAGGATGAAATTATGCCGAATAATATTATTATGATTGGACCAACCGGAGTGGGTAAAACGGAAATTGCGAGAAGGATTTCGAGGTTATCCAATGCACCGTTTATAAAAGTAGAAGCTTCGAAATTTACAGAGGTAGGATATGTCGGCAGGGATGTAGAATCGATGATACGAGAACTTACGGATTTATCAGTCAATATGGTTAAACAGAAACGATCTAAAGAAGTCGAAAAAAAAGCACAAGAAAATGCCAATGAAAGAATTCTGGATATTTTATTACCACCGGTAAAAAAGAAAACTGTGTTTGATGCTGCAATTACAAAATCAGATAATGAAAACACGAATGGTACAGAAATTAACATAGAAAATACTGAATCTAATTCCGTGACACGTGATAAACTTAAGAAGCAGCTTATTGAAAATAAATTAGATGAAAGAATTATCGAACTTGATGTAATCTCAGATAATCTTCCGATGATGCAAATTTTGGGACCAATTGGGTTAGAGGAAATGGGTTTAAATATTCAGGATATGTTTGGGAATATAATGCCCAAAAAACCAAAGAAAAGGAAATTATCAGTGGGGGAAGCCCGTAAAATTCTTGCTCAGGAAGAAGCACAGAAATTGATTGATATGGATACAGTAATTAAAGAAGCACTTGATAATGTACAGAATTCCGGAATAGTTTTTATTGATGAAATTGATAAAATAGCAGGCGGTGGAAGCAGACATATGTCAGGAGCTGATGTTTCAAGGGAAGGTGTTCAAAGGGATTTACTTCCCATTGTTGAAGGTTCAACTGTCATAACTAAATATGGTCCTGTAAAAACTGACCATATACTTTTTATCGCATCGGGAGCATTTCATATTTCAAAACCAAGTGATTTAATTCCTGAGCTTCAGGGGAGATTTCCGATTAGAGTTGAATTAAACAGTTTGACAGAAGAAGATTTCTTCAAAATATTAACACAACCTGAAAATGCTTTAATAAAGCAGTATGTAGCAATGCTTGCTACAGAAAATTTTGAATTAAAATTTAAAGATGAGGCGATAAAGGAAATTGCTAAAATTGCAGCAGAAGTGAACGAACAGGTGGAGAATATCGGAGCAAGGAGATTGCACACAATTATTACAACTTTACTGGAAGATATTCTTTTTGAAATTCCTGACAAAAATAAATTTTCAAAAGTGGAAATAGACAAAAACTTTGTCACGAAAAAATTAAATAATATAGTCAAGAATCGTGACCTGAGCAGGTATATTTTATAATAAAATTTTGCAATCATGAAAATAATAACAGGACTTATAATTTTAATAAATTTATATTATAATTGTTCAACATTCGCTCAATATAAATCCAGAGAATCTGGTTATAGTTATGCCGGTGTGGGATATTCACTTGTAATTTTTACAAATCCGGATGTAACAAATATATATCCTGTTTTCGATATAAGGAATGGGAGATTTATTTCGGAATTTAACGTTTTTTATGGTTTTCAGATAAATAAAACTATAGCTATTGAAATTAATCCTGCTATTGTTTATGCAAGTACTTCAGAAGCAAAAGGTTATTATTACAATACACCGGAAAAAAATAGATACTGGTACATACCTCAAAGCGCATCTTTATTTGAACTTCCAATAAATGCACGTATTAAATATTTTCCGTTTGGAAATTCAAAAAACTTTACCGAAGGATTGTATTTGGGGCTTTCTGCAGGTCCAGTTTATATAAAAGAGCAATATGACAATTATATCTATACTGATAGTTCTACATTAAGTCTATTTAAAATTTCAACCGATAATAATGATTTATGGAATTGGAATGTTTCTTTTTCTATTGGAATTAGTTCTATGCAAAAATTCGGATATGGATTTGAAATTAGTTACAGGATGATTCCTTTATCGGTAAATAGAAAAACTCCGTTGATATCCTCGAATGCGAGTAATTTCAACAGCTTTAATCTTTCTTTAAAAGCTCTGTTTGGCTTTTAGTTTTATTTTTATTGAATTTTTAAAAGTTAATTCTAACTATTTTTAAAAGGGAAATTGGATTTCTTTTAAAAGATTTATCCGTTTCTATAACCACTTCAGGTATCGAAAATGTAAAATAATTATGCTTATAATTGATAAGTGACTTCTTATTGTATTTAATTTCATCATAACTACGTGTTGAATTAAATCCAATAATACTCCCGATAGGAATCATACTGGCACCAATAATAATTGCTCCAAAAATACCCCAGCCGTTATCATTATTATATTTCTCATTTAATCGATATAATCCTAATCCTGTTGCTATTCCGACTGGAACTCCAACAATACCCCCAACTGCTGTCATTGTAGCATCTGCAGAAAAACCACCTGTGTTTCCAGCAGACCATACACCAACTATATTACCTGTAATAAATGCTGCAATACTTACAAAAAATCCTACGGTAGATACACCATTTGAATGACCACCACCCACATCAAATGCACGTTTGTCTAAAAGTACAGATGGAATTAATATTGCTGCAGCAAATCCTGTTCCAATACCAAGTCCCGCAAAATATTGTCCGACAAACCTTCCGAAATGTTGTTTTGGTAAATATGTATTCCCTTTTATAATTATTGTATCACAATAATTATAATTATTGTGAGTCGGTTCGGTAACTAAATTTTTTAATCCCTGAACAATATATTTTTTATGTTCGATAGAATTAAATTGATATTGAGAATAGGCATTTATAGTAATAATGAAAAAAAATAATAGAAAAATTTTAAACATTTTAACAAAAATTTAATCTTCTTTATTTTAACACTTCCCTAGAAATAACTATCCTCTGTATCTCGCTTGTGCCTTCATAAATTTCAGTAATCTTTGCATCCCGTAAATATCGTTCAACGAGATATTCTCTCACATAACCATATCCTCCGTGAATCTGAATCGCTTCAAGTGCGTTATGAACAGCTGCATCGCTTGCAAATAATTTTGCCTGTGCCGCTTCCGAAACATATTTTTCGTAATTATCTTTTTTCTTAGCAGCTTTAAGTGTTAAAAGTCTTGCTGCCTCAGTTTTAACAGCCATATCAGCAATCTTGAACTGAATTGCCTGAAGGTTAGCGATGGGGGAGTTAAATGCTTTCCTTTCTTTGGAATATTTTGTAGCGGCTTCAAGTGATGCCTGTGCGATTCCCAATGCCTGTGCTGCAATGCCGATTCTGCCACCGTTAAGAGTTTCCATTGCAATCTTAAATCCGAGTCCTTCTTCTCCGAGTAAATTTTCTTTTGGAACTTTGACATTATTTAATCCTATTGAACAAGTGTCCGAACCTCTTATTCCAAGTTTATCTTCTTTTTTACCAAGTTCAATTCCGGGAAATGTTTTTTCGACAATGAAGGTTGATATACCTTTATAACCTTTTGATTTATCTGTCATAGCCTGAATTAAATAATAATCTGCAGATATACCGTTAGTAATCCAGTTTTTCATACCGTTAAGGATATAAAAGTCACCATCTTTAATTGCTTCTGTTCTTTGTTGTGTTGCATCGCTACCGGCTTCAGGTTCAGAAAGACAAAACGCTCCAAGTGTTTCGCCTGATGCTAAACTACGAAGATATTTTTCTTTTTGAAAATCAGAACCCCATTTTTCAACACCAAAACAAACCAGAGAATTATTAACTGACATAATAACACCAACCGATGCATCGACCTTAGAAATTTCTTCCATCGCAAGTACATAACTGATTGTATCCATACCGGCACCTCCCCATTCAGGTGGAACCATCATTCCCATAAAACCAAGTTCGCCAAGCTTTTTAACTATTTCAGCCGGGAATTCTGCTTTTATATCCCTATCGATTTGAGATGGGGCAATTTCATTTTCTGCAAAATCTTTCGCTGCTTCTTTTATTGCAATATGTTCTTCAGTAAATTGGAAATCCATATATTTTTATTTTTGATTTATGATGTAATTAATAATTATAAAATCCTTTTCCTGATTTTCTTCCGAGATAACCGGCTGAAACCATTTTCTTTAGCAATGGACATGGACGATATTTTGAGTCGCCTAATCCGGTATATAAAACTTCCATTATCGATAAACAGACATCAAGACCAATAAAATCGGCTAATGTGAGCGGACCCATCGGGTGATTCATTCCGAGTTTCATAATTGTATCAATTGCTTCAGGAGTTGCAACACCTTCCATTACGCAGTAAATTGCCTCATTTATCATTGGTAATAATACTCTGTTTGAAATAAATCCGGGATAGTCCTGAACTTCTACAGGGACTTTTTCAATTTTTTCTGTTAGAGCTTTGATTGTATCATAAGTATCCTGTGAAGTTGCCAATCCCCTGATAACTTCCACAAGTTTCATCATTGGAACAGGATTCATAAAATGCATTCCTATTACTTTTTCCGGTTTCGAAGTAATAGCTCCTATTTCAGTTATAGAAATAGATGAAGTATTTGATGCAAGTATTGAACCGCTTCCTGAAATTTTATCAAGAGATTTAAAAATATTTTTCTTGATTTCAAGATTCTCGGTTGCAGCCTCAATAATGAGTTCTGAATTTGCAACATCATCAAGTTTTATCGATGTTTTAATGTTACCAAGTGTTGTTGTTTTCAATTCCTCCGTTAATGTTCCCTTTTTAACCTGCCTGTCAAGGTTTTTTGTAATTGTGGAAATTGCCTTATTCAATAGTTCTTCGTTAACGTCAATAAGTTTTACATTAAATCCGAATTGACCGAAAATATGGGCAATTCCGTTTCCCATTGTCCCCGCACCGATTACCGAAATATTTTTTATATCCATTTTGTTTTATTAAGTTTAAAAATTTTAAAATTAATTGTTTAATATGATTTATTTTGAAAACTTTGAAATAAAAAGGATTAAACTATTTTCATTTATCTAATTAACTCCTTAACTTCTTCCACTCCTTAAAATCTTTCCACAAGAACCGCACTCGCCTCTCCGCCTCCTATGCAAAGAGTCGCAATTCCTTTTTTTGCATTTCTATTTTTCATTGCATATAAAAGTGTAGTTAAGATTCTTGCTCCACTTGCACCAATTGGGTGTCCAAGTGCTACTGCACCACCGTTAACATTTACTTTTTCAGGATTCAAATTTGCGACTTTCATTACAGCTAATGCTTGCACGGAAAATGCTTCGTTTGCTTCTATTAAATCAATTTCATCAAGATTATGATTAGTCTTTTTCAGGAGATTCATAATTGCATAAGCAGGGGCGGTAGGAAATTGTTCAGGTTTTTGTGCGTGCGAAATTTGTCCGATAATTTTTGCCATTGGAGTTAAACCGAGTTCTTTTGCTTTATCTGCCGACATTATAACTATTGCTGCTGCACCGTCATTTATTTTTGATGCGTTAAATGCAGTAATAGTTCCTTCCTTTTCAAATGCTGGTTTGAGTTTCATACCTTTTTCGATATTTCCTTTTAGAGGTTCTTCATCAGTATCTATAATCCGTGAACCTGTTTTTTCTTTTATTTCAACTCCAACTATTTCATCTTTGAATAATCCATTTTCTATTGCTGCTACTGCTTTTCTATAGCTGTCTGCTGCAAATTTATCCTGTTCTTCACGGGTTATGTTTTGCTCACGAGCACATAATTCTGCGGCATTACCCATATGAAAATCATTGTATACATCCCATAATCCGTCCTTTATCATTCCATCAAGAACTTTATTATGTCCCATTCTGTAACCGGACCTTGCTTTGTCGAGATAATAAGGGACATTACTCATAGACTCGAAACCTCCTGCAATTACTACTTCTGCATCTCCGCACATTATTGCCTGAGAACCAAGCATTACTGATTTTAATCCCGAACCGCAAACTTTATTTATTGTCATTGCACAAACTGAATATGGAAGTCCTGCAAATATAGTAGCCTGTCTTGCCGGTGCCTGTCCGATTCCTGCAGGAAGAACACATCCCATAATAACTTCAGAAACATCTTCCGGTTTTATATTTGATCTTTTCAATGATTCTTTAATAACTATTGCACCTAATTGTGGTGCGGTAAAAGAGGATAATGCTCCAAAATATGTCCCTATTGGAGTCCTGACTGCTGATGTTATGACTACATTTTTCATAATATTGCTGATTTAATAATTTTAATAAAAGATTCTGACTTTAAACTTGCTCCCCCTATTAATCCACCATCGATATCGGACATTTCAAGTAATGATTTTGAATTACCCTCATTCATACTACCTCCATATAATATTCTAATTTGTTTTGTAAATTTGTCATTGTTGTACATTTTTTCAAGTACAATTCTAATGTATTTATGCATTTCATTCGCCTGTTCAGGAGTTGAAGTTAAGCCTGTTCCTATAGCCCAAACTGGTTCATAAGCTATGACAATACTTTCGGGGTTTGTAAAATTAATATTTTTTAAACCATTATTAAGTTGCTTTTCTATAACTTGATAATGTATTTCCTCATTTCTTTCTGAAAGTGTTTCTCCAATGCAGAATACCGGAATAATGTTACTATTAATTGAATTTTCAATTTTAAGATTTATTTCTTCATCTGTTTCTTTAAAAATTGAACGCCTTTCACTATGACCAATAATCACATATTTACATCCAAGTTCATTAAGCATTGGTGCTGAAATTTCTCCGGTATAAGCTCCTTCATTCTTGAAATAAACATTTTGTGCTCCAAAGAACATTCCCGAATTCAATAATAATTTTGAAACCATTTCGAGTGAAGTATACGGAGGGAAAAAAACAATATTAACATTATTTGAAATATCTGAATTTATTCCACTTTTGATTGCTTCAATTAATTTTATTGATGCATCAGGAGTGTTATTCATTTTCCAGTTTCCGGCAATTAATTTTTTTTTCATTTTTACAATAGTCTAAATATAAAATAAAAATATTGTTTATATTTGTGGTTTCCTTTCGTTGAATGAATGTCCGGTTAATTTAACAAAAGATGCTTTGGTTTGATATTCAGCAATATTTCTTGCATTCAAATAACTCATAGATGATTGTAATCCTTCCGTATATTCTTTAATTATTTTGGATACACTACCTTTGTATGGGACTAAAGATTCCTCACCTTCTATATAATTTTTGCTTTCCTGTTTCACTGCAAAAGATGCACTGCCGCAATACTTTTTCCATCTCTGGTTGTTATATTTTAAAACTTCTCCCGGAGCTTCTTCGCTTCCCGCAAGAACTCTCCCGAACATTACTGCATCACAACCAAGTGCTATTGCCTTGCACATCATACCCGGATTACTAATTCCTCCGTCAGCAATAATTTTGACACTACTTTTCATTTCGTTTTTGACAGTCAGTGCTCTGATTATAGCATCAACCTGACCGATTCCGATACCCGATTTAAGTGATGTTGAACACATTGCTCCATTTCCAATGCCAACTCTTATTGCATCCACATTGAGATTAATTAAATATTTTGTTGTTTCACAGCTTGCAACGTTACCTGCAATAATTTTCAGTTTATATGTTACTTTTAGTGAATCTATCTTATTTAAAAATTTTTCAATCATTTTTGAACCGCCATTTGCTATGTCAATACAAATTATTTTAATTCCTTTATCTGCAAGTTTTTTCGTTCTTTCAAATTCTGTTTGCAGATTAATTCCTACCGCAGCAGCTTTATACCTGGATTTGAGAATTGAATAATTCTTAAATTCAAAAATTTGCTCATCAACAGTATTAAACCTATGAATAATGCCAAGACATCCTAAATCTGCAAGCGCTTTAGCCATTTTCCCTCCACATACAGTATTCATTGGTGAGGCAATTATTGGTAAATTAAGTTTTAAACCAAGAAAATTTATACTTGTATCACAATATTTCCTGTGTTCAATTTTTGAAATCTGATTAGGAAGCAGTGAAATATCATCATATGTCAGTGAATAATCGGAAAAAATATTTTTATATGACATAACAGTTTATTAAGAATATAAAGCTTTTGTTACTTTTTGCGCTGCATCCTGAAGTGTTGTTGCGGAAATTATATTCAGACCTGAATTTTTTAGTATTTCAGCAGCTTCCTTTGCATTTGTTCCCTGTAATCTGACAACTAACGGTACATTTAGATTTATAGATTGTGCTGCCTGAACTATTCCGGAAGCAACCCTGTCGCATCTTACTATACCACCGAATATATTTACAAGAATTGCCTTCACGTTTTTATCTGACAGAATAATTTTAAATCCATTTTCAACCGTTTCTGCCAATGCAGTACCTCCAACATCAAGAAAGTTTGCAGGTTCACCTCCGGCAATTTTAATTAAATCCATTGTTGCCATTGCTAAACCCGCACCATTTACCATACAACCGACATTTCCATCAAGTTTTATATAATTTAAATTATATTTTGAAGCTTCCACTTCAAGGGGATCTTCTTCAAAAATATCTCTTAATATATCATAATCCGGATGCCTGAATAGTGAATTATCATCAAGTGTAATTTTAGCATCGAGGGCAAGAATTTTATCATCATTTGTAATAACAAGAGGATTTATTTCAACAAGAGAAGCGTCAAGTTGTTCATACGCTATATAAAGCTTCTTAATAAATTTAATAAAATCTTTGAATGTGTTTCCTGTAAGTTTTAAACCGAAAGCAAGTTCCTTAGCCTGATAATCTTGAATTCCAATACCCGGGTCAATCCACATTTTTACAATTTTGTCCGGAGATTCAGCCGCAACTTTTTCAATTTCGACTCCGCCTTCGGTGGATGCCATAATAACATTTTTATGTTCTGCTCTGTCTAAAAGAATACCTAAATAAAGTTCTTTTTGATAATCTATTCCTTCTGCAACAAATACCGTCTGTATTTCTTTTCCATCCCTGCCTGTCTGGTGAGTTACAAGTACATTACCAAGAATTTTTGAAGCATAATCCTTTGCTTTTTCTACATTCGAGCCCCAAAATTTCACACCACCTTCTACAATTATTTCATCTTTTTTATCCTTATTATATACAATTCCTTTACCCCTGCCGCCTGCATGTATCTGAGATTTAACGACAAATTGGTTGACCCCTCTTGCTTTAAGTTCATTTACAGCAGAATCGAATTCATCCATCGATTTAATTGCAATTCCATCCTGAACCGTTACCTCAAACTTTTTTAATAAACCTTTTGCCTGATATTCGTGAATTTTCATTGTAAATTGTTTTTATTTATTTTTGTTTAAATCTTCTTTTGATTTCTTTAAAGTACTGTCAACTTTCTTAATTTTATTTTTTATTGAATCAATATCAATATTTTGTATTGTGGAATCCAGTGATTTTATCTGCTCATCAACAATTTTGTCAAATTTTTCATTCACTTTATCATTTATCTTATCGGAAATTTTATTGCATCCTGATGCAAATAATAAAATTAATAGTCCCGGATATAATATTGATTTCATTTTTCTAAATTTTTTCGCTCGTCACTTTTGCCTGCAAAAATAATCCAAGATAGTCCCTTCCTCCTGCCTTAGAGTCAGTTCCGCTCATATTAAATCCACCGAATGGATGAACTCCGACTAAAGCTCCGGTGCATTTCCTGTTAAAATATAGATTTCCTGCATGAAATTCCACCGCAGCTTTTTTAATTTTGTTTTTATCTTTTGAGTAAACGGCACCTGTTAATCCGTAAATAGTATTATTTGCAATTTTTAAAGATTCATCATAATTTTTAGATTTAATTACTGCAAGAACAGGTCCGAATATTTCTTCCTGGGATATAGTCGCAAAAGGTTCTACATCTTTTATTATAGTCGGTTCAATAAAATAACCTTTTTTATCGAGAGTTTTACCTCCGCATATTAGTTTACCGCCCTCTTTCTGTGCTGTTTCAATATATTCAAGAATTTTATTAAAAGATTTCTCATTTATGACCGGACCCATGTTCAGATTATATTTTCCTTCATCAATTTTCAATGATTTGCCAAGTATTGCAAGAGCCTCACAGAATTTATCATAAATTTTTTCATCAACAATAACTCTTGAACATGCAGAACATTTCTGACCTTGAAAACCAAAAGCTGATTGTATTACACCTTTAACTGCATCATCAAAATTTATTAAATCTCTGTCAATTATTATCGAATCTTTACCTCCCATTTCAGCAATAACTCTTTTTATCCATATTTGTTTCGGATGTTTTTTGGCTGCTAATTCATTAATTCGCAAACCGACCTCCATTGAACCTGTAAATGATATATACCGGGTCAATGGATGCTGAACCATTACATCACCTATGCTTCCTCCTCCGCCTGTTATGAAATTCAGAACACCTTTTGGCAACTTTACCTCTTCCATTAATTCTACGAACATTTGAGCGATTGCAGGGGAGTCGCTGGAGGGTTTAAGTATAACAGTATTTCCGCATACAATAGAAGCTGTTGTCATACCTACAAGTATTGCAAGTGGAAAATTCCAGGGAGGAATAACAAGACCTACACCAAGTGGAATATATCTTATATCGTTTGACTCACCTTTTATTTTTACAATTGGTTGTTTATCACTATAACGCAATATTTCACGTCCGTAGAATTCCATAAAATCTATGGCTTCTGCGGTATCTGCATCTGCCTCAACCCAGTTTTTCCCTTCTTCAAATACCATCATTGCAGAAAAATCGTGCTTTCGTTTTCTCATAATTTTAGCTGCTTTAAATAAGTAATCAGCACGCTTTTTTGCAGGAATATTTTTCCATGTTTCGAATGTTTCATTGGCGATTTCAATTGCTTTTACAGCAATTTCCGGTGTTGCTTTCTGAAATACTCCAACAATTTCTTCATATTTTGACGGATTATATGAATATAGTTTTTGCTCTGTATATAATTTTTCACCTCCAACAATTAATGGGTATTCATTTCTGAATCTTTTCGTTATTGAATCTATAGCTTTTTGAAAAGCTTTTTTATTTTTCTTTTCCGAAAAATCTGTTAAAGGTTCATTTCTAAATTTACTAATCGACATTTTTTCTGATTTTAATTTTGTGAAAGTATACTTATTATTTTATTGTGCAAATCCGGTCTAATATATTTTATTCCATCATTATTACGTGAAGGATAAATCCTGTTTGTAAGGAAAATAACAATAATGTTTCTGTCTTTATCACTCCAGATACTTGTTCCCGTGTATCCTGTGTGTCCAAAACAATTTTCGGAAATCAAATCACCGCATGGAGAAGGAAAATTTGTCGGTTTGGGCTTGGAGTCCCATCCAAGACATCTTGTATTTTCGTAATTTAATCCTTTAAATCTTGTTGTAAACATCTCTATTATATCATTTCTTATAAAAGATAATTCAATTGGCTGATTAAATTTTGAACCATAATATTTTCCTAAATTTACCAGAATTTTAGTCAGTTTATATAAATCCCTGCAATTTGAAAATAATCCTGCATTTCCTGAAATTCCGTCCAATAAAAACGCTGTTTCATCGTGTACCTCACCTTTAAGTTGTTTAATTCTCCAATGATTATCTTTTTCAGTAGGAGGGATTCTTTCAATAATATTTTTATCAGGATTATACATCGAATTTTTCATTTCAAGTGGTTCAAAAATTCTCTTAATTGAAAATTCACTCAAATTCATTCCTGAAACTCTTTCAACTATGATTCCAAGAAGTACAAAATTTAAATCGCTGTAAATAAATTTTGAACCTGTTGGTGATTCAAGGCTTTGATTATAAATTATATTAAGAACGTCATTTTTTGTTTTGCATGTTTTAAAAAATGGTATCCATGCTATCAGTCCTGAATTATGTAAAAGTAAATTTTTAATTGTTATACCATCTTTATTATTATTATTAAATTCCGGAATGTATTCAATAACTTTATCATCAAGATTAATCCGTCCATTTTCATATAGAATCATTATTGCTGTTGTTGTTACAATCACTTTTGTCAATGAAGCAAGGTCATATAACGTTTCAAAATCAACAGTATCTGATGAATCGGAATATGAAAATTTCCCATAACATTTTTCATAAAGAACTTTTTCATTATTTCCAATCAGTAACTGGGCACCCGGATAGTACTTGTTTTTAATTCCTGAATTAATCAATGAATCTATTGAAGAAAAATCAGTTGAATATAAACAGGAAGATGAAAAACAAATGAAAATAATAAATAAAAGACGCAATCTTGAAAATTTTAAAAGATAAAATTACTACAATTAAAATATATTTCAAATGAACAAAAAAAATCCCTGTAAACTAAAAATTTACAGGGATTTTAATAAAAATTATCGTATTATTTTTTGTTTTGTTTTCTTCTCTTTAAACCTGCGAAAATTAAACCTGTAAAAACAATAATTGGCAGTTCCAGTCCGAATAATCCGCATTTTTTACCGCTTTTTACTGTTGCAGTCATCTCTACATCATTCTTTAAGTCAGAAATAGTTTTTGTCCAGCTTACTTTATTTCCATCTTTTTTTCCGTTAGTCGAAATTACATCCGAAGGAAATTCAAAATCGAAATTAAGTTTGTTATCCCCTGAATGACCAGCAGTATCTTTTAAAAGAACATACTTGAAATCCATTCCTTCCGAGCCTTTTTCATAAGAAACTTTTACGTTTTTAAAAGCTACAGCAGAGGGTAATTTTGTGATGTCTTTAAAATTCAGTTCAACATTGACATGAGTAGTTGAATCTGAATCTTTTTTTTCAACTTTTGCACTTGTAACTTCGGAATTAACCGATGAATAATTTGCTCTTGCTTTGTCTTCGGTGAAACCAAATCCACCTAAATCCGTATTCATAGACAAATTACTTGATTTTGTCCAATAGTGAACTTTCATTGTTCCGGAATTGTCCGCATTGATTTTGGTTTTTTGTTCAAGGTCGACGCAACCCGTCAGGTAAAATGAAAATAAAACAAAAAAAACAGTAATAAATTTATATAATGATTTCATATATATCTCCTTTCTTATCTTTTAGGTTTTATTAAAATAGATATTAAGCAATAATATTGCAATAATAAAATAAAAAATTAATTAGTATTTTTGTTTAAATTAAATAAGTTATAAATATAAAATGAAAAAATATTTTTACTTAATTGTTATAATACTTTTGTCAGTATATCAAATTCATGCACAAAATCTTGTTTCTGTGTTTTCATTACCATATTCAAATGTATATAATTTTATATGGGGAGTAACACAACGGAATGACACATTGTGGCTTGGTTCAGATTATGACTCTCCCCCTGCTATTCCGTTTTGTAAAATGTATAAAATTACAAAAACAGGAATAATTATTGACAGCCTTGAAACTCCATACAAATTCAATCATGGTCTTGCCTGGGATGGAACAGGTTTTTGGATTGCAGAAGATTATAGAACAGGTGGGGGACGGATATATAAAATTAATACATCAGGTCAACAAGTTGATAGTATTTATACTAATGCATTACTTAGAGGTATTGGTGGAATTGCATTAGACGGTATGTATATTTGGGCTGCGAGCTATTACCCTGATTATCCTTCTTATCCGTATGCATATGCATACAAAATTAGTTTACTGACAAAACTGATTGTAGATTCGATTCCTCTGAGAGGAAAACAGGTACAGGGAATTGCAGTCAAAGGCGATACAATTTTTTATGTTACAGATAATTTTCAGGGTGACCCTGAAAGAATTTATGCCTATCGCAAAGTTATCGGAGATACATTATTTTCCTTTGCATGCCCTGACCCTGACAATGACCAGGACCCAAGGGGTTTATTCTGGGATGGACAATATTTATGGCTGAATGCTTATAGAGTTGGAAATAATATTGGGCAATACAGAAATTTGTATAAATATTCGATTACAGGTTCGGGAAGCCCGCAAATAGTAACTTCGGCAAATGCTGTCAATTTTGGAAATGTCAGTATTGGCACTAATTCTAATCAACCATTCTCAATATCTAATAACGGTACAGCGAATTTAATAATTTCAGCAAAGACATTTAATAACGCAAGATTCTGGATAACTCCTAATAATGTTCCTGATACTATAACACCGGGGCAAAACAAAAATTATACTTTGACATTTAATCCTTTAATTTTCGGAAATGATTCGGCGAATTTAAGCATATACAGCAACGATTTTGCAAATTCACCTAAAATTATTAAACTGACTGGAAAAGGTGTTTATACAGGTGCATTCATTTCACTTTCCACTACAAGCATTAATTTCAATCAAAGAAGGACAGGTTCTTTGTGCGGGTTTGAATTTTCAGTTACAAATCAGGGGACTTCACCTATATTAATTTCTTCTGCCACAACAACTTCACAGAGGTATAGGTTCGATACTTTAAATTTGACATTTCCAATTGTTATTGATACTCAAAGAACTAAAATATTGCGTGTATGGTTTAACCCAATTGCTGCACAAACATTTAATGATTCTTTAACAATAATTTCAAACGCAACAAATTTACCTGTTGCAAGAATTCAGCTTACAGGACAGGGAGTGAATGTTACTTCACAACTTGGTGATATTTACTGGCAGGGACTAGTTCCTGATAATCCATATACTTCTCTTGATGACTTTCAGCCGATAAGTATTAAACAAATAGAGGATGTAAATAGTGACGGAAAAAATGATGTAATAGTAGCTACGGGGAATTATTATGTAATGTGTTTTAACGGGAATTCTTCCGTTACCGGAGATATTTTATGGACTTTTAATACAGGTTATAACAATAATAACACAGGTTCAGTTGTTTGGGAAGACGGTTTACAAATAAGGGATGATATTAACGGAGATGGAATTAAGGATGTTGTATTCGGATGCGGAGGAGGAAATGAAATGGTATATACTGTTTCCGGCAGAACAGGATTACAGATTTGGGCTTGGGGTGATTCGGTTTCTTATAGCGATGGTGATATTGAAGCAGTCAGAGTTGACAAGGATTATAATAGTGACGGTGTAAAAGATGTTCTTGTATCTGCAAGCGGGACAGGATCGGGAAGTGGAGGCAGACACAGTGTCATTTGTTTAAACGGATTGAACGGTAGTATTATTTTTAATGTAGTTCAACCTTCTGAATTTACAGGTGATGTAGTTTGTACTCAGTTCGGCGGTGCGATAGGGAACGGAAGTAATAGCGGAGCTTATGCAGTAAAAGGTTTTAACAATTCCGGTTCGGAAATATGGAGTTACACTGTGAATAGTAAAGTGTGGACAATGAAGGAAATTCCAACAATTGGAACAGATACAGTAAAAGAAATTATCGGAAATTATGGATTTACAGGAAATATATTTTGTCTTGCTGCAAATAACGGTTCGGTAAACTGGACTAAATCACTCGGTTCAAGTAATAACGGAAGAATCCAATTGCTTGATGACCTTGATTCAAACGGATATATCGATTTTACAATGTATGGACCTCAAGCCGCATACAGGATAGATTCAAAAACAAATAATATATTATGGCAGAATAACCTTGGGAGTTCTTATCTAAGGGGTGTTGATTTCCTCAGTGACGTAAATGGTGATGGAAAAAGAGATATATTAATATCGACACAACAGCCGGGAAAGGTTCTTGTCCTCGACGGAGCAAACGGAAATATTTTATTCACATATTTATGGGGTACAAGTTTAACACAAAGAGGAGACAGATGTGCGACTTTAAATAGCATAGACGGAAACACAACAACGGAATTTATTGGTGGCTGCCGGGACGGAAGAATCTTTTGCTTTTCCGGAGGACAAAATATTCCCATAGGAATTATTCCAATTACTAATTTAATTCCTGAAAAATTTTCTTTAATGCAAAATTACCCAAATCCTTTCAATCCCGTTACAAAAATAAAATTTGATATTCCCACCCTTTACAAGGGGGGGCGAGGGGGGGTCTCTTTAAAAGTATTCGACATCAACGGTCGTGAAATTCAGACACTTTTAAACAGTGATTTAAAACCGGGAACTTATGAAATAACATTCGACGGTTCTAATTTATCAAGCGGAATATATTTTTACAGATTGGAAGCCGGAGAATTCAGGGATGTGAAGAAGATGTTGATGATAAAGTAAAGAAATTTGCTTTTTTAATTTAAATAATGAATATATGAAGATAATAAATTTGTTATTATTGTTTTTTCTAATTGCAAATTTATGCAATTCTCAAAATAATTGGTATTTGGTTAATTCAAATGTCACATCTAACTTAAATGAAATTATATTTATTAATTCAGACTTAAAAATTGGGTATATAGCTGGAGATAGTGGTGTAGTACTAAAAACAATTGATACTGGTAAGACGTGGAGCAAGCAAACTATAAATCCTGTTGTTAATTTGCGAAAGATTCAATTTATTAATTCTCAAACCGGATGGGTAACTGGGGCGAGTAGTATAGGAATCAATGTTTTTAAAACAACAAATGGTGGAAATTACTGGTCTGAAATTTATAATGCATCAGATGCAATATGTTTTCCAACTGGAATACATTTTATTAATTCTTTAACAGGTTTTATAACAGGTGGGAACAGATTTAGTAGTTCACTGACAAAAGGTTTTATTATTAGGACTATAAATGGTGGTAACAATTGGACAAGAGAAAATTGGAATTTTGATTGTATCAGTGGAATTTCATTTAAAGATGCTGAAAATGGGTGGATGTTTACATGGTACAACATTGATTCTCATTTTGGAGAATTATGGTTAACAACGAATCATGGTGTAAATTGGAATTCTTATTTAAATGCAGACGAATTTGAATTTTCTTCGCTGTTTTATAAGACATTAGATTTAGCGTGGTCTTTCGGGAAATCTAAATTAAATCAAAATCTATTAATGTTGTATGAATGGAATGGAAATACCTGGTTCCCCAAATGGTATGATTTAGTTAACTATTCCTATACTTCAATGTTTTTTTATGATAGTTTGAATGGAGTTATGTGCAGTGATTCTGGATATATTAAAAAAACAAGTAATGGAGGAACAACATTAATAAACCAAAATCCTGTTATTCGAACTAATCTTCATTCAATAGTGATGATAAGTCCTATGTTTGGATTTGCAGTTGGAAATTCAGGTAAAATATTATCAAATAGTATAATAGTAGGGATGTCAAATAATGAAGAAAATTTACCAATAAAATATTATTTGCATCAAAATTATCCAAATCCATTCAACCCCATCACAAAAATTAAATTTGACATTCCCACCCTTTACAAGGGGGGGCGAGGGGGGGTCTCTTTAAAAGTATTCGACATCACCGGTCGTGAAATTCAGACACTTGTAAACAGTGATTTAAAACCGGGAACTTATGAAATAACATTCGACGGTTCTAATTTATCAAGCGGAATATATTTTTACAGATTGGAAGCCGGAGAATTCAGGGATGTAAAGAAGTTGGTACTTTTGAAATAAATAAATGCAAAAGAATTTTTGTATTGCAATTGTTGGACCCACTGCATCTGGTAAAACGTTAGTTGCTGTAGAACTGGCAAAATTACTCAAAACGGAAATTATTTCTGCCGATTCAAGACAGGTATATAAAGATATTCCTATAGCTTCTGCTGTTCCGTCTTTAGAAGAAAGGAATAATATTAAGCATTATTTCATTGAAGAATATGATTTGAACAAAGATTTTAATGCAGGAGATTATGGTAAAAGCGGACGGGTTATAATTGAAAGATTATTTAAAGTAAATAAAATTCCAATAATTGCCGGGGGGAGCGGTTTATATATAAAATCCCTTATTGATGGTTTTTTCGAAAACGAAGCTAAAGACGAAAGTGTAAGAAAAGAATTGTATGAACTACTAAATAAAAACGGTAAAGAGTATTTATACAACCAGCTTTTGAAAATTGACGCTGAGACCGCAAAGAATATCACACCTGAATTTTACAGACGCGTGATAAGAGCTCTTGAGGTTTTCTATGTTACAGGAAAAAAAATATCTGAATTAAAAAAAGAAAATATAAAAATTGATTTTGAAACTTTGCAGTTTGGCTTATTGTGGGAAAGAAAGGTTCTTTATAAAAGAATAGAGCAAAGAGTAGATGAAATGCTGAAAAAAGGACTGGTAGAGGAAGTGCAAAAACTTAAAAACAAAGGTTATCATTACAGTAATTGTAATGCATTAAATACCGTAGGCATTAAGGAAGTTTTCCAATACTTTGATGGAATATTTGATTTAGACACTATGGTATCTTTGATTAAACAGAACACGAGACGTTATGCAAAGCGTCAAATGACGTGGTTTAATAAAGATAAAAGGATTCAATGGCTTGAGATGTATGACGAAAGCAGTTTTGAACCTGCTATTATCAGAATTAAAAATGAAATTGATAATATTACTTCATTTTGAATAACAGGGATAAAAAATTAAAAGTTTACTTAGACCGCCTTTTTCTAAAATACAAATCGAAATATTCTTCCGATGACCCTGTATGGATATTGAATAAATTAAAGAATCCTGAAAATGCAGAAATAACGGCATTTATTATTTCCTGTTATTGCTATGGTCAGATATCGCAAATAAAATTTATAACAGAAACTTTTCTAAAAAGTATAAATTATAATGTATTGAGGTTCGTTTCTGAATACAAGAGCAGCCGGGATTTTAAATTTATTAAAGGTTTTAACTATAGATTTAATAATGATAAAGATTTTGAATGCCTGATTCTGAATATTCAAAATTGTATATTAAAATATGGAAGTTTAAAGAGATTGTTTTTAAAATATTATTCGACTAAAGATGAAAATATTATAAATTCATTAATTTATTTTTCTACAGAATTGAATAAAATTAAGGTAAAAGGAACAAAAAATTTTAGTTATCTGATACCAAATCCTGAACAGGGTTCAACCTGCAAAAGACTTAATCTTTTTTTAAGGTGGATGGTAAGGAAAGATGAAATTGATTTAGGGCTTTGGAATAGGGAAGTGCATACGTTAAAATTAATTATCCCTGTAGATACACACGTATTCAGGATTTCCAGAAAACTTAAATTGGTAGAACGAAAAAGCTGTGATTTAAAATATGCTGTAGAATTGACAAATAAATTAAAACAATTCGACCCTAATGACCCCGTCAAATATGATTTTGCATTGTGCCATTCGGAAATAGAAAAATAATTTTTTACGCTGATTATTTAAGATAAGTATGATTTGTTATGATTTTTATAATAATAATTTGTCATTTCGAATTTATTTCGGAATTCCATCGAAGTGTTCTCTAATGAAATCCTGAAACAAGTTCAGGAAGACAAAAATGACGTCAACATTTTTAAAATACAAAACAAAAAATAAAAACTAAGTCTTAAATACAAGGGTGTTCCAAAATTCAATTTGGGAACAAGTTAATATGAACTTTATTATTTTACTTAACTTCTTCACTTCTTAACTCCATATCTTCTAAATAAAAACCCTCATCCATTTAAGAATGAGGGTTTTGTTTTTATTCTTAACTTCTGAATTCTTTATTCTGAATTCTACTTTTAATACATTCCACCCATATCACCCATTCCGCCCGGAGGCATCATTGGTGCTTTTTCTTTTTCGGGTTTTTCTGTTATTGTTGCTTCTGTCATAAGAAGTAATGCACTTACAGATGCGGCGTTTTCCAATGCGACTCTTGTTACTTTAGTCGGGTCAATTACACCTGCTTTTACTAAATCTTCATATACTTCTGTCGATGCATTGAATCCATAATTACCTTTGCCTTCTTTAACTTTATTTACAACAACTGACCCTTCGAGCCCTGAGTTTTCAACAATTTGCCTGATTGGTTCTTCAATTGCCTTTTTAACTATAGCAATTCCAAGTTTTATATCCTGGTTATCGCTTGTAAGTTTTTCAAGTTTTAATGCTGCTCTTAAGAATGCAACTCCGCCGCCTGCTACTATGCCTTCTTCAACTGCCGCTCTTGTAGCATGTAATGCATCTTCTACTCTTGCTTTCTTTTCTTTCATTTCAACTTCGGTTGCTGCTCCGATTTTAAGAACTGCAACTCCGCCGGATAATTTAGCAAGTCTTTCCTGTAATTTTTCTTTATCGTAGTCTGATGTAGTTTTGTCAATCTGTGCTTTTATTTCGTTGATTCTCTTTTTAATATCTTCAGTCTTTCCTGCACCTTCAACGATTGTAGTATTGTCCTTATCAATGACTACTCTTTTAGCTGTTCCAAGATATGATAAAGTAGCGTTTTCAAGTTTGTATCCTTTTTCTTCTGAAATAACAGTACCTGCTGTAAGAACTGCGATATCATCAAGCATTGCTTTTCTTCTGTCACCGAATCCGGGTGCTTTAACTGCTGCTACTTTCAGAGTTCCTCTTAATTTGTTCACTACTAAAGTCGCAAGTGCTTCACCTTCCAAATCTTCAGAAATAATAAGCATGCTTCTTCCTGCCTGTGCAATTTTTTCAAGAATTGGAAGTAAATCCTTCATCGAAGATATTTTCTTGTCGTGAATTAATATATACGGGTCTTCGAGTTCTGCTTCCATCGAATCTGCATTTGTAACAAAATACGGTGATAAATATCCTCTGTCAAACTGCATTCCTTCCACAACGTCCAATTGAGTTTCTGTTCCTTTTGCTTCTTCTACAGTAATAACACCGTCTTTTCCGACTTTATCCATTGCTGATGCAATTAATTCACCTATTGTCTTGTCATTATTTGCTGATATTGTACCAACCTGTGCAATTTCTTTATTTTCTTTAATAGGGGAAGAAAGATTTTTTAATTCTTTTACGAGTTCTTCGACAGCCATATCGATTCCTCTTTTTAAATCCATTGGATTTCCACCGCCTGTAACAGCTTTTAATCCTTCTCGGTAAATTGCCTGTGCAAGAACTGTTGCTGTAGTAGTACCGTCACCTGCAACATCTGATGTTTTGGATGCAACTTCTTTTACCATTTGAGCACCCATATTTTCGAATTGGTCTTCAAGTTCGATTTCCTTTGCAACCGTCACACCATCTTTTGTAACTGTCGGAGCACCGAATTTTTTATCAATAATTACGTTTCTACCTTTTGGGCCTAAAGTCACTTTTACTGCATTTGCAAGTTTGTCAACACCTTTTAATAAGTGTGACCTTGCTTCTGTTGAATAACTAATTATTTTTGCTGACATTGTTTTTCTCCTTTTTTAATTTTTATAATTTTGCATAAACATCTGATTCTCTCATAATTAAATATTCCACACTATCGATGGTAACTTCAGTTCCGGAATATTTACCATATAAAACTTTATCACCGACTTTCAATTCTAAAGCAATAACTTTTCCATCATCTGTAACTCTTCCTTTACCAACTGCAATTATTTCACCTTGCATTGGTTTTTCTTTCGCAGTATCAGGAATTATTATTCCCGAAGCCGTTTTCTCTTCTGCAGGTGAGGGCTTTACCACCACTCTATCTGCTAAAGGTTGTAATTTCATTATTAATCCTTTCTTTAATTTAAAAAAATATTATTAGCACTCTATTTAAAGGAGTGCTAAAATAATAATTTTGCAATGTGAAGTCAATGAAATTTATTGAAAAAGTTTTTTAATCTGTGATTTTTTTCAAGTTTCTTTAATTCATTTTTACGTTAAATTTGTAAAAATTTGAAATTTAATGAAAAACCTTAATAATAAACTTGTTTTTATCACAGGAGCATCAAGCGGAATAGGTAAAGCTTGTGCTATTAGTTTTGCTAAAAAAGGAGCAAATATTCTGATTTGTGCAAGAAGAATTGAAAGACTGAAAGATTTATCAGAATTTCTTAAAAAAAAATATAAGGTCAATGTACATTATTTTCAACTTGACGTCAGAAAATATTCAGATGTAAAGAAAAAAATAAATTCCCTGCCTGCTAAATGGAAGAAAATTGATATTTTAGTAAATAATGCGGGATTATCTCGAGGGTTAAATAAAATACAGGATGGAGTTCTGCTTGACTGGGAAGAAATGATTGATACTAATATCAAAGGGTTATTATATGTTACGAAGGAAGTAATTTCTTTATTAATGAAGCAACAAACAGGTCATATAATTAATATCGGTTCAATTGCAGGACATGAGGTTTATCCCGGAGGAAATGCTTATTGTGCATCTAAACATGCAGTAGATGCTTTGACAAATGGATTTAGAATGGATTTGATTGATACGAATATAAGAGTTTCGACGATTGACCCGGGATTAGTTAGAACAGAATTTAGTATTGTAAGATACAGGGGAGATAAAATTAAAGCTGAAACGGCATATAAAGGAATGACCCCTCTTAAGCCGGAAGATATTGCGGATGCTGTAATATATGCTGCTACAAGAAATGATAATGTTGTAATAGCGGAAATGATAATTGTTCCCAAAGCACAGGCAAGTTCAACACTTGTAAAAAGAAATTTATAAGTATACTTTTATTTTGGAAATTAAATCATTAGAATATTCGTATGATTATTGTAGGAATTTAACTCAAAATCACTATGAAAATTTTCCCGTCGGTTCAATTTTGATTCCTAAAACCATAAGAAAATATATTTACCCGATTTATGCATTCGCCCGCACTGCTGATGATATTGCTGATTCATCAAATTTGGATTCAGAAGAGAAATTATCACAGTTGAATTCGATGGAGGCTGAGATTGACAAAATTGATAATAAAGATACAGACTTTATTGATTTATATAAAAATATATTTTTATCATTGTCCGATACAATTCAGAGATTTAAAATTCCAAAACAGGAGTTTATAAATCTGCTAAATGCATTTAAACAGGATTCAATTAAAAACAGGTATGACCATTTCAATGATTTAATTGAATATTCAGGGCTTTCAGCGAATCCGGTAGGGCATTTGATTTTGTATTTATTCGGAAATTCACCTGAAAAAAATAAAGAAATGTTCGTATATTCTGATAAAATATGTACTGCCCTTCAATTAACAAATTTCTGGCAGGATGTGAAATCAGATTTGGAAATAAACAGGATTTACATCCCCAAAACTATTATGAAAGAATTTAATTATTCCGAAGATGACTTACATAATTTAAAAGAAGATAATAACTTTATATTATTGATGAAAAATTTAATTCAAAAAACAGAAATTCTTTTCAAAGAAGGTTTACCTTTAATTGAACTCTTGAAAGGAAGATTAAAATTAGAATTAAAAGCTATTATTAATGGCGGACTTGAAATTCTAAATAAAATTAGACAGGTTGAATATAGGGTATTGTCAAAGAAAGTAAAATTAAATAATCTTGATAAAATAAAAATTCTTGGAAAATCTACTTTAAACAATAAAGTTGGAATTTAGAGAACACATACGAATAACCGAAAAAAGCAAAACAAACTTTTTAATTTCTGTTAAATTACTTTCAAAGGAAAAAAAAGATGCTCTTAAGGCGGTATATGCATTTTGCCGTATTCTCGATGATATTGTAGATGAATCAAATATTTCTGATGATGATAAGAAAATACAGACTATGGAATGGAGAAATACTTTGGAAAATTATAATCCGGAACATAAATCAAATAATGTCTTAATAAATTATTTATTTGAATCTGCTATTAATAAATATAAAATACAATTAAGATTGTTTACTGATATAATAAAAGGGATGGAAATGGATTTGACAAAGAAACGTTATAATAATATTGAAGAACTTCTCGAATATTGTTATTACGTTGCATCTACTATTGGACTAATTTTTATTAAAATAATCGGGTATAAAAATATTGAAACAGAGGAATACGCACATAAACTTGGAATAGCCCTGCAAATAACGAATATTATCCGTGATATAAAAAAGGATGCCGAAAAAGGGCGAATATATCTTCCTTTAGATGAATTGAAGCAATTCAATTATTCGGAAGCTGACTTATTTAATAATGTTAATAATGAAAGTTTCAGAAATCTGATAAAATATCAAATTAACAGGGTGAAAATATATTTCAACGATGCAGAAGAATATTTATTTAAACCCGATAGACAAAAATTAACCAGTGCAAGAATAATAAGCAAAATTTATTATGACCTGCTTTTAAAGATTGAAAAAAATGATTTTAATATTTATAAAAGAGATTTTAGAATATCCGGACTCAGGAAATTGACAATTCTATTGGGTGCATACATTGATTCAATTTTTAGAGGCTGAATGTCCAAAAAAGTAATTATTATTGGAGGGGGGATAGCCGGTTTATCTGCCGGAGTATTTTTATCACGTGAAGGTTACAATATTACAATATTAGAACAAACCAATAAACTTGGTGGCAGGTTATTCAGTTACTATGACAAAAATCTTAATACTTATCTCGATAATGGACAACATATTCTTGCAGGATGGTATAAAGATACTTTTGATTTTCTGAACGAAATCGGTACTTTTGAGAAATTGAAAATTAAAGAAAATTTTAAAGTAACATTACTTGATAAATTTCTAAGATATTATAACTTTGAAACATCAGAAACAAGAAATAAAAAACTTAATATTATAAGGGGAATTTTAAATTATAAACCATTTAAATTATCTGATAAAATTGCTTTTTTGAAATTACTCTTCAGTGTAAATAAAAAAAATTTCCCTTATAAAGATAGTTCATTGAAGGAAATACTTGATTCATTCAAATTTTCCGGAAGTGCAATGAAATTTTTCTGGGAACCATTTTCATTAGCTGTTTTTAATACTATTTCTGAATTAATTTCAGTCAGTTACTTTAGACAAATTATTGAAGAATCGTTCATAAATAATATCGGTCTCATTATCCCTGAAACTGATTTAAAAAATTTATTTATAGATAACGCTGAAAGATATTTTATCGATAATAATGTAAAGGTTATCAAATCAAAAAAAATACATAATATAAACGTAGAAAATCAATTAATTTCTTCAATTGAAACAGAGGATAAAGAATACTTTGATGCTGATTTATATATCTCGGCAATTCCACATAATATATTTAAGAGTCTATTTTGTGTAGGTAATTTAACAGAATATTTTAAATCTATTCATTTGAAATCATCGTCCATAATTTCAATCAATTTAGTTTTTAAAACTGAACTTCCTTATTTTGAATATCTCAATCAAGATTCTCCAATGCTTGGTTTAATTGATTCTACAATTCAATGGGTTTTCTGGAAATCGAAAAAGTGTTTATCACTTATTATAAGCGGTGTTGATTATATAGATGAATTAAAAAGTATTTCAAATGAAAAGCTATTTGATAATGCAATAGTGGATTTAAAACGTTTTAATCCTTCTTTAAAAAAATCCGATATTGAAAACTACAAAATCATAAAAGAAAAAAATGCGACATTTGTCCCTGATATACAAAGTTTGTTAAACAGACCGGATGTTAAAACTGAAATTGAAAATTTATTTCTGGCAGGGGACTGGGTTAATACCGGATTACCATCTACGATTGAAAGTGCAATTAGAAGTGCAAGAATGTGCAGAGAAGCTGTAATGAATGAAAGTTCAATTTGATTTATTCTTCAAATCATTTAAATAATTTTTACAGTTTGATAAATCTTTGATAAGTGTTAAAATATTTTGAAGTGATTTGGAATCCTGAGTTAAAAATTTAGAATCAAAATATTGTCTGTACGGATTTCTCATCAGCCCGGAAATAGTTTGTAAAGATTGAATGAATTCTTTTAATTTTGCCTGAAATTCTGTTCGGCAGTTCTCTTTAAGACTATCCTGTACATTATTTTTTAACAATACAATCTGCAGACCATTTAAATATTTTGCCTCGAAAGATAATTTTTCAATATCTTCAATGCCTATATTATATATTTCTCTTATATCTTCAGGATTTTTTGTGTTTAATTCAATAAATGTAAGAAAATTATCTAAATTATTAGCTTCCTTTACCATGACAATTTTTATATTTCTTTCCGCTTCCGCAGGGGCAGGGTTCATTTCTGCCGACTTTTTTCTCGACTTTAATCGGTTGTTTCTTGCCTGCTCTTGCAGATTCACTTTCCTGTGGTTTTAAATCCGATGAATAGCCCAATCCTCCGGAATCAGCGTGCTGTGTGCTCATTCTTGAACGGTCGACTTCCTTAGGTCCTTTAATCTGTGCTTCTTCCTGAGTCTGTATTGTAAATTTATATATGAAATTTATGATATCAGTATTTATTGTCTCAAGCATTTCTTCAAACAACCTGAACCCATCCATTTTGTATTCAATTAACGGGTCTTTTTGACCATATGCACGGAAATTTATTCCTTCTTTCAGGTCATCCATTGCCCTTAAATGTTCCATCCATTTTTCGTCGATAACAGTCAAGGTTGCATATCGTTCTATTTGTCCCATTAATTCAGGTCCATATCTTTTTTCTTTCCTGTCATAAAACCCTTTAGCTTCCGATGTTATTAATTTCTTTAATCCTTCCTCACCTTTCTGCTGAAATTCTTCAGGTGATATGTTCAACCTGATTAAATATGTACGCTGTGCTTCATCTATTAATCCTTTTATATCAGATTCAGGTACACATTTATTTACAATTTTCTCTACACCCTTTTCCATCATCTCCATTATATCATCTTTCAGTCTTTCTCCCATTAATGCCTGACGTCTTCTATTATATATTATTTCCCTTTGCTGATTCATCACGTTATCATATTCAAGAAGTCTTTTACGAATGGCAAAATTATTTTCTTCAACTCTTTTTTGGGCTTTTTCAACCTGTTTTGTAATCATACCATGTTCTATAGCCTGTCCTTCTTCCAACCCGAATCTCTGCATTATTCCGGCAATTCTTTCACTGCCGAACAACCTCATTAAATCATCTTCAAGCGAAATATAAAAGCGGGAAGAACCGGGGTCTCCTTGTCTGCCTGACCTTCCTCTTAATTGTCTGTCAATTCTTCTCGATTCATGTCTCTCTGTTCCAATTATATGTAAACCCCCCGCTTCCGGAACTCCGGGTCCTAATTTAATATCTGTACCTCTTCCTGCCATATTTGTTGCAATTGTTACAGCACCGGGAAGACCGGCGTTTGCAACTATTTGTGCTTCACGCTGATGTTGTTTTGCATTCAGAACTTCATGTGGAATTCCTCTTCTCTTAAGTAATCTTGATATTGTTTCCGAAACTTCAACACTCGTTGTACCAACTAAAACAGGTCTTCTGATTTCACGCATTTTCCCGATTTCATTTATTACTGCATTATATTTTTCTCTTTTTGTTCTGTATATTAAGTCATTTGCATCGTCTCTGATACACGGAACATTTGTAGGTATTACAACAACATCAAGTTTATAAATATCAAAAAACTCTGTAGCTTCTGTTTCAGCCGTGCCAGTCATACCAGCAAGTTTTTTGTATAAGCGGAAATAATTCTGTAATGTAATTGTTGCTAAAGTCTGTGTATCTTTTTCAACCTTTACACCTTCTTTTGCTTCGATAGCCTGATGAAGCCCTTCAGAATACCTTCTGCCCTGAAGAATTCTGCCTGTGAATTCATCAACAATCATAATCTTCCCATCCTGTATAACGTATTCATCATCTTTTTCATATAAAGCATAAGCTTTAAGAAGTTGTTCTACAGTATGAAGTCTGTCGCTTCTCTCAGAATATAGTTTATATAACTCATCCTTATTGATTTCTTTTTCGGGTAGGGATAAATTTTCATTGTTTTCAATATGTGCGACTTCAGTTCCCATATCAGGCAGTGTAAAGAAATCTTTTTCCGTTGAAGATGGGGCAAGGTATTCTCTTCCCTTTTCAGTCAAATCAGTAATATGAGATTTTTCATCAATAACAAAATACAGTTCATCATCCACAATATGCATATCCCTTCCTTTATCTCTATGGTAAAAATTATCTGTCTGCTGAAGTAAGGTTTTATTAGATGGCTCACTTAAAAGTTTCATCAATCGTTTATGTTTCGGAAGCCCATGCTGTGCTCTTAAAAGAAGTAAACCCGCTCTGTCACTTTCTTCCTTAGTGGGTTCTTCTTTTTCCAATATTTTTTCTGCCTCACCTGTAATTGAAGTTATCAATGTATGTTGTGTCTGAAAAAGTCTCTTAATCCTTGGATTCATTTCATTGAATTTATGCTGCGGAGCTTCAACAGGTCCGGATATAATAAGAGGAGTTCTTGCTTCATCTATTAAAACTGAATCAACTTCATCAACTATAGCATAATAATGTCTCCTCTGAACCATATGATTTTTATCCACAACCATATTATCCCTTAGATAATCAAACCCAAATTCATTGTTCGTTCCATATGTAATATCATAATTATACATTTCCCGTCTTTTTTCTGAATCCATATCATTTAATATTACACCTACTTTCATATTATGAAATCTGAATATTTCACCCATCCATTCAGAGTCACGTTTTGCAAGGTAATCATTAACTGTAACTAAATGTACTCCCTTTTCAGTTAAAGCATTCAAATACATCGGGAGAGTTGCAACAAGTGTTTTTCCTTCACCTGTTGACATTTCAGAGATTTTACCGCTGTGAAGTACAATACCTCCAATTAGCTGAACATCAAAGGGAATCATATTCCATTTAATCTTTGTACCCGCTGCAATCCACTCATTTCCGCAAAGACGGCGGCAGGTGTCCTTTACAACTGCAAAAGCTTCGGGTAATAATTTATTCAGTGTTTCATCAAGTTTTTCAAAAAATAATTTATCAAGTTCATCTAATTCATCATATATTTCCAGTCTTTCCTGATGAGGTAAATCTTCTTTCAGTTTATTCTGCAATTCTGTTATTCGTTCTTCAATTTCTCCTGTTTCCGATTTTATTCTGTTTTTAAATTCCTGTGTTTTTTGTTTTAGTTCATCATCTGACAATTTTTCGTATTGCTCATAGTATTCATTTATTTTATCTACAAGAGGTAAAATTTCTTTGATATCCTTTTCGTGCTTTGATGGAAATAATTTATTTATGAATTTAAGCATAATTAATCATTAGTTTATAATATTTTCCAAAATAACATAAATTAATTTCAAAATAAAAAGAAAAAAGAATGAAAAATTTTAATATCATATCAAATAAAACAAGATGTTTTATTTTAATATTACTTTTTTTATAAATAGAATAGTGAATTAAAAATAATATTGAAAATAAGCTAAATGAATATAAATAATTGTTATTACATATATTATATAAATTTTATTATTCCAATTTGTTTGTTGATTTATCATAAAATAATTTATAATTTTGTATGTTTTTAAAAATAAAATTTGAAAAAGGAGAATTTCACAAATGGCAATAATGATAACTTCTGAATGTATCAACTGTGGTGCATGTGAACCGGAATGCCCGAATAATGCAATTTACGAAGGCGGTGCAAGCTGGGTATTAGCTGACAAAACATATGTTGAAGGTGATGCTTCACCATCAGGTGCTAACGGGTTCTTTTCAAACGATTTTTTCTACATTGTACCTGATAAATGTACAGAATGTGTTGGATTTCATGATGAACCACAATGTGCCGCAGTATGTCCGGTAGATTGTTGTGTTCCAGACCCGGATAGAGTGGAAGATAAAGAAGTTCTTTTAGCCAGAAAAGATTATCTTGATAGTTTAGGAAGGTAATTTAAACATTTTTTTTACCGGAACTTTCAGTAGAAATACCTGTCAATAAAGTTTCACTTCTTTTTTCTGGAATATCATTTTCCTTAAGAGTTGCATTTAAATTTGATTCGGAGTCTCCTTCAAGGGAGACTTCCTTTTTAAATATCCTTTTATGTCCAAAAAGTATTAAGATAAATCCTACTGTAACCCAAATATCCGCAAAATTAAAAATTGGCCAGGAATGAAAATTTTTTCCAAACAATGTGAAGTCAGGTATTTTTAAATGGAAAAAATCAACGACCTTACCAAAGAATAATGGATTTGAACCGTATAAAACACCATAAAACATTCTATCAATTAAATTTCCAATAGCACCTCCGAGAATAAAAGCCATTGAAATTCTTAAATATAAACTGCCTGTTCGGTTTTTATAAATAAAATAAATGATTAATATAGTAGCAAAAATTGTAAAGAAGGTTAAAAATAATTTTCCTCCAATTTCCAAACCAAAAGCCATTCCCTGGTTTTCAATAAATGTGAGCTGAAAAAAATTATTTATAATGTCTATACTTTGCCCGTATTCTAGTCCTTTGTATGTATATCCGATTAAAGGAATAGTAAAACCTTTAATAAATATTTTACTTAATTGGTCTATTATTACCAGAAAAAATGTTACGTAAAGAATTCTCAAAGTTATCTGCTATCCTCTGATATTTTTGCATTCAATACAATGCTGTGTTATTGGAACTAATTCCAGTCTTTCTTTTGGAATCAGCGGACAGGTTTTACACAGGTTCTGTGGTTCATCTATACAATCTGTGCATACACCATATGTTCCATTATCAATCCTCATCAATGCTTCCTGAATGTAACCGAGATATTTTTCATCCCGCTGTACAAATAAATAGTTCTTTTCTCTTTCCATCTCATCTGTTCCCTGTTCTGCCATATGCGAAGCATATGTGAGATTATCACCAACATAATCTCCGGATTCTTCATCTACCAGTGAACGCATATTTGCTTTTGCACTTTCAAGAATCGAATTTCTTTCATTAATAAGAATGTTTTTAAAATACATTAATTCCTTCGAAGTATATCTTGTCTTTGAATTTTTTTTGTATTTTTTAACCGGCTTTAAAATCTTTTCAGGTAAAGCAGGTTTAATCTTGCTTTTTAACTGCTTCTTGATTGTTTTTTTCCCTTTTAGAGCAATTTTCGGCTTCAAAGTTACTTTAACAACTTTATTTACCTTTTTAGCTTTTGCAATTATTTTTTTTATTTTTGTTTTCTTTTTCATTTTTTACCTCTGTGTTATTCTTTATCTAATTAAATTTTTTCTATTTGAAACTCTAATTCAATTCCGTTTATATCGGTTTTTGTAAATCCGGAAAATGAATTGTCCGCAATTTCTATTTTTTCGCAAGATACTTCAAGTGAATATTTTTTAAAATTTTTAATTAATACTTCGGACAATTCTTTATCTGTTCTAATCATTATATTTATTTTGTCATCAACATTAAAATCATTTGATTTTCTGTAGTTTTGGACTCTGTTGATAAATTCACGTATAAACCCTTCATTTATCAAATCTTTATCCAGTTTTGTATCTAAGGCAATTGTTATTTCTCCATCGGATTCTATAATCCATCCGTCAATGTTTTCTGTAAGAATTTCTACATCATTAATGTCGATTTTAAAATTGTCTTTTATTATTTCTTTATTGACTTCTAAAGTTTTTATTTCGTTATCTGAAAAATTAATAATAATATTCTGAACTTTTTTTACTTCTTTTCCAAATTTAGGACCGATTGATTTGAAATTAGGTTTAGTTTTTTTCTTTATAATTCCGGAATCACTGTCTATAACTTTTAATTCCTTAACATTGATTTCATCAAGAATAATATCTTTGACTTTGAGTAGTTGTTTCTTTTTACTTTCGGAAAAAACCGGTATCAATAATTGTCTTAAGGGTTGTCTCACTTTCAGATTGTTTTTAACCCTGACAGCTCTGACTAAATAAACAATTCTTTGTGCCAGATTCATTTGTTCTTCAAGCTGAATATCAATATTACTTTCACAATAATTTGAAAATTCCGATAAATGAATTGAGCCGTTATCATTAGTAAGTTCTAAATAAAGTTTTTCACTAATAAATGGTGCAAGAGGAGCAATAAGTTTTAATATTTCTATTAAGACTTCGTAAAGAGTCTGATAAGCAGATAATTTGTCAAAATTATTCGATGGATTTCTGAATCTCTTTCTGTTTCTTCTGACATACCAATTTGAAAGTTCATCTATAGTGAAATCATATACAATCCTTGCGGCTTTTGTAATTTCATATTTGTCCATTAAATAGAAATATTCTTTTTTGACTGTATTCAATTTTGAAATTAGCCATTTATCAATCTCAACCCTTTTATTTTCAATAATTTTTTCAGTTTCTTCATTAACAAAATTAGAAATGTTGGCGTAAATTATAAAAAATTTGAATGTATTAATTAAAGTATCAAAAAATTTATTTTTTATATCAACAAGGTCATTTTCATTAAAAAGTTTAGATTTCCAGACAGGAGAAGAAGCAACCAGATACCATCTTAAAATATCTGCACCGAATTTTTCCATTATTTCAAAAGGATTTACAACATTACCTGCCGTTTTACTCATTTTTTTAGCATTTTTATCAAGGATTAAACCATTTACAATCAAGTTTTTATATGCAGGTTTGTCAAATAAAAAAGTGCCTATTGCATGAAGGGAATAAAACCATCCTCTTGTCTGGTCAATTCCTTCAGCAATGAAATCTCCGGGGTAGTGTTTTTTGAAAAATTCTTTATTTTCAAATGGATAGTGATATTGAGCAAAAGGCATAGAGCCGCTGTCAAACCAGCAATCAATTACAACCGGCTCCCTGTTCATTTCAGTTCCATCCTCGGATTTCATTTTAATTTCGTCAATATATGGTCGATGTAAATCAATTTGTTCTTTATATACTTCATCAAAATTACTGGATTTTTCTTTTAATTCTTCAATACTTCCTATACAAACATATCTTTTGTTACCATTAATGTCATCACAAGACCAAATTGGAAGGGGAGTACCCCAAAATCTGTTTCTTGAAAGTGCCCAGTCTTTATTTTCTTCTAGCCAGTTGCCAAATCTTCCTGTTCCAAATTCTTCGGGAGTCCAGTTGATTGTATTATTTAATTCTATCATTCTTTCTTTAAAAGAAGTGGTTTGTATGAACCAGGAATCTGTTGCATAATACATTAAAGGTACTTTATGTCTCCAGCAATGCGGATAGGAATGTGTAAACATTTCCTTTTTGTATAACCGACCTCTTTCCTTAAGGTCTTGTATTATTTCGGGGTCGGCTTCCTTAAAATTCTGATTTGCGTATTTTCCAGTTTGTTCTTTAAATTTACCATTGGTCAGAACTGCCTGTACTAATGGTAATTTGTACTTTAACCCTATCTGATAATCATCTTCTCCAAAAGCAGGTGCAATGTGTACTATGCCTGAGCCATCTTCCATTGTAACGAAATTTCCTGTCGTAACATAATAAGCTTTTTCATCAAAACTGAAAAAATTAAACAAAGGTTCATATGAAATATTTTCCAGTTCATTACCAATAACCGTTCCTACAATCTGATATTCTTCTTTGATGCATCCAAGTCTCTCTTTTGCCAGAATAAAATTATCTTTTTCGGTTTTGACAAGTACATATTCTGCTTCGGGATTGACACATAACGAAACATTTGAAATTAATGTCCAAGGTGTAGTCGTCCAGACTAAAAATTCAAAATCCTTGTATCTGTTGTCGTTAATTTTAAATTTAATATAAATAGACGGTTCTTTTATATCCTGATATCCCTGTGCAACTTCATGTGATGAAAGTGGGGATTCGCAGACGGGACAGTACGGCTGTATCTTAAATCCTTTATATATTTTTCCTTCATCATAAAATCTTTTTAATGCCCACCATACAGATTCAATATATTCATTATGAAATGTTACATATGCATCATCCAGATTAATCCAGTAGCCCATTCTGTCAGTTAATTCTTCCCATTGTTTCAGATATGTAAAGATAGAATCTTTACAAGCATTATTAAATTTTACAGCACCGAGTTTTGTGATTTCGTCTTTAGAAGTCAGTCCAAGTTTTTTTTCAACCTCAACCTCTACAGGCAAACCATGCGTATCCCATCCGGCTTTTCTATATACTTTATACCCTGACATTGTTTTATACCGGCAAACCATATCCTTCACTGTTCTTGATATGACATGATGAATACCGGGCATTCCATTTGCAGTAGGAGGTCCCTCATAAAACGTAAATATTTTATTATCGCTTCTGAAATCTATACTTTTCTGAAAAATATTTTCTTTCTTCCAGAATTCAAGAATTTCTTTTTCAATATTCTGTATACTAATATTATCTGCTAAATTTCTATACATTTACAAAAAATAAACATATAACTTATAAAATTAGCCTAATAATATCAATGAATTATAAATTAAAAGACTTTAAAAATCTTTTAGAAATTACATATATGATTCTGGAAAAAAATAATTATAAATGATAACTGAAAAATATCAATAAAAATAAATATAGGTCATTTTAAATTTTTTCTTTTTCCAATTTCATTGCGGAGTAATTTTTTTACTTTTTGTGAAAATACCAGCAGGGTTGCAAGTTGTTTGGATGTAAAAATTGTTTTAAGATTTTCAATATACTTTTCATGAGTTTTTTGTATTTTCGTTTCATTATTGAGTAACTCATCTAATTTTGTACTTATATCATCAGAGTTCAAATTGGATTCAATATATTTATATAATTTTATCCTTGTTTTGTTAAGTTCTCTTGTTTCAATCTGATATTCGTCATACATTTTGTTAAATTTTTCTGAAGTGGAATCATCAAGTTTAAGTTTTTCTTTGACTTTTTCCTTGATTACTTTGTGAAGCTTTCCTTGTAATTTTTTTGTTGAATCCTGTGCATTAATTGAATTATTAGTAAAGAAAAAAAGAATTACAATTGATAAAACAAAATATTTTGCTTTCATATATTTAAAAGTTTTCGTTTTTAATGGTGTTTATTATAGAATTTTGTGAATCTTCATCCAGTTCTTCAAAATCGTTTTCAATATTCATTTCATCTTCAAGATTCATTGACTCTTCATCGTCAATTTGTATGTTCAGAATTTCTGTTTTAATATCTTTGTCTGAAACTTCATTTTTGATATTGCTGTTTTGGTTATTCTGTTTTGTAACGGGTTTAGTTTGTTCATCACTTTTTTCTGTGTTATCGATTTCTGTTTTAAATTCGTTACTATTATTTTGTTTAAAAAGTGAGTCATTTTTTTCCGGGACCGAAATGTTATATATCTGTTCAATACTGTTTTCGGGGTTATTTCCGGATAATTTTAAAATTAAAATTATTAATATTACGGGTAGAACAGGGGCAAGATATTTGCGTAGTGAAAATAAATAGGAAAAAGAAAAAATTTCTACTTTTTTCCTGCGTTTTTCAATTTTTGCTCTGATGTTAGGTAGAAAATTATTAAAATAATTTTCAGGGGGTTCATTGAGTTTAATATCAGCCATTAAGTTCATCGTTTTACTCATATTAATATATACTTTTCTGAAATCCTTATTATTCTCAATCTCGTCAGCAATTTGTTTTTTTAGTTTTGAATCACTAAGATTATTTTTTATATAATCAGGGAGATTATTTTGTAATGTATCAAAATTATTATTTTCCATTTAAATCATATTTAAAGCTTTTGCTTTTATTTTTATGTAACTTTCAATTTTCTGAACTGCATGAAAATAATTTGCTTTCAGTCCGCCAACTGATTTATTGAGAATTTCTGATATCTCGTTATAATTCAGGTTTTCATAGAATCGTAAATTAAATACAGCTTTTTGCTGGGCTGGCAGTTGCTGAATTGCTTCTTTTAAAAGGTTTTTTTTAATCTCTTCTTCATCATTTTGAGTAAAATCATCATCAGTATCATATTTCTGCAATATGTCCTCATTTATATCTGTGTGTTTAAGTGTAAATTTTTTGTGTTTATTCAAATAATTTAGTGTAAAATTTACCCCAATTTTATAAATATAAGTAAAAAATTTTGAATCACCCCTGAAGTTTTTTAACGAATAATATAACTTAATAAAAACTTCCTGTGTAATTTCATCGGCAATATCGTGGTCTAATACCATTTTCCTCACCAACCAGTAAATTTTTTTTTGATATTTCAAAACGAGTATATTAAATGCACTTTCATTTCCTTCATTAAATCGGTTTATTAATATATTATCATCAGTATTTATGTCAAACACTTCTTGTATCAAATTCTATATCTTCATTATTTAGACAAATTTATTCAGATAAGGTTTAATTGGAAAATTAATTATTTACAGTTAAAATAAAATATTGTTTTTTTATATTTATACAAATAAGATAAATGAAAGTTTTCTTTAAAAACATATTAAAATTAAGAGTAATATTAATAATATTCATTCTATTATTTTTTCTTACATTACTTTTGTTTTTAAAAGATAACAACTATAATAAAGTTCCTGAATTTGATAATAAATCTAAAGAAATTATTATTTCACCGAATAAAAATATTGAAAATTATGAAATTAATTTAAATGAGAAATTACATAAAAGCACTTTACAAAAAATACAAATTATAGAAAATCTTTTTATAAACTGGCAGGATGTTTTGGATATATTTACATTTAACAGGAGCACGATATTTTCTTTAAATCCGGATACGGGAATTGTAGGTGTCAATATTTCAAGAAAAATTTATAATTTTTCTAAAAGTCCAAATGTAAATAATACGGAACAAATTGTTAAAGATTATGGAGATGTCATAAAAAAAGAATGTAATTTTTATAAAATTGATTGGCGGTTAATTCTGGCTATAATTGAACAAGAATCGGCATTTAATCCGAATGCTGTGTCAAGAGCGGGTGCATTTGGATTAATGCAGATAATGCCGAAAACCGGCAGCAGTCTGCAATCTCAATTAAATCTTGAGGATTATAAAACTCCTCAAAATAATTTAATTGCCGGTATATATTATTTTGCGACATTAGTAAGTGCATTTGAATTCACTAAAGAGGAAAAATATAAATTTGCCTTAGCATCATATAATGCCGGATTAGGACGGGTCATAGATGCTATGACTATTGCAAATTATTTCGAAAAAGATTATAAATTATGGGATAACGTAAAAGAATGCCTGCCATTATTAAGTTCAAATCAGGATTCTATACAATCTCTCGTCTGGCCGTCAAATAGAAAACCTTCCTATGGAACACTGAATAACTGGAAGGAACCGTATCTGTATGTTGAAAAAATTGTATATTTGTATTCAGAATACAAAAAGATTTTTGCACCAAATTTAAAGGAAGAAAATAAACTGAATAAGAAAAAGAAAAAGATAGATGGAAAGCGTAAATAATATAAACTTTCTTATGCTGCCATTGCGATTGCAATACAGAGAATTTTATTAACTCCAGCCTTTCTCAATGGTTTTACTGCCTCCATCATAGTGGAACCTGAAGTAATTACATCGTCGACTAATATAATATTTTTATTTTTAATAATATCTTTGAAATCACTATGCATAGAAAAAGCATTATTCACATTCTTTTTTCTTTCTTCGATACTTAAATGCGTTTGTGATTTTGTATTTCTATTTCGAAATAAAATATCTTTTTTTAATGGAATTTCAGAAATTTGTGATAATCCAATCCCAATTTGCTCTGATTGATTATAACCCCTGTCTCTGTATTTTGTTTTATGCAGAGGCACCGGAATTATAAAATCAAATTCATTATCTGTGAAAAAAGTCACTTTTGTTAATAGTGTATAAATACTCTTACCAAGAAAAATACCTATTCCTTTCATTCCCTGATATTTCAGTGAATGAATAATAACCTGTATTTCGTTTTCCCGTCTGAAAAAATAAGGAGTATAAAAAAAATCAGCTTTTATCTGTGCATTGAGCATTGATAAATCAGCTAAATTTGTTCTTAATAAGTTTTGATAAATTGTGTCAACAAAATATTTGTTACTGTTATCAGAGGGAATTCTTTGATTTGTTATAATACAGATGGATGGAAAAATAAAATCTAAAAGATTTTGAATAATTTTAATTTTGATAAAATAGGATTTAAATTAAAAAAGATTAAAAAATCTATTTACAATTCATCCAATAAGTCAGAAAGAAATCTTTTAAGTTCATTCAAGTCTTTCTTTAATTTAACGGATTTATCTGAATTATGTTTTAAATCGTTCAAATTAAAGAGACTAAGTTCACTGTTAAGATTTTTTCCTGAATATTCTTTTCCGGGAAATTTCGCAGATTTTCCTGCTTCTGATGAAAGTTGCATCAAATCTTCTTTATTATGAATATGTTTAAGATAATTTTTTGCACCTTCGATAGTATATTTTTCTTCTTTTAACAGTTTTTTAATCTGTAAAATTAATTTAATATCTTTATTCGTATAAATTCTGTTTCCTGCAAGATTTTTAGCAGGTTTTAATTGTTCAAACTCAGTTTCCCAGTACCTTAATACATATTGTTCAAGGTCTGTTATTTTACTTACTTCACTAATCGAGTAGTAAAGCTTCTTCATGGCAAAATTCTTTTTCATACCTTTAATATTTTTTACAATATAATACAGTTAATTTAATAATGCAATACTTTTCTTTAGGACATTTATATTAACTATATTGAATATAAGAAGATATAATTATTAATTGATAAATTACATTATCATATTCTTTCAACCACTTTTCTGATTTTATGTTTCATAAAATTGTTTAATTAGGTATTTTAAATCAAATATTAATAATTTATGATTAAGAATTGCTATAAAATTACAGGATTATTTACACTTATACTGTTTATGTTCACTTCGTGTTCAAAGAAGCCGGATATTCTTTTTACCAATGGGATTATTTATTCACTTGATGATGATAAAATGTATGAATCAATAGCAGTAAAGGATGGAAAAATATTTGATTTGGGAAGTACAAAAGAACTAACTGAAAAATATAAGGATGCAAATAAATTTGATTTTAAAAATCATATTGTATTACCGGGGTTCATCGATTGCGAGGGTTCCATTATTGATTTTTCTCAGAATCTGTTTTCAATCGTACATTTGAATAATGTAGATAATATTAGCAAACTTAAAAATGTATTAACAGAAAAGTTAAATAAGACAGACGAAAGCAATTGGATACTTGGAACAGGATGGAATTTTGAAAAATTTAGTGAAAATGAGATAATGGAAATTGACAGGTACTTTCTGGATTCTATTTCCAGTAAGCACATGCTTTGTATATTAGATTCTACAGGGACAGTCTTGATTTGTAATTCAAACGTTATTAACGAACTTAAAATAACTAACAAAACTCAGTCTACTCCGGAAGGTGAAATTGAAGTCGATGAAAATGGTGAATTAACAGGGATATTTTATGATAATGCTGTGAAATTAGTTTATGAAAAGTCTCCCGAACTAAGTAGAGAAAAATTAAAAAAGGCAATAGAAAGTGGTTCAAATGAATTATTAAAATATGGAATTACAGAAATACATGACCGGAATCTTGGTAAAGATGCAATAAATTTAATAAAAGAATTAATAGATAGTAATAAATTTCCTATTAAAATACATTGCATTTTAACTGGGGATGACGAAGCATTTGAAGAATATTTAAAAAAAGGAATTGAGATAAATTATGGGAATAAATTGACAGTAAGGGCTGTTACTGTTGATTATGATGGTTTATTTCAAAATGGAACTGCATTAATGACGGATGATTATAGTAAAGGCAGTAAAAACATTCCATATATTGATGATAATAAAGTTGAAAGTATTATGAGGAAAGCTTTAGAAAATAAATTTCAATTTACAATTAAAGCAACAGGAGATAAGGCAATAGAAAATGTTTTAAATATTTGTGAAAAAGTGATTAAATCCGATAATTTTCAGGACCACAGAACAATTATCGAAGAGGTAGAATTCACTAATCAAAATGATATATTGAGATTAAAGAATTTAAATATAATACCAAAGATAATTCCGGAAATTTGTCTTGAAGATTTAGAATTACTCAGGTCAAATAACTCAAACAAAAATATTATAAAGAAAACGGCTTTATGGAATTCAATTATAAAAACTTCGGGTAAATTAATCTCCGGAACAAATTTTCCAATTAATAATATTAATCCATTTGTACAAATATATTTCTTAGTTTCAGGTAAGCTTGATTCAGCCAATATTTTAATTAATACAGATGAGAGAATTACTGTCAATGAAGCGGTTAATACATTTACAAAATGGGCAGCATATTCAGGTTTTGAAGAAAACAGTAAAGGAGTTTTAAAAATTGGAAGTCAAGCTGATTTTATAGTAATTTCAGATGATGTTTTTAAAATAGATATTAATAAGATACCTTATATAAATATAATTAGTACTATTATAAATGGTATAGTTACATATAATAGTTTAAAGTAATTTATAGATTTGGAAACAATTGGTACGATATTAAAAAAACATTCTTCCTTACTTACAAACTATAATATTGAAAATCCAAGATTGAATGCAGAATTAATAATATCTTATGCATTAAACTGCAAGAGAATACAATTATATATAGATTTCGAGAAACCCTTACTTGAATCAGAAACTATTCAAATAAATAGTTTAATAGAGAGAAGAATTCAAAGGGAGCCATTACAGTATATCACAGGAAGTACAAATTTTTACGGATACAATATAAATGTTTCTAAAAACGTATTAATTCCAAGACCTGAAACCGAAATATTAGTGGAGAAAATTGTTGAGGATATTGAAAAAACATTTCCTGAAAAGAAAAAAGAGATTTCAATTTTAGATATTGGTACAGGTTCCGGTTGTATTTCCATCGCTATTTCAAAAGAATTGCTAAAAAAGGAAATTAAATTTAAAATATTTGCAATTGATAAATCACCGGATGCTCTTAAAGTGGCGGAAGAAAATATAAAGAAGAATGAAATTCAAAGTAATTATATTAAACTTGCCGAAAAAGATCTGCTTGAAATAAATGAATTCAAAAGTAATATCGATTATATAGTTTCAAATCCTCCTTATGTCTCTTTGACTGAATACAATAATTTACAGGAAGAAATAAAGAATTATGAACCTGCAGATGCAATAACAGATTTTAAAGATGGATTTGTTTATATTGATAAAATTATTGAATTAGGATTGGGATGCAGTTTTTCAAATAAAATATTTATCGAAATTGGGAATAATCAGGCAGGCAGATTAAGTGAATTGCTTAAACAAAAAGAAATAAAAGAGTTCAAATTCTTTAAAGATTTTCAGGGAATTAAAAGAATATTATACATATATAATGAAAGCAATAATTCAAAGAGTTAAATGTTCTTCTGTTATAGTCAATGAAAAAATTATTAGTGAGATAAAAAACGGATTATTAGTTTTTTTAGGTATCGAAAAAAATGATATACAGAATAATGCAATTATTCTTGCAAATAAAATCATAAACCTTAGAATATTTTCAGATTCTATGGATAAAATGAATTTATCAGTTAAAGATATTTCAGGTGAAATTATGGTGATATCACAATTTACACTATGTACGGATACAACTAAAAGCGGGAACCGTCCAAGTTTTTCAAATGCAGAATTCCCGGAAAAAGCAGAACAAATATATAAATTTTTTATTGATGAATTAAAGAAAATATACATCAGAGACAAAATTAAATCGGGTTTATTTGCTGCATATATGAATATAACTTTAATAAATGACGGTCCTGTAACAATATTATTGGAAAAATGACAACTGAAAAAATAGACAAAAAAGTTTGTATTATTGGTTTTGG